>SKEX01000002.1_pt1 | contig 391413 bp, 366 predicted proteins | sample 4841451 | NCBI WGS metagenome assembly SKEX01 (sample SAMN11008798, study PRJNA524170) | human gut metagenome | isolation source: fecal sample from pouch patient p38, | place: Israel: Tel-Aviv | reverse complement strand
ATATCAAACCAGACAAAAGCTCAATTACCAGTTTATCAGCTTTTTTACTATGGATAGAGACAACTCGATCTCCCAAGTTGTCAACATATGTGATTATTTCAGAGAATACATAAATTTGTTCATCAATTTTTGATGATTCACCATCAATACCTATCTCACCAATAAACTTATGCGTGTCAATTAATTCAAGTAAATATTCAAGCTCCTTCATTCTACTATTTATTAACTGAGGATGAAGTCCAACTGCAATATAAATATCATTTATAAAACCGAATATTTCTTCATTTTTTGGTACGGTTTTTGGCGTATTTGTCATCGTTATTAAAGATAATTCATTTGGAATAACTTTTGGCATTTTATCGAAAAGCTCTAAATGGCAATGAGCATCTAAAATCATCATTGTTGTTCACCAAACTTATTTACAAATGTTTCAATTTCAAGTAAACCTCTCGAATATACATTTGCTAGTTGTAACAAGTAGTCACTTTCTCCTTTTATTGAACCAGTACCATGAATGAGCACCTTGGAAGCTAACGGTTTTTCTTTTATCCGGTTTATCGCATATAAAAACGATCTTAATTGTAACCCTTTTTTATTATTAGTTGCTAGCAAACCTGGTATATTGTGCGCATATTCCGTTCTGTCATTCTGATTGGGAAAACCTTTATAAACTGCTGCTCTCCTTACAATACAAGGAACACAGTGCCCACAGTGGGTATCTGGAGACATATGTGAATACCTAGCTTTTGAAGAAGATGAGCAAGAATTACTTAATGGTAAAGTTTCTGCTAATAACTCTCTGTTAGCGCATTCTAACCCCATCTCTCCTTTTGTTTTATTCCAATAACTATTATTCATCATAAAATGAAAATTATGAACACTTAAAACTTTGTTCCACAAACTAAGATAGTATGGATGCGTAGTACGAGTGGTGTACGATCCTACACGAAGTGAATCCAACGGTATATTTAAAGCTATTAAACCATTTTCTGGAATTTCTATATTTTTTACATCTACAAATGAATGAGCTGTAAAGACTGCTAAACTAATGAACAGGAACGATCGACTTCTGGTTGTTTTTTCTTTTTCAGAAGGATTTATACTTGTAAAATCTGTCCACAAGCTGATTTGATTTAGTTTACCATCTCCATAAAAATCAGTGAGTTTGGCAAGCACTTTCTTTTGAGAACTTTTTGTCGTCGGATCAGAAGCATGACTGATCAAGAGCATCTGTTTGTCATTTGAAAGATAGTTTATCGTACTAATGAGACTATCCATTCCCCCAGAAAATAAAGATATGACCTCGACCTCTCTTTCTATCATATTAATATTTTGTAAGCCAATAATATCTTCGATATTGGTTGTTCTCCTTGTAAATTCAATATCCCAAATATCTCCTGTTAAAAAGTTTAACATTAATCATTTTTTCTTAAATAAAATAAAAAAGTGGGTAAATGAAAAATGAGAAAATGTTGTTAAGGGAGCTTGGAAACAAACTCTCTTTTGTTTTGCCAAAGAGACAGGAGAGGAGTTTGAGGTGTAAGGTGAGATGTTCCTTTCTAACCCCCTAACGGAGGAAATGCCGGTCATGGACCGGCATGTTATGAAAAAGAAAAAGTTTTATCTATATAAAAAAGGTGTTGTCCTTTGTTTGATTACTATCATACAAAGGAAATGTGACAAAATTGTGATGAAAAAACAAGAAAATGATGAACAAATGGAAAAGAAATTTGCAATCGTGAAAAACGGTGCTAAAATGGAAGAAAAAGCAAAAGATACAATGGGAGGTGGCAGAATGCAGTATGAAGGACAAATTTGCAGGGCGCCGATGGAGCGGGGATCTTATATGCTCCCGGTCGCGGTCGGGTGCTCTTATAACGCATGTAAGTTTTGCACACTTTTTAAACATTTACAGTATCGGGAATTGCCGATTGCACAGATTGAGGAGGAATTGCAAAGAGTAAAAGGGCTGAATGGAAGGCCGAGGAGAGTGTTTCTTGGGGATGGAAATGCATTTGGAATGAAGACGGAGAGGCTTCTTAAGATTTTGAAACTGGTTCGTGAGTATTTTCCGGATGTCACGGAGGTGAATATGGATGCTACCGTGACAAATATTCAGGAGAAGAGCGATGTAGAATTGAAGAAGCTATGGGAAGCTGGAGTGCGGCATTTGTATCTTGGAATCGAGAGCGGACTTCCAGATGTGCTGGAATGGATGCATAAAGATCATACGCTGGAGGAAGCATATACAGCGATTGATAGGATTAAACGTGCGGGAATGATCTATGATGCCCATATTATGACTGGAGTTGCGGGAAGAGGCAGGGGGACAGAAAATGCAGAGAAGACGGCGGAGTTTTTAAATGTGACAAGACCGAGGCATGTAATTAATTTTTCAATGTTTTTGCATCAGGAGGCACCGTTATACCGTGACATCGAGCAGGGGAATTTTTTGCCGGCAGATGAGCTGGAAAATTTGATGGAGGAAAAATGCCTTTTGGAACATTTGCAGGTGGATGGGTTAAAGTATGATGGTTTCCATGATTTTGTACAGTTCCGTGTCAGAGGAACCTTTCCGGAGGACCGGGAGAAGATGCTTCGGAAAGTGGAAGAGGCAATTGAGAAAAATAAAAAAGAAAAGCCGGTTTTTGCAGTGATTTAAGGTGATTTTTCAGAAAAATTATGTTATACTGTATCACAAGTGAAGCGTTGCAGAGGAATTTTATCTGTGGCGATGTGACAAATAGAAAAAGGAGGCATTACAACGATGTATGCAGAATTTGATGAAAGTTTAGTAACAGGAAATGAGATGATCGATTCCCAGCACAAAGAGTTGATCGCAAAGATTAATTCACTTGTAGAGAGTTGTGAGAAAGACGGTGGAAAGGTTGCAGCGATCAAGATGTTAGATTACCTTGCGGAGTACACAGAATTTCATTTTAATGCAGAGGAAAAGCTGCAGGAGGAAATTGAATATCCGGGAATCGAGGAGCACAAAAAGCAGCACCAGGAATTATATCGTGTAGTAGACGAACTTCACGAGATGTTAGAGGAGCAGGAAGGACCGACAGAAGAGTTTGTAGAGCAGGTAAATAGAAATGTGATTCAGTGGCTTTACAAACATATCAAAGGTTTTGACCGTTCCGTAGCTGAGTATAAAAATTTAAGAAAGAGCAGTGAACTTTTGTAGGAACACAGGAATAGAAAGGATTGCAGGCATCGAAATAGTAGATGCTGCAATCCTTTTTGCTGTCTGAAAACTTATTTGAAAAACAGAAAAATATATGCTGCCACGGCGATAATGAGAAGAAACAGAATGATCATGATAGTAAGAATGACTTTGTCCTTTGTCTCGGAAACATCTTCTTCGTCCTCAATCTCAAGCATATTCCGATAATTCTCGCGAATGGTGCGCTCGGATTTTTCACGAATATGCTTTGGTGGAATATTGGAATACGTCTGCTGTTGTGACGGAAGTTTATATCTTTTTTTGCAAGTATGGCATAAGCCGTAGGAGCTGTCTTTTTTACTGATGGCAAGCTCCTTACCACAGTGTGGGCATTTCATAATGACTACCTCTCTTTGCTTTTGTTTATACGAAAATTATAACAAACTTAAATCTAATGTACAAGTTAGAAATCGGATGAAATTCAAAATAGGATATGATATGATTGGAGTACGAAAAAGTGAGGGGGCAAAGAGGATGAGAAAGAATCTGGAACGGTATTTTGCAGAGCGCAGAGAGAAGAAAAAAACAGGGAATATCCGTGTCACCTATGAGGAATTGATTGAGCAGGCAGCGGGAAACGAAGAGCGGAAGCTTCTGGAGATCAGAACCGGGAGAGTAAGGGAGTTTCAGCAGCTTTTGGAAGCGTTTGTTCAGGAGGGAGTGCTAAGTCCGGTGAAAAGAAGTAAGAAACCGGGATACATGGCGACGGTCTATGAACGGTATGAGATTGTCGGCAATAAAGAAAAAGTGGTGGAAGATCCGGAATATCTTGCTCTTTTGCATTCCTATGTGGGCACGAAGGTGCTTGAATTTTATAAGAGAAACCGGAGAGCGTTTGAGCAGGATCGGGAAGCGATTGGTATACTCTATAACTACTATTGCAGGACAGAGAAAGTATGGATGACTGCAAATGAACTTGGCTATTACCTGTTCGGTGATGAGAAAGCATTCGAACAGCCGGAGGGAGAAAAAGAGAAGCAAGTGTCAGATGAGCAGGAAACGAGTACGGAAAAGGATGGTAGGGGAAGGCACAGGAAAAAGGCCGGAGCTTACACACATCTGTTAAATCGGATGGGATTTGATATAGAGATGGATCTGCATGCTTTCTATACGAAGGAGCCATTTATTTGTCAGGTACGCCCATCTTTTTTTGAAAAGAATATCAGGAAAATTTTGATCGTAGAAAATAAAGATACGTATTTTCGGATCAAGAACGGAATATATGGAACGGAATATGACTGTGTGATTTACGGGTCGGGGTGGAAGATTATAAGAGCCTTTTCTCTCGCAGAAGAAACTGGTATAATGGAGACAGATACCATAGAATATTTTGGAGATATCGATCCCGAAGGGTTTGCGATTTATTATGAATTAAAAACGCAGTATGCATCGTATTCGATCCGGCTGAAGATGGAGTTTTATGAGAAGATTTTAGAGGCAGTCAGAGGAAGTGAGAGAAAGCCCGAGAAAATCAGAGGGAAGATTCAGAATCGGGCACGGGAGGTACTACCATCTGCCCTTCAGGAATTTGATACAGAGACAGCAGATTTTTTGCAGAGAATGATGTTGAAAGATCTGTGCTATATCCCGCAGGAAGCACTGATTCTTGTCGGGGAAGCAGAGGTGGAAAATACTACAAGGAGAATCAGAAGTAATGGAGTTACATAGAAATTTGCTTGAGGAGATCCGGGCAGAACAAGGGCTTCGGATGGAGAGTATGAAAAAATATTATCCATTTTTTGAGATTGTCAGTCATGATCTGAAGCAGTTTCAAAATGGAAAATACAAGTCGATTGACATAGGATATGTGTTGATGGCAGTGCTTAGAATGTTGATCGAAGAAAATAATTTTAACAATACCGGAGTAACTTATACGGACTATTTAAATTTTGTCATTCCGTTTTTGGAGAGTGAGTTTGCACTGGACTGTACACCGGAAGAGTATGCTCAGCTTGCAGGGTATGTGTTTGATAAGATAAAAAATGACGGAAAGCCGTTCTCCTATGAATTTTATGATCCAGAGGAGAAGATCCGGAAGGTTGCCAGAGTATGGCTGATGAAAAGTCATTTTCAAGAAGGAAATATTTATTATTACATTACGGAGAGTGGGATTGAATTTTATCTCAACACAAAGGAGTTCAAAGAAGAAAGCAAGATTAGTATACAGCAGCTTCTTTTGGAGAAGATGATCCGCACCCAGAACTTCAAAGGCGGTCGTGAGATTGTAAAGCGAATCTGTAATGAGGTACTCAAACTGAAAATGCAGAAGAGAGAAGTACTGCAGGTACTTGTGCATGATTTGAAAAACGGACTTTCTCTCTACCGGGAATTTTTTCAGGAGAGTGTCTGCTGGTTTGATGAGGAACACGATCTGTTTATGAAAAATACGAGGCTGATTGCCGGGGCAATGTCCATGCTATCTCCGGTTGATCAGATTAAAAATAAAGAAGAGATCTTTTTGTTGGATAGCGAACTGAAGCGGGCGATGGCGATGCATTCAGAGTTATTGAGTGAGTGTATGGATTTGAGGAGAAAAGTCGACAGTATGGTGGAACAGGGGACATTAAACGCGATTCGTCCGGTTGTCTATTTCCGTCAGTTTCTTGAGACGGCCCTTGCAAAAGATGATGTGGAACAATTGAAATTGCTTGCGGAGCCCTTGTTTCAGGCGAAAAAGAAGAAGATGTTTGATCTGAAGCGGCTGGATGAAATGCTGGCATTACGCCGCGGTATGGATGAGGAACGTGAGGAGATCGAGTCAGAGGAAGAGGCGGATTATGTCTATGATGACGAACTGGAAGAACAGCGGATCAGCAGCAATTACCGGATCCTTGTGCGGGAATTGTTTGCGATGTTGAAGGAAACAGACTGTTTCACGCTGCGGGAGTGGAATGAGCAATTAGAGGTACGGTATGGACAGAAGATTTTTGCAAATGGAGATTATTATTCGTTCCTCGTCAATCTGTGCCAGAAGCATGAGATTGTAATTCGGGATGCAGTAAGACACCCGGCGACAAATTTTGAGGCAGTTTTGAAACAATATTTTGAAATAGAAGGCACCGAGGAAGAGTTGCAGATGGATTTTTGTCTGGAAACACTGACGGATGAGGAACCAGTTACTTTTCTCGAATGTTTTTCGGTGACGAACATAAGAGTGGAAAGGATGAATGGAGATGACAGAGCAGACGCTGGAAACAGGGATTGAGATTTTTGCCAGACTGATCAATCAGGAGGCAGTAAAATATCAGGGCGAACATACGAAGCTCTATGAGGCATATACGCAGAATGGAGACATATTTGATACGGTAAATAAGATTACAAAGGCGCTGAATCTGGAGATTTATGATTACCGGGGAGGGTTGTATCTGACACCGGGAGAATCGAATCATGTTTTTGGATATACGAATGAAGAACTAAAGGAGATGATCGGACTTCGGCTCAATCGGGAATTGTTCCTTTGCTACTTCATTATTTATCACATCATCACAAAATTTTATACAGATTCAGCGACTTATACTTATCAGGAGTATGTCAAGGTTCCGGAAATTGTGGAAGCAGTAGATGCTTCTTTTCAAGGGTTGGCAGAGAAAGTGGAGACGCTTGCACTGACAGAGGTGGAGGAATACAGTTTTGAGCAGATGGCGCTTGCCTGGGATTTGCCACTTCTCACCAATGAGGATAGTTCCGTGATCCGTGCAGAAAAAGGTTCCCGGGCAGGAATGGTAAAGAAGACATTTCAATTTCTGAACCGTCAAGGATTGTTTCTGGAAGTGGAGGATCGATATTATCCGACAGACCGTTTTTCGGCGCTGATCGAGAGCTATTTTGAGTCGGAGCAGAGTCGTATTTATGAGATTATGACAGGAGGTAGAGACGATGCCGCATATTAACAGAATCCGGGTAAACAACATTAAATATAACGTGGGAACTCAGTTTTATGACGACTTGTGCCTTCGGTTTCAAGGAAAAAACAGCCTTTATGATCTGGCAAATGGAGGGGGAAAGAGTGTTCTGATGCTTCTGCTTTTACAGAATCTGATCCCAAACTGTACACTGGATGACAAACAGCCGGTAGAAAAGTTGTTTCGGGGAAGCACCGGGAGCAGTGTCATTCACTCTTTGATCGAGTGGGACCTTGACAGGCCGGATCAGGAAGAGTGTGGATTTCGGTTTATGACGACTGGATTCTGTGCACGAAAGAAGGCAGATCGGATCAAAGAGGGGGAGGAGGAAGTCTCATCTTCGGCGATTGAATATTTTAACTACTGTATTTTTTATAATGAGTTTAATGATTATGATATTTTAAATCTTCCTCTTGTAAATGGAAAAGAGCGGATTACCTTTAAAGGGCTAAAAGAACTCATCAAACGGCTTCAGGCCGAATCAAACCGGAAGCTTTCAGTGAAAATTTTTGAAAATTCCAAAAGTGAATATCAAAGTTTCATTGCAGGCCATGGATTATATGAGAGTCAGTGGAACATTATCCGCGGGATCAATAAGACAGAAGGTCATGTTCGTACTTATTTTGAGAGCAATTATAGGACAAGCAGAAAAGTAGTAGAGGATCTTTTGATCGAGGAGATTATCCAAAAGGCATACCAGCTTCAAACCGGTAAGGAAAAGGATGCTGAAGAACTGGCACAGACACTGTTGGATATCCGGGAACAGATGGTAGAACTGTCAAAGAAAAAGGAGCAGATTTCTAATTACGACAGGCAGATTACGGTGATTCAAGAGTTTCTGACAAAGTTTGAACCATTGTTACAGAACTTTGAACTGTGCAGGGAAAATGAGCAGAAGACAAGCGTATTTTATCATACCCTCCTTGATGAAAGAGAGCGGATTGAAGCAGAAGCGGAGCAATTGGAGGAAGCGCTGCAGAACATGCAGGAACAACAGCAGGAAACGGAGCGAATCTTGTTGACTTTAGATCTGCAGGAACTGGAATGTCATCTTGATGAAGCCAATTATGAAAGAGAACAGAAGGAAAAGCAGAAAGAGCAGTTGAAAGAGGCAGTCGAAGAATTAAGACAGACTGTGACAGAGAAAGAGTCTGTCCAATATTTTCTTAATTACGCAAAAGCACAGTCGCGGGCACATACTATCGAGGCAGAGATGGAGCGGATGAAGCAGGGAAATGAGGAACTCTACCAGTCTTTGCTGGAGATGACTGCCCAGAAAAAAAGAAAAGATGAGCAGATTTTTGAACAGCTTAACAGGCAGAAAAATGAGGCTGAGAAAAATCGAGAGACTTCCAGAAGAGAAAAGGAAGAGGCAGATAAAAAGGAGCGGGAAAGCGATAATGCCCGCGCTGTATTAGAAAGCCGTCTTATAGAAAATGAGAAAGAGCGCACCGCTCTGCAAAAAGAAATCGGCGAGGGGATGAAAGCATTCCCATTTCTTCTCCGGGAGCAGATTAAGGATTCGATCATAGAAAAAGAAAAGGAAGAGGATGCCGAGCGAGAGTCGAAGAGAACGCTGGAACAAGAGTGTGAGACGATAAAAGAACAGCTTCAGTCAGACAGGCTGATGGCTAAGGATCTGGAGCATGAGGCAAAGGAATTGCATACAAAAGAGGAGGAATGTCAGGCACAGCTGGCAATCTATGAGGAGCTGACAGAAAAAGTAGCACAGAGAATGGAAGTATATGGCGAGAAAGATGTCTACCGGTTACTGGAGTTGTTAAAGGAGAAACAGCGGGAGACGATTATTTTGCTCCATGACGGACAGAACCGTCAGTCAGAACTGCAAAAACAGCTGGAGCAGCTTCAAAAAGGAATTTTATTCCAGGTAACTCCGGAAGCAGAGCAGCTGAAAGAGTTTCTTTACCGAAAATACGGGGATGGAGTGCTTGGCACAGAGTTGTTAGAGCAGATGCAGGGGGAGAAAAAGGAAGAGGTGCTTGGTCGGATTCCATACTTGCCGTACAGCATTGTCGTCGGGCACCGGATCTACGAGAAGATCCTTGCAGAACCAAAACCGGAAGAGTGGCAGAATGTAAGCTGGATGATCCCGGTCGTGGATCAGACATATCTGGAGCATGGACAGTTTGATGCAGGGGACGGAGTGATGTTTGCAGGAAAAGAAACTGCGTATTTTCTGGAAAAAGAGCAGCTGGAAAAAGAAATACACCGGACAGAAGAAGTATTGGATCTGGAACATAAAAAGCAGGAACAGTTGAGAGAACAACAGAAAGTGCTGACAGCGGACACAGATGGCGTGCAAGAGTATGTGACAAACTATTTCGAAAACTATGCCGGCTGGTTGGAAGAACAGCAGGAGAGAAAAGAAAAAAGAGCACAGGTGATGGAGGCACAGGAACAGTTAAAAGAGAAGGAAAAGAAACTGTGTGCAAGAGCTGCAGAGCTGGAGAGAAAGATTCCTGAAAGTGCAGCAAAGATTAAGAAACTGGCAGAGGAGATCCTGTCCTTGCAAAGGCTGGAGGACACATTTAGAAAGTCAGATCTTGTGGAAGCAAATCAAAGGGAGTGGAAGGAAAAGAAAGCAGAGCTGGAACTGGAAAAGGAAACACTTTGGAGACTGGTACAAGCAAAAGAGCGGGAGATTTCTGAGGCAGACGGACGAATCCGGCAGATTACGGCACAGATTATGGAACGGAAGATGGGATGGGAGAGATATGCTGCCTATTATAAAGAAGAGATTCCGATCCAAGAACCGATTCCGGAACGTCTGGAGGAAGAGTTGGATGGTGCCATCGCAGCATTTGAAAAGGAAAATAAAGATGTAAGAGAAAAAAGCGAGACACTTCAGGTCATACGGGAACAGATTACGTCCTGTCTGCGAGAATTAAGAAGCAGAAAGGCAGATGTAAAGATGCTGGAACAGCTCTATGAGGAGCAGAAACTTGCGGAAGTGTCCGACGAAGAGATTGAGGCGCAGAAAGAACATCTGATGGAGGAAGAGAAGCTATTACAAAGATGTGAGAAAAAAGTATCGGAGCTGGTACTTGCATGTACGCGATTCCAGTCACAGGCAGATGTGATCGCCGGGCAGATCAGGGAGAGATTCTACCGAATCGAGCGGCTCCCGATTGCAGCAGGGACGATTGAGATAGAGAAGGAACGGCAGAAAGAGCTACAACAGCAGTGCAAGAGAGAACTGGCAGAATTGTTCCGGAAACAGAAGGAAACTGGAAAAGCGCAGGAAGAAATCCAGACGATGATCGGAAAGATTACATGGGTTGCAGAAGAGTATCACATCAAAGATATGTCCGTCAAGACACTTCCAGGATTTGTTATCTTAGACTGGAAAGAAACCGAGCGTCAGATCATGAGTGGATGGCAGAAGATGAAAGCGAGAAAAACAGCGGCAGAAACTGCATTTGGCAAGGCAAAGGCGTGGTGTGAAGAGACGCTGACCGGACTTGGCGCAGGAAGTTTTGCACTGCAGATGAAAGAACAGATCCCGGTTCCGCAAAGTTTTGAGGAGGCAGATAAGACGATTAAGCGGTTGGAAGAAGCATGTGTGATGATCCAAATGGGAAGAGATCAGATTGAGGAAAGCCTTCGTGATATCGAGAAGATTAAAAGTAGTTTTGAAAATCAATGTTTACAGCGGTGTAATACGATCCGCATGGAACTGGATAAGTTTCCGAAACTCAGCAGTATTATGATCGATGAGAAACTGACGCAGATCGTCCGGCTGAAGATTCCATATGTGAGAGAAGAACAGCAGCAAATGCAGATTTCCAATTATCTTGGACAAGTGATTGAAAACCTGGGAAAATACGAGACCGAGCAGGAAAAGAAAAAATATCTCATTCAAGAACTGTCGATGAAGCGGATGTTCTCGGCAATCGTCACAGATATGAACCGGATCAGTCTGGAACTTTACAAAAGAGAGCGGATCAAAGAACAGAGCCGCCATCTAAGATACGAGGAGGCAGTTGGAAGTACCGGACAGTCGCAGGGAATCTATATCCAGTTTTTGATCGCAATCATCAATTACATTGCAAGTATTCATTCCTACCATGCAAATGAGGACTCCCTAAAGAAAGTAATCTTCATCGACAATCCATTCGGTGCGGCGAAGGATACATATATCTGGGAACCAATCTTTGCGATGCTTGCAGCAAACCGGGTACAGCTGATCGTGCCGACAAGAGGTGCGACACCGGCGATCATCGGCAAATTTGATGTCAACTATCTGCTCGGGCAGAAGATGGTCGGACAAAAGCAGCAGACCGTTATTGTAGATTATCGCAGCAAGATCGATGTAGAAGAAGCTGAGTATGTAAAAATGGAATATGAGCAGGCAACACTGTTTTAACAGAATAGATGCAGGGAAGGTGCTGCAAATGAAATAAGCGTGCAGCATCTTCATGCACAAGAGAGGAGTAGAATGTTAGATAAGAAAGAATTTCTTCAGAAATACAGAATTTCAGAGCAGGATTTTGAGGAGGCAAAGATCAGTTGGGAAGAACTGACAGCAATCTATGAGAATTACCAGTCTATGGAGACGACGCTCCGGGAGATCGGAAAAGATTTTGTAGATGAATACCTCTATGACATCCAGAAGGCGGGGATCCATTCTTACCGCTACCGAACGAAGGAACCGGGACATCTTCTGGAGAAGATTATCCGGAAACGAAGAGAAAATTTCCAGAAGTTTGACCGGATCGACCGCTGGAATTTTCACAAATATTTTACGGATTTGATCGGTATCCGCGTGTTCTTCCTCTACCGTGAGGACTGGATTCATTTTCATCAATATATCACGTCGGTGTTTGAAAATGATCCTGCCCAGTATGTGGAAAATCGTCTGGAAGATTTTGATGAGGATGCGGATCACTATTATATTGCAGAGCGGCCAAAAGTGTATAAGCGGGCGGGAGACAGTCGAATTTACGATGATCAGCTGATCGAGATCCGTTCCGGGGGAATTTACCGTTCCTTGCACTATATTATCAAATATAAAGGGCATTATGTGGAGATTCAGGGAAGAACGCTCTTTGAGGAAGGGTGGAGTGAGATTGACCATGATATTGTGTATCCATATTTCAAAGATGATATTATGTTAAATGATTTCTCTACATTGCTGAACCGGCTTTCCGGGATGGCAGACGAGATGAGTTCTTATTTTCGGCGCATGAAAATGATGCGTGTTGAGGAGGAGCAGGAGAAGGAGCATGAGAGATCCGTTTAAAGTACTTGGAATTGAGCCAACTTCAGATAAAAAACAGATCAAAAAGGCGTATGCAAAACTAGCAGCGCGCTACCACCCGGAAGAATACCCGGAGAAATGGCAGGAAATCCACGAAGCATACGAAGCAGCAATACAGTTTGCTTCCGCAATCGGGGAAGATGCTTGGACAGAGGAAGAAGAGCAGAAAAAAAGTGATTCTTTCAGTGGCTTGGAGAACAGGGCAGAAGCTGATTCTATTGTTGTTTGGGAAGAAAACACAGAGCAAAAGACTGCGGTAGAAGTAAGCGCAGAAAAAGAATATATAGACAAAGATGCTGTGCCGGAAAGCGTTCCGGAGGCGATTTCCCTGGAAAAGTCAAAGGATATCGAGGAAGAGGAAACTGCTTTTGATTTTGAGCATATTCTTTCAAAACTGGAGAAAGTTCAGGAAGAAGAGCAGGACCGCATCTTGCAGGAGCTTCTAACCTTTTTGGAACCGTTAAGAGAGGCACCGGAACAGGAAGCAGTGTTGTGGAATGTATTTTTTCAGTCTGCAGTTTTTCGGGAAAATCAATTTCAGCCAGTGTTATGGGAACTTTGTGGAGGAATTTTTGCCGAACGGAATGTTTCAGAAAAGTCATTTCACATCATCTGTCGGCAGATTGCGTTGACCAGACAAGAGCTGGAGGAGAAACTACAGTCCTCCGGGTATATTCCGGAACATCTGGAGCAACTGAATCAGACACTGAACAGAGTTGCGCGTGCACTGGAAGCAGCAAGGGAACTTCCCCCGACAGGGAAAAAGAAACCTCAGAAGCACATTGGAAACATCCGAAAAATGATCTATCTGCTAGTGGCAGTATTTAGTCTGCTTGCATTCCTGATTCTTCCAAGAACGAGGGAGGACAGTGAAACATGGGATCAGCAGAGAAAAGAGCTGGCAGAAACTATGGATGCGGCAGATAAGCTGATCGAGGATACAAAGTCTGCCGAACGTGACCTTCAGCTGGCAAAAGAGGAACTGGAGAAGGAAGGGGAACAGTCGCTGTTAACGTATCTTACGGAAAAATATGCAGGTATTGAAGTTAGTGTTCCGGAATATCATGTCTATGTTTCTTCGGTTTCGGGATGGGATCATACTTACATGGGTGTAGAACTGCGAAAGAAAGGGACCGAGGAAGCATTTGCGTGGTTATGGAAAGATGAAAATGGGGAGAAATACTTTGATACTCTGCAAGCAGAAGCGGTGGAAGCAGCCATGCAGGCGGAAGTTGTGGCAGTAACTGGAAGTGAGGAAGCATTTGTGAAAACAGAAGTGGCAGAGATCAACAGTACCTATGGGAAACTGCAGGTGCCGTGGCTGGGACAGACTGGATATCACACAAAATTTGAGCAGGATCTAGAAAGCTTCTGGAAACAGGAGAAACAGTATCGTTTGACGAAGCCGGGAAGTGATCAGATGATGGAGGCATTTGCCGGAGAAAATCAAAATACAAGATATTGTAATGGCTATTTTGTATTCTGTCTGACAGATTCTGTGGGGACAACATTGGAAGACTATGTGAATGTGATGCCGACGAGGGCAGAAGAGTTTGCCCGGTATGAGGCAGCGCTTTGGCAGCTGCAAGAAAAATACAGTATAGAGCTAGAAGTGGCATTGTACCTTCCGGAAGAACGGATGCCGGTGACGATGCTTTATAAAAAAGGAAAGGTCTCTGCACTGGAAGGAATTATTGTGACGGGAGCAGAAGCAGAAACAAAAAAAGAAGAAGCCTATCAACTGATTGAGGAAGTCTATGAGAGAAAGGGTGGAGGAAAATGAGAACGATTGGAATTGACCTAGGGACAACGAACTGTCTGGCAGCCGTGTGGCAGAATGGGGAGAGTGTGCTGATCCCGGACAGCAGCGGGGAATATCTGACACCGAGCTTTGTGAGCGTGGATGGAGATCGGATTTATGTAGGAAAGACGGCAAAGGAGCGGATGATCGCACATCCTGATGAGACGGCAAGTGTATTTAAGCGATATATGGGGACGGATAAGCAGTTTTCCCTCGGCGGTCGACTGTTTCGTCCGGAAGAACTTTCTGCATTTTTGTTAAAGAAGATGAAAGAAGATGCGGAGGAATTTTTGCAGGAAGAAGTCGGCGAGGCAATCATAAGTGTTCCGGCATATTTTAACGATAAAGCGAGAGCTGCCACAAAGCGTGCCGGGGAGCTGGCAGGACTACGGGTAGAGCGTATCATCAACGAGCCATCTGCAGCAGCGCTTGCCTGCCAAAATATAGAACAGCGGGAAGATGCCACAATTCTTGTCTTCGATTTCGGAGGAGGAACTTTAGATGTCTCCCTTGTAGAATGTTTTGACAATGTTGTTCAGATTGAGGCGGTCAGCGGGGACAATCATCTTGGAGGAAGTGATTTTGACAGTGTGATCGCAAAATATTTCTGCGAGAAACAGAATCTGTTGTGGGATTCACTGGATGAAAAGTTAAGAGCAGTGATCATAAAAGCGGCGGAGCGATGCAAGATGGAACTGACAGCTGCGAAAGATGCAGTGATGCGGGTAAGATATGAGGAGCAGTCATGGGATCTGAGTCTGACCAGACAAGATGTAGTGCATATTGGAGCAGAGATTTTCCGAAGGATGGAGAAACCGGTGAAGCGTGTTCTGTTAGATGGAAAGGTTTCGCCAAAAGAACTGACAGAGGTTGTTCTTGTGGGCGGTTCCTGCAAAATGGAGATTGTAAGGCAGTATTTAAGCTATATTTTGGAAGGAAGAAAGATTGAGATGTGCGATCCGGACCGGATGATTGCGCGGGGGCTTGGTGTTGTCGTCGGGATCAAAGAGCGGGCCGATGAAATCAAAGATATGCTTCTGACAGATATCTGTCCATTTTCGCTTGGAGTCGGCGTTCGGAATCATGATGGAAGCGACAGAGATATGATGAGCATACTAATTGAGCGGAATACTTCTCTTCCTGCCAGCAGAGAAAAACGGTACTATACTTCTTATGACAATCAGACAGAGGTTGTCGTCAATGTCTATCAGGGGGAAAATTACTACGCAGATGACAATCTGCCTCTCGGACAGATAAAATTTCATGTTCCTCCAAAAAGGGCGGGAGAGGTTTATATTGATATCCGGTTTACCTACGATATCAATGGTCTTTTGGAAGTACAGTTACATACGCCGGAGACCGGTCAGAGACAGACGATGGTCATCCAAAAGGAGGATGGTTCCATGACCGAAGCTGAAAAAGAGGCGAAGTTAAAAGTGTTTGAAAAGCTGAAAATACATCCAAAAGAAAAGGAGGAAAATCAGTATCTCATAGCCAAAGGGGAGGCTCTCTATGTGCAGTCGACAGGCGCTCTGCGCGATGCTATCGGGGAGTGGCTTGGATATTTTACAAGCCTTTTAGAAGGGCAGGATGAAGGGAAGATTAGAAAACAGCGGAAAAAAGTGGAAGATGCCTTTGCACAGTTGGAACAGATACTGCAATATCAGGGAGTACCAATGGGAATGAATCCTTATACAGAAAACTGGTATGAAAGAGATCCAAAAGAAGCGGTGATTGAGGATTTTGAAGCATGGGTAGAAAGACATCGAGGGGAGTCATAAAATACGCTGTTTTTAAAGAATTCAACAAGATCATGAAGGGTGGTTTTATCTTTGTATAAGGGATTTGCAAAATTTATTCGGGGAAAAGCTTTTTCGATTCTTTTTTTGATCGTATCTTTTCTCTCTGTCGGCTATACTACGGTAAGAATAGGAGCTGTTTTGGAATGCTGTTTTGCCGTCAAAGTATACGGGGTGCTGTTTGGCATCTTTTTGTTACTTTTTGGATATATGCTTTTGTATCATACCAGTAAAAGGAAGATTAAAAAGACAAGAAGCTTTTACGAGTTATGCAGTGTGGTTTTGAGTTTTTTGCTAAATTTGGTCCTTTGTCTTCTGGCAGAGGATTTTATAGGAATGTTTATCCATTTCTCTGATAGTAAAGTATATATTTTGGCAATCATAGTCTCTGTTTTGTTGACTGTATATGGATTTTTGCATGCGAATCACATTTATATAAAGCATTATGCGATTCCGTTGGAAGATAGGAAAAATCCTGTTAAAGTTGCTTTTTTGAGTGATATCCATACGGGAACGTTTGTAAACAAAAGGCAGCTGAGAAAAATCATAGATCAAACAAATAGAATGCAATGTGATTATGTTCTGATAGCCGGTGATACGTTTGATGTAGACGCATTTGACTATTGCAATCTTTCTGAAATTGCAGAGGAATTGCAAAGATTAAAGGCTGTGAAAGGAGTATACGCTATACTGGGAAACCATGATCCTGTTTCTACAGATGCCAGAATGAGGGAATTCTTTCAAAAAAGCAAGATCAGATTGCTTGTCGATGAAATTATAGAGACAGAAGATTTTATAATTATCGGGCGTGATGATATAAATTCAAATCCAAAACGTAAGGCCCTTACAGAAATTGTGCAGAAAATTTGTTCAGATAAGCCTAAAATATTGATGGATCACAATCCGGTGGGAATTGCAGATGGGATTCAAAACGACATAGATCTAGTAGTATGTGGACATACACATAAAGGACAGTTTTTTCCTGCGAATTTATTTACAAAATGGTCTTATGGAAAGCAGGGATTTTACGGATATTCTAAAACGAACAAGACACACAGTATTGTTTCTTCGGGTGCTGGATATTTCCAAATGCCGATAAGAATTGGAACAAATAGTGAGATTGTGCAAATTGATATTACATAATGTGAGTGGAGAAAAATGATCATAATCGTAGTATGGTATTACATATTAGACGCAGTTATTTGTGTGGCAACTTTTTTTATTGTACAAAAATTATATAAAAAACTGCCTCTCATCAACTGGGAGAAAACATTACGGACAATTACGTCAAAGAAAATCAGAAAATGCATCGAGAGAGGATATCTTGTTTTACTGATTTTCTTTTTCCTGCTTTGTGTAGGTGAAATCGTAATTCCGTCTATGAAGGATTTGCCACTGGTAGTAAGTGGCAAATATATAGAAGATACAGGTACGATTTTCAAAGTTACAAACGACACAATATACATAAGAGGGAATGAGAGGAAGGAAATTGTAATCGGTGAAAGAAGTACAAAAGGTTTTCAAGAAGGAGATTTCGTTCTTGTACATTACTATCCGAATATGGAACGTGGATTTGTATATCAGATAGAAGAATGTGAGTAGATCTTCGATAGAGTATTGTTATGGAGAAAAAGCTGAGGAATGATACCTCAGCCTGAATGGATTTAATGTAAAATTTTTCTCATAATAATGGTCAGCCGCTGCGCAGCAATTGCTGATAGCACACACAGGACAAAATCTCCGGCTACAGTTAAAAGGAAGCAGTTGATCAGAACAATTTTCCACGATACGGTAATGTGTGCGATGTAGTTGCTGACAAAGTAGAAATAGAGGTTGCCGGATAAGTACATCACAAAGAGCCCTGCCATGGAAATAAAAAAGTAAGTGAGAAACCGCTTCGGGGCAAATCGGTCGGTCAGCATTCCAACAACACCTGCAGCAAAGAAAAATCCGAGCAGAAATCCAAAAGTTGGTTTTAACAGGTAGGATGGTCCGCCACCGGATGCGAAGATCGGAACACCACAAAGTCCGATCATCAGATAGATGCCGATACTTAAACTGCCAAGTTTTCCCCCGAGCAAAAATCCTGCCAGCAGTGCAAAGAAAAATTGCAGTGTAAAGTGCATCGGAATGGGTTCTACGGGGATATTAATTTGAATAAATGCGCCGATTGCAGTCAGCGCAGTAAAAAGTGCACATAAAGTGAGGTCTTGTACTTTCCAGGTTGTCTTTTTCATTGGTTGTCCTTTCTTATTGTGAAATTCATCGTCATTTCTTTCGGTCTTTATCATAACAGTTTCAGAAAAGTGTGGCAACAGTTATTTTATATGAGGTATGATTATCTTGAAGAGAATAAACGAAGTGGCTAACAGTTGACAAATATCAGATTTGATGATATTTTAGAAACAATTTTCGGATTTAGAATCGGAAAAGAGAAGAGGAAACAGGAGAGTAAGATATATGGAAAAATTGAATCTGAAGCAAATATCGTCATTGACCTTGACTTTGTTTGCTATTTTTTTTGGAGCGGGCAATATGATCTTTCCGCCGGCGATGGGACAGCTTGCGGGAGAAAATTATTTGCAGGCACTTGCAGGGTTTATTCTGACAGATGCAGGGATCGCTCTGCTTGGGATTGTTGCAGTTGTTTTACTTGGAAATAGGATCACAGATTTAGGAAATCTGGTCAGTAGAAGATTTTCATTATGTTTGTCAGTGACAGTATATTTGTTGATCGGACCGCTCTTTGCACTTCCAAGAACCGGAAGTGTATCGTATGAACTGGCAATCCGCCCGTATATTCCACAAGAATATGTGTGGTTGGTTTCTCTGCTTGTGACGGCAGTATTTTTTTCGCTGACTTATTATTTCAGTGGGAATCCGAAAAAGATTGTTGATATTATCGGACAGTATATGACTCCAATCTTGATTCTCAGCATTACCGTGTTGTATTTTGTATGTCTGTTTGCAGATAAATCGGGTAATGTCATACAGTATGGAGCGGTTCAGTCGACCGGAGAATATCAGGATATTGCGTTCTTTAAAGGGATGATAGAAGGTTATAATGCGTTGGACGGTCCGGCAGGGCCTGTATTTGCGATCATCATTATCAATGCAGTTACTGGATTTGGGGTGAGAGAACGAAAAAGCATTGTAAAATATACGATTTTTTCAGGAATGGGTGCGGTATTGATCTTAAGCGGGATTTACTATATGCTGGCATACATCGGTGCAACGACGCAGACTGTTTTTGCAAATGGTGGAGCACTTCTTCATGCAGTGGCAAGTGATCTGATTGGTCCGGCAGGTGGGATTGTACTTGGAATGTCAGTATTTTTGGCATGTATGACGACGGCGATCGGGCTTACGACATCTTTTGCCAATTATTTTCACGAGTTGATTCCGCAGCTCTCGTATCGAAGAATCACGGCAATTGTCTGTCTGTTCAGTTTTGCAGTCAGCAATGTAGGGCTGTCTTACATGATTACCATTTCTCAGCCGGTGCTGATGATGATCTACCCGGTACTGATTGTGTTGATCGTTCTATCCTTTGGACACAAATGGATAGGGAGAAGAAAGATGGTCTATATCTTTAGTATGGCTGTTGCATTTGGTATTGCATTTATCAATGCGATGGAAGGTGTGGGAATTGAACTGGGGATGCTGACGGAATGGGCAAAAAAGCTTCCGCTTTATGAACTGCATCTTGGCTGGATGTTGCCGGCGGCAGGTGGAGCATTGTTAGGTTTGCTTCCGTTTTGGAAGAAAAAGGAAATAGAAAATTAAAAGAAGAAAGCGGGTATGGATATGGAAATCAAATTATTGGCAGTAGATATGGATGAAACTGTCGTAAACAGCAGACATCAGATGACAGAGCAGACGAAGCTGGCCCTGGAACTTGCGATTCAGAAAGGAATCCTGGTTGTTCCTGTTACTGGCAGATGCCTGGAAGGACTTCCTGCAAAGATTCGTCGGATGGATGGTGTGGAGTATTTCATCACTTCCAACGGGGCAAAAGCATATGATTTTAAGGAGCAGAGGATTCTTTACCGCAGGCTGATCCCAAATCAGACCGCCTGTGCGATCTTGAAAAAGTGTCAGGAGGAAGAAATTGGAATTGCGATCCACCAGGAAGGAAAGTGCTATGATAATTCTTTCCTGCAGGCAGCATACCGCTATGTAGCATATCATAGAGATTTTAAAGCGCATAGGGTACAGAAAGATCTGTATGAGTGGGTGCGGGAAAATGAGAAACCGGTAGAAAAGATCCAGGTGTTTTCCAAAGATGAGAAAAAACTTCTGGTGCTGCAGGAAATGCTGGAACGATTTGTGACATTGGAGATGGCTGTTTCGACAAGTGGATACATTGAGATCACGCAGGCAGAGGCAAATAAGGGGAAGGCGCTGGAAGCTCTTTGCGATTCATTGGGCATATCACTTTTACAGGTGATGGCGATCGGTGACAATGCAAATGATTTTTCCATGTTGGAGCGGGTCGGTTTTCCGGTAGCGATGGGAAATGCGAAGGAGGAACTTAAGCAAATTGCGAAGACAGTCACAACAAGCAATGATGAGGATGGAGTAGCAAAGGCAATCTATGAGTATCTATTGTAGAAAGATGGATACAGAATGTCTTCCAAAAGTTTTTCAATAAGAATAGAGCACAAAACACAAGATCAATAAAGGATAAAACCTGCCGCAGGACAAGTTTTCATGGAAATTCTCTAAAAAGAGAGACGTGAAAGCTTATCCTGCGGCAGATTTTTATTATGAGTTTATTTTTCTGGCAGTCGTTCTTTTTTTATGGAAGAGTGTATCTCTCTTGCAAAGGTGTCAAGCATATGGATGGTCGTGCGCATATCATCCCTTGTTGTCTCTGGATGCAGTGCGCAGATCCGCAGTACTTTTTTGCCGTTTAAGACGGTTGTAAAAATAGCGGCATAACCACTTGCAAGAATTTTCTCAGAAACTCTTTCATTGAGAAGATCGGTCTCTTCCTCAGTCAGATCTTCGGAGGTATAGCGGAAATTGACCATCGCAAGCTGCGCTTTGGACACGATTTCCCAGTGGTCAAGATCTCTTAGTGCCTCTTCTGCCCAGACAGCGAGGTCAAAACCATGTTCGATCGCACTTCCAATTAGATCTGTTCCGAGCACCTGCAGTGTGAGCCACAATTTTAAGCCACGGGCAGGGCGTGTCAGTTCCATTCCGATATCCCATGTATTGATGTGAGTTGCATCGCTTTCAATATCCTTTAAATATTCCGGATTTACATGGAAGCTGTGGAATAGATGGCGGATGTCTTTGACAAGTACCATCGCACAGCCGTAAGTCTGGAACAGCCATTTATGTGCATCCCAACTGATACTGTCAGCAAGCGCGGTTCCTTTTAACAGATGGCGGTACTTCGGACTTAAAAGGATCGAAGCGCCGTAGGCACCATCGATATGGAACCATAATTTGTAGTTCGAACAGATTGCGGCAATCTCTTCCAGTGGATCGATGCTTCCGGTATTTGTTGTTCCGGCAGTTCCGATGACAACAAATGGGATCAGGCCATTTTCTATATCCGTCTGAATCTGTGCCTCCAGTTCTTCTGTCCTCATCTGGAAATCGCTGTTTGTCGGAATCTTTCGGATTCGGCTGTCTGGGATTCCGATGATTCGCAATCCTTTTGCAACAGAGCTGTGTGTCTGATCAGAGAGATAAGCAACTCCGAGGTGCATCGTCTCATCTGTTAGTTTGTGGTCGCGAGCAGCGGTCAGTGCGGTGATATTTGCCATGGAGCCACCGCTGACAAAGCCACCTCCAGGGTTTTCTGTAAAGCCAACCTGTTCGCAGAGCCAGTGGAGCACTTCCTGCTCGATACAGTTGACCATCGGGGCCAGTTTGCTGCCGCCTGCATGGATATTATAGGCAGAAGTCATAATATCTCCAAGCCAGGAGATGGAAGAGGCTGGTCCCGGTACGAATCCGAAGAACCTTGGATGGTTGGCATCTCCGCGGTAACGATAGACCTCCTCTGACATCTCTGCGACGACCTCATCCACAGGTCTTCCGTCCTTTGGAAATCCAATCTGTCTGATTTTTTCTGACTGTGTCTCGTCGGTATACCAGGTCACTTTTTGAGAATGGATATCGTGTTTTTCTTGACAAAACGTATGTACAAATTTCTTGATTGCTTCTTCCAATTGTGCGCTATTTAAAACATTTTCACTGTTCAGCATAAATGATACTTCCTTTCTAAAATCAAAAATAGATGGAGCAGATCTTGACAGGGATACTGCTGTCATCGTTGTATAGCGATCAGGCAAAACTTTACGCCTGCGTGATTTTATTGTATACTACTTTTAACTATCCGTAAAATTCATAAATTTTATAAGATATATGAAAATAATTCATAAGAAAAACTACCGGTATGAGGGAAAAATCATGGAATTAAGAAATATCAATACATTTTTAAAGGTGGCGGCGACTCAAAATTTTTCCAAGGCGGCAGAGCAGCTTGGATATTCACAGTCAGCAGTGACTGTGCAAATCCGTCAGCTGGAGAAAGAATTAGGGACGCCGTTGTTTGAACGGATTGGGAAGCGTGTGTCGCTGACAGAGCGTGGGATGGAGTTTATCTCCTATGCAAATGAGATCATGCGGGTGACTGATCAGGCACGTTTCTTTGCAAAAGATCAACGGGAATTGGACGGGACGTTGCGGATCGGAGGGGTAGAATCCGTCTGCACTGCGCTTTTGCCAGATTTGCTGTGTTCTTTTTATGCACAGTATCCAAAAGTGAAGATTATCATAAAATCAGGAACAACCCAGGAACTGATGGAGATGGCAAAAAGCAATGAGATTGATCTTGTCTTTACGCTGGATCGAAAAATCTGTCATGCAGAGTGGTGTGGGGCGGTACAGAAAAAAGAGAGGATTCTTTTTGTGGCACCGGCAGGGCAGATTTCTGACAGAAAAGCAGAGGTGCCGGCAAGGGAACTGGTAACAAAAGCCTTTCTATTGACAGAGTCCGGTGCTGCCTATCAGTATGAACTGGAACGTCTGCTATCGGATAGGGATCTGGAGATTCTTCCGGTTCTGGAGATCGGAAATACAGAGACAATCATCCACTTGTTGCAAAAGGGGATGGGATATTCATTTCTTCCAGAATTTACCGTGAAAAAAGAACTGAAAAAAGAACAGCTTTTGGAAGTGAGGACAGACCTCCCGACTGTGGTGATGTACAGCCAGCTGCTTTATCACAAAAGTAAGTGGGTGACGCAGGAGATGCAGAAATTTATAGAACTTGTAAAAGACAGCAGTCAGACAGATAAAAGCGAATAAGATGCAAAAAACAGGGAAAAGAATTGTGAAAAGAGAGGAAAACGCGTATGTGGTATCAGAAAGATTGGTTCACCGGAAGTGATTATTATAATTTCAGGGAGCGGCAGATTTCTGTTCAGGAGCTTTGTATAATAAATCCTGTGGAACAGGTGTTTCACGAGCGGACAGAAATTTATTATGTCAGAAGCGGAAAGGCCACAATCTGGGTCAACGGGGAAAAATTTAAAGTCAGACAAGGGAGTTTCCTCTGTCTGTATATGCATCTGTTTTATCGGATTGATGAGATTGAGGAGCCACTCGATTGTGTGAAAGTCTCTTTCCATATCGGACTTTTTATGTTCCTCTGCTTTGAAAAGAGGGAAGTATGGGAAAATGAAATGTTGATCTACCGGGTGGAGCCGTTGCTCTATTTAAATATGGAAGAACAGAAGCGTGTCGAAACGATTTTTGCAGAACTGCTTTTGGAAGAAGAAACGCAGAGGTTCGGGAGTCAAAACATCAGCATCTATCTTGCGATGGAACTTCATGCATTATATTGTCGGTATGCGATGGAAAAAAGAGAGTCGTTATCCGGAGGTGCATCGCAGATTTGGAGTGTGATCCAAAGGGTACTGCTTGATACAAGCAAGACACTTTCTCTTGAGGAGTATGCAAAGGCAGCAGGGATGACAGCGGTGACATTGAACCGGCATATTACGAAAAATTGTGGGTATATGTTTTTTCAGCTACAGAAAATGGGAAAGGTTTTCCATGCCTGTGCACTGTTGCATTTTCCAGATCTGGATCTGCAGTATATCAGCGATTACCTTGGATTTACAAATCTGGAAGACTTTTGCAGGGTGTTTAAGCGATACATGAAAATGAGCGTGAGAGAGTATCAGACACAACATATCGGGGCAGGAGTTGGCATGAGGGGGGAAGAAGAGGCACTTCAGGTTTTGCAATATTTACTATTGTGTTTTCATAAACCATTTCAGATGGAAGAGATGGCACAGCAGTTAAAAATGAAACCATTTCAAATGGAAAAGCGGAGCAGAGAGCAGTTTGGAAGAACTGTACAAGAATTACTGGAAGAAATCCGAGTACGTATGGCTTGCAGCTATCTTGCGGCGACAGAAAGAAGTGTTACGCAAATCGGTCAGGATGTAGGTTTCGGAAGTATATCGACATTCCAGAGAAGTTTTCAGAAATATATGAATCAGACGCCGAGCGAATACCGGTCGGAATATCGATTGTTTGTAAAAAAATGATAATAATAATTAAAAATATGAATATCTATTTCTTTTCAACTGACCTATAATGAAAGAAAAAAACAGAGGTGTCAAAAATGTTTGAACATGTATTTGCCCCGATCAAGATTCGGGAGATGGAACTAAAAAATAGAATTATCCTGCCTGCAATGGGAACAAGGATGGCAGATGCAGATGGATCTGTGACAGAAAAACTGGTTGCATATCATGCTGCAAGAGCAAAAGGCGGATGTGGATTGAATATTGTGGAGGTGGCAGCCGTACATACTCCAAGTGCCCCGGCACATTTCGTATCGATCAGTGAGGATAAATTTATAGAGGGTCATAAAAAACTGACTGATGCGATTCATGAAAATGGCGGAAAAGCCGGAATTCAGTTATGGCAGGGATCTATCGCTGCATCTATGGATCCAAAAGCAAAGATTCTTGTAGTTTCCGATATGAACTTTGGTCCGTATACATTGAAAGCGATCACAAAAGAAGAAATCAAAGAAGTGATCGAGTGCTATGGCGCTGCGGCAGAGCGTGCGGTCAAGGCGGGATATGACTGTCTGGAATTTCATCTGGCCCACAACTATCTCCCGCATTCTTTCTTAAGTGCGGGACTGAATCACAGAGAAGATGAATATGGAGGAAGCTTTGAAAACCGGTGCCGCTTCCCGCTGGAAGTAATTGATGAACTCAGAAAGAGAATGCCGGAAGGAATGCCGTTATTTATCCGTATCGACGCACAGGATGATCTTCTTGAAAATGGAATGAGCATCGAGGAAGTGATTCGTTTCTGTAAAATTGCAAAAGAGCATGGGGTCGATGTGCTAGATGTTTCCAGGGGAAATATTATTACAGCAGCATCCATGTATGAAGTTCCGCCGATCGATGTGCCAAATGCATTTAACGTAGAGAACGCAGCAAGGATTCGAAAGGAAACCGGTATGGTGACAGTCGGTGTTGGACGAATCAATACGGCTGCACTGGCAGAAGAGCTGATCGCAGATGATAAAGTGGATATGGTAGTGATGGGAAGAGCACAGCTTGCAGATCCGGAGTTTGTAAACAAGGCAAAAGAAGGGCATGTAGAGGATATTGTACACTGTGTCGGATGTAATCAGGGATGCTATGATGGATTTTGTGATGTGGCAAACCGCCCGCACATTACTTGTATGAGAAATCCGATGATCGGACATGAGGCAGAATATACACTTGATTCGGCAGAACATACTAAAAAAGTATGGGTGATCGGCGGAGGTGTAGCCGGTATGGAAGCAGCTCAGATCCTTCATAAAAGAGGGCATCAGGTGACAGTATTCGAAGCGGCAGATACACTGGGCGGAGAATTTCTCCTTGCAGGAGAAGCTCCGGGAAAAGGTGAGATGAAAGCAGCTGCACTGGAGATGGGTGCGCAGACAGAGCGAATGGTGACTGTTCATAAAAATACAGTGGTTGATGTAGAGATGATCGCAAAGGGAGATGTGGATGAAGTGATTCTTGCAGTCGGATCTTCCCCAATCCAGATTCAGCTGGAGGGATCGGATAAGCTTACCCATGTATCTGCACCGGAAGTACTGAGAAGAGAAGTGAAACCAGAAGGAAAGGTTGCGGTAATCGGCGGAGGTCTTGTTGGACTGGAGACCGCTGATACACTTGCGAGCGCCGGATGTGAGGTGACGATCCTGGAGATGAAAGACAGCATCGGAAGTGATCTTGGAAGCCTTAGAAAGATTGCAGTAATGATGAAAATGCAGCAGTTAAATGTAAAAATGCTTACAAATAGTAAAGTCTGCAAGTTTACAGAGGAAGGAATCGTGTTAGAAGATGGTACAGTAGTTCCATGCAGCTGTGCGGTTTTTGCGGTCGGTTTTCATTCTAATGATTCCCATTTGCTGGCAGAAGCCTGTGAGAAAAAACAGATTCCATTCCATGTGATTGGCGATGCAAAAGCTGCAAGACGTGCGATCGATGCAGTGGCAGAAGGATTTGAAGTCGGACGTCAGATATAGACAGACGGAGCCATGAAAAGAGCGAGAAACAAATCACAAAAGTAGAAAATAAAAAATAGCATTTGCAAAATGAGATGCTCCTTTCTAGGAAGACAAGTAAGATAGTAAAAACTTGTCACTTAGGAGGGAGCATAAATATATTTGCCATATGGGATTCCTAGAGTTTTTGAAAGGGCATCATGGATTGTTCCTCTGTCAAGAATGTGATACAATTCTTGAGTACAATCATTTTGAAGAACGATAAAGATATAATGAAATGAAGAAAAAAGAAAATGTGTTTACACGCTGTTACTATATGGTCATCCAATTCGGGCAGCTTACCTGTCTTCCGTCACAATACTGTGTCAGAATCGGCTGTCTGACATTTGGTCTGGAAAGATAGTTTGCAAATAGTTCATCTACGACGACGGAAATGGTATCATAAATATTTCTTTCCGGAATCCATTTGTGGTCAAATGCAGTGGAGGAGGTGATTGTAAAATCGTATCCTTTGTTCCGGTACCATTCCGTGTATACCCGGTTAAGGGTAAATGACATAATAGCAAGTACATTTGCACGGATAGTATTTTCTGGCCAGGTCGCATAGATTTCACTGGAAGCTACATTTTTGATATAATCTTTGTACTTTACATAATAGTTTTGGGCGGTGGAGTCACGCGGAGAACCATCATGTACAACAATGAATTCCGGGACAACAACACGGCTTAGTACAATCTCACCGGTCTCGTCTGTCGGTTTGATCTCATCTTCGGCAATCTTTGGCGGATATGTGCCGTACAGGGTATGGGCTGGTATGACAAACACTTCCTGTTGAGGAGTAGCAGTGCTCGGGCGCATAGTAATGTTTTGGATAGCGGTGACGTCCGGGAGAATTTCGGTACCGGAAATATTGATCGGTTCAAAACCAGGAGCGGTGACGGAGAGCGTGTATTCCGAATAAGGCTGTGATTCAATTGTGGGATTCAGACTGTATTCCAGTGGAGGAGCAGCGAGTTCTAAAGTTTCGGTCTGACCGGAAGAATCTGTAGTGACTTGCTCTAAAGTTTGTTCAGGAACACCCGTATAGGAGATAGAAATGGAGGCATCGGCAATCGGGAAGGAAGTGATTTCAGAGTTGATCTGGATCTTTAACTTTCCTTTATCCGGTGTGTCTGCCTGCATAGTATGAATTGATTTCATAATAAGACCTCATGTGATTAAGATTACTGTTACTATATGCAGAAAAATATGTAGAGTGCATTGGCAGAATATGGATGGAGGCTGCAAAAAGGAGATTGTGATATGAGCAGAAATCGCGGAAGAAGAAATCGAAGGATAAAGAGGAAAAGGCGAAAAGGATGGATTTGGATAGTGTTTATATTGGTTGCTATGCTGTTGGCGGCAGGTTTCTGGATGTTGGGTCAGAATTATGAGGGCACGGGAAAAGATGAGTACAAATCTAAGCCTACCGCAGCGTGGAAAGAAACCGCAGAAACAGACAGGCAAAGCAAATCTCAGGATGAAAGTACGTCAGACTTTTATTTTCGGCAGCTTTCAGAGGAAGAGCAGCACATTTATATGAGTCTCTTGAAAGGAGTCTCCTCACACCGGGAATCTGTGGAAATCCTAGGAGCAGATACAGAAAAAATAGGGAAAGTTTATCAGTTTCTGCTAAATGATCATCCCGAATTGTTTTGGTGCTCTGGCACACTGCAAATGACACACTATCCAATGGCGGAAAAAATAGAATTATTTCCAGAATACTTATATGACAATGAGGAGAGCATGCGCCGGCAAAAAGAAATCGAGAGTGCGGCACAGGAATGGCTTGCGGATATACCTGAAAATGTTTCGGAATATGAGAAAATCAAATATCTTTATGAGCAGATTGTCTGGCGAACCGAGTATCAGGAAGGTGGAGCGGACGATCAGAATATTTATAGTGTGCTGCAAAATGGGGAGTCTGTCTGTGCAGGATATGCCAAGACAATGCAGTATCTGGCAGGGAAGGCAGGAATTTTTGTCACTTATGTGACGGGGACAGCAACAGATCCGGATACCGGGGAGACGCAGGATCATGCATGGAATCTTGTGAAGTGCGACGGAAAGTATTCTTATGTAGATACTACATGGGCAGATCCGGTCTGGACCGGAGAGGGGACACAAAAGGAAACGATCGTTTATGATTATCTTTGCTGTCCGCAGGAGCAGCTTTTTCTGACACATATACCGGAAGAATCGGTTGTACTTCCGGTATGTGATGCTTATGAGCAGGAGTATTATCGGAAAAATAACAGATTTTATGAGAACTATGAGAAACAGCAGATCTGTCAGGCGCTCCGGGAAGATGTGGAAGGCCAGAAGAGTGAATCGGCTTTGAAATTCGGGTCAGCGGACGCATTTGGTCAGGCGGAAGTGAAGATCCGAGAGGAAATTCTTCCGGAAATGGTGCAGTATCTTGGAGAATTGTATGGTCTTTCTACCGTAGAGTATTTTTATCGGGAAGAGAGTGCATTTCAAAAAATAACAATTTATTGGAAATATGAGTAAAGAGATTTGAGGAAAGAAGGCAAAAAATGATCGATTTATACGGTATTGTAAGTATTCCATTTTTAAAAAAATCAGCATTTACAGGAAGTTTTCGAAAGATGAGATATCGTCTGGAAAAAGTGGCAGTCGAAGACGAGGAACGGTTAAAAGGTACTTTCTGGTGGAGAGATGTTTGCTGGGAAAAAGTTTTGAACGATGAGAAACATTCTGCAGATTTTTCTTTTGATAAGGAAGGACTGGAAAAAGCGGTTGACTGGTTAAATCAAGCTTACGAAAAAGAAAATAAGCCGGAGGAATAAAGGAAGGAGAGCAAATGGATGTATAAGATATTGATCGTGGAGGATGATGAGACGATTGCAAGACTGCTCAGAGAACATTTGGAAAAATGGGGCTATCAGGCTCGATGCGCAGAGGATTTTAAGCAGGTGGCAAAAGAATTTAAAGAGTATGCTCCCCATCTTGTGCTCATGGATATCGGACTTCCGTTTTATAATGGATTTTACTGGTGCACAGAGATCCGGAAGACATCAAACGTACCAATCTTATTTTTGTCATCGATGTCTGACAATATGAATATTGTTATGGCCATTCAGATGGGTGGGGACGATTTTGTGACAAAGCCGTTTGATCTCAATGTGCTGACGGTGAAGATTCAGGCACTTCTTCGAAGAACATATGCATTTCAGGGCAGTGCAAGTGTGATGGAGCACAAGGGTGTTATGTTAAATCTCAGTGATGCAAGTGTGACATTTCAGAGTCAGAAGATAGAACTGACAAAAAACGATTATAAGATTCTTCAGATTCTGATGGAGCGTGCAGGAACAATTGTAAAGCGAGAGGAAATCATGCAGCGCCTTTGGGAAAGTGATGAGTTTATTGATGACAATACACTGACTGTAAATATGACTCGTCTGCGGAAAAAACTGGAAGAGTTAGGGGTACAGGACTTTATCAAGACGAAGAAAGGAATCGGGTATATTATCGAATGATCAGATTGGCAGGTGCATATCTCAAAAAATGCCGAAAGGTGATTGCAGTATATATTGGGATTGTAACTATTTTTTTCATTGTATTTTTCTTGTCATCAGTTCCGGTTGACACTGTGCAGTATGCTGCTTTTTTGTCTGCAGTTTTGATGTGCATTGTTGGGATAATTGATTTTGCAGATTTTGTGCGTCGATCTGGAAAGCTTCACGATATTTCAATGCAGCAACAAATGGAACTTAGCAGTCTTCCAAAAGCGAAGGAATCCATCGAGGACCAGTATCAGGAGCTGCTGATCCGCCTGGAAGCATACAGAAGAGAGTTGGAGTCAGAAGCAGAAATTAATTATCAGGAAATGGTTGATTACTATACATTGTGGGCTCACCAAATCAAAACACCAATTGCGGCGATGAAGCTTTTGAATCAGTCAGACCAGATCGATCGAAGGGCGATGGAAGCGGAACTTTTTAAGACGGAGCAGTATGTGGAGATGGTATTATCTTATCTGCGTGCAGGAAATCTATCCTCCGATCTTGTCCTGCAGCGCTATTTTCTCGATGAAATTGCAAAAAAGGCAATCCGCAAATATTCGTCCTTGTTTATTTTGAAAAAAATCGAATTGGAATTTCACCCGTCGAAGGTGGAAGTACTGACCGATGAACGATGGGCGGTGTTTGTTGTGGAGCAGATTTTATCTAATGCATTAAAATACACAAAAAAAGGGAAAATCATTGTTCAGATAAAAGGGGACAGCATCATCGTGCGAGATACCGGAATCGGAATCAGCAGGGAAGATCTGCCAAGAGTGATGGAGAAAGGATTTACTGGATACAATGGCAGACAGGATAGAAAATCTACAGGAATCGGGTTGTATCTCTGCAAAAAAATCATGAAAAAATTGGGACATTTGATTGAAATTGAATCCGAAGTGGGAAAAGGAACGACGGTGATCTTAAATTTTGGGCGTGAATTTGAGGTTGCAGAGTAGTGGATATCTGACTTATAAATAGTTATTAGTATATATGATAGGTGAATGATTTACTTTCCTACAAATCTTTGATAAAATTATGTACGGTTTTGGTCATGGCAGATCACAAAGGAAGTGTTCGCACATGAGAGAGAAAGTACATCGATACACTTAAGGAGGAAATGAGAGATGTTAGAGAAGTTGTTTAAATTAAAGGAGAACAACACGACTGTGAAGACAGAAGTGCTTGCCGGAATCACAACATTTATGACGATGGCATATATTCTGGCAGTCAACCCAAGCATTCTGGCGGCGGCCGGGATGGATCAAGGTGCAGTGTTTACTGCAACTGCGTTGGCGGCATGTTTAGGAACGATGTTGATGGCAATTTTTGCAAATTATCCATTTGCGCTGGCTCCGGGAATGGGGCTGAATGCATATTTTGCATACACAGTTGTAATTGGTATGGGATATAGCTGGCAGATCGCGCTGGCAGCAGTTTTTGTAGAAGGTATTGTGTTCATTGTATTGTCTGTGACAAATGTGCGTGAGGCGATTTTTAATGCAATTCCGCTGAACTTAAAGTCAGCAGTGAGTGTGGGAATCGGTCTGTTTATCGCATTCATCGGACTACAGAATGCAAAGATTGTAATTGGTGGATCTACTTTGGTGCAGTTGTTTTCTATTGAGGGATATAATGAGCTGAATGGTGTGAAAGCATCTATGAATGATGTGGGGATCACGGTACTTCTTGCAGTGATCGGTGTGATCATCACAGCAATTCTTGTTGTAAAAAACGTAAAGGGAAATATTTTATGGGGAATTCTGATCACATGGATCCTTGGAATCCTTTGTCAGATCAGTGGTCTCTATGTTCCAAATGCAGAACTCGGAATGTTTAGTCTGTTACCGGATTTCAGCAAAGGAATCAGCGTGCCGAGTCTTGCACCGATTTTTGGAAAACTGAGTTTTTCAGGAATTAATATCGGACAGTTTATTATCGTTGTGTTCGCATTCTTGTTTGTAGATATTTTTGATACGCTTGGAACACTGATCGGTGTTTCGACAAAGGCTGGTATGCTTGATCAGGAAGGAAAGCTTCCGAAAATTAAAGGAGCACTGATGGCAGATGCGGTTGCTACAACAGCAGGTGCAGTACTTGGAACATCGACGGTGACGACTTTTGTTGAAAGTGCTTCCGGTGTCTCAGAAGGAGGAAGAACAGGATTGACAGCAGTGACAACGGCAGTTTTATTCGGAGCATCGTTATTGCTTTCACCGATTTTCCTTGCCATTCCATCATTTGCGACAGCGCCGGCACTGATCGTTGTTGGATTCTATATGCTGACCAATGTAGTAAATATTGATTTCGCTGATTTTACAGAAGGGCTTCCTTGCTTTATCTGTATCGCAGCAATGCCGTTTTTCTACAGCATTTCAGAAGGAATTGCTATGGGAGTCATCACTTATGTTGTGATCAATCTTGTAGCAGGAAAAGCAAAAGAAAAGAAGATGAGTTTATTGATGATCATCCTTGCTGTTCTGTTTGTAGGAAAATATTTCTTGTTATAAAAATCCATGACCATAGTTTTGGTAAGAAAATAGAAAGAATCTCCGGACAGGAAAAAGAAAACTGTTCGGAGATTTTTTATTTCTTTCAAAAATGTAAGATAGCGAAGAAAAATGTAAGGGAAAACGATGGCAGAGAAAACCGGATATTTTGTATAATGACACTGTGATCGAAAGACAGGAGGTAATGAATATGGCATTATTGGAAGTAAATAATCTAAAGAAAATTTATACAACCCGATTTGGAGGAACACAGGTGGAAGCATTGCGAAATGTGAATTTTTCCGTGGAACCGCGAGAATACGTGGCAATCATGGGAGAATCCGGTTCGGGAAAAACGACATTGTTGAACATATTGGCTGCGCTTGACAGACCGACGAGCGGCAAAGTGTTTCTGAAAGGACGAGAGCTTGGAACAATCAAAGAGAAAGAAATGGCGGCATTCCGCAGGCAGAACTTAGGGTTTGTTTTTCAAGATTTTAATCTGCTCGACACTTTTTCGCTGCAGGACAATATTTTCCTTCCGCTGGTCCTCTCCGGGAAGAAGTATCCGGAGATGGCGCGCAGACTGGAGCCGATTGCGGCATCGCTTGGAATTGAGAAACTTTTAAAGAAATTTCCTTACGAGGTGTCTGGCGGGCAAAAACAACGGGCAGCAGTTGCAAGGGCATTGATCACAAAACCACAGCTGATCTTGGCAGATGAACCGACAGGAGCGCTTGATTCCAGATCGGCAGATGAACTTTTGGATTTGTTTCATGAAATTAATGAGAACGGACAGACGATTCTGATGGTGACGCACAGTATTAAGGCGGCAAGTACTGCGAAAAGGGTGCTCTTTATTAAGGATGGGGAGGTTTTCCATCAGCTCTATCGCGGAAATCTGTCGAATGAGCAGATGTACCAGAAAATCTCTGACACATTGACAGTTCTTGCTACGGGAGGTGAACAAGGTGAGTAGATCGGTTTATACAAAGCTGGCACTGACCAATCTGAAAAACAACAGAAAGACTTATGTGCCGTATGTGCTGACTGCCATTGTAACCGTGATGATGTATTACATTTTGTGTGGACTTGCAAGTGGAAGTTCAGTCGGTGACAGGACATTGCAGAGGGTATTAGAATATTCTTTGTCAGTAGTAGTGATTTTCTCGGTACTGTTTTTGTTCTACACGAATAGCTTTCTGATGAAACGACGAAAAAAAGAGATCGGTGTTTATAATATTTTGGGTCTGGGAAAGCAACACATTGCTAAAATGCTGACAATGGAGACACTTGTGACAGCATCTGTAAGCATTGCAGGTGGAATACTGGCGGGCCTTACGTTTGAAAAATTGATGTATTTGTGTCTGCAGAAACTGTTACGGTTTGAAACGGGGATGAAGTCAGAATTTCATATGGAGACAGTTTTTTCGACGGCGGTGCTGTTTTTTGGGATTTTTGCCCTGACACTTTGCTATAATCTGCTGCAGATCCGGCTGTCAAACCCATCAGAGTTACTTCGGGCAGGAAAAGAAGGGGAAAAAGAACCGCGGACGAAATGGGTGCTTGCCTTGGTGGGAACAGTATTTCTTGGAATTGGATATTGTATTGCGTTGACGACAGAATCTCCACTGGAAGCAATCCCTAAATTTTTTCTGGCGGTAATCTGTGTGATCATCGGCACATATGCATTATTTATTGCAGGGAGCATCGCATTTCTGAAATTTTTGAAGGGAAGGAAGCGTTTTTATTATCAGACAAAACATTTTGTCTCTGTGTCAGGAATGATCTACCGAATGAAGCAAAATGGAGCAGGCCTTGCAAATATCTGTATTTTAAGTACGATTGTGCTTGTTATGATTTCGGCAACTGCATCACTGTATCTGGGAATTGATGATGTCATATCCAGCCGTTATCCGAGAGAGAGCCGGATAAAAACTAGCTTTTCTACACCCGAGCAGGACAGACAAGTGCGTCAAATAGCAGAAGAAGTCTATGGGAAATATGATGTGAAAATGGTCGAAACGATGGAATACCATTACGGTTCATTTGTCTCAGTGTTTGACGGTGAACGATTTCTCAAGGAAAATGAGGTGAGTCAGGAAGATATGATGGAAGTATGCCAGGTATATTTGATTCCGCTGGAAGATTATAATCAGATGGAGGGAATGTCGATATCGCTTGCGCAGGATGAGATGCTGGTGTATGTATCTAATGAAAAGAAAGAACTTCCAGGAACGCTTGCTTTTGGAGAGCGAAGATATCATGTCATACAGCAGTTAAAAGAACTAAAAATTGCGGGAAGTTCTACGCAAAATATGGCAGAGAATTATTATGTGATTTTGCCGGATATGGAATCAATCAATGGCATTTTGAAGGCGATGTATCAGGACAGTAGAATGAAAGAGGAGTATATCCAGGAGGCTTCTGTTATTTCTTATACACTACAGTCGAATTTAGAGGGGACTGAGGAAAATTGCAAGAAAGCGATTGCAGAACTGCGTGCAGCGTTTGATGCATCAGGAATTCCGGGATTTTATGAAACGAGACAGGAAGGAAAAGAAGGGATGTTTTCTATATTTGGAGGCTTGCTGTTCATTGGTATTTATCTTGGAATATTATTTTTGATGGCAACGGTTTTAATTATTTACTATAAGCAGATTTCGGAAGGATATGAGGATCGTGAGCGGTATCAGATTATGCAGAAAGTGGGGATGAGCAAAAAAGAAGTGAGAGACTCTATTAAAAGCCAGGTATTGCTTGTATTTTTTCTGCCGCTTGGAGCATCCATTCTTCACATTACTGTGGCATTTAAGGTGTTGAAAAAGTTGTTGGCAGGATTTGGATTTACCAATACAACGCTGTTTCTTGGATGTACTGTGGCAGTCTCATTGCTTTTTGTAGTGTTTTATATCATTACTTTTGCAGTAACTGCAAGGGAATACTATAAAATTGTGGAATAGATTATTGCTCTTTGGGAAATGGTTCGATGAGAGGGAGAAGAGAAGCTTTAAAAAAGTATCTGAAAAGTCTGTCATGAAAGCATTGCAAGAACATGGAGGATAATGCTATAATTTATTATCATGCAATGAAGAAAAAGCAATGTAAGAAACGACAAGTAGGTGAACGATTTGAAGAATAAAATCAAACATTTCTCAGAGGGCGATTTTCGAGCGATCCAACCGAAAATCCGACTTCCCGAGACGAAGATCATAATGAAGATCGGAGAGGGGAAAGTTTATCATGGAGAATTTTTAATAGAGAACGAAGAAGAGGGAGACGTAAGAGGTCTTGTCTATGCCTCTTCTTTTCGCATGCATTGCAGCGAACAAGGATTTGAAGGGCATCAGGTTAAGATTCATTTCACATACGATGCGTCAGGAATGCTTCCCGGGCAGATAGAGAAGGGGTATTTTACGATTGTATGCAGTGGGGGAGAATTTGAGCTCCCGTTCACTGCAATCATTGAAAAACCGTATGTTATGACATCTATTGGGAAAGTACAAGATATGGAAAGCTTTCGCAGGCTGGCAGAGAAAGATTACCTGGAGGCAGCGAGGCTGTTTCGCTCAAGAGATTTTTATCAGATTTTAAAATATGAAGAGAAGCGTTGGAGCAATCTGTACAGCAATATGAGAAAATGGTCTCTGGATGAACAGGGATTGGAAGAATTTTTAGTTGGAACGAAGCAGAAAGAACGGATTTTTCTGACATTGTCAGAAGAGACGGAATCGTTTTTTGATCTGCAGACATCTAAAAAAGAAGCAATCCGTATTACAAAAAACACGTGGGGATATATGGAAGTGGCCGTGGAGGTGAAAGGTGACTTCCTTTGTCTTGTACAGAATCGTTTTTCAACAGAAGATTTTGTCGGAAACCGGTATCAGTTAGAATATGTAATTGAAAGTGATCTGCTTCATGGCGGGAAAAATTACGGGGAGATTGTTATTCGCACTCCCTATGAGACGTTGACATATACAGTTGTAGTTTCTCAAAACCCGGCAAAGAGCAGTGATAGGCGAGAGCAGGCAAAAGAATGGATCAAGCTTTTATCTTCTTATTTACAGTGTGAAGCCGGAAAAGCTCAGAAGGAAGTGTGGATTAAGGAGGCAAAAGGATATATCCAGAGAAGACAGCAGGAAGATTCGGACAATGATCTGTATCTGTTATTACAGGCACAGCTTGCTGTATTAGAAGGACACAAAAAGGATGCCCAGGAGAATTTAGATCAATATAGTTACAGCAGATTTTCTTTGAGTAAGAAATTTGAGATGGACGCATATTACCTTTATTTGACTGCGGTCTGCCGGGCTGAAGAAGCATACACGAAGAAAACGGTAGAAGACATTCGAAGAATGTATATGAAAAACCGAGAATCCTGGCAGATTCTGTGCATTTTAGTGGAATTAGATGAAATTTATCAGGACAGACAGGAGAAACTTTCTCGTCTGGAGGAACAGTATCAAAAAGGTGCAAATAGTATTTTGTTTTATTTGCAGGCATACCGGTGTTATAGGGAGCAACCGGAATGTATTAAAAAGCTTGGGGCATTTGAAATCCGTGTCTTTTCTTTTGCGGCAAAATATGGTCTGCTCAGTGAGGAAGTGGCATTATATATCGCGAATCTTGCCACACAGTTAAAAGGATTTGATAAGAACATTTACCAGATCCTTGGGAAAGCTTACGAACAATATCCGGATCCGATGATTTTAAATGCAGTCTGCACAATGTTGATCAAGGGAAGCAGACTGGATGGAGAATATTTTGTGTGGTATGAGCGGGCGGTCAAAGCAGGTCTAAAGATTGCACAACTCTATGAATCTTATATGATCACAATTCATGGTAAAAAAGCGAAGGAACCCCTGCCAAAATCTATTTATCTGTATTTTCTGCACGGATCTGTGCTGGATTATACGAAGCTTGCAGTGTTATATGCAAATGTGATTCTTCATGTAGAGGAGACAAGTGAGCTATATGGACAATATCGGGAGAAGATGGAACAGTTTGCATTGACCCAGCTGGAGAAAAAGCATATTACAGAGCCGCTCCGGATCATTTATAAACGCTTTTTAAATGAAGAAAATCTGACTCCAAAACGAAGGGAAGATTTGAATGAAATCTGTCATGTCTATGAGGTGATCGTGCAGTCTGACCGGATGAAATCAGTAATCGTAATCAACGCCGAAGGAGAGATTGCAAACAGAGTTTCCGTGATCGATGGAAAAGCACAAATCCATCTGTACTCGAAGGAAGACCGCATTGTCTGGGAAGGAAGAAATGGGATCCACTATGTAGAATCTGTAAATTATGAGAGCAGACGTCTCTTTTATGATAAGCATTATTTAGAATTGTGCAGACCGGATCCAGAGCAGGAAGAGGAAGAAGGATACTGCAGCCGACCGCTGACGTTTGAAGAGGTGCAGGACAATGGATTAGAACAGTATGAGCACGAAGAAGTTTTTCATCTATGCAGTAAAAAAATCAGAGAGGATAACTATGCGGAAGATGATTTTCTTACCTACCTGACCTTCTCTTTGTTCCAGGAGGAATATTATGATAAGGCAGTGCTGACTTATCTGGCAAATTACTATTGTGGACCGACAAAAGATATGAAACGGCTTTGGCGTGTGGCGAGAGAGTATGAGATACAGACCTTCCAGTTAGCAGAACGTATTTTGACACAGATGCTGTTTTCTGAGCAGATGTTTGGGGAGGCGGAGATTTTTCTGGATTACTATTATGGAAAGCCATATTATCGTTTGAAATGGGCATATCTTGTTTATGTGTGCAGAGAGTATGTCACAAAGCAAAGAGAGATTGCCGATGAAGTGATGGAAATTTTATGTATGGAATATCATCACCAGTCAACGATACCAGAAGTGTGTCAGATTGCTGTACTTCGGTATTATGCAGATCATGCGTGGGGAGATGTTCAGGAAAACATGCTCTTGACGTTTCTGCGCGAACTGAGTATCCGCCAGATTTATTTTCCGTTTTTCTTACAGTATCCCAAAGACTGGTTAAAGGAACTCCAGCTATATGATAAGACGATGGTAGCATATTATGCAAAAAGGAAAGGGAAAGTAACTTTTCGATATCAACTGATCCGGGATGGAGAAGAGACAGGAGAGTATCATTCGGAGGTGCTTGGTCCGGTGTATGAGAATGTCTATGTGAAGTCGATGATCTTGTTTGAAGGAGAAGAACTCCGCTATTATTTCGTGGAATCTGGTGAAATGAGTGAGATTCGTACGGAAAAGGCGGTCTGCAGGAAAGTGGATCGACAGAAGGAGATTGGGAAATATATGCGCATCAACCAGCTGATCCGCGAAGGACAAAAGCAAGAACTGATAGAAATTTTTGCAGAGGAAGAGCAGATGTCAGAACTTCTGTTTCCGATTTATTGATAGGGGGGAGAGATATGGGACAAGGCAGTATTATTGGATATGATCTGAGTGAAGAAGGATGCCAGATCAGCTATTATAATGAAGCGCAGCATGAACCGGAGACAGTGAAAAACGAGTCCGGAGAATATCAGATTCCTCTTGTGATCGGATGCAAGAATGATGCATGGTATATCGGGGAAGAGGCTAGCAGTCATGCAAAACACAAGGATGGGGCGATGGCGACAGATCTGCTTGCCAAAAGTATGCGCGGAGCTAAGATCCATTTGGGGAGAAGAACTTACGATGCAGTGTGGCTTCTTGCAAAATTTATCCGTCTGACGCTTCAGCAGTTTGACAAGATTGATTCGATTGTCTTCTGTGTGCCCGAGATGAGTCCGGATATTGCAAGGATGCTGAGGGGCATTGGGCAGCGGATGGGAATCGAACGGAAGAAGATCCATGTGCAGGACTACAAAGAAAGTTACTGCTATTTTATGTTTTATCAGCCAAAAGAGCTTTGGCAATATGAATCGGCGCTGTTTTACTGTGACAAAAGACAGATTAAGGCATATATGTTAAGTCAGATTGCGGCGGGAGCAAAGTTGAAAAAACAGACGTTTGTCACCGTTGATGAGGTGGCAAGTGCTCAGATGGAAGAGCTGAAAGCGGTGTATCCGGTGCTGAATGTCGAGCAGGCTAAGATGGCAGATTTTCGCTTTCAAAAATTTATCGAGAGTGTATTTGAGAAAAAAATCGTTTCCTCTGTATTTCTGATGGGAGAAGGATTTGAAAATAACTGGTATCCGAATTCCTTGAAGGTGTTGTGTAATGGAAGAAGGGCATTTCTTGGAAATAATCTGTACAGCAAAGGAGCATGCTATACAGCATACCAGCGTGGACAGGAAGAACTGATGAAAGAACAGGAAGGGCCGGTGTATCTTGATGAAAGTAAGCTGAAAGAGCAGATTTCTATTCAGCTGCGGCAGCATGGAAAAGAAGAATGGTACCCACTTGTACCATGGGGCAGACATTGGTATGAAGGAGATGGTCAGTGGGAAGTGCTTTTAGAAGACACGGATGATATTGAAATCAAGGTGGAGTCCTTGCTGACCGGCACATCACGCATCGAGCGCGTGCAAGTAAATGAGCTTCCCAAACGTGCAAAATATACGATCCGGCTTCAAGTAGAAGTTCTTTTTGTCGAAGAGAATGTCTGCAAGATTCTGTTTAAAGATGTCGGATTTGGAGAATTTTTCCCGGCTACGGATTTTGTCAAGGAACATACGATTTATTTAGGAGGAAGAAATGAGCAGTTTGATACTATGTAATAAAAAGCGCGCAAAACAGCCGTACGAAGTGTCGCGAATCCACTGCCGGATCTACACATTGGAAGAACTCTGCTATTATCTCTCCAATAATCTGTATCTGATTGATTATACGATTGTCAATGAGAGACTCTGTGACTGGATAGAAGCAGAACTTGGGCTTTTAAGGCTGGCAGAGCAACTTCGGACGATGCTGCAAAAGCATAGCTCGGAAGAACGATTTGTCATGCGGATTTTGTCGAGCTCTTCGATTTATACAGCGGGAGAACTGCAGCAGATCCAAAATATTTTGGACCGGTTGAAAAATCAAAAAGAAATTGAACGACAGAAATATAAAGCGGATAATCTTTTGGAAAACAGAGAATTCGAAGATGCGATTCTTGTGTATCAGTCCATTTTATATGGCGATAGGGATGATTCGGTGGAAGATGCTTTTTATGGAAAGATTTATGCGTGCCTTGGATCGGCATATGGCAGACAATTTCTTTACCGGGAAGCGATGGAGATGTATGAAAAGGCGTTTCAGACATACAAAGAGCCGTCGATCGTCAAAGCATATATTTACTGTGCGTATAAGGCGTATACAAAGGAAGAATATGAACTCTTTCTGCTGAAAAACACAGTGTACCCGAAAGTGCACCGGGAACTGATGGAGGAACTTCAGACATACGCACAGGAAAAACGTGCAGAAGGAAAAGAAAAGCTACTGGAAATTGAAAAGATAAAATCAACGTACCGACGCAATCAACTTTGCTGATTGAAAAATAGGAAAGGAATTGGTGAAAGCATATGAAAAAAATGGAACAACTCTATGAGGGAAAAGCAAAAAGAGTATTTCTGACCGAAGATCCTGAGGTGGTGATCGTATCTTATAAGGATGATGCGACAGCATTTAATGGAGAGAAGAAAGGTATGATTTCTGGAAAAGGAGTGGTCAATAACCGGATGACAAATCATGTTTTTAAGATGATGGAAAAAGAAGGGATCCCTACTCATCTGGTAGAAGAGTTAAATGACCGTGAAACTGCTGTGAAGAAAGTGGAGATTGTACCACTTGAGGTGATTGTAAGAAATGTGGCAGCCGGGAGCTTTTCAAAACGGATGGGTGTCGAAGAAGGAACAGAACTCCTGTGCCCAATTTTAGAATTTAGTTATAAAAATGATGAACTTGGAGATCCATTTATTAATGATGATTATGCGTTAGCACTGGGATTGGCAGAGCAGGAGGAGATTGACACCATTCGTACTTATGCAAAAAAGGTAAATGAATTTTTGAAAGGATATTTCCTGGATGCAGGTATGAAATTGATTGATTTCAAAATTGAATTTGGACGATTGCCGGATGGAACAATCATTCTTGCAGATGAAGTGTCACCGGATACATGCAGACTCTGGGACGTAGATACCAATGAAAAACTTGACAAAGACAGATTCCGCCGTGATATGGGGAACGTCGAGGAAGCCTATGAAGAGGTTTTCCACCGTCTTGGACTTTTATAAAGAAAAGTAGAAGGAGAATAACAATATGAGCACTGACAGATATCAAAGCCCGTTATCAGAAAGATATGCAAGTAAAGAAATGCAGTTTGTCTTCTCGCCGGATATGAAATTCCGCACATGGAGAAAACTCTGGATCGCGCTTGCGGAGACAGAAAGAGAACTTGGACTAAATATTACGGAAGAACAGATTGAAGAAATGAAGGCGCACGCAGATTGTATCAACTACGATGTGGCAAGAGCGCGTGAAAAAGTAGTACGACATGATGTGATGGCGCATGTGTATGCTTTTGGCCAGCAATGCCCGAAGGCGAAAGGAATTATACATCTTGGAGCTACATCTTGTTATGTTGGAGATAATACAGATATTATTGTGATGGCAGAGGCGCTTAAAATTGTGAAAAAGAAACTGGTCAATGTTATCGCAGAACTTGCAAAGTTTGCAGATGAGTATAAAGCACTTCCGACGCTTGCGTTCACGCATTTTCAGCCGGCACAGCCTACGACAGTTGGAAAGAGGGCAACGCTTTGGATGCAGGAGTTTCTGATGGATCTGGAAGATTTGGAATATGTAGCCGGAAGTCTGAAACTTCTAGGCTCCAAAGGAACAACAGGGACTCAGGCAAGCTTTTTGGAACTGTTTGATGGGGACCAGGACACCATCGATAAGATTGATCCGATGATTGCACAGAGAATGGGATTTAAAGCCTGCTATCCGGTTTCCGGTCAGACTTATTCTAGAAAAGTAGATACAAGGGTGTTAAATGTTCTTGCGGGAATTGCGGCAAGTGCGCACAAATTTTCTAATGATATTCGTTTGCTTCAACATTTAAAAGAAGTAGAAGAGCCATTTGAAAAATCCCAGATAGGGTCTTCTGCGATGGCTTATAAGAGAAATCCAATGCGGAGCGAGAGGATTGCGTCTCTGTCCAGATATGTGATGGCAGATGCACTGAATCCGGCAATCACATCTGCTACACAGTGGTTTGAAAGAACTTTAGATGATTCTGCAAACAAAAGGCTTAGCATACCGGAAGGATTTTTGGCAATAGATGGTATTTTGGATCTGTGCCTGAATGTGGTGGATGGACTTGTCGTATATCCGAAGGTGATTGAAAAGCGTCTGCGTGCAGAACTTCCATTTATGGCAACAGAAAATATTATGATGGATGCAGTAAAGGCCGGAGGAGACAGACAGGAACTTCATGAGAGAATTCGCGAACTTTCTATGGAGGCAGGACGCAATGTAAAGGAAAAAGGTCTGGATAATAATTTGTTGGAATTAATTGCGGCAGATCCGGCATTTAATATGACATTGGAAGAATTGCAGCAAACAATGGAACCGTCCAGATATACAGGACGGGCGAAAGAACAGGTAGAAAGCTTCCTTGAGAATGTAATCCGTCCAGTTTTAGAAGAAAATCAAGCAGTTCTTGGAATGACCGCTGAGATCAATGTCTAATGTACGATAGCGCTGTAACTGTGGAAGTAGAAGAAATATTGTGACAATTGCAATAAATAGATATTTTGTATAGAAAGAAAAGAGACGAATGCCAAACGGACATTCGTCTTTTTTCATAGGTTTTTTGTCGAAAGCGGTTTGTTTTCTGTCGAAAACTAGCAAATTGACAAAAATTTGACTAAGATTTCAAAAGATGAAAAAAGACAATAGACAAAATGAACAAAATAAGATATAATGAAATATGCAAAATAAATAAAAAACAAAGTTCATATATAGAAGATATAAATAAACACCTAAAAATGTGTAAAAATCTGAACAAAGATGTGTAAAATGCATAAAAAGAGTTGAAATAATCCCGCTCATCATGTAATATATATGACATAAGAGATATTCAATAAAACCACCGAAAAACGGTGCGTGAGGAGGGATTTGTTTGAGTCTGAATGATTTAGTAGTAGCCATTCAAGGTGTACTAGCAGACAAAATCTTGATTGTGGTTTTGGTAGGTGCTGGACTTTGGTTCACATTTAACCTTGGCTTCATTCAGGTAAGAGGATTCGGAGAAGGCTGGAAGCGTACTTTTGGAGGTCTCTTCAAAAAAAGCGACAAGGCCGGAAAAGAAGGAATGTCTTCCTTCCAGGCGTTAGCAACAGCTATCGCGGCACAAGTAGGTACAGGTAACCTTGCGGGAGCGGCAACAGCAATCGCTATGGGTGGTCCTGGAGCAATTTTCTGGATGTGGGTAAGTGCTTTCTTAGGAATGGCAACAATTTATGCCGAAGCACTTATGGCTCAGAAGTACAAACAGGTCGGAGATGACGGAACAGTTACCGGAGGTCCTGTATACTACATCAGAGCAGCGTTTACTGGGAAATTCGGTAAGATTCTTGCAGCAACATTTGCAGTACTCATTATCTTTGCACTAGGTTTTATGGGAAATGCAGTACAGTCTAACTCCATTGGAGATGCATTCGGAACAGCATTTGGAATTAATCCATGGATTGTCGGTATTATTATCGCAGCTATTTCGTTGTTTGTCTTTGTGGGTGGTATTTCAAGAATTGCTTCCTTGACAGAAAAGATCGTCCCGATCATGGCAGCATTCTACATTGTGGGTGCATTGATTGTCATCATCTGTAACGGAAATATGATTCCGAAAGCATTTCACGATATCTTCGTAGGAGCTTTCAATCCGCAGGCAATCGGCGGTGGAGTTCTTGGTTGGACAGTATCTAGAGCACTTGCAAGAGGTGTTGGACGTGGATTGTTCTCAAATGAAGCAGGTATGGGATCTACACCACATGCACATGCAGTTGCAAAGGTAGATCATCCTGTAGAACAAGGTTTTGTTGCTATGATGGGTGTGTTTATTGATACATTTGTTGTTCTGACTTTAACAGCACTTGTAATCCTTACAAGTGGTATGGTAGGACAGACAGATCCATTGACAGGAGCAGCTTTCACAGGAACAGCTCTTACACAGGCTGGATTTGCAAGCGTATTTGGAAAATTTGGAGAAGTTTTCATTGCAATCTGTATGTTCTTCTTCGCATTTTCTACAATCATCGGATGGTATTTCTTCGGTGAAGCAAATATCAAGTACTTATTTGGATCAAAAGCAGTGAAAGTATATGCGATTCTTGTAGCGGTATGTATCGTAGCAGGATCAGCAGTAAAAGTTGATTTAATCTGGAACATGGCAGACTGCTTCAACAGTGCAATGGTAATTCCGAATATTATCGGTCTGTTTGCACTGAGTAAGGTAGTAAAAGAAGTACACAAAGATTACTTTAATAACTTCAAGCCAAAACAGATGAAGAAAAAATAAATATTGGAAAAGAAGATGGGAAGATATTTCTTGTGAGAGCGTTTCTGAAATAGGAAACCGCCGAAGATGCAAACCAGGTAACGGTCAATTAACTGGTGAAACTTTCAGGCAAAAGGAGTGAGAAATGGACCATATTCTGGACTTGGACGTAATGTCAGAAAAGAACAGAAAGGACGACTTGGTAGCAACAGTTACGAAAGCCGTCCTTTTTTTAACAACAAGGTGAGAACATGAAAAAAGCATTTAAGATAGTAACAAACAATCCCTTAGTAAAAGAAACATTAGAAAATGAATATCATATTGAGTTCGTAGAGTGCTCCTATGAGGAGATACTTAGAAAAGTAAGAAACTATATTTATGAAGGATATGAGCTTCTGACACATCCGCTGTCTGGAAGTGTGAAGCCGAATGAAACACCGTATAAATCGATTATGGTGTCAGAAAAGAAAGAAAAGCTGGATCCGAGGTCTATGGAGATTATTGAGTATGCGATTCAGTCTTGTAAAAAATTTCAGTTTAAATCAGATAAGTATGCACCGGAAGTCTATGAAGATTTTCAAGTGGTGGATTTGAAATTGATTGAGAGTGCAATTCCGTCTGCGATTTTTTAAAAAAAGAATCGCAGATGGGATTGAATAGCAAGAGAAAATGAAAAATTCAATGACATTGGCTGTAATAGTACGTTAAGGTACTTAGAGCATATATAACTAAACACAATAAAGGAGGGAATTTACAGTGAGAAGATTAGAATTAGGTCACATTAACATTAAAGACATTCAGTTTGGACCAGAGTCTAAAATCGAAGATGGCGTACTTTATGTTGATGAAGAAGCTGTAAAAGCAATCGTTCTTGAGGACGAAAGAATTAAAGACTGCAAGCTTGATATTGCAAGACCGGGTGAGAGCGTAAGAATCACACCTGTAAAAGATGTTATCGAGCCACGTGTAAAAGTTGAAGGTCGTGGAGGAATTTTCCCAGGTGTAATCAGCAAGGTGGATACAGTTGGTGAAGGTAAAACATATGCACTCAAAGGTATGGCTGTTGTTACAGCAGGTAAGATCGTTGGTTTCCAGGAAGGTATCATCGATATGACAGGCCCAGGTGCAGAATATACACCATTCTCAAAATTAAACAACTTAGTTGTTGTATGTGAACCTGTAGAAGGAATCAAACAGCACGATTATGAGCCAGCTGTAAGATTTGCAGGATTCAGAGTAGCTGTTTACCTTGGAGAGTTAGCTCGTGAACTGACACCAGATAAAACAGAAGTATTTGAAACATATGGAGTTATGGAAGGTGCTGAAAAATTCCCAGGACTTCCAAGAGTAGCATATGTTCAGATGTTACAGTCTCAGGGATTACTTCACGATACATATGTATACGGAGTAGATGCTAAGAAAACATTATCTACAATTATGACACCAACAGAAATTATGGACGGTGCTATCGTATCTGGTAACTGTGTATCTGCATGTGATAAGAACCCTACATATGTACATGAAAACAATGGTGTTGTACATGATTTATTTGAAGAACACGGTAAAACATTAAACTTTGTTTGCCATATTATTACAAACGAAAACGTATACCTTGCTGATAAGCAGCGCTCATCAGACTGGACAGCTAAACTTTGCCGTTTATTAGATCTTGATGGTATCGTATTATCTCAGGAAGGTTTCGGTAACCCAGATACAGACCTTATCATGAACTGTAAGAAAATCGAAGCAGAAGGTGTTAAGACAGTAATCATTACTGACGAATACGCTGGACGTGATGGAAAATCTCAGTCATTAGCAGATGCTGACGTAGCAGCTGACGCAGTAATCACAGGCGGAAATGCTAACCAGGTAATCGTACTTCCAAAACTTGACAAAGTAATCGGAACATTAGATTACGTGAACACAATCGCTGGTGGTAACGAACACAGCTTACGTGAAGATGGAACAATCGAAGTTGAGATCCAGGCAATTACTGGTGCAACAAACGAAACAGGTTTCGGTTACTTAAGTGCAAGATAGGGAAGGAGGAAAAAGATAATGATTAAAGTAGTACATTATATCAACCAGTTCTTCGCTCAGATCGGTGGAGAAGAAATGGCTCACATCCCTGCAGAGCGTCACGATGGTGAAGTAAAGGGACCAGGAGCAGCATTTAAAGCAGCATTCAAAGATGAAGCAGAGATTATCTCTACAATCGTATGTGGTGACTCTTACTTCAACGAGAATCTTGAAGAAGCAAAAGCAACAATTTTAGCATGGGTGAAAGAGTTAAACCCAGACGTATTTATCGCTGGACCAGCTTTCAACGCTGGACGTTACGGTGTAGCTTGCGGTACAATCTGTGACGCTGTTCAGGAAGAATTAGGAATTCCTGCAGTAACAGGTATGTACGTAGAAAACCCAGGTGCTGATATGTTCAAAAACAAAGTATATACAGTACCTACAAAGAACAATGCAGCAGGTGCTAGAGATGCCGTTAAGAAAATGGCTCCATTAGCTCTTAAATTAGCTAAAAAAGAAGCAATCGGTGCATCTTGCCAGGATAACTACATGCCAAACGGAGTACGTGTAAACTTCTTTGAAGAAAAACGTGGTTCTAGACGTGCAGTAGATATGTTACTTGCAAAATTAGCTGATAAGCCATACACAACAGAATACCCAATGCCGGCATTCGACAGAGTAGCTCCAAACCCAGCTGTAAAAGATCTTTCTAAAGCTACAATCGCTTTAGTAACATCTGGTGGTATTGTTCCGAAAGGAAATCCAGATCATATCGAATCTTCAAACGCTTCTCACTATGGTGAGTACGATATCACAGGAGTTATGGATTTAACAGAAGAAACATACGAGACAGCTCATGGTGGATACGACCCAGTATACGCTAATGAAGATGCTGACCGTGTTCTTCCGGTTGACGTTCTCCGCGATATGGAAAAAGAAGGAATCATCGGAAAATTACACAATAAATTCTACACAACAGTTGGTAACGGTACTGCAGTAGCATCTTCAAAAGCATTTGCAGATGAATTTGCTCAGAAACTGAAAGCAGATGGAGTTGACGCAGTTATCCTGACTTCTACTTGAGGTACTTGTACACGTTGCGGTGCAACGATGGTTAAAGGTGTAGAAGCTGCTGGACTTCCAGTAGTACACATGTGTACAGTAACACCAATTTCTATGACAGTTGGTGCTAACAGAATCGTTCCTACAATTGCTATTCCACATCCACTTGGAAATCCTGCTTTAGAGAAGGAAGAGGAATATAAATTACGTAGAGAATTAGTTGAGAAGGCTCTTGTAGCTCTTCAGACAGAAGTAGAAGATCAGACAATTTTCGAATAATTCTACAAGAAAGAAGGAGAACAGCGTTATGAGCAAAATTTATGACGTAGTGATCCTGGGTGCAGGTCCTGCTGGTTTAGCAGCAGGTCTGTACGCAGGAAGAGCAAGAATGTCTGTATTAATCGTAGAAAAAGGTAAAGACGGTGGACAGATTGCTATTACAGATGAGATTGAAAACTATCCTGGACAGATTGTTGAGGGTGAAAGTGGCCCATCTCTGATCGCCAGAATGACAGAGCAGTGTGAAAAATTCGGTGTAGAGAGAGTAACAGATGTTATCAATGATGTTGTACTGGAAGGTGACGTGAAGAAACTGATCAGTGCAAAAGGAGAATACTGCGGTAAAACTCTTATCATTGCTACAGGTGCTTTTGCAAGACCAATTGGATGCAAAGGTGAAAAAGAATTCATGGGAAAAGGTGTTTCCTACTGTGCTACATGTGATGCGAACTTCTTCGAAGATTTTGAAGTATATGTAGTAGGTGGCGGCGACTCAGCTGTTGAAGAAGCTATGTACCTTACAAAATTCGCAAGAAAAGTTACAATCATCCACAGACGTGATGAACTTCGTGCAGCAAAATCTATTCAGGAAAAAGCATTCAAGAACCCGAAACTTCACTTTATGTGGGATACTGTTGTAGAGGAAGTTGGAGGAGATGGAATCCTTTCTGAAATGACAGTTAAGAATGTAAAAACTGGAGAGCTCACAAAGATCGTTGCTGATGAAGAAGACGGAATGTTTGGTGTATTCGGATTTATCGGAACATTACCAAGCACAAAGATCTTCGAAGGAAAAGGTCTTGAACTTGATGAAAGAGGATACATTCCAACAGATGATAATATGAAGACAAATATCCCAGGCGTATTTGCAGCAGGTGATGTTCGTGTGAAGAGTCTTCGTCAGGTAGTTACAGCTGCTGCAGACGGAGCAATCGCTACTACACAGTGCGAGAAATACATTAACGAAATGGAATAATTTTTCACAAGGAGGGCGTGTAAAATGTTAGAAGTAGATAAAAATACATTTCAGGCAGAAGTATTAGAAGCAGAAGGATACGTATTCGTAGATTTCTTTGGTGATGGATGTGTACCATGCCAGGCATTAATGCCATTCGTACACTCTATGGCAGATCAATACGGAGATAAATTAAAATTCACATCTCTGAATACAACAAAAGCTCGTCGTCTTGCTATTGGACAGAAAATCTTAGGACTTCCTGTTATGGCTATTTACAAAGACGGAGAGAAAGTAGAAGAACTTGTAAAAGATGATGCTACAGAAGCTAATATTGAAGCTATGATCAAAAAATACATCTAATTAGAAAATCTATTTGTATTTTTTAGAAAAAGCATGTATACTTAATGCGTACAAAGCCGAACAGGCTTTTACGGGAGTGTGAAAGCATTCCAACTATAAATTTATACTAAAAGTAAAATGAAAGGAAGGAGAAAAAGCCATGGCAATTTTAGATGGAAAAAAAGTAATTATCATTGGCGACCGTGATGGTGTGCCAGGACCAGCTATTGCAGAATGTGTTAAGACAGCCGGTGGAGAAGTAGTTTTTTCTTCAACTGAATGCTTCGTCTGAACTAGCGCAGGTGCAATGGATCTTGAGAATCAGAAAAGAGTTAAAGACTTTGCAGACGAATTCGGTGCAGAGAATTTAGTAGTACTCGTTGGAGCAGCAGAAGGAGAGGCAGCAGGATTAGCTGCTGAGACAGTTACTGCTGGTGACCCAACATTCGCAGGACCATTGACAGGGGTCGAGTTAGGACTCACGGTATATCATGTATGTGAACCAGAATTGAAAGAAGAATTCGATGAAGCTGTTTACGATGAGCAGGTAGGTATGATGGAAATGGTACTTGACGTTGATGATATCGTAAGCGAGATGTCATCTATTCGTGAACAATTTTGTAAATATTTATAGAAGATAGGTATTTATAACGAAAATCTGATTTGATTTTGGGTTTTCTACGGGTGATGGAGTAAATGCTTACTTCATCGCCCTTTATTTTTAGTATATATAAAAAATTCTCATTTTAAACATCTAAAAGAAAGGTGGAACCTTCAAATGAACAGTGTAATTAAAGGAGCCAGCTATGTACTGGCACATACTCCACAGATGGTAGTGTATAATGGAACAACTCAGACAACAGAGAGAGTTGTGAACCCAGAATCTGAATACTTAAAAGAACTTGAAAGTCATCTTCGTTCTTACGAAGAATGTGTAAACTACTGGCCAAACCAGGTATATATTGGAAACGCACATCCGGATGAACTCGCAGAAGTAGAGTTCCCTTACTATGATAAAGTAAAAGAAGGCGCAGAGAGATTTGGTAAATACGGTGAGATTATGCCAGAGAACGAATTCCTTCTTTTAGTTCAGACATGTGATATGTTTGAAGTTGTAAAATTAGACAAAGAATTTGTTGCAGCAACAAAAGAAGCATTTGTTTCTAATCCAATTATTACAGAAGCAATCGCAGCAAGAGTAGAAGAAGGTGTAGAACTTAGTGAAGTTGAGCATCTGGTAAACGAAGAACATGCAGAAGGACTTTACATCGCTGGCAAATTAGTTGGTTGTGTGAAGAGAGCACATGATATCGATGTGAACCTTTCTGCTCATGTAATGCATGAAAACATGATGAGCAAAGCTACAAGTGTACTTGCTTTATTATATGCTGTAAGAAACACAGGAATCGATGCAGGAGATATCGAGTACGTTATCGACTGTGCAGAAGAAGCTTGTGGTGATATGAACCAGCGTGGTGGTGGAAACTTTGCAAAAGCTGCAGCAGAAGTTGCTGGACTTATGAATGCAACAGGTTCTGACTCACGTGGATTCTGTGCTGGTCCTTCACATGCTTTAATTGAAGCAGCAGCTCTTGTAAAATCAGGTGCTTACAAATGTGTAGCTGTAACAGCTGGTGGATGTACAGCAAAACTTGGTATGAACGGAAAAGACCATGTGAAGAAAGGTCTTCCAATCTTAGAAGACTGTCTTGCAGGATTCTGTGTAATCATCGCAGAAAATGATGGTGTTAGCCCAGAAATCAACCTTGACATCTTAGGACGTCATACAGTTGGTACAGGATCTGCTCCACAGAACGTAATCGGAAGCCTTGTAGCTGATCCTCTTGCAAGAGTAGGATTAAAGATTACGGATATTGACAAATACTCTCCAGAAATGCAGAACCCAGATATTACAAAACCTGCAGGAGCTGGTGATGTTCCGTTAGCTAACTATAAGATGATTGCTGCTTTAGCTGTTAAAAAAGGTGATCTTGAGAAGAAAGATATGCCAGGATTTGCAGCAAAACACGGTCTGACAGGTTGGGCTCCGACTCAGGGACATATCCCTTCAGGTGTTCCGTACATCGGATTTGCAGTAGAAGATATCAAAGCAGGTAAGATCAAAAATGCTATGATCGTTGGTAAAGGAAGCTTATTCCTTGGCCGTATGACAAACCTTTTTGATGGTGTTTCATTTGTAATTCAGGCAAACACAGGTGCAGAAGACAATTCTGGTGTTTCTGAAGAAGAAGTAAAAGGATTGATCGCAAAAGCAATGAAAGATTTTGCAGAAACTCTTATGGCAGCAGAATAGAGAGGTGGACAAAATGGCAAATATAGAAAAAATGATTGCTTCCACTTTTATGGAGATTGCTCAGGGACTGGAGACAGGAAGCTTTGGCAAACGTCCTAAAATCGCTCTTACAGGTATGGGAAGCGAACACGGAGAAGAAAACTCCATGGCTGCAGCAATTGAGGCTGCAAAGGATGGAATCGATGTGTACTACATCGGTACATTAGAAGCAGAAGGAGTTACAACAGTCAAAGTGGCTAACGATGAAGAAGGCCACGATAAGATGGAAGAAATGCTGAAAAATAAAGAAGTGGATGCGGCAGTAACAATGCATTTCCCATTCCCAATCGGTGTTTCTACTGTTGGACGTTGTGTAACACCTGCAACTGCAAAAGAAATGTTTATTGCAAATACAACAGGTACATCCAGCACAGATCGTATCGAAGGTATGATTAAAAATGCAATCTACGGTGTAATCGCAGCAAAAGCTTGCGGGAAAAAGAACCCATCTGTTGGTATCTTAAACGTAGATGGTGCTCGTCAGACTGAGAAAGCTTTAAAAGAGCTTCAGAGCAACGGATATGATATTACATTTGCAGAGTCAGGAAGAGCTGACGGTGGATGTGTGATGAGAGGTAATGATGTACTTCAGGCTTCTCCAGATATCATGGTTACAGATTCTCTTACAGGTAATATCCTTGTGAAGATGCTTTCTTCTTTCAATACAGGAGGAAGTTTTGAAGCAACAGGATTTGGATATGGACCAGGTATCGGTGAAGGATACGAACAGCTTGTTATGATCGTTTCCCGTGCTTCTGGTGCTCCGGTTATCGCAAATGCGATTCGTTATGCAGCACAGCTTGTACGTGGAAAAGTATTTGAAGTTGCAAAAGATGAATTTGCAGCAGTGAAAAAAGCTGGATTCAATGATATCCTTAACAAATACAAAACTGTAGCAAAACCAGCAGCAGCTGAAGAGGAAGTAAAAGAACCTCCGAAGGAGATCGTTACAGCACAGATTCCAGGTATCGAAGTAATGGATCTTGAGGACGCTGTAAAAGCACTCTGGAAGATCAACATTTATGCAGAAAGTGGAATGGGTTGTACAGGACCTATCATCCGTGTATCTGATGCAAATCTTGCAAAAGCAGAAGAAGAACTGAAAAAAGCAGGTTATATCAATTAATTAAGCCTCTAAGTATTTAGTTATAGAAAGAGAAAGCATTTCCGTGTGGGATGCTTTCTTTTTTTTCGGTTTTATATAAGGTGAATGGAAAGCAATGGAGATAAAAACTGAAAATTAATGAAATAATTATAAATTATAAGAAACAAATGTCTATTTATTGAAATAGATAAAAATAAATGTTACAATATCTCTGATAAAAACGAAAGTGGGGGATATTGTATGACCGTAGAAAGATTGATGGACATTTTGAAGGAAAGCAAATATACTGTCGTTTTAAGCGGAAATGGAATGGTTCTAGAAAGCGATTATATGTTGATCCGCGACAGTCAGGAAAGCTACGATATCGAGAAGAAATATAGGTATTCTGCAGAGGAACTTTTCAGTAGTTCACTATTTTCTACAAGAAAAGAGTTATTCTATGAATTCTATCGAAATGAGATGCTCCCGCAATTAGAAAAGCCGCCGGGAGAAGGATTTTATGCTCTCGCAGCTTTAGAAAAGAAGGGTCTGATCGATACTGTGATCACAAGAAGAGTTTATCACCTTCCGACAAGAGCAGGCTGTAAAAATGTGATTGAACTGCATGGAAATATTTGCGAGCATTACTGTCCACATTGTGGGGAAGAATACTCTTTGGATTATATCAGACAGTCTCGGCGTGTTCCGCTTTGCACAAAATGTAATACAGCACTTCGTCCGAGGGCGGTTCTCTATGGCGAGATGGTAGACAATCAAGTGATGACAAAAGCGGCAGAAGAGGTAATGCGAGCAGATGTTGTTCTTGCACTTGGAACGAATTTAAAAACGACATTGTGTGAACAGCTACTTGGGTATTATGGAGGCAACAGGTTGATCTTAATTACATTAAAGGAGCACTTTTCAGATAAGTATGCGGATGGAGTGATCCATGACAGAGTAGATCAGACATTGTTAAAGATACTTTGCCAGTCAGAAAATCTACATAAGTTATATTAAGATGAATCGTTATGGGAGATTTCCCAAGAGAAGGAGGAATCCGCATCAAGGCTTTGTTTCTCCAAGTTTCTCCTTGTCAAGCGTGAATAAGTTGTATATAATGGAACATAGCGAAAAGCATTGCGCAAGCAAAAGAGAACAGGAGTGTGTAAAAATGAGTAAAGTAAGAACAAGATTTGCACCAAGCCCTACGGGAAGAATGCATGTAGGTAATCTGCGTACGGCATTGTATGCATATCTGATCGCAAAACATGAAGGCGGAGATTTTATGCTTCGTATTGAAGATACAGACCAGGAGAGATTTGTTGACGGAGCACTTGAGATCATTTATCGAACTCTGGAGAAGACTGGACTGATTCATGATGAAGGGCCGGATAAGGACGGTGGTGTCGGACCGTATGTACAGAGTGAGCGTCAGGCGATGGGAATTTATATGAAGTATGCAAAGCAGCTTATTGACCAGGGTGATGCGTACTATTGTTTTTGTGATAAAGAACGTTTAGAATCTTTAAAGAGCAAGGTGTCAGAGAGCGGTACTGAGATTGTAGCATACGATAAACATTGTCTGCATCTGAGCAAAGAAGAGATTGAGGCGAACCTTGCAGCCGGAAAACCATATGTAATCCGTATTAATATGCCGACAGAAGGAACAACGACATTCCACGATGACATTTACGGGGAAATCACAGTTCCAAATGAAGAATTGGATGATATGATCCTGATCAAATCAGATGGATATCCAACTTATAACTTTGCAAATGTTGTTGATGATCACTTGATGGGGATTACACATGTAGTAAGAGGAAATGAATATCTTTCTTCTGCACCAAAGTATAACAGGTTGTATGAAGCATTCGGATGGGAGATCCCGACTTACGTTCATTGTCCATTGATCACAAATGAGGAGCACAAGAAGTTGAGTAAGCGTTCCGGTCATTCTTCTTACGAAGATCTTCTGGAACAAGGATATCTGACAGAGGCAATCGTGAACTATGTAGCGCTGCTTGGATGGAGCCCATCGGATAACCGTGAAATTTTCTCGTTGGAGGAGCTTGTAGAAGCATTTGACTATCATCATATGAGCAAATCTCCGGCTGTGTTCGACACAATGAAGCTAAAATGGATGAACGGTGAGTATATGAAAGCAATGGATTTTGACAAGTTTTATGAACTTGCAAAACCATATATTGAGGAAGTTATTCATAAAGATTATGATTTAAAGAAGATTGCAGGGCTTGTGAAATCAAGAATTGAAGTGTTCCCGGATATCAAGGATCAGATTGATTTCTTTGAGGAGCTTCCAGAGTATGATATTGCGATGTACACACATAAGAAAATGAAAACAAATGCGGAGACATCGCTGGAAGTATTGCAGGAATTGCTTCCATTATTTGAAGCGCAGGAAGATTACAGCAATGATGCCTTATATGAAATGCTTAAAGGGTATGTAGAGAAGAAGGGCTGTAAGAACGGATATGCGATGTGGCCGGTCCGCACGGCAGTATCCGGTAAGCAGAATACACCGGGCGGTGCGACAGAGATTATGGAGATTATCGGCAAAGAAGAGTCTTTGAATCGTATCCGCAAGGCAATTGAACTGCTGGGTGCATAATGGGGTTTAATGAAGCTCAGACAAAAGCAATCTGTCATAAAAATGGGCCGGCAATGGTACTTGCCGGCCCAGGTTCAGGAAAAACATTGGTCATCACAAGACGAGTAGAATATCTGATTAAAAAGTATGGGGTCAGACCGGAGCAGATTCTTGTCATTACCTTTACAAAAGCGGCGGCGAAGGAAATGCGGGAGCGATTTGCAAAAATTACAAAAGACGATCGTTTTCCAGTTACGTTTGGGACTTTCCATGGTATTTACTATGGGATTTTGAAATGGGCATACCGGATGAATGCATCAAATATTTTTTCGGAGGAAGAAAAGATGATGCTTTTAAGGGAAGTCATTGCCGGGATGGAATTGGAGATCGAAGATGAGAAAGAATTTTTACAGGGAATTGCCTCTGAGATCGGCCAGATCAAAAATAACAGACTTTCGCTGGAGGAGTATGAATCCAGCAACTGTTCGGATCAGATGTTTCGTCAAATTTATGAGGAATATGAGCGAAGAAGAAAGCTTTTAAAGAAAATCGACTTTGATGACATGCTTGTTTTATGCTATGAACTGTTTCAGAAGAGACCGGATATTCTTCAAATGTGGCAGAAAAAATTTCAATATATTTTAATCGATGAATTTCAGGACATCAACCAAGTGCAGTATGATGTGATTCGTATGCTTGCACTTCCAGAAAACAATCTGTTTATTGTCGGGGATGATGATCAGTCTATTTACCGTTTCCGCGGAGCAAGACCAGAGATCATGCTCGGATTTTCTAAAGATTATCCCAATGCAAAATCAATTATACTGGATGTGAATTATCGGTCTACAAAGGCTGTTGTGAGTGCTGCAAGAAGAGTGATTGAGAGGAATAAGAACCGTTATCAGAAGGAGATTATCACTGTAAATGAGCAGGGGGACAATGTACATATTCAGGAAGTACGTCATCCGGTAGAGGAGAGCCACTACGTCAGAGAACAGATTGCAAAAGCAGTTGCAGCAGGAACTGAGCCATCGCAGATTGCGGTATTATATCGTACAAATACGGAGCCGCGTGCGCTTGTGGAGACATTCATGGAATATCATATTCCATTTCAGATGAAAGAGCATCTCCCCAATCTGTATGAGCACTTTATCGGGAGAGATTTTCAGGCATATATGCGGATGGCGCTTGGGGGAAGAGACCGCGGAGATTTTCTGATGATCATGAATCGGCCAAATAGATATATTGGCAGAGATAGTGTGGATCGCGGAGAGATTTCTTTTGAAAACCTGCGGAAATATTATATGGAAAAAGACTGGATGGTAGATCGGATCGACCAGCTGGAAGTGGATCTGAAAGTGATCAGCCGAATGACTCCGTATGCGGCAATTCAGTATATCAGAAAAAGTGTTGGCTATGATCTGTTCTTAAATGAGTATGCGATCAAACGGAAGATGAAACTGGAAGATCTTCAGGAATTGATTCGGGAAATGGAAGAGCGTGCCAAAGAATTTAAGACAATCGAAGAATGGTTCGCCCATATTGAAAAATATACAGAGGAATTGCGGCTGCAGGCAGTCACACGGACAGAGAATAGAAATGCAGTGTCTCTTATGACATTTCATGCGGCAAAAGGGCTGGAGTATGATACCGTATTTATCATTGGAGCCAACGAAGATGTGACACCGTATAAAAAGGCAGAACTTCCAGAGGAGATGGAGGAGGAACGTCGAATGTTCTATGTGGCAATGACACGCGCAAAGAAACACTTGACGATCAGCTATGTGAGAGAAAAAAATGGAAAAGCGATGGAGCAGTCCAGATTTCTTGGGGAACTGTTTCAGAACAGACCTACAAGATAAGAATGAATTTCTAAGGAATGTTTCCAGAAGAGACATATAATTAAAGAGGCACTGAGCATCTGTTTTTAGAAATGACCATTTCATTAGTTGTAATTCTAATGGGGAATCATTTTGTTTGCCAGATTGTTCAGTGCCTCTTTTACAATTGCTTCTGCTCGGGATCAGATGGAATCTATTCTTCGTCGTCTAAAGCATCAAAATCCTGCTCATCAAGCCATTCGTCAAAAGCATCGGCAGCAACTTCGTACTCATCGTCATCTTCGATGTTCTCAAGAGTAGGTTCTCCGTCTACTTCTTTATAGCGGTAGATGAATACGTCTCCGTCTTCATTCTCTCCATCTTCGTTCAGAGGGAGGAGTGCGATGTATTCTCTTTCATCTGCTTCATAGATCGTGAGGACAGCACATTCAACTACTTCATCGTTGTCTAATGTTAAAGTTACTGTGACTGCTTCATCATTGTGGCATCCGCAGTTACAATCGTCGTGATTGCAGTTGCAATCGTGGTTGTGTTCACTCATAATATTCTCCTTTTCTGCTTCATTCATCTTTGAATTACTGATATGATAACTCTATCAGACTCCGGTCAGAAATGCAAGGGGAAAACTATTGACATTGAAATAAAAATAGGTAAAATTAAATTTATATGTGTGAAATATGTGTTTAGTAGAATGTTATATGATGATATAGGAGGAAACATATGCAAAAGAAGATACTATCAATCATCCTCTGCATGATTCTGTGTATACTGCCTTTTTCAGGCTGTAAGAAAAATGTAGGGACACCTGAAGATAATGCAGTAAGTCCAGAGGAGGAGAAACAGGAAGAGACAGAAGTTTATACATTCGGATATACCTGTACGACGATGGCAGATAATCCATACTTTGCTGTGCTGGAAGAGGCAATCCGAGAAGAAGTGGAGAAGCAGGGCGGGCAAATGATCACGCGCGATCCGAAGGGGGATGATACCCTTCAGCTGGAACAGATCAATGAAATGATTGAAGAAGGCATTGATGCGATTTTCTTAAGCCCTGTAAACTGGGAGACGATTCAGCCGGGATTGGATGCCCTGAGAGAAGCAGGTGTCAAGATTATCAACATTGACACAGAAGTGAAGGATCTTAATCTGGTAGATGCCTATGTTGGAACAGATAACAAGCAGGCAGGATATCTATGTGGAGAAGATGTCGTACAGCGTTTTCCAGAAGGAGGGAAGGTACTGATCTTAGAATGTCCGAATACAAATTCGATCAACGAGAGGATTACCGGATTTGAAGAGGCAATTGCGGATCAGGGATTTGAGATTGTCGCAAGAGAGAATGTCAATGGAAGTAAAGAAATATCTATGGAAACTACAAAAAGGCTTCTGAAACAATATCCGGATGTGGATGTGATCATGTGTGGAAATGACCAGACAGCGCTTGGAGCAAAGGTGGCAGCAGAGACAGATCAGGCTTATGCCGGGGTTGTGATTTACGGAGTAGACGGTTCTCCGGATTTGAAAAAGGAATTGCAAAAATCAGACGATATCATTGTAGGAACAGCAGCTCAGCGGCCGATTACCCTTGGGAAAGATGCAGTAAAATCAGCATTCCAGGTGCTGGATGGGGAAAAGATAAAAGAGCCGATTTATGAAGAAACTTTTCTGATCACAAAGGATAATGTTGATATGTATGGGGCAGATGGCTGGCAATAATAGGTGAAATAAGGGAGGAAGAAATGAAGGTCGTACAGGGAGCACCACTGCCGCTTGGCGTCAGTAGGCAGAAAGAAGCATTAAATTTTGCGGTGGAGGTCAAAGAGGGGAAGCAATGTACCCTTCTGTTATATAAGTGTGGTGAAAATGTTCCGATGGAGAAGATTCCGATGAAAGAGGAAGCCGGGATTGGGACAGTGCGCTGTGTGATGTTATCAGATCTTCCTGCACAAGCGTGTGAATACAACTATGAGATCGATGGCAAGATTGTTACCGATTCTTATGCAAAAGGGATTGCAGGGAGAGAACGATGGAACGATCAGGCGGATTTTACACCACATCAAGTGAGAGGAAAGCTTCCCCAAAAGGAAGAATATCCATGGGAAGATGACTGCCCGCTGCGGATTCCGGAAGAGGACGTCATTGCATACAGTCTCCATGTAAGAGGATTTACAAGACATTCCTCTTCCAAAGTGAAGAAAAAGGGGACGTTTCGTGGCGTGATGGAAAAGCTTCCTTATCTGAAAGAGCTTGGGATTAATCAGATCCAGTGCATGCCGGTTTATGAATTTGAAGAGCGCGGAAGAAAGGTCAATTACTGGGGATATGGAGAGGGATTTTTCTTTGCACCAAAGGCATCTTATGCATCAGATCATGATGCGCAAAAAGAGTTGAAAGAACTTGTAAAGACATGTCACCGGGAAGGGATTGAAGTAGTACTTGATTTTCCCTTTACAGCACAGACAAGGTTTCAGATTGTGGAGGACTGTCTGAGGTATTATGTGATGGAGTATCATATTGACGGATTTCTTTTAAATCCGTATCAGGTACCTGTAGAATTTTTGCGGAGAGATCCGGTTTTAAGTGGGACAAAATTGCTTATCAAAGACGAATCCTTTCAGAATACGATGCGGAGATTTTTAAAAGGTGATGAAGGAATGATTGCCAGTGTAGCAGAACAGTTCCGAAGGAAAACTTCTGTGTCCGGATCCTGCAACTATATTACAAATCATACCGGTTTTACCTTGGAAGATCTTGTATCGTATGATGCAAAGCATAACGAAGCAAACGGAGAACAGAATCAGGATGGGCCGGACTATAATTATAGTTGGAATTGTGGGGTAGAAGGAAAGACACGCAAAAAGCAGATAGTGAAACTGCGGCAGGGACAGAAGAGAAATGCGATGTTTCTTTTAATGACTGCACAGGGGACACCTTGTCTTCTTGCAGGAGATGAATTTGGAAACAGTCAAGGTGGAAATAACAATGTCTACTGTCAGGATAATGAGACCGGGTGGGTAGACTGGAGCAGACTGGAGCGAGAAAAATCATTTTTTCACTATGTCAAAGAGTTAATTGCTTTTCGGAAAAAGCATGGCATACTCCACCAGAAGGAAGCACTGACAGGAACAGACCGAAGTGGCAGCGGTATTCCTGATATTTCCTATCATGGAGAGGCGGCGTGGCAGATCCAACAGGAGGCGTCGAGCAGGCAGCTTGGAATTTTATACAGTGGAAGTCCAAAGAAAGAGAGCAACTGTTTCCTTCTCTATAATATGCACTGGATCGCACATTCTTTCGCCCTTCCAGCTTTGCCGAAAGATCAAGCATGGTATCAGGTGATGTCGACTGAAGAAGGATTCTATGAACAGCCTCTTTTGATCGAAGGAAAAAGAAGTATAATTTTGGAAGGACGCAGTGTGGCGGCTTTTGTTGCAGGGATGTCCCAAGAAACAATGAGAGGAACAAGAAGCATATGAATGGAATGACGAAAAAAGTAGGATTGAATTCTTTTTGGCTGAAAATGATTGCAATTACAACGATGCTCATCGACCATGTGGGAGCGGTGCTGCTTCCGCAATATCCGATTTTGCGAATCATCGGAAGGATTGCTTTCCCGATTTTCTGCTTCCTTCTGGTGGAAGGGTTTATGCACACGCATGACGTGATCCGGTATATGACAAGAATAGGATTATTTGCATTGATCTCAGAGATCCCATTTGATCTTTTGTTCTATGGAAGGATTTTAGACGGAACACACCAGAATGTATTCTTCACATTATTCATAGGGTTGGTTATGCTTTACTATCTGACGAAACGGTATCCAGCTGTTTTAAACTTTTTGATGGTCATCCTATTTATGCTGTTTGCAGAGTTTTTGAGGACGGATTACAGTTCGATGGGGCTCTTACTCATTTTGTGTTTTTGGGCATTCCGTGAAAAGAAAGTATGGATGTGTCTTTCGGTAGCTGCAGTCAATATTTTGCTGATGGGATATATCCAGGCGTTTGCGGTGCTGGCGCTGCCGTTTATTCTTCTATACAACGGAGAACAGGGACCGAAGATGAAATATGTATTTTACTTATTTTATCCACTACACTTACTTGTGTTGCTTGGAATAGGTCTGCTGATATATTAAGATGCTGTAAAGTATTGGGCTTTGATAATAAGAAGCATTAAGGTAGGGATGAACAAAATGGGAAATGCATGGAGACATTTTTGTACAATTACATATCATAAATTGCTGGTGATGAGAGAGTGTTTCCGTCTTGGACTATACCGTCAGGGCGTTCTCCATGATCTGTCAAAATATAGTTGGACGGAATTCAGAATCGGAGCAAAATATTATCAGGGAACGAGAAGTCCGAACAATGCTGAGCGGGAGGCGATAGGATACTCTTCTGCATGGCTGCATCATAAAGGACGAAACCGTCATCACTATGAATACTGGATTGATTATGCCTTGGATGGAGAGAGTGGTTTGGTCGGCATGAAAATGCCAGAAAAATATGTCGTCGAGATGTTTGTAGATCGGATTGCGGCCTGTAAAGTTTATAAAAAAGACGAATATACCAATCGGAGTGCATTGGAATATTATGAGAGTGGCAGCGGATATGAAAAAATGATGCATCCGGAAACCCAGAAACTGTTAGAGACACTTCTTGTGATGCTGGCAGAGCAGGGGGAGGAGGCTACCTATTTGTACATCAGGGAAAATGTGCTGAAAAAAGGTATGCATTAAATTGGATTGTAAGATCATATAGGTTATTTTAGAAAAATACTGTGAAAAAACAGACATGTTCTGTCAGAGTACTTATTCGAGTTAAAAAACAGGAATGAGTATTTGACAGAACATGTCTGCTTTCATTTTCATATAGTTATTCAGGATAATATAATTGTTCTTCCTGAATGCCTGTGAGGACTTCATTCAAATATTTTTTTGCGAGAAAACGTGCCATCGGAAGGTTCATGTCCAGATAATTTCCGCAGTCTTTGGCGCTTGCTCCAGGCACTTCATCGTAATAGTCTGCAATAAATACAAAAAGTTCCCGCATCAGATCGACAATGTCTGAGGACTGGTAATCTCCGGCAAGAAGCAGATAGAAACCGGTACGACATCCCATTGGACCAAAATAGATAGTTTTCTTGCCATACACGGAGTGGTTGCGGAGAAAGGTGGCGGCAAGATGTTCTATGGTGTGCATCTCAGCGGTATTCATGACAGGCTCTTCATTTGGATTGGTCATGCGGATGTCAAAAGTAGTGATGACTGCTCCTTCTACATGATCTTTCCGGGAGACATAGAGTCCAGGAACGAGTTTGTTATGATCGATTGTAAAACTTGTGATTTTTTCCATTGTATTACCTCCAGTGTTTGATTCTTCCATTATAAATGCTTTTGATTTTTTGTGCAAGTGAGGAAAAAGTGTGATACAATGAGAATAAAATCAGGAAAAGATGGGAGAGGAAGGTTTGGTGAGCAAATGAAGCTATATTTAATCAGACATGGAGAAACAGACTGGAACAAGGAAAGAAAGCTACAGGGAAAGTCGGATATTGAGCTTAATACATTCGGGAGGACTCTTGCGAGAAAGACGGCAAAACATTTGAGAGATCTTTCGTTTGATCTGGCAATCACAAGTCCTCTGAAGAGGGCAAAGGAGACAGCCGAGATTTTGCTGGAAGGCAGAGAAATTCCTCTTTTGGAAGATGAGAGACTGGCGGAGATGGGATTTGGATGTTTGGAAGGGTATTATTGCAAGGGTGAGAAGATGAATATACCGGATCCAAAGTTCCATTATTTTTATGATGATCCAGCATGTTATCAGGCTCCGGAAGGTGGAGAGAGTTTTGAAGAACTGCTTAAAAGAGCAAAAGGGTTTCTTGCAGATCTCTGTGAGAAGAAAGCATATGAAAATAAGACGATTCTGTTATCCACGCATGGCGCAATGCTTCGGGCACTTTTAGATACGGTGAAAGGAATCGGGGTAGAGCAGTTTTGGGACAGTGGTGTTCAGAAAAATTGTGCGGTATCTGTGATAGAAATTGAGGATGGCATTGCAAAGGTCATAGAAGAAGGAGTTATCTATTATGACGATGAGGTTGAAGACTGGTAAAGTCATAGAAAAGAATCATAGAAAAGAAGATAGGTCTGCTTGACTTTCCTGCGGGCAGATGTTAGACTTACAGTAATTCAGATAGTTTAGATAAAATCAGTGACCAAAAGTAGTAACTGCCATGGAACATGACAGAGAGCCGGGGATGGTGGAAGCCGGTATGGAAAGTGACAGAGAATGGATTTGGGAGATGCGAAATGAACGGAGGCAAGAGCCTTTTAGTAGTGGAGCCGTGTTCTCACGTTACAGAGACAAGAGTTATATCTTGGCAAACAACAGGAAGTTTGATGCGGGAAGATATGAATCAGGGTGGCACCACGTAATACCGACGTCCCTAGCTTTGGCTATGGGCGTTTTTTATTTAGGAGGAAAAGACAATGATCAATGACAAAAAAGTATTATTCAGCGGAATGCAGGCAACAGGAAATCTGACACTTGGAAACTATCTTGGGGCGCTTAAGAACTGGGTGACATTAAGCGATGAATATGAGTGCTTCTACAGTGTGGTGGATATGCATTCTATCACGGTAAGACAAGATCCGGCGACACTTCGGAAGCGGGCACGTGCTCTTTTGACACTTTACATTGCAGCAGGACTTGATCCGGAAAAAAATTGTATTTATTATCAGTCACATGTGTCAGGACATGCGGAACTTGCATGGATTTTAAATTGTTATACCTATATGGGAGAATTGAACCGTATGACACAGTTCAAGGATAAATCAGCAAAACATGCAGATAATATTAATGCAGGATTGTTTACATATCCAGTTCTGATGGCGGCCGATATCTTATTGTTTCAGGCAGATGTTGTTCCGGTGGGCATTGACCAGATGCAGCATCTGGAGCTGACAAGAGATATCGCACAGCGTTTCAATGGGGTATACGGAGATGTATTTACGATTCCGGAGCCATATGTCGGAAAAGTAGGAGCAAAGATTATGAGTCTGCAGGATCCAGCTAAGAAAATGTCAAAATCAGATGAGAATCCAAATGCAAGTATTTATCTGATGGATGATCCGGATACAATCATGCGCAAATGCAAACGTGCGGTGACAGATTCAGAAGCACAGATCCTGTACCGTGAAGAACAGCCGGGTGTGAAAAACCTGATTGATATTTACAGTGCATGTACAGGAAAGACTCCAGATGAGACGGTAAAGGAATTTGACGGAAAAGGGTATGGAGACTTTAAGATGGCAGTTGGAGAAGCAGTAGTATCTGTATTAAAACCGCTTCAGGATGAATACGCAAGGTTAGAAAAAGATAAAGCATTTATCGATGGAATTATTAAGAACAATGCAGAGAAGGCAAACTATTTTGCGACAAAGACATTGCGGAAAGTACAGCGCAAAGTAGGATTCCCGGACAGAATCCGGTAGAGAAGGAAGAAAATGTATGCAGATACAGGAAGTGTTAAGACAGTTGGATGAGCTGTTTGCCACAAAGCAGATACAGGAGGCGGAGCAGTTCTTGACAGAGGCGCTGATGCAGGCAAAAGAAGAAGAAAGTCAGAAGAAAAGCAGTGGGGAAGAGGTGCTGATCCTGTTAAATGAACTGACAGGGTATTATCGCAGTGTTGGCAGACATGAGGAGGCAGTGCAGAATGCCCGGGAGGCATTGGAACAGATCAGAAAGCTTGGCATGTTGGAAAGTGCAGAACATGGAACGACTTTAGTAAACGCAGCGACTGCACTGCGGGCAGCGGGGCAGTATGAAGCTGCGCTGGAAGCCTACCGGGAGGCGGAGCAGATCTACAGTATCTGTCTTCCTTCCGAAGATGCAAGATTTGCAGGGCTTTATAATAATATGAGTTTGGCCTATGAGAGACAAAATGCGCATGAAGAGGCGCTCAGCTGTCTGCAAAAAGCGCTTTCCGTCATTTTACAAACTGCAGATGCAAAGGAAGAGACAGCGGCAACTTACACGAATCTGGCAGAATTGTATTTGAAAACAGGGCAGATTTCGGAAGGTTTAAATTGTCTGGAGAAGGCATTGGTGTTATATGAGGCAGGGAATACACAAGATCCACACTATGCAGCTGCACTTTCTGCGTGTGGACATGGCTATTATCTGGCGGGCAGATATGAAGAGGCAATTGACAGCTATACAAAGGCACTCCGAATGATTTTAGATACGTATGGAGAAAATGATGCCTATGCAGTTACCTGTGAAAACTGTGCAATGGTGCTGGAGACGGCGGGATTTCCAAAAGAAGCAGGAATCCTCCGGGAAAAGGCGGCGCATGCAAGAAAAAGGTGTTCTGCAGTGGAAAGTAAATCATATGAAAGAAGACCAGAAAGCGAAAAAGACCGAAAAAAAGGGATAGAACTGGCGCGCGCTTATTACGAACAGTTTGGGAAACGTATGATCCGGGAACAGTTTCCGGAATATGCGGACAGAATCGCGGTTGGACTTGTCGGGGAAGGATCGGAATGCCTTGGATTTGATGATATGCTTTCAGAAGATCACGATTATGGCGCAGCATTCTGTATGTGGCTGATACAGGAAGACTATGACAAGATTGGCGACCGACTTCAGAGCGCTTATGAACAACTCCCGTCGAAGGTGCAAGGTCATAAGAGGAGAATTGCTTCTGCTCGTGGATCTGGTCGAGATGGAGTATTTTCGATTCCGGATTTCTATGAAAACTTTCTTGGCAGGGAATGGTTCTCTGTTCTGGAAGATGATAAAAAAGTAGATGGAGAAAAAGTATTTTCTGCATGGTCCGGTTTCCAGGAAGAACGACTTGCGATGGCGGTAAATGGAGCAGTATTTACAGATCCACTTGGAGAATTTTCAAGAGTCCGGGAACGCCTGATGAGAGAAATGCCAGAACAACTGTGGCTGCAAAAAACTGCAACAGCGACAGCAAAAGCGGCACAGGCAGGACAATATAATTACGCCCGCTGTATGCGTCGCGGCGATACGACAGCTGCTTCTTTTGCGTTATGGGAATTTCTTCGGGAAGCAGTGCATATAGAGTATCTGCTTCATCACACGTACATGCCTTATTATAAATGGGCATGGCGGGGGATGGAAAACTTGTCCGGAGCGCAAGAAATGCAAAAGCGAATAGAAACATTGGCAAACGAACGTCCGGAAAGGGATCACTGGAAGGCTGTAGGAGAAGTACAGGAGGTCAATTGGGACGATCCGATTGTATGTCAGATCGAGCAGATTTCTGCTATGATTTTGGATCGGCTTCGCGAGCAGAAACTGACATACGGATGGGAAGATTTTCTAGAAATTCACACAGACAGAATTTTAAAGGCAGGAGAGAGAATGAAAAGAGAAAAGACAGAGATTTTGGAAGCAATCATTCAATTAGAATGGAACATGTTTCAGAAAGTAAGAAATACCGGAGGCAGAGCTGGGTGTCAGGATGATTGGGAGACGTTTTACATTATGAGAAAAAGTCAGTTTACCAGTTGGAAAAAGGAACTGCTTCTTTCTTATGAAAGAGATCTTCTCGACGGGGAAAGTGCGGGACGTAATCTTGTTATGGAAAAATATGCGTATATGATGGAGTCAACAGTACCGGAAGAGTATCGAAGGATTGAAGAAAATCTCCCAAAGATTTCTGAAGAAAAGAAAAAGCTGATCGAAGGGATTGTTTCCATTCAGGTAAGCTGGAGAGAAGAGATGGCAGGGGAATACCCACAATTGTCGGGGCAGGCGCGGATCATCCATACAGAGGAAGATACGGTGGAGGACATTTCTTTTGAAACCTATCTGAGAGGAGAGTTGAAAACTTACTCGATGGAGACATTGGTACGATATGGGCAGCTTGTGGCGGAGTATGCAAAAGCTGGTAAAAATATGGTGGAAGAAATCATCGAGTGTACCGTAAGGTTATATGGATATGGAACGATGGGGCAGGCAGAACACTCTGTTGGCAGGAAGAAATAGAAAGCAAGTCGGTAAAAAAGACTGCGTATTCAATTTGATTAGAAGTTCATAGAGGTTATGAAGAAGGAAGCTGTTGCTTTCGCGATAAAAAAGTCGTGAAGTGACAGCTTTCTTTTCATTTTGTTATAAATTATAAGTTAGACAAATATATAATGATAAGTACAAATAAATTGAAATATGTCTAAGACAGAAGTATAATGTAGACAAATAAATGAAAATTAGTAAAGTTCGGAGGAAATAGTATGGTAAAAATGTTAATAGATGTCGATACAGGGGTGGATGATTCCATTGCACTTCTGTATGCATTAAATCATCCGGAGGTTGAAATTGTGGGAATTACAACCGGATGTGGAAATGTAGATGCAGTACAGGCAGCAGAAAATACCGTGAGGATAATTGAATTATCCAATACAAAGAAAGAAATACCAGTCGTTGTCGGGGCAAATCAGCCTTTAAACGGAACCTGGGAAGGTCCGGTCGCATGGATCCATGGAGAAAACGGAGTGGGGAACGTACTGCTGGAGAAGGGGAATTTCTCTTACAGAACAGATATCAAAGCAGAAGATTTTCTCTACGAGATGCTGCAGAAATACCCGCAGGAGTTAACAATCGTAACATTGGGACGACTGACTAACATCGCAATGATGGTACAGAAATATCCAGAATCAACTAAGCTTGTAAAAAATCTGGTGATGATGGGCGGAACTGTAAATGCACCGGGAAATGTATCTCCGGTCGCAGAGGCGAATATTGCAGGAGACCCGGAAGCATGCGATCAAGTATTTCTTACAGGAATGGACATTACAGTTGTTGGACTGGATGTGACGTTGAAGACAAGGTTGAGAAAAAAACATGTAGAACAGATGGAAACATACTGTTCGGAAAGATGTAAGCCTGCAGTGCAATATATGAAAAAAGCTTTAGAGTACTATATGAACGGATCAAGAGTACAGAATTATACACCGGATAATTGTCCGCTGCACGATCCGTTGGCAATGGTAGCTGCGGTTGTTCCAAGTATTGTGAAAATACAAAAAAGAAAGGCGAGAGTAGAGTGCTCCGGTACCTATTGCCGCGGAATGATTGTAACGGATTTACGGGAAAAGCCGATTGAGGCAGAATACATTAGTTTTGCATTAGAAGTAGATGCAGAAAGAGCGATCAATGAACTTATGTCTGTATTCTGGAGAGAATAGATCAGACATTTGATAAAACAAAAAAGGAAGGAAAAGGAAGATGAAGAAGAAAAGTGTGGCAGTTGGACTGGCGATGGTGATGATGGCTTCTGTAATTTTTTCAGGATGTGGAAATGCAGAGAAAGACAGTAAAAAGGAAGCAAAAGACAGTGCAGGGAAAGTAGGATGTATTTTAGGAGTTGGAGGTCTTGGAGATCAGGCATTTAATGATTTGATCTATGAGGGACTTGAAAAAGCAAAAGAAGAATTAAATATTGATTTTGATTATGCAGAACCAACTCAGGTATCAGAGTTTGAATTGATGATGCGGGATATGGCTTCGTCAGGAGAGTACGGTGCAATCATTTGTGTAGGGTTTGACCAGACAGATGCATTGTCAAAAGTCGCTCCGGAATTTCCGGATCAGCAGTTCGCATTTATTGATGGAACATTAGAGGCAGAAAACGTCGTAAATTATGCGGCAAAAGAGGAAGAAGGAGCCTTTTTGGCAGGTGCTCTTGCGGGACTGATGAAAAAAGATGCAGCAGCATATGGTGTGGAAGACAATGATACAATCGGATTTATTGCAGCGTTGGAGACACCGATTCTTTTGAAATGGAATTCTGGATATATGGCGGGAGCACAGTATGTAAATCCAAAGATCAACTGTCTTTCAGATTTTGTAGCGGGAGATAATCCGTTTGGAGATACTACAACGGCAAAAGAGATTGCGATCAGCCAGAAAAACCAGGGAGCAGACATTATCTTCCACGCAGCTGGAGGAGCTGGTCTTGGAGTATTTGATGCGGCAAAAGAATATGATTTCTATGCAATTGGATGTAACTCAAATCAGAATACAGTCAATCCAGAACACATTGTTGCAAGTATTTTAAAACGAGTAGATACAGCATCTTATGATATTGCAAAAAGTGCAATCATTGACAAGGATCTTGCAGTAGGAACAACAGTATCTCTCGGACTCTCTGATGAGGGAATGGACTATACATTGGAAGAAAGCAAGGTTCCGGTATTTGAAGAAGATATTCAGATCCTTGACGAAATTAAGCAGAAGATTGTGGATGGAGAAATCAAAGTGCCGTCGACAATTGAAGATGCCAAAAAATTTGTGAAAGAAAATCAGTATTAATAAGAAAATGGGGAATAGATGTATGTCAGGAAAACTGGAATACATCTATTCTTAGATAGGGAGGGAAAATAGAATGTATGCGGTAGAAATGCGTGGGATTACAAAGCGCTTTCCTGGAATGATCGCAAATGACCAGATTGAATTTCTTGTGGAAAAGGGAGAGATTCATAGTCTGCTTGGAGAAAATGGTGCAGGAAAAACTACACTGATGAAGATTTTGTTTGGGCTTTACCAGCCGGACGGGGGGAGCATCAAAATTAATGGGAATGAGATCAAACATCAAACAGCAGTGAAAGCATTTGAAATGGGACTGGGAATGGTGCATCAGCATTTTATGTTGATCGACAATATGACAGTATGGGAAAACATTGTTCTTGGCAGTGAACCGGGAAACTTTATGATCGACAGAAAAAAAGGGAAGGAAATTGTAAAACATTTATCAGAAAAATATCATTTTGATCTGGATGTGGATGCAAAGATTTCTGAGATTTCAGTTGGGATGAAGCAGAGAGTGGAGATTCTGAAAACATTATACAGAGGTGCGGAAATTATTATTTTAGATGAACCGACAGCAGTTCTTACTCCGTTAGAAGTAGAACAACTTCTGCAGATTTTGCTGGAAATGAAAAAAGAGGGAAAGACGATTATCTTTATCACGCATAAGCTGAAAGAAACAATGGCAGTATCAGATCATGTAACGATTCTGCGGAGCGGAAAGTCAGTGGAATTTCTCAAAACAACAGAAACAACGGAGAAGGAACTGGCAGCGCTGATGGTTGGATATGAGATTGATATGACGTTGGAAAGAAAAAAAGTGGAAAAAGGGGAAACAATTCTTTCTTTACAAAATGTAAGACTTCTTCCTCAGGCAGAAAAGACGGTGGATTTGGAAATACGTGCCGGAGAAATTTTAGGAATTGCCGGTGTAGAGGGAAATGGACAGCAGCAATTGGAAGAGATGATCATGGGGTTAGAGAAAGTAAAATGTGGAAAAATTTTCTTTAAACAAGAAGAAATTACCGGAATGTCTGTGAAAGAACGGTGTAAAAGAGGAATCGGATATATACCGTCTGACCGCTATAAAAGAGCAATCTTACCTGGATTTTCTCTGAAAGATAATTATCTCCTCGGAAATCAGTACAAAGATAGTTATGCCAGAAAAGGGATGTTAAATCAGGAGTATATTGAAAAGAAAACAAAAGAATTAATGGAAAAATTCGATGTGCGGGCAGTAAACGGAGATCAGCTCATCGGAGCATTGTCAGGTGGAAATCAGCAGAAATTAGTGCTGAGCAGAGAGGTGGATAAAGATCCGGATCTGATTTTAGCATGTCAGCCGGTGAGAGGTCTGGATATCGGTGCGATTAAGTTTATTCATAATGTTTTGTTGGAACTTCGCAATCAGGGGAAGGCAGTATTGTTGATATCGGCAGAATTGTCAGATTTGTTTCAGTTAAGTGACAGAATTGGAGTGCTCTACAAAGGAGAGATGATGTCACTTCAAGAGACAGAAAAGTATACGACAGAATCGATTAGTTTACTTATGGCAGGCAAGAAAGGAGTGTAGGTATGAAACAGAAGACAGTTCTCCATAATCTTTTATTATCTCTTGGTGCAATTTTATGTTCGTTGTTGATTGCAGCAGGTGTGATGCTTCTGGTCGGATATGATCCATTAGAGGCATACAGCGCTTTGATAGAAGGTGCATTTGGATCTAAGAACGCATTTGCGAATACGTTAAGCAAGAGCATCCCGCTGCTGTTTACCGGACTCGCAGTGGCATTCGCAAATAAAGGCGGGATTTTTAATATCGGTGGAGAAGGACAATTATATGCAGGAGCAATGGCAAGTACGGTGACAGCGCTTATGATGCAGGGAGCACCGCGATTCCTGGTGATTTTTTGCTCCTTTTGTGCAGGAATGCTTGCAGGAGCATGTGTAGGAGCAATTATCGGAGCTGCAAAAATCAAGCTTCAGGTCAATGAAGTAGTTGTGGCAATTATGTTGAATTATATCATTCAATATTTTACTTCGTATATTGTTACATATCCATTGAAGCAGGAAGGTGCCATGACAGCGCAGACAGTGGATATTGGTGCGAATTATATGTTGACGAAACTGATTCCGAAGACGCAATTGACGACAGCATTGTTAGTAGCGGTTGCAGCAGCGATTCTTTTGTTTTTCTTTTTTAAGAAGACAAGAGAAGGGTATCATATCCGGGCAGTGGGAGAGAATAAGTCAGCAGCGCAGGCAGCGGGAATCCCGATGATGACAACGGCTATTTTGACGATGGGAATCAGCGGCGCACTTGCCGGGCTTGCAGGTACAACAGAAGTTTTTGGGAAAATGGGAAGATTTATTGACGGATTTTCTCCAGGGTTTGGATTTACCGGGATTGCAGTAGCGGTATTGGCTAACAACCATCCGATGGGAATTCTTTTAAGCGCGCTTTTATTTGGGATCTTGGAAGCGGGATCTATGAAAATGAGTTATTCAGCAGGGATTTCCACAAGTATGGTAAATGTAATTCAGGGGCTGGTGATTTTATTCGTGGCAACTCCGAATATCATCAGATTGATCAAACGGAAGAAAGGAGAATCGTAATATGGATAGTATCTTATCGATGGAAATGCTTTTGAGTACATTGCGTATGGCCATTCCGCTGGTGTTAGCTTCTGTCGGGGGCACACTGTGTGAACGAAGTGGGATTATTAATTTAGGAATTGAAGGAATGATGCTTTCAGGAGCATTTGGAGCAGTGTATGGAACTTATATCAGTGGGAATCCATGGATTGGGGTATTATTTGCTATTTTGGTAGGCGGATTGTTTGGTATATTGCATGCAGTACTATGTATTCGCTTTAAGACAAATCAATCCGTCAGCGGAATCGGGATCAACGTATTTGTTTCCGGACTTACGATTGTTCTTACCCGGGCAGTCTGGAAATCAGATGGAATGAGTGGACAAGTGGAAAAACTTCCAGCAGTCAGTATTCCGGGACTAAAAGAGCTTCCAGTAATCGGAACATTGTTTACAGAACAGTCCCCATATCTTTTTATCACTGCTGGTATTGTGCTCGGAGCTTGGTTTTTTATGTATCGGACAAAGGCAGGACTCAGGCTTCGTGCCATTGGAGACCATCCGCAGGCAGCTCAGACAGTAGGGATCAATGTGTCATTATATCGCTATGTAGCTGTTACTTTTTGTGGAATGTTGTGCGGGCTTGCAGGTGGTTATCTTTCCATCGTGCAAAGCAACTTATTTGTAAAAGAAATGGTTGCCGGCCGGGGATTCATGGCATTGGCCGCAATGATTCTCGGTGGGTGGAATCCTTTTGGGGCTCTGTGCGCAAGCCTTGTATTTGCATTTGCACAGGCATTGAGAATTAGTTTGAAAGTGGAAATTCCAAATCAATTGATGTTGATGCTTCCATATTTTATTACGCTATTTGTGCTTCTTTTCTTTGGACGAAAGGTAAAAGGACCTCAGGCTGCTGGAAATATTGAAGAATAAGTGGTAAAATATTTGGAAAGAGCAGAGTTAGAAAGATGAGGGAAAAGAATGGAATTACAGGGAAAGAAAGAAGTTACACACAAAAAACTGGCCCATGTACAAGTATATGAAGCACTTTATAAAATGGTAGAGGATGGAACATTTCCGGTTGGAAGCAGATTACCCGCAGAACCGAAACTGGCAAAAATGCTGGGAGTCAGTAGAATGACGCTTAGGCAGGCTCTGGATCTTCTTCATGACGATGGCAAATTAAGAAAAGTTCGGGGAGCAGGGAATTTTGTTGCAGATGGGAATAAAATAGTTTCTTCCAGTCTGGAGAAGCTGACGCATCCTATGGCCGGATGCATGGGAGAAGAATTTGATCGAACAACATTTGAGTTGAAAATAGAACCGTCTAATGACTATGAAAAAGAATTGTTGAATTTAGATACCCCTGTAATTGTAGCAATTCATATTTGGTACTGGAAAGGAACGGAGCTAACCGGTTATACCTTTGGAGTAATGTCACCTCATACAGTCACAAAATATCAGTTAGATTTAAATAAAAAAGAAGAGGTTGTTAGATTTGCTCAGACAGAAATCTATGAGAAAGCAGAGCGTTCGCAGCTGAGGATTCATCCAAATTCAGCTGGAACTTCTATTCTTACAGAGTATATGAAAGAAGGGGAGCAAATGACAATGGTCCAGGAAAAAATATACGATGAGGAGTTACAACCTATTCTATGTAATAAACATTACATGTTGACAGATAAAGCAGTATTTGAGATTAATACACATAAATAAAAAAATCCCGCAGAGTTTCGATTGGACTCTGCGGGATTTCCTTATGTTTTCTCAATGTGGATCCACGATTGATTAATTGTCTTCTTCTGCGGCATCCATGCTGTATGTCTGACGTTTTCTTGCCATCTCATCACTTTCCAGATATTCATCATAAGTTGTGATTTTGTCGATCAGCTTTCCGCCAGGAACAATCTCCATGATACGGTTTGCTGTTGTCTGTACGATCTGGTGGTCGCGGGAAGCAAATAAGAGGACTCCAGGGAACTTAATCAGACCGTTGTTTAAAGCTGTGATGGATTCCATGTCAAGATGGTCCGTAGGTTCATCTAAAATCAGGATATTTGCACCGGAGATCATCATTTTTGACAACAGGCAGCGCACCTTTTCTCCACCGGAGAGTACGCGTACTTTTTTCACTCCGTCTTCCCCGGCAAAGAGCATACGTCCAAGGAATCCGCGGACATAAGTTGCATCTTTGTTTTCGGAATACTGTGTCAGCCAGTCTACGATCGTATAGTCATTGTCAAATTCTTTTGTACTGTCTTTCGGGAAATATGCCTGAGAAGTAGTGACTCCCCATTTATAAGTTCCTTCATCCGGCTCCATCTCCCCGGTAAGAATTTTAAAGAGCACAGTCTTTGCAAGCTCGTTTCCACCTACGAAAGCAACTTTCTCTTCGCGTGTGATCGTGAAAGAGAGACTGTCTAAAATTTTTACACCATCGATTGTCTTGGAAAGGTTCTCTACAGTAAGTACCTCGTTTCCAATCTCACGGTTTGGACGGAAATCGATGTAAGGATATTTACGGCTGGATGGACGGATGTCGTCCAGCTGGATTTTTTCGAGTGCTTTCTTACGGGATGTTGCCTGCTTTGATTTGGAAGCGTTGGCGCTGAACCGGGAAATAAATTCCTGAAGTTCTTTGATCTTTTCTTCTTTCTTTTTGTTAGCTTCTTTCATCTGGCGGATCAGCAACTGGCTGGATTCATACCAGAAGTCGTAGTTTCCGGCATAGAGCTGGATCTTACCGTAGTCGATATCTGCAATTTGTGTACAGACTTTATTCAAGAAGTAACGGTCATGTGATACGACGATGACAGTATTGTCAAAGTTGATCAAAAATTCTTCGAGCCATGCGATCGCATCAAGATCTAAGTGGTTGGTAGGCTCGTCGAGAAGGAGGATGTCCGGATTACCAAAAAGTGCCTGTGCGAGAAGGACTTTCACTTTTTCAGAACCTTTCAGATCTCTCATGTATTTGTAATGCAGATCAGTGTCGATGCCGAGACCATTTAAGAGAGTAGCAGCATCAGATTCTGCTTCCCATCCGTTCATAGTAGCAAATTCACCTTCCAGTTCACTTGCTTTGATCCCATCTTCATCGGTGAAGTCTTCTTTTGCGTAGAGGACTTCTTTTTCTTTCATAATCTCATAGAGTCTTGCGTTTCCCATGATAACCGTATCGAGTACGAGAAATTCATCGTACTTAAAGTGATCCTGCTGAAGGAAAGAAAGACGTTCTCCCGGAGTGATAACAACTTCTCCTTTTGTTGGCTCTAACTGACCGGAAAGAATCTTTAGGAAAGTGGACTTTCCAGCTCCGTTTGCACCGATCATACCATAACAGTTGCCGGCTGTGAATTTGATGTTGACATCTTCAAACAGCGCTTTTTTGCCAAGGCGTAATGTGATATTATTTGCACTAATCATCTGATAAATCTCCTTTGTCTGTTTCATTTATTTTCTGCCAGAGATCCACAGGTGAGATTCCTCTGCAGAAACTGGCTTGTTTACGGATATTTCCAAGCCCTATCTTACCATGAGAAGGTAAAAATGGCAAGGCAAAGCATATCTTTGGAGAAAATTAAGAAAAAAATTGTTTGAAAGGAATGAAAAAGGGTATATAATTTAAAAAAAGCAAAGCGAGGAATGCATATGGAAAAAGCAACACTGGTTTTGGAAGGCGGTGCAACAAGAGGTGTGTTTACTTCAGGAGCACTTGACTTTCTGATGGAACAGAAGTTATATATGTCACATGTGATAGGAGTGTCAGCAGGAGCATGTAACGGGGTAGATTATGTGTCAAAACAAATTGGCCGAACAAAGAATTGCATGATTCATACAGAGAAAGAGTACGATTACATTAATCTTCGGAAATTTGTCCGAGAGAGAAGCCTGATTGATATGGATATGATCTTTGAAAAATTTCCAAATGAAGTTTATCCGTTTGATTTCGACACCTATTTTCAGTCAGGCATCGTATGTGAGATGGTCACGACAAACTGTGTGACTGGGAAGGCGGAATATATGACAGAAAAGTCCGACCCAAAGCGCCTGATGAAGATCTGCCGGGCTTCCAGCAGTCTTCCGTTGTTTTCACCGATCGTGAATATTGATGGGACACCGTATCTGGATGGAGGGCTTGCAGATTCTGTTCCGATCGAACGGGCACTTGAGATTGGGAATGAGAAAATTGTTGTGATTCTGACAAGAAATCCCGGATATCGGAAAAAGATGCCGTCCAAAGGCGTGATGAAGATTTATCGTTCGTCTTATAAGACATATCCAAATTTGCTTCGTACGATCGCAAGGCGCAGCATTGTCTATAACCGTACAATGGAGAAGATAGAGAAGCTGGAAGAGGAAGGAAAGATTTTTGTGCTCAGACCGCAGATGAAGACCGTGTCAAGGTTGGAGCGGAATGCAGATACTTTAACAGACTTTTATAATCATGGTTATAATTATATGAAAAAGCAGTATCACAACCTGCTGGAATATTTGCAGAAAGAAGAATAGAAAATTGCAGAACAGGGTTGCCTTGAAATGGTTTCCGAATAGGAGAACATATTTTAAGACAACCCTGTTTTGCATCCTCTCCATACAGGTTTGCTGGCGAGAAGCTATTCACATTTTTATCTAAGAAATTCTGCATTCAAACAGAAAAAATTTACACTGATCGTCTACCGCAATTTCTTTTTGAAAGGAAGAGTAAGTTTTGATCGTCGAAAATCCGGCTTCTTTTAGGTATCCTTCCATTTCCCCAAAGGTATAGAGATGTGTCTGAAAATCCATAAATTCTTGTGATAGCAATTCATCGTTCCGGCATAACTCATAGATGCCCGGAGAAAACTGTGTCTGACTTTTCTCTTCATAGTAGTTTTTTGTTTTCAAGGTCAATGCAGTACCGTCTTCGAAAGGGACAGTGACAGAAGGAATATACTCTGTGTCATCGATACATCTATTTGCGGTTGTATCTACTGCAAAGACAAAGACACCGTCTGGGGACAGCAGTGATTTCATTTTTTCAAGAAGCTGTCTGCATACAGAAATATCAGTGAAAAGTGATACAGAGCTGGAGGATATGAAGATGTAATCAAAAAGTCTATCAGAAGAATACTGAAGGATATCTCTGCAGGCGACAGAAGCCATTGGCGCTTTCTGCTTTAATTTCGCAAGCATTTCCTCTGATAAATCGATTCCGCTAATTGTAAAACCACGTTCCAGGAAAGGGACAAGAAAACGCCCGCTGCCACAGAGTGGTTCCAGTATCTTTTTCCCTTTTTCTGCATAAGACAGATAAAAGTCCAGTTCGTCTGACGGCGCTTCGCTGTGTAGGATTTCATACATTTCCGTACATAAATTGCCATAATAATTTTGTCTGATCTGTTCCAAGTTTGTTCTCCCTCCTGTTTTAGATTTGAGCAGGAACTGCAGCAAGCATCTGTCTGATATCCTCGGCATCCAGCTTTAGCGAAAGTGCGCTTGCATTATCGATGAGTTGTTCAGGTTTTCTGGCTCCGCAGAGAATATGAAGATCCGGGATCGTAGCGGCAGTCAGTGCGATCACAAGACTGCTGTAAGAACAGTTATATTTTTCCAACATTGGTTTCCAGGAGTCTAACATAGCAAGGGCTTCCTTGCGGCGGCCGCTTTTCCAGAAACGATTGTTGTTGCGGACATCTGTATCAGAGAGAACGGTATCCATAGTTACTTTTCCAGTCAAAAGCCCTTGTTCCAACGGGGAGTATGCCTGGATAGATACTTGGTGCTTCTGGCATGTCGGAAGAAGATCTGTGCGGATCCGCTGGTCAAGCAGACTATATTTTTCCTGGATCACATCGAGTTGTCCGTACTGGCAGTAAAGTTCAAGCTGTTCCGGTGTGACATTGGAGGCTCCGATCGCACGAATTTTGCCTTCTTTTTTCAATGCCATCAGAGTGTCCATCGTCTCTTCGAGTGGGAAAAGAGAAAGATCCGGTGTCTGCCAGTGTGTGTATAAAAGATCAATATAATCAGTCTGAAGACGTCTTAAGCTTTCTTCTACGTCCTGACGGATACTTTTGGCAGACAGATCTCGGTAAATATGTTTCCCTTCGATGATTTTGTGGAAACATGGGGTCTCGTGTCTCCATTCCAGCCCACATTTTGTTGAGAGAATTGCACTATGACGTCTGTCCTTCAATGCTTTTCCGACAACCTCTTCGCTGTGACCAACCCCATATACCGGAGCGGTGTCGATCCATGTGATTCCATGATCCAGCGCTTCATGGACAGTGTGGATGGAGAGCACATCATCATTTTCCCCCCACCATACACCACCGCCGATGGCCCATGTTCCCATGCCGATGTAAGGTGTTTTTAAGTCTGATTTTCCGATTGATAATAATTTCATAAAAAAGAGGCTCCTTTCCTGTGATAATAAGTGAATACAGAGATCGTGCTTTTATTCAAGAAATAGGTGCACAAAATCACTGTACAAGATACTTTTCCAAGTTGTTTTAACGATCGTAGACAACTTCCTGCAGATAGAGCCCTTTCGGATCGCAAGGTGCGCTTGCCACAGTAGAGGAAGTAGGAGAGAAAATCTCGTCAATTTCTTCCTTGCGGCGGATGCCAAGTCCGATATCGAGCAGGGTGGAGAGAATCATGCGAGGCATATTGTGGAGAAAATCAGTTGCCTCCAGTGTAATCTGAATCTCTTCCAAATCTTCGTAAATATCAATATTCAAGATTTCTTTTTCTGTAGATTTGTTTTTCTTTACGGTCGAAAACTTCTTGAAATCATGTTTTCCTGCAAGCAGAAGTGCTGCCTGTTTCATCAGTTCTGTGTCTGGTTTTTTGAAAGAATGATATGTATATTTGCGGTCGAACACGCTTGGGACTTCTGCAATAGCAACACGGTATAGATAAATCCGGCTTTTTGCATTGAGGCTTGCATGAAAACGCTCCGGTTTTTCTTCCACGGAGAGTACTGCGATATCCATCGGAAGATAGCGATTCATGTAATGTTTGATCTCTAATAAGGTCATATCTGTTGTTGTTTTAAAATTGACAACCTGTCCATAAGCATGGACTCCGACTTCTGTGCGGGCTCCGCAGAATAATTCTACATCCTCATTGGTCATCTTTTTAAGCACTTCTAATATCTTATTGGAAACGGTGTTTGTAGATTCTCCTTTTCCGAGGCGCTGCCATCCCTGATAGCGGCTGCCATCGTATTCTAATGTCAGCAATATATTTCTCATAAGTAATCCTTTCTTTTCGTAAATATTATTTTTATGGTTTGAAAAGTAGTTTTAGTATAACAAAGATTGTGCTATAATAAAAGCAGTTTTGAGATACAAATTTCATGGAAAGGGGAGAATACTGTGATTCATTCTATGACCAAAGCAGAAGTGGAAAAGGCAGGAGCACTTTTGATAGATACACTGAAAGAAGGAGAAGTTCTTTATCCATCCATTCTGCTTAGGGGTACGAAAGAAAAAATGAAAAAATTTCTTTTGCAGGTGATAGAGGAGCAGGACTGCTATGCCGATTTTTACTATTCTTCTTTAAAAAAGGAAGAAAAAGAGCACTTTCTCTCCGGGCTTTCTGCGGACGAAAAATCATATGTACAGCGCATGGAATGTACGGAGGGAAAGATATACTATCCGCTGGACAATGAAATTTGTACCTTCCTGCTCGATATTACAGCGAGGGAGTGGCTGTTTTCCTCTTTTTATTTTATAAAGAACAGGGCGGTGCTCTGGGGGAATTATCAGATGGCATTTCCACTGTTCTGTGAAAATGAGGATGTCAGAGAATATTACAGAGACCTTGCGTGTGCCTGCGGATTGCAGACAGAAATGATGGAGAGCCAAAAATAACAAATTAGTAGGAGAAAAAATCATGAGAGAAGTCTATGCAGCAAGAAGAGCAAAGTTAATGGAAGGAATGAAAGCACCATCAATCGCAGTTATCTATTCAGGAACAGCGCCGATGCGTTCTGCCGATGAAGAATACGAATTTTCGGTTGATCGGAATTTTTATTATTATACAGGAATTGATAGAGAACATATGATTCTTGTCCTGAAGAAGCTAAAAGAAGGAACTATGGCGGAGGAACTCTATATTGAGCCATTTGATGAGGTGATGGCGAAATGGGTTGGTGCAAGAATGCGTGAAAACGAGGCAAGAGAGATCAGTGGGATTGAGAAAATCTGCTACCTGGAAGCATTTGACGGAAATTTCAACAGTCTGATAGAATCATCCAGAAGCAGCAAAAAACTCACAGTTGCGCTGGATTTGTGGAAATATAAAGTGACCCAGGCTCCGACACAGGCACATCTTTTGGCAGCACGCATTAAGGAACAGTATCCGGCAGTGGAAATCAGAGATATCTACGCAGATTTTGTAGGACAGCGTATCAAAAAAGAAGATATTGAAATTGAAAAAATGATGGTTGCACAGCATACAACACAGAAGGCGATCGAAGAATTGATGCGGTATGTAAAACCGGGTATGAACGAATGTGAGATGGAGGGAGCGTTTGATTTTGCGCTGCGCAAACAAGGTGTGAGGGAACATGCATTTCCAAGTATTGTTGCGGGAGGCGTAAGAGCGACGACATTGCATTACAAAGAGAATAACCAAGAAGTCAAGGACGGAGAACTCGTTTTGATCGATCTTGGAAGTGCAAATGAGCATTATTGTGCAGATATCTCAAGAACATTCCCAGTCAATGGAAAATTTACTGCACGTCAGAAAGAGATTTATGATTTGGTATTATCCGCACAAGATTTGATTATTGAAAAAGCAGCGCCGGGTATGACACTTCGGGAATTAAATCAGATGGTGATCGATCACTACGCAGCAAGACTTGATGAACTTGGACTTGCAAAAGATGGAAAGACAGTAGCAGATTACTATTATCATGGAGTTTCCCATCAACTGGGGTTAGACACACATGATATCAGTTGTTCTGATTATGAGGTACTGGAACCAGGAATGGTCATCACGGTAGAGCCAGGATTTTATATTGAGGAAGAAGAGATTGGAATCCGCATTGAGAATGATATTCTGATCACAGAAGGGAAAGCGGTAGATCTTTCCAAAGGAATCCTAAAGACGACAGAAGACATTGAAGCATGGATGAGTAAGAGAGATTAAGCAGGAGTAAAGAGGTACTTTTTGTGGCAGATAAATATTGAAAAATATTTGTGCCATGTTAAAAAGTACCTCTTTTACTTAATACAAGCAATTTATTTTCTATTTTTCAAAAGTGAACTGGCCATTCGGACGGTTTTATCAATTTGCATCTGCTCTTCTTTTGATTTTCCTTCTTTTAAAAGTTCCAAAATCAATGAAATTTCATCAGGCGAGAAACGGATGCCTTTCTTATTTGCGTTTGTGATCAGGGTAAGGAGGATCGGGGCAAGGTCATTGCCGGATTTCCCGTTCGTTTTTGTGGCTGCAGTCCGGATCAGTTCCAGTTTTGCCGGGTCCATCTTCTGTAACATTGGGTGTTCCATCCAGTTGTTCATATACAATTCCCTCCAAAGAATTAGGTTCCAGAGATATCGGAAGTTCCTGCATATTTGCGTCTGTATCGGCAGCAGAAACATCGGATGACAGATCTCTGTAAGTTTCAAAAAGGTTCTGTTGCTCCGGGGAAAGCATTCCTTGAAGCAACATGGAAAGGTCAAATGCGGGAGTGGAAGATGAGCTGTCAGATGAGGCATCGGAACAAGATTGTTTTGAGGAGGATTCCTTTGTCATGTTCTGAAATGAGGCAGCGATTTCCATTGCGCTTAGCATATTCTGTATCTGATCGATCATTTCACAGTCGCTCTTTCTCAGGAATGGGCGAAGTTCTTCCAGAATGTCAGATGGCGAAGACACTTCCTTTTCAAAAGCACAGCTATGTAAATCTGAGCGAAAATTCTGAAAAAAAGAAAACGTCTGTTGTAATTCCATAAACTTCACATAGACTGCGAGCATCCGCTGGTTGGATGGGGGAAGATAGGGAATCATCAGTTTCATCATCCGCAGACCGGGTGTCGAGATCAGTGTGTCAAATGGTGTCATGGGAATTTTTGATTGATCGTCCATAGAAACTCCTTTCCATTGCGTTATCAATATATATGAGCAGATTGAGAAAGATATACCTTTTTCTTTTTCCTTCATATAATAAAGAAAAGAGAAATGGAAATGAGGAAAAGATGGAACAAATTTTAATCATTGACAGAAATGCAGTATATGAATTAGATGAAGAATGTTTTCAAAGGAAGATGGAAGCACAGAGGAAACAACAGGAGGAGAGAGCAAACGCAGAAGAAAATGACAAGGAAGACATCTAAGCATGTTTAGAAAAATGATTTTGTGAGAAAGAATGGAGCAAGGCAGTCGAGTTTTTTCCAAAAGAAAGACGGGGTATGTTGCCCCGCCTTGCAGAAGAGATTAGCAGCAAAGAGAATTTCTATCGCCACATCCGCATCCATTACCAAATCCGCCGCAGCAGAGAAGTAATAAGATGATCCAGATACAGCTGTCACCACATCCGCATCCGTTGTCGTGTCCGTTTCCGAAACCGCCACAGCAGAATAATAAGAGGATGATCCACAGACAAGAATTGTTATTTCCGCATCTGTCTTCTCCACCGCATCCACATCCACAGTTAGTAGCTGTTAAATCACTCATGTTAAATCCTCCATTTGAGATTGTTTACACTCCTATACTATGTGGGAGGGCTTATTCATGTTTCCCAAAAAACAGAAAAAATTTAAAAAGGAAGATTTTAGTAAAAACAGAGGGAATGTTGGTTGCATTTTAGATTGTTTATAAAATATGCCTATAGTTATATAAAAATAAATGATAACGATATTCTGTTCAGATATGTTAAACTAAAAGCAGCAAAATTTATATTTGAGGAGGAAATCTATATGAAAATTGGAGTAACTGAAATTAGCCCAAGAACTGTGCAGCAAGTGGCTGAGAAAAAATTTAAAGAAGGATACTATTGCTGTGAGGCTTTAGTCAGTGCAATCCGCGATGAATTTAAGCTGGATGTTCCAGAGGAAGTGATTGCAATGGCTTCTGGTATGGCAGTCGGCGCAGGAAAATCCGGGTGTGTCTGTGGTGCTTTTAATGGAGGAATTCTTGCACTTGGACTATTTTTTGGGCGCACAGAGCAGGATGGACCGACAAATCCAAAAAGTGTCAAATGTATGGAACTGACAAAAGAGCTTCATGACTGGTTTAAAAAGGCCAATGGTAAAAATGCAATCTGCTGTCGCGTTCTGACAAAAGAGTTTGACAAAGGACGTGGGGAACACAAGGAACAATGCATTTTCTTTACGGGACTTTGTGCATGGAAGGTTGCCCAAATGATTTGCCGTGAATTGGGAATGAAGAATCTAGATGAGGTGGATGAACCGGCTCCAAGACGTACGGTTGCTGAAATTTAAGACAAAAGGTGAGAATGACATGAAAAAAATGATACAAAAAGTTCCAATTCCTCTTTGTGGGGTTATGCTTGGATTCGCCGCTCTCGGCAATCTTTTGCAGAGTTATGGTGAGGGAATTCGATATGTCTGTGGAGGAATAGCTACATTTTTACTGATACTTGTTCTGATGAAACTCATAATGTTTCCGGAGATGATAAAAGAAGATTTTAAAAATCCGATTTTGGCGAGTGTGGCTGCGACATTTCCGATGGCACTGATGTTATTAAGCACGTATATCAAGCCATTTATTGGTGTGGGAGCAAAATACATCTGGTATTTTGCGATTGGGTTACATATTATATTGATTGTTTATTTCACAATAAAGTTTTTGCTTAAACTTCAGATGCCGAAAGTATTTGCCAGTTATTTTATTGTATATGTGGGAATTGCAGTTGCGGCAGTTACGGCTCCAGCTTTTGAAGAGCTTGCAATAGGTGCCGGTGCATTCTGGTTTGGATTTTTGACGTTAATCGGTTTATTAGTTCTTGTGACAATCCGTTATATGAAATACAAAGAGATTCCAGAACCTGCAAAGCCGCTTTTCTGTATTTATGCAGCGCCTACAAGCCTTTGTGTTGCCGGATATGTACAGTCAGTAACACCAAAATCAAGAGAATTTTTGTTGGCGATGCTGCTTGTGGCAACCGTGCTATATGTTTTGGCGCTTGTGAAAGCGATCAGTTATCTGAAGCTGAAATTCTATCCAAGCTATGCGGCATTTACCTTCCCATTTGTTATCAGCGCGATTGCAACAAAGCAGACAATGGTCTGTCTTGCGAATATGAAGCAGCCGATACCGATGCTCCGATATGTTGTTCTGATAGAAACGGTGATTGCCGTATTGTTTATGATTTATACCTTCATTCGCTTTCTGCAGTTTATTTTTGTAGATCATAAATAAGCGGAACAGGAAGAGAGAAACGTCTGTGCAGAAAATTTACACACTATCCGTTAAAGAAATGAATATCCTAATGAAAAAGGGATATGCATATGAAAGATGTAAAAAAAGCCATTCGTTACTCGTGTGAGGATATAAACGATAGAAAAGTTTCCGGGCAGGGCATCTGTGTTGCGGTGCTTGATACCGGGGAATGAGTTATTATATTGCAAAGTTGAGGAAAATAGCTGATATATAAATAGTAAAGGGCATCAATAAATAAGAACAAATTTCTTGAAAAGTAAGTCTCTCGGTCTACAAAAAGACCGGCGAGACTTTTTTTGTTCAGAGATAGTTTATGTAAGAATGAACCTTAAGAAATGAAGAACATTTTTTAGAATGAGACAAGTCCCCAGGTGCATACAATCTCAAGTAGAAAGGGGGCTATCACTTGGAGGAAAAGAGTTTGCGAGAAATGCAGCAGGTCGATATAAAAAATGTAAATGCTGATGAATTGGTAGATATTAGTGAAATTGAAATTGACACGAAACAGTCGGTACAAAGAAGAGTAAAGGGGTATGTGGAACAGGTACATAACCCTTATCTTGTACGGGTGGGAGAATATATTGTGAAAGTGGGATATTCCGACTGTAAAGAGACTTTGAATGACCGGTTGAAACAGTATATTTCAAAAATTGCAGAAACAAAATATTAAAAGCCAGAAGGAAGCAAGATGCAAAAAAATGTATGTTATCATACGGCGATTTATCTTCGCTTATCGAGGGAGGATGGAGATATGAATTGCGGTGCAAAACGAGAAAGTGACAGTATTTCCTCTCAGCGTGCCCTTGCTTGTTCGTTTGTAAGAGAACAGCCGGATATGGAGTTGTTTGATCTTTATATTGATGATGGGTATTCAGGGGCGAATTTTGATCGACCGGATTTTAAAAGAATGATAGAAGACATTAAAAACGGGAAGGTAAATTGTGTTGTTGTAAAAGATTTATCTAGATTTGGACGAGATTATATTGAAGCCGGGCGGTTCATTCAAAAGACCTTCCCGGCTTTTTCTGTGCGTTTTATTGCGATTACGGATCATTACGATAGTCTGACTGCAGATCAGAATACAACATCTTTTGTAATACCGGTAAAGAATTTTGTGAATGATTTCTACTGTCAGGATATTTCAGAAAAGGTAAAATCACATCAGAAAATAAAACGGGAGCAAGGGAAATTTATCGGGGCGTTTGCAGTCTACGGATATCAGAAAGATCGAGAGGATAAAAATAAGCTTGTTATAGATACCTATGCGGCAGAAATTGTGAAAAAGATTTTTGCGTGGAAACTGGATGGAATGAGCAATCTTGCCATTGCGAACAAACTGAATGAAAATGGAATCTTCTCCCCGCTGGAATATAAGAAATCCCATGGCGAACATTATGCCACAGGGTTTCAGGCAGGAATCGTATCCAAATGGTCTGCGGTAGCAATCAAGCGAATTTTGACCAATGAAATTTATACCGGAACGATGGTGCAGGGAAAACGAGAGAAAGTCAATTATAAGGTTAAAAAGATTTTAGAAAAGCCGGAGTCGGAATGGTGTAAAGTAGAGGGAACTCATGAAGCGATCGTTTCCAAAGTGGATTACCAAAAGGTGCAGCGACTTTTGGAAGTAGATACCAGAGCCGAGAAAGGAAAAGAAAAAGCGCATATGTTTTCGGGGATTCTGTTTTGCGGAGACTGTAAAGAGCCGATGGTCCGACGTATGAACAGATACAAGGGAACAGAAAAAATATCTTATATCTGTTCCACGAGAAATCGGAGCGAAGGGTGCAGCAGACACCGTATTTTGGAAGCGGATTTAAAAAGAGTCATACTTCAGATCATCCGGCTGCAAGCAGCACTTCTGATCGATGAAAACAGACAGATGCAGTATCTCCGGACAAGGGAGATGCATTTGGAAGATGTTGTTGGATTTGAGCAGGAGATGATACGTCTGCGCGGTGAGCAAGAGAACTATCAGAAACTTCGCGCGGGGCTTTATGAAGACTGGAAAGCAGGAGTGATCACGCAGGCAGATTTTCAAAAATTTAGCGCAATTTATGAAAAACAGTATCTAGAAACGGGATGGGCGATTGCAAAGCAGGAGGAACTGGTAAAGAAATTGTTTTACAAGGGAGTGCACTCTAATGTCAGGTTGGAGCGGCTAAAAGAGACGATGCAGATTACGACGTTAGACAGGGAGGCACTGCTGGCGTTTGTGGAGCGGATAGAAGTTTATGAGGAGAAACGGATTGTGATACAATTTGGGTATCAGGAAGAGATAAGAAGAATGGCAGGCTCGTAATCAGGAGGTGATCTCAGTGGCAAGAACATCAAAACGCAAAAGACGGCTGGAAAGTCAGGAACTTTTTGAAAAGAAAACAGAGAAAGCATATGTGGCAGGCGTTTATGCAAGGCTGTCTGTAGATCATCAGGATGGCGACGAAGTGTCTATTGAAACGCAGATTGAGATGGGGAAGACGTTTATAGAGACTCATAAGGATATTCTATTGTATGACTGTTATTCGGATCTAGGGGCTACGGGAACGAATTTTTGGCGGAGTGATTTTGAGCGATTGATGCAGGATGTGAGAGAGGAAAAGATAAACTGTGTGATCGTAAAAGATTTTTCGAGATTCGGAAGAAGCTATATTGAGGTGGGAAACTTTGTGGAAAAGATGTTTCCTTTCATGGGTGTCCGGTTTATTTCTATTACAGATCAGTATGACAGCGCAAAACAAGGAGATTATAATGAAGCGCTTTCCATGCATTTGAAAAATATAGCCAACGAACTATATGCAAGGGACGTTGCAGAAAAGGTAAAAGCCAGCAAGCAGACAAAGAGGAAGCAGGGAGAATATCTAGGCAGTGTTCCGCCGTATGGTTTTCGAATCGAAAAAATGGATGGGAGACGGACGTTGGTGCGTGAATCTTTGACCAGTGAGATCGTTCGAGAGATTTTTGTGCGTTATGATTCCGGGGAAAACGTTGTTTCTATTGTAAAGTGGCTGTATGAGCAAAAGATTCACTGCCCGGGCGATTACAAAGCATACAAAACTGTTTACCAGCAGGAGGGGCAGAAACTGAGGCAGTGGAGGAGAGAAGCTATCCGGTATTTGTTGAGTAATGTCGTTTACATAGGAAATCTTGCGCAATCCGGCAAGCATATAAGAGAACCGATCATAGCAGAACATGTCCATGAACCTCTTGTTCCGGAAGAAGTCTTTTGTCGTGTAGGAGAAAGGCTGGAGGGAAACCGTAAGATCCAAAAGTCCAGATCACTTCGGAATAATACGATGGAAGAGGTGTTCCGGGACATTTTGTATTGCGGAGAATGTGGACATAAATTTAGCCGGACGGTGACAGAAAGAGAGTCTTCTAATAACAAAAAGAGGACTTTTGTTTCTTATGGATGCCCGAATAGAAAACGCATTGATGAAGACAAATGTAAAAATGAATCGATTACAGTTCTTCAGCTTCAGAAAGTGATATTGCATCTGTTGAAAAAAGAGTTTCTTCTCAGTGATATACAGATGAAAAAACTTACAGATTTTAATCGAGAGGTTGGAGAAATACAAAAAGGACAGATAGAGAAAACACAAAAAGAGCTGCAAAAATCGGTAGAGAACATAGATAGGAAGATCAGTTTTTGTTATATGGAGTATCGAAGCGGGAGCACTTCACAGACTCAATTTCTGGAAATCAAAAAGAAACTGGAAGAAAAAAAGGAACAAAATCAGCGGCTTTTGCGGGAGTTATCTCTAAAATATGCTTCGGTTGACAGACTGGTAGATAAGCAGAATCAAGCTCTCTGCACGGTTTTGAAATGTCAAGGTGGCGCTGTGTTGAATGCGGAACTGGTACAAAACCTGATAGGGAAAATCTATGTGTATCCTGGAAAACGGATCGAGGTTCTCTGGAAATGGAAGGATATATGGATGGAATAGAAAGCGTGAGATATTTCTTGCCCGAAGGTCATGGGAAAGAAAAAAACTTTAAAAATTTGTAAAAGTCTCAGGAGGAATAAGCGATGCAAAATAGGATGAACATCGCAATGTATCTGCGATTGTCCAAGGAAGATGACCGGAATACCCAGGAAAGTAACAGTATTTCTTGTCAACGTTTATTGCTAAAAGAATATATTGAGCAAAATTTTAGAGGGGAAATTTTATCAGACGAAGTCTGCCAGCCGAAGGCATGTATTACGGGATGCCCGTATGGGTGTGAGATTTTCGAGTTTGTAGATGATGGTTACAGCGGAACTAGCATGAACAGACCTGCCATGCAGGAATTACTAAGATGTGTCCGGCAGAAGAAGGTAGATTGTGTTATCGTAAAGGATTTTTCCCGCTTTTCCAGAGACTATGTAGAAATGGGTTTCTATGTCGAACAGCTCTTTCCGTTTTTGGGCATCCGTTTTATTTCTGTGAATGATCATTATGACAGTAGAGTTGTTCAGAATCAAATGATGGGTATGGATCTGGCATTTAAAGCGCTGGTGAACGATCTCTATTCGAAGGATTTATCAGGAAAAGTAATTTCTTCTCTGCATTCTAAAAAAGAGCGGGGAATCTATTGCAGTGCAAACTGTCCGTTTGGATATCGTAAGAAAGCAGATGATAAGAATCAAGTAGAGATTGTGCCAGAAGAGGCGAAAGTAATCCGGGAAATTTTTCGATTGACGTTAGAGGGTTATTCTTCTGTGGATATTGCAAAGAAGTTTCACAAGGAAAAGATAAAAACACCGGTGGAATATCTGGCGGCGAGAGGAGTAACACATCGGAAACCTTTGGGGAAGGAATTTTCATGGCATCATACGACCATTTGCAAGATACTGCGAAATGATTTTTATGCCGGAGATGTCGTATATGGGAAATATGAAAAGGATGCTGTCGGAGGAAAAAATCACTTAAAACCAAAAAGTGAGTGGAAGATTACCTATCATCATCATGAACCGATCATTGAACGGGAGATTTTTGAGGAAGTACAGCGGACGAGAGGAATATCAAAACCTTATCAGCCACGAAAGGCACACATGTTGACAGGAAAGGTACTATGCGGAGAGTGTGGCAGGGCTTTGTGCTATCGGAATGCGAAACATCCTTATTTTTATTGCAAGGATCGTTATGCGACCGGCAATGAGAACTGTTTGAAAAAAGTGAACATATTTCTTTTAGAGCAGATACTTGTATCCGCTTTGCAAAAAGAAATCTGCAGGCAGATTGAACTGAAAGAAGTGTGGAAGCTGTATCAGGAGGTACAGAAAAGACAGTACGATGCAAAGATGGCTAAGCTGCGAAAAGCCCGAAAAAATTTGGAGATTACAGGAAAAGAGCAGATCATACTTTATGAGCGATATAAAAAGAAGGAAATCTTGAAAGAAGAATATCTGGCATGCAAAGAAAAGGTACAGAAGAAGGAAGATGCGATAAAAAGTGAAATCCAAAGGCAGAAGATGCTTTTGGTAGAGATGGAGGCAGAGAAGCATACAGGCTTGCCGGATGCCCATAAGATTTGGAAAGCATGTAAGGTCCATGAGCTGAACCAGGAAACAGTGGATAGTTTCATAAGAAAGGTAAAAGTGTGGGATGAGCGGCATGTGGAGATTATCTGGAATTTCAGTGATGGGAAAGCTACCTAAGGACTATTTTTTGTGTTTGTCGGTGTGGGCGTATATAGTGTATAATATAAGCAAAATTTTTATTACAAAAGGGAGTCAGCGAATCTATGAATCAGAATAAAATTTTATTGATAGAAGATGATAAAGAAATCAGCGAAATGTTAAAAAACTATTTAACCGTAGAAAATTATGAGGTGATTTGTGCATACGACGGACAAGAGGCATGTGACTATTTTGATCGCACAGACTTTAGTATGATTCTTCTTGATCTGATGATACCTAAAATCAGTGGAATGGATGTTATGCAGCATATTAGAGAACATAGTGTTGTTCCACTGATTATTATCTCTGCAAAGGATAGCGAAATCGATAAAACATTAGGGCTGAGTTTAGGAGCTGATGATTATATTACAAAGCCGTTCTCTGTTGTGGAAGTGTTAGCTCGCATTAAGGCAAATATTCGCAGGAGAAATCAATATGATCAAGGATCAGAGGATATTCCGAAACGATTAACTGCCGGAGAATTAGTAATGAACCTGTCAGATTATACATTGACAAAGAGCGGAAGACGGGTGGAACTCACTGCAAAAGAATACGAAATTTTGAAGCTGCTTATGCAACATCCGAAAAAGGTTTATACAAAGGAACAAATATATGCTCTTGTTTGGAAGGATGCTTATCTTGGTGATGAAAATGCTGTGAATGTGCACATAAGTCGTCTTAGAAATAAAATCGAAGAAGATACTCGCAATCCCCGGTATATCATCACCGTATGGGGGATTGGATACAAATTGGGGGAAAATGTATGAAGGATACAACGATTATTTTTTTTCTGTGCATTTGTATCGTTTTTTTGGTATGTGTTGTATTTTATCAGCAATTTACTTTCCGCACAGGAACACAAGCAAAATTACGGGAAATCAGTGATAAGCTCAAAAAAATCATAGAAACGCACAGTGATGAGCAAGTAATGGTTTTTACGGACAATAAAGAGCTAATAGAATTGGCTGCACAAATCAATGAATTACTGGAGAAACACTTGAAAATAAAAGCGGATTATCGCCATTCTCAAATAGCCTCTAAAAAAATGTTGTCGAATATTTCTCACGATATTAAAACGCCTATGACTGTTATTTTGGGGTATCTGGAAATCATGCAGTTAAGCGAAACAATTTCTGCTGAAATGCTGAAAAAGGTAGAGGATAAAGCGCAAGGGATCATGGGAATGATCGATCAATTTTTTACCCTATCAAAAATTGAGTCAGGCGATATGGATATAGCGCTTTCGAAGGTAGATATTTGCGAAATTTGTCGAGAAAGTGTACTGGATTTTTATGAGTTGCTTTCTAGTAAAAACTTTCAAGTAAATATTGATATTCCGGAAATGCCTGTTTTTGTGCAAGGGAATAAAGAAGCTTTACAACGTATTCTGTTTAATTTGATTTCTAATGTCATCCGATACGGGGCGGACGGAAAATATCTTGGGCTTTCATTGAAAAATGAAGAAAGAAACGTATATGTGGAGGTAACAGATAAGGGAAAAGGCATTGATCAAATGTTTGCAGACAGCATATTTGATAGATTATTTACAATGGAAGACTCTCGTAATCGTAAGATACAAGGGAACGGACTTGGTCTGACCATCGCCAAAAATCTAGCTGTTTGTCTTGGTGGGGATATTACTTTGGAAAGTATTCCTTATGTCAAAACGACTTTTACAATACAGTTGAAAAAATCTTACTTTAAGATGTTCGAAAGAAATTTGTAATATTTATTCAAGAGTTTTGAAAATCTGAGCCGTTACAATGGAATTTAGAAAGGAGGCAATAGAATATGTCATATGTTGTACAAACAAATAGCCTTGCAAAAATCATTGATGGGAAAGAGATTGTTCAGAATGTCAATCTCCACGTAAAGAAAGGGGAAATCTATGGTTTCCTTGGCCCGAACGGTGCAGGTAAAACTACTGTTATAAAAATGCTCACAAATCTTTGGAAGCCGACAAGTGGAAGTATTGAAATTTTCGGAGAAATACTTACTCCACAGTCCTGTGAAATCTTAAAAAGAATAGGAAGTATCATTGAATTTCCTACCTTTTATAATCACATGACCGGGTATGAAAATTTGCAGCTTCATTGTGAGTACATGGGGTATTATAAACATGGAAGCATTGAAAATGCGCTTGATCTGCTGGAATTATCGGCTGCCTCACAAAAAGCTGTAAAAAATTATTCTCTTGGTATGAAAGAACGACTTGGTATCGCACGTGCAATTCTTTGCAAGCCAGAATTATTAATTCTTGATGAGCCGACAAATGGACTGGATCCTGCAGGTATGAAGAAAATCCGTGATTTGCTAAAAAATCTTTGCGAAGAATATGGAACAACGATTATGATTTCCAGCCATATCCTTTCAGAAGTTGAAAGTATTGCTGATACGGTAGGTATCATTCATCACGGAATGATGGTGAAAGAAATCGGCATGAAAGAAATAGAGAGGATGAGCCTTGCATATGTGGAACTGGTAGTAGCAGATCCTAAAAAAGCTGCCTATGTATTGAGTGAAAAACTGGGGTATAACAATTTTAAGATCATTGAAAACAATACAATCCGTATTTATGACCAGCACGTTTCAATAAAGGAATTGTCTAAGGTGTTAGCATTGAATGATGTTGAAGTGGTTGCGCTTGGCAGACAAGCTGAAACTTTAGAAGATTACTTCCTTAAATTAACTGCGGAGGTGAATAGATTATGTTAAAGCTGATTCAATTAGAATGGAGGAAAAACAATATTGGAAAGTATATTAGAAATGCAATGATATTGGCGGGTGTTCTTTGTCTGTTTCTGTTTGCACTGGCCTATCTTGGTATTGCAAATGATCCGGATACAGGGATTCCGGACGCAGCGCCGGGAAACGGTACAATTTCAGCACCTATTGAATTATTTTGCAGTATGTCATTTCTAGTATTTACCGGTGTGATGCTTTCATCTTTTATTGTAAGTGCCTATAAAGATAAAACAATGGCATTGATGTTCTCTTACCCGATTAAGCGGCAGAAAATACTTATTTCTCAAATGCTCTCGGTTTGGATTTTCTGTTTCCTGGCATTGGTAATAACAAAACTTGTAATTTATGGCTGTATTTTGTGGGGGTCCCAGTTTATGGTATCATCATTTCCAATTGATTATGATATGGCAAGTCTGAAATTTTATGTACAGCTTATTGTAAAATCGATTTCTATTGTTAGCATGAGTTTTATTGCATTATTTATCGGATTGGCAATAAAGTCCACAAAAGCGACGATTATATCCTCTTTTCTGCTGATTATTTTGACGCAGGCAAACATTGGAGATCTTACACTGGCAAATAATGCCGTATTCCCTCTTGTTTTGACGATCATTTCCCTTCTGTTTGCTGTTCTATCTGTGATCGGAGTGGAAAAGAAAGATTTTATATAGATGGATTAAAAGAAAAAACTTCCGGGAAGCGGAAGATACTGAAAATTTATATTGGAATCAATGAGTGAGGCAGTCTGGTCGCGGATCAGACTGCGTTTCTATGTCCCCGCCTAAAATTTTTATTCTCTACATGCAAAAAAAATATATACAAGAATTGATTGGTAATATATAATCTTATTATAAAATTTGTACAAAAGAATTTGGAAATGTTTCCAGAAAAAGAGTGATGGAATTATGAAGGAGGAAATCGTATGGAAGATCAACGAAAGAATGAATTGGCAGTTGTAATAGCTGCAACGGTAGTATTTGGTTTCATGAATCGTATTTTGATTAGGATTCCGTATATGGTATTAGGAGATTTTTCGTTTTCCTTTTTGATATCTGTTGTGACGTGGTGGATTTACAATTCTGTTTTGTTTTCTGTTGCAGAGCAGATGCAGATGGGCGATGGAGGCAAGAAAAGAATAGGAAAAATAGTCTTGTTTGGATTTCTTGCAACGCTAATAAAGGCTGGAATTGATACGTGTATTGATCTGACGGTCGCTCGTCAACCGAATATGTTGCTGCTTGTAGCTGCTATGGAGATGTCTATGATTCTTTACATAGCAGGGTTAGACTATTTTCTATTCGTAAAGGTTGGAAAAAGAAAGATAAAACAAGAGGGAAAAGAGATAAATGCTTTAGTGACGATATTTGTTTCTTTATTGATCTTTTATGGTGGAACTTTATTTTATTATTTGAAACAAGTAAATTATGCTGTTGAAAGATATGGAACTTCTTCGATGGTTCAAGAAATAGGGTTGGATAATGCGATTTGGAATTTGACTACAATGCTTGGAAGACGTTCCACAACGGTTGGAGCAGTCGTATATGTTGGGTGTTTTATAATCATTTGGTGGATATTAGAGAAAATCACTGTTTCGCAGGAAAGCAATTAAAAATGGACAGAAGAGGGAAAATGAATGGAAGAAAAGTAATAAGAAAAGGATGTGAGTTTGATGAAATACATATGGATGTGCAGCGAAGCGAACACATGGAGCAGTTACTATTATGATGAGCAGACGGAGGAATTTTTTGTATTTGATAATAAAAAAGGGGGGAACGGACTTGTGGTTGGAGTTCTTTCGGGAATTTCCTTGATAATCTATGCGCTTGTACGGAACATAGAAAAACCAATTCCTTTTGACAAAAATTTGTTGTACTGGATTTCGTTGGGACTGGGAGTGATTGTGGGGGCGATCGTTTCTGGATATCTGTTAAGACGTGCAAAAAGAAAAGTGGAAGAAAACGCAAGAGTGTATCCTTGCAGACTGGAAGAAAAACGGAAATTGGCAAAGCAGAACCGGAAAAGCTTTTTTCAACATATGGTATTAATTGCTATTTTTATAGGAGTATGTGTGGGATACCGATTTTTGATGGTTTGGATTGTGCCATCCGTTCTGGTATATGCTTTTTTTAACTCAGTCATGTGTATGATAACGATTTTACTGATAACTGGTTTCGTGGGAAATCATCCGCTAAAAGGCTGGAAAATTGCAGGTAAAATCTTGAAAGGAGAGTAGGAGAATGCCATATTTGATTCCAATTTTATATGTGATCGTCTCTTATACATTTTTTCTTTTGCCCGGCTTATTTGATCAGGTAGTGGAATTACAGATTATTTCAGCACTTCTGCCTTTTCTCATGGGAGTCGTCAATTTGATCGTTGTATTGACGGTAGGAAGAAAATGGTCAAGAAAAACATTGTTAAATTGTACATTGATCATTAAATATGGATTGATTCCATTCTATTTGATTGGAGGATGTATTACCATCAGCGTGACACTTGCTGCACTGTTTCCGCTGCCGTTGATGGTGTTGTTTGGGCTGGTCACAGTTGTTTTCCTGATTTTTGGGTATGGGATTTTGTTGGGAGCGGCGCCATATGCAATCGCCTACCTTATAAAATCATGTAAAGAAGGAAGGCATTCAAAGGCAGTGGTAATTCTGTCCGGCATCTGCCAGTTTCTTTTTTCTTTTGATGTATTTTCCATGATGATCCTGACAATCAAAGAAAAGCATCTAGTCAAAACTACAATAGTTGTGTTTGCGGGAGTGTGTCTCGCAATACTTTTCATTCTGCTGTATGTGCTGAGTATTTTTGTATAAAGAGTTTGAAGAGCATATAGAAAACCGATCGTTTATCGATGATACTGTCGGAAGGAAGAGTGGGGGAAGCGGATGATTAAATTATGTTATAAAATTTATGATAAGAAGACGGATGAATATTATTTTGACTTACAATCTCAAAAAGTATATCAGATTTGTCTGTCTGCATACTATGCAAAGCAAAATACGAAAGGAATCCTGTTCCTTTTGATTTCAGGCGGAGTGGCAGCAACATTTTTAGAAGAGGTATCAAAGCAAATAATCTTATCTGAGAATGTTCGAATTTTATCGATGATCTTGGTAATTGGAATTCTGGTTTTGATTGATCAAAAGGTAAAAAAATCATTTGCAGAAAAGTATCGATATATCGAGGAACATACGATGGGGATTGAAATGGAAAAATCAGATCTGTTCAATCTATATCTTCGGGGGAGATGGAACAGAAGAGTATTAGGAATAATTGTTTTTGCAGGTGTGGTCATTTTTTTGATCGGTATGATTTTTATGATCCGAGTCTCTCGTCTTACGGGAATCGTTCTGCTCTTACTGGGTGGGATAATCGGAGTGATTTTTTTTATTACGGAGAATTTTCGGAAGCTTCACAAGTAAAAAAATATTTCCGGGAACGGAAAGAGTGAGATTGATTTTATCAGGAGGGAGAGAATCAAAAATGGGATTCAGGGAGCGAAACAGGTACATTCAGCTCTGCAGAGAAAATGAACATTCAGCTTTCTATTATGACACAGCGGAAGAGAAACTATTGCGATATAAAAAAGAAAGTAAATTTTCATTTTCCTTAAAATATCAATTGTGTATTTTAGCGGCGCTGTATTTGGGATACCTATTAAATGACAAAGCTTATATACTGTTGGCTCAAAATGGCTATTTGAAATATTTTCTTGTCTTTTTCTGCCTTAGTATCGGCGGCATTTGCTTGTTGTTTTTTGAAAATAATATCACGAGAATTTTGAAAAAAGACGGGGTAGAAGTGCCATATCCACTATCTGATGAATTGCTGCAGAAAGGGCAAAAGGATTTTAAGACGCAAAAAACGATCATGTATCTATGGAGTTTCATCTCTGCGATTCTCTGTTTCGCTTTTTACATAACGAACCTCATTCTTTTGTTAGTGCTGTTTTTAGCCAGCATGATTGCATTATCCAGTATGGTTGCTATAGCAAGACCTGTTTTGCGGGAAAACTTATATCAATATTTGAAAAAGAGGATGTAGTAAAAATGTATGATTATGGGGAAAGGGGATTGTTATGAAAAAAAATATAATCCGGACGACAGAATGGAAAAAGCTATATCCGATTAAAAAGGGAATCATAGTATCGGTATGGTTATTTGCAGTTGTCATATTATATGCAGGCTTCCGGGGGTTGATAGAAGATCATGATCTGAAAACAATAGTTGTGATCATTTTAGACGGTGCGGTACTTATGAAATCTTTTCTGCCGGTTAAGAACTATCTTTTTACAAGATATCATTGCGTACCGGTTTTTAATCAAATTTTTACAAAAAAAGAATTGGAAGAACTGTTTGAGGGAGAAGTGTTTCAGAAAATAACAGGCAGTATGGAAAATCCTTTAAATAGTCTGGATTTATTGGAAAGTAAAAATTGGTTTTGTATCCATGGAAAATTTATTTCAAAGAATATGACGATTATTGGAAGGGCATGGGTTGCGGCAAGTCTCAACAATAGAGATATCACACCCGTAAAAATATTTTATATGACGGGGCAATATCTTGAAGTCAAAGCGGGATATTCATGGAAAGTTTCTACCATACAATCTTTTAATCAGCTGTTATGGGAAAAGTATCAAATAATACCTGTTAAAGTGTTTTTCCGAGATTATGAACGAATCAGTACAATTTTAAAGAATACATATGACAGAATGAAAACGGAAAAAGATTTGTGTGAAAAAGAATTTGTACGATATTTGCTTGAACACGGTGCGGATAGCAAAGCTTTATTTTGGAGTGAAATACCGGGATTACAGTTGCCGGGAGAAAATAAGTAAATGCAGCAGAACAGATAATACATATGGGGGGGGAGAAACGATGAAGTGTATGCAGAAAAATTTTCACAGAAACATACTGATTTGTGTGTACGGTTTTTTCTTTGTGTGCATATTGGGTGGGATTACCGTATGGGCATCCTATCAGGAAAGAAGTTTTTCCCCAAAGGGATGGCTGAACTGCAATCCAGCGAAAAGATATCTTTATATTGACGATCTTGAAGAAAAGTAAGTCGTTAGTACGACTGGGCAGTTACAAGCCCATGACCTTTAGGTCGTGGGTAGTTGACAGAAAAAGAGAAGTTTAACCGATTTGTGATGGAGGACGTATCGGATCCGTTTGATTTTTATTATTCTGAAAACTGGTTTTTCGTAAAGGAAGTATATGTTCCGCGAAAAATTGTTTTAGATATTATTGCAGTCAATAAGTCTCTCTTTTCTCCTTTTACGGTAATAGGAATTATCACCGAAAATGGAGAAGCTGTTTTTTTGGCACAGGTTAAAAAAGAAGAGGCAGATCAGGTGACTATAAAGTTAAAGAAAGAATTCCCGGAGTTTCGATGTGATGTACAGATTCTGAGAGAAGCTATATATAAACGGTTTTATAAGGAAAAGAAGAGGCAGTTCGCTGATAAAATTCCGGATAAAATGGAGTTTATCAATTATTGCAGACTTTAAGAAGTTGAACATGAAAGAATAAAAAAGAGGAGATGAAAGATTCAGGGGAAATAATCGATGATCTTTGTGCAATTATTTGACACAAGAGGGGATTGTGCGCCATCCGGATTTTGATGACAGAATTGTTGCGTTTGCAGACATGCTGCATGGCAGAACGGAACTTTACGATGACAATTCGCATGGGACGCATGTTAGTTCAATCATTGGCGGCAGTGGAAGAATGTCCGGGGGCAGATATGAGGGAATGGCGCCGAAGTGTCAGCTGGTAGTTGTGAAAGTATTGGATGAGAAAGGAAATGGAAATATCGGAAATGTTCTGCATGGGATCCAGTGGGTGCTGGAAAATCGGGCTCGTTTTCAAATCCGCATTGTAAATATTTCTGTGGGGACATTGCCGAGTGTCAATGAAGAGGGGGCAGAAAAGCTGGTGCAGGCAGTGGAGGCACTTTGGGACGTGGGAATAGTAGTAGTGACTGCAGCAGGCAATTATGGACCGCGTCCAGGCAGTATTACCTCGCCGGGAATCAGCAAGAAAGTGATCACGGTCGGTTCCTGCGATGATCAGTTTTATATGGAAGAGGGAAAGAAAAAGAGAAAAAGTTATTCGGGCAGAGGTCCTACTGCGGAGTGTGTGGTGAAGCCGGATCTTCTTGCTCCGGGAAGCTACATCACATCCTGCAATGCAAGATACAGAGAAAAAGGACAGAAACCGTATACAATGAAGAGCGGAACCTCCATGTCCACGCCAGTCGTGAGTGGTGCCATCGCGCTTTTGTTATCAAAATATCCGGATATGTCTAATGTAGAAGTGAAACTACGGCTTCGGGAGAGCAGTATTGATATTGGAAGACCTCAGAATGAACAAGGATGGGGACTGCTGAATGTAGAGAAGTTGTTGAAGGAATAAGACAGCGCTGTAAAAAATCAGCGCTGTAAAAAGACGAATTCGGAGTCAGAGGAGAGGGAAGGCTCATAGAAGTAGCCGTCAGTGTCGAACTCTTTTAATTTTTCAAAATCAGAAATCCGGTTTGTGATGATATAGTGAACCATTTGACCGCGTGCCATCTTGGCGGCAGTGGCGAGTGTCTTGTACACTCCATTTTTCCGGACTTTGAAAGAGCAGGTGAGAAAACGAACCGGAGCTTTGACGTATTTTCGGATACATTTTGCATATTCCTCAGAGGCAAGATTGACGATCAGGTCATCGGATGCAGTGAGATCCTGATAGAGAAGGTCAGACCAGTATTCATAAAGGTTCTTTGTGCCGGCAACATTTAGTTTTGTGAGCATTTCCAATCGGTATTCGTAAATACTGTCGTAAGGCTTTAATATTCCATAAGCGCCGCTTAAAATGCGGATCGTCTTTTGAGCGTACTCTTTGTCAGAGTCAGAAAAGGTGAGTGGTTTCATATATTTATACTGGATTCCATCATAAGTTTCGATGGCGGCAGTACCGTTCTGATCGAATTTCATTGTCTGGATCCGGTCGGCGCCATCCAGTGCCAAGGATGGATTGATCCGCATAAGAATCTCAAGATCCATCGGGGAATAGGTACGCAGCACCTTGATGATCTCCTGTGTATGGGAAAGGTAAGCGGGCAGCGAACGCGGTATCGTTTTGGATTGAGCCGGTTTCATATTCTTTGCCGGGGAAATGATGATTTTCATAAAAATAAATCCTCCATAGATATCAATTTCAAGTAATGTTTGTAAATGTTCTTCGTCTGGATTGTAGCACAAAAAAAGAGGGCGGCGCAAGAACTTCTCTGCTATGAAAGTTACTGATTTTGCAGAAAATCATCAGTGTCAAGAAAAAATACTTGACACCACATTTTTTTTGTTATATGATACCAAAGGTGATAAAAATGAATGAGATCTTAGAACAGGCATTGCTGTATGATTTTTATGGAGAGCTTTTGACAGCACATCAGAAAAATATATATGAGCAGTTTGTGCTGGAGGATTTATCTTTGAGTGAAATCGCAGAAGATGCGGGAATCAGCAGGCAGGGCGTACACGATTTGATCAAACGGTGCAACAAGACACTGGAGGGATATGAGTCGAAGCTCCATCTTGTAGAGAGATTTCTTTCCGTTAAGGAAAAAGTTCACCGCATGAATACATTGTTAGAAGAGCAAGAAAAGATCAGTACAGAAGAGCTGATCCGAGAGATTAAAGGGATTTCTTCGGAAATCTTAGAGGAGTTGTAGTATGGCATTTGACAGTTTAACTGAAAAACTTCAAAATGTATTTAAGAACCTGAGAAGCAAGGGACGTCTGACCGAGGAGGATGTTAAGTTTGCACTGCGGGAAGTGAAGATGGCGCTTTTAGAGGCGGATGTTAACTTCAAAGTTGTCAAAGGGTTTGTGAAAGATGTGCAGGAGCGTGCAGTCGGTCAGGACGTGATGAATGGTCTGAATCCGGGACAGATGGTGATCAAGATTGTAAATGAAGAGTTGATCCGTCTGATGGGATCTGAGACGACTGAGATTCAGTTGCAGCCGGGACAGGCGACCACTGTTATTATGATGGCGGGTCTTCAGGGAGCCGGTAAGACGACGACAACAGCGAAGATTGCAGGAAAGCTGAAGCTGAAAGGGAAGAAGCCACTTCTTGTTGCGTGTGATGTATATCGTCCGGCAGCGATTAAGCAGTTACAGGTGAACGGTGAGAAGCAGGGCGTGGAAGTGTTCTCGATGGGTGAGAATCATAAGCCGGTTAATATCGCCAAAGCAGCGATGGAACATGCTGCAAAAAATGGAAACAATGTCGTGATCCTCGATACGGCAGGACGTCTTCATATCGATGAGGAGATGATGGAAGAACTTCAGGAAATTAAAGAACATGTGGAAGTTCATCAGACAATCCTTGTAGTCGATGCGATGACAGGACAGGATGCGGTTAATGTGGCAAATGATTTCAATCAGAAGATTGGAATCGATGGTGTCATTGTGACAAAGCTTGACGGAGATACAAGAGGCGGTGCTGCACTTTCCATTCGTGCAGTAACAGGAAAGCCGATTCTTTATGTCGGAATGGGTGAGAAACTTTCTGATCTGGAGCAGTTTTATCCGGATCGTATGGCATCCCGTATTCTTGGTATGGGAGATGTACTCAGCCTGATCGAGAAGGTCGGAGAAGACATTGACGAAGACAAAGCAAGAGAGATGGGCAAGAAGATTAAGAAGGCCCAGTTTGATTTTGAAGATTATCTGGAGAGTATGAATCAGATGAAAAAAATGGGCGGTCTGTCCAGTATCCTCAGTATGATGCCGGGAATGAACATGGCACAGATGAAGGGATTTGATTCTGAGGAAGGCGAGAAGAAGATGGCACAGATGGAAGCAATCATTTATTCTATGACTGTGAAAGAACGCCGGAATCCAGAGATTTTAAACCCATCAAGGAAGCATAGAATTGCGAAGGGGGCGGGAGTAGATATCAGTGAAGTCAACCGCATGATCAAGCAGTTTGAACAGTCCAAGAAGATGATGAAGCAGCTTCCGAATTTAATGGGCGGCAAAGGTGGTAAAAAAGGCAGATTCAAGCTTCCTTTTTAGCACATAGATAACAAATTTTAAGAGAAAGATGAAGAGGTGAATGAAATGGCAGTAAAAATCAGATTAAAAAGAATGGGACAGAAGAAAGCACCATTTTATAGAATCGTTGTAGCAGATGCAAGATCTCCAAGAGACGGAAGATTTATCGAGGAAATCGGAACATATGATCCGAATCAGGAGCCAAGCGCTTTCAAAGTAGATGAGGAAGCAGCTAAGAAATGGTTAAACAACGGAGCTCAGCCAACAGAAGTAGTTGGAAAGATTTTCAAAGCAGCTGGAATCGAAAAATAATCTGAGCCGCGGAGGTGCGCGTGATGAAAGAATTAGTCGAAGTAATTGCGAAAGCATTAGTAGATGATCCGAGCGGTGTTGTAGTTACAGAGAAAACAGAGGGAAAGACAACTGTGATCGAGTTACATGTTTCTGATGCAGATATGGGAAAAGTAATTGGAAAGCAGGGAAGAATTGCAAAGGCGATCCGTTCTGTTGTAAAGGCAGCAGCTGCGAAGGAAGATAAGAAAGTAGTTGTAGATATCGCTCAGTAGAGCGGTATCTATTTTTTTAAAAGGATTCATTGGAAGCAGGAAAGGAGCATCTGCCGGGTGGAAATAAGAAAGCACAGGCAGAGAAAGATCTTATGGAACAACAATTTCAGGTCGGAGTGATCTCAAGCACGCACGGTGTCAGGGGAGAAGTAAAAGTATTTCCTACCACAGATGATGTGAAGCGCTTCAAGAAGCTGAAGCATGTGTTATTAGATACAGGAAAAGAGCAGTTGCCTTTGGAAGTGGAGCAGGTGAAGTTTTTTAAACAGTTTGCGATTTTGAAATTCAAAGGGATTGATAATATAAATGACATCGAGAAGTATAAGGGGAAAAGTCTTCTCGTAGACAGAAAAGATGCGGTAAAATTAAAAAAAGATGAATATTTTATTGCTGATATGATCGGAATGCATGTATTTACCGAAGATGGAGCTGAATTCGGAACGCTCCGTGACGTGCTGGAAACCGGGGCAAACGATGTGTATATCATCGACACGACGGATGGAAAAGAAGTCCTTGTGCCGGCAATCAAACAGTGCATTCTTAATGTGGATATCGAAGAGCAGAAGATGACAATTCATCTGTTAGAAGGGCTGGTATAAAGGATGCATTTTCATATACTGACATTATTTCCGGAGATGGTCTTAAATGGACTTGGGACAAGTATTACTGGAAGAGCAATGGCAAATAATCTGCTTTCGGTAGAGGCTGTTAATATCCGGGATTATGCGAATAATAAACATAATCGGGTGGATGATTATCCATATGGAGGCGGAGCGGGTATGCTGATGCAGGCAGAGCCAGTGTACGGCGCATACCGCGCGGTGGAAGATTCTATCCAAGAACGCACTGGAAAAGAAGGGCGTACACGTGTCGTATATCTTTCACCGCAGGGGGGGACTTTCTCCCAGAGTATGGCAGAGGAGTTTGCGAAAGAAGAAGATCTGATCCTCTTGTGCGGTCATTATGAAGGAATTGACGAGCGAGTGTTGGAAGAAATCGTGACAGATTATGTCTCCATCGGAGACTATGTACTGACCGGAGGAGAACTTCCAGCTATGGTAATTGTTGATGCGGTATCCCGTCTGATCCCGGGAGTTCTGCACAATGATACTTCGGCAGAATTTGAGAGTTTTCAGGATAATCTGTTGGAATATCCGCATTATACAAGACCAGAAATCTGGCATGACAAGCAAGTGCCGCCGATCCTTCTATCCGGACATCATGCCAACGTGGAAAAGTGGAGAAGAGAACAGTCGATTTTGAGAACATGGCAACGAAGACCGGATTTGCTGGATAAGGCAGAACTTACAGAAAAAGAGAAAAAAAACTTGCAAAATATAATAGAGCATGATAAAATGTAACGTGTTGTGAAGTAAAGAGATGGTCCTCTGATACAAATCATGTATTAGGAACGTCCAAATAATAAGGAGGTCACACAAGATGAACGATATTATTAAGAAAATTGAAGCTGAGCAGTTAAAGGCAGAAGTACCTGAATTTAACGTAGGTGATACTGTAAAAGTATACGCAAAAATTAAAGAAGGCAACCGTGAAAGAATCCAGGTTTTTGAAGGAACAGTTCTGAAGAAACAGGGTGGAAGCACAAGAGCAACATTTACAGTTAGAAAGAATTCTAACGGAATCGGTGTTGAGAAAACTTGGCCATTACACTCACCAAACGTAGAGAGAGTAGAAGTTGTTCGCAGAGGTAAAGTAAGAAGAGCGAAACTTAACTACTTAAGAGACCGCGTTGGTAAGAAAGCAAAAGTAAAAGAATTAGTAAAATAGTAACAAGAGGAAGGGACAAAGTACGGAATGTATGTTGTCCCTTTTGTTCTATCATCAAGAAAGACAGACACAGAGGTGCGAATGAAAAGATACGGAATCAGAAGAAGCAGGAAGAGAGAATATATAAAGAAAATCCGCAATGGTCTGGTATGGAGTATGCAGATCGCGATTGTATGTATCATCGCCTTTGTGCTTGTATGGTACTGGGGACAGCGGGTCAGCAATATTGGCGATTCGATGAATCCGGTGCTGCATAATGGGGACATTGTGCTTGTCAATCGACTGATTTATGACACAAGCACACCGAAGCGGAATGATATTATTGTGTTCCGGCCAAATGGGAATGAAAATGCCCATGCTTCGATCAAGCGCATTGTAGGACTTCCCGGGGAAACGATCCAATTGAAGGACAATGCTGTTTATATTAATGGAGAGAAGTTAAAAGAGAATTTCCAGACAACAGAGATCAGAGATGCCGGGATTGCCGGGGAAGAGCTGGTGCTTGGAGGCGATGAGTATTTTGTACTTGGAGATAACCGGGCGGCGAGTGAAGATAGCAGAGAGGCGGATATCGGTACAGTGAAACGCTCTGAGATAGAAGGAAAAGCATGGTTTGTCATGTTGCCGACACAACATTTTGGATTGATAAAAGACTGATAGAAAGATAGAGGTAAAAGAGATGCATTTTCAATGGTATCCGGGTCATATGACGAAAGCAAAACGTATGATGCAGGAAAATATAAAATTGATCGATCTTGTGATCGAATTGGTTGATGCCAGAATTCCGGTGAGCAGCCGGAATCCAGACATTGATGAGCTTGGAAAAAATAAGGCGAGGCTGATTCTTTTGAATAAGTCAGACCTTGCGGAAGAAAAACAGAATGATGCCTGGGCAGAATACTTTAAGGAAAAAGGATTTTCAGTTGTAAAAGTAAACTCGAAAAGAGGAGGCGGAATCAAGTCGATCCAAGGCGTAATTCAGGAGGCATGTAAAGAAAAAATTGAGCGTGACAGAAAGCGCGGTATCTTAAATCGTCCGGTGCGGGCAATGGTTGTCGGGATTCCAAATGTCGGAAAGTCGACATTTATCAATGCTCTTGCAGGCAAAGCATGCGCGAAGACTGGAAATAAGCCAGGCGTCACAAAAGGAAAACAGTGGATCCGTCTTAATAAAAACGTAGAACTTCTCGATACACCGGGAATTCTCTGGCCGAAATTTGAAGATCAGACAGTGGGACTTCGGCTCGCGTTTATCGGTTCGATTAAGGATGAGATTTTAAATACAGAAGAACTTGCGATGGAGATGATCACTTTTCTGACAGAGAAATATCCGGGCGTTCTGGAAGAAAAATATAGCGTAGAGATCAGTGAAGACTCCTATGAGTGCCTGAGAAGAATTGCAGAAAGCAGACATTGTCTTGTGAAAGGAAATGAACTTGACACAAATAAGGCCGCAATCCTGCTGATCGACGACTTCCGGAGTGGAAAGCTTGGAAGGATCACGCTGGAATTTCCGGAAGACTATGAGTAGAAAAAGCGGAAGGAAGAAGGCGGTAAGAAATGAAAAGCGATGAAGAAAAGTATTTAGCAGAAGAAAAAAATATTTTTAAGGAACTTCTTGGCTGGCTGGTATATATACTGATTATTTTTGGTCTGACATATCTTGTGATTACATTTGTTGGACAGCGTACGCGTGTTACCGGTTCCTCGATGGAAACGACCTTGAGTGATGGTGACAATCTCATTGTGGACAAAATCTCTTACCGGTTCCGGAATCCGGAGCGGTATGACATTATTGTCTTTCCGTATCAGTATCAGGAAAATACATACTATATTAAGCGGATTATCGGAATGCCGGGGGAAACCATACAGATTATCGATGGGGAAGTCTACATTGACGGACAGATACTCGGTGAGGAGTATGGAGCAGAAGTGATGCAGGATGCAGGGATCGCCGAAGTGCCGGTGACACTTGGAGAAGATGAATATTTTGTACTGGGCGACAACCGGAACCACAGCATGGACAGCAGAGATTCCAGAGTTGGTATTTTAAAGAGAGAAGATCTTGTTGGAAGAGCGTGGGTACGGATCTGGCCATTTTCAGAGTTTGGAGTGATAAAACATGAGTAAGAGCATTCGGGAAATACAGCAGGAATTTTCTCAGGCAGATGATTGTGAAAGAAAGGTACTGTATGAACAATATGCAGATGATCCGAGGGCAGGCGTGACTGCTCTGATCGCAAAATACAAAAAGCAGGAAGAAAAGCTTGCGGCGGAGATTGCCCGCATTGAGGCGATGAAATCTTATGAGAACAAATACCGGGACGCAGCATTTATCTGCGGGATCGATGAAGTTGGAAGAGGTCCGCTTGCAGGTCCGGTCGTGGCAGGGGCTGTAATCCTTCCAAAAGACAGCCAGATTCTTTATCTCAATGATTCCAAAAAATTGACGGAGAAACGCAGGGAAGAACTCTATGAGGTGATCATGCGGGAGGCAGTAGCTGTTGGGATTGGAATTGTAAGTCCTGCACGGATTGACGAGATCAATATTCTTCAGGCAACGTATGAGGCAATGCGGGAGGCTGTAGGGAAGCTTTGTGTGGAGCCGAATGTCCTTCTAAATGATGCAGTTACAATTCCGATGATTCCTCCGCATATTGTCCAGGTGCCGATCATCAAAGGAGATGCCAAAAGTGTTTCGATTGCCGCGGCAAGTATTGTGGCGAAGGTGACAAGAGACCGGCTGATGACAGAATATGAGGAGGTACTTCCTGGATATGGATTTGCATCGAACAAAGGGTATGGCTCGTCAGAGCATATCGCAGCATTGAAAAAATATGGACCGACACCGATCCATCGTCGTAGTTTTATCCACAATTTCATCTAAAGAGAGGAAAGCATTTTATGGGGAATCAGCGACAGATCGGAAGGGAGTATGAGAAAATGGCAGCAGAGTATCTGGAAGCATGTGGCTTTCAGATACTTTCCTGTAATTATCGGTGCAGATACGGGGAGATTGACCTAATTGCGAAAGACGGAGAGGTGCTTGTATTCTGTGAGGTTAAGTATCGCTCGGATACGAGAAAAGGAGAACCGGCGGAGGCAGTCGGAATCAAGAAGCAGCAAACAATCTACAAATGTGCGGCAGCATACTTGCAGGAGTATGGGATAGGAGAAATGCCTTGTCGCTTCGATGTGATTAGTATTTTAGGACGGGAGATCTGTCTGATCCGGGATGCATTTTGAGAACCAGGATAAATATGGTGCACAGATGTTTAACGAAAAATAAAGGGAGGAGAGAGCATTGGAGAATCGTTGGAAGAAAACAGACGAAAGAAACGTATTGGAAGTAAAAGAAAAAGCGGGCGTAACCTATCTGTCCTACCCGCTTTTAGAACATACGAAGTGTGTGAGACACGCATTTTCTACAAGACTTGGAGGAGTCAGTGAGGGAATCTATGCCTCGATGAACTTAAGTTTTTCCCGGGGAGATGATCCGGAAGCAGTGCGGGAGAATTTTTACCGGATGGCAGAAGTGCTTGAGATTTCGCCAGAGCAGTATGTCTTTTCTGCGCAGACACATACAACGAATGTTCGGAAAGTAACAAAAGACGATGCAGGAAAAGGATTTTTATTTCCGCAGGCATGTATTACGGGATGCGCGGGAGGGCTTAAGGATGTGGATGGGCTTGTGACAAATGAGCCCGGACTTTGCCTTGCTACTTTTTATGCAGACTGTGTGCCGCTTTTTTTCGTGGATCCGGTAAAAAAAGCGATTGGGCTCAGCCATTCTGGATGGAGGGGCACGGTTGGAAAGATCGGAAAAGTGACGGTGGAGAAAATGACAGAACTGTATGGAACAGATCCAAAGGATGTTGTCGCGGCAGTCGGACCGTCGATTTGTCAGGATTGCTATGAGGTCAGCAAAGATGTTGTTGAGCAGTTTCGGGAAAACTATGATGAGAAATACTGGGAAAAATTATTTTATGAAAAAGAAAACGGCAAATACCAGTTAAATCTCTGGGAGGCAAATCGCATTGTGCTGCAGGAGGCAGGAATCCCGAAGGAGCAGATTGCAGTGACAAATATCTGTACTTGCTGCAACAGTGAACTCCTGTTTTCGCATCGGGCATCACAGGGGAAGAGAGGAAACCTTGGGGCATTTCTTATGTTAGAATAAACAGTGGAAGATAAACTAAATTTACAGCGCGAAAGAGGAGGTCATCTATGGATATGGAAACAGCAGCAGAAAATGTAGAAGAAGCAGCAAAAGATGTAAACCGGTTGGTCGAATATGTCAATTCTCAGATTCCGAACATCATTAATTTTGGTCTGAAAGTAGTGTTGTCATTGATCTGCTTTTTTATCGGAAGAAAGCTGATCCGGTGGGTACAGAAATTAGTCAGAGCATCTTTAAATCGGGCAAACGTAGATAAAGGGGTAGAGCAGTTTGTAGATTCAATGTTAAAAGTGGTGCTTTATTGTATTCTGATCTTTAGTCTTGTGGCAAATTTCGGAGTAGATACGACATCGATCGCAGCGCTCTTTGCTTCCGGAGGTGTTGCTATCGGTCTGGCGCTCCAAGGAAGTCTTTCAAACTTTGCGGGAGGAGTTTTGATCCTTCTTTTGAAACCGTTTGTAGTGGGAGATTATATTATTGAAAGTGGAACTGGAAATGAAGGAACGGTAAAGGAAATTCAAATTTTCTATACAAAATTATCGACGGTTGACAATCGGATGATCGTTATTCCAAACGGTGCGCTGTCTAATAATAGTCTGACAAATGTGACAGCCAAAGAGAAGAGGCGTTTGGAGATTAAAGTAGGGATTTCCTATGAGTCAGATTTGCGGAAGGCAAAGGAAGTGATCGAATCTCTTCTTCTTGAAGATGAGAGTATTTTAAAAGATGAAGAAATCATAGTCTATGTTGATGAACTGGCGGAAAGTTCTGTTGTGATCGGGTCAAAGTCCTGGGTGAAAACCGATGATTATTGGCCGACCAGATGGAGATTATTGGAGGAAATCAAACTGACGATGGATGAACAGGGGATCAACATTCCTTATCCGCAAATGGATGTTCATATTCAAAAAGAAAGCTAATAGAAAAGCAGTACAAGAAAGACGGCAAAAGGTTCCCAATTTCTTCCACTTTTTGCCGTTTTTTAATAAAAAAACTTGACTTTTCAGAAAACTTTTATTATACTATAACTCGTAGCAACTTGCAGAGAAAAGTGAGTTTGCAGAAAATAAATATAATATATCATATCGTGCTGAAATAGCTCAGTCGGTAGAGCACTTCACTCGTAATGAAGGGGTCGTCGGTTCAAGTCCGATTTTCAGCTGAATGGCAGGCAGATATAGGTGAGAGTCTATATCTGCTTTTTTATTACAGAACAAAACGAAAGAGGGAGTGAGGGAAATGAAACAAATGTGGAAAAAATTGTTTACACCGACAGACATGACAGAAGGAACACCATGGAAAAAGATTGTCCTGTTTACGATTCCGATGTTGATCGGAAATATTGCGCAGCAATTATACAATACGGTGGATAGTATTATTGTGGGACGCTATGTCGGAGATAATGCTCTGGCAGCCGTGGGAAGTGCCAGCCCGATTTTGAACTTGCTGATCGTACTGTTTATTGGAATTTCAGTTGGGGTGAGTATTATGGTTGCCCAGTATTTTGGGGCGAAAGAAAGGGAAGAATTATCATCTACAATCGGAGGATGTGTGACGCTGACAGCGATTGTTGCAATAGCTCTGATGATCGTTTCTCCATTTGTCGTGCGACCGATGTTGGAAATGCTCCACACACCGGCAAGCATTATCGACTGGTGTACTTCCTATCTGATCATTATGATGGTCGGGATTGCAGGCATGGCTTATTATAATATATTAAGTGGTGTGCTGAGGGGTCTTGGAGATTCTGTGTCGGCACTCGTTTATCTGCTTGTTGCAACGGTATTGAATATTGGTCTGGATCTTTTATTTGTTGCAGTGTTTGATATGGGAGTAGCGGGGGTGGCCCTCGCGACAGTGATCGCTCAGTTTGTCTCTGCGGTGCTCTGTTTATGGAAATTAATGCATATGAAGGAAATTTTTGAGTTTAGAAAACATCACTTAAAAATGAGCAGAGAACATACGACACAGATTATCCGCCTGGGACTTCCTTCTGGATTGACACAGGCAATTTTTTCAATGGCAATGATTATTGTGCAGTCATTGACAAATAGTTTCGGGGAGATGTTCATTGCAGCAAATGTAATCATTATGCGCGTTGATGGGTTTGCGATGATGCCAAACTTTTCTTTTGGAACAGCGATGACGACTTATGCCGGACAGAATGCAGGAGCAAAACAATATGATAGAATCAACCGGGGAGCAAAGCAGGGAACTCTGATTGCAATGGGAGTATCGGCGACTATTACCGGGCTGATTTTGATCTTTGGGAAATATCTGATGGGAATTTTTACAGAGACTGAGGAGCTTGTTGATCTCAGCATGCGGATGATGCGTATTCTTGCGGTTGGATATATTGCGATGGGGGCAACTCAGTGCTTGTCCGGAGTGATGCGTGGGGCAGGTGATACGATGACGCCGATGTGGATCTCGCTTGTGACGACAGTGCTGATCCGTGTACCGGTTGCCTATGGAATTTCCTGGATCACAAGAACACCAGAATTGCCAAATGGACGGTCTGAGTGCGTTTTCATTTCGTTGCTTTGCTCTTGGGTGCTGGGTGCGTTGATTACATTTTACTTTTACAAACGTGGAAAATGGAAGAAAAAAGCATTGGGAAGTATGGAGAAATAACAAAAATATCCAATGATGTTTGAAAAAAAGAGGGAACTTTCTCGAAAGGCGAGAGGTTCCCTCTTTTTCGTATTGAAAAGGGGCTCTTTGCAATAGTAGTGATCAAGAGTGGCGTTTTCCGAGGTATAGCTTTTCAAGCAGGTTGATGCAGGCATATAGGAACATTGCGAGAATGCAAAGGAGGACGATAGCCATCAGGAGCCAGTCGAGCTTAAAGACCTGGCTGGAGTAAATGATCAAGTAACCAAGCCCGTTTCGTGCTGCAAGGAATTCTCCGATAATCACTCCGACGAGGCATAGGCCGATGTTGACCTTCATATTGCTGATGATTGCCGGAATGGAGTGAGGGATTACAACTTTTGTGAGAGCGTGGAATCTGGTACCGTGCAGCGTATAGATGAGTTTGATTTTCTCTTGATCGACAGTATGAAAGCTTGTATATAGGCTTAAAATACTTCCAAAGATTGCAACAGACATTCCAGAGACAATGATCGTTGTTTGAGTGGCGCCGAGCCATACGATCAGAAGGGGTGCTAGTGCAGATTTTGGAAGGCTGTTCAGCACGACAAGGTAAGGTTCCATAATCTCGGAAAGCTTCGGACTGAACCAGAGAAGAACGGCACAGAGCAGAGCAATGAAGATAACAAGAAGGAAGCTTACAATTGTCTCATATACGGTGACACCAACGTGGAGGAAGATGCTTCGATCGCACACCATATTCCAGAAGCAGCGGACAATTTTTGAAGGACTGCTGAAGATAAACGAGTCGATCAGTCCGGTTGCAGAGGAAATCTCCCAGAGGATAAAAAAGAGAAGCAAGATCAGAACTCGGAAGACAGAGACGATGGTCCGGTGCTTCTGTCTGCCTTTTAAAAATTCCTGTTGTTTTACGGACATCTCATTCACTTCCATTTAGTTCCCTCCAGACAAGATTGAAATATATTTTAAATTCCGGTGTATTTCTGCGAAGAAGAGGAGTATCTTCCTGCATATCAAAGTGAAGCGGGATCGTCTGTTGAATAGAGGCGGGACGGGCAGAGAGGACGATGACGCGATCTCCAAGGCTGACTGCTTCTGATAAGTCGTGAGTGACAAGAATCGCTGTCTTTTTTTCTTTTCGGATAATTTGTCCGATATCATCTCCAACCGTCAGACGAGTCTGATAATCCAGAGCAGAGAATGGTTCGTCGAGAAGGAGAAGATCTGGATCAAGGACCAGTGTGCGGATAAGGGCAGCGCGCTGCCGCATACCTCCGGAGAGCTCAGAAGGTTTTGCTTTGGCAAAGTTTTGCAGTCCATAAGTGGCTAGCAGTTCGTTTGCTTTCTCTTTTGTCTGGCTGTTCAATTTGTGCTGGATCTCCAGGCCAAGGATGATATTCCGATAGATGGAGCGCCACTCAAACAGGTGATCTTTCTGAAGCATATACCCAATGTTGGCATTGCGCAGCTCTACGGATTTTCCATGGATCAGAATCTGCCCTTCCTCCGGTTGGAGCAGCCCTGCGATCAGTGATAAGAGTGTGGATTTTCCGCAGCCAGATGGACCGACGATAGCAATAAATTCTCCCTTTTTTACCGAAAAGGAGATGTGGCTTAAAGCAGGTGTCTCGCCATCCAGCGTGTGGTAGGCATAACTGACATTTTGAAATTCTAATATAGTTTCCATAAAAGCCTCCAGTCTGTTTCTATCCAATTTATGCAAAAGAAAGAAAATGGTGCGGCGATAGAGCAATCAGAAAAACGCGGATTGTTTTTTTTGATCAGTTGTGTATAATATCAGCAGGAGAAATAAAAGAAAAAGGGCAAAGGGTGAAGAAAATGAAAGAAAGAACAGATGGTGGGAGGATGAATCAAAAGGAAGAAAACAGGAAGATATCGGGACAGCCAAAGAGAAATTATCAGAAAGAGTTGGAGAATTTGTTAAAACAGTTTGAAAAAGATGGCAGAGTCCCATCTTTGTTACTTCATAGCTGTTGTGCACCTTGCAGTAGTTATGTGCTGGAGTATTTGTCTCAGTATTTTCATATTACAGTGTTCTATTACAATCCGAATATTTATCCGGATACCGAATATGACAAGCGGGTACAGGAACAAAAGGAACTGATTGAGAAACTCCCGGCGAAATATCCAATCTCTTTTCTGGCGGGAGAATATGATAAACAGCTGTTTTATGATGCGGTAAAAGGGATGGAGAGAGAAAAAGAAGGCGGCAGGCGATGTTTTCGCTGCTATGAACTGAGACTTTTGGAGGCGGCAAGGGAAGCGAAAAAGGGCAATTTTGATTATTTTACAACGACACTTAGTATCAGCCCGATGAAAAATGCTGCAAAGTTAAATGAAATTGGAGAGCGGATCGGGGAAGAGATAGGGGTTCCTTATCTTCTGTCTGATTTTAAGAAGAAGAATGGATACCGTCGCTCGGTGGAATTATCGGGATTGTATGGACTTTACCGGCAGGATTACTGTGGCTGTATCTTCTCGAAACAAGAGCGAGAAGCTCAGAAGAAAGAAATGCTAAAAAGTGAAAATAGGTAAAAAATCCTAAAAGAGAAAGAAAAAATATGTAAAAAGAGAAGATAATATTGGAAAATTATACAAAAATATGATAGACTATGAAAAATAAGCAACAGAAAAGAGGAACAAATATGGCACAATTGTGGGGAGGACGATTTACAAAAGAAACAGATCAGATGGTATATCAGTTCAATGCATCGATTTCTTTTGACAAAAGGTTTTATGCACAGGATATTAGAGGCAGCATCGCGCATGTGATGATGTTGGCAAAGCAAGGGATTCTGACAGAAGAAGAACAACGGAAAATGATTTCCGGTCTGGAAGGAATTTTAAGGGATATAGAAGACGGTTCTCTTGCGATTTCAGAGAAATATGAAGATATTCATAGTTTTGTGGAGGCGACTTTGATCGAGCGGATCGGAGAACCTGGCAAGAAATTACATACTGGAAGAAGCAGAAATGATCAGGTTGCCCTCGATATGAAGCTTTATATCAGAGATGAAGTGTATGCGACGGATCATCTTTTGAAGGAGTTGTTAGAGGTACTGCTTGGAATCATGGAAGAACATATCGATACGTTCATGCCGGGATTTACTCATCTGCAGAAAGCACAGCCAATCACATTGGCACACCATATGGGTGCTTATTTTGAAATGTTTAAGCGAGATCGAGCCCGCATGAAGGATGTTTACCGGAGAATGAATTACTGTCCGCTTGGCTCTGGAGCTCTGGCTGGTACAACATATCCGTTGGATAGAGAGTATACAGCGGAACTGTTAGGGTTTGCAGGTGCCACATGGAACAGTATGGATTCTGTGGCAGACAGAGATTATCTGATTGAATTTTTAGCCGCACTGTCTACGGTTATGATGCATTTAAGCCGCTTTTCAGAGGAGGTTATTATCTGGAACAGCAATGAGTACCAGTTTGTTGAAATTGATGATGCATACAGTACCGGAAGCAGCATTATGCCGCAGAAGAAGAATCCGGATATTGCAGAACTTGTTCGTGGAAAGACAGGACGTGTTTACGGAGCGTTGATGTCACTTCTTGTGACAATGAAAGGATTGCCGCTTGCTTATAATAAGGACATGCAGGAAGACAAAGAGCTTGCTTTTGATGCGATCGATACGGCAAAGGGATGTCTGATGTTGTTTACAGATATGCTCCGCACGATGAGATTTCAGAAGGAACAGATGGAAAGAAGCGCGAAAAACGGATTTACCAATGCGACAGATGCAGCAGATTATCTTGTAGGCCATGGCGTAGCATTTCGGGATGCACATGGGATTGTCGGACAGCTTGTGTTAAGCTGCATTGAGAAGGGAATTTCATTGGAAGAGATGAGTTTGGAAGAATATCAGAGGATTTCCCCGGTATTTCAGGAAGATATTTATGATGCGATCAGTCTGAAGACTTGTGTGGAGAAGCGCAAGACATTTGGTGCACCGGGGCGGGAAGCGATGGAGCAGGTGATTTCTCTGCAGAAACGATATTTGTCCCAGTCGGATACGTTTTCCGCACAGGATTGATAAATATAATGGTTTAGTAAAGAGAGGAAAGAAAGATGGAGAGAAAATTAAGAGTAGGAATTCTTGGAGCAACGGGGATGGTAGGACAGAGATTTATTTCTCTTTTGGAAAATCATCCATGGTTTGAAGTAGTGACAGTGGCAGCCAGCCCAAGATCAGAAGGGAAAACGTATGAGGAGGCGGTTGGAGACCGCTGGAAGATGCAGACACCGATGCCGGAATCAGTGAAAAGTTTAGTAGTCATGAATGTCAATGAAGTAGAGAAAGTTGCAGCAGGTGTTGATTTTGTATTCAGCGCAGTGGATATGTCCAAGGAAGAAATCAAGGCAATCGAGGAAGCTTATGCAAAGACTGAGACACCGGTTGTATCGAATAACAGTGCACACCGCTGGACAAAAGATGTGCCGATGGTGATCCCGGAGATCAATCCGGAACACTTTGAGATCATTGAAGCGCAGAAAGCACGGCTTGGAACAGAGAGAGGATTTGTGGCAGTAAAGCCAAACTGTTCTATCCAGAGTTATGCACCGGTGCTGACTGCATGGAAAGAATTTGAGCCGACAGAGGTTGTGGCGACGACTTATCAGGCGATTTCAGGTGCAGGAAAGACATTTGCAGAGTGGCTGGAGATGGTGGAGAACATCATTCCATTTATCGGTGGAGAAGAAGAAAAAAGTGAGCAGGAACCGCTTAGAATCTGGGGACAGATCAAAGATGGTGAGATTGTAAAAGCAAGCAGTCCTGTTATTACAACACAGTGCATCCGTGTTCCGGTTCTGGATGGACATACAGCTGCAGTGTTTGTGAAATTTGCAAAGAAGCCAACAAAAGAACAGTTGATTGAAAAGCTTGTAACATTCCGTGGCCTGCCGCAGGAGTTAGAACTTCCAAGTGCGCCAAAGCAGTTTATCCAGTATCTTGAGGAAGACAACCGCCCGCAGGTAAAATTGGACGTAGATTTTGAGAAGGGAATGGGAATCTCAGTTGGACGTTTAAGAGAAGATACCGTGTACGATTATAAGTTTGTCGGGCTTTCCCATAATACAGTCAGAGGTGCAGCAGGAGGCGCTGTGCTCTGTGCAGAAACACTGACTGCAAAAGGATATATCAAGGCAAAATAGAAAGGAAAAGAGAGAAGGGGAACCGCAGTTTTGCAGAACCTCTTTTTTCTCTTTCTGGAGGAGTTTGGGGCAGGGTATGGAAATGAAATAAGAAATTTGTTATACTGAAAATTGATAAAGAAAGATTGGAACTACGAAAAGAGGAAGGTGTTCAAATGAGAAAAGAACTATTGAATTACACACAGAACAGAGAATTGTCCTGGCTCCGGTTCAATGAGCGCGTGCTTCAGGAAGCACAGGATCCGACAGTGCCGCTTTTGGAGCGGATGAAGTTTGTCGCAATCTTTACGAGCAATTTGGATGAGTTTTTTATGATCCGGGTAGGAAGTCTCTATGATATGGGAATGATGGGAGAAAATCATATTGACGATAAGACCGGATGGAGTGCAAGGCAGCAGTTGGACAAAATCTATACGGCGGTTGCACCGCTCTATAAAGAGCGGGAGAAGACATACGCGGAGATCAAGAAACAGTTAAGTCCGTATGGAATCTGTGGGTTGTCTTTCAAGGAGCTGGAACAGCAAGAGAAAAAGTTTGTAAAAAAATATTTCAGAGAGCAGATCCTTCCGCTTTTGTCACCTCAGATCGTAGATCCAAACCACCCATTTCCACATCTTTTGAACAATGAAATATATGTGACGGCAACCTTGAAGGAGAATGGCAGATCGTTACTTGGAATTGTACCGGTACCGCAGTTTATTTCTGATATCTTATATCTTCCCGGACATGACATTCGATATATTCGCATGGAAAAAGTGATCATGGAGTATTTGGAACTGATTTTTAGTCAGTATGAGATCTCGGATCGAAATTATATCTGTGTGACAAGGAATGCAGACATTTCTCCGGATGATGAAGCGTTTGATATCAATGATGATTTTCGTTACCGGATGAAAAAGACATTACATAAGCGGAGAAGAATGGCGGTTGTCCGTCTTGAAGTGGCAGAGAGTCTCAGTAAAGAGCGGGAACAGTATTTTTGCAGTAAATTTAACATTACGCCGAAACAGATTTTTCGTACAAAAGTGCCGATGAAGCTCGGGTTTATGTTCTCAGTGATCGATAAGGCGCCAGATTCTATGAAACGTGCACTGACGTATGAGCCATTTTCTCCGCAGATGGCGAAGATGGTGGAAGAAGGCAGTATGATGAAGCAGATTCGAAGAAAAGATATTCTGCTTTCTTATCCATATGAGAGTATGGAACCGTTTCTCCGTCTGATCAAAGAGGCGTCCGCGGATCCGAATGTCATGACGATTAAGATTACGATTTACCGCCTTGCACGAAAGACAAGGTTAGTAGAGTATCTGTGTGCAGCAGCAGAGAACGGAAAAGAAGTGACAGTGCTGATCGAACTGCGGGCAAGATTTGATGAGCAGAATAACATCGACTGGTCTGAAAGGCTTGAGGAGGCGGGATGCCGGGTGATTTATGGATTTGAGGGATACAAAGTACACTCTAAAATCTGTCTGATCACCTACCGCCATCGGAATGAGATACAGTATATCACTCAGATTGGGACGGGAAATTATAACGAGAAGACAGCGGAGATGTATACGGACGTCTCTCTGATGACATCCAGTCGGAGTATCGGGGAAGATGCAGCTGAATTCTTTAAAAATATGTCAATCAGTAATCTTGACGGAAGATATGAAGAACTAATCGTGGCGCCGACAAGTTTAAAACAGAAGATTCTCCTGTTGATCGATAGGGAGATCGCAAAGGGGACAAATGGCAGGATTGTCATGAAGATGAATTCGGTAACCGATATGGATTTCATTGAGAAAATTGCCGAGGCTTCCAGAGCGGGAGTCAGAATCGATCTGATCGTAAGAGGGATTTGCTGTATTCTACCGGGGATTGAAGGGGAAACAGAAAATTTACGAGTGATCAGTATTGTCGGGCGCTACCTGGAGCATGCCAGAATTTTTAGTTTCGGGGTCCGGGAGGAGCAAAAGATCTACATTGGTTCCGCGGACATGATGACAAGAAATACAGAAAAGCGGGTAGAAGTTGCATGTCCGGTCTATGATCCGATAGTGAAACGGCAACTAAACCATCTTTTGAAGGTCATGCTGTCGGACAATGTGAAGGCCCGTATCCTGACAAGTGACGGGACATATAAAAAGAAAGAAATGAGAGAGCGTGAGGTGAATGCGCAGGAAGTATTTATGCGGGAGGCGCTTCAGGAAAGATCGTCAGAAAAGAGGCGAGAGCCAAAAGTGATCCGAAGATTTCTTGAGATTTTTCATAAAAAATAAGCAGAGCAGAGAGGAAGAAGAACGATGAGTATAGAGAAAACAGTATTTGGAACAACAAAACAAGGGAACAGTGTTTCACTTTACACAATTTCCAATCAGCATGGGACAAAGATTGCGGTGACTGATCTTGGAGCGACGTTAGTAAAGGTGATCGTCAAAGATAAAAATGGAACTCCAAAAGATGTTGTGCTTGGATATGATACGCCACAGAAATATGAAGAGGCAAGCAAGTTTTTTGGGGCAATTGTCGGGAGATGTGCGAACCGGATCGGGGGAGCTTCTTTTGAGCTGAATGGAAAGACTTACACTCTTGCACAAAATAATAATGGTAATAATCTGCACAGTGGGATGGATTTCTTCAATGTCCGTATCTGGGATGTGATAAAAGAGGACAACAATCAACTTACATTTACGCTGGAGAGCAGAGACGGAGATCAAGGATATCCAGGAACAGTGAAAATCGAAGTGACATATACACTGACTGAAGATGACACGGTGAAAATTGAGTACTACGCTGTGCCGGATCAGGACACGATTCTGAATATGACAAACCACAGTTACTTTAATCTTGACGGACATGAGAAAAAGGATGTGCTTGCCCAGCGTGTCTGGATTGATGCAGATACATTTACGAGAGCAGATGCAGAATCGATCCCGACCGGAGAGATCGTTCCGGTGGAAGGAACACCGATGGATTTCCGTTCCGGCAAGATGATCGGCGAAGAGATTGAAAGCGATTATGAGGCAATTCGGCTTGGAAATGGATATGATCACAACTGGGTACTGAACCATCCGGGTACTTACCGTAAGGTGGCAGAGATGGAAGGAGCAGAAAGTGGTATTGGAATGGAAGTGTGGACGGATCTTCCGGGTATGCAGTTTTACACTGCTAATTTTGTGGAACATGAAGAAGGAAAAGAGGGAATCTGCTATAGAAAGAGAAGCGGTGCATGTTTTGAGACGCAGTATTTTCCGGATGCGATCCACAAAGATCACTTTGAAGGTCCAGTCTGCAAAGCCGGCAGCACATATCATACAACAACGGCATATCATTTTACAGTAAAGTAGGTACACATGGGAAAATCAGTATATATTGCGGAGAAGCCAAGCGTCGCACAGGAATTTGCAAAGGCATTAAAATTGAATACAAGACGAAAAGACGGATATCTGGAGGCGGACAGTGCAATCGTAACATGGTGTGTTGGACATCTTGTCACGATGAGTTATCCCGAAGTATATGATGCGAAGTTGAAGAGATGGAGGCTGGATACGCTTCCATTCCTTCCAAAGGAATTTAAGTATGAAGTCATTCCGGCGGTTGCAAAGCAGTTTCAGATTGTAAAGGAACAGCTGACAAGAGAAGATGTGGATACCATCTATGTATGTACCGACTCCGGGCGAGAAGGAGAATATATTTACCGTCTGGTAGAGCAGATGGCAGGAGTGAAAGGAAAAGTGAGGAAGCGTGTCTGGATCGATTCCCAGACAGAGGAGGAAATTCTTCGCGGGATCCAGGAGGCAAAGCCACTGGAAGATTATGATAATCTGAGTGCATCTGCTTATCTGCGGGCAAAAGAAGATTATCTGATGGGAATTAATTTTTCGAGATTACTGACACTAAAGTATGGAAACAGCATCTCGAATTACTTGCAAACCAACTATACAGTGCTTTCGGTTGGACGAGTGATGACATGTGTTCTTGGCATGATCGTCCGGAGAGAAAGGGAAATCCGCGAGTTTGTCAAGACACCGTTTTTTCGTGTAATCTCTACGGTTGATGTGGAAGGACAGACATTTGAAGGTGAGTGGAGGGCAGTCAAAGGATCACGGTATTTTGAATCGTTTGACCTCTACAAGGAAAATGGGTTTCAGAAGAGAGAGAAGGCCGAGGAGCTGATCGCTTATTTGAGTCAGCCGCTTCCGCTCACTTGTGAGATCCTCTCCATCGAAAAGAAAAAGGAGAAGAAAAATCCGCCGCTGTTGTTCAACTTGGCAGAGCTTCAAAATGAATGTTCCAAACGGTTTAAAATCAGCCCGGATGAGACACTCCGGATTGTACAGGAACTCTATGAAAAAAAACTGGTTACATATCCGAGAACTGATGCGCGTGTGCTGTCGACTGCGGTTGCAAAAGAGATTCATAAAAATCTGAATGGTCTTTCCAAATATGAGATGGCAGGACCGTTTCTATCTGATATTTTACGGTTTGGAAGTCACAAAGGGCTAGAGAAAACCCGCTATGTCAATGACAAGCAGATTACAGATCACTATGCGATCATTCCAACCGGACAAGGACTTCCTGCATTGCAGGCGGTAGCACCGACTGCCAGACAGGTATATGATCTGATTGTCAGACGATTTTTAAGCATCTTTTATCCGCCGGCGGTATATCAGAAAGTAAGTATTGTGACCAAGCGGAAGGAAGAACAGTTTTTCTCTTCTTTTAAAGTACTTGCAGAAGAAGGGTATCTGAAAGTAACTGGTGTGCCGGGCACAAAAAAAGGGGAGGATGCAGGCGAGGACAATGAAAATCAAGATGAAGGTCTATTTTCTCTTGTACAGAAACTGCGGAAAGGGATGCAGTTAAATGTGCAAGGGTTTCAGATTAAAGAGGGGGAGACATCTCCTCCGAAACGATATAATTCTGGTTCGATCATCCTTGCGATGGAAAATGCCGGGCAGCTGATTGAAGATGAGGAACTGCGTGCGCAGATAAAAGGAAGCGGCATTGGCACAAGTGCGACGAGGGCAGAAATTTTAAAGAAGTTGATACATATTAAGTATCTCGCGCTGAATAAGAAGACACAGATCATCACTCCGACGCTTCTTGGGGAGATGGTGTTTGATGTAGTTGGACATTCGATCCGCTCTCTTTTAAATCCTGAGTTGACAGCGAGCTGGGAGAAAGGCTTGAACTATGTGGCAGAGGGAGAGATTACCCCGGAGGAATATATGGTGAAGCTGGAACGGTTCGTACAGAATCATACAAATGGGGTATTGGGATTGAATAATCAATATCAGCTGCGCGCCTGCTATGACAGGGCTGCTGGATTTTATCAGAAACCGAAAATGACAGCAAAGAAAGATGTTCATTTCAAACAGAGGCATGGGAAACCAGATTAGAAGATGGAAAGGAAAGAAGATATGGAGCAGATGACAGTAACAGAATTGTATACATTGAAAGAAACTATTGCCAGTGAGATTTTTGCGGGAGTGACATATCCGTGGGAAGTGCTTCCAAAGATTGGAGCATTTATCGTGAAACTTGGCAGCACATTGCCAGAGACGGAATATGAGAAGATAGGAGAGGATATCTGGGTTGCAAAATCAGCAAAGGTTGCAGCAACTGCAAGTATTCATGGTCCGGCGATCATCGGAAAAGAGGCGGAGATCAGACATTGTGCATTTATCCGGGGAAATGCTATCGTGGGAGAAGGAGCTGTTGTGGGAAATTCCACAGAGTTAAAAAATGTAATTTTATTCAATAAAGTACAGGTACCACATTATAATTATGTCGGCGATTCAATTCTTGGATACAAATCTCATATGGGAGCCGGGGCAGTGACATCAAATGTAAAGTCAGATAAATCACTTGTGAAAGTGAAGGTCGGAGAGAAGACGATTGAGACTGGATTGAAAAAATTCGGGGCAATGCTGGGGGACGAGGTGGAAGTCGGCTGTGGAAGTGTGCTGAATCCAGGAAGTGTGATTGGAAGTCATACAAACATTTATCCTCTTTCCATGGTGCGCGGAGTGATTCCAGCGGGAAGTATTTACAAAAAACAAGGCGAGATTGTCGCAAAACAGTAAGGGGCTTCCTAAATAGAGAAAAATTGTGTATAATAAAGCTGAAACACGATTGAAAAAGCTGTGGCTTGTGTAGAAGAAAGAGAAAAAGTCTAAATAAAAGGAGGACGCTTATGTTACAGGATGATTATGTTACATTTGAGATTGGAAAGGCAAAACATATTGCATTAGTTGCACATGATGGAAAGAAAAAAGAGCTGGTAGAGTGGTGCGATAAGAATAAAGAGATTTTAAAAGGACATTTTCTCTGTGGAACAGGGACGACATCCCGGTTGATTGCTGAAAAAACAGGACTTCCGGTTAAAGGATATAACAGCGGACCGCTTGGCGGAGATCAGCAGATCGGTGCAAAAATCGTTGAGGGAAATATTGATTTTATGATCTTTTTGTGGGATCCGTTAGAAGCGCAGCCACATGATCCAGACGTGAAGGCACTTTTGCGTATCGCAGTCGTATATGATATTCCGATTGCAAACAATCTGGCGACGGCAGACTTTATGTTGCATTCAAAATATATGAATGAACCATATGATCGAAAAGTAGAGAATTTTAATAAGACGGTGCAGGAGAGAGTAGAGAAGCTGAAATAGCAGGGGAAATCCCTGCTATTTTAGCTATCTCATATCCTGCTTATGGGGACTGGCAGTACAGAGAAAATCAATAAGAATGAAAGGAACAAACATGGAACAAAACAATAAAAATTATCTAGAATATCTTGCAGAATTATATCCGACAATTGGAAAGGCATCCACAGAGATTATCAATCTCCAGTCGATTTTAAACCTTCCAAAAGGAACTGAACATTTTATATCAGATATTCACGGAGAGTTTGAGGCATTTTCCCATGTGCTGCGCAATGGATCAGGAGCGGTTAGAAAGAAGATTGATGATGTGTTTGGCCATACACTGAGTACGGCAGAAAAGTGTGCGATGGCAACTTTGATCTATTATCCGGCAGAAAAGATTGCTGAGATCAAAAAAACAGAGCCAGATATGGAGAACTGGTACAAGATCACATTGTATCGATTGATTGAAATATGCAAGACAGTCTCCTCAAAATATACAAGATCAAAAGTGAGAAAAGCACTTCCGGCGGACTATGCATATGTCATTGAAGAACTGATCACAGAGAAATCAGAGGTGCTGAATAAAGGTGCGTACTATGAATCAATCGTCACAACGATACTGGAGATTGGAAAGGCAGAAGATTTTATCATTGTGATGTCAGAGCTGATCCAAAGACTTGTGATCGATCATCTGCATATTATTGGCGATATTTTTGACAGAGGACCTGCACCGGATAAAATTCTGGACTGTCTTATGACGTATCACTCGTTTGATATCCAGTGGGGAAACCATGATATCCTTTGGATGGGAGCAGCTGCGGGAAATGTAGCATGTATTGTGACGGTGATCCGAATCTGCCTCCGTTATGGCAATCTAGATCTTCTGGAAGATGGATATGGTATTAATTTGCTTCCGTTAGCTGCATTTGCAATGGAAATCTATGGGGAAGACCCCTGTGTATGTTTCGCTGTGAAAGGGAGAGAGGGAAAAACAGATTCCTCCTCTCTGTTAGAGAGAAGAATGCACAAAGCGATTACGATAATTCAGTTTAAACTGGAGGAAATGCTGCTGAGGGAGCATCCTGATTTTGATATGGAAGACCGATGTTTTCTTGAGACACTCGATAAGAAGAATGGAACTGTGATCATACAGGGAAAAGAATATCGGTTAAAAGACAAGAGCTTTCCCACGATTTCTGAAGAAGCACCATATCGTTTAAGCAAAGGTGAACAGGAAATCATGGAGAAACTAAAAACAGCGTTTCAAAACTGTGAGAAACTGCAAAGACATGTCAAGCTGCTTTTAAAGAACGGAAGTCTTTACAAGGTGTATAATCACAATCTGCTCTATCATGGGTGTATTCCGCTGGAAGAAGACGGCAGCTTTGAGAAGGTCAATATTTTTGGAACATTTTATCAGGGGAGAAAGCTTTACGATGTGCTTGAAATGTATGTAAGAAAAGCTTTTGTTGCCTTGGAAGAAGGTGAGCGAAAGAAGGGACAGGATATTTTATGGTATCTCTGGAGTGGACCGAAATCTCCGTTGTTTGGAAGGAGCAAGATGGCTACATTTGAAAGGTATCTGATTGCAGATCCGGAAGCACATTTGGAAAAGAAGAATGCATATTATCGATTTTTAGAAGAGAGCAGTACTGCTGAGCGGATTCTGGAAGCATTTGGTCTTGAGGGGGAAGATGCACATATTATCAACGGGCATGTGCCGGTGCATCAGAGCTCAGGGGAGAGCCCTGTAAAATGTGGTGGGAAGGTATTGATCATTGACGGCGGATTTTCAAAGGCATACCACAAGGAGACCGGAATTGCGGGGTATACTTTAATCTATAATTCTTATGGAATGACACTGACAGCACATGAACCGTTTGAATCGGCAGAGACGGCGATCCATGAGGAGAAAGATATCGTTTCTAGACAGGTGGCAGTAAAATATACAGACAGGCGTCAGCTTGTCGGGGATACTGACAATGGGAACAAGATGAAAGAGAGAATTGCAGAATTAAAAGAGCTGATCCGGGCTTACAGGGAAGGAGAACTCAAAGAGAAAGAACGGTAGGAACAGTCATAAATCTTTCACACAATGCTTACAATGGTAGTAGACGAAATCAAAGGGAGTTGTAAAATGAGAACAATTCTGGCAGTAGTATTGAGCGTTATTTTATGTACCGGGACTGTCTGCGCGATGCCGCCTGACGGGAAAGTATTGCAGGAAGAAGTCGAGTCAGAAAAGAAAAATGAACTGGAACTGACAGCACAGTCCGCCGTTTTGATGGAGGCATCTACCGGAAAAATTATTTATGAGAAACAGAAGGAGGAGGAACGCCCGCCTGCAAGTGTGACGAAAGTTATGACGATGCTTTTGATCCTGGATGCAGTGGAGGATGGAAAGATAAAGTTGGAAGACGAAGTAACTGTGTCAGAGTATGCAGCATCCATGGGAGGAAGCCAGGTGTTTCTAGAACCCGGAGAAGTGCAGACGGTAGATACGATGTTAAAGTGCATTGCAGTTGCAAGTGCGAATGACGCATGTGTGGCGATGTCCGAATACATATCCGGAAGTGAGGAAGCTTTTGTAGAGCAGATGAATGCGAGGGCAAAAGGGCTGGGGATGGAGCATACTCACTTTGTAAACTGCAATGGTTTGGATGCGGATGGACATCTGACGACTGCTTACGACATTGCACTGATGTCCAGAGAGTTAATTACAAAGCATCCGGAGATTGAAAAATATTCTATGATCTGGATGGAAAATATTACGCATAAAACAAACAAGGGAACAAGCGAATTTGGTTTGTCAAACACAAATAAACTGGTGCGGCATTATCCATATGCCACAGGGCTTAAGACCGGATCTACAAGTAAAGCAAAATTCTGTATTTCTGCCACGGCAAGAAAGGATGGGATGGATCTGATCGCGGTGATCATGGCGGCGCCGGATTCTAAGATGCGCGTAAAGGATGCGACAACACTTTTAAACTATGGATTTGGAAAATGCACAAAGTATGTGGACAAAGAAAAAGGTGGATTAAAGGCGGTAAAAGTGGATGGGGGGACAAAGGAAAAAGTGAGGATCGAGCCGGAAGCAATCTTTCAGTATGTGGATACGACCGGAGCGAATTTGTCTGAGATACAGAAAAAACTAGTGTTAAAAAAAGGGCTTTCTGCACCGCTAAAGAAGGGAACAACGGTAGGAAAACTTGTCTATACACTGCAGGAAGAAACAATTGGAACTGTGCCGGTCAGAACAACAGAGAAGATAGATAAGATTACTTATGGACATGTGCTGAAAAAGGTGCTGAAAAGCTTTTGGTTGTAAAACGCTGAGAAAAATTATATAATGGAAGACAAATCAGCATTGCTGTGAGATGAAATGAGACAGTGAAAGAGGATAAGGGAACAGATATGGAAAGAGAAATTGTAAAGGTCCTAGAGATTATTGCGGTGGCAGCAGTTCTTTGTGTATTGGAGATGATACGTGAAATCCACACATTTAAAGTCACACATTATACGGTGACAGCCCCGAAGCTTGTGGGGGAAGAGACAAAGTTTGTCCTGCTAAGTGATCTTCACAATAAAGTATATGGAAAACATAATAAAAGACTGCTGTATGCAATTACAAAGCAGAGACCAGATGCAATTCTGATCGCAGGGGATATGCTAGTGGGGAAAAAGGGGGTATCTCCAAAGCCAGCGATGGAATTTGTGAAATCACTTGCAAATATCTGTCCGGTATTTTATGCGAATGGCAACCATGAGCAGCGGATGAAGGAAAATCCGGCAAATTATAGTCATGTCTATGAGCGATACAAGAAAGAGTTGAGTGCAGAACAGGTAATCTTCCTTGAAAATCGTTCGGTTGTACGAGAGTGGAATGGTGATCTGTTTACGATTTCCGGATTGGAGATTCCGTATGAGGGGTATGCAAAAAGGAAGTATCACAAAGTGACAGAAGCGGAGATTGAACAGCGGATTGGAAAGGCAAGCAGGGCAAGTTATCAGATTTTAATCGCCCACAATCCGTCACATGTGCCGGCATACAAAGAGTGGAAGGCAGATCTTGTTGTTTCAGGACATTTTCACGGAGGGCTGGTAAGGCTCCCGTTTCTTGGAGCTGTCATCACGCCACAGCTTAAGATCTTTCCGCGTTACAGTGGGGGGATTTACAGAGAAGGGCAGACAACGACGGTTGTAAGCAGAGGGATTGGAGAACATACGATACCGGTTCGGCTGTTTAACACACCGGAAGTAGTTGTGCTGCATATGAAAGGAAGACAGTAATGGGAATACCAGTAAAGCTGCAAGTGTTTGAAGGACCACTGGATCTGCTTTTGCATTTGATTGACAAAAATAAGATTGATATTTATGATATCCCCATCGTGGAAATTACAAGACAGTACATGGAGTATATCCGTGAGATGGAACGGACAGATTTGAATATTATGAGCGAGTTTCTTCTGATGGCAGCGACTCTTTTGGATATTAAGTCGAAAATGCTTCTTCCCAAAGAGGTGAATGAAGAAGGGGAGGAGGAAGATCCCAGGCAGGAGCTGGTGGAACAGTTGCTGCAGTATAAGCTGTACAAATATATGTCTTATGAACTTCGGGATCGGGAAATGGATTCAGACAGAGTGTTATTTAAGGAGGCTGCCATCCCACAGGAAGTGCAGGAGTATACCGAACCGGTAAATCTGGATGAACTTCTGGGAGATTTGGATCTTCGCAGGTTGAATCAGATTTTTCAGGAAGTGATGCGGAAAAAGGCAGATAAGATGGATCCGGTGCGCAGCAAATTTGGAACGATTGAGAAAGAAGAAGTGACGCTTTCTGATAAGATGTCCTATGTGGAAGAGTATGCAATGTTGAATGGGTACTTTAGTTTCCGTCAGCTTCTGGCAAGACAGCGCAGCAAGATGCATGTGATTGTCACGTTTCTCGCGGTACTGGAATTGATGAAAGTAGGTAAGATACAGATCACACAAGAAAAAACATTTGCGGAGATCATGATCACTTCTATGATGTAGCATGGCAAAAGAGAAGTGAAGCATTAAAAAGGAAAAATTGTACGATAACAAGAAAGGAACAGATAGTGTGGAAAAGAAAACTGAGAAGGAACTGCTAGGGGCTGTGGAGGCGATCCTTTTTGCAATGGGGGAGTCCGTGAGCCTTTCAAAAATTGCATCTGCGATCGGGAAAGATGAGACAGAAGCAAAAAGACTTTTGGAAGAACTGAAAAAACAGTATCAAAAGAAAGAGCGGGGAATCCAGTTGATCGAACTGGAGGATTCTTATCAGCTCTGTACAAAGCCAGAGTTATATGACTATCTGATTCAAGTTGCGAAACAGCCGAAGAAACATGTGCTGACAGATGTCCTGCTGGAGACACTCGCAATCGTGGCATATAAGCAGCCGGTTACAAAAATTGAGATCGAGAAGATCCGGGGAGTGAAGTCAGACCATGCGGTGAATAAACTTGTGGAATATGATCTGGTGTGTGAAGTGGGGAGGCTGGATGCGCCGGGAAAACCGCTGCTATTTGGCACAACCGAAGAATTTTTGCGACGATTTGGAGTGCAGTCGGTGGAGGAGCTTCCAAGCATTGCACCAGAGCAGCTAGAAGATTTTAAAGAAGAGGCAGAGCGGGAGATCAAAGATCGACTGGATGTCTGATCAAAAGAGATTCAGATGGACATATTCGGGAACTTCTAATCATACAATGAACTAACAGAACAACAGGTGTATGCTTATGAAGAAAGTTTTGATCGGAATTTTGACAGGAGTTTTGCTGGTCAGTTCCCCTGTCAGTGCGAAAGAAGAGATGGAACAGTTATACGCCCAGTCAGCGGTTTTAATGGACGCGGACAATGGGCGTGTTTTATTTGAAAAGAACGGTTCAGAAAAAAAGCCGATGGCGAGCACGACAAAGATCATGACATGTATTCTGGCATTGGAGGAAGGAAATCTTACAGATGTTGTGAATGTGTCAGAAAATGCGGCGAGACAGCCGAAAGTACATCTGGGGATGCAGATGGATGAAAAGTTTTATCTGAGAGATCTTCTATATTCCTTGATGTTGGAATCGCACAATGACAGTGCGGTAGCAATCGCGGAACATATTGGGGGGAGTGTGCAGGCATTCGCGGATAAAATGAATGCGAAGGCAAAAGAAATCGGATGCAGGGATACATATTTTATTACACCTAATGGGCTGGATGCTTCGGATGACAAGGGAGAACATTCAACGACAGCAGAAGATTTGGCCAGGATCATGAGTTACTGTATTTTGAAATCTCCGAAGAAAGAGAGCTTTCTTTCAATCACTCAGAAGGAAAGCTATCATTTTATGGATGTAGATTGCCATCGTTCGTTTTCCTGCCAGAATCACAATGCGTTTTTGACAATGATGGATGGAGCGTTATCTGGAAAGACAGGATTTACCGGGAAGGCGGGGTATTGCTATGTCGGCGCGCTTGAAAGCAGGGGAAGAACATTTGTAGTTGCCTTGCTTGGATGCGGATGGCCGAACAATAAAGGATATAAATGGGCAGATACCAGGCGATTGATGGCATATGGGATGGAAAACTATGAGCTGCGGGAGGCATTTTCCGGGAAAGAACCCATCCGTGACGTAACTGTGAAGGCGGGAATTCCTACTAGTGGAAATCTGTTTGAGAAAGCACATGTTCCGGTAAAGATTGAGAAGATTCAAAACAGTCCGGTGGAAGTCCTTTTGCACCGAGAAGAAGAAATTGAAACTGTTGTAGAATTGCAGGAAGAAGTGCAAGCGCCGATTGAAAGATATGAGAAGCTTGGAACGGTTCGCTATATTCTGGACGGGGAAGTACTTCAGCAATACCCGATCGTAGCCCAGGAGAACGTCGAAAAAATAAATTTTCGATGGATCTTTCAAAAAATCAGCAGATACTATTTTTTAAATGAAGACGGAAGACTGTAAAAAAGAAAGAAGACTGAAAGAGGGCACCTAAGATCAGCAAAAAAGATCTTAGGTGCCCTTTGACTATGGAAAACCTGCTGTGCTTAGCTCCGGCAGGAATCTATGATAGTTAGATTTCCCTTGTGTATACTTTGAGCCATTCGTTTTCTTCTTCTGTCATATAAGGAGAAAGTGTCTCGTATACAAATTTGTGATAACTGTTCAGATAATTGCGTTCGTCTTTATTCAGAGCTTCCGGTACGATCGCATCTAAGTCAATCGGAACGACTGTCACATTTTCCAGTCCCATGAATTGGCCAAATTCATTTTTTTCACCTTTGCGCACAACGAGTTCATTTTCCAGACGGATTCCGTGGGAATCTTCAATGTAGATTCCAGGTTCGTCGGTGATGACCATACCCTCCTCGAGCACTGCTGGTGGCAGGCCTGAAGGGGATAGCTGCCAACGGAAAGAAGCAGGTCCTTCGTGAATGTTTAGAAGGTAACCGACTCCATGTCCAGTGCCACACTTGTAGTCGATATTCAGAGACCACATAGGTTCTCTTGCAAGGATATCAAGGTTCACACCCCTGCAGCCATATAGAAATCTTGCTCTTGCGAGGTTCATCATACCGCGGGCAACAGCCGTAAAGTGTGTCTTCAGTTCGTCGCTGACCGGTCCAAGAGCAACTGTACGAGTCAAGTCTGTGGTACCTTCATAATAATTTCCGCCGGTATCTGCAAGGAGGAAGTGCTCTGGTTTCAATTCGTAATCAGATTCCGGAGTAGCGCTGTAATGCATCATGGCAGCATGTTCTTTGTATGCGACGATCGGAGAAAAACTTGGACTGATAAATCCCGCCTGCTGGCTGCGGAACTCTTCTAGTTTGTCAGAGGCGCTGCGCTCTGTAATCGGCATCTTTCCTACATTTTTCTTAAGCCAATACATAAATTTTGTGAAAGCGACCCCGTCTTTGATATGGCTTGCGCGAATATTTTTCAATTCTGTCTTATTTTTGATTGCCTTAAATGCTGTTGTAGGATTTGGTTTCTCCACTTTTTCTGTTGCGTCAGGGAGATTTTTATAGATCGCATAATTGATCCGGGAAGGATCTAAAAGCACATGAGAAGTTTCATCTAACGTCTTTACAAATGTGTAGATTTCTTCATAAGGATGTAAGATGACAGAAAGCCCGTTCCAGCTATCTAAAATTTCCTGATTTAATTTGGATTCGTTGATAAACAGATGTACGTCCTCCATCGTGATCACAGCATAGCTCAGCACAAGAGGAGTATACATTACATCTCCGCCTCGAATATTGAGCAGCCATGCGATATCGTCAAGAGAAGAAAGAATATGGACTGTCGTGTCAGCTTCTTGCATTTTTTCACGGAGACGTTCCAGTTTGGAGGCGGTACTTTCTCCTGCGTATGCAAGATCCAATAAAAATGCCGGAGCATTTGAAAGAGCCGGGCGATCTTCCCAGATATAGGAAATCAGATCTTCGTCATAGGAAATGGAGACTGCTTTTTCTTTTAATACTTCTTCATAATTCTGACCTTCGGAAGCGCCGATGACTTTTCCGTCAAATCCGAGCACTCCGTGATCTGGAAGAACCGATTCCAAATATTCTTCTTTTGTAGGGACATCAGGTTCTGCCATACGGAAAAGTCTGATTCCACTTCCTTCTAATTGTTTTTCTGCCTGAATGAAATAGCGTCCATCTGTCCAGAGACCTGCATCATCTTTTGTGATGATCACTGTTCCGGCAGAACCGGTAAATCCGGAGATAAACGCTCTGGCTTTAAAATGTTCTCCTACATATTCGCTTTGATGATTGTCAGCGGATGGGATAATATAGGCATCCATCTTTCTCTCTTCCATGAGTTTTCTGAGTTTTGCAATTCTGTCTGTTACACTCATTTCTATTTCCTCCTTAGATACATTTTATAATGTGCGGGAACAAAAAGATGTCCCCGTTTCATGCCTTTTCTATTGTATCATAATCGTGAGTGGAATCAAACAAAATATACAAAAACAAAGAAAGAAGAAGTGAAAAAATCAGCATGATGGAAGAGGATATTTTGAGGGAGGACGTCTCAGTTGAATATGTGAAAAAAATATCAAAAAGCAATTGCTATTTTTTAAGCAGTATTATATAATATAATAGGCAGAAAATTTGGCTAAACTTTATGAAATTTTAGAAATTGGAGGGCTAAAAGATATGAGTTACGAAACAACAGAGAACCGCGCAAGCGAAAGAATTGCCGCTTTGCTTGACGAGGGAAGTTTTGTTGAAATCGGTGCTGCTGTTAAAGCGAGAACGACTGATTTCAACATGCAGACAAAAGAAACTCCGGGAGACGGTGTTGTGACTGGATACGGGGTGATTGATGGGAACCTCGTGTATGTATACAGCCAGAATGCCTCTGTATTGCAGGGGGCGATCGGTGAGATGCATGCAAAGAAGATCGCCGCAATCTATGATCTTGCGATGAAGATGGGAGCTCCGGTAATCGGTCTTGTAGATTGTGCGGGACTTCGACTTCAGGAAGCAACGGATGCGCTCCATGCATTTGGAACTCTGTATATGAAACAGACACTGGCATCGGGTGTAATTCCACAGATCACAGCAATTTTCGGAACATGTGGGGGAGGACTTGCAGTGATCCCTTCTCTGACAGACTTTACGTTTATGGAGAAAGAACATGCAAAATTATTTGTGAATTCTCCAAATGCACTGGAAGGAAATGTTATTACAAAGTGTGATACATCTTCTGCAAAATTCCAGAGTGAGGAAGCGGGTCTGGTAGATGGAACCGGAACAGAAGAGGAAATCTTAGAAGAAATCCGTTCGCTTGTATGTCTTTTGCCGGCAAATAATGAAGACGATAACTCTTATGACGAATGTACAGATGATCTGAATCGTCTCTGTGATGCGATCGAAAATGCAGCGGAAGATACAGCAGTCGTGCTCTCCACTCTTTCAGATAATCATGTATTTTTTGAGACAAAAAGAGACTATGCAAAAGAAATGGTAACAGGATTTATCCGTCTCAACGGTGTGACGATCGGTGCAGTGGCAAACCGCTGCAAGGTCTATGATGAAGATGGAAATGTGGAAGCAGAATTTGACGGTGGCTTAAGTGTACGTGGATGTAGAAAAGCAGCAGATTTTGTAAATTTCTGTGACGCATTCAATATTCCGGTATTGTCTCTTACTAATGTAGAAGGATATCATGCAACAATGTGTTCGGAGAGAAATATTGCCTCTTCTGTGGCAAAGCTTACATATGCGTTTGCAAATGCGACTGTACCGAAAGTGAATGTCATCATCGGAAAAGCATACGGAAGTGCCTATATAACAATGAACAGCAAGGCGTTGGGAGCAGATTTGGTATATGCATGGCCACAGGCAGAGATTGGAATGATGGATGCGAATCTTGCTGCCAAGATCATGTATGCAGAAGAGAGTGCAGAAGTGATCCGACAGAAGGCGGCAGAATATGAAGCGATGCAGACAAGTCCTTTGGCTGCGGCAGGAAGAGGATATGTAGATGCGGTGATCGATCCGAAAGATACAAGAAAATATCTGGTCGGTGCATTTGAAATGTTATTTACAAAGAGAGAAGATCGCCCGGCAAAAAAACATGGAACAGTGTAGAGAGGTGAAGCAAAGTGAAAAAAAGAATCAGCTTATTAATCGGTGCATTGGCTCTGACACTTAGTTTTACCGGATGTGGAAGTAAGAAAGAACTGGAATATGATGAAACACAGCTTACATATGTGACACAGTTTATCATTGCAAATTTTGAAGTGATGGATGAGGAAGCATTTGATAATTATCGGCAGGCATCGGAATATCAGATCAATAAGATCATGTCTGAAGCGAATGCGCCAATTGAACCAGAAGTACTTATTTCTATGATGGATGCCTGGGAAGCGGCAGAAAAAGAATGTGGAGAATATGTAGAACATGGCGAATATCAGTTTGAAGGTTCGGATTCTGGTGTAGTTGTGTCTACAGAAGCAGTGTATGAGGAGCGGGAAGCAACGCTGGAATTTAAGTTTGACGAGAATCTCAATATAGAATCACTTGATATTGCGGCAGATTATACAACCGGAGAAATTTTAAAGAAAGCCGGAATGAATACCATTCTTGGAATGGGAACTGTATTTCTTGTTCTGATCTTCCTTGCGTTTGTAATCTCACTTTTGAAATATATACCAATGCTTCAGGAAAAGTTTACAAAGAAGACAGAAAAAAACAAAACACCGGTAAAAGAAGTGCCAAAGGCAGAAGTTCCTGTAGTGGAAGAAGAGTTAACCGATGATGAAGAACTTGTGGCCGTAATTACAGCGGCGATTGCAGCGGCAGATGAAAGTGTGTCTGACGGATTTGTGGTAAGATCGATCCGCAGAAGAAAATCAAATAAATGGAATTAATTCAGGAGGAATTTGAAGATGAAAAGTTATACAATTACAGTAAATGGAAATGTATATGATGTGACAGTAGAGGAGAAAGCAGCAGGAGCAGGAGCAGCACCAGCGGCACCGGTACAGAAGAAAGCTCCAGTGGCACCAAAGGCAGCCCCGGCACCGAAGAAAGCAGCAGGGACAGGAAATGTCAAAGTGACAGCAGGTGCGGCAGGAAAAGTATTTAAATTAGAGGCAGCTGTCGGACAGCAGGTAGAAAAAGGAGCACCGATCGTTGTGATCGAGGCGATGAAAATGGAAATCCCGGTTGTAGCTCCGGAGGCGGGAACCGTAGCCAGCATTGATGTAGCAGTAGGTGATGCAGTGGAATCAGGAGCAGTACTGGCTACATTGAATTAATGATGTCCCGGACACAGACTGGAGGTTAAAATATGGAATACATTATGACTACATTGGATAACCTCATGCACCAGACGGCTTTTTTCAATCTTACAGTTGGAAATTACGTCATGATTGCGGTAGCATGCGTGTTTTTATATCTGGCGATTGCCAAAGGATTTGAGCCGCTTCTTTTGGTTCCGATCGCGTTTGGTATGCTGTTGGTAAATATTTACCCAGATATTATGTTATCCATTGAGGATTCTTCAAATGGAGTCGGAGGACTTCTTCACTATTTCTACTTGCTTGATGAGTGGGCAATCTTACCGTCACTGATTTTCCTCGGTGTCGGAGCAATGACCGATTTTGGACCACTGATTGCGAATCCGAAGAGTTTCCTCCTTGGAGCGGCAGCACAGTTCGGTATTTTTGCCGCTTATTTAGGGGCGATGGCAATGGGATTCAGTGATAAGGCAGCAGCAGCGATCTCTATTATCGGAGGAGCTGACGGACCTACATCGATCTTCCTTGCAGGAAAACTGCAGCAGACAGCAATTTTAGGACCGATTGCGGTAGCGGCATATTCTTATATGTCACTGGTTCCGATCATCCAGCCGCCGATCATGAAGCTTCTCACAACGGAAGAAGAAAGAAAAATCAAGATGGAACAGCTTCGTCCGGTATCTAAACTGGAGAGAATTCTATTCCCGATCATCATTACGATCGTCGTATCGCTGATCCTTCCAACAACAGCGCCGTTAGTCGGCATGCTGATGCTCGGTAACTTATTCAAAGAGTGTGGAGTTGTAAGACAGCTTACAGATACGGCATCGAATGCATTGATGTATATTGTTGTGATCCTGCTTGGAACTTCTGTCGGTGCAACGACAAGTGCAGAAGCATTTTTAAACTGGGATACGATCAAGATTGTTGTGCTTGGACTGGTAGCGTTTGCGTTTGGAACAGCTGCAGGTGTATTGTTCGGTAAACTGATGTGCAAGGTGACTGGAGGAAAAGTAAATCCGCTGATTGGTTCTGCCGGAGTATCTGCAGTGCCTATGGCAGCCAGAGTATCACAGAAAGTCGGGGCAGAGGCAGATCCTACAAACTTCCTGTTGATGCATGCGATGGGACCAAATGTCGCCGGAGTCATCGGTACGGCTGTTGCAGCAGGTACCTTTATGGCAATCTTCGGTGTAATGTAAGTTGAAAAAGTGAAATGTTAGGAGGAAGTAACATGGCAGATATAGCAAAAAAACCAATTAAAATTACAGAGACGATTCTGCGTGATGCACATCAGTCGCTGATCGCAACGAGAATGACGACAGAGCAGATGCTGCCGATCATCGATAAAATGGATAAGGTGGGATATCATTCCGTAGAGTGTTGGGGTGGCGCTACCTTTGACGCATCACTCCGTTTCCTGAAGGAAGATCCATGGGAGAGACTCCGGAAATTCCGTGATGGATTTAAAAATACAAAATTGCAGATGTTATTCCGCGGACAGAATATTTTAGGATATCGTCCGTATGGAGATGATGTAGTAGAATATTTTGTTCAGAAATCAATCGCCAATGGAATCGATATCATTCGTATTTTTGACTGTTTAAACGATCTTCGAAATCTGCAGACAGCAGTCACGGCAGCAAATAAGGAGAAGGGACATGCACAGGTAGCGTTGTCCTACACGCTGGGAGATGCATATACTCACGAATATTGGATCGATATCGCTAAGAGGATTGAGGATATGGGAGCAAATTCTATCTGTTTGAAAGATATGGCAGGTCTTCTCCTTCCATATGAGGCGACAGAGTTGATTGGTGCGTTGAAAGAAAATGTCAGCATTCCGATCCAGTTACATACACACTATACTTCGGGTGTGGCTTCCATGACATACTTAAAAGCAGTGGAAGCAGGTGTTGATGTGATCGATACAGCGATCTCTCCATTTGCACTTGGAACTTCCCAGCCTGCAACAGAAGTTATGGTAGAGACATTTAAAGGAACACCATACGATACTGGATTTGACCAGAACCTGCTTGCAGAGATTGCAGATTACTTCCGCCCAATCCGCGATGAAGCATTAGAATCAGGACTTCTGAATCCGAAGAACCTTGGTGTAAATATTAAGACATTACTGTATCAGGTGCCAGGTGGTATGTTGTCGAACTTGACTTCTCAGTTAAAAGAGCAGGGAGCAGAAGATCGATATTACGAAGTGCTTGAGGAAGTGCCGAGAGTTCGTAAAGATCTGGGAGAGCCGCCGCTTGTTACACCATCTTCTCAGATTGTCGGAACACAGGCAGTATTCAATGTCCTGATGGGAGAACGCTACAAAATGGCAACCAAGGAGACAAAAGATCTTCTGAGTGGAAAGTACGGGAAAACAGTCAAACCGTTTAACGAAGAAGTGCAGAAGAAATGTATCGGAGATGCAGAAGTTATCACATGCCGTCCGGCAGACTTGATCCCGGATGAGTTAGATACACTGCGAAGTGAAATGGAACAGTGGTCACAACAGGACGAAGATGTGCTTTCCTATGCGCTGTTCCCACAAGTGGCAACAGATTTCTTTAAATATAGAGAAGCGCAGCAGACGAAAGTAGATCAGACAGTTGCCGACACAAAGAACGGATCTTATCCGGTATAGAAAAATAAGACAGAGCCGACAAAGGACAGGGGAGCAAGCAGTCTGTCTTTGTCGATCATAAACCGACCCTGTGGGAGAGCAGCCAGAGAATAAAGCCTCCACAGGGTCGCTTTTATTTTGCAAATCCGCAGGTGTGTATGGAACGCATGTGGGGGTTGACAAACGCGCAATCTTCGCTATGATAAATGAAGACAGAAAAGAAAAAGGAGATACAAGATGAGGCAATCAATCTTATTTTTTGACATTGATGGAACACTTTTAAGCGATAAAACAGGGAAAATTCCGGACAGTGCGTTGGAGGCACTTGCAGAAGCGAAGAAAAATGGGCATTTACTCTTTATTAATACGGGGAGAACGGTCTGTGCGCTTCCGAAAGAGCTTTATCAATTTGAATTTGATGGATACTTGTGTGGGTGCGGATCGTATCTTCTCTTTCATGAGGAAGTATTACTGGAAAGTCATATTGAGGAAGCCTGTGGACAAAAATATATTGAGCAGATGCGGGAATGCGGGCTAGATGGTGTTTTGGAAGGAACGGAAGATCTTTATTTTCCGAAAAAAGTCTCGCGGTTTGAAAAATTGGAGCAGGGAAGACACTATTTCGGACAATTGGGTCTGGGAAAGAAGAAGCATATAGAAGAAGGTGGATTTCTTTACGACAAAATTTTTGTGTATGCAGATGAACAAAGTGAAAAGGAGCGTTTTTTTCGTCTGATGGAAGATGCGTTTGCGGTGATCGACCGGGGAGAAAATACATATGAGCTGACACAGAAAGCATTTTCGAAGGCGACGGCATGCGAATTCCTGGTAAAGAAATTCGGTCTGAATAAAGATCAGGTCTATGTATTTGGAGATAGTATGAACGATTTGTCGATGTTTGAATATGCATCACATACGATCGCAATGGGAAATCATGCGCCGGGGCTTGAGCCGTATACAGAATTTGTGACAAAGACAGTGGAAGATGGCGGAATTGCCTGGGCAATGAAGCATTATGGACTGATTTAGAATCCTTCCTTTACTTCAAGGAAGTAGTTGTGTATAATAAGTGAAGACTTAGAGGAAATGGTGGGGAAATTATGAAACATACAGGTGGAACAAGTGGGAATGAGTTCTTAAAGAGAATGGAGACACAGTATGAAAAGTTCAGCAAAGGACAGCGGCTTTTGGCTGATTACATTATAGAGAACTATGACAAGGCTGTTTTTTTGACCGCGGCAAAGCTTGGTGAAGTTGTCGGCGTCAGTGAGTCCACAGTTGTTCGCTTTGCCACGCAGCTTGGGTACAGTGGATATCCGGGCTTCCAGAAAGCGTTGGAAGAACTTGTGAGAAATAAGCTGAATTCGATTCAGCGTATGGAAGTGACTTATGGGAGAATCAGTCAGTCAGAAATTTTAGAGACCGTACTCCAGTCGGATATTGAGAAAATTAAAGTCACACTGACGAATATTGATCAAAGCGCATTTGACCGGGCGGTGGATATTATCCTTCAGGCACGAAAAATTTATGTCATCGGAATCCGAAGTTGTGCACCACTTGCTAATTTCCTACAGTTTTATTTGAATTTTCTGTTTGATAATGTGATTCTTGTCAATACGAATTGTTCCAGTGAGATTTTTGAACAGCTAATTCGAATCGGACAGGAAGATGCGATCATCGGTATCAGTTTTCCAAGATATTCACAACTGACCCGGAAGGCGCTTTCTTTTTCCAAAAAGCGAGAGGCAAAAGTGATCACACTGACGGATAGTGAACGCTCACCGATGACAGAATATTCAGACTGTAATTTGATTGCGAGAAGTGATATGGCATCGATTGCGGATTCACTTGTAGCGCCGCTCAGCGTGATCAATGCGTTTGTTGTAGCGCTCTGCATGAAGAAACAAAAGGAAATGCGGCGCACACTGGCATTTCTGGAAGAGATCTGGGATGAGAATCAAGTCTACGGAAACGATGAGATCGAGGAGGAAACAACCTTGGGAATAGGAGAAAAATAAGATGAGTAAAGTGTTGATTGTAGGCGGAGGAGCGGCTGGAATGTTTGCTTCTATTTTTGCGGCGCGAAATGGGAATGAAGTACATGTCTTTGAGAAAAATGAAAAACTCGGAAAAAAATTATTCATTACCGGGAAAGGACGCTGTAATATTACAAATGCCGGGGATATGGAAAATCTGTTTGAAAACGTTGTGAGCAACCGGAAATTTTTATATAGTAGCTTTTATAGTTATACAAATGAGGATGTCATTTCATTTTTTGAAACGCTTGGAGTTCCTACCAAAATTGAGCGCGGCAATCGTGTATTTCCGGTGTCAGATCATTCCTCGGATGTAATCGGAGCGCTTTCCGGCGAAATGAAGCGCGCTGGTGTCAAAGTGCATCTTTATACAAAGGTGTCAAAAATTTTAACAGAGAATGGCAGATTTTCCGGGTTAGAGTTTGCAGATGGCGCGTGCGTTCAGGGAGATGCCTGCGTGATTGCGACAGGAGGATTTTCTTATCAGACGACGGGATCTAACGGAGATGGATATCGATTCGCAGAGGAGCTGGGGCATACAGTGACTGATATCTACCCATCCTTAGTTCCTCTGGCAATTGAGGAAGAATTTGTAAAGGAGCTGCAGGGGTTGTCACTGAAAAATGTAGAGGCGGCAATTTATGAGGGGAAAAAGAAATTGTATCAGGATTTCGGAGAAATGCTGTTTACCCACTATGGGGTAAGCGGTCCGCTGATTTTAAGCGGCAGCAGCCATATTGCAAAGAAAGCAGGAGAGAAGAAACTGAAGCTTGTCATCGATCTCAAACCAGCATTGACGGAAGAGCAGCTCGACCAACGTGTGCTTAGGGATTTTGAGCAAAATATTAACAAACAGTTTAAAAATGCAGTGACAAGGCTGTTTCCGGCAAAACTGATACCGGTGATGATCGAACGGAGCAAGATCGATCCGGAAAAAAAGGTACATGATATTTCGAGGGAAGAGCGACAGAATTTTGTAAAGCTGATGAAACATTTTGAGATGACAATCTTAGGACTGCGTGGTTACAATGAGGCGATCATTACAAAAGGTGGCGTGAAAGTAAAAGAGGTCGATCCGGGAACAATGGAGTCTAAACTGGTGCCGGGAGTTTATTTCGCAGGAGAAGTGTTAGATCTTGATGCATTGACAGGCGGATATAATCTGCAGATTGCGTGGTCAACTGCATATGCGGCGGGAAGCAGTATAAAATAGCAGGGATAGATGTTGCAAAATTAGTGACGTTGGAAAATAAAAGAGAAAAATTGGCGGGAGACTGCCGGGAAAAGAGGAAATATGGGATATAATATTGCAATAGATGGACCGGCGGGTGCCGGAAAAAGTACGATCGCCAGGAGGGTGGCCAGAAAACTAGGATACATTTATGTGGATACTGGAGCAATGTATCGGGCGATGGCGGTTTATTTTCAGGAGCAGGGGCTTACTCCGGAAGACTTGGAACATATGAAGAAAATATGCGGCGGAGCAGAAATTGTGATTCGCTATGAGAATGAAAGCCAGCAGGTATATTTAAATGGAAAGAACGTTACTGGAAGACTCAGAGAGGAAGCAGTGGGCAGATTCGCATCTGTCGGATCGGCACTTCCGGAGGTGAGGGCGCACTTGCTGGAACTTCAGCGAAAACTGGCAAGAGATTATGACGTTGTGATGGATGGACGTGATATCGGAACGAATATTCTCCCGCATGCAGATGTCAAAATCTATCTTACAGCAAGTGTCAGGACGAGAGCGGAAAGAAGATTCAAAGAACTTCAGGAAGCTGGTCAGGCATGCGCTCTAGAAGAGATTGAGAAAGATATTCAGGAGCGTGATGAACGTGATATGACAAGGGAGACCGCTCCGTTGAAGCAGGCGAAGGATGCAGTGCTGATCGACTCTTCTGAGATGACGATCGAAGAAGTCGTGCAGGCAATTTTATCGGTGTGTAAGTAGGAATTGGAAAAGTAATGGAAAGTGAGGCGGCAGATGGAGGTAAATGTTGCAAAGACCGCAGGGTTCTGCTTTGGTGTAAAGCGGGCAGTAGACCAGGTGTATGAGCAGACGGAAAAGGAAAATGGGAAGAAAATCTATACATATGGGCCGATCATTCACAATGAGGAAGTGGTGAAGGATCTCAGGAGTCGAGGAGTGGAAGTGATTCATTCGGAAGAAGAGTTGGCAGCGCTGACAGAGGGGATCGTGATCATCCGTTCTCATGGGGTGCCAAAGAGGATCTATGATCTGCTGGAGGAGAGAAAGCTGCAGTATGTAGATGCAACCTGCCCGTTTGTAAAGAAGATACATAATATTGTAAAGAAGGCAAGTGAGGAAGGAAGTCATGTGATCATCATTGGGAATCCGGAACATCCCGAAGTGCAGGGAATTATGGGTTGGTCACTTTTGCCGGTGACTGTAATTCAAGATGCGGAGGAAGCAGAGCAACTGTCTTTGCCGGAGGAACAAAAGATATGTATTGTATCACAGACGACATTTAATTACAATAAATTCAAAGATTTAGTTGAAATTATCTCCAAAAAGAGGTATGATATAAGTGTTTTAAATACGATTTGTAATGCGACAAAAGAGCGCCAGACAGAAGCAAAAAGCATTGCAAAGGGTGTTGATGCTATGATCGTGATCGGCGATAAGCATAGTTCAAATACCCAGAAATTATTTGAAATATGTAAAAAAGCATGTAACAATACGTACTATATACAGACACTTGACGATTTGGATATGAATCAATTAAGGTCCGTGGAAACAGTAGGTATTACAGCAGGGGCATCCACGCCCAATAAAATAATTGAGGAGGTTCAAAAAAATGTCAGAATTAACTTTTGAACAAATGTTGGAAGAATCATTTAAAACAATACGAAATGGAGAGGTTGTTGAGGGTACTGTAATCGATGTGAAACCGGACGAGATCATCCTGAATATCGGATGTAAAGCAGACGGAATCATTACACGTAGCGAGTATACAAACGAACCAAATGTTGATTTAACAACAGTTGTTTCCGTTGGTGATCCGATGACTGTAAAAGTGCTGAAGGTAAATGACGGAGAAGGTCAAGTGCTGTTGACTTATAAGAGACTTGCAGCAGAAAAAGGAAACGAGAGATTAAGAGAAGCTTACGAGAATAAAGAAGTGTTAAAAGCAACAGTAGCACAGATTTTAGGTGGAGGATTAAGTGTTGTTGTTGACGAAGCAAGAGTATTTATTCCTGCAAGCCTTGTATCAGATTCTTATGAAAAAGATTTGAGCAAATACGAAGGACAGGAAATTGAATTTGTAATCAGCGAATTCAATCCAAGAAGAAATCGTGTGATCGGCGATAGAAGACAGCTTCTCGTAGCAGAGAAAGCAGAGCTTCAGAAAGAGCTGTTTGCTAAATTAAAAGTAGGCGATACAGTAGAAGGAACTGTGAAAAATGTAACAGATTTTGGTGCATTTATCGATCTTGGAGGAGTAGATGGTCTTCTTCATATCTCAGAGATGTCTTGGGGAAGAGTAGAAAATCCAAAGAAAGTATTCCAGGTAGGAGATCAGGTGAAAGTTCTTGTAAAAGATATCAACGATACAAAGATTGCACTCAGCCTGAAATTCCCAGAATCTAATCCATGGGCAAATGCTTCTGAAAAGTATGCTGTAGGAGCAGATGTAACAGGAAAAGTTGCAAGAATGACAGATTTTGGAGCATTCGTTGAACTTGCACCAGGTGTAGATGCACTTCTTCATGTATCTCAGATTTCAAAAGCTCATGTAGAAAAACCTTCTGATGTATTATCTGTTGGACAGGAGATTGTTGCAAGAGTTGTTGACTTAAATGAAGCTGAGAAGAAAATCAGCCTTAGCATGAAAGCATTAGAGCCAGAGACAGAGGCAGCAGAAACTACAGAAGAATAATCAAAAGCTGAATAGTAATATTGAATCATTGCCACATTAGGAGAGTTCTCCTAATGTGGTTTTTTGTGTTTTCCCCCTGCCAATCATTTGTCTTCACTTTCACAAAGATGTTAAAAAAACGACAAGCTGTTTGCAAAAATATACAAGAAAAATGGGAAATTCAATAGAAAAATCTTTGGTTTTTTTGTATGATATATATAAATTATAAGAAAGAAGGAGAAAAAATGGGATTGTTGACGTTTAAAGGCGGGATTCACCCGGACGATGGCAAGAAGCTGTCGAAAGACAAACCGATCGTGGAAGCCAAACCGGGCAAAGAACTGGTCTATCCGCTTTCACAGCATATCGGAGCACCGGCGAATCCAATCGTAGAAATAGGGGCAAGAGTACTCCGGGGAGAAAAAATTGCTGAGGCAGGTGGATTTGTATCTGCGCCAATTTATTCTTCCGTGTCGGGAACGGTCAAGGCGATCGCTCCAAATTTTACATCTACGGGTGCAAAAGTGAACAGTATCATAATTGAAAATGATGAACAGTATGAAGAGGCGAAGTGGAGAGAAGTGATTCCACTTGAGCAGATGAAAAAAGAAGAAATCTTAAATTGTATTGCGGAAGCAGGAATTGTCGGCATGGGAGGAGCAGGCTTTCCTACCAGAGTAAAATTGTCACCGAAAGAACCGGAGAAAATAGAATATATTATCGCAAACTGTGCAGAGTGTGAGCCATATATCACAGCAGATTATCGCCGGATGCTTGAGACACCAGAGAAGTTAGTTGGCGGGATGAAAGTTGTTCTGCAGTTGTTTGAGAATGCAAAAGGTATCTTTGGAATCGAGGATAATAAGCCGGACTGCATTGAAAAGTTAAAAGAACTGACGAAAGATGAACCGAGGATGGAAGTGAAAGTTCTCCAGACAAAATACCCGCAGGGAGCAGAACGACAATTGATCTATGCGACGACAAAGCGTGCGATCAATTCTTCTATGTTGCCGGCAGATGCAGGCTGTATTGTGGATAATGTGGAGACATTGATTGCGATTTACGAGGCGGTTATTTCCGGAAAGCCACTCTATGAAAGAGTTGTCACTGTCAGCGGAGATGCGGTCAAAGAACCTGGCAATTTTCTTGCTCCTTGCGGCATGAGCCAGATGGAACTTATCGAGATGGCAGGTGGATTTGAAGGCGTGCCGGAGAAAGTGATCTCAGGTGGACCGATGATGGGGTTTGCAATGTTTTCCACAGAAGTACCTGTGACAAAAACTTCTTCTGCAATCCTTGGATTTTCTAAGGATGAAGTGAAAAAGCATGAGCCAAGTGCGTGTATCAACTGCGGACGCTGTGTGGATGCCTGTCCAAGCAGGATCGTTCCGTCGCGACTGGCAGATTTTGCTGAACGGCATGACGAAGAGTCGTTCCTGAAATGGGAGGGGCTGGAGTGTGTGGAATGTGGTTCCTGCAGTTATGTCTGTCCGGCAAAGAGACACTTGAAGCAGGCAATTGGTTCTATGAGGAAGATTGCTCTGGCAAATAAGAAGAAATAGGGAGAGACATATGAACGAGACATTTAATATATCATCTTCGCCGCATATACGCGCAAAGGTCACGACAGGAAATATTATGTTCCTTGTCCTGATCGCGTTAATGCCGACGACACTTTTTGGAATTTATAATTTTGGCGTACAGGCACTTGGAATCGTGTTTCTGACAGTTGCTTCTGCAGTAGCGACAGAGTATCTTTTTGAGCGGTTCATGGGGAAGAAGATCACGATTGCTGATGGAAGTGCAGCGGTCACAGGTCTGCTTCTCGCATTAAACCTTCCGCCGACAGCGCCGTGGTGGATGTGCGTGCTTGGGGCGGTGTTTGCGATTTTAGTAGTCAAGCAGCTGTTTGGCGGACTTGGACAGAATTTTATGAATCCGGCACTTGCTGCGAGGTGCTTTCTTTTGATTTCCTTTACAGGGAGAATGACAACATTTGTCTATGACGGGGTGTCAGGCGCCACGCCGCTTGCCCAGCTAAAAACAGGTGAGAGTGTCAATACCATGGACATGCTGATTGGAAATATTGCGGGAACAATCGGTGAAACATCTGTGATCGCAATTATGATCGGTGCGATGTTCCTTCTGTTTATGGGAGTGATCGATCTTCGGATTCCGGGGACATATCTGATCACTTTTATTGTGATGATCGTATTGTTTAGTGGAAAAGGATTCGACTTGAACTATCTTACTGCACAGTTGTGTGGAGGTGGTTTGATGCTTGGTGCATGGTTCATGGCGACAGATTATGTGACGGCACCGATCACAAAGAAAGGGCAGATTTTGTATGGTGTCTGTCTGGGAGTGCTGACGGGGTTATTCCGTCTGCTTGGAAGATCTGCAGAGGGAGTTTCTTATGCAATCATTATCAGCAATCTGCTTGTCCCATTGATTGAAAGAGTAACCCGCCCACGTCCATTCGGGAAGGGAGGAGAGAGATAATGAATCAGAAGATCATAAAAAATACATTGATCCTGACTGCGATCACATTGATATCCGGTCTGCTTCTCGGATTTGTCTATGAGATTACAAAAGAGCCGATTGCTGCCAGCAGAGAAAATCGAAAGCAGGAGGCATATCATACTGTGTTTCAAGAGGCAGAAACTTTTCAGACATTTGAAGCATTTGAGGAAAAAGAGGCAGAAGAAATTTTAAAAAATGCAGGGGTTAGTGGTTGCTATGTCAATGAAGCGGCATTGGCCCTTGACAGCGGGGAAAGTGCAATTGGCAGTGTGGTAACAGCTACATCCAAAGAAGGATATGGCGGAGAAATCAAAGTGTCTGTCGGGATTACACTGGATGGCACTGTGACAGGAATCGAACTGTTATCAATCAGTGAAACTGCCGGTCTTGGAATGAATGCACAGGAACCGGAATTTAAAGAACAGTTTCAAGATGTCAATACAGATCATTTTGAGGTTGTAAAAGGAGATGGTGGCAAAGAGGGTAAGATCGATGCGTTAAGCGGAGCAACGATCACAACCGATGCGGTTACCAATGCGGTCAATGCCGCAGTTGCCTATTATCATGGAGCAATGGAAGGAGGAAGTGTCAATGAATAAGTGTACGGAACGACTTTTTAACGGACTGATCAAGGAGAACCCGACATTTGTGCTGATGCTTGGAATGTGTCCGACACTTGCGGTGACGACTTCTGCAATCAACGGACTCGGGATGGGACTGACAACAACGGTTGTCCTTGTAATGTCAAACATGTTGATCTCCATGCTGCGAAAGATTATCCCGGACAGTGCGCGTGTACCGTCTTTTATTGTGATCGTGGCATCGTTTGTCACAATGGTGCAGTTTTTGTTGGAAGGGTTTATTCCAAGTCTTTACGATTCGCTTGGACTTTATATTCCGCTGATTGTTGTAAACTGTATTATTCTTGGACGTGCTGAGAGCTATGCTTCCAAAAATCCGGTGCTTCCGTCTATCTTTGATGGACTTGGGATGGGGCTTGGCTTTACAGTAGGTCTGACAGCAATCGGAATGGTCCGTGAGATTATCGGAAGCGGGAAGATTTTTGGCTGGAAGATCATGCCGGCCTCGTATGAACCAATCACGATCTTTGTGCTTGCTCCAGGTGCATTTTTTGTGCTTGCCTGTCTTGTGGCGGTTCAGAACAAAGTGAAAGCGGCAAAGGCGAAAGGTGGACAGCAGGAGGCGGCTAGTGGCTGTGATGGCAGCTGCGCATCCTGTGGAAACGGAAGTTGTGGAAAAGCAGTGTTTTCGGTAGAGAAGCAGGAGGGAAAGTAAATGGAAGAACTATTATTGATTGCAGTCGGTGCAGCGCTTGTAAATAATGTTGTTCTCAGCCAGTTTTTAGGTCTTTGTCCGTTCCTCGGCGTATCTAAAAAGGTGGAGACGGCAGCAGGAATGGGAGGAGCAGTTATTTTCGTGTTGACGATCTCTTCCTTTATCACAAGCCTGATTTACAAATTTATTCTTGCAAACGATGCAATTTTAAATGGAAGACTTGTCTATCTTCAGACGATTGTGTTTATTCTTGTCATCGCTGCACTTGTGCAGTTTGTGGAGATGTTGTTAAAGAAAATGATGCCTCCGCTTTACAACGCGCTTGGGGTGTACTTGCCATTGATTACGACAAACTGTGCGGTACTTGGAGTTGCTCTGAAAAACGTGCAGAAGGATTATGGAATTTTAGCCAGTATTGTGAATGGGTTTGCAACGGCGGTAGGATTTACGATCGCCATTGTCATCATGGCAGGAATTCGGGAGAAGACAGAACATAATGATGTGCCGGAATCTTTTCGGGGAATGCCGATTGTGCTTGTGACAGCAGGCTTGATGGCGATTGCATTCTTTGGATTTTCCGGATTGAATTTATAGGCAGGAGGAAAGACGATGAGTATTACAGGAATTATATTTGCTGCCCTGATCGTGGGAGGAGTCGGCCTGTTCATTGGTGTATTCCTCGGAGTTGCGGGACAGAAATTTGCAGTGGAAGTTGATGAGCGTGAAACAAAAGTATGTGATGCGCTTCCGGGCAATAATTGCGGCGGCTGCGGATATGCAGGATGCTCCGGACTTGCTGCCGCGATCGTAAAAGGAGAGGCGGAAATCGCTGCCTGTCCAGTCGGCGGCGCTCCGGTAGCGGAAAAAATCGGAGAGATTATGGGAGTTGCAGCAGGAGAACAGAAGCGGATGACTGCGTTTGTCAAATGTGCGGGGACTTGTGGGAAAGCAAAGCAGGATTATGCGTACACGGGAATCGAGGACTGCGTGATGATGGCGCATATGCAGAATGGTGGTCCAAAATCCTGTGATTACGGATGTTGTGGATTTGGCACTTGTGTAAAAGCCTGTCCGTTTGATGCGATTCACATTGTAGACGGAGTTGCGGTAGTAGATAAAGAAGCATGCAAAGCATGTGGAAAATGTATCAAAGCATGTCCGAAAAATCTGATCGAGCTTGTACCGTATGAGGCAAAGCATCTTGTACAGTGCAGTTCTAAGGAAAAGGGAAAAGACGTGATGGCTGTATGCAGCACGGGATGCATTGGCTGTCGGATGTGTCAGAAAGTCTGCCCGGCAGATGCAATCGTTGTGGAGAATAATCTTGCGTGGATCGACCCAGAGAAGTGTACGAACTGTGGAGCATGTGTTGAAAAATGTCCGAAAAAGATCATTCTGTAAAAGAGTTTGTGAAAAAGATAGCTGCACGGATCAGGAAGGATTTGTTCCAGTACCGGACAGCATTGTTTGCAGTAGCAGGATATTTTCTTTTTATGCATGTAGGCTGCAATGCGGGCTGTCCGAGTGTCTGTCTGACGGGATTTCCGTGTCCTGCCTGTGGTCTGACACGAGCTGCCAGGCTTTTGTTTTGCGCAAAGTTTGTTGAGGCATATCGGATGAATCCGATGATTTATCCGATGATCCTTTTTCTGTGTGCGTTTTTCTTTTATCGCTATATTCTTGGAAGAAAACTGCCGCATGTGGCAGCATGGGGTGCAGTTCTCCTTATTGCATGTATTGTAATTTATATTTACCGGATGCTGACACAATTTCCGGGAGAAGCTCCGATGGGATATTATCGAGAGAATCTTTTATACAAAATATTGGACAGAATATATAGAAGATAGAAAAATGCAAAAAAATAATTGTGCAAAACATAAAAATATGCTAGAATCAAAAAATAGAAATGTACTTGAATTTCAGATTAGAAGGATATAGCGCATGTTCAAAATAATTTGAAAGAGAGAACGAGGAGGATTTTAGTATGGATGAAAAATTCAGTAATATGCCAGAGCAGGATCAGAATGCAGAGGCAGCAGACAATTCTTATCAGCAGACGATGAACTATGGATATTATAGTGATGGTTCTCAGAATGGTTCTGGCGAGAACAATGGAGCATATCAGCAGAACTATAATCAGAATTATAATATGAACTATAATCAAGGATACCAGCAGAATTATAGTGGGAATCCCGGAAAGAAACCATTAGATGCACCATTATCTATGGGTGAGTGGTTGCTTACTATTCTGGCAGGATTAGTTCCTTGCGTAGGAATTGTTCTCTATTTTATTTGGGCATTTGGTGCCAATACAAATATCAACCGGAAAAATTATAGCCGCGCGATGTTGATCGTGATGGCAGTTGTCATTGTACTTTATACATTATTCTTTGTTGTGTTCGGAATTGCAATGTCAAATGCACTTTATTATTAATTAGCGTCAGATCTCTCAGACATAGACGAATTTTTGAAATCTATGTCTGGGAGATTTTTTATATAGGGAACATCTATGGAATCCTGTGCAGTAGAAAACACGTTTCGCATGAGAATACGATATTGCAGACTGATACAATTCACATGAAATCGAACATGTGGTTGCATCCGATCATTGGTTGTGATAGAATGAGTAGTACCGAAATGAATGGACAGAAAAGATCAGAGAGGAATCGTGATAGGATGAAAAAGAATGACTGGATCCTGGCAGGAACTGTTTTGATCGCTGCACTTTTCTTTCTGGTGGGGAATTGTTTCACGGAAAGAAGAGGAAAGGATGCAGAAAAATATTTGAGAATAAAAGTAGACGGAGAAGTTTTTCGGGAAGTCAATCTGGAGGAAGATGCGGAGATTACAATTGGAGAACATAACCGGGTAAAAATTCAGGATGGGCAAGTGGAGATGATCTGGGCAGATTGTCCGGATCAGATTTGTGCTGCACATCCGAAGATTTCAAAGAATCGTGAGAGTATTATCTGTCTTCCGAACAAGGTGATTTTGGAGATTGTAGACAGAGCGGATGAAGGAAGTAAGGAAAATGATGCAGTTGCAGGATAGAAATCAGAAGCATCGGAAGGACTGGGGCAGACAATCAGCTTATTTTGGGATGTTTCTGGCGTTGTCATTGATTTTTAGTTATGTGGAAACTTTGATTCCGATTTCTTTCGGAATCCCGGGCATCAAGCTTGGACTGGCAAATATTGTCACAGTGACAGCGCTTTACTATGCCGGGACGAAGGAGGCCTTTGTGTTGGCGATTCTTCGAAATATTTTGACAGGCTTTCTGTTTGGGAATCTGTTTGCTATTTTTTATAGTATTGCCGGAAGTTGTTTTAGTATTTTAATTATGCATCTTTTGAAGAAGAGAGGAAGCTTCAGTGTGATAGGTGTCAGTATTGCCGGTGGAGTGTTTCATAATATCGGACAGCTTCTTGTTGCAATGCTGGTGGTGGAAAGTTTGAGTATTTCCTATTATATGCCGGTGCTGTTGACAGCCGGAATACTCACCGGAGCAGTGATCGGGCTACTCGTACAGAGATTACAGCGATATTTACAGAAAGGACAGACGAGATGATTTCATATATTAGAGGAGAACTGGCTGCGGTCGGTGAAGAACAGGTCGTAGTAGAAGTGCAGGGGATTGGATATGGGATCTTCATGCCGGGGCAGGCAATGACGATGTTGCCTCCGATAGGGAGTGAAGTAAAGATCCATACTTATCTGAACGTGCGTGAGGATGCCATGCAGTTGTTTGGGTTTCTGACAAAAGATGATTTAAAAGTTTTTCGGCTTTTGATCGGAGTGAATGGAATTGGGCCGAAAGGAGGCTTGAATATTTTATCGAAGATGACACCGGATGACTTGCGGTTTGCGGTGCTGGCAGGGGATGTTAAAGCAATCTCAGCGGCTCCGGGAATCGGAAAGAAGACGGCTGAGAAGCTGATCATCGAACTAAAAGACAAGCTGAACATTGATGATGTATTGACAAAAGAAGAGGAAGTGATGTCGGTCCCATCAGGAGGAGCGGATATGCAGTCGGAAGCGGTGCAGGCGCTTGTGGCACTTGGCTATGGCAGTGCAGAAAGCCTGAAGGCGGTCAAGAAAGTTCCGATGACAGAGACGATGACTGTAGAAGAACTATTGAAACAATCGTTAAAATTTATGGTATTTTAAAGGACAAGGACAGATATGGCAAAGAGAATTATTACAACAGAGAATCTGGAAGAAGATGTAAAGATTGAAAGTCATTTAAGACCGACTCTCCTAAAAGATTATATTGGGCAGGAGAAGGCGAAAGAGACGCTGAAGATTTATATTGAGGCTGCAAAGGCAAGAGGAGAATCTCTGGATCATGTGTTGTTCTATGGTCCTCCGGGACTTGGGAAGACGACTCTTGCCGGAATCATTGCAAATGAGATGGAAGTCAATGTAAAGATCACGTCTGGTCCGGCGATTGAAAAACCCGGGGAGATGGCAGCAATTTTAAATAATCTCCAAGAAGGAGATGTTTTGTTTGTGGATGAGATCCATCGTCTGAACAGACAGGTAGAGGAGGTACTCTACCCGGCGATGGAAGATTATGTGATCGACATTATGATCGGAAAAGGGGCGGGGGCACGTTCCATCCGCCTAGATCTTCCTCATTTTACATTGGTTGGAGCGACAACGCGGGCAGGGATGCTTACGGCGCCGCTGCGGGATCGTTTTGGAGTTGTACAAAGATTGGAATTTTACACAGAAGAAGAGTTGCGGACGATCATCATGCGCTCGGCGGATGTACTTGGCGTGGAGATAGATGCAAAAGGTGCATTAGAGCTTGCAAAGCGTTCCAGGGGAACCCCGCGTCTGGCGAATCGCCTGTTAAAGCGGGTGAGAGATTTCGCGCAGGTCAAGTACGATGGACGGATTACGGAAGAAGTGGCAAATTATGCGCTGGATCTTTTGGATGTGGATCGTTATGGGCTTGATCATGTGGATCGGAATCTTTTGCTTGCAATGATCGAGAAGTTTCAGGGAGGACCGGTTGGACTGGAAACACTTGCGGCATCGATCGGTGAGGATTCGGGTACTATCGAGGATGTCTGCGAGCCATACCTTTTAAAAAATGGATTCATCCAGAGAACACCGAGAGGAAGGATTGTCACGGACAAGGCATATGCACATTTGGGAATTTCCTATAAAAATCAGTAAAAATAGTTGTTTTTCTGGAAATATGGTTTATAATGGAGAAGAAGATTGTAAAGCATAAGGAGGTTTTCCATGGCTTCGGGAAAGAATTATACAGAAGTTTTGATAGGTGGAAAAGTTTTCACACTCGGCGGATTTGAGAGTGAAGAATATCTTCAGAAAGTATCCACTTATTTGAATCATAAAATTGCAGAATGTACCAGCAGCGAGAACTATCGCAGACAAAGCGCAGAACTTAGAAGTATTCTTCTGTCGTTGAACATTGCGGACGATTACTTTAAGGCGAAGCAGCTGGGCAATACATTTGAAGAAGATATTGAAAAGAAGAACAAAGAGATGTACGATCTGAAGCATGAGCTGATCACGGAGCAGATCAAGCTTGAGAATCTACAGAAAGTGATGGAAGATCTGAAGGAAGAGAATAGAGCCTTGCAGATGAAGATTGTTAAACTGGAAACTGAAATGAACACAAGAAACAAATAGGCTGTCATCTGACAGCCTTTTTTAAAGGATAGAAAAATGAAAAGAATAGAAATATTGGCACCGGCAGGATCCTATGAAAGTTTGGAGGCAGCTGTTTTAGCAGGAGCAGATGCGGTCTATGTCGGAGGAAATAAATTTGGTGCGCGGGCATTCGCAAATAATTTTTCAGAGGAGCAGATGTTGGAGGCGATTGATTTTGTCCACCTGCACGACCGAAAGATTTATATGACTGTGAATACGCTTTTAAAAGAAAAAGAAATTGAAAATGAACTGTATCAGTATATTGAGCCGTATTACAGGCAGGGGCTGGATGCAGTAATCGTACAGGATTTGGGTGTGCTGTCATTTCTGCGGCAGCATTTCCCGGATTTGCCTATTCATGCAAGCACGCAGATGACTGTGACAAATGTGCTTGGAGCAAAATTTCTCGAGGAGCAGGGGGTGGAGCGGGTTGTCACTTCCAGGGAACTCCAGCTTGAGGAAGTGAGGGAGATTACGGAACAGACAAATCTGGAAGTGGAAAGTTTCGTACATGGAGCACTCTGCTATTGCTATTCAGGGCAGTGTCTGTACAGCAGTATGATCGGAGGAAGGAGCGGGAACAGGGGGCAGTGTGCCCAGCCTTGCCGTCTGCCTTATAAGGTTGGCAAAAGTGGGAAAGAGTCTTATGTTCTGAGCCTTAAAGATATCTGTACGCTTGATTACATTCCGGAGTTGTGTGAGGCGGGAATTTATTCTTTTAAAATTGAAGGAAGAATGAAAAAACCAGAATATGTGGCGGCTGTTACTGCGATGTACCGCAAATATGCGGATCTTTATCTGACACAGGGAAAGAAAGGGTTTGCTGTATCCCGCAAGGATAAAGAGATGCTGATGGATATTTATAACCGCGGAGGGTTTCACGGGGGATATTATCACACGAGAAATGGAAGAGAAATGATCTCGCTGTCCAGACCGAATCATGCAGGTGTGGAAGCTGTGAAAGTGTTAAAACAGCAAGGAAAACAAGTGACTGCCAAAGCACTTCGTCCATTGGAAAAAGGAGATGTTCTGGAGATGCCAGACAAAAAAGAGACGTATACAGTTGGACAGGCGGTGGCAGAAGGACAGAAAATTTCCTTTGTGACACATAAGCATCAGAGAATCAGTGACGGGATGTCATTGTATCGTACGCGGAATGAAAAATTGCTCTCACAGATAAAAAACGACATTTTTAGAGAAAAAGTGCAGGAAAAAATTAAGGGGAATTTAATTCTTTCTCCGGGAAAATCTGCTATACTACAATTGCAGTGGAAACAGATTGCTGTGGAAGTCGAAGGAGCTGTGGCAGAAATCCCGCAGAATTCTCCGTTGGATGTTTCGCGGATTGAAAAGCAGATGAAAAAGACAGGAAATACGCCATTTCAATTTGAAGAGATTCAGGTTTGTGTGAAAGAAGAGGTCTTTCTTCCAATGCAGCAGTTAAATGAGCTGCGAAGAAAAGGGCTGGAGGCTTTGGAAGCAAAGATTGTGTCACAGTATAGAAGAAGTGGTTCAGAAGAAGTGGAGAAAGAAAAAAGGGGAAGAGAAGCAAAGATACTGGATGCTGGAAGAAGTCTGCATTTGCAACCAGAAGCAGCAACAGCAGAGATGTATGCATATGCGGAACAGGGATGCCAGCTAGAGCCGATTGCCGAGGCTTCCTGGATTTCCAGGGTATATATTGACTGTAACATGTTTCCGGGAATCTTACAATCTGCCAAGATGAATGAGGCTATTAGCTTTTTGCACGAAAAAGGGAAAACAGTATTTCTTGCAATGCCTCATATTTTCAGAGATAGGACAAGAAAGCGCTATGAGAAAAATTATGGGAAGCTTGAGGAGCAGTTTGACGGTGTGCTTGTTCGAAATATGGAATCCGTTCAGTTTTTACGAGAGCACTCTTATGAGAAGACAATTGTGGCGGATCATCATATCTATCAGTTTAATCACTATGCAAAGGAATTTTGGAAAAAATATGTGTCAGAACTTTCGGCACCGTTGGAATTAAATTGCCATGAACTCTCGGAGCTGGGATGCGAAGGGATGGAACTGTTGATTTATGGATATCTGCCGATGATGGTGTCTGCCCAGTGCGTGCAGAAGACAACGGCGGGCTGTGCACACCAGACGGGATTTCTTACTATGAAAGACCGCTGTCAGAAGTCATTCCAGGTAAAAAACTGTTGCGAAGAGTGTTACAATATCATTTATAACACTGCGCCGGTTGTATTGATTGACCAAAAGAGGGAGATTGAAAGGCTGTCCCCGGCAGCACTTAGACTTGCATTTACTTTGGAAGATGAGCAAAGAACAAGGCAGATGCTTGCACTTTATCAGGAAGTATTTCTGAACAAAGCAGAAATTGGAGAACTTCCGTTTGAATTTACAAGAGGACATTTTAAAAGGGGTATAAAGTAGGTGAAACATTGGTAAATATTATAGTTGAATTTTCAAAATATCTGTTGATTGTTCTGATGACAGTATATACGTATTCTTGTTTTTCTGTATTTCGTTATGAATACGAGGAGGACAGGCAGCAGATTCTATTAAGACAGAATAAGCTGATGTTTTCCATTCAGTTGATCGCATATGGGGTCATGTATCTGAAGACCGGAAAGACAGAGATTATATTTTTCTATTTGGCGCAGGTGATTTTGTTTCTTGCGGTGATCGCGCTGTATACGATTCTTTATCCGAACGTATCGAGAGTCGTAATCAACAACATGTGTATGCTTTTATCAATCGGTTTTATTATGATTTTGCGCTTGAATACAGAGAAGGCAATCAAACAGTTTATTTTTGTTGGAATCTCGATGATAATAAGTCTGATCGTTCCGGTTGTAATACGAAAGATGAAGTCGTTGGCGGAATGGACTTATATTTATGCAGGCGTAGGTCTTGCGGCACTTGCACTTGTTGCAGTATTTGCGGTGACATCCGGCGGGGCAAAACTTGGGTTTTCTGTTGCAGGGATTAGTATCCAGCCGTCGGAGTTTGTAAAGATCTCGTTTGTATTTTTTGTGGCGGCGAGTCTTCGGAAATCGACAGATTTTAAAAATGTAGTGATCACGACGGCAATTGCCGCGGCACACGTGCTGATTCTTGTGGCATCGACAGATCTGGGAGCTGCTCTGATTTTGTTTGTTGTGTACCTGATCATGCTTTATGTGGCGACAAAGCAACCGCTTTATCTGGCTGGAGGAATGCTGGCGGGAAGTGGTGCGGCAGTGATCGCTTATCATTTGTTCCGGCACATCAAGGTTCGTGTATCTGTCTGGAAAGATCCGTTTGCAACTTATGAAACCGGAGGATTCCAGGTGGCGCAGTCGCTGTTTGCAATCGGGACCGGAGGGTGGTTAGGCATGGGACTTTGTCAGGGATCTCCGGAGAGTATACCGGTAGCAGCAGAAGATTTTATTTTTTCTGCAATCGTGGAAGAACTGGGATTGATTTTTGGACTATGCTTGATCCTTGTTTGTGTAAGTTGCTATATTATGTTTTTGAATATTGCCATGCAGCTGCGCAACCGATTCTATAAGCTTGTAGCATTAGGGCTTGGTACCTGCTATATCTTTCAGGTATTTCTAACGATCGGCGGTGTGACAAAATTTATCCCATCTACCGGGGTGACACTTCCGCTTGTCAGTTACGGAGGAAGCTCTATCTTAAGTACACTGATCATGTTTGCGATTATTCAGGGACTGTATATTTTAAGAGAAGATGAGGAAGAGATCATTGAGAGAAAGAAAGCAAGACAATTACGAGATGAGAGAAGACGGGAAGCGTTCCAAAAGGAAACGAGAAAAAGAAAGACAAAAAAAGAAGAAGGCTACAAACAAAGAATTCGCTAGAGTGACCTACTTGTTTGTCACATTGTTTCTTGTTCTGATGGGATATATTGTATATTTTAATGTGGTGAAGAGTGAAAAAATTATTAATAGTCCGTATAATACAAGACAGGATACATTTTCTGACCGTGTTGTGAGAGGTTCGATCCTTGACCGAAATGGAGAGGTACTGGCAAAGACAGAAGTGACAGAGGATGGGAGCGAGATACGTACCTATCCGTATGGAGATGTATTTGCCCATGTGGTCGGTTATGATGTCAACGGAAAGAGCGGACTGGAATCTGCAGAGAATTTTGATCTTCTGACTTCCAATGCTTTTTTTGTAGAGCGGATTATCAAAGAATTTCAGGCGAAAAAAAATACCGGGGACAGTGTTGTTACAACACTGGATGCAAAACTGCAGACAACAGCATACAATGCATTGGGAGATGAAAAAGGTGCGGTTGTTGTCATGGAGGCGGATACCGGGAAAATATTGGCGATGGTTTCCAAGCCGTCCTTTGATCCGAACAGTGTTGAAGACAACTGGGAATATTTAAACGCGGACAATGAGCAGAGTCCTCTTTTAAACCGTGCCATGCAGGGAGCTTATGCTCCGGGTTCAATCTTCAAGATAGTAACAGCGCTGGAATATATCCGGGAGCAGCCGGCCTATGGTGCATATACATATGATTGCTATGGGGAAATTACTTATGATGGTACTACGATCCCGTGCTTTAATCATATCGCACATGGATTTCAGGATTTGAATACTTCTTTTGCCAATTCATGTAACTCCTCATTTGCAAATATTGGATTGAGTCTTGACAGAAAATCCTATGCAAAGACATGTAAACAGCTGCTCTTTAATTCTAAGTTGCCATCGGTGTTGGATTACCGGAAGAGTGATTTTTCTTTAGAGGAAACATCGACAAGCGCGGAAGTGATGATGACTGCGATGGGACAGGGAGATACACAGGTCAGTCCATATCATATGGCACTGATCACATCGGCGGTGGCAAATGGTGGAAAACTGATGAAGCCTTATCTTGTGAGTGAAGTGACGAATTATACCGGAACACCGGTGAAAAAGAACAAACCTTCCGTTTATAAGGAATTGATGACAGCGGAAGAGGCATCCATTCTGACACAGTATATGACATCGGTTGTGACACAGGGAACCGGAATGGAGCTTTCTGGAGAAAGTTACAGTGTTGCCGGGAAGACAGGGACTGCAGAATATGGTTCCGACGGTCAGAGTCATTCCTGGTTTGTCGGGTTTACAAATGTGGAGGATCCGGAACTTGTTGTCAGTGTGATCGTAGAAGGAAATGAGATGCAAACCGGTGGAAGGGCGATTCCGGTTGCAAAAGCTATTATGAATGCGTATTATTATGAATAAGGGCAGTGCATTTTGGAAAAAAGATGAAAAGAGATAAAGAAGGCGGACAGATGAATATTTATAGGAATCTCTATGTCGGGGAATCTATCAAAGGAAAAGAAAAATCAATTTTACGGAAAATAAAGTATAGAAGGCCACAACTTCAAGCATATGTGATTGTGCTTTCCCAAAAAGAAGGAGAACAGCTGGAAATTTATCATGCAGCAATGCTTCTTCAACCGCTCTATTTTGAGAAGGCTCCATGGATCGTTGGAATTGCGGCAAGTGAATGGGAAGCATATGAGCTTGTGAGAAAAATCGCAGAGGAAGTGCATGAGGCCACAAAGACACTTGAGATGAAAAAATATATTCAGGAAAGGATCTGACAGGTAAAGTTATGCTGCATATTTTGTTGCTGATTTTAAAATGGATAGGGATTGTACTGGCGGTTTTCTTGCTCTTAGTATTGTTACTCATTAATTTGGGACTATTTGTTCCCGTTCGGTACCGTGCAGATGCATCCTGTCAAAATGATATAGAGACACTGGAAGCAGAGTTTGAACTTTCTTGGATGTGGAAATTATTTTTTTTGACTGCCTGCTGGAAAAAAGGGAAAGCGGATATGAAAATCAGAATCGGTTGGAAATATCTGTTCTCGGAAGAAAAAGAAGGAAAGTCGGAAGAAAAAATCGAAGTTCCAGAAGAAAAAGAAGAAAATGATCTTCAGAAAGAAAAAGAGGAACAGAAATTTTTAAAGGAGCAGAAAGAGAGTCTGCCGCCGGAGAAAACAAATCGTTCTCTGCTTGAAAATAACGTGCAAGAGCAGGCGGAGAAAAGAGAGTGTCGTCAGGAGAAAACGGAATTTGGGATAGACAAAGAAGAGGAAGAAAAGGAAAGTTTCACAGCTGATCGGCGAAAAGCAGGCGGCAGAAAGAAAAAGCCTCTTTGGGACCGTCTGAAAGAGAAAATTTCTGAGTGGATAGAAAGCTGCAAAAGTTTTTGGAGAAAGATTCTTGCAATAGGAAGAAATCTTCGAGGAAAAAAGGAACAAATCGAAAGCTTTCTCACAGATGCTTCTCATCGCAGGGCATTTTGCAGTCTGAAGCGGGAAGTGCGAAGGTTTCTTGGACATGTCTCTCCGAAAGATGTTAAGATTGTAGGAAAAATTGGTCTGGAAGATCCGTATATGACCGGACAGGCGCTGGCAGTGCTTGGTATGCTGTTCCCGTTTTTGGGGGAGAATACAGTTATTGTACCGGATTTTGAGAATAAAGTATTAGAGGGTTCTGTCCATATAGAGGGCAAAATCCATAATTTCCGGATGCTAGCTATTCTGTGGAGATTGATCAAAGACCGAGATGTAAGAAAAATCATCATAGATATCAAAAAATTAAAATGGTAGGAGGAAAATGTGATGGCAGAGAACAAATTTAATGGAACAGTAGAAGCTCTTTTTCATGGAATGGACAGTGTCCTTTCTTCGAAGACAGTGGTAGGTGAGGCGATTCATATTGGAGACACGATCATCCTGCCTCTGGTGGAGGTTTCCTTTGGTGTTGGAGCAGGAGCTTTTGCAGGTGAACAGAAAGACAGAGCGGGAGGAGGTCTTGGTGGAAAGATGTCACCGAGTGCAGTTCTTGTTATTCAGAATGGTACAACAAGACTTGTGAACATTAAAAATCAGGATACTATCACAAAAATTCTTGATATGGTTCCAGAGGTTATTGACCGCTTTAGCTCCAAGGGCGAGAAGACAGTGACAGAAAAAGAAGTAAATGAAATGCTGAGTGAAGCGGAAGCAGATAAGAACGGACAGGCATAAGAACAGAAAGCCTGCATAAACTGGAAGTAAAGAAAGTGTTTGAAACGGGGGACATAGATGAAACGTGTTGCGGGATTTGCGCTGTTTTTTGTGGCGATCGGGATGTTGATTACAATGTTCCTTGAAAATACTTTCTGGACAGTGATGCTGATACTGATCTGTATTCTGGCAGGATATTTGCTGTTTAGCTGCTGATAGGAAAACAGGGAGAAGTTCTCTCTATTTTTTTCTTTTCGTGAAATTGGCTTTCGAACAGAAAAAGAGCCTGTATCTTATCGTTTTGATAAATGATAAGATACAGGCTCTTTTTTAAGGCTGATTAAGCACGTTCAACTTTGCCAGATTTTAAGCAAGAAGTACAAACATACATTTTTTTAGAACCGCCTTCTGTTTTAACTCTTACTGATTTTACATTTGATTTCCACATTTTTGGTGTTTTTCTATTAGAGTGACTTACGTTATTTCCGAAGTGAGCACCCTTTTCACAAATAGCACATTTAGCCATAATTGCACCTCCTAACGATCTTAATAGTCTTCTTTAGACTCATAACACTGTTTATTCTATCAGAAAGTGTTGGATTTTGCAAGTATAAAATTCAAAAAGGAAAAACTTTAGTAGGAATTCTTGTAAAGTGAAGCAAAACAGAGTATAATACATATGTTAAATGCATGCGAAGCGAAAAAATCCAAAAGAATTGGAGGGAATAGATATGAAAGGTTGTATGAGTACAGAACTTGGAATCATTACTATTGATTCGGAGGTAATTGCAAAATATGCAGGTTCGGTTGCTGTGGAGTGCTTCGGGATTGTCGGAATGGCAGCAGTCAGCATGAAGGACGGACTTGTAAAATTACTAAAGAAAGAAAGCCTGACACACGGGATTCAGGTATCCATCTCAGATGAGAACAAGATTACTTTAAACTTTCATGTGATCGTTGTATATGGGGTTAGTATTTCGGCGGTATCTGATAATCTGATCAGTAACGTCAAATATAAAGTAGAAGAATTTTCTGGTATGCCGGTGGAGAAGATCAATATCTTCGTAGAAGGCGTAAGAGTTATTGATTAGTTAAGGAGGAACTCATTGTGGCAATGAAGACAATGAATGCAGGGATGCTCAGAAAGATGTTTCTGGCAGGAGCTGCGAACATAGAAGCAAAGAAAGAATTTATCAACGAACTGAATGTATTTCCGGTTCCAGATGGAGATACGGGTACCAATATGTCTCTGACTATCATGTCAGCAGCCAAAGAAGTATCTGCGTTGGAGAAAGTGGAGATGGAGACACTTGCGAAGGCAATTTCATCTGGTTCCCTCAGAGGTGCAAGAGGAAATTCCGGTGTTATTCTCTCTCAGCTGTTCCGTGGTTTCACAAAGGGGATCAAGGAGTATGATGAAGTAGATGTAGTTGTACTTGCTAATGCATGTGAAAAAGCGAAGGAGACCGCTTACAAGGCTGTCATGAAACCAAAGGAAGGTACGATTCTTACTGTTGCAAGAGGGATTGCAGAGAAAGCGATGGAACTGGTCGGAGAGACAGATGACTTGGAAGAGTTTATCCCGCAAGTGATCGCACATGCCGAATATGTACTTTCTCAGACACCGGATATGCTCCCGGTCTTAAAAGAAGCGGGTGTTGTGGATTCCGGCGGACAAGGACTTTTAGAAGTTTTAAAGGGTGCTTATGATGCATTTCTTGGCAAAGAGGTAGATTATAGCGCGATTTCCGCAGGAAGCGGTGCTACGGTGACAAGAGTCAGCCAGGATACAGCTGCACATATTAAGTTTGGTTATTGCACAGAATTTATCATCATGACAGAAAAGCATTTTACAGAGGCAGATGAGATGGAATTTAAAGCTTATCTGGAATCGATAGGAGATTCTATTGTATGTGTTGCAGATGATGAGATTGTGAAAATCCATGTGCACACAAATGATCCGGGTCTTGCAATTCAGAAAGCACTCACTTATGGACAGTTGTCTCGTATGAAGATTGACAATATGCGTGAGGAACATCAAGAGAAGCTGATTCGTGATGCAGAGAAACTCGCAGCACAGCAGGCTGCTGAGAAGAAAGAAATTCCTATGAAAGATATGGGATTTATCGCAGTTTCTATCGGAGAAGGAATGAACGAGATTTTCCGTGAACTTGGAGCAGACTACATTATTGAAGGCGGTCAGACAATGAACCCAAGTACAGAGGACATGCTCACAGCTATCGATGCGGTTCATGCAAAACATATCTTTATTCTTCCAAATAATAAGAATATCATTCTTGCCGCTAATCAGGCAAAAGAGCTGACAGAAGATAAAGATATTATTGTAATTCCGACAAAGACCGTGCCTCAGGGCATTACAGCAATTATCAATTTTTCCCCGGAAAATGATGCTGACTGGAATGAAGAAACTATGTTGGAAGAAATAAAAAATGTAAAATCAGGCCAGGTAACCTATGCGGTCAGAGATACAAAGATTGATGATAAGGAAATTCATCAAGGAGATATCATGGGAATCGGTGACAGTGGAATTCTTGCTGTCGGAACTTCCGTGGAGGAGACAACAAAGGAGATGCTCGCACATCTTGTGACAGAAGACTCAGAATTAATCAGCCTGTACTATGGGGAAGAGGTATCCGAGGAAGAGGCGGACAGATTCACAGAAGAACTGGAAGAGACTTATCCGGACGTGGATGTAGATACACATTTTGGAGGTCAGCCGATTTACTATTATGTAGTATCTGTTGAGTAGGAGAGAAGCAGAGCAATTCTGCCATTAGAAAATCATATATGGGAAAGCTGCCGTGGGATAAGATCGGGCTGCACAAGGGAAAATCAGAAATGGTGGGATAGTGCAACAATCGATTTGTCTTACGGCTTTTTTCTATCGAGGTATTTTAAGAAAGTGGTCGGTGAAAAATCTACTAAAAAAGGAGAAAAAAGAAATTCATGAATGAGCAGTCGGGAGTCGGAGAATTAAAAGGAATTGGAGAGAAAACAGAAAAGCTGTTTCAGAAACTAGGGGTTTTTACCGTGGGAGATCTGATTCGGTATTTTCCGCGAGGGTATGATGTCTATGATCCACCTGTTAGTATCGGGGAGATTCAGGAACAGAAAGTGCAGGCGGTCAGAGGCATGATTTATGGGACGATTCAGGTGAGCAGCCGGGGGGCTCAGGTGACAAGCGGATATCTAAAAGACATGACGGGAACAATAAAAGTTGTCTGGTACCGGATGCCTTTTCTGAGAAATACACTGCAAAATGGTCAGATTGTGATTCTGCGCGGAAGGGTTGTGACAAAAAAGGGAGTTAGAGTTATGGAACATCCGGAGATTTTTTCTCCGGAGGATAGCTATGAAAAAAAATTAGATACGCTTCAGCCAATCTATCCCCTGACGGCAGGACTGACAAATAATGCGGTGATGAAAGCGGTGCGACAGGCTCTTGAGTATCTAGAACTGCAAAAAGAGATCCTTCCGGCAACCGTGCGTATGAAATACCATCTGGCAGAGTATAACTTTTCAGTGAGAGGAATACATTTTCCAAAAGAAAAGCAGGAGTTTTATCAGGCGCGCGAAAGATTGGTCTTTGAGGAGTTCCTTGTATTTATTCTTTCGCTGCGGCAAATGAAAGAAAAGAAAGAGCGAAGTCGAAATCAGTTTGAGATTCATCCATCAGAAGAGATAGAAGCGTTTTTGAAAAAGCTTCCTTATGAATTGACGAATGCCCAGAAAAAAGTATGGGAACAGCTTCAAAAAGATATGGCAGGCACACATACGATGGCGCGTCTGATTCAGGGGGACGTCGGATCAGGTAAGACGATCATAGCAGTCTTAAGTTTGATGAGTGTGGCGTTCTGTGGCTGGCAGGGAGCGATGATGGCTCCGACAGAGGTGCTTGCAAGACAGCATTTTGATTCTATCACAGAGATGTTTGAACAATATGAGATTCCGTTAAAAGTAGAATTGCTGACAGGTTCGATGACAGCAAAAGAAAAACGGCTTGCATACGGGCGTATCGAATCGGGGCAGGCACAGATCATTGTCGGAACACACGCGCTGATCCAGGAGAAAGTAACTTATGCGAATCTGGCACTTGTTGTGACTGACGAACAGCATCGATTTGGAGTAAAACAGAGAGAACAGTTTGCGGGAAAAGGGGAACTGCCTCATATTCTTGTTATGAGCGCGACACCGATTCCGCGTACATTGGCGATCATTTTGTACGGGGATCTGGATGTGTCGGTGATCGATGAACTTCCGGCGAACAGGCTCCCGATTAAAAACTGTGTCGTTGATACCAGTTATCGAAAGACGGCATACCAGTTTATCAGACGCCAGGTAGCGGAGGGAAGGCAGTGTTATGTAATCTGTCCGATGGTGGAAGAGAGTGAACATATGGAGGCGGAAAATGTTATCGATTATGCGGAAAAGCTACAGGGAGAATTGGGGGAGGACATTATTGTAGATTTTCTGCACGGGAAAATGAAACAGTCGCAAAAGGATGAGATTATGGAGCGGTTCGGAAAGAATGAATCGCAGGTGCTTGTGTCAACAACTGTGATCGAGGTCGGGATCAATGTTCCTAATGCTACGGTCATGATGATCGAAAACGCAGAACGGTTTGGACTTGCACAGCTTCACCAGCTGCGCGGACGTGTCGGCAGAGGGAACTATCAGTCCTACTGCATCTTTATGAGTGGTTCGAAAGGAAAAGAGACAAAAGAACGTCTGGAAATTTTGAATCGTTCTAACGATGGATTTTATATTGCGAATGAAGATTTAAAGCTCCGCGGTCCGGGAGATCTCTTCGGGATCAGGCAGAGCGGTCTGATGGATTTCCGGCTTGGAGACGTCTTTCAAGATGCGAAGATTCTCCAGAGAGCAAATGAGGCGGCAGACTGGATTTTGAAAAATGGAAAAGGGCTTGAAGAAGAGGCGTGCAGAAATCTAAAAGAACATATCCAGCATTCTGTGCAGAAAAGTGCGATCGAGAATACACTGTAAAAGGATAAAATACAAGCTTAGAAGAAACGTAAAATTGTCGTATTGCGAAAAAGAAAAAATTTCCAGTGTAAGAACAGAAAAACTCCATATACTATCCATGTAACAAAAAACAATTGTTACAAAAACAAAAAGATAGTTATTTAAAGGAGGAAAAAATCATGGCAAGTCGTTCATCAAACAGAACAGCAGTACCAGAAGCAAAAGAAGCATTAGACAAATTCAAATACGAGGTAGCAAACGAGCTTGGAGTACCTTTAACAGAAGGATATAACGGAGACCTCACATCCAGACAGAACGGATCTGTTGGTGGATATATGGTAAAGAAAATGATTGAACAGCAGGAGAAACAGATGGCTGGTAAATAAGCCGGAATGTTGATCAAAAGGTAGAAGAATGAGAAAAGCGTATGGGAAAATCCTATGCGCTTTTTCTCATTCTTCGATTGCATATTTTATAAAAAAATGGTAAAATAACGAAAAAGCAAGAGCATGTGAAGGGGGCTTTGAAATGAAGTTAGTATATGCGATCGTACATGATGAAGATAGTGAAAGAGCGACAAGGAAATTGAATGAGAAAAAGTTCAGTGTCACAAAGCTTTCCAGTACCGGTGGATTTTTAAAGAGAGGAAATACAACATTGATGATCGGTACAGAGGATGAGAAAGTTCCGGAAGTAATTGAGATTGTGAAAGAAGAATGCGCAAAGAGACAGCAGATCGAAGTGCAGGCTCCATATATGGGAAGCGGTGCTCCTGTGAGCAATTATTCGTTTGTGCCAATCACAGTAGAAGCCGGAGGAGCCACCATCTTTGTGATCAATGTAGAGGAGTTCCATAAAGTATAAAGAATGTGCCAAGGCACATTCTTTTTATATTTGACAATATTACAACAAATTTATATAATAGACGAGAACCGGTATACTTTTCTGAAAATGCAGTCAGATGCTTGCCGGTAAAAATGAGAAAGAGAGAAAGGAGAACTTATGAGAGTAATTGCAGGAAGCGCGAAAAGATTACAATTAAAGACATTGGATGGTCTGGATACAAGACCGACAACGGACCGTATTAAGGAAACGCTGTTTAATATGATTTCTCCTTACTTATATGATTGCAGATTTCTGGATCTGTTTGCCGGAAGCGGAGGAATCGGGATTGAGGCACTTAGCCGAGGAGCCGGGGAAGCTGTATTTGTGGAGCAGAATCCGAAAGCGATGGCGTGTATCAAAGAGAATCTGAAGAAAACAAAATTGGAAGAACGCGCGGTGACGATGGCGACAGATGTTATGACTGCGCTCAGACGCATGGAAGGAAGCGGAACATTTGACTATATTTTTATGGATCCGCCATATAATAAACTGTTGGAAAAGCAGGTGTTGGAGTATCTTGCAGAATCGAAGCTGATTGATGAGGACAGTGTGATCATCGTAGAGGCATCTAAGTCGACGGACTTTTCTTATGTAGAATCTTTTGGATTTTCAGTGTTGAAAAAGAAAGAATATAAGACCAATCTGCATTTGTTCCTCGCACTGGAAGGAAGCGAAAGAGTATGTTAAGAGCAATTTATCCGGGCAGTTTTGATCCGGTTACATTTGGACATCTGGATATGATCCGGCGCTCCGGTCAGATCGCAGATGAATTAATTGTCGGTGTGCTGAATAATAAAGCAAAAACGCCGTTGTTTTCTGTGGAAGAACGTGTTAGAATACTAGAAGAAGTGACAAAAGATCTGCCAAATGTCAAGGTGATGGCCTTTGACGGATTGTTGGTAGAGTTTGCAAAGCAGATCGGTGCAAAGGTAATTGTAAGAGGACTGCGCGCGATTACAGATTTTGAATATGAGTTGCAAATGTCACAGACCAATCACAAGTTAGAACCAGAGATAGAGACGATGTTTCTGACCACAAGTCTGGAGTATTCGTTTCTTAGCTCGACAACTGTAAAAGAAGTGGCAGCATTTGGAGGCGACATCACACAGTTTGTACCAGAACTGGTCGTAGATAAGATAGAAGAAAAGATGAAAACCAAAAGGAGAGTGTAACTATGAGCAGCCGTATTGAGCAGATTATTGAAGAGATTGAGGAGTATATTGACGGATGTCCGTTTAAGCCATTATCTACATCAAAGATTATCGTAAATAAGGATCACATTGATGAATTACTTCGGGAACTCCGCATGAAGACACCGGATGAGATCAAGCGTTATCAGAAGATTATTTCTAATAAGGATGCGATTCTTGCAGATGCGCAGGCAAAAGCAGACAGTATGCTGGAGGAAGCGCATGTACAGACAAACGAGCTGGTAAGTGAGCATGAGATTATGCAGCAGGCTTATGCGCAGGCAAATGAAGTTGTGATGGCAGCGACAGAGCAGGCGCAGCAGATTCTTGATAATGCTACAAATGATGCAAATGATATCCGGTTAGGTGCTGTACAATATACAGACGAACTTTTAGCAGGTGTTGAAAGTATTGTCGGACACACAATGGACAGTTATACATCTAAATTTGATGGACTTGTAAATTCACTGAAAGAATGCTATGACGTTGTACGTGCAAATCGTGCGGAACTTGTTCAGCCGGAAGAAGCAGAGTATGACGGAAATGCAACTCAGAACTAAGGCTAGACGAAGAGTTGGAAGAAAAGAGCTGACAGCATCCCACAGAGAATTGCGGTGATCAGTTTTTGAAGGAAATAAGGAAATATGGAAAGTCCGGTTCCTTCTAACATACAGTTTGTCTGTGCAATCGAGCAGACACCGCCGAATGCCGTGAGAGAAAGTGTCAGAACGAAGCGTACAGCGCAGGAAGTGTCAGCGGCGCATAACATTGAGATCCCGTTTGTGATTTCTAGAAACGGAAGTGCTATATGCAGAAGCGAAATTTTCTGCAGTGGGGCAGAGGACAATAGTGAGATCAGGATGGAGAAGAGCATGATATAACCTCCAATCTTTGTGATCGCTTCAAAACTATTCATAATGCAGGTATCCAACATTTGAAATTTGATACAAATGTGGGGTGCCTGTTTTTTTGTGCTGTCAGAAATGTTTTTTTCTGGCGAAGAAGTCTTTTGCTTTTTATGGTAAAAAGGATAGAAAAGAATACTTGATAAAATCGGAGTCAAAAACAAAAGGAATAAAGTCGGGACAAGAAGGGATTTGTCCTGAAAATTTTGCCAGACGATGTAGCTGATGATAAACATCGGACTAGTATTATTGCAAAAAGAAAGCAAGTATTGCCCTTCTGCCTTAGAAATTCGTTCTTGCCGGAGAAGATCTGCGGTAACTTTGGCACCCATTGGATAACCACAGAGAAATCCTGCGATAATGGCAAAAGAAGCGTTTTCAGAAGTACGGAAGAGTCTGCAAAAAAGAGGTCCGAAGATCCGGTCCAGGTAGACGATACTGTTTGTAGAAATCAAAAGTCCGGACAGAATCATAAATGGAAGCAGTGTTGGAAGAACTGTTTGAAACCAGAGAAGAAGTCCTTTGCTTGCTCCAAAAAATACTTCCTGCGGGCACAAGAGCATGATGAGGAAAAAAAGAATGATTCCAAAACTTGCAGCTTTACGTTTCATAGTATGACCTCCTGTGAATGTCCAAATAGATTTTCTGTAATTATTCATATGGGGGAAAATTACTTTTTATGTCCAATACTCCTCGAGATTAGAAAATAGGAAGTATGGTCCGGATGCGAAAAATATCATAAGCAATGAAAGGATGACGGATAAAGTCACAGGAAGATTCATAGAATGGTGGTGAAGAAAAACTGCAGGGCGGCAGATAGTATGAGACAGGGAGTATTTGGACGGGAAAGGATCAGACGGATTTTGTTTGTGTTTCTGGCAGCATTTTTCTGTCAGATTGGGCTGCATGAAGTCTATGAAGAGGGGAAATCTGAAAGACTGCATGCGAATACAGTTCAGACAGCAGCGTTTCGGAGACAGTATGTGACGGAGGAAATGGAGTCCTACATACAGAAAGCAGAAGACCCCGGCAGAGACCTTGGAATCTACTGGCTGGAGACAAAATTCGGATACGAAACATTCCCGTGGCAGATTTCCGGTGAAACATTTCAGGAGAGAGAAAAACGCTGGAAGAGAAATCCTTCCTATAAATCATACAGAACTACCTGCCGCGCAATCTGGAATGCAGTGGAGTATTTTCCGATACCGGAATCAGAAAAGCCTGGCAGAAAATTTGTGTCCTTTGCAGATTCATGGATGGAAGAGCGAAATTATGGAGGAAAAAGAGGACATGAGGGGACGGATCTGATGGCGGGGGAAAATGTAAGAGGGCTGTATCCAATCATCAGTATAACGGATGGAACTGTGGCAAAGATCGGATGGCTTGAAAAAGGCGGGAACCGGATTGGAATCTGGACTGAGGCGGGGGCGTATTTTTATTATGCACACCTGGATTCCTATGCAAATTTGAAAGTTGGCGATCAGGTGGAAGCCGGGCAGCTTCTTGGATTTATGGGAGATACTGGGTATGGAGAAGCCGGGACAAAAGGAATGTTTCCGGTTCATTTGCACCTCGGTATTTATATTTATCCGGATGGAACTGAGATGAGTATCAACCCGTATGCAATTTTGAAGTATGCAGAGCAGAAAAAACTGAGATATCGATATTAACATTAGACTACCAGTGCATCAAAAGTGTATTTTTCTGCGCGGGAACGGGATACTTTTCTCTGAGGTTTGGGGTGGTGTAATAAAATGGAATATGATACAATATATTGGGTGATTTTTTTGAGATAATACCATTTGGAGGAAAAAATGAATTTACCAATTAAATTTGAAGAAAAAATGAAGGATTTGCTTCAGGAAGAATATGAAGAATATATAAAATGTTATGATGAGCCGCGTTTGTACGGGCTTCGCGTAAATACGAGAAAGATCAGTGTGGAGGAGTTTCTGAAAATTTCTCCGTTTGAACTGAAGCCGATTCCATGGATTGAGAATGGGTTTTACTACGATGGAGACCATGTACAGCCGTCAAAGCATCCGTATTATTTTGCAGGACTCTACTATCTTCAGGAGCCAAGTGCGATGACTCCGGCAAATCGTCTTCCAATCAATCCGGGAGATAAAGTATTCGATGTGTGTGCGGCCCCAGGAGGAAAGGCGACAGAGCTCGGAGCTAAGCTGGATGGGACAGGTGTACTTGTTGCAAATGATATCAGCAATTCCAGGGCGAAGGGATTGTTAAAGAATATTGAATTGTTTGGAATTGGAAATGTACTTGTGCTGAGTGAGGAACCTGGGAAAATAGAGGAATATTTTGAGGAGTATTTTGATAAGATTTTGATTGATGCGCCTTGCTCCGGGGAAGGAATGTTCCGAAAAGATAAAAAGATGGTCAAGGCATGGGAAGAACATGGACCGGAATTTTTTGCAAAGATTCAGAGAAGTATCGTGACACAGGCAGCGAGGATGTTAAAGCCGGGTGGAATGATGCTGTATTCCACTTGTACATTTGATTCGGAAGAAAACGAAGGGACGATCGAATATTTGTTAGAGCAGTATCCGGAATTTCAAATTTGTGAGATTGCACCGTACGAAGGATTTTGTCCGGGACTTCCGGAAGTTTCCAGAAGCAAACGGGAAGACTTGTCCAGGACTGTGCGGATGTTCCCGCATAAGCTTCATGGAGAAGGACACTATGTGGCACTGTTGCAGAAAGGGGAACAACCAAAGGAAGAAAACGAAGAGCAGACAAGACAAAGAAGGATAAAAGCAGACAGAATTGCGAAGACAGGTGTGAGAAAGATTCCGGAGGAACTCGAAGCGTTTTTTGAAAATGTCGGTTGGGACTTAGAGAAAAGCCGTTTGGAAATCCACGGGGAGTGCGTCTACTATATGCCGGAGGATCTGCCGGATGTCAGAGGGATTCGATTCCTACGCACGGGTCTGCTTCTCGGAGAACTGAAGAAGAACAGATTTGAGCCAAGCCAGGCGTTTGCGATGAATTTGAAAAAGGAAGAATACAGGTACTGCCTTTGTCTTTCAGCAGAAGATGAGCGCGTGGTCAAGTATTTAAAAGGAGAGACATTGGATGTGGAAGATCTTGTCTCACAGAAAGAAAAAGGATGGTATCTGATCTGTGTCGATGAGTATCCTCTGGGATGGGGAAAGCTCTCTGCCGGAACAGTGAAGAATAAATATCTTCCAGGATGGAGATGGCAGTCATAATGTTGAGATTAGATAAATATCTTGCTGATATGCAGGTCGGGACAAGAAGTGAAGCAAAACAGATGATCCGGAAGGGACTGGTCACTGTGGACGGTCTGATTGTAAAAAAACCGGAAGAGAAAGTAGATTGTGAGAAGCAAGTAGTTGTATGTAGCGGAGCGATTGTCTCTTATCACCAATATGAATATTATATGCTGAACAAACCGGCAGGAGTTGTATCGGCAACAGAGGATCCAAGAGATAAGACAGTGATAGACCTTATCGAAGATCGAAGGAGAAAGGATTTATTTCCTGCAGGAAGGCTGGATAAGGATACCGAAGGACTTTTACTCATTACAAACGATGGAGCACTGGCGCATGATCTTTTGTCACCGAAAAAGCATGTGGATAAGAAGTATTATGCCAAAATAGAGGGAACCGTGACAGAAGAAGATGTGGAGTTGTTTGGAAAAGGGGTCGATATTGGTGAAAAGAGAGTGACTCTTCCGGCAGTACTTACAATTTTATCTTCCGGTGAGGAGTCGGAGATTACCCTTACGATCCGTGAAGGGAAGTTTCATCAAGTCAAAAGAATGTTTGAGGCGGTCGGAAAGAAAGTGACTTATTTAAAACGTCTGTCGATGGGAAGCCTTGTGCTGGATGAAAAACTTCTTCCTGGCGAATACCGGAAATTGACAGAACAGGAACTTACACAATTAAAACAAATGAGGTAGAAAGAATGAATCAAGGATTTTTGCCAGTGTGCAGAAAGGATATGGAAGAACGAGGATGGGATGCAGTAGATTTTGCTTATGTGATCGGGGATGCCTATGTGGATCATCCATCGTTTGGCCCGGCGATCATCAGCCGGATTCTGGAGGCAAATGGATACCGGGTGGGAATCATTTCCCAGCCGGACTGGAAAGATAATACAAGCATTATGGAATATGGAGAACCGAAACTTGGATTTCTGATCAGCGGGGGAAATATGGACTCGATGGTCAACCATTATTCTGTATCTAAGAAAAGAAGAAAGACCGATGCCTTTACACCAGGAGGAGTCATGGGGAAACGTCCGGATTATGCGACAATCGTCTATGGAAATCTGATTCGGCAGGTCTATAAAAAAACACCGGTCATTATCGGGGGGATTGAGGCAAGTTTGAGGCGGCTTGCACACTATGATTACTGGTCGAATCATCTGAAGCGTTCCATCTTGTTAGATTCGGGAGCAGATCTGATCTCCTATGGGATGGGAGAACGATCGATCGTTGAGATCGCAGATGCGCTAAAGAGTGGAATCGCAGTCGGGGATATCACCTTTATCGATGGGACGGTGTACAAGGCGAAAGATCTGAGCAGTGTCTATGATGCTGTTACGCTTCCGTCTTATGAAGAGTTGAAAAAAGATAAATTAAACTATGCAAGAAGTTTTTATGTACAATACTGTAATACAGATCCATTTTCAGGGAAACGACTTGTGGAATCTTATTCGGATCATCTGTATGTCGTGCAGAATCCTCCGGCGAAGCCTTTGTCACAGCCAGAGATGGACAGAGTGTATAGCTTCCCGTATGTGCGGACCTATCATCCGTCCTATGAAGCCGCAGGAGGAGTTCCGGCGATTGAAGAAGTAAAATACAGTCTGATCAGCAACCGGGGATGCTTTGGAGGATGTAATTTCTGTGCGTTGACTTTTCATCAGGGGCGTATCATCCAGACGAGAAGTCATGAGTCGCTTTTGGCGGAGGCAAATCAGTTTATATGGGATAAGGATTTTAAAGGATATATTCATGATGTCGGCGGACCGACAGCAAATTTCCGTGCACCGTCCTGCGAAAAGCAGCTTCAGTACGGGGTATGCAAAGAAAAGCAGTGTCTTTTCCCAAAACCGTGCCGAAATTTGAAAGTGGATCATAAGGATTACTTAAAATTGCTGAGAAAATTACGTGAACTTCCAAATGTGAAGAAAGTATTTATCCGTTCCGGTATTCGGTTTGATTATCTGATGGCAGACAAAGACGATACGTTTTTCAGAGAATTGTGCGAGCACCACGTCAGCGGTCAGCTGAAGGTGGCACCGGAACATATCTCGGATGCAGTGCTTCAAAAGATGGGGAAACCGGAGAACCGGGTATATGAGGCATTTACTGAAAAATATAAGAAGATCAATCAGAAGTTGGGGAAAAATCAGTTTTTAGTTCCATATCTGATGTCCTCTCATCCGGGATCAACGATGAAAGAGGCGGTAGAGCTTGCAGAGTATTTAAGAGATCTCGGCTATATGCCGGAGCAGGTACAGGACTTCTACCCGACACCTTCGACGATTTCAACCTGCATGTACTATACGGGGGTGGATCCGAGAACAATGGAAAAAGTATATGTGCCGGTGAATCCGCATGAGAAAGCGATGCAGCGAGCACTGATCCAGTACCGGAATCCAAAAAATTATGATCTGGTCATGGAGGCGCTGAAAAAGGCGGGACGTATGGATCTGGTAGGATATGACAGGCATTGTCTGATCCGTCCAAGACAGCCAAAACAAGGATCCGGGGAAGGCTTCAGAAAGCAGGCACAGGGAAAGTCTCAGGCGAAAGCACAGGGGAAAGGAAAGCAGAAGAAAAAAGCAATCCGAAACGTGCATAAAAAGAAACAGTAGCCTATAAGAAACAGTAAAAGATAAGGGGAGTGTAAAAATGAAAATTGTAATTGTAACAGGAGCATCTTCCGGACTCGGAAGAGAATTTGTACTACAGATTGAATCGCTGTACAAAGAACTGGATGAGATCTGGATCATTGCCAGAAGAGAAGACAGACTTCTGGAAGTAGAGAGCAGGATGATGACAAAAGTAAGAATCTTTGCAGCAGACTTAAGGCATCGGAGTGCATTTGACAAAATAGCAGCAGCGCTTCAGGAATTTAATCCAGATGTCCGTATGCTCGTCAATGCAGCAGGATTTGGCAAAGTCGGAGAAGTGGAAGAAATCTCTTCGACCGATCAGGCAGATATGGTCCGTCTAAATTGTGAAGGGCTGACCTATATGACATGTATAGTTCTTCCATATATGAGTACAGGCAGCAGAATTGTCAATGTGGCATCTGCGGCAGCATTCTGCCCACAGCCAAAGTTTTCGGTATATGCAGCGACGAAGGCGTATGTGAAAAGTTTTTCGGATGCGCTCGGCGAGGAAGTGAAAAAAAGAGGAATCTTTGTGACGGCAGTGTGCCCCGGACCGGTTCGCACCGAATTTTTTGAGGTAGCTCGTACGGAAGAAGATGGTCAAAATGCAAAAGATAACTTTATGAAAGAGCCGGAAGTCGTTGTACGGCAGGCATTACTTGATGCGGCAAGAGGTAAAAAATTGTCTGTTTGCGGCATTTCAATGAAAAGTGCTAGGATTGCAACAAAAGTCCTGCCGCAGAAGGTTGTGCTTGGTGTGATGCAGCATTTCTGGAAGTAAATCAGAGACAGGTGAGAAAATGAAAAAAGGGAGACCAGGTTATCTGGATTCACAGAAGAAAAAAGAAATTTTAAAAACAGCGATGATGTTTGGTCTGGTCATCGCGATCATGGCGACGGGTTACCTGACGACACATACGAAGAAAAATTTATTGACTGTTGTTGCAGTCTTAGGATGTCTTCCGGCAGGAAAATCTCTTGTCGGCGTGATCACGAGGTGGCCGTACCATTCGATAGGACAGAAAGAAGCAGAAGAGATCGGACGGGTAGCAAGGACCCTTCCGGTTGTCTATGATCTGGTTGTGACAAGCTATGAGAAAATCATGCCGATCGACTGTATGACGGTTTCTGATCATGTGATGATTGGTTATACAAGAAGCAAAAAGACAGATCCGGCATATGCCCAGAAACATATTACCCAGATTTTATCGCAGAACGGCTATCAGAAAATGACAATCAAGATTTATGAAAATTACGAGACATTTTTGCAGAGACTGCGGGAACTGGAAGCACTGGGACATGAGCGAAATGAGGAAAGGGAACAGAAGCTCTTAGGCATTGTTCTGAATATTTCTCTGTAAAATCAGACTTGAAAAAGAGCGGGAGAAAAAAGATGCAGGAAATTAAAGTGACAAAAAATGAGGCTGGCCAGCGTCTGGATAAACTGCTGGCAAAGTATTTAAATGAAGCGCCAAAGAGTTTTTTCTATAAAATGATGCGAAAGAAAAATATTGTCCTCAACGGAAAGAAAGCAACTGGAAATGAGAAACTGGAAGAAGGGGATATAGTAAAATTGTTTTTGGCAGACGAGACGATTCGGAAATTTTCCAGCGTAAAAATTCAGAGAACAAAAACAAATTTATCCGTAATCTACGAAGATCAAGATGTTGTTCTGATCAATAAACCAGTAGGAATGTTGTCGCAGAAGGCAAAGGAAAGTGATGTTTCTCTTGTGGAACATCTGATTTCGTATCTGCTTGACGCAGGGGAACTCTCAGAAGAAACACTAAAAAGTTTCCGTCCGTCAATCTGCAACCGGCTCGACCGCAATACAAGTGGAATAGTCGTGGCAGGGAAAAGCCTTCCGGGGCTTCAGAAAATGGGAGAACTTTTCAAAGAGCGAACTCTCCACAAATATTATCGATGTCTTGTGCAGGGAGTGATCCGAGAAGACCAATATCTGAAAGGATGGCTGAAAAAGGATGAAAAGACTAACAAGGTGCAGATTTTAGACAGACCATCGGACCCATCTGACCAGCCGATTGAGACGGAATATCATCCGTTGTGGACAAAAGAGGGTGTGACATTGCTGGAAGTACGGCTGATTACCGGAAAGACGCATCAGATTCGCGCGCACCTTGCCTCAGAAGGCCATCCGCTGATCGGAGATTATAAATATGGGGACCGAAAATTAAACGACTTTTATCAAAAAAAATATGGATTGAAATCGCAGCTGCTCCATGCGTACCGGTTAGAGTTTCCGGTGATGGAGGGAGTTTGCAGTCAGCTGTCTGAAAAGGTGTTTATTGCAGACGTCCCACCGCTGTTTGCAAAAATCTGCAAAGAACTAAGGAGTGAGCGCTGATGGGGACATGGAATTCCAGAGGGCTTCGGGGATCTACGCTGGAGGATATGATCAACAGGACTAATGAGAGATATCTGGAGAAGGGACTTGCGTTGATTCAGAAGATACCGACACCGATTACCCCGGTGCGGATTGACAAGGAACACAGGCATATTACGCTTGCGTATTTTGAGCAGCGGAGTACAGTGGATTATATCGGAGCAGTTCAGGGGATCCCGGTTTGTTTTGATGCAAAGGAGTGTAATGCAGATACTTTCCCATTGCAGAATATCCATGAACATCAAGTGGAATTTATGAAAAATTTTGAAAAGCAGGATGGGGTCGCATTTTTATTGATCTATTTCAGTAGACGGAATGAATTGTATTATATGCGCTGTGCCGAGATGGAACGCTTTTGGGAGCGGGGGCAAACCGGCGGCAGAAAGAGCATTCGAAGGGAAGAGCTTTCGGAGCACTTTTTTCTAAAGATGGCAGGAGGATATGTACCGTATCTTGATGCGCTTCAGAAAGATCTAGAGGAAAGAGAATAAAAAGAAGTACAAAAGATAAGGGAAGATAAAAAATGATGCCAAAAGATAAGTAAAAATTGTAAGGAGAAGGGGAGAATGGCTATGAGACAGAAGATTTTGCATACACCAGAGGGAGTCAAAGATATTTATGGAAAAGAGTGCAGAAAAAAGTTGTTGCTTCAGGAAGAACTGCATGAAATGCTTCATTTGTATGGATATGAAGACATTCAGACACCTGCTTTTGAATTTCTGGAAGTATTTGGAAGAGACACCGGGATCGTATCTTCCAGAGAACTCTATAAATTTTTTGACCGGGAGGGAAACACACTTGCATTGCGACCGGATATCACACCATCGGTAGCAAGAGTTGCAGTGACACAGTTTGAAAAGGATTCTGTACCGCTTAGGATGTGTTACATAGGAAATACATTTTTAAATCATGGAAGTCAGCAGGGAGAATTGTGTGAAAGCACACAGCTTGGTGCAGAACTCATTGGAGATGGAACTGCAGGGGCAGATGCAGAGTTGATCGCGCTTGCGGCAGATAGTCTGAAGCGCGCTGGGATGAAAGAATTTCAGATCAGTGTCGGGCATGTGGAATTTCTGCAAAGCCTTTTGGATGCGGCACAATTCCCTGCCGAAGTCAAAGAAAAGGTGCGGACGATGATTGCGAGGAGAAATTTCCTTGGTATGAGAGAACTTCTTGAGAAACTTCCGGTAAAGCGTCCGATCAGAGAAGTTTTTTATCGCCTTCCAGAATTGGTTGGAAGTGTGGAAATTTTAAATGAGGCGAGAGAGCTGGCACCGGACAGGCGGGCAATTCTTGCTTTGGAGCGTTTAAAAGAAGTTTATGAAATTTTGAAACTGTACCACATGCAGGAGATGATCACATTTGATCTTGGCATGTGTGGAAAATATGCTTATTATAGTGGAATGATTTTTAAGAGCGATACTTTTGGAGGCGGGGAACCTGTCGCGAAAGGCGGACGGTATGACAGGTTGATGGAAAGATTCGGAAGAGAGCTTCCGGCAGCAGGGTTTGCAATCGGTACAGATGAGCTGATGAAAGCACTGATCCGACAGAAAATCCAGATTCCGGAGGAACCGGAGCAGATAATCCTGCTCTTTGACCGGGAGCAGAGGAAGTACGCAATCTCTCTTGCGAAGGACTTCCGCGGAAAAGGGAAACGAGTAGAGCTGCTTGAACGGGAAGAAAAGAAAAATCTGTCGGTATATCATATCTATGGGCGCAGAAAGCAGGCGGGCAGCTTAATCTATCTGAGGAGAGACGAGCAGATCATCATGGTGAATTTACACACGGGAGAGAAAAAAGTCGTAGACTGTGCGTAAGGCGGTCTGAAATTGATAAAGGAGCGAATTGTAAAAATGAGTTATAAAAAATTAATTCCTTGCATTTTCATCGATGAAGGGAAGGCAGTAAAATGGTTTGACAACAGAGAAGTCCTTTCAGAAAATGTAGTTTCTCTGGCAAAATATTACAGTGATCATGGTGCGGATGAACTTTTTGTGTTTGATCTGTCTTCTTCTGACGAAGAACATGAGGAAGCAATAGCAATTATGAAGAAGATCAGCCGGGCAATACGCATTCCGATGGTGGCGGGAGGAAATATCAAGCGGCAGGAAGATATCAAGAAAATCTTGTATGCGGGTGCGAAACGGGCAGTATTGAATTTTTCGAAAGCGATTTCCTTTGAGTTGATCGAGGAGGCGGCAAAAAGGTTTGGAAAGGAGAAAATCTCAGTTTCTCTCAATGATTTTGATGCGCTGTTTAAGCAACAGCATTTGATCGAAGAGTGCAGCAGTGAAATTTTATTTATGCACAGACTGGATTTGGATTCAGTCATGAACGTGACAGATATTCCGTGTGTGGTGCTTACAGATACGAATGAGAAGTCAGAACTGTTTAAAATTTTGAAATGTCCGGGTGTGAAAGGACTTTCCGGCGCTTATGTAAGCCGGACGACAATGGATTTTGTTGCATTTAAAGAGCAGTGCGCCAAGGAAAATATTAAAATGACTTCGTTCGAGAGCATGATGGAGTTTTCAGAGTTTCACCTCAATGAGGAGGGGCTTCTTCCTGTGATCGCGCAAAGTTATAAGACTGGAGAAGTGTTGATGTTTTCCTATATGGATAAAGAGGCATTTTACAATACGATCAAAACCGGAAAGATGACTTATTATGACAGAGAAGCGAAAAGAAGCAAAGTACAGGGAGAGGAAAGCGGCCATTATCAGTATGTGAAGGCACTTACGATCAACTGTGATAAGGAGGCTTTGCTTGCAAAAGTAGAACAGATCGGACCGGCATGTAAGACCGGGAATGCAACGTGCTTCTTCCAACCGCTTGTCGGTACGGATTATGACGGCACAAATCCGCTTCAAGTGTTTGAAACGGTTTATGAGAAGATTCTTGAGCGCAAAAAAAATCCGAGAGATGGATCTTATACGAACTATTTGTTTGACAAAGGAATTGATAAGATTCTCAAGAAAGTTGGGGAAGAAGCGACTGAATTGATCATTGCAGCAAAGAACCCAAACCCGGATGAGATCAAAGGAGAGATTTCTGATTTCCTTTATCATGCGATGGTACTTATGGTTGAGCGAGGCGTGAAGTGGGAAGATATTATTAAAGAACTTGCGGAGAGATAACAGATGGACTGGTCTGTCAGAAATTAAGCGGGCATACACTTTATAAAAGAAGTGTATGCCCGCTGTTTTAGGAGCAACTACAAACATGTCGGGACGGAGAGGAGAGACTCGTATGAATGAGACAGAAAAAAGAAGAGAAGAACTACTTGCACAGGCAAGAAATCTATATGGAAATGGACGAACATCCAATCCGGCGATCCATCCGCGCTGCCAGGGAGCGTATCATCAACTTTATGAGAAAGAAGAGGCACTGCCCCGTTCTACTTTTGTGTTGCGTGTCTGTGTCAGTCTGATTTTATTTTTGATTTTTGCGGGGATCGATTATGAGAAAACTTCTGTTGGAACATACGATAGTGCAAAAATCATAGAGGCAATTACATATCAGCAACCTATGGGAGAGTTCTTAAAGTAAGTTAAGGCTGTTCTTGCGGGAAAAATGTTTCCGTGACGATTTTTCCCATTTCTTCCGGAGACTCGTTCATACCGGTATCCATCCATGTAAGAATCACTCCGCATAGTCCGAAGGAGATGAAAATCTGGCGATAATATTCGGCGCAGTCTTGTGTAAAAACGTCGCCAAAGCGTATGATGAGTGCGTTGAGAAGCAAAAGTGATAGTTTCGCCTGAATCAGAGTCTGAACGATATCCCGGATGGAGTAGAAAAACTGGAAAAAGCGGATTGCAAGTTCACAGGCAGAAGTATTCCGGATTGTTTTTTCGTGTTCAATCCAGTCTGTCATTAGTTTGTCCAGCTTAAATTCAATCACTTCTTCTTTGGAAGTAAAATTCCGATAGTAAGTGACACGACTGACATTGGCGAGTTCAGTAATCTCACGGATCGTAATTGCCTCAAGGGGCTTTGTGCGCAGAAGTCTTAAAAGCGAATCGGCAATGCATTCCTTTAGAAAATCGCTTGTGCGTTGGGTTCTTTTCATAGATACAAAATCTCCTGTTTTGTTTCATTTGTAAGTTTCTGCATTGATTTTTTTTGCAGATATGCTATATTGTTTAATTGATATATTTGTATCATCTATTTTAGAAAATCAGACAGAGGTTGTCAATCTGTTGAAGGAGGAAATTTTACAATGATGATTATTACAGATTCCGCTTCGGATATCACAAAGCAGGAAGCAGAGGAGATGGACATTCGGATTGTCTGGTTAAAGACAAAATTTTCAGATGGAGATTTTCCATTGAAAACAGAAGAGGATTTTATCCATTTTTTTGATAAGCTTGCTGAAGAGAAGGAACTTCCGGTTACCAGTCAGCCGTCTCCGGAGGAATTTTTGCAGTTGTACGAAGAAGCAAAAGAAAAAAATGAGGAAGTGCTTGTGATTACTCTTTCCAGCGGATTGAGTGGGACAGTCAACGCAGCAAATCTTGCAAAACAGATGAGTGAATATGAGAAAATCTGGATCATTGATTCTGAGCAGGCGATTGTTACTCAGCGTTTTCTGGTACAGAAGGCGGTAGATATGCGTGCTGAAGGGAAAAATATGGAAGAAATTGTTGCGGCCATAGAGGATTTGAAAAAGCGCGTCACAGTATGCGGCATGTTAGATACACTTACCTATTTAAAAAAGGGAGGTCGGATTCCGGCAGCACTTGCTGTGTTAGGAAATGTTCTCCAGATCAAACCTGTGATTGAACTGAAGGATCGCGAATTGACGATGTTAGGGAAGGCACGCGGAAGAAAAGGTGGCGTGAAGTATCTGTGGAAAGAATATGAATCCTATGAAATCGATGAGAAGGAACCGGTCTATTTTGGATATACATCCGATAAGGAGATTGGGGAAAAGTTCATGGAAGAGACTGTTGAAAAGTATGGTCTGACAAATTACCACCTGTATCCGGTAGGTGGCATCATCGGGACACATGTTGGTCCGGCCTGTGTTGCGATCAGCTTTGTAAAAAAGAAGAAAGATGAAAAAGAATTGTTTTAAATAATAGTGGAGAGTGTGAATGACATCAGATCACACTCTCCACTAAATTTTTGAGAAAAAGACAGGTTTTTAGCTGCCACTTGACAAGTAGTGAAAAACTGAATACGATAAAGAAAAATTAAAAAGTGATCATGAAGGAAAAAGTGTGATGTGGGAAGAAAAGAAAAATAAAGAAAATGTGTCTGTCAGAAGAAAAAGAATCTTTGCTGCAATCTTATTGTATTTTTGCCTGCTTCTTTTTGTGGCAAATGATGCGTGGGTATATCAGACACCTATTGTTAAGATTACGGAAGTGCATACAAAGGAAAGCAGGAAGGAAGAAGATGTTCGGGGAGGGAGAGAACCTTATTATACGCAAAACATCAAAGGAATTTTGCTGAACGGAGAAAAAAAAGGAAAGACAGTACGGCTGAACAATGAATATTCTTATTCCGGGGTACTGGATCAAAAATATGCAAAGGGAGATAAAGTACTCGTGACTCTGGAGGGAGACTCTTTGAAAGGAACGATCAAAAGTTTGAAAAGGGATACCCACCTGGCAGTGCTTGCAGGGGCGCTTATTTTCCTTCTGCTTGCGGTTACGAAGGAGAAAGGGATGCTTACCATCCTCACGGTTGTGGCAAATTTTGGAATTTTTTTCCTTGGGTTTACAGGGTTCCTGAAAGGAAGAGAAGTGCTTGTTGTCTGTAGATTTATGACAGTTCTATTTGCGGTAATACCTCTTGTGATCCTGAATGGATTCCATAAGAAAACGTGGGCGGCAGTGTTATCTACGTTAAGTGTTTTAGCGCTGATCATGGGACTCTTTGATCTGACAGTACGGTATACCGGAGGGCTTGATTATTCTTCGATGGAATATCTTGGAAGTATGGATGATCCAGGAGAATTATTTCGTGCAGAAATCATGTTGGCAGGACTCGGAGCAATTATGGATGTCACTGTGACGATTTCATCAGCGCTCGGAGAAATTACGAGGAAGAATCCATCTGTTTCTGTGCGGGCGCTGATCCGTTCAGGAAGAGAGATCGGTTATGATATTATGGGAACAATGATGAATGTACTCTTGTTTGTATTTGCATGCAGTCAGATTCCGACCTTTTTGATTCGAATGAACAATGACGTAGATTTTTTTACGATCCTTCGTCTGCATATTCCATATGAGATCTGCTGCTTTCTGATAGAAAGTATCGGAATTGTACTGGCAATTCCAGTTTCGATACTTTTTGCTTCAGTTTTTATGAAAACCGGCAAAGTTAGAAAAGATCGGAGGAATGAAAGATGATGATAGGAATACTTGCGCTGATTTTATTTGGATTGATGATGGTGATCGGTGGAGACCGGGGAGCAGTATCTGTTATGTCTCTTGCAGGAAATCTGCTGGTATTGTCACTGGCGATCATTTTGATGGCAGGCGGGCATTCACCTCTTATCATTACTGGAATTGCAGCCGGTCTGATCAGTTATATTACACTGGTAAAACAAAATGGGAAAAATCAGAAGACAGAGATTGCATTCGGAGCAACCGGGATAGTTATCCTGTTATTGCTTGCAGCAATTTTTCTGCTTTTGTGGGATGCAAGAAGTGGTGGATTAAATGAAATACAGGCAATCCAGGAAGATGTGATGTATTATTACAATACCAATCTGCATATTAACATGCTTCAGATTACTGTGTGTATGGTATTGCTCAGCACCCTTGGGGCAGTGCTGGATACCGCGTTATCTATTACGTCTTCTTTGTACGAGGTGATTTTACACAAACCAGATATGAGTAGACGTGAAATTTATCATTCGGGACTGCAGATTGGGAAAGACATTATTGGGACTACGGTGAATACGCTGTTCTTCGCTTACTTAGGAGATTCCTTACTGCTCTTTTTCTATCTGAAAAATGTGAAATATACGGCAGAAGTAATTTTAAATTCCAAAATGTTATTTCAGGGAGTGTCTGCGATGCTTTTCAGCGCGATTGCATGTCTGTTGACTGTGCCGGTTGCTTCGGCAGGGTGTATGCTTTTTCTGAAAAAAGAGGAGAAGAAGGAAGAAAAATAAGAAATTTTTTCAAACTAGAGTGTATGGACAAAACAGTGGAAAAAGTATAAACTCACGTTAAAGCGGAGAAAAACTAGAAAGGTAAAGGAGAATTTTGTGATGTTAGTGCCAAAATACTACGAGGACTTAGAAATTATGCATGAGAACACCATGCCGTATAGAGCTTATTACATACCGGCTTCCTGCAATATGGGACCGTTGGTGGAAGACAGATTTTCTTCCGACCGAACAATCTGTTTGAATGGAAGGTGGAAATTCCAATATTTTGACAGTCTCTATGATCTGCAAGACAGATTTTATGAACCGGGATTTGATCTTGATTGTTTTCGGGAGGTGGAGGTACCGGGAAACTGGCAGAATTATGGTTATGATAGCCATCAGTATACCAATGTACGATACCCGATTCCATTAGATCCGCCGTATGTACCCCAGGAAAATCCATGTGGCGCATATGTGTACAAATTTGATTACAAGAAACAGGCAGATGCACCAAGAGCCTATTTGAATTTTGAAGGGGTAGACTCTTGTTTTTATGTTTGGATCAATGGAAAGTATGTCGGGTATAGCCAAGTTTCTCATGCTACAAGTGAATTTGATGTCACAGATGTGTTGCTTGACGGAGAAAATACGCTTGCGGTACTTGTTTTGAAATGGTGCGATGGAACTTACCTGGAAGATCAAGATAAATTTCGCATGAGCGGAATCTTCCGGGATGTCTATCTGTTAAGAAGACCGGAAAATGTAGTCTACGATTATTTTGTAACAACTACATTGGGAAGGTCTGATGCAACTGTTACTGTCCGGGCAAGCTATATTGGAGAGGAAGTGCCGGTAAAGGTTACGCTTTGTGATGAGGAAAATAGAGAAGTAGCCTGTGGAATGTTTGTGAAGTCGGAGAAGAGTGGCTATACACATCAGGTAATCCTTTCGGTTAAAGAACCAAAATTGTGGAATCCCGAACAGCCATATCTGTATACAATGGTTTTGAAGAGTGCCGGGGAAGTCATCACAGACCGGGTGGGAATCCGGGAAATCTGTATCAAAGACGCAGTGATATACGTCAATGGAGCACCGGTGAAATTTAAAGGGGTGAACCGACATGATTCGGATCCGGTAACGGGCTTTGTCGTTGGGGCAGCACAGATGAAAAAGGATCTGCAGTTAATGAAGCAGCATAATTTCAATGCAATCCGCACCAGTCATTATCCGAATGTACCGTATTTTTATCAGCTCTGTGATGCGTACGGATTCTTCGTAATTGGGGAGGCAGATAATGAGAGCCATGGAACGGAAGCTCAGTATTTGAAGGATTCTAGCTGGGAGAATGCAAGCAGGCGTTGGAATGAGCGGATTGCAGATAATCCAGAATTTATTTTGGCAACAGTAGACCGCACAAAACTTTGCGTACATCGGGAGAAAAACCGCCCTTGCGTGGTCATTTGGTCGATGGGAAATGAGTGCGCTTATGGATGTACCTTTGAGGAGGCATTAAAATGGACAAAGCAGTTTGATCCGTCAAGGCTTACCTGTTATGAAAGTTCAATTTATCAAAGTGAGAAGAGAACGTATGATTGCAGCAATATTGATATTTTCAGCAGAATGTACCCAGAGTTAGAAGAGATTGACACCTATATGGAGCAGAATCCGGAGAAGCCGTTTTTATTGATCGAGTATTGTCATGCGATGGGAAATGGACCGGGGGATCTCGAAGATTATTTCCGCAAGATTGATCAGTATGACAAGCTCTGCGGAGGATTTGTGTGGGAATGGTGTGATCATGCAGTGTATCGCGGAGAAACTTTAGATGGGAAGACAATGTATTGTTACGGTGGTGATTTTGGGGAAGAAGTACACGACGGAAATTTCTGTGTCGATGGACTGGTGTATCCGGATCGAACACCACATACAGGTTTGAAGGAGTATTGGAATGTATATCGTCCGGCGAGAGTGGTCTCATTTGAGCAGGAGAGCGGCAGTCTTTGTCTGAAAAACTATATGAATGCGGTGGATCTGAAAGATTATCTTTTTCTGACCTACGAAGTGACATGTGATGGAATCGTGACGGAACAAGGGAAAGTTATACTGCAGGAGTCTATCCTGCCACGCATGGAAGGCAAGATTTCTCTTCCGATAACTGTTCCGGAAAGTGGAAAATGTTATTTGAAAATAGGCTACCATTTAAAGTGCGGAACGAACTTGATGGAAGAGAACAGCAGCCTTGGATTTGATGAGATTCTTTTGAAGAATGAAGACGGACAAAATCGGCAGGCGGTGGCACTCCTAGCGATGCAGGAGAGAAATGGATCGATACATGTTTCAGAGACAGATCGTTTGCTTTTGATTCAGACAGATCAGTTTTTATACTGTTACAATAAGCTTTCGGGGATGTTTGAACAGGTGACTATAGAAGGAAAAGAACAGTTTGATGCTCCGATGGAGTTAAATATCTGGAGAGCACCTACGGACAATGACCGGAGGATCAAAGACGAATGGATTCGTGCAGGATATGATCGGAGCCACTCTAGAGCGTACAAAACAGAGTGGACAATGCAGGAAGAAAAGGTGCAGATCCATAGCAGGTTATCTGTCTCGGCGGTGGCATTACAAAAAGTCCTGGAGATTGATGTGATGTGGGAGATTTCCGGTAGAGGAGAATTTTCTGTGAAAATGCATGTGAGAAAAGACACAGAATTTCCAGAACTTCCGAGATTTGGTATCCGCCTATTTCTGAAAGGGGAATATGAGACCATTCAATTTTATGGACTTGGTCCGCATGAGAGCTACCGGGATAAATATCATTCTTGCAGTCATGGCCTTTATGAGTCATCCGTAGAGGAACAGCATGAGGATTATATTCGGCCTCAGGAGAATGGAAGCCACACGGATTGTGATTACATGGTACTGAAAAAAGGAAATCAAGCATTTGCGGCAGTCTCACCGACAACATTTTCTTTTAATGTGTCTTACTATACTCAGGAAGAATTGACAGCAAAAGCCCACAATTTTGAACTGGAAAAGTCGGGTAGCACCATTGTCTGCCTCGATTATGCACAAAATGGAATCGGTTCTAACAGTTGTGGCCCTCGTCTTCAGAAAGAATACCGGTTTGATCAAGAGGAATTCACTTTTCAAATGAAGATCTTAGTGGGAAAAAATTGGTGTTATAGATGAAACTAAGAGTATCCATTGCAGGTTGTACAATGGATAGATTAATTAAAATTTAATAGTCAGAACTCTACTAAGCAGGAAATCAGAAGAGGTCTCCTGCTTGAGGCAAGGAGAGTTGGCAATGTTCCGCCATATCCTTTGCACATAAAGTGCGGCTGTCGTATTCCTTATCTTCGGAAAGTCCCGTCAGCCATTCGGGAGTGGTCAGGAGTGCTTCTGCCAGCCCTCCACCACAACAAACGCAAGACAAACTATCATATCCACCTTATCTTCAGCGAAAGAAAACTGCTTCCTGAACCTGACATCAAGATAGCCACACGCAGCGTGTTCTATGATGAAACGGGAAAAAGGGTACGCACCAAGAAAGAAATCACAGGGGAGGACGGGCAGATACGAAAAGGCTGCACCGTCATAAAAAAGGGAGAAATTTATGAAAGCCACCTCTTTACCGTGAAAGATGATAAGTTCAAAAGTGAGCCTTTTCTTCGGGAGATAAAAGAGATTTACACCGACCTTATCAATCGGCATATCTCCGATTCTGAACAGCAGTTAAAGGTCTTTGATAAGAACAGCGTTTATCTTCCCACGAAGAAAATCGGCAAGAACAATCCCAAAGCCGCCGAGATTGAAGCGGATAACACCGCAAGGCAGGAATGGAACAGGACGGCGGATATGGCGCTCATATCGGGTGTTTCCGAAGCAACGATTTTAGAAGTCAAGCAGACCGAGATACACGAAAAAGCAAGCCAATCTATCAAGAGTAAAGGTTGGCTGCCTAATCTGTTCCGTGGGATTGTGGCAAAGGCAAAAGATTTCCTGCAAAACCTTATCCGAGAAAAGGATATGCCGCCCAAACCTACGCTTGATATTGATATGGCAGAATTCCGTCATATGCGAAACCTGATGATAAAAGTACAGGATAAGGCAAAGGAAATCAAAAACTTGCAGGACAAAGTTCTGCCGCAGTTGCAACAGCAGCTTGCCGATACAAAGGGGTTTTTCAAAGGCAAAGAACGAAAAGCGTTAGAGGTAAAAATTAAAGAAACCCATTGACAGAGATAGTCGATAAAAGAAAACACCGTTAGCAGCCTGCTGACGGTGTCTACATAGAAAAAACAATGCTATTAAGTTACTTTTGCTCAATATCTATTTCCTTTATTAGTTCATGCAATTCTGGACTGTCTTTTAAGAACTCGGTTTCTTCATCTGCGTTAATTGACTGAATAATAGCTTTCTGAAGTTTTGGTCCAAATGTTTTATCAATTTCTTTTGTTTGGATGTGTCGATATAATGGCGATTTGTTAATATCCCATTTTTTTGTGAGTGATTTTAACATAGGCAATAGTATCTTCAAAAATTTAATCCTGTTTTTTGTGGCTTCATAAAGCTGAGAATGTGCAACATAGGAATTATATTCCCACAAATCAAATACTTGAGCCGCCTGCTTATCAACATCAGCGATATACTCAGCATCGTCCATTCGTTCTTCTTTAAGTGCAATCTCCATTAAAGTCATTAACGCTGCGTGAATTTCATTTGTGGCAGATAATAGTTTTTCCTCTATCAGTTTCGCTGCCTTTTCTAAATCTCCTTGTGCAATATATATATTTGCCTGAGCCTGTTCTCTGTCCACAGGACTTGTCTTGGGGAGTGTATTGAGTATTTCCTGCGCTTGCTCATAATCTTGTTTTCCCATCAATTTAGAAATTAGACACGCTTGTGCTTGCTCTCTGATAGTTGCATCTTCACTTTGTGCTGCACGATAGTATAAAGATTCAATTTTTTCTCGATACATTTCATTTGACTTGTTTTTGCTACCATAAAGCATCAAGGCACCATCTAACAGCATGGCTAAATTGCTCACCAGTAAATCGCAAGTAGGATATTCTTTTAACTTTTCAGTGGCAAGCAAATATCCTGCTTCAAAACCATTTTTATCCATCGTTTCAGAAACTTCATTCATAAACAGTGCAACTTCTTTTTCTGACAAATCATCTTGAAAAGATAATAGCGTATTCAGGTCTGTATCGAGAAGTCGGGCAAGTGCTGGCAATAAAATTATATCGGGATATGAAGTTCCTTTTTCCCACTTATTTACAGCAGGTGCAGAAACCCCAAGGTAATTCGCAATCTGTTCTTGCGTAAAACCTTTCGCTAAACGTCGCTCACGAATTATTTCATTGATTTTCATAATGCTATCTCCTTTACGATTTAACTTTTTCGTACCTTTATTGTAGCATTAATTACTTACATTTTCTATTTACCACTTATTAACTTTCAAGAAGAAATATTAACCGGCAATTAAGTTCTTATCAAACAAGCGGTGTTCCTCAAACAGAAACACCGCTATGATTTTATTGATAAATAATTTCGCTATTTACAACTTCCATTGCACGGTTGTGAATGTTATTCATCAACTGCACTCACAGCATTTGATTTTCTGCTTTGAGCTGTTCTGTCACATTCTCTTTTGCAGCCATTTTCTTAACCAACCGACAAAGCATATTTTCGGCTTGTTCGTTGATGTCAGCAAGATAACGGTTCAATTTGCCACTTGTGAGCAGAGAAATATAAACCACCCGTTTATGTTCCTGTAAGTAATGTTTGTGTCACTGTCCCCATAAGCCAATAGGCTTGTGTTCTTTTTCGGTTGGTAAAGTAAGGCAAGGAATATAATAATCTCCTTGCAGTTCATACCAAAGACCGTTGCTTTCATCATAAATATACTTGTCCATAAAAAATCCTCCGTTATAATATATTCGCACATATGTCACAGTTCTACGATTGCCACACTTTGTTATATCTTGTTATGAGATTTTCTTGCCCTTAATTTTGCCCTTATAAGCAGTCAGGGAAAGAGTAAACTTGTGTGAAATCATATAAAGGGATAAGGCGAACACATTGCGATAAATCCTTTATTTTCAAGGCTTTTGGAGGATTTTATTGATAACCTATGGAGAGCAATAATCACTCATAATTTTATAGATATGTAACCAAGCATCATCCATGTGATTTTCTGGAAGAAGACGGAAACTGTAAGCTGGGAGAATATAAACCTGAGAATTGCAGGAAATATCCATATACGGATCAGCCAGAGAGGTTACATAGTTTGTACAGTGTATTGGAAACAGTAGAAGTCTGTCCGATCGCATTTGAAATATATGAGAGATTAAAAAAAGAATATGGATTTCGTTATAGAAGATAAGTTATTATAGATAGGGAGCAGAAATGTTTTTAAGAGAATATTTGACAAAATATACAAAAGAACAGATAGATCGGTTACCTTTGTCAGCCGGATGTCCGCTGGAACACGATCACCAGCAGAAAACAGAACCAGATCGCCTACCACTAATTCTTCACCAGGGATTTCCCGTAGTTCCCCATTCCGTCTTACGGTAACCTTTTCGTGAATCAAACGGTCAAGCTGTGCGGCTGTGCTTTTCGCCCGCAGCTCCTGAATTAAACGGATGATACCGCTGATTACAATCATGGAAAAAATGATAAGGGCAGTAGTAGCATTCCGTGTAAAATTAGAGGCCATAAAAACATCGGTAACAAGAGAAACAATACCTAAAATAAATAGAATCACATGAAATGGATTAATAAACGCTCGCCGCAATCGCTGGATGGTGGTATCTGTTTTACGTTCCTGAAAACTGTTTTTGCCATATCTTTCCCGCATTGCATCCACCTGTTCTTTGGATAGCCCAAGGGCAGATGTACCAAGATCCCGGTAGATTTCTGGCGACTTACAGTAAGCGTACTTTTTGATACGGCTGTCAAATAGTGTTGCTTTCGACAAAAATAGATTCCTCCCTTCGTAGTATAAGTAAGAATATTTTAACATAGAGTTGTGAAAATGACAGATTTATATTCTTGCTTTTTTCTTGCGATTCGTTGGAGGGATATATTTTAAACGCTACGACCTTTTCAGAACAGGTAAAGTATGGCAGAATAAAATTTTTTTAGGAGAAGCATTATGGCAAAACAAAAAACGGGAAATACATTTTTGGAAGAGCAGATTGGATATAAAGAAGTTTTACGCCTATAATATAAAATTGATTTGAAACTATGCGCTTTCCTAAATCTTATTATTCCGAAATTCCGATGGAGGAAGTCCCGTCTGTTTTTTGAACAGTCTGCTGAAATACAGCGGATTATTATACCCAACGATGGATGCCACCTCGGATACAGAATATGTAGTAGTCCGGAGCAGTGTCTTTGCATTTGTGATCCGGAGATTTAGTATATACTGCATGGGAGTTACGCTATTGTAACGTTTAAAGCTTCGGATAAACCAGCTGATACTGAGGTGTTTGTCCATGGCGTACTGCTCAATCGATATTTCTTCTGCAAAATGTTCATTAAAATACTGTGTAGCTTCTTCCATTTCTTTTTGCAACATCCGGTTCTGGGAAGAGATGCCCATAGGAGCCTGGCGGCTAATCAGAAGGAACAGTTCCCTGAGCAGGAGAGATAAGTATTCTTCATAATGAGGACGGGTAAGCTGGAGTTCCTGAATCATTTTTCGGAAAATCTGATGATATTCCGTAGAGTTTCCAGTCTGGATAATCTGTCCGGATTCAAACAAATGGCATTCTCTTAAAATATTTTTTACATTATTACCGGTAAAATGAACCCAGTAAACTTCTGTCTGGTCTGTCCCATAATAAACATATCTTTGCATTTCCCGTGGCTTGTATAAAATCATATGTCCGGCCTCTATAATCTCTTCCTTGCCATTCAAAAAGAAATGACCTTTCCCTGCAGCAATATAAAGCAATTGATAGTCAATCCTTCCCCGGGGGCGATACGTGGGAAGCTTGGGCTGGTGGATCAGCCGGTATGTCCCACAGCTTCCCACTACTAGTGGTTTGCTCTTATCTTTAAAATCCAATAATGAATTATGCAGATAACCAGAGTTGATATACATGATGCGTCTCGCACCTCCTTTAAACAAGTAGGCTTCTGTTAAAGATAGTGTATCATTTCGTGCATGTTTTGTCCAATAGAGTTTATGGACGAATAGTGTAAAAATAGCGTAAAATAATGATAAACCAAAGGAAAAATCATAAAAATAGAGGGGGAAAATATTATGATCGTGCCAAGACATTACGAGGACTTAAAAATAATGCATGAAAACACCATGCCCAGCAGAGCATATTATATGCCAGCTTCCCATGATATGGGACCACTGGTAGAGGATCGTTTTTCTTCAGATCGGGTTATCTGTCTGAATGGAACATGGGAGTTTCAGTATTTTAACAGTATCTACGATTTGCAGGAAAAATTTTACGAACAAGGATATGACTGCAGCAGATTTACACAGGTAGAGGTGCCGGGGGTGTGGCAGAATTACGGGTATGACAGCCACCAGTATACTAACGTGAGGTATCCGATTCCACTGGATCCGCCTTATGTTCCACAGGAGAATCCATGCGGAGCCTATGTCAGGAAATTTTACTATGAAATACCAGAGGAGGCGCCCAGAGCATATCTGAATTTTGAAGGGGTGGATTCCTGCTTTTATGTCTGGGTAAATGGAAAGTATGTAGGTTACAGTCAGGTTTCCCATGCCACAAGTGAATTTGATGTGACGGAAGTTCTGAAAAATGGGGAGAATACGCTGGCGGTACTGGTTATGAAATGGTGTGATGGAACTTATCTGGAAGATCAGGATAAATTTCGAATGAGTGGAATCTTCCGGGATGTGTATTTTGTGAACCGCCCGGAAAATGTGGTCTATGACTACTTTACAACTACCGAAATCCAGGAGGAACAGGCAGTAATTACAGTACAGGCTAGTTATCAGGGAAAGGCAGTGCCAACAAAACTTACTTTGTATGATGCAGAACATAAGGAGATTGCTTCTCAGGTATTTCAGGAAAATACAGGTACTGTTTATACACATAAAGCAGTAATTCTTGTAAAAGAGCCAAATCTGTGGAATCCGGAACAGCCGTATTTATATACTCTGGTTCTGGAAACGGAAGGGGAAGTGATTACAGACCGGATTGGCCTCCGGGAAATCTGTGTCAAAGATGCAGTCCTTTATGTAAATGGAACCGCCATCAAATTCAAAGGGGTGAACCGTCATGACTCCGATCCGGTAACAGGGTTTGTGATTGGACTGGAGCAGATGAAGAAGGATCTGCAGATGATGAAAGAAAGCAACTTCAATGCAGTCCGCAGCAGCCATTATCCGAATGTGCCTTACTTTTACCAGCTCTGTGATGAATATGGATTCTTTGTGATTGCAGAAGCAGACAATGAAAGTCATGGAACCCAGTCCCAGTATTTAAAAGATTCCAATTGGGAAAATGTAAGCAGGAAATGGAATGAACGGATCTCGGACAACCCGGAATTTATCCCGGCAACTCTGGATCGTACAAAACTTTGTGTACACAGGGAAAAGAACCGCCCTTGTATTATTATCTGGTCTATGGGAAATGAATGTGGTTATGGCTGTACTTTTGAGGAGGCTTTAAAATGGACAAAAGGGTTTGATTCTACAAGGCTCACCTGTTATGAAAGTTCTTTTTATCGCAGCGACAGAAGGAAATATGATTACAGTAACATTGATATTTTCAGCCGGATGTATCCTTCCCTGGAAGAAATTCAGGAATATATGGACAAAAAACCGGACAAACCTCTCCTGTTGATTGAATACTGTCATGCCATGGGAAATGGACCGGGAGATTTAGAAGACTATTTTCAAATAATTTATGAGTATGATGTCCTCTGCGGCGGCTTTGTGTGGGAATGGTGCGACCATGCCATTTATCAGGGACAGGCTGCTAATGGAAAAGAAAAGTACCTTTATGGAGGTGACTTTGGAGAAGAAGTCCATGATGGGAATTTCTGTATGGACGGCCTGGTATATCCGGACAGAACACCCCATACAGGGCTTTTGGAATACCAGAATGTGTACCGTCCGGCAAGAGTAGTGTCTTTCTGTCAGAAAACAGGGGAGCTGTGTCTGGAAAACTATATGAACTATGTGGATTTAAAGGATTATATCTATTTGGTATACGAAGTAAACTGTGACGGAAAGCTGCTGGAGAAAAAACAGTTCATTTTGCAGGAGTCTGTACTGCCTCACAAGAAAGGAACTATTTTGTTGGATATTACCGTTCCAGACAGCGGAAAATGTTATTTGAAAGTATCTTATCATTTAAAGCACGGTACCAGTGTTATGGCGCAGGGCAGTAGGATGGGATTTGATGAAATCCTTTTGAAAAATCAGGATGGAAGAAACCAGCAGGCAACAGCTTTGTTGGAAACTCAGGAACAGAAAGAAGCAGAGGTACAGGTTTCTGAAACAGATCGTTTTCTTTCCATCCAGTCAGATACATTCTTCTATGTTTACAATAAACTTTCGGGTTTATTTGAACAATTAAGTGTAGATGGAGAGGAACTTCTGGAAACCCCTATGGAACTGAATATCTGGAGAGCACCTACGGATAATGACCGGAAGATCAAACAAGAATGGATAGATGCCGGATATGACCGGAGCAAAGCCAGGGCTTACGATACTCATTGGGAAATGAATGGGGAAGGAATTCGGATTTACAGTACGGTGTCCGTGGCTGCAGTAGCAATTCAGAAAGTTTTGGATATAGAGGCCGTATGGAAGATTTACAGGACAGGAGAAATATCTGTCAAAATGCACGTCAAAAAGGATAGGGAATTTCCGCAGCTTCCTAGATTTGGCATCCGCCTGTTTTTGAGGGGAGAATATGAAAATCTGAAATTTTATGGATTGGGACCGCACGAAAGTTATCGGGATAAATGCCGTTCCTGCAGCCATGGATTGTATGATACAACGGTAGAGGAACAGCATGAAGATTATATCTGCCCGCAGGAGAATGGAAGCCATACAGATTGTGATTATCTGATGTTGGAAAAGGAGAATCAGACCGTTACAGCAGTATCTTCCAGGCCGTTTTCCTTCAATGTGTCTTATTACTCACAGGAAGAACTGACGAGAAAGGCACACAATTTTGAATTGGAAAAATCGGGAAGTACCATTGTCTGTCTGGATTATGCACAGAACGGCATTGGTTCCAACAGCTGTGGTCCGGAACTACGGAAAGAGTACCAGTTTACAGAAGAAACCTTTACATTTGATATGAAGTTTTTATTTGGGAAGGAATGGTAGGAACACATGAAAGAGAAAACGTATTTAAAATGGTATAACAAAGTTGGGTATGGCTTTGGGGATATTGCAGGAAATGTCGTGTATGCGTTCCTGTCCTCTTTTGTCATGATTTATCTTACCAATACAGTAGGATTAAATCCGGGAATTATTGGAACCTTGATTGCCGTATCTAAGTTATTCGATGGAATTACGGATGTTTTTTTTGGAACCCTGATTGATAAAACAAAGAGTAAAATGGGAAAAGCAAGACCTTGGATGCTCTATGGCTATATTGGCTGTGCCGTAACCTTAGTCGCTATTTTTGCAATACCTGCAAATATGGGAGAATTTGCACAGTATGCCTGGTTTTTTATTGCGTATACACTGCTAAATGCAGTATTTTATACAGCGAATAATATTGCGTATTCTGCTCTGACAGCCCTGGTAACAAAGAATAGTAAAGAACGTGTACAGATGGGTTCTTATCGCTTCATTTTTGCTTTTTCCACAAGTCTGTTGATTCAGTCTCTGACCATTGGCTTTGTAGAATGGATGGGTGGCGGAGCTGCCGGCTGGAGAACGGTTGCGATTATCTATGCAGTAATTGGATTGATTGTCAATACGATTTCTGTACTTTCTGTAAAGGAATTAGCGGAAGAAGAATTAAATGATGGGAAACAATCCGGAAATGATGAAAAATATTCCCTTCTGGATGCTGCAAAACTGTTGTTTACCAATAAATACTATGTTATGATCTGTGCTACCTATATCCTTCAGCAGATTTATACTGCTATGCTGAATATGGGTATTTACTATATGACGTATATCCTGTTCAATGAAAATCTGTATGGTGTATTTTCCTGGGCCATTAATATTCCACTGATTATTGCATTGCTCATTACACCGATGCTGGTGGAAAAGTGGAGAGGAATGTATAAACTGAACCTTACAGGATACGTGATTGGAACGATTGGAAGAGCCCTGGTCGTAGTAGCCGGTTATCTGGGAAGTGTGCCACTGATGCTTCTATTTACTGGCATTGCAGCTTTTGGTATGGGACCATGGCAGGGGGATATGAATGCTGTGATTGCCTCCTGCTCAGAATATACATATCTCACAAAGCATAAAAGAGTAGACGGAACCATGTATTCCTGTACTTCTCTTGGTATTAAGCTGGGTGGTGGAATTGGAATTGCCATTACCGGCTGGCTTCTGGATTTCAGTGGCTTTGACGGCACACTGGCTGTACAGTCTGATTCCTGTATCCAGATGCTGCAGATCATGTATTTATGGATTCCAGTAGTAATCACGCTTATCATTACCGTTATTATGGCAAAGATGAATGTAGAGAAGGCAAATGAGAAACTTTTACAGGAAAAGTCTATGAAAGACGGTATGCATGATTGAAGTAAACCGCATAAAAATTCATGACTTTCTGTAAGTAATTCATCAGTTTTTTCATTCTGGTTTTCCTCCTTTCCTAATTACTGAGTTTATTATATCGGATGGGCAGAAAACCTGCGTGCCATATCAAAAAGAAATGTAGCCAATTCTTGAGAGGGGAAAGAAATATCATGCAGCCGTCTTATGAAGAGAAAAAAGAAAAGTTCAGTATGATAAGGAAAAAACCACATCATGTTCCCCCTCACCTTCACAATGCCATAGAATTGGTATATGTAACAAAAGGGGAGGTGGAGCTTGGCATTGGATATGAGTTGTATCATATGGAAAAGGGGGATTTTGCTATTGTTTTTCCAGATTTGATTCATCATTATCAGGTGTTTTCAAAGGGAGAAAATGAGGTGTACCAGTTTCATGCTTCTTTGGAACTAAGTGGTCCGTTTATGGCGCTTCTTCAGAAGAAATGTCCGGAAAACCCGGTGATTGCCAGCGCAGATTTACATAGAGAAGTTAAAAACGCCCTGAGTTGTCTGATAAAAGATCAGAAAGTCAGTGAGGTTGTGGGGCAGGCTTATTTGCAGATTATATTATACCGGTGCAGGGAAACATTCCGATTCATAGAAAAAGACAGTGTGGGGAGTAATGATCTGATATATGCAGCGATGACCTATCTGTTGTCACATTTTCAAGAGGAACTTACACTTGGGAAAGTGGCATCAGCTCTGGGAACTAATAAGTTTGCCCTATCAAAAATTTTTTCAGGTATTTTTCATACAAATTTCAACCAATACTTAAATGAAATTCGTTTAAATTATGCGACCTCTTTGTTGGAAAATACGGATAGAAGGATTACAGATATTTATCTGGAAGCTGGATTTGAAAGCCAGAGGACATTTAATAGAGTTTTTCGACAAAAGTATGGGCGGACGCCTAGTGAATATCGAAAAACATGGTGGGAAAAATAGAACATGTCTCATTATTACTTATAGAAAAGAAACATATCGACAAGTAAATTTAAAGGATATATTCAAAGAGAAGTATTATATTTCCATCAAAGATTAAATGGAAAAATTTTAGAGGTAGCAAAAATACGATTATAATGAATGGTCGATAGATTCCTAAATTTAGATGTAAAGTAGGATTTATTAAATGATTTGGCACAAATTTTGTCATATGATGAAGAAGTGTTTAGATGAATAAAAATTCTGAACGCTTTGTGTTATAAATATAAGATTAAATTATTTCGAAAAGTTTTTCTCTTTTAAGGAAAGATGATTTTAAATAGAACTATATTGTATGTAACCGTTATGTTCAAAAAATCATATTACGATGCTATTGTTTGAATTAGTACATACTTTATAACAATTACAAGGACAAGGATAGTTTGATTGGGAGAATAGTTTAGAAGTAATATCTTTATTTCTAAATCGTGGAGTGAAAAGCCGATACGTTCTGTTTCAAAAAAATTTCAAAGATGTTGACGACAAGATTTTTCGGGAGTATCAAAAACTAGAAAATAAAATGGAAAGAAAAAAACAGATTCGGATACTCCTTTTTTACTGTTGACTGGAGAGGAGGGAAGATTGTGCAATGACAGGGGGAAGGGAGGATCCATTATCCACAGGAAATGGTAGAATTTGTTTGCTTAAGATAATAGCAACACAGGCAGAGGGATTAGAATATTCTTCTGCCTTTTCTTATAAAGAAAGGAGCAGAATTGATTATCCACTTATTGTAGATGATATTTTTTCTTGTCTTGGTGATTTTTGTTTTCAAGAAAAGGTGGAACAGGAGATTAAAGCAAATGTGAAAGCAGGATTATCCTACGTAGAATATAATATGCAAAGCAAAAACGGACCATCAAAAATCTGGTCTACAGCAAAACATATTTTGGGGAGAATATGAAATTTGTCTGGACAGTGAAAAATATAAGGGCGTTTTACGAGCATTTTTGACTTTAGGAAAAAACAGTTTAACATTTATGCTGGGTGGTTGGAAAAATTTTTTAGGTTTTAATAAATGCAATTCAGATTAACCATTCAAAGTTATAAAAATTGGAAATATTTATCGTATTCCCAAGTCTTTCTTCGCCCATTGGTTAGATGAAGGAAACTAAACCATGTTTACAAACATAGATGCAGATATTGACACACACAAATCAATTATGTTACGGTGCTTTATGGCAAAAGAAAGCATATAAGCACCTACCAAATAGGTACTTTATTCTAAAAAGCAGATACGGACATTGCTTCAAGCGGCGTAAGAATACCATTCTGTTTATTTAGAGATTTTACTGGCTTTGTTTGTAGGTTTACACAAGGGTGAAATTTTAGGGTTAAAATATTCAGAATTTTTCAAGAATTAGAAATTCAAAAAAAGGAAAATATGCAGTTGTTTGAAAAACTTGGAGAAGATAAACCAGAATTTGCTTGAACTCCTTCTGCAAAAAGCATATAATATGATGGGTTAACATGCTGTTTCAGAATGTTTTCTGCTGCTTCATATCAAACAATATCATATTCTCATATAGGGTGTTAAATGATAGAAAAAGCAGGACAAAATTTTTAAGAATTTAATTGCAAAATAAGTGATTTATAGTATCAAATTATGTTATGCAGTGCTATATTAGACAAAAACGAAAGGAGAAATATGAGAAAACTAGCTTTAAGTGATGAAATATTACTAAAAATCGAGAAGCCGGCCCGCTATATCGGGAACGAAGTGAACTCGGTGATGAAAGATAAGAACGAGGTGGATATCCGTTTCGCCATGTGCTTTCCGGACGTGTATGAGATCGGGATGTCTCATCTTGGTATCCAGATTCTTTACGATATGTTTAATCGGAGGGAGGATGTCTGGTGCGAACGGGTGTATTCGCCGTGGATGGATTTAGACAAAATTATGCGGGAAAAGAAGATTCCTCTGTTTGCGCTTGAATCTCAGGATCCAATCAAACAATTTGATTTTCTTGGAATTACGATCCAGTATGAAATGTGTTACACAAACATCCTTCAGGTGCTGGACTTAAGTGGAATTCCGTTGTTTGCCAGTGAAAGAAACGAGGAAGATCCGATTGTGATCGGCGGAGGTCCATGTACTTACAATCCGGAACCGTTGGCAGACTTTTTCGATATTTTTTATATCGGAGAAGGAGAGACAGTCTACGATGAACTTTTGGATGCGTACAAAGAGCATAAAAAGATAGGAAGCAGCAGGAGGGAGTTTCTGGAGCGCGCAGCAGAGATTCCTGGACTTTATGTGCCGGCATTTTATGATGTAACTTACCATGACGATGGGACGATTGCCTCTTTTGAACCGAATAATGTTCACGCGAAGCCGACTATTGAAAAGCAAATGGTACTAAATGTTACAGACACCTATTACCCGGAGAAGCCAGTTGTGCCATTTATCAAAGTGACTCAAGACAGAGTTGTGTTGGAAATTCAGAGAGGATGCATCCGTGGATGTCGTTTCTGTCAGGCGGGAATGCTGTATCGCCCAACAAGGGAACGTGCGTTAGAGCGCTTAAAAGAGTATGCATACAAAATGTTGAAGAGTACCGGACATGAGGAAATCTCACTAAGTTCATTGAGCTCCAGTGATTATTCGCAATTGAAGGGGCTTGTGAATTTTCTGATTGAAGAATTTAAAGGAAAAGGAATCAACATTTCTCTGCCATCCCTCAGAATAGATGCGTTCTCACTGGATGTCATGAGCAAAGTGCAGGATATCAAAAAGAGCAGTCTGACCTTTGCTCCGGAGGCAGGTTCTCAAAGACTTCGTGACGTTATCAACAAAGGTCTGACAGAAGAGATTATTTTAGAGGGGGCAGGTCAGGCGTTTGAAGGAGGGTGGACGAGAGTAAAATTATATTTTATGCTGGGCCTTCCGACAGAGACGGAAGAAGATATGAAAGAGATTGCACATTTGGCTGAAAAAGTGGCAGAGCGCTACTATCAGATTCCAAAAGATCAGAGGAATGGAAAATGTCAGATTGTTGCAAGTACTTCTTTCTTTATTCCAAAGCCGTTCACACCATTTCAGTGGGCGACGATGTGCAACAAGGAAGATTATATCCAGAAAGCACATATTGTAAATAATGAAATGAAAGCGCAGTTAAACAGAAAGAGTTTGAAATATAACTGGCACGAGGCAGATGTCACTGTGCTGGAAGGAGTTTTTGCGCGCGGGGATAGAAAAGTATCAAAGGTAATCTTAGAAGCTTATAAAATGGGATGTCTGTATGATTCATGGTCTGAGTTTTTTGACAATGAGAAATGGATGGAAGCATTTGAAAAGACAGGTGTTGATATTGGATTTTATAATTTGCGGCAGAGAGATATGGATGAGATTTTCCCATGGGATTTCATTAATATCGGTGTGACAAAGAAATTTTTACAGCGCGAGTGGGAACGGGCTATGAAGGGCGAAGTGACACCAAACTGCAAAATGAAATGTGCAGGATGTGGAGCGGCGATTTACGGAGGAGGTGTCTGTGTTGAAAGCAAGAATTAAATTTCGAAAATATGGTGTGATGAAATTCATCGGACATCTGGATATTATGAGATATTTTCAAAAGGCAATGAGAAGGGCGGAAATTCCAATTGCATTTACGGGCGGATATAGTCCGCACATGGTGATGTCGTTTGCAAATCCGCTTGGAGTGGGTCTGACAAGCGATGGAGAATACTTCGATATTGAATTGTCTGAGTCTGTTGATTTTGCGCAGGCAGTTCGAAGATTAAATGAAGTAATGGTGGAAGGGATGGAAATCGTCAATATGATTGAAATCTCAGACGATAAGAAGAAAACCGGAATGGCGATTGTCGCTGCAGCAGATTATCTGTCTGAGTTTGTAATGGAACATCCAGTGGAAAATCTTGCTGATAAGATTGATGCCTTTCGGAGTCAGCCAGAGATCATCGTATGGAAAAAAACGAAAAAGAGTGAAAAAGATGTCAATATTAAGCCTATGATCTATGATATGAGAGAACAAGACGGAAAGGTTTATATGCTTGTGGCAACTGGAAGCGTGGAGAATTTGAAACCAGAGCTTGTTATGCAGGCATTTGGAAAATTCCTTGGAATAGATTTGGAAGAGACTGCGATGCGCCATCATCGTCTGGAAGTGTATGCGGATGTGGGAAGTGAGGGACAACGTCATCTAGTACCATTAGACCAGCTGGGGATATAGGTGATTCGGAATATGAAAAGAAAGTTAGTGATCACAAAAATAGCAGAGCAGGTCGTGACAGCCGTGTTAGAAAATGAAGAAGTGGTGGAAATTCATGTCAGCGATAAAGATACAGAGGCGTACCGTGTTGGAAATATTTACGTGGGGAAAGTAAAAAACATTGTCCCAAATATTCAGGCTGCCTTTATCGAAATTGCAAACGGGGTGGAGTGCTATTACTCTATCCCTCAGAATCCTTCCCCACATTTCACGCAGAAAGTCGGGAAAAAGCCGCTCTGTATCGGGGATGAGCTGCTTGTTCAGATCCAGAAAGAGGCAGTTAAAACGAAGGTGCCGACAGTGACTTCCAACTTAAGTTTCACAGGGAAGTATGTTGTCTTAACGTCTGGTATCAAAAAGATTGGAATTTCTTCCAAGATCACAGGAGAAAAGCGGGCACAGATTCAGGAGACTGTTGAAGTTCTCCGATCGGAAAGATATGGATTTATTGTCCGCACAAATGCCAAAGATATTCCGGCAGATCTTGTGAAAGAAGAGTTGGGGCAGCTAGCAGAATCTTACATGCATTTAGTTGAGATCGCGCAGTCACGCAAGGTATTTAGTTGTCTTTTGGAGGCCCCTTTTACATATCTATCAAATATCCGTGATATTTATCAGGAAGGATTGACAGATATTGTTGTAGAGGAGAGCCTTTTTGAAGATGTAAAGCAATATTTGGCGAAAGAGCAGCCAGAGGATTTAGAAAAGCTTGTATGTTATGCTGACAGGCAGCTACCACTTTATAAGTTATATTCGCTGGAGTCTGTCATTTCACGGGCGCTATCAGAGAGGGTGTGGATGAAATCAGGCGCTTATCTTGTGATTCAGCCGACAGAGGCGCTGACGGTGATCGATGTCAATACAGGAAAATGTATTGCAGGTAAGAAAGATGACGAAGTTTATATGAAAATCAACCTCGAAGCAGCCAAAGAAGCGGCAAAGCAGATTCGGCTCCGCAATCTCTCAGGGATCATTCTGATTGATTTTATTAATTTGAAATCAAAAGAGTGTACAAAAGATCTGTTGGAAGTGTTTCAAAAAGAATTGCGGAAAGATCCTGTCCAGACAATTCTTGTAGATATGACGGGATTACAGCTTGTAGAAGTGACTCGAAAAAAGGTTCGAAAGCCATTGAGAGAGGTTGTTGTCTCTGCAAAAGAAGCAAACAGGCGGAAATAATAAGAAAAGAGGAGAAAAATGGCAAAAAAAGAGCTGAAGACCAATGCGATGAGGATACTGGAAAAAAAGAAAATCCCATTTACATATATCACTTATGAGTGTGAGGAGTTCGTGGATGGGGTACAGATTGCAGATAAGCTCGGACAACCGCATGAGCTGGTGTATAAAACACTTGTGACAGTCGCAAAGAGCAGAGAGTATTATGTATTTGTTATTCCGATTGAAGAGGAGCTGGATTTAAAGAAAGCGGCCCGGGTTGTCGGAGAAAAATCTCTCCTTATGCTTCCGCTGAAAGATCTGACTGCCGTGACAGGGTATATCAGGGGAGGATGCACTGCGATTGGGATGAAAAAGCCGTTTCCGGTTGTCGTAGAAAAATGTGCAGAGGCCTTGGAGGAAATGATTGTAAGTGGCGGCAAAATAGGAATGCAGATCAGATTAACGCCGCAGGATTTTCAAAAAGTGACAGGAGCGGTGTTTGAGGAAGTGGTTGTATCTGTAAAAACAGAGGAGATTTTATAGAAAAAGTTATAAATTTCTTAAGGCTTTCTGAAAGAGATAGAAATTTTTAGTCAGATATAGTAGAATACAGAGAAAATAAGAGAGAAAGGATAAGAGGAACAAGGAATGTGGAACAGAGTGATTTTTGGCTATGATTTTTATCATGTGTTGCTGTGGTTTCTTGCGTATAGTATGCTTGGTTGGCTGGTAGAGTCCATTTATATGTCGATCTGCAACCGAAAGCTTACAAACAGGGGATTTGCAAGAGGACCGATCTGTCCGATTTACGGGGTGGGAGCTTTGACAGTATTTTTTTTATTGAAGCCATACAGTGATAATCTTTGGAAATTATTTTTCTTTGGATCTTTGCTTGCAACGACTTTGGAATATTTCACAGCCGTATTGATGAATAAAATTTTCGGAGAGATCTGGTGGGATTATACGGACAAGCCATTCAATTACAAAGGGATTCTCTGTCTGGAAAGTTCAATCGCATGGGGGTTTTATACGATTGGATTATTTGTATTTCTGCATAAATTTGTAGAGGGATTCGTAAACGGGATTCCGATGATGGCAGGAAAAGCGCTCGGAGGATTTTTGGCGGTGCTGTTTACACTTGATTTTGCAAATGCATTCTATCGTGAGAAGCGGGAGGCACTTCCAAAGCAGTTGATTCGGATTCGAGAGGGAATCCTGAATAGATTTTCAAGATAGAAGAAAGTGCAGGAGGTCGTTAGGACATTCTGTACTTTTTTTCTTTACAGAGTAAAGAAAAGGTGTTATAGTACGCTTATAGTTAAGAAATATTCTGAATCATTCGGGCGTGTCTGCCGAAGAACCCAACGAGCTATGAGAAAAGTGAAAAAAGAATTGACAATCACAAGTAAGTAAGATACTATATTAATTAGAAAAACGAACATAAGTTCGTATTTGAAAAGGAGAATATTATGGCAGGAGACGATAAATTAAAAGCATTAGATGCAGCAATTGCAAAGTTGGAGAAGGACTTTGGAAAGGGAGCAGTGATGAAACTTGGAGATGCGGCGGCAAATGTCAGTGTTGAGACAGTACCTACTGGTTCTTTAAGCCTAGACATTGCACTTGGTCTTGGTGGAGTGCCAAAGGGACGTATCATCGAGATTTACGGACCGGAGTCAAGTGGTAAGACGACAGTAGCGCTCCATATGATTGCAGAAGTACAAAAAAGGGGAGGCATTGCAGGCTTTATTGATGCAGAGCATGCTCTGGATCCAGTTTATGCGAAGAATATCGGGGTAGATATTGATGAACTGTATATTTCACAGCCGGACAGTGGTGATCAGGCGTTGGAGATCACAGAGACAATGGTGCGCTCGGGAGCGATGGATATCATTGTTGTCGATTCTGTTGCCGCACTTGTTCCGAGACAGGAGATTGAAGGGGATATGGGAGATAGCCATGTTGGTCTTCAGGCACGTTTGATGTCTCAGGCCCTCAGAAAGCTGACACCAGTTATCAGTAAGTCTAATTGTGTTGTGATCTTTATCAATCAGCTTCGTGAGAAAGTCGGTGTGATGTTCGGAAATCCAGAGACAACAACCGGTGGACGTGCGTTGAAGTTCTATGCATCTATCCGTATGGATGTCAGAAGGACAGAGACGTTAAAGCAGGGTGGAGAGATGGTCGGTAACCGTACCAGAATTAAAGTAGTGAAGAATAAGATTGCACCGCCGTTTAAGGAAGCTGAGTTTGACATTATGTTCGGGAAAGGAATTTCAAAGGAAGGAGACATTCTAGACCTGGCAGCAGGGCTTGATATTATCAATAAGAGTGGTGCATGGTATGCATACAATGGCGATAAAATTGGACAGGGCCGTGAGAATGCAAAGACATATCTCTCTACACATCCGGAAGTGATGGAAGAGATTGAGGCAAAAGTACGGGCACATTATAAGCTTGACGGAGCGGCAGGAGAAGAGGAACTTGCAGCGGAACAGAAGGCAGATGAATAAGAGATGATTGTCACGAAGGTAGAGCCTGTATCAAAAAATAGGTATAAAGTAGAGGTTGACGGAGAGTTCGCTTTTGTTTTGTATCGAAGAGAATTGTCACACTATCAGATCAGAGAAGAATGTGAAGTCTCAGAGGAGAGTTTTGAACAGATTAAGAAAGAAGTGATTATAAAGCGGGCTAAGCTTCGCGCAATGCACCTTCTCAATGACATGGATCGGACAGAATCACAGCTCCGCACGAAACTCAGACAGAGTTGTTATACTGAAGATGTGGTAGAAGCTGCACTGGCATATGTGAAGTCATTTGGTTATATAGACGACCTTGACTATGCAAAGCGATACATTCAGAACAGACAGAATCAGAAAAGTAAAAGGGAATTGTATGCACAGCTTGTAGGAAAAGGGATTGAAAGAGAACTGATTGAGCTTGCCATGGAGGAATGCTATACCGGAGAAGATGATGAGATAGAAGCGATCCGCCGGTTGGCAGCAAAGAGGAAATATCATTTTCGCGATGCTACAAGAGAAGAGCAGCAGAAACAAATGGCTTATTTTATGCGGAAGGGATTTTCTTATGAGAATATCCGAAGAGCTCTGGACGCGGAAGAAGTATATTGGTAGAGATAGCTGAGAGGTTCATAAAAATGACCAAAACGGTGTAAGCATACTTGACATATTTGTGAAAACGGTATAAAATCTAAGTGTTGTATTTGTGTACAATGAAAATTAAATAAGGAGGTGCTCCTGTGCCGATAGTATCAATAATTGCTGGTCTGATTGCAGTTGTGGCAGCTGTTGTTATTACTTACTATGTAACGGTGAACAATCTGAAGAAAGATGCAGATTCAAAGATTGGGAATGCTGAGAACAAAGCAAGAGAGATAATAGATGATGCTTTAAAGAATGCAGAGGCAAAGAAGAAGGAAACGCTTCTGGAGATCAAGGAAGAGTCCATTAAGACAAAAAATGAACTTGAGAAGGAGACAAAAGAGCGTAGAGCAGAGTTACAGCGCTATGAAAAACGTGTCTTATCTAAAGAAGAAGCGCTTGACAAGAGAGCCGATGTACTGGAACAGCGTGAATCGAAGATTACAGTAAGAGAAGAGCAGATCAAACAGCGTGAGATCAAAGTAGACGAGCTTAACAGTAAACGAGTACAGGAACTGGAAAGAATCTCAGGACTTACCTCTGAACAGGCAAAAGAATATTTATTAAAAACTGTTGAAGATGATGTAAAACATGACACTGCGAAGATGATCAAGGAACTTGAAAATCAGGCAAAAGAAGAGGCTGGAAAGAAAGCAAGAGAATATGTTGTGACAGCAATTCAAAAATGCGCGGCAGATCATGTTGCAGAAACTACGATTTCTGTAGTACAACTTCCAAGTGATGAGATGAAGGGACGTATTATCGGGCGAGAAGGTCGTAATATCCGTACACTTGAGACAATGACCGGGGTAGAATTGATTATAGATGATACACCGGAGGCTGTTGTGTTATCAGGTTTTGATCCGATTCGCAGGGAAGTGGCAAGAATTGCGCTGGAAAAACTGATTCTTGACGGACGTATTCATCCGGCAAGAATCGAAGAGATGGTAGAGAAAGCGCAGAGAGATGTAGAAGCAATGATCCGTGAGGAAGGAGAAGCGGCAGCTCTCGAAGTGGGCGTACATGGTATTCATCCTGAGTTACTCCGTCTTTTAGGAAGAATGAAGTTCAGGACAAGCTATGGACAGAATGCATTGAAACACTCCATTGAAGTTGCACAGCTCTCAGGACTGCTTGCAGGAGAGATTGGTCTGGATGTCAGACTGGCTAAGCGAGCAGGTCTGTTACATGATATCGGAAAATCGATTGATCATGATGTAGAAGGGTCTCATATCCAGATTGGTGTGGATCTTTGTAGGAAATACAAAGAATCTGCTACAGTTATCAATGCAGTGGAATCTCATCATGGTGATGTAGAACCGGAAACACTGATTGCATGTATTGTGCAGGCAGCGGATACAATATCGGCTGCAAGACCGGGTGCGAGAAGAGAAACGTTAGAGACGTACACAAACAGATTAAAACAGTTAGAGGATATTGCGAACCAGTTTAAAGGTGTCGATAAATCTTTTGCAATTCAGGCAGGTAGAGAGATTCGTATTATGGTAGTTCCAGAACAGGTATCTGATGATGATATGGTATTGATGGCAAGAGATATTTCAAAGCAGATTGAGTTTGAATTGGAATATCCTGGTCAGATTAAAGTAAATGTAATCCGCGAGTCAAGAGTGACAGACTACGCGAAATAGACTAAGAACTATATAGAATCAAAGACCACAAAAGTGAAAAATAACAGGCAGTGGAGAGCAGTCTCTATTGTCTGTTATTTTTTGTTATAGGAAATATATTCTATGAAATAAAAGTGCTCCGCACTTAATGGAATGCGGAAGTTTACAGAGAAAGGAAGCAAAGACAATGGAAGAAATTAAAAGACGGAAGCGGGAACTGGTTTATCAGGGGGCAGTTCTGAATGTTTACCGAGATCAGGTAGAGCTGCCAAATGGAAATGTGGCAGAGTGGGACTATATCCATCACGATGGCGCGGCGGCGGTTGTCCCTGTGACAGAGGATGGAAAGATTCTTATGGTAAGACAATATCGGAATGCGCTTGACAGAGCGACCTTGGAGATTCCGGCGGGGAAATTGGATGATCCAAAGGAGGAAGGTATTGTCTGTGCCGAAAGAGAATTAGAGGAAGAGACAGGATTCCGATCAGAGCAGTTGGAATGGTTGATCACACTTCGTACGACAGTGGCATTCTGTAATGAGAGGATTGAAATTTTTGTGGCAAAAAATCTAATTCCTACAGAACAACATTTAGACGAGGATGAATTTGTTGAAGTGGAAGCATATACAATGGAAGAACTGAAAGAAAAGATTTTTGCAGGAGAGATTGAAGATGGAAAGACAATCTCTGCATTGATGGCATATGCCGTAAAGTACTGTTAGAAGAAAATGATAGTTGAGAATCTGGGAAAGAAATCGAAATAAGCGGAAAGGATAAATACAATTCCATCAGCCGAAGAAGAGGTCATGAAGAACATGTGGAGGACATATATATAGAGTATCTGAAAACAGGAGGGATGTTTTTGAAGATACAACAGAGTAAAAAACAGTTTTTGATTTTTTATATGTCTGGATTTCTGGCGGGAATCTTATATGCGAACATGGTATCGGACAGTTATCTGGAATCGTACGGTGTTTTTAGTGAGTACTTTCTCAGACAGTTCCAGATTACAGAGATTATCCCAGAAGAATATTTGGGATATCTTCTTCGTATTCGGATAATCCCGGTCGGAGTTCTTCTGGCAGCAGGCTGTACAAGATGGAAACAGATGGTGGTGGTGGTGACGCTTCTTTGGACAGGCCTCGCAAGCGGCATTGTGTTGACGTCAGGAATTCTTCAGCTTGGAGCTACTGGGATCGTGATTTGTGCGGTGGGAGTATTTCCGCAAATTTTCTTTTACCTCCCGGCGGCGCTTGTCTATCTATGGTACCTATATTTATCGCCGCAAGTCAGGTGGAATAGCGGGAAAAGTATTTTCACAGGTCTAATGTTTCTGGCAGGTATCGCCTTGGAGGCATATATCAATCCAGTATGTTTAAAGGCTGCCATTCGCTTGTTTGTGAAGTGATGCAAAGAGTTATGAGAAGAGAAAGCATATTTTGACAGAGGGAGTATCCTTTTGTCAAAATATGCTTTTTGTGTTGCATCAGACTGAGGGATTCCGATGAAGAAGATGGAAGAGTTCCCAGAGACAGAGAAGTGTGATTGTCAGCTGGCTTCCAAGCAGTCCCCAGAGATAACCGCGGATTCCGGCAAGAGGAATCAAAAAGAAAACACTAGCGATACGCAGCAGCAGTCCGACGGTATTGACGAAAAAGGAAGAGGCGGTATGTCCTAGCCCGTTTAAAATGCTGACCAGTGTGGAATTTGTGTAGAGGAAAGGGCAGATCCAGGCGAGTGTAAGAATCAGACTGCCTGCAAGGGTACTGTGAAATAAGGTGCTTCCAATGAAACGACCAAACAGCAAAAATCCAATGGTACATGACAGACCAAGTGCAAAACAACAGAAAAAAACTTTTTTAATTAATAACAGAAGCGTTTCGCGTTTTTGTGAAGCTTGAAGTTCTGCAACTGTAGGGAGCAGCATGACGGAAATCGAATTTGTCAGTGCAGATGGGAATAAAATGCATGGGAGAGCCATTCCAGTCAGAACGCCGTAGAGGCTAAGAGCTTCGCTTCGGCTGCTTCCATATGTGATCAGTGCTTTTGGAATAGAGATTGCCTCAATACTTTGCAGAAGGTTTAGTAGAATGCGGTTGGCAGTCAGTGGAACTGAAAGCCGGAAAAGTTCTCCTACATAGGAAAGGCAACGGTGTACTGTTTGAATAGAAGTGTGTACAGGATGGCGACGGTGCGTGTGAAAAAACATTTGGGCACAAAACAAGGAGGAAAAGATTTCTCCGGCGACAAGCCCTGATACGGCAAGCGTCACAGAAAGTGTATTCTGATCATGAAGAAGATAAAGGGAAAAAAGATAGACGGAGAGTACGCGGGCAATTTGCTCGATGAGTTGCGAGGCTGCTGGAATACCGGTGCGTTTGAGACCGAGATAATAGCCACAGATACAGCTGTGGATCGCGGCGAATGGAAATGCATAGGACATTGCAGTGAGAAGCGGGATACAGCGTGTTTCACCAATAAAATGAACGGCAATTATGTGTGCGTTATTCTGGAGAAAAATGGTAACAATACATGAGAGAAGAAAGGAAATGCTCATTCCGGTAAAGAGAAATTCCCTGGCTTCCTGAAGTTTTCCGAGCGCTGCTTTTCTTGCGACGCAGCGGGAAATGGTCGTCTCAATTCCTGCTGCTGTCAGAGAGAAGCAGAGGGCATAAACTGGAAAAATAAGTTGATAGAGCCCCACACCTTCTTCGCCGAACGTCTGACTTAAGTAGACACGGTAGAAGAAGCCGATCAGGCGTGTGATGATGCCAGTGGCGGTAAGGATGAAAGTACCTTTTAAGATTGTATATTTTTTAGACATAATGACTCCGGTGACAAGATATGTAATCTGTATAAACATATTCAAAACAGAGTCTTGACAGAACAAAAAAGGAGTGGTATTCTACAAAATGTAAATCCTAGTAATTTAGTAGGGATTGAGAATAAAGAAGGTGAGAACTTGAAATTATCTACAAAGGGGAGATATGGACTCCGCGCATTGATTGATCTTGCGCAGTACAGCGAGATTGAACCGGTTTCGATCAGCAGTATTGCAGCGCGTCAGGGGATTTCGGAACGTTATCTGGAGCAGCTGATGGCGAAATTAAAGAAGGCAGGGCTGATCAAGAGCATTCGTGGTGCTGGCGGTGGATATGTGCTCGCCAGAGAAGTAGAAAGTATATCCGTTGGAGACGTACTCCGTGCGCTGGAAGGAAATTTAGAACCGGTAGAGTGCAGTGGGCTTCACCCAGAAGAAGGATGCGAGGCCGCAGGAGGATGTGTGACGAAGTATGTCTGGCAGAAAATCAACGAAAGTATTAATCAGACGGTGGATGAGATCAAGCTTGACCGTCTGGTAGAAGAGAGCAAGGCGATGAAGGGACAACAGATTCCTGGTCAGATGCATTGCGGAAATTAGGAGGATACAGACATGGAAAAATTGATTTATTTAGATAATGCAGCAACGACAAAGACAGCTCCGGAAGTTGTAGAGGCAATGCTGCCGTACTTTACAGAATATTATGGAAATCCATCCAGCGTGTATGGGTTTGCAGCAGGCAATAAAGAGGTTATCACGAGACAGAGAGAGACTATTGCAGAGATTATTGGCGCAGAGGCAAATGAAATTTATTTTACAGCGGGTGGTTCAGAGTCTGATAACTGGGCGTTGAAAGCAACAGCAGAATGTTATGAGAACAAAGGCAGACATATCATCACTACAAAGATCGAACACCACGCAATTCTTCATACAGCAGAGTATCTGGAGAAAAAAGGGTTTGAAGTGACGTACCTTGATGTGGATGAGAAGGGATTGGTAGACTTGGAGCAACTCCGTGCGGCAATCCGTCCGGACACTATTTTGATTTCTGTCATGTTTGCAAACAATGAGATTGGTACAATTCAGCCGATCAAAGAAATCGGGGAAATCGCACAGGAGCATGGAATTTTGTTCCACACAGATGCTGTACAGGCATTCTGTCAGGTGCCGATCAATGTAGATGAATGTCATATTGATATGTTAAGTGCGAGTGGGCATAAGATCAACGGACCAAAAGGAATCGGGTTTCTTTATATTCGTAAAGGGGTAAAGATTCGCTCTTTTGTTCATGGTGGAGCGCAGGAGAGAAAGAGACGCGCCGGAACAGAGAATGTGCCTGGAATCGTGGGACTTGGAACTGCTGCAAAAAGAGCAGCTGAGTCAATGGAAGAGAGAACGAAAAAAGAAGTCGAATTAAGAGACTATTTTATCAATCGGATTCTCACTGAGATTCCATATAGTAGACTCAATGGACATGAGAGCAAAAGACTGCCGAATAATACAAACTTTAGTTTTCAGTTTATTGAAGGAGAATCGCTTCTAATTATGCTGGATATGAAGGGGATCTGCGGTTCCAGCGGATCGGCCTGTACATCTGGATCTTTAGACCCGTCTCATGTGCTGCTTGCGATTGGACTCCCGCACGAGATTGCACATGGTTCCTTGCGTCTGACTCTGAGTGAAGAGACAACGAAGGAAGATCTGGATTATACAGCGGATGTATTAAAAGAGATTGTGGAGCATTTAAGAAAGATGTCCCCACTCTATGAAGATTTTCAGAAGAAGCAGAAAAAATAAGAAAAGAAAGCAAAATAGAATCAAATAAAAAATCAAAGAGCAGCAGGCAGGGCTCAAGCGGCCCTGCTGGAAGAATCAGGAGGAAAAATATTATGTATACAGAGAAGGTTATGGATCATTTTCAGAATCCAAGAAATGTAGGAGAATTAGAAAACCCAAGTGGGGTAGGAACTGTCGGAAATGCAAAATGTGGTGATATTATGCGAATTTATCTTGATATTGATGAAGATCAGATCATTCGTGATGTAAAATTCAAAACATTCGGTTGTGGAGCTGCTGTTGCCACAAGCAGTATGGCAACAGAACTTGTAAAGGGAAAGAGTATTTATGAAGCGCTGAAAGTGACAAATAAAGCTGTTATGGAAGCACTTGATGGACTTCCGCCGGTGAAAGTTCACTGTTCTCTTCTCGCTGAGGAAGCAATTCATGCAGCGCTTTGGGATTATGCAGAGAAAAACGGAATCAAGATCGAAGGATTGACGAAGCCGAAATCTGATATCCATGAAGACGAAGAGGATGAGGAAGAATACTAATCCGAATACAAAAACACAGTCTGGCATCTGCCGGGCGGGAGGAATTTAGATGAAGAAAAAGGTAGTCGTAGGAATGTCAGGAGGTGTGGACTCTTCGGTAGCAGCATATCTGCTCAAAGAACAGGGGTATGATGTAATCGGGGTGACGATGCAGATCTGGCAGGATGAGGATCGCGCAGTTGAAGAAGAAAACGGAGGCTGCTGTGGGCTCAGTGCGGTTGATGATGCAAGACGTGTTGCGGCGGCACTTGAAATTCCATACTATGTGATGAATTTTAAGAAAGAATTTAAAGAAAAGGTCATTGATTATTTTGTGCAGGAATATCTGCATGGGCGAACTCCGAATCCATGTATTGCCTGTAACCGTTATGTGAAATGGGAATCCTTGTTGAAGAGGAGTATGGATATCGGAGCAGATTATATCGCAACCGGGCATTATGCAAGAGTTGTGCAGCTGGAAAACGGACGGTATACATTGAAGTGTTCAGCGACTCTGGCAAAGGATCAGACGTATGCTCTTTACAATCTGACGCAGGAACAGCTGAAGCGGACGCTGATGCCGGTCGGTGAGTATACGAAAGATCAAGTGAGGGAGATTGCGGAAAAAATAAATCTTCGCATTGCCAATAAGCCGGATAGTCAGGATATCTGTTTTGTACCAGATGGAGATTATGCTTCTTTTATTGAAGAAGAGGCAGCTGTGAAGATACCGGAAGGAAATTTCGTAGATCTTGATGGAAGAGTACTTGGGAGACATAAAGGCATCACGCACTATACGGTCGGTCAGCGAAAAGGACTTGGGTTGTCTTTGGGACATCCGGCTTTTGTTCTTGAGATTCGGCCGGATACAAATGAGATTGTAATAGGAAATAATGAAGATTCTCTGTCCTATACACTGAAAGCGAATCAGTTGAATTTTATGTCCATTGAGGATTTGACCGGTGAGATGCGCGTATGGACCAAGATTCGTTACAACCACAAAGGAGCATGGGGGACAATCCGAAAGAGCGGAAAAGATGAGGTTACATGTACCTTTGAGGAACCGCAGAGAGCCATTACTCCGGGACAGGCAGTTGTTTTCTATGATGGAGAGTATGTTGTCGGAGGAGGTACTATTCTATAGAAGCAACATGCTGTTCGAGCAGAAAAAATGTGAAGGAGGGAAAGGATGAAAGCGGATTTTCATATGCACTCCAGTTTTTCATCTGATGCAGAATTTGAACCGGAAGCAATGATACAAGAGGCAATCAGAAGAGGGCTTCAAACGATTTGCTTTACTGACCATCAGGATAAAGATTATCAAGGAGGACCTCTTTCCTTTACGTTCGATACGGAATTTTATTTTCGGACAATGCAGAGACTTCAGCAGGAATATCGAGAAAAGATAGATGTGCGGATCGGTGTAGAACTGGGACTTCAGCCGCACCTTGGCGAGTACTATAAACAGTATGTCAGTCAGTATCCGTTTGACTTTGTGCTCGGATCGGTGCATGTGATTCAGTCAGAAGATCCGTATTATCCACAGTTTTTCGAGAAAAGAACAGATCGGGAAGCATATGAGGAGGCTTTTTTGGCAACACTGGAAAATATCCGTGCGGTCTCAGAATTTGATGTACTTGGTCATTTGGATTATATCGTGCGCTATGGAAGAAGTATAGAGAGCTATTCTTACAGTACCTTTTCAGATTTGATCGATGAAATCCTGCGGGAGCTGATCGGTCAAGGAAAAGGGTTGGAGCTGAATATGGCGGGATATAAGTATGGACTTGGATTTGGTCATCCGCATCCGGATATTTTAAAGAGATATCGGGAGCTTGGCGGAGAGATTGTTACAGTAGGTTCGGATGGACATAGACCGGAGCATCTTGCTTATGCATTTGGACTTGTAAGTGAGATCCTGCATAGCTGTGGCTTTCAATATTATACAGAGTTTAAAGGAAGAAAACCTGTTTTTCAACAACTTCCATAAAATTGTAAATATGACTTGAATTTTCTGTGCGGATTTAGTACAATAAATAAAGGTTGATGAATCTTTAACAAAGTTAAGGAATTGTCAAATACAAATAATAGTTTAAGAAACTTTAGGAGGAATTAATCATGGCAGTAAAAGTAGCGATTAATGGATTTGGACGTATTGGACGTCTTGCATTCAGACAAATGTTCGGAGCAGAAGGATATGAAGTAGTTGCAATCAACGACTTAACATCTCCAAAAATGTTAGCTCACTTATTAAAATATGATTCATCTCAAGGAAAATACGCTTTAGCTGACAAAGTAACAGCTGGAGAAGATTCTATCACAGTAGATGGAAAAGAAATCAAAATCTATGCAAAAGCAAACGCTGAAGAACTTCCATGGGGAGAAATCGGAGTTGACGTTGTATTAGAATGTACAGGATTCTATACATCTAAAGCAAAAGCTGAAGCTCATATCAAAGCAGGAGCAAGAAAAGTTGTTATTTCTGCACCAGCTGGAAATGATCTTCCAACAATCGTTTACAATGTAAACCATGAAACATTAAAACCAGAAGATACAGTAATTTCTGCAGCTTCTTGTACAACAAACTGCTTAGCTCCTATGGCTGATGCACTTAACAAATTAGCAACAATTAAATCTGGTATCATGTGTACAATCCACGCTTACACAGGAGATCAGATGACACTTGATGGACCACAGAGAAAAGGTGATTTAAGAAGATCACGTGCAGCGGCTGTAAATATCGTTCCAAACAGCACAGGTGCAGCAAAAGCAATCGGACTTGTTATTCCAGAATTAAACGGAAAATTAATCGGATCTGCTCAGCGTGTTCCAACACCAACAGGATCAACAACAATCTTAACAGCAGTAGTAGAAGGAAATGTAACAGTTGAAGAAATTAATGCAGCTATGAAAGCAGCAGCAAACGAATCTTATGGATACAACGAAGATGAGATCGTATCAAGCGATATCGTTGGAATGAGATATGGTTCATTATTCGATGCTACACAGACAATGGCTCTTCCATTAGACAATGGAACAACAGAAGTTCAGGTTGTAGCTTGGTATGACAATGAGAATTCTTACACAAGCCAGATGGTAAGAACAATCAAATACTTCTCTGAATTAGCTTAATTTTAAAAGATTCGGAATAAGAAGATCCAAAAGGGTCCGGTCTTATGGGCCGGACCCTTTGCGGGTTTAAAAAAGATAAGTTGACTTTTATTTTTATAGTCAAGGAGGATATAAACATGCTTAACAAAAAATCAGTAGATGATATTAATGTAAAAGGGAAAAAAGTACTTGTAAGATGCGACTTTAATGTACCGCTGATCGATGGAAAGATTACAGATGAGAACCGTCTTGTAGCAGCGCTCCCTACAATTAAGAAATTAATCGCAGACGGTGGAAGAGTGATTCTCTGCTCACACCTTGGAAAACCAAAGGGAGAGCCAAAACCGGAATTATCTTTAGCACCGGTTGCAACAAGACTTTCTGAGTTATTAGGACAGGAAGTGAAATTTGCAGCAGATCCAGAAGTTGTTGGACCAAATGCAAAAGCAGCAGTGGAAGCTATGGAAGACGGAGATGTGATTCTTCTTGAAAATACACGTTACAGAGCAGAAGAGACAAAGAACGGAGAAGCATTCAGCAAAGAACTTGCTTCTTTATGTGAAGTATTCGTAAACGATGCGTTCGGTACAGCACATAGAGCACACTGCTCAAATGTTGGTGTGACACAGTTCGTTGATACAGCAGTGGTAGGATACTTAATGCAGAAAGAGATTGACTTCTTAGGAAATGCAGTAAACAATCCAGAGAGACCGTTTGTTGCAATTCTCGGAGGAGCAAAAGTATCAAGCAAGATTTCTGTTATCGAAAATCTGTTAGAGAAAGTAGATGTTCTGATCATTGGTGGAGGTATGTCTTATACATTCAGCAAAGCGCAGGGTGGAACAGTCGGAAAATCTTTATTAGAAGAAGATTACTGTGAATACGCACTGAACATGATCAAAAAGGCAGAAGAAAAAGGTGTAAAATTATTACTTCCAGTTGATAATGTAATTGCAGATGATTTCTCTAACGATGCAAATACAAAAGTTGTTGCAAGCGGAGAGATTCCGGACGGATGGGAAGGACTCGATATCGGACCGAAGACAGCAGAGTTGTTTGCTGAGACAGTAAAGACAGCAAAGACAGTTGTATGGAACGGACCGATGGGAGCATTTGAGATGCCGAAATTTGCAGCAGGTACAGAAGCAGTTGCAAAAGCACTTGCAGATACAGAAGCAGTTACAATCATTGGTGGTGGAGATTCTGCAGCAGCAGTAAACCAGTTAGGATACGGTGACAAGATGACACACATTTCAACCGGTGGTGGAGCTTCTCTTGAATTCTTAGAAGGAAAAGAATTACCAGGTGTTGCAGCAGCAAATGACAAATAAGAAAATACTTTAGCGCAAAGCAGGGGTGCTGCAAATAGAAAGTTTTTACAAGGGACCAGCAATGTTTAATGGGTGACAGATGCTAGCTTGTAGAAAAGATTCACTTTGCGGCAGCCCTGTTTACATATAGATATTTTTAGGAAAGAGGACGTTAAAAATGGCAAGAAGAAAAATTATCGCAGGAAACTGGAAAATGAATAAAACTCCAAGTGAGGCAGTGGCACTTGTAAATGAGTTAAAACCATTAGTGGCAACAGAAGATGCAGATGTTGTATTTTGTGTACCGGCAATCAGCATTATTCCGGCAATGGAGGCAGCAGAGGGAAGCAATATTGCAATCGGAGCAGAGAATATGTACTTCGAAGAGAGTGGAGCTTACACAGGAGAAATCTCTCCTGCAATGCTTACAGATGTTGGTGTGAAATATGTTATCATTGGACACTCCGAGAGACGTGAATATTTTGCGGAGACAGACGAGACAGTCAATAAAAAAGTGAAAAAAGCATTTGAGCATGGCATTACACCAATCGTATGCTGCGGAGAAACTCTGACACAGAGAGAGCAAGGAGTAACAATCGACTTTATCCGTCAGCAGATTAAGATTGCATTTCTTGATGTGACAGCAGATCAGGCAAAGACAGCAGTAATTGCATATGAACCTATTTGGGCAATCGGAACTGGTAAAGTGGCTACAACAGAGCAGGCACAGGAAGTGTGTGCAGCAATCCGTGCATGTATCGCTGAAATCTATGATGAAGCAACTGCTGAGGCAATCCGCATCCAGTATGGCGGCAGTGTGTCTGCAGCAAGTGCACCAGAGTTATTTGCACAGCCAGATATCGATGGAGGACTTGTAGGAGGAGCTTCCTTGAAACCAGATTTTGGAGCGATCGTGAACTATAATAAATAATAGAAACACTTTTTGTGGAATCATTGCGGATGCTGCAGCAACGCATTAGGAAAGCGTGTTGCAGCAGATGACTTTATGAAAAACGAAATGACCGGCAGAGGGAAGACGATAGAATTCGAATTTATCCCTCTGGCGGTCATTTGTGATATGCCCAGTTTCTGCTTATTTTTGAAAAATGTAATTTTGATCGGGAACAGGAATAAGATCCTATAGCAAATGTACGTTATAAGCGGAATAAAAACTGTGCGGCTTCGTTAATGGCTTCTGTCGCCGTCTTCATATTTGACATTTGAAAAACATGCCACATTCCTTTGTAGATAGTCAGCTTTGCAGCGACATCCTGTCGAAGAAGTTTCTTGTGTAAGTCTGTGGAGTCATTCAAAAGGATTTCATTGGTTCCAACCTGGATATAGACGGGAGGAAACCCCGTGTAATCTCCGTAAAGCGGGGAGACAAAAGGATCTGCATAAATGCTGGCATCACTATTGCTCTCTGGTACATAGGCACACCGCGCGCGTTCAAGATAATCCTTAGTCAGGATTGGATCCAACGCCGCTTTTTTTTCGTGGGATGCGCCACTTAATGTCAGATCTGTCCACGGAGAAAAGAGAACAAGAGCTTTTGGCAGAATCCGTCCATCTTCCTTTAGCTTCAACGCAAGTGAGAGAGCCAGATTACCGCCGGCAGAATCCCCAGCGAGAATAACATTTTTTGCACCGTATCCCAAGTGCATCAGATACCCCCACACTTTTAATGCATCTTCCAATGCTGCCGGGGAGGGATGCTCCGGGGCAAGGCGGTAGTTGAAACTTAAAATGTCAGAGGAAGAAGCAGATGCAAGCTTTGTTGTCAGTGTACGGGAATATTCGAGACTTCCGGTAAAGAAGCCGCCGCCGTGACAGTATAAGATAATTGTCTCGTTCTGGTGTGGACGATTCAGGCGGATCCACTCTGAGGGAATATCATCGATCAAAAATTCAGTGTAGGATGCTTCGCTTTGCTTTGTCCCGAGCAGTCGCCCGAGGTTTGCCTGAGAGCGTCTGTATTTTTCTAAATCGTCATTGACTGTAAAATTATGAATAGCCTTGATGATCTTCATCAGACCCTGTTGTTTTTTCTCTTGATTTGGCATAAATCCTCGTATCCTTTCTTGTAGTAATTTATTCTATCACAAAGCAGTTGTCATATACAATCAAATTCTTTATAATAAAGCTATGAAAGGAAGAAAAAGATGAATAACAGAAATCAATGGTTAAAACTGGATTTGTCGGGCAATGTTTATCCGACACTTCAGAGAAAAAGTTTCTCATCGGTATTCCGCGTTTCTGTCACCTTGAAAGAAAAGGTAGATCCTCAGATTCTCCAGAAAGCTTATGAGAAGACACTTCCGAGATTTCCCTCCTTGAAAGTTGCATTGCGAAAAGGATTGTTTTGGCGTTATCTAGAGCCAAATAAAAACCCGGTGCCGCAGGTGGAGCGAGATGTCAAAAATCCATGCATGCCGATGGATTTTAAGACAAAGCACCGCTATCTGATCCGTCTGTATTATTATGAATGTCAGATTTCTTTTGAAGTGTTTCATTCTCTGGCCGATGGTCTTGGGGCAGTTACTTTTTTAAAGACACTGACAGCAGTTTATCTGCGGATGCGCGGTGTGAAGATTCCGGATGAGGAGGGGATTCTTTCTGTAGAGGAGGAACCAAAAAGAGAGGAACTGGAAGATTCTTATATGAAGTATGCCAATTCTAAGGTGACACCAAAGAGGAGTCAGGGCAGTGCCTATAGGGTGCGCGGGACAAAAGAACCGTTCTATACACTGAATATTATCAGTGGAAGTATGAGTGTCAGTGATCTTAAGACAGCATCGAAAAAATACGGTGTGACGATCACGGAGTATTTAAATGCCGTATTGGTGTATGCATTGATTGAGAATCAGAAGTGCAGCAAGGTGTGGAGGGAAAAGCCGGTGAGGATTGCAATGCCAGTCAATCTGAGACAGTTTTTCCCATCAAAGACACTTCGGAATTTTATTACAATGGTTTATCCCGGAGTGGATCCGCGGATGGGTGAATATAGTTTTGAGGAGATTTTAAAAGAGATTCACTATTATATGCGATATCATATCAATGAGAAGTTTTTGAATGCAGATATTACGACGAATGCAAAGACACTGCAGAGTCCGCTGATCCGTATTGTTCCGCTTTGTATTAAGGATATTGTCGTTAAACAGTTTTACAAACATGTGCAGGATTGTCAGTCTTCCGCGGGGCTTACCAATCCTGGAATCATCAAAGTTCCCGCGGAGATGGAACCGTATCTGGAACGATTTGATGTGCTGATGGGACAGCCATTCTCCGCTCGGACGAATTGTGCGATCGTAAGTTATAACAGTCTTACGACCATCAATTTTGCGAGCAGTATTGTGGAGAATGACATTGAGCGGGTATTTTTCAGAAAATTGGTAGAAGAAGGGGTTGCTGTGACAATTCAGAGCAACCGAGATTAGAGGTGTGAGATGGCTTATTGTGTAAATTGTGGGGTGAAACTGGAGGAGACGCTGACCAAATGTCCGCTTTGCAATACTCCGGTGTATCATCCACAGGAGGAAAAAACAGAGAAAAAAGTTCCGCCCTATCCATCTGAGCGCGGAACAGTGGAGAAGGTAAAACGGACAGACCTTGCAATCCTTTTGATCGTGCTTTTTGGAAGTACAGCTGTGGGCTGTGGACTTTTGAATTTGTTTGTATACAAGGGAAGTTTATGGTCGCTGTATGTGATTGGGGCATGTCTTGTATTTTTAGTGTTTTCCATTCCAATCATGGTGTATCGGAAGCTGCCGTATATTTTGATGGTACTGATAGATGGATGTGCGGTTCTTTTTTATCTGGCGCTTGTGGCATGGGTGAATCACGGGATGGACTGGTATGTGCAGATTGCAGTCCCCATTATTCTGCTCGGAACGGTTCTTGTGGCAGTCCTGCTATATGTCTATCAGCATGTCAGCAGATCTATTTTATTTACGGCGATGGTTGTTGTGATCGAGATGGCAGTGTTCTGTGCGGACATTGATCTGAGTGTGTGTTATTATCTTCATGAAAAATTCTGTCTGACATGGTCCGCAGCGGTTGTTGTCTGTGCAGCGATCATTACAGTGTCTCTGATTACTGTAATGCGGATTTCAAGACTGCGGGAGGAAGTGCGTCGCCGAATGCATATTTGAGTCTTGCAACGAGAGAAAAAATCATGTAAAATAAACTTCGTAGAAATTACGACATTTTTTTAACATAAAGGAGATTTGCTATATGAGTAAGAAACCTACGGTTTTAATGATTCTTGACGGATATGGTCTGAATGAAAAGTGCGAGGCAAATGCGGTGTGCGAGGCAAAGACACCGGTTATGGACAGCTTGATGAAAGAGTATCCGTTTGTAGAGGGAAATGCAAGTGGAATGTCTGTGGGACTCCCGGAAGGACAGATGGGAAACTCAGAAGTAGGACATCTGAATATGGGCGCTGGAAGAATTGTATATCAGGATCTGACAAAGATCACGAAAGCAATTCAGGACGGAGATTTCTTTGAAAATGAGGCGCTGCTTACAGCGTGCAGAAACGCAAAGGAAAACAATTCTGCGCTTCATCTGTTTGGACTGGTATCCGATGGTGGAGTGCACAGTCACAACAGCCACATTTACGGACTTTTAGAACTTGCAAAGAAAGAAGGGCTTGACAAAGTCTATGTACACTGCTTCCTTGATGGCCGTGATACTCCACCGGCTTCAGGAAAAGATTATGTGCAGGAATTATCTGACAAGATGAAAGAAATTGGTGTTGGAGAAGTGGCTTCTGTAATGGGACGTTATTATGCAATGGACCGCGATAACCGATGGGATCGTGTAGAACTTGCATACAATGCAATGGTAAAAGGAGAAGGAGAGCAGGCGGAATGTGGAGTTTGCGCAGTGCAGAAATCTTACGATGCAGGAAAGACAGATGAGTTTGTTGTGCCGACTGTTGTTGTAAGAGATGGGGCTCCGATTGCAACGATCAAAGACAAGGATTCTGTGATTTTCTTCAATTTCCGCCCGGACAGAGCAAGAGAGATCACAAGAACGTTTTGTGATGATGCGTTTGATGGATTTGACAGAGGAGAGCGTGTGAAGACAACTTATGTATGTTTCACAGAGTACGATGTAACGATCCCGAATAAACTTGTTGCATTCCACAAGACAGAAATTACAAATACATTTGGTGAATTCCTTGCGGCACACAACATGACACAGGCAAGAATTGCTGAGACAGAGAAGTACGCACATGTGACATTCTTCTTTAACGGCGGTGTGGAAGAGCCGAATAAAGGAGAGGATCGTATTCTTGTAAAGTCTCCAAAAGTGGCAACGTATGACCTTCAGCCGGAGATGAGTGCTTTTGAAGTGTGCGATAAACTGGTAGATGCGATCAAATCTGACAAATACGATGTAATTATCATTAACTTTGCAAATCCAGATATGGTAGGACATACCGGAGTTGAGAATGCAGCGATCAAAGCAATTGAAGCAGTAGACGAATGTGTCGGAAGAACTGTGGAAGCGATCAAAGAAGTGAATGGACAGATGTTTATCTGTGCTGACCATGGAAATGCAGAGCAGCTTGTAGATTATGAAACAGGAGAGCCGTTTACAGCACATACAACAAATCCGGTTCCATTTATTCTTGTCAATGCAGACCCTGCATACAAGTTAAGAGAAGACGGATGTCTGGCAGACATTGCTCCAACGCTGATCGAACTGATGGGAATGGAACAGCCGGAAGAAATGACAGGAAGATCCCTGCTTGTAAAATAGCGAGAGGCTGATTTGTTGTTAGGGAGCAAAGTGAAATATTCCCCAAAAGGCAAAAGAGAATATTCAGAAGAATTTACGACCTTGGATAGAGGAAACTCCTCTATTCAGGGTCTTTTTTGGTTCCTTGTCAAGGATTGGGGTAAAATGCTTTTGTTTTGCGTTACAGTAAATGTTGATAATAAAACACAGCAAGCTGTGTGCGGTCTCGCAGCTCTAATTTTTCTAAAATGCTGCTGAGATAATTTCGTACGGTGCCTTCCCCAAGATACAGTGCTTCGGCAATTTCTCTGTTGCTGCGTCCATCTGCCACAAGCTCAATGATAGAAAATTCACGGCTGGTAAGTTGATACGTTTCGTAATCGAAAGCTTTCTGTGGCTCAAAGAGCTTTGGAATCCGTGTCGTGATCTCTGCGCCAAATACAGTTTGTTCTTTCAGGACAGCACGGATTGCAGGGGAGATTCCAGTATAATCTTGTTTTAAAATATAGCCGCGGGCTCCCAGGTGCAATGCCTTTATAATGTACTCGTCATCAGAAAAAGTAGTGAGCAGAAGAATACGGGCATCGGGATAGCTCTGCAAAATCTGTTCTGCGGCATTTAGTCCGTCCAGATGTTCCATGCGGATATCCATGAGAAGGAGATCGGGCTGAAGCTGCTTATATAATCTGACAGCATCATTTCCGTCTTTTCCGATGCCGCAGACAGAAAGATCTCCCTCTGCCTCGAGGATAGTCTTTAATGCGGTAGTGATCAGATAATCATCATCGACAATTAAAAGTCGTATCATAAATCAGATTCCTCCTTTTTGTTCTTTGGGATTGCAATAAAAATCGAAAAACCATTTTCGCAGGAAAATGTAATCGTGCCGTTTAGTTTTCGGATTCGTTCTTTCATATTTTCCAAGCCGATTCCTTCTGTGGCAGAAGGAGATTGTAAAGTACCGTTATCCTGGATGACAAGTTGCCAGAGTGCAGGGTGTTCTCGCATGAGGATTGAAACGGCGGTAGCGTTACTATGTTTGATAATATTAGAGAGGGCCTCTTTTGTAATAGAGAGAAAAGCATATTTAATAGTTCGTGGGACCGTGATTGGCATGTCGTACTCTAGTGTGATCGGGCAGAAAGTAAAGGAGGAGGTCAGTTCCTCAGTGACTTCTTTTAAATTGACTGAGTCGTCGTGCAAGTCATGGACACTTGTGCGGATATTGTCCATTGCAAGAGATAATGTATCGGTGAGCTGTCTGAGTGGTTCCTGTAACGATTCTTCCTTGTTGATCGTCCTAATGGCACCGGATAGAAGAATTGCCCGAGAAAGCATATGGCCTACATTGTCATGGATTTCTCTGGCAATACGGTTACGCTCCTGTAAGGTGGCAGCATAGATTTCAGAATCCTGTTTCTGGAGGAGTGCTTCATGTTTCTGGGATAGGAGCATGTTTTTTTCGGTCTGATCATCTACGGTGTGAATATACTGTTCCTTTAGCTGATCGTAATCAGAAGTATGTTTTTCCAGCAAAATTGCTGTGATACATCCGAAAAGGATATATAGAATTTGATCAGTAGCGGAAGAAGTTATAAGGAAAAGAAAGTCCGCAACTACCAGAAAAAATAGGGGAAGGATTCTGTAAAGGCAGAGATCGTAGCAAATGACCGGGAAAAATAAAAAGAGCGCCGGATAGAATGGAGCTGCCACAAGAAAAATAGGAAGAACAGAACAGGCATAGCGGCGGAATGTAAAAAAGAAAGTAGTCATTGCAGTAAAAACAGCAAGAAAAAATCCCACAACAAAAGAACGGTCCGTATTTGTCGGGCAGAGGAGAAGCAGAGAATATAATATGAGAAATGATTTATTTAAAAACTGGCGCATGGGAAATCCTTTCCCGGAAGTGATCCGGACTGTTACTATGAGAAATATTATACCATCTGTATGAAATGACGTCATTACTTTTTTATCGGTCTGCAGAAATTCTGTCTGTTTTAAGTTCTTTCCTCCCATTTAGGATTAAAAAGTGACAAATGTCATATAGGGAGCTGACGTGTGACACTGTTCGAAGCAGAATAGATTTTTTATAATGGCAGTAAAGAAAATGATGAACATGGGAGGAGAAAAAATTATGATTTTGATAGAAAATCTTGTGAAACGTTATGGAAAGATACTTGCACTGGATCACTTGAATCTCGAAGTACAAGAGGGAGAAATCTACGGACTATTAGGGCCAAATGGGTCGGGAAAGACAACCGTAATTAATTGTATTCTGGCACTTTTAAAATTTGACAAAGGAAGTGTAAAAGTATTTGGGGAAGAAATCCGGCCGGAAAGTTATCATCTGAAGAAACAGATTGGGGTTGTGATGCAGAATGTGGCAGTTTTTGAAGAACTTAGTGTTTATGAGAACATTGATTATTTCTGTGGACTTTACATTCCTGAGAAATTAAAGCGGAAAAAACTGGTGGAGGAAGCGATTGCGTTTACAGGACTTGAAGAATATTTAAAATTCCGTCCGCAAAAGCTTTCTGGAGGACTTTTGAGACGGCTGAACATTGCCTGCGGAATTGCACATAAACCGCGCCTGATCATTTTGGATGAACCGACAGTGGCAGTCGATCCTCAGAGCAGAAATAAAATTTTAGAGGGGATTAAGGAGCTTAATCGTAAAGGGAGTACGATTATCTATACCTCCCACTATATGGAGGAGGTTGAGCAGATCTGTACAAAGATTTCCATTTTGGATCGAGGCAAATGCCTTGCGACAGGGACGAAAGAAGAGCTGAAACGAATGGTGAAGACAGGGCAGAGAATTGTGATTGACACGGTTGTTTTAAAAGAGAAACAGATTGAGAGAATTCGGACATTGCCACATGTCTTCTCGGCAGTTTGGAAGGACCAGCGCCTGATGGTACACTGTACGGAAGATGGAGAGAATCTGATCCGGCTTCTCAGCTATCTTTCCCAGGAGAAGATTCCTTTTGGAAGAGTGTTCTCAGAGCAGCCGACACTGAATGATGTATTTCTTGAAATTACTGGTAAGGCTCTTAGAGATTGAGGAGGGAGAACGATGTTACATTTAGTTAAATACCGTTTTTTACAGATCATCCGGATGCGTGCATTGATGTTCTGGGCATTATTATTCCCAGTGATTCTCGGAACACTTTACTATTTTGGATTTTGGAAAAATGCAAATTGTCCACAGCTGGAAATGATTGATGTGGCAGTTGTTGCGGAAGAAGATTCTCCTTTTCTGACATTTTTGGAAGGCGTAGAAGATCTGCTATCTCTTCATGTGATGGAAGAAGAGGAGGCAGAAAAAGCACTGGAAAATGGAAAGGTGCAAGGAATTTATACGGAGGGAAGGGAACGGACACTGACAGTTGCCGCCATGGGAGTTGCTCCCAGCATATTAGAAACGATACTGGAGCAGTATAATACAAATGAAAGACTGATAGAGAAAGTGGCGGTAGAACATCCGGAGAGGCTTGAAGGAATGATGGATTCGATGAAAGCATACAGGGATCGAACGACAGAAACTTCTCTTGGGGGAACGGTAAGAAACTCTCTTGTAGAGTATTTTTTTGCACTGGTTGGGATGGCTTGCATGTTTGGCTGCGATTTGGGGTTTGCTGTATCTCTTAGCAGCAATGCGGATCAGTCACCGGTGGGGATGAGGAGAAATATAAGTTATCTGTCCAGAGGAAAGATAATGATGGCAGATTTTCTCGTTGTGTACGGGATCCATTTTGTAAACTTGTGGATTTTGATCTGTTACCTGAAAGGAATTCTTCGGATTCCGCTTGGGGAAGATAATGGGAAAATCTTACTTCTCTGTATGGCAGGAGGAATGATTGGAGTGTCTTTCGGCATTATTGCAGGAAGTATCGGAAAAAGTTCAGGAACACATAGACTGAATTTCTTGACGTTGATTACGATGTTGCTCAGTTTTTTTGGAGGGCTTATGGTACAGAATATGAGACATATTGTGGACAAATGTTGTCCGCTACTCAATGCATGGAACCCGGTTGCGCTGATCTCGGATGGATTCTTCAGTATGACAATTTATGAAGATATGGCAAGATACTGGAGAAATGTGATTATGCTGTTTGGAATGGGGATGATGTTTCTTGTTGCCGGATGTATTGTAATGAGGAGGAAACGCTATGACAGTATTTAGAGGATATCTTTTGATCATCAAGCGGAACTGGGGATTTATTTTTATTTACACAGCATTGTTTCTTTTGACAATGCTGATCATACAGGGGGAAACACAGAAAAAGGAAGAAAAAGAATTTCAAAGAAGCCGTCTGAAGATTGCAGTTGTGGATGAGGATGGAGGAATGCTGGCAGAAGGGCTTACAAATTATCTTGCGACTTTGCATGAAATCACAGAGATAGGCAATGCGGAGGGGACTCTTTTGGAGGCAATTTACTATGGGGAAATTTCTAGTGTGATCCGCATTCCGAGAGGAGTGGGAGAAAAGTGGGAAGTACAGTTGACAAAAATACCGGGATATGCAGAAGCGGATTATTTGAAACAGCAGATCAATTTGTTTCTGAATCAAGTGCAGTTCTGTACAGAAAATGGGTATTCCATGCAGGAAGCATTTGCGCTTGTAAACCAACAGTTGGAGGAGAAATCGGTCAGACTTTTAAATCTCAATGGGAATCAGGGGAAATGGGAATCTTATTATTATATTTTTCGTTTCCTTCCATACCTTTCCATTGCAGTATTGTGTCTGATCTTAAGTATTCCGATGAATGCATACCGGAAGAAAGAAATCAGACAGCGGCTGCAATGTTCTGCAGTTTCTCTGCGTCGCCAGACGGTGGAAGCAATGCTTGCATTTCTAGTTGTAGGGATTATTTTCTGGGCAGCGATGATCGGAGTTGCCATAATTTTTTCAAAAAATAGTTTTTTCGAAAGCCCGCATGCGACGTATCTGGCAGGAAACAGTTTCCTGATGGTTCTAACGAGCCTTGCAATGGCATTTTTGATTGGCGCAGTCGCAGAAAGTGAGAACGTCATCAATATTATTGTGAATGTGACAGCGTTGGCAGTTTCTTTTCTTGGAGGGGTGTTCACTCCAACATCTGTATTAGATAAAGGGATATTGAAATTCTCCAGAATACTTCCGGTTTATTGGTATGAAGAAGTCAACAATCTGCTTGCCGGGTTCCAGGAGATTACACCGGAGAGACAGAGCGAAATCTGGAAATCATTTGGGATTCAGTGTTTGTTTGCAGCAGCATGTATCAGTATCGGTATGGCAGTGTTGAAAATAAAAGAGCAGAAAGAAGACTAAAAATTAGTCTTCTTCTCGCTCCAGATTCTTTTGTGCGGTAGACAGCATCAGTTTGATCCGATTCAGCTGGTTGACTTCACTTGCGCCTGGATCATAGTCGATGGCAACAATGTTTGCAAGCGGATAGCGGTGTCGCAGCTCTTTGATGACACCTTTTCCGACAATATGATTTGGGAGGCAGCCAAATGGCTGTGCACAGACGATATTTGTAGTACCGCTATGGATCAGTTCTAACATTTCTCCGGTCAGAAACCATCCTTCCCCAGTCTGATTTCCAACAGACACAATGTCTTGTGCCATTGCTGCCAGATCCGAGATTTTTGCTGGTTCAGAAAAACGTTTGCTCTTTGCAAAGGCAGCAGAAGCCGGTGCCCGGAACCAGTCCAGTGCGTGAATTCCAAGGTTTCCCTTTGTGGCCGAAGATTTTTTCATTCCAAGGTGGCTTGCTTTGAAATTGTTGTTATAGAAGCAGTAGGCAAAAAAGTCCAGGAGATCCGGAACAACAGCTTCAGCACCTTCCTGTTCTAACAGTTCCACAAGATGATTGTTGGCTGCAGGGAGAAATTTTACAAGGATCTCTCCTACGATTCCAACACGCGGTTTTTTTCTATCGAGAATCGGAAGTTCGTCAAATTCATGTATGATCTGTGCGCACAGCGATGAGAAAGTTCGCCTGGATGGATAACCACCAGATAAAAATTCTTTACACCTCTTTCTCCATTTTTCATGAAGCGCATTGGCAGAACCAGGGACTGCTTCGTATGGTCTGACACGGTACAGACATTTCATGAAGACATCTCCCAGAACAACAGCATAAATTCCCTTCAGTGCAAGAGGGAGAGTGATCTGGAATCCAGGGTTGCTCTCAAGGCCGCTCAAATTCAGGGAAATGACCGGAATGTGAGGGTAGCCGGCTTTTTTGAGTGCCCGCCGGATAAAGCCAATATAATTCGAAGCACGACAGCCGCCACCAGTCTGCGATATGATCACAGCGAGCTTATCGGTGTTATATTTTCCCGATAAGATGGCATCCATAATCTGTCCGACAACGATCAGTGACGGATAGCATGCGTCGTTGTTGACGTATTTTAGACCTACATTGACCGCTTCTTTATTATCATTCGGAAGAATTTCCAGTTGGTAGCCGCAGGAGCGGATCGCCGGCTCCAAAAGGTCAAAGTGGATCGGAGACATCTGCGGACAGAGAATCGTATAGTCTTTTCGCATCTCTTTTGTAAATACTGCCTTTTGGATGGAAGATGGCTGGATCGTACGGGTTGTGTGTATCTTTTCGTGAACGCGGATCGCTGCGATCAAGGATCGGATACGGATGCGGGCAGCTCCGAGGTTATTGACTTCATCAATCTTCAGGGAAGTATAAATCTTTCCTGAGTTTGTCAGAATATCAGAGACCGCATCAGAAGTTACTGCATCTAGTCCGCATCCAAAAGAAGTAAGTTGGATCAGATCCAGGTTATCTTTTGTCTTGACATAGTTTGCCGCAGCATAGAGGCGGGAATGGTACATCCACTGATCCATGACGATCAAAGGGCGCTCTACTTTGTGTAAGTGTGAGACGGAGTCTTCTGTAAGTACAGCGATCCCGTAGGAGTTGATCAGTTCTGGGATTCCGTGATTGACTTCCGGGTCAATGTGATATGGGCGTCCGGCAAGAACGATTCCCCTCTTATGATGTTTTTCAAGCCATGCGATCGTCTCTTCTCCTTTTTTTCGGATATCTTCCCGGCAGGCGGCAAGTTCGTCCCATGCTTTTTTTACTGCATGGCGAATTTCTTGTTCTGGAATCTGGAATTCTTTTGAAAATTCTTCTGTGAGCCTCTTGGACAGCACTTCCTCGCTTTGGAAAGAGAGGAATGGATTTTTAAAGTGAATCGTTCCATTGGTGATCGCATCCATATTATTTTTGATGTTTTCAGCATAAGATGTAACCATTGGGCAGTTATAATGATTGTTTGCATCTTTAAACTCTTCCCGTTCATAAGGAATGCAAGGATAGAAAATAAAGGTCACTCCCTGATTGATCAGCCATTCCACATGTCCATGTGCCAGTTTTGCCGGATAACATTCAGATTCACTTGGAATAGATTCGATTCCGAGTTCATAAATCTTACGGCTAGACGGTGGCGAGAGCACAACGCGGAATTTCAGTTCATGGAAGAAAGTAAACCAGAACGGGTAATTTTCATACATGTTCAAAACACGAGGAAGACCGACCGTTCCGCGTACGGCTTCTTGTTCGGAAAGCGGTTCATAACCGAAGCAACGTTCGTTTTTGTATGCGAATAAATTTGGAAGTTCCTGTTCCTTTTTCTCTTTTCCAAGTCCGCGTTCACAGCGGTTTCCGGTAACAAAACTTCTTCCGCCGCTGAAACGGTTGACAGTAAGCCGACAGTTATTTGTGCATCCGCTGCACTTTGTCATTGTTGTGCTGTATGTAAGCGCTTCAATTTCTTCTATCGGAAGCATGGTTGTTCCTTTACTTTCACTGAAACGCTCGCGGGCAATCAAAGCAGCGCCGAAAGCGCCCATGATTCCTGCGATATCTGGTCGAATACATTCGCAGTCTGCAATTTTTTCAAAACTTCTAAGCACGGCATCGTTGTAGAAAGTACCTCCCTGTACGACAATGTTTTTCCCAAGCATACTGGCATCTGATACTTTGATAACTTTATACAGTGCATTTTTGATGACGGAATAGGCGAGTCCGGCAGAAATGTCCGAGACAGATGCCCCTTCCTTTTGTGCTTGTTTGACTTTTGAGTTCATAAAAACAGTACAGCGTGTTCCAAGGTCGATCGGATGCTTGGCAAAAAGTGCTTCATGTGCAAAGTCTTCCACGCTATAATTTAAAGATTTCGCAAATGTCTCAATGAAGGATCCGCAGCCAGAAGAACAAGCTTCATTTAACTGTACACTGTCCACAGTGTGATTTTTGATTTTAATGCATTTCATATCCTGTCCGCCGATGTCTAAAATGCAATCGACATCTGGATTGAAAAAAGCGGCAGCATAATAGTGGGAAATAGTCTCCACTTCGCCCTCATCAAGTAAAAGGGCGGCTTTTATAAGGGCTTCTCCGTATCCTGTGGAGCAGGAGTGGGCAATTTTAACCCCATCTGGAAGTTTTGTATAAATATCTTTAATTGCCTTGATCGTTGTTCCTAACGGATCACCATCATTGCTGTGATAAAAAGAGTAAAGAAGATTTCCGTCTTCGCCGACAAGTGCCGCTTTTGTTGTGGTAGATCCTGCATCAATCCCGAGAAAACAGTTTCCCTTGTAGGAGGAGAGATCAAGTACAGGAACCTGATGTCGTTCGTGCCTGGTCTTGAAGCTCTGATACTCTGCTTCACTTGCAAACAGTGGTTCCATACGTTCTACTTCAAAATCCATATGGATATGTTCTGCAAGTCTTGTCTGAAGGGTTGTCAGAGAGGTTTCGTGATCTCCCTTAGAGTTAAGTGCAGACCCAATCGCAGCAAACAAGTGGGAATGCTTCGGTGCGATGATATGTTCATCGTCGAGATTTAGAGTGCGGATAAAGCTATTTCGCAGCTCTGACAAAAAGTGGAGAGGACCGCCAAGGAAGGCGACATGTCCGCGGATCGGTTTTCCGCAGGCAAGCCCACTGATCGTCTGATTTACGACTGCCTGAAAAATAGAAGCAGCGAGATCTTCTTTTGTAGCGCCCTCATTGATCAGAGGCTGGATATCTGATTTCGCAAAGACACCACAGCGTGCAGCGATGGAGTAAAGCGCCTGATAATTTTTTGCGTAGGAATTTAATCCGGTAGCGTCTGTCTGCAGAAGAGAAGCCATCTGATCAATGAAAGAACCAGTACCACCGGCGCAGATTCCGTTCATGCGCTGTTCGACATTTCCGCCTTCAAAGTAGATGATTTTTGCATCTTCTCCGCCGAGCTCGATTGCAACATCGGTCTGAGGTGCGTAGTCCTGAAGAGCGGTAGAGACTGCGATGACTTCCTGTACAAAAGGAACTTCCAGGTGATTGGCAAGTGTCAGCCCGCCAGAACCAGTCATGACAGGAGATACTAAGATTGGACCGAGTTTATAAAGCGCTCGCCCGAGAAGATCGGAAAGAGTCTCCTGAATATTAGCAAAATGACGCTCGTAGTCAGAAAAGAGTACATTATTTTCTGTATCAAGAATTGCAATCTTTACAGTGGTAGAACCGATGTCGATTCCCAGTTTATATAGTTGTTTGTAATTCATAAATATTGCTCCTTTTAGAAGAAATAAGGTCTGTTCTAACCTATTAAAATATAGTCTGCTTAAAAAAACAATTTTCATTATATGACAACAATTTGCAAAATACAACGAAAAAATAATAAACTGTTAGAATTGACAAAAGAGGAGCTTGCAGGTACAATTAGTATGAGTAAATTTTAAGAAAGGTCAAGAGGAGTAGTTATTCATATGAATTGGATCAACAAACTAGAACGTAAATTTGGAAGATATGCAATACACAATCTGATGCATTACATTATCATCCTTTATGCGGTTGGCTTCGTTCTGAACCTGATCGCACCTGGGTTTTATATGGAGTATCTGAGCCTGAATGCTAACGCAATTCTGCATGGGCAGATTTGGAGAATTGTGACATTTTTGCTTCAGCCACCAGACGGAAGCCCGATTTTTATTGTTTTTGCATTGTATTTGTATTACATGATCGGACAGAATCTAGAGGCGGCATGGGGAGCGTTCCGGTTTAATCTGTACTTTTTTACCGGGGTATTGTTTCACTTGATTGCGGCGCTGATCGTATACTTCCTGACAGGAATTTCATTCCCAATCGGGACTTCGTACTTGAATCTGTCACTGTTTTTTGCCTTTGCGGCATTGTATCCGAATGTAGAGTTTTTGTTGTTCTTTGTCATTCCGATTAAGGTCAAATATCTGGCATTGCTGGATGGGGCATTTTTTGCATTCACGATCTTGCAGGGAATTCTTCCGGCTTACGCAGGAGGGGTCTTTGGAATTATGTATAAAGCAGACGCAATCGCAGCATTCGTATCTCTTTTGAATTTCCTGATCTTCTATGTATCATCAAGGAATATGAAGGCTTACTCACCAAAAGAAATCAGAAGGAAACAAGCATATAAGAAACAAGTGCACCAGGCAGAACACACTTATGCCAATGGAGCAAGACACAGATGTGCTGTGTGTGGCAGAACAGAACTGGACGATCCGAATCTGGAGTTTCGGTATTGTACAAAGTGCAATGGTGATTACGAATATTGCCAGGATCATTTATTTACGCATGAGCATGTCAAATGATTTTGAGACTGAAGTGAGATAAGAAAGGAAAAGTAAAAGATGAGAAAGACAAAAATTATATGTACGATGGGACCAAATACGAACGACAGAGCTATGATGAAGCGTCTCGCGGAAGAAGGCATGAATATAGCGCGCTTTAACTTTTCGCATGGCTCTCACGAGGAGCAGAAAGGAAGAATGGATCTTCTGAAATCTGTTCGTGAGGAGATTGGGAAGCCGATTGCGATTCTGCTCGACACAAAAGGACCAGAGATCCGTACAGGTGTGCTGAAAGACGGAAAGAAGGTAATGTTAGAAGCAGGAGAGATGTTTACGCTGACAACAGAAGAAATTGAAGGAGATGCAAAAAAAGTATCTATCACGTACGATGGACTTGCAGAAGATGTAGAACCAGGCAAGAGAATCCTGATCGATGATGGATTGATTGAGTTAGAAGTAAAGAACATCAACGGAAATGAAATCACTTGTAAAGTGTTAAATGGAGGAGAACTTGGAGAAAGAAAGGGTGTCAATGTTCCAAATGTTCCGGTACGTCTCCCTGCACTTACGAAGAAAGACCGTGAAGATATTATTTTTGGTGTGGAACAGGGAATTGACTTTATTGCAGCATCCTTTGTTCGTTCTGCAGAAGGAATTTTGGAAATCCGAGCATTATTAAAAGAGTGTGGAGCACCACATACACCGATTATTGCAAAGATTGAAAATGCAGAGGGAATCAAAAATATCGATGAGATCATTCACTGTGCAGACGGTATCATGGTTGCGAGAGGAGATCTCGGTGTGGAAATCCCGGCAGAGAAAGTACCGTACTTACAGAAAATGCTGATCAAGAAATGTAATGATAACTATAAGCCGGTAATCACTGCAACACAAATGTTAGACTCCATGATCCGTAATCCGCGTCCGACAAGAGCGGAAGTGACAGATGTTGCCAATGCTGTTTATGATGGAACAGATGCAGTGATGCTTTCAGGGGAAACGGCACAGGGAAAATATCCGGTGGAAGCTTTACAGATGATGGTACACATTATTGAAAACACAGAGAAACATCTTGATTATGATGTGCTTCTTGAAAAAGCGCAGGAGCATAGAAAGAAAGGAATTTCTAGTGCGATCGGATATTCTTCTGTGGCAACTGCAATGAATCTTTCAGCAAAATGTATCATCACACCGTCTGTAACTGGTGCAACAGCAAGAGTAGTGTCTAAGTTCAAACCAAAGGCAGATATTATCGGTGTGACACCGTGTGAAGAAACTTTGAGAAAAATGCAGATCTACTGGGGTGTAACACCAGTAAAATCGATTGAGTACAACACGACAGAAGATATCTGTAACGATGCGATCGATCTTGTGACAGCAAAGAGACTTGTGGAGCCGGGTGATATTGTCGTAATGACAGCGGGAATTCCGTCCCCAACGATCAAAAAATCACGTGACGGCGTAAGTAATATGATGAGAATCGCTGTAGTGGAATAAAATAGTCCGAGAGGGCATGACAAGACGGCAGACAGCTGTTCGGTCATGCCTTCTCTGCAATAGAAAAGGAGAAGAAACGATGACGAAGAAACCATTTGTGACAAAAGAGCAACTGGAAGAGATTGCAAAAATCTATCCGACTCCGTTTCACATTTATGACGAGAGAGGAATTCGTGAAAATGTGAGAGCACTAAAGGAAGCTTTTTCTTGGAATAAGGGATATAAAGAATATTTTGCAGTCAAGGCAACACCCAATCCATTTTTGATTCAGATTTTAAGAGAATACGGATGCGGTTGCGACTGTTCTTCTTATACAGAATTGATGATGTCAGAAGCGATAGGAGCTGTGGGAGAAGATATTATGTTTTCTTCCAATGCAACTCCGGCAGAAGAATTTGTTTATGCGGATAAGTTGGGAGGAATTATCAATCTGGATGATTTTACCCATATTGATTTTTTGGAGAAGGCAATCGGACATATCCCGGAGACCATCAGCTGTCGGTACAATCCGGGTGGACTGTTTCAGATCAGCAATGATATTATGGACAATCCTGGGGATGCAAAATATGGAATGACGACAGAGCAGCTGTTTGATGCATTCCGGATTTTAAAAGAAAAAGGGGCGAAGCACTTCGGAATTCATGCCTTTCTTGCAAGCAACACAGTGACAAATGAATATTATCCGATGCTTGCAAAAGTTTTGTTTGAAGTGGCAGTGAAGTTGCAGAAGGAAACAGGAGTCCATATTAAATTTATCAACCTGTCCGGTGGAATTGGAATTCCGTATCGCCCGGATCAAGAACCGAACGATATCCATGCGATCGGGGAAGGGGTCAGAAAAGTATATGAGGAAGTACTTGTGCCAGCAGGTATGGGAGATGTTGCGATCTATACAGAACTTGGCAGATTTATGATGGGGCCGTACGGTGCACTTGTGACAAGGGCAATCCATGAAAAACATACGCATAAGGAATACATTGGCTGTGATGCATGTGCGGTAAATCTGATGCGCCCGGCAATGTATGGGGCTTATCATCATATTACAGTTATGGGAAAAGAGGATGCGCCATGTGACCATAAGTATGATGTGACGGGATCGCTCTGTGAAAATAATGACAAATTTGCGATTGATCGCATGCTTCCAAAGATCGATACTGGAGATCTGCTTTATATCCATGATACCGGTGCACACGGATTTGCAATGGGATATAACTATAACGGCAAATTGAAATCGGCAGAACTTTTGTTGAAAGAAGACAGAAGTGTACAGATGATCCGGAGAGCAGAGACGCCGGCGGATTACTATGCGACGTTTGATTGCTTTGAAATTGGAAAAAAATTGATAAAATAAGTAAAAAATAGAAAAAAGGACTTGCAATTCAAAAAAAAGTGTGTTATGATAAATCTCGGTTCTGAGAGATGAACCGAGGTAAAAGAGCCGATGTGGCGGAATTGGCAGACGCACATGACTCAAAATCATGCGGAGCGATCCGTGCCGGTTCGAGTCCGGCCATCGGCAGTAAAATCCAGATTACTTTAAGTAGTCTGGATTTTTTGCATAGAAAAACACTTGCAATCGGGGGACGCAAACGGTCATATGTAATTTGAGGTTGGAGAAAACAGTGTATTTTAGAAAGATAATTAAAAATGATAGAAAACTATAAATAAATAATAAAAATGATTGACTATTTTGGTAAATAGAATTAAAATAAAGAAAACGAAAAGAAAAGGGGTTGAAGGCAATGTTGAATCATATTCAGAGTATCATTGTAATGACTACTGTTGTATTGACTGGAATTGTGGCTGCGCTTTTTATGAAAGGGCATGTAGATTACAAAATTGAACCGTTCCATAAGTTCTTTAACCTTTTGGAACTCGGATTTTTTAAGATCTGTGATAAGATCGGTGCCAGCAAAAAGTACTTTGATTTAAAGAAGAGTGAAGAAGTACAGAATTATCAGCCAGAGCTTGGCTGGACAGATGTGGTAGAGAAAGGACATAAGAAAGCTGCAAGATAGTTGGTACAGATAAGATTACAGTAGTAAGAAATCTGTCGGACGATGGTCAAAGACAGATTGTACGGAATATCAATAGCAGAAATAGGAATGTGTCAGACACATTCCTATTTCTTTGAGAAGAAAGGAAGAACAGATGCAGATTAGAAGAGGAAAAGCAGAAGAAATCGATAAAATTATGAGGATATATGAGCAGGCACGTGTATTTATGAGAAAAAACGGAAATGCGACACAATGGGACAAGGGTTACCCTTCCAGAGAATTGATTCTAAAAGAAATTGAACAAGGGTGTCAGTATGTTTGTGAGGAGGAAGAAGCTATTGTGGCAGTCTTTAGCCTGTGTGGCGGACCAGATCCAACTTATGAGAAAATATGGGATGGACAGTGGTTGAACCAGTCTCCCTATCATGTCTTGCACCGACTGGCATCCAGCGGAGAAAGAAAGGGAGCGGGCATGTTTTGCCTGCAATGGAGCATTGAGCAAAGCGAGGAAATTCGAGTGGATACACATGAGGCGAATCTGCCTATGCAGCGCCTGCTGGAAAAGAATGGATTTGTCAAATGTGGAAAGATCCAAGTGGCAGACGGCACAGAAAGAATCGCCTTTCAGTTAAAGAAGTAATTTATTTCAGAGAAAAGACAGTAGGCAGGTTGAGGTGTGGGAATCTGAGTGTGAATAAAACTATGGTGTCTGGACCAGGTCATTTAGAGAGCCGAAAGTGTATCCCATCTCTTCCCATTTTGTGAGCAGTTCGTCTAAGATAGAGGCATTTGTGCTGGAAGTACTGTGGAGGAGGACGATCGCACCAGGGTGGATGCGGCCGAGTAGTTTTTTAAATGCTTCTTCCCTGGTCGGTTGCTGATCCTGATACCAGTCTACATAGGCGAGGCTCCAGAAAAAGGTGTGATACCCCATCTCTTTTGCCATCTGTAGATTGGCTTCGCTATATTTTCCTTGTGGCGGGCGGTAAAATTTTGTCATTTCTTCTCCGGTTGTCTTCTGGTAAAGTGTCGACAGTTCCCCAAGCTCTTTTTCGAATGCTTCTTTTGTAGAGATTTTAGACATGTCAGGATGGGTATATGTATGATTCCCAACGATGTGTCCTTCTTGCTGCATGCGTTTTACTAAATCCGGATTTTCTTTTAGAAAATTTCCGACGACAAAAAAAGTTGCAGGAACATGATGTTTTTTTAGCGCATCGAGGATTGGAACAGTATTTCCGTTTTCATATCCTGCATCAAAAGTAAGATAGATTATTTTCTTATCGGGATTTCCGGCATAAAATGCATTGTATTTTGAAAGTTCTCCGGAGGTGGCATTCCCAGTTGGTGTTTTTCCTTCTTCGGGAAAACTTAGTCCCCAGTTACCGTCGGCAGCTGTGGGGATTGCCTTCAAAGACTGTTGTTTCTGTAAATGGGCAGTCATGGTGCCGATACAAAATGCAGCGCTGAATAAGAAACATAGTTTGAAAGCAGAAATCAGATGCTGTTTTTTGAACATAGAAAACTCCTGAAAGATATTGTTATTCTAATATATGGAAAATCAGAAGTCGTATGCATTAAGAAACAAAGCGAAATTTTTAAAAAAGATTGTAGTATCCCCCAAAGTGCAGTATAATAAGACACAAAGTGCGGCATATGACAGGAAAGCTGTCATTGCCCGGAATACCAGAGTTTATCTCTGCGATTTCATGATAAGTCAGAAGAAGGGAAGGAAGAGATTTATGCAATACAGAGAACAGATTGAAGCTTATTTAGACGCACACAAAGAGGAAATGCTCGCAGATATCTGCCGTCTGATCAGAATCAATAGTACAAAAGGGGAAGCAGTCATCGATTGTCCGTTTGGGGAAGGACCGGCGAAAGCACTTGCAGAAGCACTTGAGATGGCAGAAAGATACGGATTTACAGTGAAAAATTATGAAAACTATGTTGGAACAGCAGATTTAAACGACATGGAAAAGCAGTTGGACATTTTGGCACATCTTGACGTAGTTCCGGCAGGTGACGGATGGAGCGTGACAGAACCGTACATGCCAGTTATCAAAGATGGAAGAGTGTATGGCCGGGGAAGTGCTGATGACAAAGGACCTGCAATTGCGGCGATGTATGCAATGCGTGCAGTGAAAGAGCTTGGCATTCCATTAAACAAAAATGTACGTTTGATTCTTGGAACTGACGAGGAGTGTGGAAGCAGTGATATCGCACATTACTACGCGGTAGAGAAAGAAGCACCGATGACATTTTCGCCGGATGCAGATTTTCCGGTGATCAATATTGAGAAGGGAAGTCTGAATGGACATTTTGTTGCAAAATGGGACACAGAAGAGGTATCTCCACGTATTTTAAGTGTTTCTGGCGGCAAGATCGTCAACATTGTTCCGGGAAAAGCAGCTGCAAGTGTAGTTGGAATTGGCAGCGCAGAGATCCTGGAGAAGGCAGAGCAGATACAAAAGAAAACTGGTGTTGTCTTTACTTGTGAGGAATCAGAAGGAACTGTGATCATCCATGCAGAGGGAGAAGGCGCACATGCTTCTAAGCCGGAAGAAGGAAAGAATGCATTGACAGCACTTCTGGAATTATTATGTATGCTTCCATTTGCAGCATGCAGTACAACAGATGCAGTAGAAAAATTACATCGGATGTTCCCGTTCGGAGATCATCAGGCGGAGGCACTTGGTATCAATCTGGAAGATGAACTTTCTGGGAAGCTCACAATGAATTTTAGTGTTTTAGAGTTAAATGAAGATGGACTGGATGGAATCTTTGACAGCCGGATTCCGATTTGCGGTACAACAGAGAACGTATTAAATGTCGTAAAAGAAAGAATGGCAGAAGATGGGATCACATTATTAAATGAGACACAGAATCCGCCGCATCATGTCCCGGCAGATTCTCCTCTTGTTCAGACATTGCTTGCGTGCTATGAAGAATATACCGGACAGAAAGGAGAATGCCTGGCAATCGGCGGAGGTACTTATGTACATCACTTAGAAAGAGGTGTTGCTTTCGGATGCTCGATGCCGGGAACGGATAATAGAATGCATGGTGCGGATGAATTTGCAGTTGTCGATGAGTTGGTGCTCAGCGCTAAGATCTTCGCACAGGTAATCTGCGAACTCTGCTGTTAGGAATAAGTTTATGAGAACAAAAAAGATGGTATACGGCGGTCTTTTGACTGCCGTCGGACTTGTACTGCCGCAGGCGTTCCATGTATTTGGACAAGGAGCGGGCATGGCATTTTTGCCGATGCATCTTCCTGTGATGATTGCCGGAATCTTGCTTGGACCTTGCTATGGCGGACTGATTGGACTGATTGTCCCTCTCGTAAGCTCTATGCTTACCGGGATGCCGCCGGTACCTAAACTTTATTTTATGCTTGTGGAACTTGTGGCTTACGGGATTTTCACTGGGATTTTTATCAGAAAAATGAATGTGTATTTCACTTTGCTCAGCGCGATGATCCTAGGAAGAGTGTTGTATGGATGTTCCTTGATCATCGGTGTTAAGCTTTTGGGGTTCCATTTCCCGTTTGCCAATATGGGAGCGTTTCTGGCAGGGATTGTATCTGGAATTCCGGGGATGATCCTTCAGATCACGGTAATCCCACTTTTCTATTTTACATTAAAAAAGGGAGGATGGATGATTGAACGAGACAGAGGTGAGGAGTAAGGAGCAGAAGATCGAAGAACAACTGAGCAATGCGGTTACGATTTTGAAAGAGGAGCAGAAAAGCTGTGTAATCTTATCGGAAGATGGAGCGGTAAGGTGTTCGGATGCCATCGGGATCAAACCGCTTATGGTGGAGCTGCGCGCAGACAGAAAAGCATTTCAAGGATCTGTGATTGCGGACAAGGTTGTTGGAAAGGCTGCAGCACTTCTGGCGGTTCTCGGAGAAGTTCAGGCCGTATTTGGAAGAGTTATGAGTGAGGGTGCTGTTAGTATATTTGAAAAGCATCAGATTCCATATCAATTTGAAACCCTTGTGCCGTATATTGAGAACAGGACAAAGGATGGCATGTGTCCGATGGAAGAGACGGTACAGTTGGTGGAAGATCCAGAGGAAGCGTTTGAAGCATTAGAAAAAACGATCGCCCGGTTGATGAAAAAATAAAATCTCTTTTAAAACGATCCGATTTGGTGTATGATAAATAAGAACGAGACACCGAAACGGAGAGAGAAGAATGAGTGAAAAAATTGTATTAATAGATGGACATAGTATTTTAAACAGAGCGTTTTATGGGGTCCCTGATCTGACGAATGCAGAGGGGCTTCATACAAACGCTATTTATGGTTTTTTGAATATTTTATTTAAAATATTAGAAGAAGAGCGTCCGGACTATCTGACCGTCGCATTTGATGTCCATGCTCCTACTTTCCGCCATAAGATGTTCTCGGACTATAAAGGGACGAGAAAACCAATGGCAGAGGAGTTAAGACAGCAAGTGCCGGTGATGAAAGAAGTACTCCGTGCGATGAAGATAAAAATTGTAGAGCAGGAAGGCCTGGAAGCGGATGATCTGCTTGGGACAATCGCGGGGATCGGAGAGCGTGCGGGAATGGATGTGGTGATTTTGTCGGGAGATAGAGATTTACTGCAGCTTGCTACGGACCATGTCAAAATACGGATCCCAAAGACAAAACAGGGAAAGACAGAAATTGAAGATTATTATGCCGCGGACGTAAAAGCAAGGTATCAGGTAACTCCGCAGGAATTCATTGATCTGAAAGCGTTGATGGGAGATGCCTCCGACAATATTCCGGGAGTGCCGAGTATTGGAGAGAAGACTGCGACAAAGATTATCACAGAGTATGGGTCTGTGGAAAATGCTTATGCGCATGTCGAGGAACTGAAGCCGCCGCGTGCGGCAAAAGCATTAAAGGAACATTATGACAAGGCGCAGATGAGCAAAATCCTTGCCACGATTGAAGTAAATGCACCGATTTCTTACGAACTTTCAGAGGCAAAAATCGGAAATCTATATACCGGGGAAGCTTATGAGTATTTCCAGAAACTTCAGTTTAAAAATCTGCTCGGCAGATTCGATGTGGAAGCAAAGGGAAATCAGATAGAAAATGCATTTGTCCGTGTGACAGATAAACAGCAGGCAGAAGAACTGTTTGCCCGTGCAGGAAAAGAAGCTTTCGTCGGAGTAAGCTTCGGGAAAGAAGAAAAAGATGCAGTACCGCTGTTTTCTCATTCTTCCGGATTTGGAAGTGTAGGACTTGCTTTTAGTGAGAAAGAAATCTACACGATTGTGGCAGAGGGAGAGCTTACGATGGAAGACCTGTTTTCACTTGTGGGAACATTGGCCAAGACAACGGTTGTTGCATTGTTTGATGTGAAAGCAGCGCTTTCCTATGTGAGGATAGAAGACCCGGAGTCGTGCTTTGATGTCGGAATTGCAGCGTATCTGCTGAATCCGTTAAAAAGCGACTATACGTGGCTGGATGTGGCCGCAGAGCATTTGTCACTGCTTATCGATGAGAAGACAGAAGGCTATTGCAGAAGCTGCTACGAAGCGTATGTAATCTGGGCGGCGGCAGCTGTGCTGGAAGAAAAAATGAAAGAGAGCGGGACGGAAGAACTATTCCGCACCATTGAGATGCCGCTTTTGTTTACTTTATTTGCGATGGAACAGGCTGGTGTGCGCGTGGAAGCGGAGGCGCTCCGTTTTTATGGAGAGCAGCTTGGGACGAAGATTGTAGAGTTGGAAAAGGAAATTTATGCGCAGGCAGGAGAAGCGTTCAATATCAATTCGCCGAAGCAGCTTGGCGTGATTTTATTCGAGAAACTGAAATTGCCACATGGGAAGAAGACGAAGACCGGCTATTCAACGGCAGCAGATGTCCTTGATAAGCTTGCACCGGAATATCCGGTTGTTGAGAAGATCTTAGAGTATCGCCAGCTTACGAAATTAAAATCGACTTATGCAGATGGATTGGCGAATTATATCTGTGCCGATGGAAGAATTCACGGCAAGTTTAATCAGACGATCACTGCAACTGGACGGATCAGCAGTACAGAGCCGAATCTCCAGAACATTCCGGTTCGGATGGAACTTGGAAGGCTGATCCGGAAAGTCTTTATTCCGGAAGAGGGGTATGTATTTGTGGATGCAGACTATTCACAGATTGAGCTTAGGATTCTTGCACATTGCTCGGGGGATCAGGAATTGATCCATGCCTATCGCGAAGCGAAGGACATTCACCGGATTACTGCTTCTCAGGTATTCCACACACCATTTGATGAGGTGACAGAACTTCAGCGGAGAAATGCGAAGGCGGTAAACTTTGGAATTGTTTATGGAATCAGCTCTTTTGGACTGAGTCAGGACCTAAGTATTACGAGAAAAGAGGCTTCGGAATATATTGATCGCTATTTTGAGACCTATCCGGGGATTAAGAAGTTTTTAGATGACACAGTCGCCCATGCAAAAGAGATGGGATATGTTGTTACACTGTTTGGAAGAAGACGTCCGGTACCGGAACTTGCATCAAGCAACTTTATGCAGCGGTCTTTCGGGGAGCGTGTGGCAATGAATGCTCCGATCCAGGGAACAGCAGCAGATGTGATGAAGATTGCAATGATCGGAGTACACCGGGAATTGACGGAACGAAAGATGAAATCAAGACTGGTGTTGCAGGTACACGATGAACTTCTGATCGAGGCATATGAAGAAGAATTGGAAGATGTGAAGAAAATTCTGAAGGAACAGATGGAGCAGGCGGCACAGCTGGATGTTCCGCTGGAAGTGGACATGCACACAGGACGAAACTGGTATGAGGCGAAATAACATGAAGATTATCGGGATTACCGGAGGTATTGGATCCGGGAAAAGTGAAGTGCTGAAGTTTTTAGGGGAAAATTATCAGGCGACTGTCTGCGAGGCAGATAAGATGGCGCATAAGCTACAAATGTCTGGGGAGCGCTGTTATGAGAGAATTGTCGAACACTTTGGGGCGGAGATTCTTGATGACGAAAAAGAAATCGACCGAAAAAAGCTTGGAGCGATTGTATTTGCATATGCAGAAGAATTACAGTTTTTAAATCAGATGATCCATCCAGAAGTTAAGCGGGATTTTTTGGAACGAATCCAATCAGAACGTATGAAGGGCACAACACTTTTGGTTTTTGAGGCAGCACTTCTATTGGAGGAGCATTATGAGGAAATCTGTGATGAGGTCTGGTATATTTATACAGAAAAAAGTATCCGCGTACAGCGCCTGAAAGAGGCGAGAGGGTATACAGAGGAGCGGTGCGAAGAGATTATGCAAAATCAGAATCCAGATGAGCTTTTCTTCCGGAAGTGCGACAGAGTAATTGATAATAGTGGATCTTTGGAAGAAACAAAGAGACAGATAAAGGAGACATTAGAAAAAATGGAGATACAGTCACGATGAGATTATGCAGTATAGCAAGCGGGAGCAGTGGAAATTGTATTTATGTGGGAAGTGATCACACGCATCTTCTGATCGATACGGGAATCAGTAAGAAACGAATTGAAGAAGGATTGAAAAATCTGGAGATCAAAGGAGAGGAACTGGATGGAATCTTACTTACGCATGAACATTCTGACCACATTCAGGGACTTGGTGTGTTCAGCAGAAAATATGAGATTCCTGTCTATGCTACACCAGGAACCATTCGAGGAGTCAGGGAATACAAAAAACTTGGAGAGATTCCTGACGGACTGTTTCATGAGATTGATGTAGATCAGAAATTTACGCTTGGAGATTTGAGTGTGGAAGCATTTGCAATCTCTCATGATGCGAATGAGCCGTCCGGGTACCGGATCGAGCAAGGTGGACAATCGGTTGCAGTGGCGACGGATCTTGGGATTTATGATGAATATACCGTGTCAAAGCTACAAAATTTGGATGCGATTCTTTTAGAGGCAAATCATGATATTCATATGCTGGAAGTGGGGAGTTATCCGTACTATCTGAAGCAGAGAGTTCTGGGAAATCGAGGACACTTGTCAAATGAATTGTCAGGTCGTCTTCTCTGTGATATTTTGCATGAGAATTTGAAACATGTCCTGCTTGGACATTTGAGCAAAGAAAATAATTATTCGGAACTGGCATATGAGACGGTGAAAATGGAAGTGCTGTTAAGTGATGTTCCGTACAAACCGGGAGATTTCCGGATGGAAGTCGCAAGGAGAGATATGCCATCAGATATTATCACTGTTTAATGGCAAGAAGGAGAGATGTATGAAAAAGATAGCAATTGTAACAGACAGTAACAGCGGGATTACGCAGGCGCAGGCAAAACGTCTGGGGATAGAAGTAATACCGATGCCGTTTTTTATAGATGGGAAATTATATCTGGAAGACATTACGCTGACGCAGGAAGAATTTTATCAGCATTTGACACAAGATTCTGATATTTCGACTTCTCAGCCGGCGCCGGGAGAAATAATGGAATTATGGGATCGCCTTTTGGAAGAGTACGAGGAGATTGTGCACATTCCGATGTCCAGTGGATTGAGCAGTTCGTGTGAGACTGCGATGGCGCTTGCAGCAGATTATGACGGCCGGGTGCGCGTAGTAAATAACCAGAGAATTTCTGTGACGCAGAGACAGTCTGTTTTGGATGCAATGGAACTTGCAGCAGAAGGGAAGAGTGCAGTGGAAATCCAGGAGCGTTTGGAGGAAGAAAAACTGGATGCGAGTATTTACATTACCGTAGATACCTTGAAATACTTGAAAAAGGGAGGGCGGATCACTGCGGCGGCAGCGGCAATCGGAACGGTGCTGAATTTAAAACCCGTTCTCCAGATTCAAGGCGAGAAACTCGATGCGTTTGCAAAAGTGCGTGGATGGAAGCAGGCAAAAAAAGCGATGTTAGATGCGCTGGAGAAAGACATTGAGGAACGTTTTGGAAAGGAAAAGGTATATCTCCAAGCTGCGTACACCTGTTCAGAGGAAGATGCTGCCAAATGGAAAGAAGAGATCGAGAGCAGATTTCCGGGATATGAGGTACATATGGACAAATTATCTCTGAGTGTGGCGTGTCACATCGGGCCGGGAGCAATGGCAGTCGCATGTACAAAAGTGATGGGAAAATAATACGAATAGAGGAAGAATGATAGTAAAAAAACTTCGCCCTGCAAGGCAACTGAGAATCGAAAAAGATTTGAGAGCCTGGCTGGGCGAAGTTTTTTGCCTTTTAAAGGCGTATAATGGATTGTCTGTATTCGTTGTGAAAAGGCCTCTGAAATTTGTCTGTGACGACGGATTCATACAGATTAGCGCTGTGAACGTCTTCCTGAAGCATATCTTCGGCAGCTTTGGATGTGAGCGCGGCAGAGGCAAGCTTTGTGATCAGAGGGATACGGCTTTCCTTTTTCAGGAGTGAAAAGAGCGGGGTGGCTGATTTTTGGAATCCCAGTATACGCGCATAAAGCGGGGGAACACTCTTATCAGGGTCCGGAATTTCCAGACAGACATGGAGAAGAGCACGGCTGATGCGCGTGTAGGTAAGCTCCTTTGTTTTTAACAGCTCGCAGAATTGTTCCCAGTTTTGGAACTGATCTCTGCATCGGATGATCCGGTTTGCAAGCGGTGAAGAGATATCCTGCCAATGCACGAGGGAGTCTGCAGTTTCCTGTAGCAGTCGGTATTTCAGCAAGAGAGAAAAGTCGTTGGAACACACTGGGAAGCGAATGTTATATGCCTCTTTGCAAAGTAGATGGACGGTCTTGGGAACATGCCCGACAAGGGTAGAAAGGGCATCTTCTCCTTGGGAGAGAAAAAGTTTGCGGATTGCAGAGGCAGAACTAAAAGTTTCATGAGGAACAGCGTCATGATAGTGTGCCCCTTGCCGCTGGATCGTGAGGGGACGGATGGGGCTCTTTCGTCGTTTCAATGCTTTTAGGTATTCGATTCCTAAAATATTGTTTGGTTCATTTAAAATATTGCAGAGCGCTTGGTCGTTGAGTGTCTGCAAGGCGGCTTTTTTTCGGGCTGCAGGATAAGAAAGGCCAGATTTTAGCGATGCCTGGAGTGCTTCTTTGAAACTGGCGGGCTCTTCCAAAAGAAATTGAGCGAGCGAAAGAAGCTTTTCAATCTCACCGCATTCACTTCCAAAACAAAGGAAATCAACACAGCCAAGCGCGTCTAGAAGAGATACAGCCCCAAAGGCGAAAAATTCTGCACTGCCTGTGGCATAGCGGACGGGAAGTTCTAAAACAAGAGAAGCACCACATTGAAGAGCCATCTGCGTGCGGACATCTTTTGGAAGAATTGCGGGACCGCCGCGCTGTACAAAGTCTCCACTCATGATGACGATCAGGTAATCGGCATCCGTCAGTTCTTTTGCTTTTTGAATGTGATAGAGATGTCCGTTGTGGAACGGATTGTATTCGGTGATAAGACCTGCGATTTTCATTGTTGGTTCTCCCTTTCTATAATCGTATTTCAGAATTATACTATAATATTTTTTGTTTGACAATCGAGGGAGAAGTCGATACACTTAAATTAGTGCGATTTGTTTAAAGCAGGGTAAAAAAGAGAAGAGGGAGGGTGCATATGCCAGAAGAAAGAATTGAAGAACTACTTGAACAGCGTGATTTTAAACAGTTGAAGCTGGAGTTGGAAGATATGTATCCTGTGGATCTCGCAGAGATCATGGAAGAGTTGACAGACAAACAGGTTGTATTGATTTTCAGGCTTCTCCCAAAAGAGGAGGCAGCAGAGACTTTTTCGTATATGAATGCGGAGATGCGTCAAGTGTTGATCGATGCACTGACGGATTCGGAATTACAGGAAGTCATGGAAGAGATGTATATTGATGACACGGTCGATGTACTGGAGGAAATGCCTGCAAATGTGGTGGATCGTCTTTTGCTTGTGACAGATGAGGAGACGAGAAAGCAGATCAATATGTTGCTCCAGTATCCGGATGACAGCGCTGGAAGTATCATGAATGTAGAGTACATCGCGCTGAGAAAAGAGATGACGGTGGCAGAAGCAATTTTGAAAATCAGGCAGGTCGGAATCAATAAAGAGACGATCTATACTTGTTATGTGACAGAAAAGAGAAAACTGATTGGAAGTGTGGATGTCAAAGATCTTCTGACAACAGGTGAAAATAAGGTGATTGAAGAAATCATGGAGACCAACCCGTTGTTTGTCAGAACATTAGACGACAAAGAAGATGTGGCAAATACAATACACAAATATGGACTGATCGCGATACCCGTGTTGGATCAGGAGATGTGCATGGTAGGAATTGTCACGGTCGATGATGCGATGATCGTTCTGCAGGATGAGGCGACAGAAGATATGAGTGTAATGGCAGGTGTGGTTCCGAATGAGGAGTCTTATTTTGGTACGTCTGTCTGGAAACATGCCAGAAACCGTTTTCCATGGCTGCTGTTTCTTATGCTCTCGGCAACGATCACAGGTTTGATTTTAGGACATTTTGAGGCAGCGCTTGCAGTGATGCCGATTTTAAATACGTTTATTCCAATGTTGACAGGAACAGGAGGAAACTGTGGATCACAGAGCTCTACATTGATCATCCGCGGTCTGACAGTAGGAGAGATTGAGTTTAAGGATATTTTCCGAGTGTTGTTCAAGGAGATACGGGTAGCACTTCTTGTAGGACTCTGTCTGTCGATGGTGAATGGAGTTCGTGTGATCATTATGTATGGCGATCCGCTTCTTGCATTTGCGATCGGATTGACAATGATTGCAACGATCCTTCTTTCTAAGACAGTAGGGTGTGTTCTTCCGCTGGTCGCAAAAAAGTGTGGACTAGATCCGGCGATTATGGCAGCGCCGCTGATTACAACTTTAGTGGATACAGGTACAATTCTTGTGTACTTTGCGATTGTGACAAGGATTTTTCATATTTAATTTGGGAAAAATTTCGGAAGATTAGTGTAAATTAGCAAAAAATGAGAATTATTGACATATAATTAACAAAGCTTGTATACAAAAAGCATTTGCGCTATAATAAGATATATGAGAAAAATGAAAGGGGTCATAAATCATGGGATTTATTGATGTAATTAAAGCAAAAGCAAAAGCAGACAAAAAAGTAATCGTACTTCCGGAGACAGAAGACAAAAGAACTTATGAAGCAGCAGAAGCTGTTTTAAAAGAAGGCACAGCAAATCTGATTCTTGTCGGAAGCAAGGAAGAGATCGAGAAGAATGGAGCTGGATTTGATCTTACGGGAGCAGTGATCGTAGACCCTGCAACAGATGAGAGAACAGCAGGATATATTGCAAAACTCGTAGAACTGAGACAGAAAAAAGGAATGACAGAGGAGCAGGCAAAAGAGATTCTTCTGACAAATTATTTATATTATGGAGTAATGATGGTGAAAATGGGAGATGCTGACGGTATGGTATCCGGAGCATGCCACTCCACAGCAGATACATTAAGACCATGCTTACAGATCTTAAAGACAAAACCAGGCACAAAATTAGTATCTGCATTCTTTGTTATGGTTGTTCCGGACTGTGAGATGGGAGAACACGGAACATTTATCTTCGGAGATTCTGGTCTTGAGCAGAACCCAGATCCAGAAAAACTTGCAGCAATCGCAATTTCTTCAGCAGAATCTTTCCGTACATTAGTTGGAGCAGAACCGAAAGTTGCTATGCTTTCTCACTCTACAAAGGGAAGTGCAAAACATGCAGATGTTGATAAAGTTGTAGAAGCAACAAAGATTGCAAAAGAGGCAGCTCCAGAATTAATGCTGGATGGAGAACTTCAGTTAGATGCAGCAATCGTTCCGGAAATTGGTGAATCAAAAGCTCCGGGAAGCAAAGTGGCAGGACATGCTAACGTACTGATTTTCCCGGATTTAGATGCAGGAAATATCGGATACAAACTTGTGCAAAGACTTGCAAAAGCAGAAGCATATGGACCGCTCACACAGGGAATTGCAAAGCCGGTTAATGATCTGTCACGCGGATGCAGCGCAGCAGACATTGAGGGTGTAATTGCAATCACAGCAGTACAGGCTCAGGCAGCAGAATAAAAGTGCATTAGACAGGAGAAATGTAAAAGTGGTAGCATTTCTTCTGTTAAAATAAAATATCATAACCAAACGGAGGAAAGAAACATGAATATTTTAGTAATCAACTGTGGAAGTTCTTCTTTGAAATTCCAGCTGATCAACTCAGAATCAGAGGGAGTTCTTGCAAAAGGGCTCTGTGAAAGAATCGGAATCGACGGAAAGCTGACCTATCAACCAGAGGGTGGAGAAAAGACAACATCTGATAAGGCAATGCCGACACATACAGAGGCTATTCAGTTTGTAATCGATGCCTTGACAGATGAGAAGACAGGTGTTGTAAAGAGCCTTGATGAGATCAATGCGGTTGGACATCGTGTTGTACATGGCGGAGAGAAATTTGCAAGTTCTGTAGTGATCGATGACGAAGTGTTAAAAGCAATTGAAGAATGTAACGACCTTGCACCATTACATAATCCTGCAAACTTGATCGGAATCAATGCATGCCGTGAATTAATGCCGGGAGTTCCTATGGTAGCTGTATTTGACACAGCATTTCATCAGACAATGCCAAGCAAAGCATATATGTATGGACTTCCATATGAGTATTATGAGAAATACAAAGTAAGACGCTACGGATTCCATGGTACAAGCCACAGCTTTGTATCAAAGAGAGTTGCAGAACTCGTTGGAAAAGCTTACGATGAGACAAAGACAATCGTATGTCATTTAGGAAATGGAGCAAGTATCTGTGCAGTGGAAAATGGAAAATCCGTGGATACTTCTATGGGACTTACACCGTTGGAAGGACTTGTAATGGGAACACGTTCTGGAGACATTGATCCTGCAATCATGGAATTCCTTGCAAAAAAAGAAAATCTTGACATTGCCGGACTTATGAACGTACTGAATAAAAAATCAGGAGTATATGGACTTTCTAATAACTTATCAAGCGACTTCAGAGATTTAAGTGAAGCGGCAGCAGACGGAAATGAAATTGCAGAGCTTGCGTTGGATGTATTTGCGTACAGAGTAGCAAAATATGTTGGAAGCTATACAGCTGCAATGAACGGAGTAGATAATATCGTATTTACAGCTGGAATCGGAGAAAACTCAGCAATCGTTCGCACGATGGTATGCAAATATTTAGGATATCTTGGAATTGAGATTGATGAAGAGCTGAACGGAAAACGCGGACAGGAAATCATTATCTCTACACCAGAATCGAAAGTAAAAGTGCTTGTAGTTCCTACAAATGAAGAACTTGCGATTGCTCGTGAGACAGTTGCCTTAGTTTAATTTCTGATTATTTTATGGAAGGAAGATAAGAAAAAAGTCTGTGCCAGACTTTTTTCTTATTTTTGTCATATAAAAGCATTGACAAACGCGTTGAACGTGATATAATAATTGAGGTGTGAATAGGAGAATTGTTTTATGATAATCAGCCTATTGAAAGTCGTGACAGCAGAAGATAAGACGATGCGTCTGAATGCAGAGATGGAACTGGAAGAGTTTCGCACAAAGGCTGGGAGATTTCCAATTATAGAGAAAGAGCCAGTAGAGTTTGTGATCCGGCATGTGAAGAACCGTCAGGTACTTATTTCCGGGAAAACAAAGGTTGTGATTTCGATTCCGTGTGATCGCTGTCTGAAAGAAGTGCCGTATGAATTTTTGATTGAGTTTGAGAAAGATGTGAATCTGAACGAATTGAATCAATCAGAAGCGCACGATGAAACAGCAGAAGAAAAGAATTATATTGACGGATATAATCTTGACGTAGACAAATTACTCTATAATGAGATTTTGATAGGATGGCCGATGAAAATTCTATGTTGTGAAGACTGTAAAGGAATTTGCAACGTATGTGGTCAAAACCTAAATGAGGGAACTTGTGACTGTGAAGACACAAGTCTTGACCCTAGAATGTCAGTTATCCGCGATGTGTTTAAGAATTTTAAGGAGGTGTAACCTATGTCAATTTGTCCAAAGAATAAATCTTCAAAAGCAAGAAGAGACAAAAGAAGAGCAAACTGGAAAATGAGCGCTCCGAATTTGGTAAAATGCAGCAAGTGTGGAGAATTAATGATGCCTCACAGAGTTTGCAAAGCTTGTGGATCTTATAACAAAAAAGAAATTATCGCTCAATAATAAGAGGATAAGGTTGAAAAGGAGGTTGGGAATCAGCCTCCTTTTTTCCATTCTTTTTTTGCTTTAGAAAGAGGAGGAAGCATATGCAGGTTGATTTATGGAAAGTCCTTGAAGCCTTTCTGGAAAATTTTAATGTAAATCTGACATTGATTTCTTCAAAAGAAGATGACATCACGAAGTTTGATTTAGGAATCAGAAAGATTTTTGGGAATCAGAATACTTATGAGAAGATTGCAGCGTATGTCTGTGACACTTGTGAGAGCAGGAAGCTGTATGTCTTACAGGATGTTTTTGAAACGGAATACTGTATGTTCTGTCTACCGGAAGAAGAGAGAAGTGTAGGAAACTACTGTTTGATCGGACCGTATCAAAATGAAAAGGTAGAAGAGAACTGGCTGAATGAACTGGTGCAGACACATAAAATCCCTACAATTTATATGGGGGAACTTCAGGAATACTATCAGGCAATGCCGATTCTGCCAAACTATCAAGAGTTTAAAGAATGTCTGGTATCCATCATACGTATGCTATACAAAAATGAAGGGAAACTGGAAATCTGTTATCTGGATCACTTTACATGGACAGAAGAGCTTACTGCGCCGGAAAATCAGGAAGAGTCAAACTTGTCGGCGAACTTGATTGAAGAACGCTACAAAATTGAAAATGATCTTATGAAAGCAATTTCCCAGGGGAATATGGATGCGGCTCTGAATGCAACGGCCAGAATGTCCAGTTTTCGCATTGCAGATCGCTTTAAAGAAGCAAGCAGGAATTACAGGAATTTTTTGATTACTGCAAATACGCTTTATCGAAAAGCGGCTGAGATGGGAGGAGTACATCCTTATTTGATTGACAAGGTGTCCTGTGCGTTGGCAAAAAAGATAGAGACAGTTTGCACTCGTGCAGAGTACAGCCATTTTAATCGGGAAATGATTCGAAGATATTGTATGTTAGTACAAAATTATTCGTTTCAGAAATATACACCGCTTGTGCGAAAGGCGATGAATTATATTGAACTGAATATCAGTCAAGGGGTTTCTTTGAAAAATCTGTCGGAAGAGCTTAATGTGAATGCAAGTTATCTTTCCACGGTGTTTAAAAAGGAGATGGGGCAGACGGTGACGGAATATATCAATCAGCGCAGAGTAGAAATAGCCATTCTCTATTTAAACACAAGCTCTATGCAAATCCAGGACATTGCTTTCCGGGTGGGAATCTGCGATGTGAATTACTTTAGCAAAGTTTTTAAAAAGATCACCGGGATGACTCCGACAAAATATCGTGAAAAAGTGCTTTCAGCAACAAAAATGTAGAATAAGGAAATACAAAAGCTACAAAAAAGCAGCAGAAATAAAGGGGTTTCTGTTGTTTTTTTACATTACAAGTCAAAAAAATAACAATTTTCCTTATTTCAGACAAAATTTTACTTATTTCTTTTGCGAATCCATGTTAGAATGTCAACATAAGGAGGGACGAGTAAATAATAGAAAGGGAATTCTAAAATACCATTTGCCTTGAGTATTTTCATTGATTTGAGAAATGAAAGAAAGAGGAAAATAAGAATGAAAAAACCTTTAGAAGAAAACGGTATCCACCGTGCGAAATTATGGGAGATAGCATTCTATGCGTTGAATAATACTTCCACAAATATTTATATGGCATTGATGGGATATATCAGTTATTATTTGATTGGTATTGTCGGAGTAGGAGCAGTTTTAGCGGGTTCATTTGTTACTGTTATGAGAATTTGGGATGGTGTGACTGACCCATTTGTTGGATTTGTTGTAGATAAGACAAATACAAAGTTTGGTAAAAATAGACCATTTATTGTAGTCGGACAGATTATTTTGTTTGTATCTTCATTTATCCTGTTTAATGTGACACCGAGTATTCCAAAAGCTGGAAGATTTCCATTTTTTGTTGTAGTTTATATGGTTTATATCATCGGATATACTTGCCAGTGTGTTGTTACAAAATCAGCGCAGTCTTGCTTGACAAACGATCCAAAGCAAAGACCAATCTTTGCTATGTTCGATTCCGTGTATAATGTTGTAGCATTGACAATGATTGTTCCGATTTATATTTCTGGTACTTTGATTCCGAAATATAACGTAACAAACGATGCTGGAGAAGTAACACTTTCTGCATTCTATAACCCTGAAATGTTCCACCACCTTCAATTACTGTTTGGTTGTATCGCAGCAGTTTGTGCAGTGCTGGCAGTAATTGGTCTTTGGAGAAAAGACCGTCAGGAATATTTTGGAACTGGAGAAGTTGTGAAAGTCGGATTTAAAGATTATGTGGATGTACTCGCACATAACCGTGCGATTCAGATGCTTGTTGCATCAGCTTCTTCAGACAAACTTAGTATGTCAATGAGAAACAATGCGACAATTATGATTACAATGTTTGGTGTTATTTGTGGTAATTATGCGCTTTACGGTTCTGTATCTGCATTAACATCTATTCCGGTTTGTCTTTTAACAATCCTTGGTATGGGATATATCGGAAGAAACTTAGGGCAAAAGAAAGCTCTTGTAATCGGAACAATAGGATCAATCGCATCAGCACTTGGAATTTTCTTGTTAATGTGGCTCGGTGATCCAACATCTATGAAGCTTCCAATTGTAAACGGTATCAAAGGTTTGCTGAATCCGGCTACATGGTCTCCAGCTAACTGGAGCTTATTTGGACTGACATTTATTTTCCTGTATATTGTACTGGGAGGATTTATGAGTATTGCTTCATCCATCGTTATTCCGATGACGGCAGATTGTGCAGATTATGAAGTATATCGTTCGGGAAGATATGTTCCGGGACTTATGGGAACACTGTTTAGTTTTGTTGATAAAATCATCTCATCACTTGCGGCTACATTTGTTGCGCTGATGTTTGCAGCAATCGGTTTCAGAAAAGAACTTCCGGTAGAGTCTACACCATACAGTGACGGAATCTTCTGGGTGACAATGGCGTGCTTTATCGGAGCACCATTGATCGGATGGATCATCAACTTGATCGCAATGAAATTCTATCCACTTACAAAAGAAAAGATGGAAGAGATTCAGGAAGAGATTGCAGCAATCAAAGCAAAAGCAATGGAAAAGAACTAATATTTACAAAGAATTGGTTAAAAGGGGAGGATTCCTGGCTGACAGTCTTTCCCATGGGAGGTAACAGACATGAAAAAAAAGGAAAGACTGGACAGTCCGGAAGACATTAAAAAGTTTTTAGAGTTAGAAAATGAATTACAGAAAACAAAAGAGGCATATGGTATTGAAGAAAAGGAGACTTTGCTGCAAAAGTTCGCAGGGTGGTATCATAACCTGCTCAACAGCAGAGAAAAGCGGCTGGTAAGCCGTAAAACATACATATGGCTGGCAGTGCTCACAGGGTGGATGGGGGGACACCGCTTCTATACACATCAGTATAAGACAGCACTTATCTACCTGTTGACATGCTGGACTGGATTTCCGCTTGCAATGACGCTTGTGGATCTAATGATTGTCATTCCGATGCAGCCGGATGATAATGGAAAAGTATTGATTTAAAATTTTAGAAAGAGGTGGAAGAAATGGAACATATTTTAATTTCTGGATTTGCAGATGAAATTAGTCCGGATTTTGATGAACAGCTTCGTGTTGTGACTTCTCTTGGAATGGAGTACATTTCTCTTAGAACAGCAGACGGGAAAGGCATCGCAGATTATACAGCAGAAGAGGTTGAGGAAAAGCTTCTGCCAAGATTGCGGGAAGCAAATGTAAAAGTTTCTTCTCTGGGATCTCCGATTGGTAAGATTAACGTAGATGATGAAAAAGCATTTGAAAAACAGCTTGTGCAGATGGAAGAACTCTGCAAAATCTGTAAAGTGCTTGATTGTAAATATATTCGCATGTTTAGCTTCTTTATTCCGGAAGGAAAGAATGCCGATGATTACAAAGAGATTGTTATTGAAAAATTAAAGAAGTTTGATGCGATCGCAGCAAAATATAATGTTGTTATGATCCATGAAAATGAAAAAGATATTTATGGTGATATCAAAGAACGATGCAAAATCATTTTAGATGCACTTGGAAGCCCGCATTTCAAATCAGTATTTGATTTTGCGAATTTCGTACAGTGTGGGGAAGATACAATGGAATGCTGGGAATTGCTCCGTGACCATGTCGCATACATCCATATTAAAGATGCTGTGACAACAGATAAGGAGAATGTCCTTTGTGGAACAGGTGAAGGAAAGATTGCAGAAATCTTAAAAAGAGCGATCAAAGAGGAAGGTTATCAAGGCTTCCTGACATTGGAGCCGCACCTGGTACTGTTTGATGCACTTCAGTCTCTTGAGACAGAAAATGCGGAAAATATTATTAAAGAAAATAAAGCAAAAGATGGTGCAGAAGGTTACTCCATGCAGTATCATGCTTTAATAGATATTTTAGATTCCATAGAGAAATCAAACTAAGGAGGAATATAAACATGGAAAAAGTAAGATTTGGTTTAATTGGTATTGGTGCGCAAGGTGGCGCGTATGCAGGATTTTTATCAGGAAAGGGTGGATTCCCAGGAATGCCGGCACCAGAATGCCCGCCGCACTGTGCATTAGGAGCACTTTGTGATATCGATCCTGAGAAGGAAGCAATGTGCAAAGAAAAATATCCGGAAGTTCCTTTCTTCAAAGATTGGAAAGAGATGGTTGCTTCTGGAACAGTCGATGCAGTAATCACAACTGTTCCACATTACTTACATACAGAAATCGCAATTTACTGTCTGGAACATGGAATGAACGTACTTGTAGAGAAACCAGCAGGGGTATATGCAAAATCTGTTCGTGAGATGAACGAGTGTGCAGCAGCTCACCCAGAGGTAGCTTTCGGAATCATGTTCAATCAGCGTACAAATAAATTATATCAGAAAGTAAAAGAAATCGTTGCTTCCGGAGAACTTGGAGAAATTCGTCGTTCTAACTGGATCATCAACTCATGGTGGCGTCCGGACAGCTACTACCGTCAAAGTGACTGGAGAGCTACATGGGGCGGAGAAGGTGGAGGTGTCCTTGTAAATCAGGCTCCTCATCAGTTAGACTTATGGCAGTGGATGTGTGGAGTTCCAAGCAAAGTATATGCAAAGATCATCTGCGGAGCTCACAGAGATATTATCGTTGACAACGATGTAACAATCGTTACAGAATATCCAAACGGAGCAACAGGAAGCTTTATCACATGTACACATGATCCAATCGGAACAGACCGTTTTGAGATCGACTTAGACGGTGGAAAGATTGTTGTGGAAGATAGCAAGAAAGCAACTGTATACCGTCTGAAAAAATCAGAAAAAGAATTAAATGATACAATGTCTATGATGGAACTTGTAAAACTGACTCAGGGAAATTCTTCAGGAGCAGACGGACTGTACGACATCGAAACATTTGAGAACACAGATGGATGGGGAGTACAGCACACAACTGTTATGGAAGATTTTGCAAAACACATCATCGAAGGAACACCGTTATTAGCTCCTGGAGCAGACGGAATCAATGGAGTAAACCTTGCAAATGCAACACTTCTGTCAAGCTGGTTAGGAAAAGAAGTAGAACTTCCTGTAGACGAAGATGTATATCTTGCTGAATTAAATAAGAAAATTGCAGAGGAAGGAAAATTCCCAACACGTTAATTTCACAATTGAAAATGGGAGGAGTTAGGATGAAGAGAGCAGCGATCATTGGATTAGGGGATATTTCCCAAATTCATATTGCGGGTATTCTTGCGAATCCGGAAATAACACTCTGCGGACTGTGCGACATCAATCCGGAGGCCAATCAAGGGCTTCCGGAAGGTGTCCCTTTCTTTACAGATTACAAAGAAATGGTAAAACAGACACAGCCGGACTGTGTCCATATCTGTCTGCCGCACTACCTGCACTATCCGGTTGCCAAAGAAGTAGCTGAGATGGGATGCAATGTATTTTGTGAAAAGCCGGTAGCGCTTACGACAAAAGAAGCGGAAGAATATGTAAAATTAGAAGCAGGGCATCCAGAGCTTCATATTGGAATTTGTCTCCAGAATCGCTTGAATGAGAGTGTGGAGATGTTAAAAGAGCTGATTGACAGTGGAAAATACGGAAAAGTTACAGGAACAAGAGGAATTGTCCCATGGTATCGCGCAAAGGAGTATTACGATATCAAACCGTGGCGCGGGAAATGGGAAACTGCCGGTGGCGGATGTATGATTAATCAGTCTGTGCATACACTGGATCTTTTATATTTTCTTGGTGGAACTATCAAAGGGGTACATGCTTCGGTAGGTCAGCTTTTAGATTATGGAATTGAAGTTGAAGATACTGTGACTGCGAGACTGGAATATGAAAATGGTGCAAGAGGTCTGTTTTTTGCAACAAACGCTAATCATAAAAATGAATCTGTACAGATTGCAGTTCAGCTCGAACGAGGAGAATTTTTGATTCGGGATAATGTACTTTATGAAGTGCAAGAGGATGGTACCCAGAAAAAACTGATCGAGGATGAGAAGATGCCTGGAAGCAAGTTTTATTATGGTGCGAGCCATAGTAAACTGATTGCCAGATTCTACAAATGCCTTGAGGATGGAACAGATAATTATATCAAAGTGAAGGATGCAAAGATGAGCATTCAGTTGATTGATGCGATCCAGGAGTCTGGAAGAACAAACAGTTATGTGCCTGTGCGATAAAATGTCTTATGCAAAAGATCATTTTTACCAGGCTGTGTCATGACGAAAGAAGATAACGGATTGTTTTTATAAGTAGGAGGAACATTGATGAAAAAAGGATTAATTGGTATTCAGATGAGTACAATCAAAGATAAAATTGCAGAATTAGGTGCATATGGAACATTAAAAGCATGTGCAGAACTGGGATATCACTGTGTGGAAGTATCTCAGGTTCCGATGACAGAAGAAAACGTAGCAGGAATGAAAAAAGCATGCGAAGAATTCGGAATTAAGATTGCAGCGCTCAGCGCAGCATTAGAGCCGATGATGCCAGGAATGCCAGGAGAATACCTTACAACAGATTTTGACAAAATCGTAGCTGATTGTAAGACATTAAACTGCGATATGCTTCGTATCGGTATGCTTCCGATGACATGTATGGGAAGCCGCGAAAAAGCGCTTGATTTTGTAAAACGTGCAGATGAGGTTGCTGGAAGATTAAAAGAACATGGAATTGATTTATACTACCACAATCATCATGTAGAGTTTGTAAAATATGATGGAGAATACTTATTAGACATCATCAAGAACAATACAAAACATATGGGATTTGAGTTAGATATCCACTGGATTCACAGAGGAGGAGAAAATCCGGTAGAGTTTATTAAGAAATATGACGGACGAATCCGTCTGCTTCACTTAAAAGATTACAGAATCGGTGAAGTAAAACTTCCAGAAGGAAAATTTGATCCTGAAACATTTATGGCTGCATTTACAAGCAATGTAGAATTTGCAGAAGTTGGAGAAGGTTCTCTTCCGGTAAAAGAATGTATCGAAGCAGGTCTTGCAGGAGGAAGCGAGTACTTCTTGATCGAGCAGGATGCAACTTATGGAAGAGATCCATTTGAAAGCTTAAAGATCAGCAAAGCAAACCTGGAAAAACTTGGATATGCTGACTGGTTTAATTTAGATTAATCTAGGAATAGAAAAAGAAAATAAAACAGACAGGGAACGAAACGATCCTGTGACAAAAAATCGCTTTATGGGTAAACATAAAGCGATTTTTGTGATAGAGGGAAGTACAAAAAATTATATTGATTTTTGCAGAGATGTCTAGTAATATTATTAATAGTAATGCTGGGAGGAATGAATATGGCTGATTTAACAAAAGTAGTTCTGGATGCAATGGGCGGCGATCATGCACCTGGTGAAATGGTGAAAGGTGCTGTGGATGCCGTCAGCAGACGTCAGGACATTAAAGTTTTTCTCGTCGGACAGGAAGCTGTGGTCAGGGAGGAACTTGACAAGTATACATATCCGAAGGAGCAGATCGAGGTTGTCGGCGCCACTGAAAAAATCGAGACGGCAGAGCCGCCGGTTATGGCAATCCGCAAGAAGAAGGATTCATCGATTGTTGTTGGGATGAATCTTGTAAAGAAGGGAGAGGCAGATGCTTTTGTCTCTGCTGGAAATTCTGGTGCAGTTCTTGTCGGAGGGCAACTGATTGTTGGAAGAATTAAAGGCGTGGAGCGCCCGCCGCTTGCACCGTTGATTCCAACAGAAAAGGGTGTCTCTCTTTTGATTGACTGCGGGGCAAATGTGGATGCAAGACCGTCACATTTAGTGCAGTTCGCAAAAATGGGATCTGTTTATATGGAGAATGTGATGGGAATCGCGAAGCCAAGAGTCGCAATTGTTAATATCGGTGCGGAAGAAGAGAAAGGAAATGCACTTGTAAAAGAAACATTCCCACTGTTAAAGGCATGTAAGGATATTCATTTTATCGGCAGCATTGAAGCAAGAGAGATTCCACATGGGATGGCAGACGTAATTGTCTGTGAAGCGTTTGTCGGGAATGTTATCTTGAAGTTATACGAAGGTGTCGGAGCAGCGCTCACAAGCCAGATAAAAAAAGGGATGATGTCTACATTGAGAAGTAAGATTGGTGCACTGTTAGTAAAACCAGCTTTGAAGCAGACATTGAAATCGTTTGATGTCAGTGAACATGGTGGGGCACCGCTTCTCGGATTGAATGGACTTGTCGTGAAGACGCATGGAAGTTCTTCTGCAAAGGAAGTTTCCAATTCTATCATACAGTGTGTGACTTTCAAAGAACAGAAGATCAATGAGAAGATCAGAGAGCACATTCAGAAAGAAGAAAAGCAAAAAGACGAAACAACATCCTAAAAATCAAGTGGAATAACAGAAAGGAAATCAAGTTATGGAATTCGAAAAATTACAGGAAATTATTGTGGACGTATTAAATGTAAATCCGGATGAGATCACAATGGATACAACTTTTGTAGATGATCTCGGAGCAGATTCGCTGGATATTTTCCAGATCATTATGGGAATTGAGGAAGCATTTGACATTGAAATCGCAAATGAAGATGCAGAAAGCATTGTAACAGTTGGGGATGCAGTAGAACAGATCAAGAATGCTACAAACTAACAGCAGGCGATATTTCTATTATTTTATAAATGAGAAAGCCCATCCGGGCTTTTTCGTTTTATCAGAGGAGAATCAGAATGCAGAGATTAAAGGAATTAGAAAAAAAAATCGGTTATACATTTCAGAAAAAAGAATTGCTTCAAAAGGCGATGATGCACAGTTCTTATACAAATGAAAAACATATGAAAAAGCAAGACTGCAACGAACGGTTGGAATTTCTCGGAGATGCGGTATTAGAACTTACAACGAGTGAAGCACTCTTTTTTGACAATCCTTCTATGCCGGAAGGTGAATTGACGAAAACGAGGGCAAGTATTGTCTGTGAGCCTGCGCTTGCATTTGTTGCAAAGGAATTGATGTTGGGAAGTTATCTTTTACTCGGAAAAGGTGAGGAAGCAACTGGTGGACGGCAGCGAGACTCAATTACTTCGGATGCCGTGGAGGCATTGATCGGAGCGATTTATTTAGATGGTGGTTTTGCTAGTGCAAAAGAGTTCATTCAAAAATTTATTTTGTCAGATCTGGAAAACAAAAAGCTCTTTTATGATAGCAAGACTATCCTTCAAGAGATGGTTCAGGCGAAATTTACAGAAAATGTAAGATATGTGCTTGAAAAGGAGGAAGGTCCAGACCATAACAAATCTTTTACAACGTCTGCCTACATTGGAGAGGAATGCTACGGAACCGGAAGTGGAAGAACAAAAAAAGCTTCTGAGCAGGAGGCGGCATATCAGACGATTTTGATGCTGAGAAAGAAAGAACAGTAGGTGGAAGATGTATTTAAAAAGTATCGAAGTGCAGGGATTTAAGTCTTTTGCGAATAAGATTTTGTTTGAGTTCCATAATGGAATTACAGGGATTGTAGGACCAAATGGAAGTGGAAAAAGTAATGTCGCTGATGCAGTGCGCTGGGTGCTTGGAGAGCAGAGGGCAAAGCAGCTGCGTGGAGGATCGATGCAGGATGTTATTTTTTCGGGGACAGAGAACCGCAGACCCTTAAGTTATGCTTCGGTTGCAATCACATTGGACAATGCGGATCATCAGCTTCCGGTTGACTATCATGAAGTGACTGTCACAAGAAAGTTATACCGTTCTGGGGAAAGTGAATATCTGATCAATGGAACTGCTTGCAGGCTGAAAGATGTGAATGAGCTTTTTTATGACACCGGGATTGGGAAAGAAGGGTATTCGATCATCGGGCAGGGCCAGATTGATAAGATTTTAAGTGGAAAGCCGGAAGAGCGGAGAGAGCTTTTTGATGAAGCGGCAGGGATTGTCAAATTTAAGAGGCGAAAATATCTTTCTGTCAGAAAGCTGGAAGACGAGAGACAGAATCTCGTTCGTGTCAATGATATTTTGTCAGAACTTGAGAAACAAGTGGAGCCACTGAGAAGGCAGTCAGAAACAGCGAGAATCTATCTGAAGAAAAAAGAAGAATTAAAAATTTATGATATTAATATGTTTTTAATGGATACGATTCGGCTGAAAGAACAGATGGAAACCGCTCAGCGATCTTTTGATGATGCCAACAGAGAACTGACAGAAGCAAAGGAAAAGCAGGAAGCGTTGAAACATGCCTATGAGAAACAAGAACAGAAACTTGCTGAAGCTGAATTGCAGATGGATGGGTGCCGCACAAAGCGAGATGAAAAAACATTGGCAAAACAGCAGGCGGAAAGTCAGATCCAGGTATTGGAGGAACAGATCCGGACTGCGAAGATGAGCGATAGCCATTATGATCAACGTCTTCTGGCAATTGCAAAAGAATTAAAAGAGTATCAGGAACAGAAAGCAGCATTTGCAAAAGAGCAGGAGCAATTGGGAGAAAAGATTTCTGGCGCAAAGATAGAAGAGCGTCAGGCAGAAGAAAATCTAAAGGAAATCCAGACGCAGATCGCAGAACTTCTTGTGGCGGTAGAAAAAAAGAAAAATGATACGATGCAGTTATTGGAAAATCGTGCTTCAACAAAAGCGAAGCTGCAACATTATGATACGATGATGGAGCAGACAAAAGTTCAGCGAGCGCAGATGAATCAGCGACTGATCGAGATGAAAAGCAACTCCGGAGAACAGGAAGCACAATTAAAGAAATATGAGGAAGATTTTCTTGCAGTCCAGGCGGAAATCGAAAAACATCAGGCAGAGAGCAATCGTCTGGAAGATGAGATCGAACAGCTTCAAAAACAGCTGAAAGATCAAAATGAGCAATTACAGATCGGTCAGACAACATTCCACAGAGAGAAGTCAAGACTGGAATCTCTTAGAAACTTGACGGAGCGGTACGATGGTTATGGAGGAAGTATCCGCAAAATTATGGAACGAAAAGAGGAAGAAAAAGGGCTTCTTGGGGTTGTGGCGGACTTGATCAAAGTTGATAAGACCTATGAGATCGCAATTGAGACAGCGCTTGGCGGTAACATTCAGAATATTGTTACGGATTGTGAGGAGACTGCAAAACGCATGATCGATTTTCTGAAAAGGAATAAGTACGGACGTGCGACCTTTTTGCCATTGACTGCAATCAATGGAATCTCCGGGATTCGACAACCAGAGGCATTACAAGAGAAAGGGGTTATAGGACTTGCAAGCACACTGGTAGCAGCAGAGCCTAAGTATCAAAAGCTTATTGACCACTTACTTGGCAGAACAGTTGTTGTTCATACCATTGAGGATGGAATTGCACTGGCAAGAAAATACAGACAGTCTTTGCGGATTGTGACACTGGAAGGAGAACTGATGAACCCCGGCGGTTCCATGACAGGAGGATCTTTTAAAAATACAAGCAATCTTTTGAGTAGAAGGCGCGAGATTGAAGAGTATGAGAAAGCGGTAAGAAGGCTGTATCAGGAGATGCAGCAGATGCAATCTGCTGTGATTCGGGATAAAGAGAAGAGGACAGCTTGTTATGCAGATCTTGAAAAAAATCGAGAAATTCTTCAAAACCTGTATGTGAAACAAAATACGGTAAAGATGAATCTTGCACAGGCAAAAGAGCGACAGGGAGAAACGAGCCAGGCATTTACCGATATTCATCAGGAGGGAATGCGGCTGGAACGTCAAATGGCAGAAATTTTTGAAAACAAAGAGTCAATCCAGATGGAACTTGAAACGTCTGAATTACTTGAGAAAGAATTTCAGCGCAGAATCCAACAATTGCAGAAAGAAGTTGATCAGAAGAAAGAGAAGGAAGCAATCTATCTGAAAAGTGCAGAGGCAGCACATCTCGAGAGTGCTGCACTGGATCAAAAAAATCTATTTTTGCAGGAAAATGTGAAACGAATGGAAGAAGAAATGTTTCGCAGATCACACGAGGAGGAAACACTTCAAGCCGGAAAAGAACATGCGGCAAATGAGATTGCGGAGCGGGAAGGGCAGATTTTAGAACTACGTCAAACGATCGTACAGCTGAGTGAAGAACTTCATGCAGCAAAAGAGGAACTGGCGTCTTATATGGAGCAGAAAGAGAAACTGCAGCTTGTACAGAAAGAAATTTTCCAGAGCAGGGAAGAATTATCCCGTCATCTTTCTGATCTGGACAAAGAAACTTTTCGCTTGGACAGCAAAAAGACTGCTTTGGAAGAGCAGACTGAAAAGTTGATGAATTACATGTGGGAAGAATATGAACTGACCTATTCTCATGCACTGGAAATGAGAAAAGAAGAGCTGCTTGATCCTGTGCTTCTAAAGAAAGAAATTCAAAGATTAAAAACAGAGATCAAAGCGCTTGGCACAGTCAATGTCAATGCGATTGAGGACTACAAAAATGTACTTGAGCGCTACGAATTCTTAAAAGGACAGCATGATGATCTTGTAGAGGCAGAAAAGACTTTGGTTCAGATTATTGAAGAACTGGATATTGCGATGCGGAAACAATTTGAAGAACAGTTTGCAAAGATCGCAAAGGAGTTCGATAGTGTATTCAAACAGCTTTTTGGCGGAGGAAAGGGAACGCTCGAATTGTTAGAAGATGAAGACATTCTAGAAGCGGGTATTCGCATTATTGCACAGCCGCCGGGGAAAAAACTGCAAAATATGATGCAGCTTTCTGGTGGAGAAAAGGCGCTGACGGCTATTGCACTTTTGTTTGCTATCCAAAATTTAAAGCCATCCCCATTCTGTCTTCTTGATGAGATTGAGGCTGCGCTTGACGATTCGAATGTAACGCGTTTTGCAAAGTATTTACATAAACTGACCAAACATACACAATTTATCGTAATTACGCACAGGCGTGGTACGATGACAGCGGCAGACCGTCTATACGGAATTACGATGCAGGAGAAAGGGGTATCGACATTAGTGTCGGTAAATCTTTTGGAAGATGAGTTAGAAAAGTAGGAGGAAATAGATATGGGAGAAAAAAAAGGATTTTTTAAACGACTGGTATCTGGACTTGCAAAGACAAGAGATAACATTGTATCAGGAATTGACAGCATTTTTAATGGATTTTCAAGTATTGATGAAGATTTCTATGAAGAACTGGAAGAGATATTGATCATGGGAGACTTGGGAATCCATGCGACGATGAAGATCATTGAAGATCTGAAGGCAAAAGTAAAAGAGAACCATATTAAGGAGCCGGCAGAATGCAAGCAGCTTCTGATTGACAGTATCAAAGAGCAGATGAGCATCGGAGATACGGCATATGAATTTGAAAATCGTACTTCCGTTGTTCTTGTCATTGGAGTAAACGGTGTTGGAAAGACAACAACAGTTGGAAAACTTGCAGGAAAACTTCGAGAAGAAGGAAAGAAAGTTGTTTTAGCAGCGGCAGATACTTTCCGCGCAGCAGCAGGGGAACAACTTACCGAGTGGGCGAGAAGAGCAGATGCCTATATGATCGGAGGTCAGGAAGGAGCAGATCCGGCGGCAATCGTTTATGATGCAGTACAGGCTGCAAAAGCAAGAAAGGCAGATGTACTGCTATGTGACACGGCAGGGCGTTTGCACAACAAGAAAAATCTGATGGAAGAGTTAAAAAAGATCAATCGGATCATTGACCGGGAATTTCCGGAAGCATATCGTGAAACACTTGTTGTATTGGACGGAACAACCGGACAGAATGCGCTCGCACAGGCAAGAGAATTTAAAGAAGCAGCAGATATTACAGGAATTGTTTTGACTAAATTAGACGGAACAGCTAAAGGGGGAATTGCTGTGGCAATCCAGTCAGAACTTGGCATTCCGGTGAAATATATTGGTGTCGGAGAACATATCGAGGATCTTCAAAAATTTGATCCGGATGAGTTTGTAAATGCATTGTTTGCGACAGAAGAATAAAAGATAGATGGAGCGGGATTGAAAAATGCCCGCTCCATTGTTATATTGAAATCTGTGTGATAGATGAAGGTTGATTATCATAAGGTGTGGTCCGCTTGATATTTTTCTTATAGCAGCTTGGGGTTACACCAACCGCCTTTTTGAACAGTTTTGTAAAATAATTGACATCATTCATTCCTACACTCCATGCCACATCCTGAATTTGCAGATCGGTGGTATTTAATAATTTCACTGCAATGTGTATTCTTTGCTGGTTGATAAATTCCGTCAATGTAATTTCAAGTTCCTTTTTGAAAATGGTTGACAGGTAGTTTGGATTTACATTCAGCACTTCTGCAATTGATTTTAATGAGAGTGGATGATGCAAATTAAAATGGATATAATTCAATGCTTTGCGGATGACTGGGCTATAATTCATCATGGACTGATTTTGAACAAGCAGACAATATCTCCGGATCATATCGAGCATCAAGGCATTTAAATCTTCAACAGAAGAAGAGTCTTCAATTTGTAAGGCATAAGATGTCGAAATTTCATTTAAATAGATAGGATGGACAAAACTCTTTTCAGCTGCTTTTCGGCACAGCGTATTTAAAATTACAAGCCGATTCTTAGCATCACGCAGAAGATCTTTTGTCCGATTCTCAAAGCGAGTGCAGCTAAATGCGTGAAAAGACTTTAGTGCATTTCTCCGGTCTCCTCTGGAAATCGCTTCTAGAAGTTCGTTCTCCATCCGATAACGTTCTTCCATGACATCCATGGAAAGATAGAGCTCCGGTGTGGAAGAAGATTCGTAGCTTACGTCATTTGTTCCCCAGTTTTCAGTGATGAAATGGACCAAGTAAGATTCCGGGCCACCGTATAGATAACTGCCTATTGTGTTGAGTGTGGCGATCATCGTTCGCATTTCCAACTGTGGAATTGTGTTATAGTAAGTACGGAGCGAATCACGCATATTTTCGGAAAGCTGATTTTTCTGAAGAATTTCCGAAAGAAAGGTATCATCCGCAGTTCGGGTGAGAAATGGACCTACATAATAATAACTGTTGGCAATCTCGGGATGTTTAAAAATGATATAATGTGAATAAAAATTATCTTCCATGAAATAAATAGAATTATCAAATGTTACATTTGGTGCTCCGTAGAGTAGAGTCTGGTAGTCAAAATCGCTCCAAATCTTTCTGCGCAGTCCGAAGTCAATCTGCTCCAAAGATTCAAATGGAGGTGTCAGGACGGCAGAGTGCACTTTGAGTGTAGCGTACAAAAGGTCTGTGAGGAATGCAAAAATATTCGGTTGTTTCATACTCATCTCCTTAAAATTATTCTATATAATAATAAAATACATGAAAATAGTACGAAAATCAATGAGAATTCTACTCTCGCTCAAAAAAAATATGTGTTAAAGTAATAACAAGGTCAAGACAGACCGAATGCTAAAAGTCTTTTTGCCCATCCGACAGTGACACAGGTGTATACCAAGATCTGCTTGTTGCTGGGAGAGGAACAAAAAGCAAAACATGCCGAAAGAAAAAGATTTTAGGAGGATGACAATGGCAAGTTCAACAAACAACAATCAACCTTTCGGAATCAAAGACAAAATCGCTTACATGTGTGGAGACTTTGGTAACGATTTCTTCTTTATTCTGATTAGTCAATTTTTAATGGTGTTCTACACAAGCGTGTTGGGAATCAATGCAGGTGTGGTAGGAACTTTGTTTTTAGTAGCGCGTTTTGTTGATGCGTTCACAGATATTGGAATGGGACGAATTGTAGATAGTTCCAAACCTGGAAAGGAAGGAAGATACCGTCCATGGATCAGAAGAATGCGTATCCCGGTAGTCCTTGCGGGAGTACTTGTATTTATTCCATGGGTAGCAAACCTTCCGTATGCACTGAAGATTGTCTATATTTTTGTAACTTACATTTTATGGGGAAGCTTCTGTTACACAGCAATCAACATCCCATATGGTTCTATGGCTTCCGCAATCTCTACTGATCCGGTAGAACGTGCACAGCTTTCTACATTCAGAAGCGTGGGTGCAGCACTTGCAGGAGTTATCGTTGGATTTGTAGCGCCGATGATCGTATACGTAAAAGATGAGGCGGGAAATCAGGTATTAGTTGGGGAGCGTATGTTTATTCTCTCACTTATTTTCGCTGTATGTGCATTCATCTGCTACACAATCTGTTACAAATGGTCTACAGAGCGTGTTGTGACAGAGACAAAAACAGTAGAAAAGAAGGCTTCTGCAAAAGACCTTGTAAAAGGGCTTGTTGGAAACCGCGCACTTGTATCTATCATTGTTGCGGCAATCGTATTACTTCTTGCAATGCTTCTTGCACAGTCTATGAACGTATATCTGTATCAGGATTACTTCAAAAATACAAAGGCAATGTCAATTGCAAGTTTATTAGGTACTGCATGTACATTGATTTTAGCTCCATTTTCTGGTAAAATTACTAAGAGATTTGGAAAGAAAGAAGCATCTAGTGCGGCATTACTTTTTGCATCTGCAGTATATGTATTCTTATTTGTTGCAAAGATTAAAAATCCATGGGTATTCTGCGGAATCATTTTATTAGGAAACCTTGGAAGCGGTCTTTTCAACTTGATGATCTGGGCATTTATCACAGACATCATTGATTACCAGACTGTAATGACAGGTTCTGAAGATGGTGGTACTGTTTATGGAGTTTACTCTTTTGCAAGAAAGCTTGGACAGGCTCTTGCAGGAGGACTTGGCGGATATGCGCTTGCACTGATCGGATATCAGTCAGGTGCAGGTATTGACCAGACAGAAGCTGTAAAGAACTCTATTTATGCGGTGGCAACAGGTGTTCCGGCAATCGGATATCTTATCATTGCATTGATCTTGATTTTCTGGTATCCTCTTTCTAAGAAGAAACTGGAAGAAATCAGAGAAGAATTAGATAAAAGAGCAGCAAAATAATTTGCGCTAGATACATCCGGCAGTCAGCGATATGGCTGCCTGTCGGTACGAGAAGAGATATTTTGCGTTCCTTATAACGCATAATAAAATATATAAATGAAACGAAAGGAGAAATGTGTATGAAAATGACATTTCGCTGGTATGGACCAGACGATCCGGTAACTCTGGACAATATTCGTCAGATTCCGGGAATGACAGGTGTCGTGACAGCTGTTTACAGTGTTCCTGTCGGAGAAGTATGGCCGGAAGAAGAAATTCTGAAATTGAAAGCTCAGGTAGAAGCAAAAGGACTTGAGATGGAAGTAATCGAGAGTGTTCCAGTTCACGAGGATATCAAGTTGAGAAGAGGAAACTATCAACAGTATATCGAGAACTATAAAGAGAACATCAGACGTCTTGCAAAAGCAGGCGTGAAGTGCATTTGCTACAACTTCATGCCAGTATTCGACTGGACAAGATCACAGCTTGACAGAGAACTTCCGGATGGATCTAACGCACTTGTATACTACAAAGAGCATGTAGCGCAGATGGATCCGACAAAATTAGCTCTTCCGGGATGGGATTCTTCCTACTCAACAGAAGAGATGGCAGAGCTGATCCAGGCGTACAAAGATCTTGGAGAAGAAGGTCTGTGGGAGAACCTGGCTTATTTCATCAATGAAATTATGCCGACAGCAATCGAATTTGATGTCAACATGGGAATTCATCCGGATGATCCACCGTGGTCTATTTTTGGAATTCCGAGAATCATTACATGCGAGGAGAACATTGATCGTTTCTTAGGTCTCTATGATGATAAACATCACGGACTGACACTCTGCAGCGGAAGTCTTGGATGTGCGACATTTAACAACTACGCAGAGATGGTAAAGAAATATGCGGCAATGGGACGGATTCACTTCGCTCATGTAAGAAATGTTAAGATTCTGGAGGACGGATCCTTTGAGGAGAGTGCACACTATTCTCCGTGTGGATCATTAGATATCGTTGAAATATTAAAAGCATATCACGATGCTGGATTTGAAGGATATTTAAGACCGGATCACGGAAGAATGATCTGGGGAGAGACTGGAAAACCGGGATATGGACTGTATGACAGAGCATTAGGTGCGATGTATATGACAGGAATCTGGGAAACCCTTGATAAATTAGACAAATAGTTCGAAAAAATAAAAAGATTGGAGCGTGGAAAAATATGAAACTTCCATTTCAAATTGATCTGAAAGATAAAGTAGTAGTTGTAACAGGAGCCGGCGGTGTACTTTGTTCTATGTTCGCAGCAGCTGTTGCTGAGACAGGAGCGAAAGTTGCACTTCTTGACCTGAACGAAGAAGCAGCAAAAGCAAATGCTGAAGCAATCGTCAAAGACGGAGGAATCGCAAAAGGATATGCATGTAATGTACTTCAGAGAGAGAGCATCGAAGCAGCAAGAGATGCGATCCTTGCAGATTTCGGAACATGTGACATCCTGATCAACGGAGCAGGAGGAAACAATCCGAGAGCAACAACAGACAATGAATTCTTCCACAAAGAAGATTTAAATCAGATGAAGACATTCTTTGATCTTGATGTATCTGGAGTAGAATTCGTATTTAACTTAAACTACCTTGGTACACTGCTTCCAACACAGGTATTTGCTCAGGACATGATGGACAAAAAAGGTGCGAGCATCATCAACATTTCCAGCATGAATGCATTTACACCACTGACAAAGATTCCTGCATACAGCGGAGCAAAGGCTGCTATTTCTAACTTTACACAGTGGCTTGCAGTACACTTCTCAAAAGTTGGAATTCGTTGCAACGCAATCGCACCAGGATTCTTCGTTTCAAAACAGAATGAAAAATTATTATTTAACGATGACGGAACACCGACAGCACGTACAGAGAAGATTTTAAGAAACACACCTATGGATCGTTTTGGTAAATCAGAAGAGTTGATCGGTACTTTATTATACTTAATGTGCGAAGAGGCTTCTAGCTTCGTAAATGGTGTAGTAATTCCGGTAGACGGAGGGTTCTCTGCTTACTCAGGCGTATAATAGTAATCAGATAGAAAAGACACATTGCCAATGCAGAAGAACATGCAGAGTCTGTTTTTCTGCATTGGCGTTCTTTATCATAGAAAAAGTGAAATGACAGATGCTTTGGCAAGCATACAATCTTCCAGAGCGCACAAAAAGATAGGATAAGGAGAAAATAAAAATGAAAAAATTTATGGATAAAGATTTCCTCTTAGAGACAGAGACAGCAAAAGTATTATATCATGACCATGCGGCAAAAATGCCGATCTGTGATTTCCATAACCACTTAAATGTACAGGAAATTTATGAAGATAAAGTGTTTAACGACATCGGAGAAATCTGGCTTGGGGGAGATCACTACAAGTGGCGTGCACTTAGAACAAACGGAATCAAGGAAGAGTATGTGACAGGAAAGGAAGTTTCTTTCCAGGAAAAATTCAGCAAATGGGCTGAAACAATTCCATATACATTCGGAAATCCACTGTATCACTGGACACATCTGGAATTACAGCGTTATTTTGGAATTGAAGAGCCGTTAAGCCCGAAGACAGAGAAAGAGATTTACGAAAAGTGTAACCAAATGCTCAATACAAAAGAATTCTCTGTTAGAAATCTTCTCCGCATGATGAATATCACAGTACTTTGCTCGACAGATGATCCGGCAGACGATCTGAGATACCACAAAGCATTAAAAGAAGATGGATTTGAAATTCAGGTACTTCCGACATTCCGTCCGGACAAAGCGCTTGGAATCGACAAGGCTGATTTTGCAGAATATATTGCAAAACTTTCAGAAGTTGTAGGATATGAGATCGATTCCATCGAAACATTAAAGAAAGCACTGGAAGAGAGAATTAACTACTTTGCAGAAGTTGGATGCCGTGTCAGCGACCATGGATTAGATGAAAATCTCTACATCAAAGCATCTGAAGAAGAAGTAGATGCAATCTTTAAAAAAGCATTGGCAGGGGAGAAACTGACAGCAGAAGAGATCAAGAAATTTAAAGGAAACGTTCTTGTATTTTTAGGAAGCCATTATCACAAGAGAAATTGGACAATGCAGCTTCACATTGGAGCAGTTCGTAACAACTCTACAAGAATGTTTGAAAAGTTAGGACCGGATGCAGGATTTGACTCTATCGATGATATCTGCTATGCAAAAGAATTAAGTGCACTTTTAAATGCAATGGATTACAACGCAGAACTTCCAAAGACAATCCTTTACTGCCTGAATGCAAAAGATAATGAGATGCTTGCAAGTATGGCTGGAAACTTCCAGGATGGTTCCTGCAAAGGAAAAGTACAGTTTGGTGCTGCATGGTGGTTCCTTGATCAGAAACGCGGTATGGAAGCACAGTTAGACGTATTGAGCCAGATTGGTCTCCTGTCTGCATTTGTTGGAATGCTTACAGACTCAAGAAGTTTCCTTTCTTTCCCAAGACACGAATACTTCCGCCGTATCCTCTGCAACTACATCGGAAATCTTGTTGAGAATGGAGAATATCCGGCAGACATGGAATTCCTCGGACAAATGGTAGAAAATATTTGTTACAATAACGCAATGGAGTATTTCGGATTTTAGGAGGCATAGATGTCAACGATATTTGATTCTTTTGAAAGAAAACATGACTTTTTAATCTGCGTCGATTCAGACGGATGTGCAATGGATACAATGGATATCAAGCATTTTCGCTGCTTTGGCCCATGTATGATCGAAGTCTGGGGACTCCATGCTCATGAACAAGAGCTTCTTGCACGTTGGAATGAAGTAAATCTTTATACAATGACAAGAGGGATCAATCGGTTCAAAGGACTTGCGATCGCATTGAAAGAGGCAGAGGAAACCTACGATGATGTGCAGATTGATGATCTGGAGACATTTCTTCGTTGGACAGAAACAACAAAAGAACTTTCAAACCGTGCGATTGAGGAAGTGCTTGCTCAAAAAGAGAGCAAGTCACTTCGGATGGCGCTGGAGTGGTCAGAGCGGGTCAATGTGGCAATTAAAAATCTTCCGGAAGAGGAAAATCTTCCATTTGAAGGTGCGAAAGCAGGACTTGCAGCTGCTCATGCTGCAGCAGATGTAGCGATTGTGTCTTCTGCAAATGCAGGAGCAGTCAGAGAAGAGTGGACAAGGCATAACCTGATTGAGCATACGGACATTATGCTGGCGCAGGATGCAGGAACAAAAGCTTACTGTATCGGTCAGCTTTTACAGAAAGGGTATGAAAAAGCCCATGTACTGATGATTGGGGATGCTCCGGGAGACCAGAAAGCGGCGGAGGACAACGGAGTGCTGTACTATCCGATTCTGGTGAAAAAGGAAAAAAGTTCCTGGGAGCGGTTCCTGTCAGAGGGACTGGAAAAATTCCTTTCAGGAACATATTCAGGAAAATACCAAGAAGAAAGAATTAACGAGTTTCAGAAGAATCTTTCCGAGTAAGTCATTTGAAAGAAAAAGGAGGAAGCAGCATGAGAGAAATTATTAATATCAATGAAGGATGGTCTTTCAGTAAAGAGCAGAAAGAACTGCCGATCGCGTGCGAAGAAAGCTGGGAAGTAGTCGATCTTCCACATACATGGAACCAGTATGACGGGCAAGATGGAGGTTCGGACTACTATCGTGGAGCTTGCTGGTATGTAAAGGAATTAGGACCATATACAGTGAAGCCGCATAGCCGCATTTACCTGGAATTTCAGGCAGCAGCAAATGTATGCGCGGCTTATGTAAATGGAAAGAAAGTGTGCAGTCATGAAGGTGGATTCAGCATTTTCCGTGCGGATATCACAGAGCAATTAGATGAAAACGGAGAAAATCTGATTGCCGTATGCGTGGACAATGCACCGAAATCAAATGTCTATCCACAGATGGCAGACTTTACATTTTATGGAGGTCTGTACAGAGATGTGAATCTCGTGATTGTAAATGAATCTCACTTTGATCTGGACTATTATGGAGCACCAGGAATCAAAGTTTCCTCTAAAATCCAAGGAGAGAATGCACTTGTAGATATTCATTCTTATGTGACAAATCCTTTGGAAGGTGACCGTGTAGAGTTTGAGATTTATGATGAAGATGGAGAGACAAAAGTATTTGCAGTTCGTCCGGCGACACAGGAGACACAGGTAGCTGTAGAGCTTCTTGATGCACATCTGTGGCAGGGAGTCGAAGATCCATATCTTTATACCGTTTCTGCGAGATTGGTACGACACAATGAAGTACTGGATGAAATTGAAACGAGAATAGGTATTCGTGAATATACAGTGGATCCGCAAAAAGGATTTTTCTTAAATGGAAAAAGTATGCCGCTTCGCGGAGTATCCAGACATCAGGATAGATATGATCTTGGAAATGCACTGACATTTGAGGAGCATTACGAAGATATTCTGTTGATCAAAGAAGTGGGGGCAAATACTATCCGCCTTGCACATTATCAGCACAGCCAGGATTTTTATGATCTTTGTGACGAAGCAGGATTTATTATTTGGGCAGAGATTCCGTTTATTTCAGCGATGAACGCAGATCCGGATGCTCACGAAAATTGCAGAAGCCAGATGAGAGAGTTGATTTTCCAGAATTTTAATCACCCATCCATCTGTTTCTGGGGAATCTCAAATGAGATTACAATTGGAGGAGAAGTACCGGGACTGGTAGAAAATCTGAAAGATCTACATGCGCTTGTCCATGAATTGGATGATACAAGGATGACAACAATGGCCCAAGTGTCCCATCTTCCGATGGAAAATGAGCAAAATGACATTACCGATGTGGTAAGTTACAACCATTATTTCGGATGGTATGGCGGAAAGCTGGAAGATAATGAAGCATGGCTGGATGCGTTCCATGAGATGCACCCAGAAAGACCGATCGGAATTTCTGAATATGGATGCGAAGGAATTACAACATATCATAATGATAATCCAAAAGGCGGAGATTACAGCGAAGAATTTCAAGCAGTGTACCATGAGCATATGGCGAAAATCATTGAGGAACGTCCGTGGCTTTGGGCAACACATGTATGGAATATGTTTGATTTTGGATGTGATGCAAGAAATGAAGGTGGTGTCAAAGGACGTAACAACAAAGGCCTTATGACAATTGATCGTCTGATCCGCAAAGATGCATTTTACCTGTATAAGGCATATTGGACAGAGGAAGAATTCGTTCATATTTGCAGCAAGCGCTATGCGCAGCGTACAACAGACACTGTGACAATCAAAGTTTACACGAATTGTCCGGAAGTTACACTTTCTATCGGCGGAAAGGTAATTGAGAAGCAGGCAGGAAATAAAGTGTTTACATTTGAAAATGTACCGTTGCAGGAAGGATTTACAACAATTGTGGCAAAAGCTGGAAATTGTACGGATACAATCACTCTGGAAAAGGTTGCAGAGGCGAATCCATCTTATATTTTTGAAGAAAGCGAAGATGATAAAGTAGCAGGTGTAACAAACTGGTTTGACAATGTAGATTTATCCGTAGCACGTCCAATGGAATTTAAAGAAGGATATTTTTCTTTGAAAGATCTTGTGAAAGATATTTTAAAGAATACAGAGGCATGCCAGGTTCTGTTAAATGGTCTCAGCAGTACGATGGGAATTAATATTAAGAAATCGATGCTTGAAGTTATGGGAGACCGTCCGGCAATGGATATGGGTGCAAACAGTGGAGACGAAAAGATGATGGCTGTAATGGCATATATCAATGCAGAACTTCAGAAAATCAAAAAAGAAGACTAACGATTGTTTCTGTGAAATTATATTGAAAACATAGACAAAGCAGGGGTGTTCCTATGAACATCCTTGTTTTTGTCTATAAAAGCATTTTTAAGATACTATGCAATAAAAATCTTCTAACAAAATGAAAAAGAGCAAATGATTATTGACATAATCTGTATTAAAATGTAAAATATTTAGAATAATTCAAAATACAAAAAGATATTCAGAATATTTCTCGAGTGTTTTGGATGGAGCTGTGGAAGGAGGAACTTACTATGGAGAAAATTCAGATGACGACACCGCTTGTGGAGATGGATGGCGATGAGATGACGAGGATTTTGTGGCAGATGATCAAAGAGCATTTGATTTTGCCTTATGTGGATTTGAAGACAGAATATTATGACCTGGGGTTGGAATACCGTAATGAAACGGAGGACAGGGTTACAGTAGAGTCTGCAAATGCAACAAAAAAATATGGGGTTGCCGTAAAGTGTGCGACGATTACACCGAATGCTGCCAGAATGGAAGAGTACAATCTGAAAGAGATGTGGAAAAGTCCAAATGGGACAATCCGAGCTATGTTAGATGGAACGGTATTTCGTCAGCCGATCGTTGTAAAAGGAATTGAGCCGTGTGTTCGGAACTGGAAGAAACCGATCACACTGGCGAGACATGCCTATGGAGATGTGTACAAAGGTGTGGAGCTGAAGATTCCGGGGGCTGGAAAGGCAGAACTTGTCTATACTGGCGAAGATGGCACTGAAATGCGAGAGCTGATCCACGATTTTTCGGGACCGGGTATTATACAGGGAATGCATAACACTGACGAGTCAATCACAAGCTTTGCGAGAAGTTGCATGAACTATGCGCTGGATACAAAGCAGGATCTCTGGTTTGCTACAAAAGATACCATTTCAAAGAAATATGATCATACGTTCAAAGATATTTTTCAGGAAATTTATGATACAGAATATCAGGAAAAATTTCAAGAAGCAGGTATTACATATTTCTACACATTGATTGATGATGCTGTGGCACGTGTGATGAAATCAGAAGGAGGATTTATCTGGGCATGCAAAAATTATGATGGTGATGTGATGAGTGACATGGTATCTTCCGCATTTGGATCTCTTGCCATGATGACTTCCGTGCTGGTATCTCCGGATGGTTACTATGAGTATGAGGCGGCACACGGGACAGTACAGCGCCACTACTATAAACACCTAAAAGGAGAAGAAACTTCTACAAACTCGGTAGCTACTATCTTTGCATGGACAGGTGCGTTGAAAAAGAGAGGAGAACTGGATGGCAATAAAGAACTGACAGCATTTGCAGAAAAGCTGGAGCAGGCGACGCTCGATACGATCGAGTCAGGAAAGATGACGAAGGATCTTGCGATGATCACATCGATTCCGAATCCAGTCGTGCTGAACAGTGAAGCATTTATTAAAGAAATCGCGGAGAAACTTTCTCAATACAGTGAGAAATAGAAGTGGATATGGTTTTATAAAAAATGGAACGATTGCAAGAAAAAGGTGTGTTGCAATCGTTCCGTTTGTCTGTTTATGAATAGTTTCCGAAAGAGCGGAGTGTAAGCATGAGGGCTGGCACCCCAGATGACTATTTATTCCGCGAGGGATTCCCATTGTTCATAAAGATCCCATAGTTTTGTGTCAATTTCGGCTTTTTCATTTGTGATGTCCATTAGCTTTTTTGAGTTCATTGCATACTCCGGTTTTGCAAGCTCTTCATCGAGTTTAGCGGAAGCCTCTTCCAGTTTTTGAATTTTCTCTTCTAATTTTTTAAGATCATTTTGCCGTTTCCGTTCTTTTGCCTGAAGTTCCTTTTGCGCCTGCCAGTCTAATTTCGATTCAGATGCTGTTTCTTCAGAGGAAGCATCTGTTTGCGCGGCAGATTCGGTGTAGGCGGCAGTAAGCTCTTCCTTTTTTTCTAGATAATAATCATAGTTTCCGATGTAGTTCACAAAACTTTGGTTAACGAGATCCAGAATCCTTGTGGCAGTTTGGTTGATGAAATAGCGGTCATGCGAAACATACAGAACCGTTCCAGTGTAGTTGTTAAGCGCTTGTTCTAAGATTTCTTTTGAGGCAATATCCAAGTGGTTTGTCGGCTCGTCAAGAATCAAAAAATTAGCTTCCGACAACATGAGCTTCGCGAGAGACACCCGTCCTCTTTCCCCACCACTGAGATCGCCGATCCGTTTAAAGACATCCTCTCCGGTAAAGAGAAATGCGGCAAGAGTGTTACGGATCTCTGTATTTGTCAGTGACGGATAGTCGTCAGAAATCTCTTCGAAAATAGTCTTTTCCATGTGCAGAACGTGATGTTCCTGATCATAATAACCGATATGGACATTGGAGCCAAGTGTAAAGGTTCCGTGATCTGCAGGAATCACTTCGTTTAAAATTTTTAGTAAGGTTGTCTTGCCGGTTCCATTATCCCCGATGACCGCAACATGTTCTCCACGCTTGATTTCAAAGTTGATATTTTGAAAGAGCGTGTGTGTGCCAAAAGATTTTCCTAACCCTTCTACACGAAGCACATCATTTCCGCTGACGACAGTCGGTTCTAAATGAAGCTTCAATTCGGCATGATGTTCCAATGGCTTTTCAATCCGATCCATTTTCTCGAGCATTTTTTCACGGCTTTCTGCACGGCGGATCGATTTTTCACGATTGAAAGAACGAAGTTTTCGAATTACTTCTTCTTGATGGCGGATTTCCTGTTGTTGATTCAGATATTCTTTTAACTTCGCTTCCCGGATCAGTTTCTTTTTCTCGGCAAATTCAGAATAATTGCCGTTGAACATCATAATTTCGCCAAATTCAATTTCAATGACTTTTGTTACAACGCGGTTGATGAAATAGCGGTCGTGGGAGACTAAAAGTACGGCACCTGGATAATTTGAGAGATAAGTCTCAAGCCATGCGATAGAATTCAGATCTAAGTGGTTCGTAGGCTCATCAAGAAGTAAAATATCAGGTTTGGTAAGAAGCAGTTTCCCTAGAGCTACTCGGGTTTTTTGACCTCCGGAGAGGTTGTCCACACATTTGTCAAACTCTGTCTCTGCAAATCCAAGACCTTTTAATACACCGACAATCTCGCTTTTGTAGGCATATCCATCTGCCCGCTCAAAGGTTGCACTTAATTTGTGATAGGTATGCAAAAGCTGCTCAAGTTCTTCCCCGTTTTTTTTCTGCATTTCTTCTTCTAAGCGGCGAAGTTGTGTCTCCATCTGAATCAGGTCGGCTTTTGCGCTTTCTACTTCCTGATAGATCGTGTTGCCGGACAATAGCGCTTGATGCTGCGCAAGATATCCGATGGTCTTCCCTTTGGCAAGGATGATTTCTCCATCATCAGCGGGAATCTCTCGCATGATCATTTTTAAGATGGTTGATTTTCCGGCACCATTTAAACCAACTAACGCCGCTTTTTCGTGTTCTTCTATATGAAAAGAGCCATTTTTGACAATCACTTGCTCCAAAAAGGCTTTTTTTAGATTATGGCATGCTAAAACCATGTTGTTTCCTCCTAAATCAATTGTTGAGTTGTTATTTCCATGCTGAAAAAATGTGACCATTTCCCCAGAATCTTCCTTTACTCTCTTTTCAATTATAGCGGATATCAAAGAAAATACAACTAAAAAGAAATGAAAAGTTTGACTTTGCTAGAACAATTTTATATAATAAGATGTAATAAACAATGGGGATGGTGAACATTTGTGACAGAAAGACAGATTTCTCAGGCAGTCATCAGACGTTTGCCAAGATACTATCGGTATTTAGGCGAACTTCTGGAAAATGGAGTGGAACGCATTTCCTCAAATGACCTGAGCAAGAAAATGAAAGTGACCGCTTCCCAGATTCGTCAAGATCTGAATAATTTTGGTGGATTTGGCCAGCAGGGCTATGGATACAACGTGAAATATTTATACACAGAGATTGGTAAGATCTTAGGGCTCGATAAGACACATAATATTGTGATCATCGGTGCAGGAAATCTCGGACAGGCGCTTGCAAATTATGCGGCATTTGAAAGAAGCGGATTTCTGCTGAAAGGAATTTTTGATATTAATCCAACATTAAAAGGAATGACGATTCGCGATGTTCCGATTCGAATGATGGAAGAACTTCCGGAGTTTGTACAAAACAATGACATTGAGATTGCAGCACTTACGATTCCGAAGACGAAAGCAGTGGAAGTGGCAGAACTTCTTGTGGACAACGGAGTGAGGGCGATTTGGAACTTTGCACATACTGATCTAAATCTTCCAAAGAATGTTATTGTGGAAAATGTACATCTTTCAGAAAGCTTAATGCGTTTATCTTACAATGTAAATCGCTATAATTACTTTAATGCAAAGGAATAAGAAACGATGATCATTGGAGTTGGAACCGATATGATAGAAATAGAACGTGTAAGGAAAGCGTGTGGAAAGCAGGCTTTTTTTACGCGTTGTTTTTCCGTGCGGGAACAGGAGATGATTCGCGGGCAGATGGAGAAAGCAGCAGGCAATTTTGCAGTCAAAGAGGCTGTGGCGAAAGTATTTGGAACCGGATTTTCAGGATTTCGTCCTGGAGATATCGAGGTATTGAGGGATGAGAGAGGCAAACCTTATGTGAATCTTTTGCGAGGGGCAAAGGAGGCGGCAGTATCTGCCGGTATTGTAAAAATACATGTTTCCATTACGAATACTGATTGTTATGCTGTTGCATTTGCAGTGGGAGAGGGGGAATAATATGAGATATCTGCCGACTGGAGCGCAGATGAAACAGGGAGACCAAAAGACGATCACAGAGATGGGTATGCCGTCGATGGTTCTGATGGAGCGGGCGGCACTTTCTGTTGTGGAGATGATGGAGTCTGAGCAACTAGATTTAAAAAAGGTGCTCGTTGTCTGTGGTTCCGGAAATAATGGAGGAGATGGTTTTGCTGTCGCAAGACTTTTGCATCTAAAAGGATATGCTGTGGATGTCTGGTTTGTCGGGAAGGAATCTTCTATGACAGAGGAGACAAGGATTCAGAAACAGATCGCGGTCCACTATGGAGTACCTGTAAAAGAACGGGTAGGAGAAGATTGTTATACGGTGATCGTAGATGCAATTTTTGGAATTGGATTATCAAGACAGGTTTCCGGGACATATTATAATGTGATTGAAAACTTAAATCAGATGGATGCCATAAAAGTTGCTGTAGACATTCCATCGGGACTTTCGGCAGATACCGGAGATGTACTGGGAATTGCATTCGCAGCAGATTTTACAGTCACATTTGCATTTCAAAAGATTGGGATGTTGTTTGGTATGGCGCGCAAGCTTGTCGGAAAGCTTGTGACGGCCTCCATTGGAATTGAACCTTCTGTATATGGTGGGAGGGGAGATGTGTGCTATACTTACGATAGGACGGATTTGAAAAATCTGCTTCCTGCGCGTGATCCGGATGCTCACAAGGGAAACTACGGGAAAGTGCTTTTGATCGTGGGAAGTCCGGGAATGGCAGGTGCTGCTTACTTTAGTGCAAAGGCGGCATATCTGACAGGTGCCGGACTTGTACAGATTTATACAGCAAAAGAGAATCAGTCGAACTTGCAGCAACTGCTTCCGGAGGCGATCATTACCACATATGAAAGGTATGAGGAAGAAAAGCTAAAGGAACTGCTGGAATGGGCGGATGTTGTCGGAATCGGTTCAGGACTTTCGATGAGTGAGACCGCACAGCACCTTCTTTCAACTACCGTTCGCTATGCAAAAAAGCCGTGCATGATCGATGCGGATGGATTGAACATTTTGTCAAAAGACAGGGCACTTTTCGAGAAATTGACACCGGATTGTATATTGACTCCCCACATGAAAGAAATGGCAGGGCTATGCGGGCATTCCGTGAAGGAATTAAAAGAAGAACGTTTTCGGTATTTTCAGGAATTTCTCGGATCGATTCCGTCTGTCTGTGTGATGAAAGATGCACGAACACTTGTAGGAAGAGATGGACGGCCAGTATATGTGAATACTTCCGGCAATCAGTCGATGGCAAAAGGGGGAGCCGGTGATGTCCTTGGCGGCATAATCACGGGGTTACTTGCACAGAAAATAGAGCCGTATGAAGCGGGAACACTCGGGGTGTTTTTGCATGGTTTGGCGGGAGATGCTGCACAGAAGAAAAAAGGCAGTTATAGTGTTCTTGCAAGTGATATTCTTGATGGGATTGCAGAAGTGCTGACCGCGGAAAGCACAGAGATGATTTTGCGTGAAAAGTGTTAAAAGAACAGAATAAAAAGTAGTAAGGGGCAGATAAATGAAAACTTATAGCAGAGTGTATGCAAAGATAGATCTAGATGCAGTAGCATGGAATATGGAACAGATGAAAAAAAATCTCAAAGAAGGAACTGAGATGGTTGCTGTGATCAAAACAGACGGATATGGGCATGGAGCTGTGCAGGTTGCATCGATGCTGGAATCATATGATTATGTGTGGGGATATGCCGTGGCAACATTAGATGAGGCGGTTGTGCTCCGTGCGGCAGAGATTCAAAAGCCGATTTTGGTGTTGGGATGTATTTTCCCAGATCAATATTGGGAGATGTTGAAATATGAAATCCGTATGAATGTTTATACAAAAGAGATGGCAGAGGCGATTTCAGCTCTGGCAGTTGAAAAAGGGGAGCAGGCATATGTACATATTAAACTGGATACTGGGATGGCGAGGCTTGGATTTTCTGCAGAAGAAAGCAGTATTGAAGAAATCAAGGAGATTGCAGAACTTCCGAATTTAGTGCTGGAGGGAGTTTTTACCCATTTCGCTAAAGCGGACGAAGAAGATAAGACGTTTACAATGATGCAATTGGAAAAGTTTGAGTGGATGACACAGAGACTGGAAGAAGAAGGGGTTACTTTCCCGTATGTTCATGCGTCAAACAGTGCAGGAATTATAGATGTTCGCAGGGCTGATTATAATCTGGTACGCGCCGGGATCGCAATTTATGGGCTCTATCCTTCGGAGGAAGTCGATAAGGAAAAGGTGCAGTTAAAACCGGCATTGTCTTTGAAAAGCCATATTGCATTTGTAAAAGACATTCCGGCAGGGACGCCGGTAAGCTATGGCGGTGATTTTGTGTCAGAGCATCAGATGCGGATTGCGACCATTCCGATCGGATATGGTGATGGGTATCCGAGAAGCCTTTCGGATACCGGATATGTGTTGATTCGCGGTAAAAAAGCTCCAATTATCGGAAGAATCTGCATGGATCAGTTCATGGTGGACGTATCAGATATCCCAGAGGTGAAATTTGGGGATAAAGTGACGTTGATCGGAAGAGATCAGGAAGAGTATCTCCCTGTGGAAAAGTTAAGCGAGTTATCTGGCAGGTTTAATTATGAGTTTGTCTGTGATCTTGGGAAGCGGATCCCGCGTGTCTATGTGCAGGATGGGAAGGTTGAAGAACAGGTAGATTATTTTGCTTAAATAAAATAAAGCTCTAAAGAATACATCCGAGAAAAGAGGAAATACTTTTTGTATCTTGAAGAATCGGAGTGTGAATAGAGTGGTTGTAAAAAGAGGGGATATTTTTTATGCAGATTTAAGTCCAGTTGTCGGATCGGAACAGGGAGGTATCAGACCAGTATTGATCATACAGAATGATATTGGGAACAAACATAGTCCAACAGTCATCTGTGCCGCCATCACATCGAAGATGAATAAGGCGAAACTGCCAACACATATTGAGATTGATGCAAAAAAATGCAGGCTGGTAAAGAATTCAGTCGTACTGTTAGAGCAGATCCGTACAATCGACAAACAGAGGCTCAGGGAGCAGGTTTGTCATCTAGATCAAGAACTAATGAAAAAAGTTAATGAAGCACTGAAAATCAGTCTGGAGCTTCATACATAGTAAAGGAGTAGACGATGGAAGAAGAGAGGCGTCTGTGGAAAAATTTGAAGCAGATAGTATCCGGAGAGAGTCCGGAGAGCAAAGAAGAAGTGCAGGAAGCGGTTGAACATGTGGTAGAAGAGTGCGGCAGTCAGGGATACCTTGAAGAAAACGAAGTGCGAATGATCAAGAATGTGCTGCAGTACAGTGGGAAAAATGCTCGTGATATCATGACGCATCGAAAGGATATTGTAGCGGTGGATGGCAGTGAGACGCTGGAACATGCTTTGCAGTTCATGCTGGATGAGCGGTTTACGAGATTTCCGGTTTATGAGGAGAATATCGATGATATTATCGGTACGATCCATCTTAGAGATGCGATGAAATATTATTTAAACAAAGAGCTTCGCCCGGTCAAAGTAAAAGAATTAAAAGATTGTCTTCGTGAGGTCAGCTTTATCCCGGAAACAAAAGGACTGTCCCGTTTGTTCAAACAGATGAACACAGAAAAGAATCATTTATTTATTGTGCTGGATGAGTATGGACAGACAGCGGGGATCGTAGCGATGGAAGATATCATTGAGGAAATCGTCGGGAACATTTTTGATGAATATGATGAAGAAGAAACATTGTACTTCCGGCAGGAAAATGGGACCTATCTTGTTAAGGGGAAAGTAGCATTGGATGATCTGGAGGAGATTTTAGGAATCGAGATTGAAGATGAAGAAAATGAGACGTTGAATGGCTTTTTGATTTCGAAACTTGAACGGATTCCAGCTGAACATGAGACGTGCGAGGTACGATATGATGTTTACTGTTTTAGAATTCTTCGCGTAGACAATAATATGATCGAGTTGGTTGAAGTTGAAAAGATAGAAGATTAGTGATAGAATATAGCAGTGAAATACAAAATAGAAAGAGGTTAGAGTAATGTCAGGACATTCAAAATTTGCGAATATTAAGCATAAAAAGGAAAAAAATGATGCTGCAAAAGGAAAAATCTTTACAAAGATCGGAAGAGAACTTGCAGTAGCAGTAAAAGAAGGAGGCGGACCGGATCCGGCAAATAACAGTCGTCTGCGAGATGTAATTGCAAAAGCAAAAGCAAACAATATGCCAAATGACAACATCGACCGCAGTATTAAGAAAGCGGCGGGTGAAGGATCTGCTGATAATTACGAACACATTACATATGAGGGATATGGACCAAATGGAACAGCGATCATTGTGAAAGCGCTGACAGATAATAAGAACCGTACTGCATCCAATGTCCGCAACGCCTTCACAAAAGGTAGTGGAAATGTTGGGACTCCGGGATGCGTTTCTTTCATGTTTGATGAGAAAGGACAGATCATTATTGCAAAAGAAGATTGCGATATGGATTCCGACGAATTGATGATGCTTGCTTTAGATGCAGGAGCAGAAGATTTTGTGGAAGAGGAAGACAGCTACGAAGTGTTGACAGTGCCGGAAGATTTCAGTGAAGTTCGTCTGAAACTGGAAGAAGCAGGAATTCCGATGGCAAATGCAGAGGTGACCATGATCCCACAGACATGGGTAGAGTTGACAGATGAACAGGATCTGAAAAATATTCAGAAGACATTGGATCTACTTGAGGAAGATGATGATGTCCAGGAAGTGTACCACAACTGGGATGAATAAGAAATTCAGTTTAGAGTATAGCATGTAGTTATTTTGCAGCAAAAAGGAGCTGTTGCTCTTAAAAGAATAAATGGCACAGTCAGATCGATCACCAACTAGGTGAAAGAGTGGCTGTGTCATTTTTGCATAAAATTTTCATAGTTAGATAAATTATTTTCAATTACAAATTAAAAAACATGAAAAAGATAGCTCTTGTGCAAATATTTTCTGAATGGTATACTAGATTCTAGTGAGAAAAAATCAGAATGAATACGCAGGAGGCAACGCAAATGAGCAATAATTACAGACCAGAGACAAAATGTATTCAATCAGGCTGGAAGCCGAAAAATGGAGAAGCCAGAGTGCTACCGATCTACCAGAGTACAACATTTAAGTATGAGTCCAGTGAGCAGATGGGCAGACTTTTTGACCTGGAGGAGGCAGGATATTTTTATACAAGACTTCAGAATCCTACTAACGATGCCGTGGCAGCGAAAATCTGCGATCTGGAAGGAGGAGTTGCAGCAATGCTTACTTCCTCTGGACAAGCAGCAAATTTCTATGCGATCATGAATATTGCGGAAGCTGGAGATCACATTGTATGTGCGTCAGCACTTTATGGGGGAACCTATAATCTGTATGCCCACACATTGAAAAAAATGGGAATTGAAGCAACCTTTGTAGATCCGGATGCAGGAGAAGAGGAGTTACATGCTGCATTTCGGGAGAACACAAAAGCAGTATTTGGAGAGACTATATCTAATCCATCCCTTGTTGTTCTGGATATTGAGAAGTTTGCGAAGGCAGCTCATGCACATCAGGTTCCATTGATTGTTGATAATACTTTTGCGACTCCAGTGAACTGCCGTCCATTTGAGTGGGGAGCAGATATTGTAACACATTCTACTACAAAATATATGGATGGACATGCGACTTGTGTCGGAGGCTGTATTGTAGACAGTGGAAATTTTGACTGGGATGCTGCAAAAGAAAAGTTCCCGGGATTGACAACTCCGGATGAAACTTATCATGGAGTGATTTATACAGAACGCTTTGGAAAACTGGCCTATATCCAGAAGGCGACAGCACAATTGATGAGGGATCTTGGATCGATTCAGTCTCCACAGAATGCATTTTTATTGAATATCGGACTGGAGACATTGTGTCTGAGGGTTGAGAGACATTGTGAAAATGCGCAGAAAGTTGCTGAGTATCTTGAGAACCATGAGAAAGTGGCATGGGTGAACTATGCGGGGCTGGAAGGAAATAAGTATCATGAACTTGCGAAAAAGTATATGCCGAATGGTACATGTGGAGTAATTTCTTTTGGACTGAAAGCGGGAAGAGACGGAGCGGTTGCGATGATGGATCATCTTCAGATGGCTGCGATTGTTACCCATGTTGCAGATGCGAGAACATCGGTGCTCCATCCGGCAAGTCATACACATCGTCAGATGAATGAACAGGAACTGCTCGAAGCAGGGGTACAGCCAGATCTTATCCGCCTTAGTGTCGGAATCGAACATGTAGAAGATATTATTGCAGATTTGGAGCAAGCACTTGCCTATGTGTAATGGTAAGCTAAGAAACTTCGACCTGTTTTGATGAAATGGTACAGATGAAGAAATAAATAAAATACGTCTTGCAGAATACTGTTGTCCGATGGATGGGATACATTGTTTTGTGAGACGTATTTTTATATGATCAAAGAGTTCTTTATGTTCCAGGAAAGTATGAAATATTATTTTCTGCACATACTAAAAAGAAAATATCAGGAGTGTGTGAAATGGGACAGGAAGAAAGAGATAATCATCAAGAAAAAGAGACGGAACAAATTAAAGAAATGGGAGCGCTTGAACTTGACAAAGACAGAGAAAAGCATCGTATCCAGCTTCTTACAATTATTGGAGAAATCGAAGGTCATGAAGCGGTATCGGGAAATACAAAAGCAACAAAATATGAACATCTACTTCCAAAGCTTGCGGAAATAGAAGATAATGAAGAAATTGATGGAGTGCTGATCCTTCTCAATACAATGGGCGGGGATGTGGAAGCAGGACTTGCAATTGCGGAGATGATAGCATCTCTTAGTAAGCCGACAGTTTCGCTTGTACTGGGAGGCAGTCATTCTATCGGTGGACCTCTCGCGGTGTCGGCAGACTACTCTTTTATTGTACCGAGTGGAACTATGATCGTGCATCCAGTGCGTTCGACCGGAATGTTTATTGGTGTCTTACAAAGCTATAAGAATATGGAGCGGACACAAGATCGTATTACTCGGTTTCTCGCAGAACATTCCCGTATTTCTCAAGAACGTGTCGAAGAGTTGATGCTAGACTCGACACAGCTAGTAAAAGATGTGGGAACATTGCTGGAAGGAGAAGATGCCGTTCGGGAAGGACTGATCGATGCGGTTGGAGGTATCAGTGATGCATTAAAAAAATTGCAGGCAATGATTGAAGCGAACAAAAAATAGTGTTATAATAAACATAGTATGTTTTGTTGTGGTATGGGAAATAGCCTGTACCACAACTTGCGAATAAGAAACAAGGAGGGAATATTGTATGGCTGCAAAGAAAGGCAAAACAACAAAAAAGGCAGGCACAAAAGGGAAAAAGGCACAAAACAGTTATTCTTTCCGTGATGAGATTATCATTCTTTTGACATTAGCAGTGGCAATTCTTCTTATTTTGAGTAATTTCGGTCTGGGAGGATTTCTTGGAAATGCAGTTTCTGCATTTTTGTTCGGAATCTTTGGACTGCCGGCTTATATCATGCCGGTTTTACTTTTTTTAGGGACTGCTTTCGTATTTTCAAACAGAGGTAATTCTTTTGCATACATAAAACTGGGGGCAGGAGTTGGTTTTTCCTTCATGCTCTGCACGTTTTTACAGTTGCTTACTGTTCCATTTGAAAAAGAGCAGACTATTATTTCCTTTTATAGATATGCAGCGAAGGAGAAAAAGGGCGGCGGACTGCTCGGAGGGATTTTTACAAAATTGTTGTGCCCGGCAGTTGGAGTCGCGGGAACTTATGTGATAGTGATTATTTTAATGATCATCTTTCTTGTGCTGATCACGGAAAAGTCCTTTTTAAGAGGGCTGAAAAAGGGCAGTGCAAAAGTTTACACATCTGCGAAGGAAGATGTCAGAAAAAGGCGGACACAGGCATCTGCGAAAAGGGAAGCGCGTGCTGAAAAAGAAGAAACAAAAGCGATAAAAGAAGCGCAGAAAGCTGCGAAACGAGAGGCCAAAAAAGTGGCCAAAGCAGACCGGCATATATCAGGTGTGACATTTGATACTACACTCACACAGCCTAAGGAAGATCTGAAAGAATTAAAACCGGAAGAAATTCCATTTGAGGAGCAGCCGCTGGATTTTGTGATCAATCGTGCAGAGCCTACTTTGAAACAGGAAGTTTTAGAAGAAGTAGCTCCGGCAGGAGATCCATTTGCACCGGATCCTGCAACAGAGAAAAAAAATACGAGAGCAAAGAAAAAGAAATCCAGTGAGGAAGAGACACAAAAGGCGACAGAAGAAGTTGAACGAGAGAGGAAAGAAACGGAACATCAACCAAAATTAAGCTATCAGCGCCCACCACTTTCGCTATTGAAGCGTGGAAAAGCAGGTGGTGGGGATTCCGATGCACATTTGCGTGAGACAGCGAACAAGTTGCAGCAGACGCTTTATAATTTTGGAGTACGTGTTACTGTGACAAATGTAAGTTGTGGACCATCTGTGACACGCTATGAACTTCAGCCGGAGCAGGGAGTAAAAGTCAGTAAGATTGTCGGTCTTGCCGATGATATCAAATTGAATCTGGCAGCCGCTGACATTCGTATTGAAGCGCCGATCCCGGGAAAAGCTGCAGTTGGAATCGAGGTTCCGAACAAAGAAACTTCCCCGGTGATGCTGCGGGATCTTCTGGAAACGGAAGAATTTCAAAAGAGTACTTCCAAGATTGCTTTCGCAGCAGGAAGAGATATCGCAGGGAAGGTTGTTGTGGCAGATATTATGAAGATGCCTCATCTTCTGATCGCAGGTGCGACAGGATCTGGAAAATCTGTCTGTATCAATACACTGATCATGAGTATTTTATATAAAGCAGATCCGGATGAGGTGAAATTAATCATGATCGATCCAAAAGTTGTAGAGTTAAGTGTCTACAATGGGATTCCACATTTGATGATTCCGGTAGTTACAGATCCGAAGAAAGCATCGGGAGCTTTAAACTGGGCTGTTGTGGAAATGGATAAGCGGTATCGGTTATTTGCGGAATACAATGTGCGTGATTTACGGGGATATAACGAAAAGGTATCTGAGGTTGAAAAACAGATAGAAAATGGTGAAAAGCCAGAAAAAATGCCTCAGATTGTCATTATTGTTGATGAGCTTGCAGACCTTATGATGGTGGCACCAGGGGAAATCGAGGAGGCAATCTGCCGCCTGGCACAGCTTGCCCGCGCAGCGGGAATTCATCTTGTTCTTGCGACGCAGAGACCGTCCGTGAATGTTATTACCGGATTGATCAAGGCAAATATGCCGTCGCGAATTGCTTTTTCGGTGTCTTCGGGAGTGGACTCCAGAACAATCATTGATATGAACGGTGCGGAAAAACTTCTTGGAAAAGGTGATATGCTTTTTTATCCATCGGGATACCAGAAGCCTGCCCGTGTGCAGGGAGCATTTGTCTCTGATAAAGAAGTTCAAAATGTTGTAGAATATCTCGTGACAAAGAATGGAAATGCCATATATAATGAAGAAGTAGAAAATCATGTAAACAGTGCACAGACGGGAATGGCATCAGCTGCAGGAGCAGGTGGAGGAGCCGATGAACGCGATGTCTACTTTGTAGATGCAGGACGTTTTATTATAGAAAAAGACAAAGCTTCTATCGGAATGCTCCAGCGGGTATTCAAAATTGGATTTAACCGTGCAGCACGCATTATGGATCAGCTTTTCGAAGCTGGTGTCGTTGGCGAGGAGGAAGGAACCAAACCGCGAAAGGTACTGATGTCTATGGAAGAGTTTGAGCAGTACATAGAGGAGTATGTATAAAGTAAGTGCAGCAGATGCATAAAAAGAAAGGACGAAGAGAAGATGAAGACAGATATTCAAATCGCTCAGGAAGCACAGATGAAGCCGATCAAAGAGGTGGCAGAGACAATTGGGATTCAGGAGGATGATCTGGAACTTTATGGAAAGTACAAAGCAAAACTTTCTGATGAACTTTGGGATCAGATCAAAGACAGACCAGATGGAAAACTTGTCCTTGTGACAGCTATTAATCCTACACCGGCAGGAGAGGGAAAGACAACGACAAGTGTTGGACTTGGACAGGCAATGGCAAAATTAAATAAAAAGGCAGTGATCGCACTCCGTGAGCCTTCCCTTGGCCCATGCTTTGGAATTAAGGGCGGAGCAGCAGGCGGAGGTTATGCACAGGTTGTTCCGATGGAAGATTTAAATCTGCATTTTACAGGAGATTTTCATGCGATCACTTCTGCCAACAATCTGCTTGCAGCAATGTTAGATAATCATATTCAGCAAGGAAATGCTCTGCAGATCGATCCAAGGCAGGTTGTCTGGAAGAGATGTCTGGATATGAATGACAGATCTCTTAGAAATATCGTAATTGGACTTGGAAGCAAAATGGACGGAATGGTAAGAGAAGATCATTTTGTCATCACAGTTGCCTCAGAGATTATGGCGGTACTCTGTCTGGCGAATAATCTTCAAGATTTAAAGGAACGTCTTGGCAAGATTATCGTTGCCTATGACTTCTCTGGCAACCCGGTTACTGCCGATATGCTTCAGGCAACAGGTGCAATGACAGCTCTTTTAAAAGATGCGATGAAACCAAATCTGATCCAGACACTGGAACATACACCAGCCATCGTACATGGTGGACCATTTGCCAACATTGCACATGGATGTAACAGTGTCCGAGCTACAAAGATGGCGTTAAAACTTGGAGACATTGCCATTACAGAGGCTGGATTTGGAGCAGATCTCGGTGCAGAAAAATTCTTTGATATCAAATGTCGAAGCAGTGAACTGGCACCAGATGCAGTTGTGATCGTTGCGACTGTGCGCGCATTAAAATACAATGGAGGGGTTCCGAAAAATGCTTTGGCAGAAGAGAATTTGGAAGCATTGGAAAAAGGAATCGTGAATTTGGAAAAACATATTGAAAATATTCAGAAATATAATGTTCCGGTCATTGTTACACTGAATTCGTTTGTGACAGATACAGATGCTGAGAATGCATTTATCCAAAAATTCTGTGAGGAGCGAGGATGCGAGTTTGCATTGTCTAAAGTGTGGGAACGCGGCGGAGAGGGCGGAATTGAACTGGCAGAAAAGGTACTTCAGACTTTGGAGACAAAGGAAAGCCATTTCGCACCGTTATATTCCGATGAGTTGACACTCAAAGAGAAGATTGAGACGATTTCAAAAGAAATCTATGGCGCAAAAGGAATTGAGTACGCTCCGGCAGCAGAAAAGCAACTTGCAAAGATTGAGCAGATGGGATTTGGAAATCTTCCAGTATGTATGGCAAAGAATCAGTATTCCCTTTCTGATGATGCTACATTACTTGGCCGTCCACAGAATTTTGATATGCATATCCGTGAAGTGTATGTAAATGCCGGAGCAGGATTTGTTGTCGCTCTTACGGGAGCTGTTATGACAATGCCTGGACTTCCGAAAGTTCCAGCAGCAAATCATATTGATGTAGATGCAAGTGGAAATATTACAGGTTTATTCTAAGGAGAGATGAAATATGCCACAGATTATTGACGGAAAACAGATTGCAATGCAGATCAAAGAAGAGTTAAAAGAGCGTGTGGCAAGGCTGAAACAGGAGGGGAAATCTGTCTGCCTTGCTGTGATACAGGTGGGAAATGACCCCGCATCTACGGTATATGTGAATGGGAAAAAGAAAGATTGTGCTTATATCGGGATCGAATCGCGTTCTTACGAGCTGCCAGAAGAAACGAAAGAGGAAGAACTTCTCGCATTGCTCGATCAATTAAATCACACCGGAGATGTGCATGGAATTCTTGTACAACTTCCGCTTCCATCTCATATGGATGAATCAAAAGTTGTGAAGGCAATTGATCCGGCGAAGGATGTGGATGGATTTCATCCGGTCAATATCGGGAAGCTTTGTATCGGAGGGGATGGCTTTGACTGCTGTACACCGGCTGGAGTCATTCAACTTTTGAAACGTTCGGGGATTTCGATCCGTGGAAGAGAGTGTGTAGTTGTTGGAAGAAGCAACAATGTAGGGAAACCGACAGCGCTTCTTCTACTAAGGGAGAATGGAACTGTGACAATCGCACATTCCCAAACGAAAGATTTAAAGGAGATTACAAAGCGAGCAGACATTCTTGTGGCGGCAGTCGGGAAACCAAAATTTATAACGAAAGAATATATAAAAGAAAATGCAGTCGTGATCGACGTCGGCATTCACCGAAATGAAGACAATGTGTTGTGCGGGGATGTCGATTACGATGACGTAATAGAAAAAGTTGGCGCAATCACACCGGTTCCAGGAGGAGTGGGACCGATGACACGAGCTATGCTGATGTATAACTGTGTGGAGGCGGCATGCAAATAGGGGGTTTTTACTAAATGAAATGTGCAAAATGCGGAGCAGAAATTACATATGACCTAGGATATTGTCCGTATTGTGGCGCAGAAGTCAGAATTGTTCCAGATTACAATCCGCTGGATGATATGCTGGCGGAGCAGGTGCGGGATGCCATTGGCGGGGGAGAAACTTCAGAAAATGAACTGGAGCGTTATCGCCAGGCAGTACAGGAGAAATTAAGACAGCAGAAACAGGAAGAGCAGCAGAAACGAGAATTTGTGCAGAGAAGAAGCCAGATTGAGGCTGAAGAAGAAGCACGGAGAAAGAAACGGCTTGCGCGTCGAAGAGAAGTCAGAAGGAAGAAGAGACGTTTGTTGATTGGTATGACCGCAGCATCTGTTGGACTACTGACACTTCTGAGTGCCGGAATTTATAGAAGTTCCTATAGTGGCAAGATAAAAAAAGGATATGCATTGGCAAAGGAGCAGAAATATGATCAGGCTATCCGTACATTTGAGAAGGCAGTAGAGAAAAAGCCGGCGCGTGCAGAAGCGTATGCTGGGCTTGCGGCTGTGTACAATGCACAGGAAGATCTTGACAGGGCAGAGATGGTATTCTGGGATGCTATCGAAGCAAATCCTACCAGCGTGGAATTGTATGAAGAGATGATTGATTTTTATATTGCCACAGATCAGGAGACACAGATTCCGCTCCTTCTTGATGAGTGTGAGGATGAAAGTGTTCTTACTGCGTTAAAATCTTATCAGGTAAAGGTGCCAAAATTTAGTTTAGATGAAAGTAAGTATGATGAAGTACAGGAATTAACATTGACATCCAAAGCGAAAGAAATCTACTATACGATCGATGGCTCTGAACCTACAACAGACAGCACAAAATATGAGGAACCGATTTCTATCCCGGAAGGTACAACGACAGTGAAAGCGATTGCTGTAAATAAAAAAGGAGTCCCAAGTCTTACGGAAGAGAAGACATATACGGTAGAATTACCTTTGGAAGATGCACCGGTTGTAACACCAACGACAGGACAGTACTATGAGTATACGATGATTGAAATTGAAGTTCCCGAAGGATATGAGGCATATTATACCTTCAATGGTGAGGTACCGGAAAAGGATTCAGAAGATTCATATAAATACACAGAACCAATTGACATGCCAGAAGGAAATACTTTGTTTTCGGCAGTGCTGATCGACAAAAAGGGACGTGCAAGTGCTGTGACAAAAAGGAATTATACACTCACATATTCTTATGAATAAGGAAGTGTAAGAAGAAAATAAATTGTTTGTAAAATAACAAAAAAAGAATTGCGTTAAATTGTTAACAGTGATATAATGTAATTGTTTAAAAATTAACAACACATATTCAAAGGAGATGCATGACAATGGCAAGATTTACATTACCAAGAGACATTTACCACGGAAAAGGGTGTCTGGAAGAACTGAAAAATCTGAAAGGGAAAAAGGCAATTCTCGTAGTCGGAGGAGGTTCCATGAAGCGTCAGGGATTTCTTGACAAAGCAGTGAACTATTTGAAAGAAGCCGGCATGGAAGTTCAGTTATTCGAGGGTGTTGAGCCAGATCCATCCGTAGAGACTGTTATGAAAGGTGCAGAAGCAATGCGCGCATTTGGTCCAGACTGGATCGTGGCAATGGGAGGAGGTTCTCCAATTGATGCTGCAAAGGCAATGTGGGCATTTTATGAATACCCAGATGTAACATTTGAGGATTTATGTATTCCGTTTAACTTCCCAGAACTGCGTCAGAAAGCAAAGTTTGTGGCAATTCCGTCTACATCAGGAACGGCAACAGAAGTTACTGCATTCTCTGTGATCACAGACTATGCAAAAGGAATCAAATATCCATTGGCAGATTTTAATATTACACCAGATGTTGCAATTGTTGACTCTGAGTTGGTAGAAGCACTTCCGGCACGCCAGGTTGCCTATACAGGTATGGATGCTCTGACTCATGCAATTGAAGCTTATGTATCTACTTTGAATTGTGCATATACAGACCCACTTGCAATTCAGGCAATCGAGATGGTATTTGATTATCTTCCAGCTTCTTTCAAAGGAAACATGGAAGCAAGAGCACAGATGCACAATGCGCAGTGCCTTGCAGGTATGGCATTTTCTAATGCGTTGCTTGGTATTGTACATTCTATGGCACATAAGACAGGAGCAGCATTCTCAACAGGACATATTACACATGGTCTTGCAAATGCAATGTACCTTCCATATGTCATCAAGTATAATGCAAAAGATCCTGTCGCTGCAAAGCGTTATGCTGAGATTGCAAGAAGAGTAGGTCTTGCCGGAGCTTCCGAACGAGCACTGATCAATAGTTTATGTGAAAAAATCAATGAATTTAACGTAATCCTTGGAATTCCTGCAACATTAAAAGAGTTTGGAATTAAAGAAGATGAATTCAAAGAAAAGATTTCTGAAATCGCAAAAAATGCAGTTGGAGATGCCTGTACAGGGTCTAATCCAAGAGCAATCGATCCGGAAACAATGGAGAGATTATTTACATGTATTTATTACGGAACAGAAGTTGATTTCTAATTAGAAAGTCTGTCAAGAGAACGACCTTTTGAAAAACAGGTTTTGCCCGGATCAGGCAGTTGAATGATTACTTAGATAGAAAATCAAAAAGGCACATTTTGCAGGAGTACATGTCTTCCGTAAGATGTGCCATTTTGTTTGTTTCCAAAAGCTTTTTAAAAGAATCTTTAGGAAATATTACTAGAAAATGCCGATAAATTTTTAACATTATCGCAAGATATACTTGAACTTTAACGAAGAATGATATATTATATTAATAATCATGTATGCTTATTCACGGCTTAGCGGTAAATAGGTAATATATAAAATTTTAGGAGGCGCAAGATGTATAAAATACAAAAGGCAGAAAAATTAGCAGATAAGATTTTTCTTATGGATGTTGAAGCACCAAGAGTTGCAAGACACTGTCAGCCGGGACAGTTTGTAATCGTAAAAATGGATGAAAAAGGGGAAAGAATTCCATTGACGATTTGTGATTATGACAGAGAAGCAGGAACAGTGACAATCGTATTCCAGATTGTAGGAGCTTCCACAGATAAGATGGCAGAGTTAAAAGAGGGGGATTACTTCAGAGACTTTACAGGTCCTTTAGGATGTGCTTCTGAATTTGTAGAAGAAGATCTTGAAGAATTAAAGAATAAAAAGATTTTGTTCGTAGCAGGTGGTGTTGGGGCAGCTCCTGTATATCCACAGGTAAAATGGATGCACGAACGTGGAATAGATGTAGATGTAATTGTTGGATCTAAGACAAAAGAGATGCTGATCCTTGAAAAAGAGATGGAAGCTGTTGCTGGAAATCTTTATGTCTGTACAGATGATGGTTCTTACGGACACCACGGAATGGTAACAAGCATGATCGAAAAATTAGTCGGAGAAGGCAAGAAATATGACAGATGCGTTGCAATCGGACCGATGATCATGATGAAATTTGTATGTCTTCTGACAAAAAAATTAGAGATTCCTACAATCGTCAGCATGAACCCGATCATGGTAGACGGAACAGGTATGTGCGGAGCATGCCGTCTTCAGGTAGGAGATGAGATCAAATTCGCATGTGTTGACGGACCGGAATTTGATGGACATTTGGTAGATTTTGACCAGGCAATGAAGAGACAGTTAATGTATAAAACAGAAGAAGGCCGTGCAATTTTGAAATTGCAGGAAGGCGATACACATCATGGCGGATGTGGAAATTGCGGAGGTGACAACTAATGGCAGATGTATTAAAGAAAGTACCTGTAAGAGAGCAGGAACCAAAAGTACGCGCAACAAACTTTGAAGAAGTTTGTCTTGGATATAACAAAGAAGAAGCAATGGAAGAAGCAACTCGCTGCATCAACTGTAAGAATGCAAAATGTGTGCAGGGATGTCCGGTAGCTATTAATATTCCAGGATTTATCAAGGAAGTAAAAGAAGGAAATATCGAAGAAGCTTACAAGATCATTGGAGAATCTTCTGCACTTCCTGCAATTTGTGGACGTGTATGTCCTCAGGAATCACAGTGTGAAGGAAAATGTATCCGTGGTATCAAAGGAGAACCGGTTTCCATCGGTAAATTAGAGCGTTTTGTTGCTGACTACGCATTAGAGCACGACATTAAACCAGTTGGCGCAGAGAAGACAAACGGACACAAAGTTGCTGTAATCGGATCTGGTCCGGCAGGACTGACATGTGCTGGTGACCTTGCAAAATTAGGATATGAAGTAACTGTATTTGAAGCACTCCATGAACTGGGCGGTGTATTAGTATATGGTATTCCTGAGTTCCGTCTTCCAAAACAGAAAGTTGTTGCAAAAGAGATTGAGAAAGTAAAAGAACTCGGAGTAAAATTTGAGACAAACGTTGTTATCGGTAAATCTACAACTATCGATCAATTGATCGAGGAAGAAGGATTTGAGGCAGTATTTATCGGATCTGGAGCAGGACTTCCAAAATTCATGGGAATCCCGGGAGAAAATGCAAACGGTGTATTCTCTGCAAATGAATACTTGACAAGAAGCAACCTGATGAAAGCGTTTGATGAATCTTATGATACCCCAATTGCTGCAGGAACAAAAGTTGCTGTCATCGGTGGTGGTAACGTTGCGATGGATGCTGCAAGAACAGCTCTTCGCCTTGGTGCAGAAGTACATATCGTATATCGTAGAAGTGAAGAAGAACTTCCTGCCAGAGTAGAAGAAGTACACCATGCAAAAGAAGAAGGAATCATCTTTGATCTTCTTACAAATCCAAAAGAAATTTTAGTAGATGAAAATGGATGGGTAAAAGGTATGGTATGCGTGAAGATGGAATTAGGAGAACCAGATGCTTCCGGTAGAAGACGTCCGGTAGAAGTAGAAGGATCTGAATTTACAATGGATCTTGATACTGTGATCATGTCTCTTGGTACATCTCCAAACCCACTGATCTCTTCTACAACAGAAGGACTGGAAGTAAATAAATGGAAATGTATCGTTGCAGAAGAAGAGAACGGTAAGACAACAAAAGAGGGTGTCTATGCCGGAGGAGATGCTGTAACAGGTGCAGCAACTGTTATCCTTGCAATGGGTGCGGGAAAAGCAGGAGCAAAAGGTATTCACGAATACTTAAGCAATAAATAAAAGATAGTATCATCGTTGTTTCAGGGAAGCACTGAGATAGGAAATATCTCAGTCAGATCTGATGTGACAAAAAAGGACTGCCGTATATGACTGAAACGGAAGTCCTTTTTTTCGCCAGAATAATAGGAGAAAAGAAATAAGATAGAAGCACTGTCTTGTACAGAGCAGGGAGATGAACATGAAAATTACAATTATTACTGTTGGAAAATTAAAGGAAAAATATTTGAAAGATGCAATCGCCGAGTATACAAAGCGGCTGAGCAAATCATGCAAATTGGAGATCATCGAAGTGGCTGATGAGAAAACCCCCGATCAGGCAAGCGTATTGGTAGAAAATGGAATTCGCAGAAAAGAAGGTGAACGTATTTTAAAGCATATAAAAGAAGGTGCCTATGTGATTACTTTGGAAATCAATGGGAAATTGTTATCTTCCGAAGAATTTTCCGAAAAAATCGAACAACTTGGAATTCAAGGGAAAAGCCACATTATTTTTGTGATTGGAGGCTCGATTGGACTTAGCGAAGAAGTTTTAGAAAAGTCCGATTATGCATTGAGTTTCTCCAAAATGACTTTTCCGCATCAACTGATGCGTGTTATTTTGCTGGAACAGATTTATCGTGCATATCGGATTATAGAAGGAGCACCGTATCATAAGTAACAGAATTGAAAGTACAGGAGAGATCAGAGATGAAAATTTTAATTACAGGATTTGAGCCATTTGGAGGAGAAAGTGTAAATCCTGCTTATGAAGCAGTGAAGCTTTTACCAGATATGGCAGGAGATATACAGATTGTAAAAATGGAAATTCCAACTGTGTTTGGAGAGGCCGGAAAAGTTGTGGAAACAGGAATTCTGCAACATCAGCCGGATGCAGTAATCTGCGTTGGGCAGGCGGGAAGGCGAGCCGATATCGGAGTGGAGCGTGTTGCGATCAACCTTGTAGAAGCTTCAATTCCGGATAATGCCGGAAATCAACCTATGGATGTAAAAGTGCAAGAAGATGGAGATACGGCATATTTTGCAACCATTCCGGTAAAAGCAATGGTAAAAAACATCAAGGATCATGGGATCCCTGCAAGCATATCTTACACAGCGGGGACTTATGTATGTAACAGTGTGATGTATGATCTTCTTTATTTAATTGATAGAAAATATCCTTCTATTCGAGGCGGTTTTATTCATGTGCCATATGCGACAGAGCAAGGCGTCGGAAAGCCTGTCGGAACAGCTACAATGGAACTTTCCACCATCTCAAAGGCATTACTATATGCGTTGGAGGCAGTTGCCGGAGAGGATAAAAATTGACATTTCCTATCTAGAAACATAGACTGAAATAAAAAATCTCGTTATTTTTTTAATAGAATAGCGAGATTACTAAATATAATCATAACTTTTATTCACTGCTATAATCGCATTTGTTTTTCATTTCTATGAAAAATCATTTTCACTGCTGCTAAATTTCTTATATTATACCATTCATCAAAAAATACGTCACTATTTTCTCCCATTTGTCATGAATATTTTTCAACTTATTTTCGCATAGAAAAATGTTCCGCCTTTTCTTTGTTGGGCAAAATGTATAAAAAATATAGGATTTTAAATGAAATAGAGAAGAAAAACTACAAAAGCAAATGACTTTATGGAAAAGCTGTGCTAGAATAAATCCATTAGAGTTTATTTTAAGGAAGCAGAGGACATGATTCAGAGACAGAAAATGGGAAAAGAGAAAAAACGAAAAACACTCAGCCAGGAATTTACACTTCTGACAGTAGTGACTTCTGTAGGGACACTGTTCCTCTTGGGAGTTGTTCTGATCAGTGTATTTTCTTTTTTATTTTTACAAAATGCAAAAGAAGATATGCAATATGTCCTGGACAGTACCAACGAGCAGATCCAAAGCCACATCCAGTTTATTTCAGATGGCGCAGTTTCTATCCGTCATAATCCATTATTGGAAGCATTTTTAAAAAATGAATCTTATGATCAGGAAAATGCGGAAAAACAGCTTGGATATATGATGGAACTTTTTTCGGCGGGAAACCTGGCAGAGCAAACCCCATTCGTTGAAAGTGTACATTTATTTAACAAAGTGGGGAAGGAACTTGACAGACGCTATTATCCGCTGACTGTTTTGGCAGCAAAGGAGGAGAAAGAAATTTGTCAGCACATTTTAACAGAGTTTTATGAAGAAAATTGTCGATATCAAAGTTATATCCGAAATGGCAAGTGGTATCTCTGTTTTACAATATATGATGAAAGTATGAACAACGTAGGAATCTGCATGGTGCAAATAGAGAGAGAGGCGATAAAAGAGATTTTTTCGGCAGTGGAAGGGTACCAGGACTGGGGATGGGAAATCAAAGGAAACGATGAAATTTTGTTTTCGGACGGAAGAAAAATAGAGGGCGATAATCTGGTATACAGCAGTGCTGACGGCGAATTTGATATCCAGATTTCTTCGGTAGTCGGGAAAGAAAATCTCTATGTCGTTCTTCGTCCAACATTGTTTGCGTTTTTATTCATCCTTCTTCTGGCACTTGTCCTGGCAGCCGCTCTTGCATTTGTTTCTGGGTATCGATTGTCAAAACCATTGAAGAAAGTAAGAGAAAGTATGCATGAATTTGGGGAGGAACAATTTGATATCCGAATGGATGATTTTCAGATTCAGGAGTTCCATGATATATCTGTAGTATTTAATGAGATGGCGGATAAGATCCAGCATTTGATTCTTGAAGTGTATGAGAAAGAACTTACCGCAACGAGACTTCAAGTAAAGTATCTCCAGGCACAGATCACACCGCATTTTCAGTTTAACATCCTTTCCATGCTGAGTCTGAAGGCAAAATTGGCAGGGAATGAAGAACTGTATCAATGTCTGCGGGCATTCTCTGAATTGGTGAGAGGAAAAATTTTCCGAAAAAAGGAGATTATGATTCCAGTGGCAGAGGAACTGGAGTTAGTGGAATTTTATCTATATCTTCAAAATAGTAGATTTCAGGACAAGATCACTTATGAGATTATCTGTCCGGAAGAAAAAGTCAAAGAAAATCTGATTCCGAGACTTTTGATCGAGCCGCTTGTGGAAAATGCGGTATCGCACGGTCTGGAACCAAAACAGGGCAGTGGAAAGGTGCAGGTAATACTTTATGAACAAAACAAGCGGCTTCATATTATTGTAGAAGATGATGGTGTAGGGTTTGAGGAAGAAGATATGGAAACGGTCCGGGAAAAAGAAGGGCATACACATACCGGACTGGAAAATACAAAGCGACTTCTTTATATTTTATATGGAGAAAACCACACATGGAAGGTGACAGGAAAAAAAGGAGAGGGAACGACTGTGGAGATTGTAATACCCTCGGAGAGGAGAGCGGATGATGTGGAACGTGATGGCAGCAGATGATGAGGCCTATATTCGGGAGGCACTGCAAAAATTAATTTCATGGGAAAAGATGGGATGCAGTCTTAAGTATGTAGCAGAAGATGGAAAGAAACTGATAGACAGAATGAAGGAGGAGAAACCAGATATCGTAATTACGGACATCCGAATGCCAGGAGCAGATGGATTGGCGGTTTGTCAGTATATCTATGAAACGTATCCGGAGACCCAGGTGATTATTTTGAGCGCCTATTCTGAGTTTGAGTATGCGAGAGCGGCGATCAAGTATGGGGTGTGTGAGTATGTGTTGAAAATTTCCGTCCTAGAGGAACTCCCGGGAGCAGTAGAAAAGGCGATACAAAATTTAGAAAAGTTGCAAAAAGAGTCTTTGTCAGTCAGTGTAGAGCTGGAGGAAAAGAAAGAGAATGATAGTCTCTATGATCAGATGCTTCGCTATATCGAGGAAAACCTGGAAAAGAAAATCACACTGGAGGAGATGGCGGAAGCGCTTCATGCCAATGGAAGCTACTTAAGTCGACTGTATAAAAATAAAAGGGGCATAAATCTCTTTGATGATATTTTGAGAAAGCGTGTAGAAAAGGCAAAAGAATACATGACTACAACAGACTGGAAAATATATCAGATTTCAGAGGCTGTTGGATTTGAGGATACCGGCTATTTTTCCCGTGTATTTAAACGATATACGCATATGTCGCCAAAAGAATTCAGAAATGTAGGAGGGGAGGAGTATGAGGAAAAGTAAGAGGATATTTATTATCTGTATGATAGGAGCAGTATTTTTTCTGTCAGGTTGCAGTGAAAGAAAGGAAAAGCAGGTGGAGATCACAGTGATGCATGGCTGGGGAAGCACGGAGATGGATCACAAAGAAATGCAGAAAATCTATTCCGATTTTCAGAAAAAGTATCCGGATATCTCTCTGAATCTGATCGCAATGCCGACAGGAAAAGAGATGGTAGAACGGGCAGAGGACAGAATTCTTGTGGGAGATCTTCCAGATGTGATTTTCTGTGGGGATGCAGGAAAGGAATCCTTGTACCAGTTTATGATAGAAAACGAACTGGCGCTGGATCTTATGCCATACATTAAGGAGGATAAAGAATTGTTGCACAGCATTGCCCCATCTAGTATGGAGTATTGGAAGACGAGGGATGGTAAGCTCTATACCGTCTCCGATGTCCTTATGCTTGGTGGAGGTTACTGGTACAATGAAGAGATTTTTCGTGAAGCTGGAATTACGTCTATTCCAGAGACATGGGAAGAATTTTATAGCGCATGTCAAAAGATTCAAACGTGGTCTGAGACATCAAACAAGGATGTGATGCCTCTTGGACCTACCGTGGAGGGATATCTCTATATCACAGATCAGATGCTTGCAAAGAATAGAGGGAGAGGGAGTGTTGCGATCAGTCAGAACAAGGTTCCAATGTCTCAGTCAGAAATCTGTACTGTGTTAGAGCAGCAGAAAGAGTTGTGGCATTATACAAAATCTTTAAGCAAGGAATATAGCTATCGGGATGAAACAGACCTGTTCAATGATGAAAAGCTTGCAATGTACATCAATGGAATTTGGGGAGCATTTATGATCGATGAGACTCTTCCGGTATCTTATGCGCTTCTTCCTTTTGGAGAAGGTGCAGAGATTGCCTGTGAATCCGCGGGGCTTGGATATCTTCTTGGAAATACAGAGAATGAAAAACGAATCGATGCAAGCATAAAATTTTTGAAGTATATGCTCAGCAAAGAGGTGCAAGAGAGAATCTTGCTGAAAACCGGACAGATGCCGGCAAATCCTCAGATTACAATCGAACAGTATAGCGAAAAAATGCCCCGGTTCTGCCAGGCGGCTACGGAAGTGAAACAGGCAGAAATAAAGATCCAAGTACCGGCAAATTTGTGGAACAGTGCACAGATGCATATATTCGAGGAATATTTGCCGGTGTTTTTTCAGGAGGAGATGAGTGGAGAAGTTTTTTTTCAATTACTAGAACGAAATAGTCAAAACAGACTAAAAAAGTAAATATAATCCATATAAAAAGTCAAAAAGTAAATATAGAACAAACTATTCGTAAAAATACTTTATTCAAAATGCACAGAAAAATGCTTAAAATAAGCACATAAATTAAATGAATGCACAAAACAAGGAGAATTTTAAACTGTGCGTGGAGGAGGAAGTAGGATGAAGAAAATGAAAGCAAGAGTAATCAGTACTGCATTGGCGGTAGCGATGGGAACAACGGCGCTTGCAGGATGTGGAGATTCCAAAGAAACAAAAGGGACGGCAAAGGAGAAAAAAGAAAATGCAGAAGCTGTGTTGGAATTCTATCACGGATATTACCATGAGGAAAGTGAGTGGCCGGCGGCAAAAGTGATGCGTGATATTTATGAGGAATTTGCAAAAAGCCATGCAGACGGCAAAGTAAAGTTCAAACCAATTGCAGTTGAAAATCGGGATGACATCGTAAGTTCACAGGTTGCAGGAGGAAGTTTCCCAGATCTTGTAGATTGTGGAACAGCAGTGCCGCAGGCCGCAATTGCTCAGGAACTTGTGCTGGATATGAAACCTTACATCGATAAGAACAATCTGAAAGATGCGGTAGGACTGAACTATACACAGAATGATATAGACGGACATATTTATTCTGTACACGATCAGATGGAAAGCCGTGGAATGTGGTACAATCAGGAAATTTTAGATCAGGCAGGAGTAACGTTAGAAGACTTAAGTACTTGGGATGGCTATGAGGCTGCAATGGAGAAAGTCAGAGCACTCGGCGGTGATACATACGGATATGCAGCGGGTCAGGGATCCATCATCATGTTCAATGCAATGCTTGCATCTACGGAGGAAGGAAGAGAACTTTTGGAGTCAGAAATGACACAGGAGACAATCGAATCTAAGACGTTTCAAGAGGCATTTATGAGAGTGGCGAAGATGGATCAGGCAAATGGCTCCGATCACACCGTAGAAGATCTTGGAAATGTGATGGATGACTTTAACAAAAAAGGGACGATGGCAGTGCTTCCAAATGGTGTCTGGAATGCCAGTGGAATCGATGAAAGTATGGTAGAAAAGATTCAGCCGACAATCTTCCCTGAAAATGTAGCTTTGTCTTCAGCAGGATCTGGACTTACAATTTCCAGCGGACTGAGTGCGGAAGAAGAAAAACTTGCTTTGGAATTTATAAAATATATGACAAGCGAAGAAGTGCAGTCTAAGATCTTTACAGAAGTACAGGCAAATCCATGTAACACAACGTTAGACTTAAATAAACTTGCCGAAGAAAGTGGAAATGCAGCGACGATCAAACTCGCCGAAGCATGTACACTTGTCAATGATGCAGAATACATTGCAGAGGATCTGAACTATGTATGGGGATCAGATGTAAGAACATCCATGATCAATGCTTTAATGGAATGTGCGGTATCCGGAACAGATATCGACAGCCGGTTTGAACAGCTGCAAAAGGAACTGACAGCGCTTATCGGATAACGAATGTTTTGTAGAAAAGAGTTGTCGTAAAACGACAGCTCTTTTTCTTTGGCAGAACAGAAATCGTTCTTAAAAGGAGGTTTAAAAGATGAACAGACATAACAGACTTGGTTGGCGGAGGAAGGGATTCATTTTTGCATTTCTAGCTCCGACACTGATTGCTTTTGTTATTTTTTATTTGTACCCGATCGTGACAGTTTTTGTCACTTCCTTTTGCAAATGGGATTACACAAATATCAATGCACCGGAATTTTTTGGCATAAAAAATATGTGGGATAATTACAAATACATTTTTCATACTTATCCATATTTCTGGGAAGCGTTGAAAAATTCTTCTCTGTGGGCACTTTTGGGAGTTGCCATCCAAATCCCGATCGCTACATTGATTGCACTTGCATTTTCCAGAAAGATGAAAGGTGTAAAATTGATCCGGAATATTTACATTATCCCGAATATGATCTCAACAGCAGCTATGGGTATGATTTTCTTACAGCTATATAGTCCGCTTTATGGGGTGGTAAACCCGATTATCAAATTGTTCAACAAGGATTTTAAAGACAGCATTCTTCTGCTTGAAGGACCGGCATTCTGGGCAATGACAGCTGCATATATTTTCTTTACAGGTACGACAACACTGATGATTCTCGGAAATATTATGGCAGTTCCGGAAGAAGTAAGAGAAGCCGCCAGACTGGACGGCGCAAGTGGGTTAAAGCAGGATTGGTATATTACGATCCCGATGATCAAGGAAACACTGCGCATGGTATGTATTTTAGCGGCAACTGGTGGATTCTTACTTTACAATGAAGTATATTTTCTCACAAAGGGTGCAGCCGGTACTTACAGCATCAGCTATGTGATCCGGGAACTTGCCATTACAAGTCCTCGTACACAGTTTGGCCGTGCAAATACCGTTGCCGTTGTACAGATTCTGGCAGGAATGTTAATTATTGTCATCATAAATATGCTTTTTAATCTCACATGGAAAAGACCGACAAAAGGAGGAAAACGTTCATGAGAAAAAACGGACAGAAAGTATTAAAAAACCGAATGAAAAAAGACTCAAAAGCGACAAGAATCGTAACTGTTATCTGTCTGTGTTGGGCAGCATTTGTAGCGCTTGTTCCGCTTGTATGGCTTTTACTTTCCAGCTTCAAAAAAGATCCGATGGCACGCCCAGGATTTATGCTTCCGGAATCTATCTATCTGGAAGGATATATTTCTACTTTCCGTGATCTGCATGTGATGCGGTATTTCGGAAACAGTTTACTGATTTCTTTCGTATCAGTTGTGATCAGTATCGTGATGATCTCCATGTCTGCCTATGTTGTGGCAAGACTGGATTTTAAAGGGAAAAAGCTTGTAAATGTCATGCTGTATTCGACCATGTTTATTCCAGCTACTGCATTGACCTATCCGGTTTATAATCTGGTCAATAAATTGCATTTGTATGATACGAGAGGCGCCTTAATCTTGATTTATTCTTGCAGTGGTCTGGCAGTGAGCTTCTTTGTAATTAAAAATTACTATATGAATATTCCAAAGGAGATGGAAGATGCGGCAAGAATAGATGGATGCGGTTATGTGAAGACATGGCAGAAGGTTATTTTTCCGATGGCACGTCCGGGAATTATGACAGCAGGGGTTCTTGCCTTTTTAAATAACTGGAATGAATACTACTGGGCCTCTCTTGTGTTGATCGACCGCGAAAAACTGACAGTGCCGGCATTGTTATCTACATTTACAACATCATTCCGGACAAACTATAATGGTTTGTTCTCGGCAATGGTCGTGATCATCCTGCCGCCGGTTATCTTGTATTGTGTATTCAGCAAGTTTTTCGTGGAAGCACTTTCCGGAGGAGCAGTAAAAGGATAATCATACAGCATATGAAAAGAAGGAGAAGATAGAAATGAATCAGGAAATTAGAGAGAGAACAAAATGGTTTATGGATGCAAGATTTGGAATGTTCATCCATTGGGGACTTTATGCGATCCCTGCCTGCGGAGAGTGGGTTATGTCGGAGCGCGAGATGACGGTGAAAGAGTATGAGAAATATTTTGACCTGTTTGACCCGGTTGACTATGATCCAAAAGTGTGGGTGCGTCTTGCAAAGGAAGCAGGGATGAAATATGCGGTGCTGACGGCGAAACATCATGATGGATTTTGTCTGTTTGATTCTGCTCTGACAGACTATAAGTGTACGAACACAAAAGCAGGGAGAGATCTTGTGAGAGAGTTTGTGGATGCCTGTCGGGAAGAAGACATCAAAGTTGGTCTTTATTTTTCACTGATTGACTGGCATCATCCGGATTTTCCAAAGTACAAAGACCGCCAGCATCCGATGCGAAACTGTGAGGCATACAAAGATGAAAAAATTGATTTTGACCGTTATTTAGATTATATGCATGGACAAGTAAAAGAACTTGTGACGAATTATGGAAAATTAGATCTGCTCTGGTTTGACTTTTCCTACGATGATATGTGTGGGGAGAAATGGCGCGCTGAGGAGTTGATCCGCATGGTGAGAATGTATCAGCCGGATGTTATTATTGATAACCGTCTGGAAGGTTCCGGGGAAGATCATGGAAGTATTGCGACGGCGGAGCCTTCGATCTTCAGTGGTGATTTTGCAAGTCCGGAACAGATCATTCCGCCGGAAGGAATCCGGGATCAGGAGGGAGAGCTGATTCCATGGGAACTTTGTGCTACAATGAACAACCATTGGGGGTACTGCAATTTTGACCATACCTTTAAATCATCGCAGATGCTGATACGCAAGCTAGTAGAATGTACAAGCAAAGGCGGAAATATGATTTTGAATGTAGGCCCGGATGCAAAAGGAAATATTCCTTGCGAGAGTGTCAGAATTTTAAAAGAGATTGGTGTATGGATGAAGAAAAACGGTGAAAGTATTTATGGAAATACTATCTGCGAACGTCCGAAACCGGAATGGGGGAGATACACGCAAAAAGGCGATGTGATTTATGCACATGTATTTGAGGAAGCGCTGGGAGCCATGCCGCTTTACGGGATTACACCGGAGGAATTAGATGTCGTTTACTATCTGGCAGATGGAAGTGAGATGAATCGTGGAGAAGCATGGAATACCGTACAGTTTCAAGAATCAGCATTTGTTTCTTTTGGAGAAAATCCGGTATTTACTTATCCACTTCCAGATCAGACAGATACTGTTTTGAAAATTGTCCTGAAAAAGAAAGGAGCAGACAAAGACTCATGGGAAAAATAACAGCCATCCTAATTGGAGCAGGGCTCCGCGGAGGACATGTATACGCCTCCTATGCACTGGAACATCCAGATGAATTTCAAATTGTAGCAGTTGCAGAACCTGATATTGCGCGCAGAAAGCAGATAGCAGCACTTCATAAAATTCCAGAAGAAAATCAATATGAAAGTTATGAAAAGCTACTTCAGAAAGAATGCATGGCAGACTGTGCACTTGTCTGCACACAGGATCAGATGCATTATGAGCCAGTGACGATGGCTCTTCAAAGAGGGTATCATGTACTTTGTGAAAAGCCGATGTCACCTAAAAAAGAAGAAATCATTCAAATGGGAATGCTTGCGGAAAAATATAACCGGGTGCTGGCAATCTGCCATGTGCTTCGTTATTCCTCTTTTTACACAAAACTGAAAGAATTACTTGATTCCGGGAAAATAGGGAAGTTAATGAGCATACAGGCGATGGAATCAGTCGGGTTCTGGCATCATGCACACAGCTTTGTGAGAGGAAACTGGAGAAATGCAAAAGAATCCAGCCCAATGATCCTGCAGAAGTGCTGCCATGATATGGATATTCTTCTGTGGCTTGCAAAAGCTCCATGCAAAAAAATCAGTTCTTTTGGGAAACTTACTTTTTTTAAAGAAGAAAATGCGCCTGCACATGCACCAAAGCAGTGCATGGATGGATGCCCTCATAGAGATCACTGTGCTTTTTATGCACCGAAGTTTTATTTGGAACATCCAAAGGCAGAGACAGACGGACTTGTCTATGCGGTGACTCCGACAAGTGACAAAGAATCAGTGCTCACGGCGTTGAAAACAGGACCGTACGGGCGCTGTGTGTTCCGCTGTGATAATACGGTAGTAGACCATCAGATCGTCAATATGGAATTTGAAAATGACGTGGAAGTTTCCTTTGTGATGAGTGCTTTTACAAAAGAATGTAAGCGCACGATCACGCTGATGGGAACAAATGGAGAAATACAAGGAGATATGGAGGAAGGAAGAATCCGTATTTTTGATTTTGTCAGTGGAAATACCGAGGAGATTTATTTACATACACCGTCCAAAGGACACAGCGGAAGTGACGAGAGAATGATGCACGATTTTGTCCAGCTTCTTGGAAATTCAGAAAATAGCGAGGTACCGACAGGTGCCGGAATTTCTGTAGACAGTCATCTGATGGCACTGGCAGCGGAGGAATCAAGGCTCAGTGGAGAGACGATCGACTTTGCAACCTATAAGAAGAATTTAATGGAGGAGGTACAACGATGAGCAGAAACAGAAGAATCGGCGCTTATCCGGTTATTGGGATTCGCCCAACGATAGATGGAAGAAGAGGATATTTAAAAGTAAGAGAATCATTGGAAGAGCAGACCTGGAGCATGGCAAAAGCAGTGGCAGCTCTTTTCCGTGAGAATCTCCGGTATGCAAATGGAGAGCCTGTTCAAGTTGTTCTGGCTGATACAACAATTGGTGGTGTCGCAGAGGCGGCAGCCTGCCAGGATAAGTTCCGTCGGGAGGGGGTTGACATTACACTCACTGTGACACCATGTTGGTGCTATGGAGCCGAGACAATGGACATGGATCTGAAAACGATCAAAGCGGTCTGGGGATTTAACGGGACAGAACGACCAGGAGCAGTCTATCTGGCAAGTGTCCTTGCAACACACGCGCAGAAAGGTCTTCCAGCATTTGGGATCTATGGGCATGAAGTACAGCCTGTCTCCGCGCGCGAGATCCCTGAAGATGTCAAGGAGAAGCTTCTTCGATTTGGGAGAAGTGCAGTAGCAGCGGCATCTATGCGTGGAACTTCTTATTTGCAGATTGGATCTGTGACAATGGGAATTGGTGGCTCCATCATCGACGCTGCATTTTTGGAAGAGTATCTCGGTATGCGTATGGAATCTGTGGACGAAGTAGAACTGATCCGCCGCATGGAAGAAGGAATCTACGATGAAGAAGAATTTCAGAAGGCACTCAAATGGACAAAAGAACACTGCAAAGAAGGATTTGATAAAAATCCGGAAGCGGTACAAAAAACAAGAGAACAGAAAGACCATGACTGGGAATTTGTTGTAAAAATGATGTGTATTATCAAAGACCTCATGAATGGAAATCCGAATCTTCCAGAAGGATGCGAGGAAGAACAGATGGGACACAATGCTTTGGCAGCAGGTTTTCAGGGACAAAGACAGTGGACAGATTTTTATCCAAACGGAGATTTTGCAGAGGCACTTTTAAATACCTCCTTTGACTGGGATGGACCGCGTGAGCCGTATATCCTTGCTACAGAAAATGATGTGTTAAACGGAATTGGAATGTTGTTTATGAAACTTTTGACAAATCGTGCACAGATTTTTGCAGATGTCAGAACTTACTGGAGCCCAGAGGCTGTATGGAAAGCAACAGGATATACCATGGGGGGAAAAGCTGCCAAAGCAGGCGGAATGATCCATCTGATCAACTCCGGCGCAGCATGTCTGGATGCCTGTGGAGAAGCGAAAGATGATTGTGGCAATGCAGTCATGAAGCCGTGGTATGAAGTGACTGAGGAAGATCAGAGACAGATTCTAGAAAATGTCACATGGAATCCTGCAGATTTTGGATACTTTCGTGGTGGTGGTTATTCTTCGAGATTTCTTACCAATGCAGAGATGCCAGTGACAATGGTTCGCCTGAATTTGATCAAAGGTCTTGGACCTGCGCTGCAGATTGCAGAGGGATGGACAATCCAGCTGCCGGAGGAGGTATCAGACATTCTATGGAAGCGGACAGATTATACATGGCCGTGTACTTGGTTTGTTCCAAGAATCAATGACAGTCCGGCATTTCGAACCGCTTATGATGTGATGAACAATTGGGGAGCAAATCATGGGGCGATCAGCTATGGGCATATCGGTGCCGATCTGATTACACTTTGTTCTATGTTAAGGATACCGGTATCTATGCACAATGTAGCAGAAGAGAACATTTTCCGTCCAGCTGCATGGAATGCAGTCGGAATGGATAAAGAAGGGCAGGACTATCGGGCATGTTCCGCTTATGGACCGCTTTATCGATAAAACTTCTGGAGTGCTCCAACGACTAAAAAGTAGAAAGAAGGATAGAAAATGGCAGAAAAGCACATGCTGGCGGCCGATTTTGGAGGTTCCAGCGGAAGAGTGGTAAAAGGCAATTTTGACGGAAACCAGATTTCTCTGGAAGAAATACATCGTTTTGCAAATGAACCGGTGACTTTGTGGGGCAAAGAGACTTCCGTGATGTGCTGGGATTTCCTCAGATTGTTCTGTGAACTGAAAAAAGGAATATTAAAAGCAGGAGGGAACACAGACAGCATCGGAATTGATACCTGGGGTGTCGATTATGGTCTGCTTGATCAAAGCGGACAACTTCTTACAAATCCAATCCATTATCGTGATCTGCGTACCAGCGGAATGCGAAGAGAAGCTGCTGCACAGATAGAAGAGTCCTTTTTGTATGAAATTACAGGAAGCCAGTTTATGGAGATCAATACTTTCTATCAGCTTCTGGCGGAGAAAAAGATCCGAAAAGACCTGTTTGGTATGGCAGAGCAAGTTTTGTTTCTGCCGGATTTGTTCGGGTATTTTCTATCAGGAGAAAGGACTGCGGAATATTCGATTGCTTCCACTTCACAGCTTCTGGATGCGAGAGGAAAAAGCTGGTCAGAAGAAATCTTAAAAGCAGCAGGGATTTCCAGAAGACTGTTTCCAGATATCTCCATGCCTGGCACACCGCTTGGAATGCTCCGAAGAGAGCTGAGTCAGGAACTTGGTGTGAAGTCATTGAAGGTTATTACGGTGGCAGGTCACGATACGCAGAGTGCTATGGCGGCAATTCCGGCAGAAGAAGAGGATTTTCTGTTTTTGAGTTGTGGTACATGGTCATTATTTGGGACGGAGGTAAAGGAGCCGCTGATCAATGAGAAAGCATTTTCCTACGGAATGACAAATGAAGGCGGCTGTGAAAATAAAATTTCTTTTTTGAAAAATATTGTGGGATTGTGGATGATTCAGGAGAGCCGCAGGCAATGGATGCGGGAAGGACAGGCGTATTCCTTTGGAGAACTAGAGGACATGGCAAAATCTGCAAAACCGTTTTGCTGTCTGTTAGACCCGGATGCACCGATTTTTCTCCCGGAAGGAAATATGCCAAAAAGAATTCGAAGATTTTGTCAAGAGAGCGGACAGAACATTCCCGAAACACCGGGAGCAATTGTCAGAGGAATCGATGAGAGTCTTGCACTTTGTTACAGAAATGCAATGGAAGAAATTCAAGATTGTACGCAAAAAAAATATCGGGTGATCTATATGGTGGGTGGAGGGATTCAAAGCAATCTGCTCTGTCAGATGACGGCCAATGCCTGCAAGGTACCGGTTATCACTGGCCCACAGGAAGCAACGGTATACGGAAATCTTGGGATGCAGCTCATTGCAGAGCAGGAAGTGAAAGATGTAAAGGAGCTTCGTGGTCTGATCAGAACTTCAGAAGATCTTAAACGGTACGAGCCTTCGGACACCGAAGTGTGGGATGAAATATATGAAATCTGGAAACATACAGTAAAAGTGAGAGAGGACAACATATTATGAAAGAGTATAGAGAGTTAAGAGAACAGATCTGTGACGTGTGTCATAAAATGTGGCAAAAAGGATGGGTGGCAGCCAACGATGGAAATGTTTCCGTTCGATTAGAAGATGGGACATTTCTTGCAACCCCTACAGGTATGAGCAAAAGTTTTATTACACCGGAGAAACTTGTCCATATTGATAAAGACGGGAAGGTTCTTGATGGAGAACAAGGACTGCGCCCTTCTTCGGAGATTAAAATGCATCTGCGCTGCTACAGAGAAAGAGAAGATGTCGGAGCAGTGCTGCACGCACATCCGCCGGTGGCGACCGGGTTTGCAGTGGCAAACATTCCGCTGGATGATTATTCGATGATTGAAACTGTGATCTCCCTCGGCTCCGTTCCGGTTACTCCTTACGGAACACCTTCCACAGAGGAAGTACCTGAAGCGATCGCTCCGTATCTTGCCGATCATGATGCGATGCTTTTACAGAATCATGGCGCACTGGTAGTAGGGCCGGATATCATCGGGGCATATTACCGGATGGAAACACTGGAATTGTTTGCGCAGATTTCCTTAAATGCAAAATTACTCGGAGGTGCCAGGGAACTTTCTCGCCAGAATATCGACCGTCTGATCTCTATGAGAGAGCAGTATCAGGTTACGGGCAGACATCCGGGATATCGGAAATATCATGAGGAGCCGACCATCTAAAAATAAAAAAGAATAAAACAAGAGAAAAAACCGGTACCAAATCATACAGCGTGCCGGCTTTTTTCTTGTGTTCTTCAGACAATCTGTATATAATAAATTTAAGGATTTTGACAGAAAGATGAACTTAGAAAGAGACAAAATCTGTCTAAGAGCAGAGAAGAGAGAGGAAAAGATTTGTGGTAAAAGAGGGAGCAATACCTATGGAATATTTGTGTGACAGCAATGCATACGGAAAAAATACCGACCGCATGAAATACCGGCTTGCGGATGCGATGAAACAATGCATGAAAACGGCGCCCGTGGAAAAAATTACAGTCAAAGAGATTGTGGAGGCGTGTGGAATAACAAGGCAGACCTTTTATCGAAATTTCAAGGACAAATATGATTTGATCAATTGGTATTTTGACAAAATTCTCCTGGAGTCATTTGAACACATGGGAGAAGGCGAGACCATCTATGAGGGACTTGTCAATAAGTTTTGTTATATTCGTCAGGAGAAGATGTTTTTCCGGGTAGCATTCAAAAATGATGACCAGAATTGTCTGAGGGATCATGATTTTCAGTTGATTCTCCAGTTTTATACAGAGAAAATTGAGCAGAATACGCAAAGGCAGATTTCCGATCGCGTTCGATTTTTATTGGAAATGTATTGTCACGGATCGATCTATATGACTGTACAGTGGCTGTTGGGACAATGGAAAGGGACACCGGAAGAGCTTGCATCACTGCTTGTTGCCGCGATGCCCGAAGAACTTTCTGCTATGTTCAAAAAGCTGAAACTTTTGTAAAGTGACAGATTTCCTTTTTTGTAACTTTCTATTTAGAAAAAGAATTGTTAAAATGTAAACAAAAGAAAGATGAGATAGGCATAGAGTAAAGAAAACATGCCATATCAGAGAAAAGGAGATTGAGGACAATGGCAAACAGAATTATGTTAAACGAGACATCCTATCACGGAGCAGGAGCGATCAAAGAAATCGCAACAGAGGCAAAAGCACGGGCATTTAAGAAGGCATTTATCTGCTCGGATCCGGACCTGATCCAATTTGGAGTAACAGGAAAGGTGACAAGCGTACTCGAAGAGGCAGGACTTGCTTATGAGATATATTCTGATATTAAAGCAAATCCGACAATTGAGAATGTGCAAAATGGTGTCAAGGCATTTAAAGCGGCAAACGCAGACTATATTGTTGCAATCGGCGGAGGCTCTTCAATGGATACCGCAAAGGCAATCGGCATTATTATCGCAAACCCGGAATTTGAAGATGTCAGAAGTCTGGAAGGTGTTGCGCCTACAACAAAACCGTGTGTTCCGATCATCGCTGTTCCGACAACGGCAGGAACTGCAGCAGAAGTTACAATCAACTATGTCATTACAGATGTGGAGAGAAAAAGAAAATTTGTTTGTGTAGACCCACATGACATGCCGGTTGTTGCAATTGTAGATCCTGATATGATGTCCTCTATGCCAAAAGGGCTGACTGCATCCACTGGTATGGATGCATTGACACATGCGATTGAAGGATATACAACAAAAGCAGCATGGGAAATGACAGATATGTTCCATTTAAAAGCGATTGAAATCATTGCAAAATCGTTGAGAAGCGCGGTAGCAAACGAAAAAGAAGGACGTGAAGGAATGGCGCTTGGACAGTATATTGCAGGAATGGGATTCTCAAATGTCGGTCTTGGAATTGCCCACTCTATGGCACATACACTTGGTGCTGTTTATGATACCCCGCATGGTGTTGCATGTGCGATGATGCTTCCGATCGTTATGGAGTATAATGCAGAGTGTTCTGGAGAAAAATACCGTGAAATTGCACGGGCAATGGGAGTAAAAGGTGTCGATGAGATGTCTGTCGAGGAATATCGGAAAGCAGCTGTGGATGCTGTACAGAAACTTTCCGTGGACGTTGGAATCCCGACAAAACTGGAGGCACTGAAAGAAGAAGATCTTCAGTTCCTTGCTGAGTCAGCTCATGCAGATGCATGCGCTCCGGGAAATCCAAAAGATGCAAGCGTAGAAGATTTGAAAGAACTGTTTAGAAAATTGATGTAGGGAAAGATTTTTATAACGGCGATTAATCTATTTGAAAGAAATAGTATCCACCTTTATTAATGAAAGAAGGTATCGCAGAGAGGAGTATTAGGAAATAGAGTCTCCTCTCTGTTTTTGTTTCGCAGAATCAGGATTTATGCTATAATGTTCTGAAAACAGTCTATCAAAGATGTTTGATGTATTGGTAGGAAAAGAAAAAGAGTGAGGGAATTTAGATATGAGTGAAATCAAAGTAAGTCATCAGAGTACAGCGCTTGTTCTGAACACAGAAACGCTCGGCATCGAGATTACAGCACATGGCGAAACATGGCGTTCAGAAAAGATGTATCAGCCACATTTTTATGTAAATGATAAAAAGATATATTTTCATCAGGCTGGAAAACTAGAACACTTTTCGTGGAATACCGGTGTCGGCTGTGGGATCAGAAGTGTATTTTCCGGTTTTCATCTTTCGGGGAAAGAGGATACTTTAAGTTTTCAGACAGTCATCTGGATTGAGTATGCGACGGAGGATATCTTCTTTGAGCTGAATCCTCTTACAGAATCAGAGCAGTGTATTGGAAATTTTTACTGGCCGGGGCAGATGGAGTTTCGCAAAAAGACAAGCGATTGGTATACCGTGATTACAAACCGTCAGGGCTTACTGATCCCAAATGACTGGAAATATGATGCAGGAAAAATCGTATTTGACGGGCAAATGTGCAGTGCAGGGGCATTTATGCCATGGTTTGGACAGGTTAGATCTGGAGCTGCGTATATCGGGATTGTCTGTGATCCGTGGGATGCCGGCTATCAGGTAGAACATCCGGAAGAGTCTGATTATTGTCATGTATCTGTCAGATGGCTTCCGAGCCTTGGAAAGCTTTCTTATAAGCGTACCATCAAATATCGTTTCTTAAAGGATGCAGACTATAATGATCTATGTAAAGTATATAGAGCTTACGCGAAGGAGAACGCACTGCTTGTTACGTTAAAAGAAAAAGCAGCAAAAAATCCGGTTGTAGACAAATTTATCGGTTCTGCTATCGTACATACTGGAATTAAGACACATGTATCGCCAGATTCTTTCTATTATGATAAAGAACATCCAGAAAAAAATGATGAAGTGATTCCGTTTGCAGTAAGAGAAGCGCAGATGAGGAAATTAAAAGAACAAGGACTGGAAAAAGTTTATCTGCATCTGGATGGATGGGGAAACCCAGGATATGATAACCAGCATCCGGATTATCTGCCTGCTTGTGAGGAAGCCGGTGGATGGGAAGGAATGAGATCACTGTCGAAATCTATGAAAGAGATGAATTATATTTTTGCAATCCACGATCAGTACCGCGATTATTATTTTGATGCAAAGACATATGATCCTGAATTCTCCATGATTTCTCCGGAAGGGAAAAAACCGGATTTTTGTCGTTGGGCAGGAGGATGGCAGACATACATCTGTGCAAGCCAGTCCCCACTTTACTTGAGAAGAAACTTTACAGAACTTTTTCGTCAAGGAATTCAGCTGGAAGGAACGTATTTGGATGTCTTTACCTGCAATGAGCCGGATGAATGCGCGCATCCATGGCATACAATGACACGAAAAGAATGTCTGGAATACCGGAAAAAATGTTTTGACTTTCTAAACGCAAATGAAATTATTGCAAGTTCCGAGGAGACGATCGACTGGGCAGTGCCAAGTCTTGTGACTGCCCATTACAGCCCGTATTCATTTATGGTAGAAGAAAAGGGTTCGACGCTTGGGGTTTCGGTTCCGCTATTTAACCTTGTATACCATGACTGTATGGTAGTTCCATGGATGATGGATGCCGATCAGCCCGAAGGAGACTATATGCTATATGCACTTTTAAACGGTGGCGCCGCATACTTAAACTGCGAAGCAGAAGGAAAGGAACTCGAAAAGGAGATTGAGCGCTATCGGACTGTGGCACAACTTCAGGAAAAGGTTGCTTATTCTGAGATGGTGCGCCATGAATTTTTAGGTGGAAATTATAAGAAACAAAGAACTGTCTTTGCTGACGGGACAGAAGTAACCGTAGATCTTGAGGCGGGAACTTATCAGATCCATCAGAACTGAAGCAGTCACAGTATGCAGCGAAAGGATCTGAAATTATGAAAGATATGAATGGATATTATGATTTTTCCGGGCAGAAGTTCGGTTATCCCTTGAGCCTTAGTATCAATGGATTTTCACAAAATGTTTTTACAAGGCAGAGCAGTCTGGAACTTTCCTATGTGCTCTGTGGAGAATATGAAGCTGTGACAGAACAGTTTTCTACCATTGTCCACAAGGAAGAATTGATCCTCATTGCACCTTATGAAATGCATCTGCTTAGAAAACGCTGTGGGAAAGATGACGGAAAAATTCTGACAATCCATATCGACTTTGATCGTATGCCGGAGTCGATGACAGGAGAAGTAAAAGGGCAGTTTTATTCGGGAGTTTTTAACAGCCAGAAGAATCCTTCTGTCTATTTTCCGTTGAAGCGTAAGATCGGAGAGCTTGTAAAGATGTTGATGGATGGTCAAAGTAATCTGCTGCGATTGAATGTGTTGATGGCAGAACTTGTTTGTTTTTCAGCTCGCGAAAATATTTCGTTGGAGGAGCTTCCACTTCAATCGGAGTATCAGGAGAATTATCTTAAAGCAATCAAGTACATTGATGAACATTTTAAAGAACCTTTGACGCTTCAAGACGTAGCAGACCAGCTTTCTTTCAGCTTATCTTATACTTCCAAACTTTTGAAAAAATATATGGGGATTCCGTTTAGTAAATATTTATCTTATGTTCGTGTGCGGGCCTCGCTGGAAGCGTTGTTGGAGGGAAAAGAGCAGATTGAACAGATTGCTCTTGAATGTGGAATGCCAAATGGAAAAGCTTATACGAAAACGTTCCGAGAGCTCTACGGAATTCTGCCCAGTGCTTACCGCAGGCAGTTTAGACAAAATCTCAAGTACAGTAAAGATGAGGAAGGAAGAGTTATGCAGTTGGATGAAGAGCAGAAAAGTCTGCTTTTTCATCTTGTGGAAGGAAACAGACAGATGGTGTATGAAGATGCAAAGCTTGTGATCTGGAAAGAGCAAGAGAAGTTCTGCTGCCAGGTAAAAGAAATGTGGAGAGATGTCACAGTTGCAGCAAATGGAAAAATAGAAGTATTTTTTGAGGAAACATAAAAAATCGAAAGAGGCAGAGAGAAATTTTTTGCAGGAATAAAAAATAGCAGAAGATTTCTCTTTTGTTTTGTCTGGAAAATTTCGGATAAGTAAAGACAAAATCGGCACAGATTTTCAAAAAAGTTTGTAATCTCATATGAAAATAGGACAAAATCTGCCTGCTGATGTATCTGAAAGGGCGGGTTTGGAAAAGAAAGACATGGTACAATAAGAGCAAGAACAAATGAATACGAAGGAGATACAAATTATGAATTCTTACGAACATTTATTTTCCCCAATTCAGATTGGAACGACAACAGTAAAAAACCGTGTATTTATGCCGCCGATTTCTACAAATCTTGCTGACAAAGGTTATGTCACAGATGAGTTGGTTGAGCATTATGCGGCACGTGCAAAAGGTGGAGTTGGTCTGATCATTACGGAAGTCACTACCGTAGAGCCTACTTATATTTATCTGCCGGGAGATATGTCTATTTGCGACGATTCTTACATTCCGGGTTGGAAGAAACTGACCGACGCAGTTCATAAATATGGTGCCAAAATTCTTCCACAGTTATTTCACCCAGCTTATATGGCATTTCCGATACCGGGAACTCCGCAGTTGATCGCTCCGTCCAATGTTGGCCCTTACTATGCAAAAGAAGCTCCAAGAGCTGTGACTATAGAAGAACTGAAAGTGATCATCAGACAGTTCGGGGAAGCTGCATTCCGTGTGAAGCAGGCTGGCGGTGACGGAGTAGAAATCCATGCAGCCCATGCTCATGGCTTACTTGGCGGATTCCTTTCCCCGCTCTACAATAAGAGAACAGATGCTTACGGCGGAGACATCCACGGCAGACTGCGTCTGACATTGGAGGTCATTGAGGAAGTCAGAAAAATGTGCGGAAAGGATTTCATCATTGATGTCCGCATTTCTGGTGATGAATATACAGACGGAGGTCAGAACTTAAATGATGCTGTCTATGTAGCAAAACAGTTAGAAAAAGCTGGGGTTGATTTCATCCATGTATCCGGAGGAACTACAATTATGCGAGGAAGTTCGATCCCTGCACCGGGAACACCGATGGGATCCCACAGCAAAGTCGGAGAAGAAATCAAAAAACAAGTATCGATTCCGGTTGCGACCGTAGGGCGCATCACAGAGCCATGGTTCGCAGAAGAATTGATTGCAAATGGAAAAGCAGATATTTGCATGATCGGACGCGCAAACCTCTGTGATCCAGAATTTGTACAGAAAGCTTGTGAGGGAAGAGAAGATGAAATCCGTCCTTGCATTGGATGTCTGCGTTGCCTAAATGGCATCATGTTTGGAAAACGTGTCGCATGTACCGTTAATCCATCTCTGGAACTGGAAAACGAGGATAATATTCCGGTTGCACAAGAAAAGAAACAAGTGCTTGTGATCGGAGGAGGACCGGCAGGCATGGAGGCCGCTTTCGTTGCAAAAAAACGCGGACATGAAGTAGTATTGTGCGAGAAAGGTGATAGTCTTGGTGGACTTGTAAAACTTGCAGCAGTTCCGATTGCAAAACAGGAATTGACGAAAGTGATTCAATATATGGAGAGAAAACTTATCCGGGAAGGTGTAGAAATCCGTCTGAACTGTGAAGTGACAGAGGAAATGCTGAAAAATGAATTCGCAGGATATGAAGTCATTGCAGGAACAGGTGCGGATCCAATTGTAGTAAATGCATTTACTGCATTTAAGCACTGCGTGACTGCAGACGATATTCTTGCAGGAAAAGCGTTTGCCGGAAGGAAAGTAGTAGTGATTGGTGGGGGATCTGTAGGGTGTGAAACGGCAGACTATCTTGCTCCGCTTGTCAACGATCTCTTCCCGAGAAATCGTGAAATCATCTTGCTGGAGATGGCAGACGGGATCATGCTCCAGGAATCTGGTCCGGGCAGAAGTCTTCTGACACAGCGGATGATGAAAAAAGGAATTCAGATCCACTGTAAGGCAAAGGTAGAAAAGGTAGAAGCGGAGAAAATCTACTATACAGAAAATGGTGAAGAACACTGTATCTCGGATGCAGATACACTTGTGCTTGCAATGGGATACCTACCAGATTCGAAATTAGAAGAAACGCTCCAAAAAGCAAATGTTTCTTACCATTTGATCGGAGATGCAAAGAAGGTAGGAAATATCAAAGATGCAATTACAGAAGGATATCAGATTGCAAGAGAAATTTAACAGATAGTTGATATAATGTAAAGTAATAAAGAAGCTATTTATTTTAAAATAGGGGACGAGAGTTATTCTCAGTCCCCTACACCAAAATCTGTCTTTTCATATAACACTTCTACACTTGGATCTTCTAAAAGATACGCATATTTATTCATAAACCAGTCTACCAGTTCCGGATCTCTTTTTACATCGGTACTGTTATTTGTAAACACATTGACCGTTCCTAGTTCAAAATGCGTCTTCAGCATTTGGATGTCATAATCAATCATTTCTTTTGTCTGTCCTTTGATCCCAACCATCAGACACGGGGAGTCAAAGTATCTTCGGACTTCTTCCGGGGAATCGAAATTAGCATGTTTATTTAAATAGTCTTCCCGAAAACTTCGATTGAATGTCTCTACACCAATCTTAAAAGTAATTGGAATTCCCATATACTCCCGCATTTTTTGCAAATGTTTCCGATACATCCAGTGAGCTTCAAAAAATAGACGGTGAATCTGCTTTTCGATGATGATATCTTTGATCATTTTTAATGTTTCTTTTGGAAGTTCGAAACAGCTTCCAGAGTTGATAACTTCCAACACTCCGAGTTCTCCTGTGACACGAGAGAGAATTTCATAGTTTAAATCATTTATTGTATCAATATCCCGGGAATTATCGTCAATATAATCACAGAATCGGCATTTGCCCCAGGCACATGGTTTGCCTTTCAGAAGTACGATTTCGCGGGGATTTTTATTGGTGATCTTATTATACCTTTCCATGAGATTTCTCCTTATCTGCAGCTATTTTGATGGAAGAAGGAACTACAGCCAGCAGAGCAACCGTTAAAGCAAGAACAATGGCTCTGTCTGCATAGTCTGTCAATCCTTGTACGATACAGACGCTGGCAGTTAATCCCAGACCAAGATGATGGAGCAGTTGCACCAGAAGTGTGGATCCGGAAGAAGTAATTCCGCCAAACACGATCGCGGTGATGGAAGAACTGATGACGGTTCCAGGAATGCTGACGATTCCTGCTCCAAGCAGGATTTTTATCAATCTTTTCCTCTCATGAAATGATATTTTCTGAAAGAGAAGTCCTGCAATCCCACCGGTGATCATCTGAACAGGTAAGTAATAAAGAGCATAAATATCAGTAGTCACGCCTCCAATGAGATTGCTTATAATCCCCGGGATCATTCCCGAAAGAGGTCCCATCAGAGCTGCTGCGAATACAGTGCCAAGAGAATCCAGATAAACCGGAAGCCGAAACAGCAGCGCGATATGCCCTCCGATGAGGTTGATTACAGAACAAAGTGCGAGAAGACAAAGCTTATTTGTCGAAAATTTTCTCATTGTGAGTCTCCTTTCATAATCTGCTCTAAGACAGAATAGCTTACCTTAGGATGTACTCCAAGAACTCTGTCAAAAAACATCTGCATAAATGCCAGAGGAGAAGTTTTGGTCAGAACGTGACTGTTTTTGTGTCCATGCCAGAAATCAAATCCATCTACGACACTCTGACCGATGCAAAGCCCGTCTGTTGCAATTCTCGTACAGGCATTGATACCACTGCAGAGTGTACGGTCGACAAAATAGGCCACCGCAAGCGGATCATTGATAACACAGCCGATGACACCTTCCTGTTTCCAGTGGAAGTCAAAATAGAACCGGGTAATCTTTCGGATCCGTTCACCTATCTGTGGATTCACATAGCACATATATTCTAAGATGTTGGGAGTCAGAACAATTTTTCTTGTCACATCTAATCCGACCATATGAATTTTTTTATCCTGGCAGACAGGCAGGTCTTCAAATGCACGGTATACGATTTCTGCTGCATGAGGATCACACCAGTAGTTGTATTCTGCAACAGGTGAACAGTTTCCGTGACTTTGATAACTTCCGCCCATGCTGATCAATTCCCCAAGTCCGGCAAGACTTTGCGGATCCTCTTGGATCACTTTTGCAAGGTTTGTAAGAGGGCCCAGTGCAATGATCGACACTGGGTCATCAGTTTGGGCAGCTCTTTGCAGTGTGCGGGTAAGAAACTCTACACCACTCGCATCCGCTATTTGATTAGTAATTTCAGGGTAATGAGATTCGCCGAGACCGTCTTCCCCGTGGGTATCCATAGCATCCACATAAGGTCGGACAAGCGGCAGTTCTTCTCCAAGATAGACAGGAATATCCGGCCGGTTCATCCAGTGAAGGACTTTTTTTGCATTTGCCGCGCCTTTTTTTGCCGGTACATTTCCAGAGACAACTGTGATCCCTAAAATTTCTAATTCGGGTGAGCAAAGTGCCAGCATCAGGGCAAGTGCGTCATCGATTCCGGGATCGCAGTCAATAATGACTTTTTTAGCATTCATTCTCCAATCTCCTTTACTTTTTTATTTCTATGGTCATCAAAAGACCACAGTACGAGATACTTGGTTTTTTATACTGGGAAGTTCGCGAACCAGTCCAGAGGGTAAGAAAGCCCTTCTGATTTTATAAATGCGATGTAGAGTATAGCACAAAATAGAGTGAGTGTACAGTATTTTATGATGAAGATTTTACTCTTTTTTTACTTTTTCTTTGCGATAGATTAGTTTGTCCCAGCTATACTGGAAAAAAAATCAATCAAACAGAGGTGTACTGTGAAAGAAAGTAGAGGACAGCCAACAAATGGCGCACTTTAATAAGCTGTCTTATGGCAGCCTTTGAAAAATTATTATTTTGAAAAGCTAGGAAGCTAATTGTGATTCGGAAAGAATTCCTTCTCTGATGAGCAGTTTCTTAGCCTGTTTGATAGCCTTTTCCTTTTGCTTTTCTTTCAAAGGTTCAGGTATATCAATCTTGTATAAATCGGTCGGATTCCACGCTTCACCAGTGGACAGCATCTGATAGATAGCAGTGAGAATCATCCGGGCGATGGCAATAATGGCTCGTTTTTTACCACGGCGCTTCATAATACGTTCATATTTCTGTTTATAGTAAGGAGACTTGTCGGATTTCACGGCTGCATGAGCGACTTGCACCAATGCAGGTTTGAGGTAGACACCGGCACGTGTTATCCTGACAGATTTCTTCTTACCAGCAGATTCATTGTTGCCGGGAGTCAGTCCTGCCCAACAACAGAGGCGTTTGGAATTAGAAAACGGAGTCATATCGGTACCAATCTCGGAGACAACAGTAATTGCACTGTTGCGGTCAACACCCGGAATGGTACACAGTAACTGGACAGCATTTTCATAAGAGGCAATCAAAGAATCAAGCATAGTGTCTATATCATTGATTGTAGATGTGATATAATCCAGATGTGCGCGGACGAGGCGCATACGGTATTTTTGGGAATCGGTCATCTGATACCCTTCGATGGATTCAATGACACTGTCAGACTTTTTCTTTAGGGAACGGAGAAGTCTGGAAGCTATTTCTTCGTGGTTGATGGAATTGTCGGATCGTTCGATCAGGTAGTCAATAACAGATGTAGCTGATTTCCCAAAGATATCGGAAACAACCGAATCTAATGCGACATTACAGACAGTAAGCGCATTCTGATATCTGTTCTTTTCGCTGGTACGGCAGGAAGTCAACTTGTAACGATATCTTGTGAATTCACGCAAGATACGGATTGGTTTACAAGGGATATAGCTCCCAGGAACCAGACCTAATCGAAACAAATCCCCCATCCATTTGGAATCTTTTGTATCATCCTTGTTACCTTTGACTGCTTTTACCCATTTGGGGTTGGCAATAGTGACGTTGATATCGTCTTCCAAGAGATTGAATACAGGAACCCAGTATTTACCGGTAGATTCCATACAGACATCCCGACATTGGTTTTCAATCAGCCAATTTTTGAATTGCAGGATCGAATTGTTGAAGGTGGAGAAACGTTTCTTTTGGTAAGAAGGTTCTACTCCGGAAATGGTTTTAATGATTGTGGCAACGAGAAAAGATTTGTGAACATCGACGCCACAGCAGGTTTGATAAACAACTTTCATGGTCAAAACTCCTTTCAAAGTGAGATAAAGAAGCCATTGACTGCTCCACCACACATTTAACAGAGAAGTTAAAACAATTCTTACTGTACGGTCTAAAAGAGCCACTTATTTGTGCTTGAAAGATGGAACTCACACTGATTATTATGCTGTCTAAAACCGAAGAAAGTCTTTACGACTCACCTCCCCGTGCTTTGTAGTATAACTTCTTTAACAATTATTTTATCAGTAACGTGGGGGATTAAAAGACTTTCATTACTATTTGTGCCGCCGACTTGGCGGCGGAATGGAGATTATTATGAAAAATCAAATACGAAAGACAGGAAAAAATGAATATGCAGGTATTTTTACGACAAAGCAAATGCTAACTGTCATTGCCGGTGCTATTGGTATTTTAATCCTGGCGCAAAACGCAGCACTTCTGCTTGGAGCTGCTGCTGTTTCCTGTGGTGTTCCTTCGGCAGCGGGGAATATATTAGCGGGGCTTTTATATGCATTCTTTACCTGGAAGAGTGTCTGCCTGTTTCTTAGAAAAATTATGAAACAGGAGCCGGAGCAGTTTCATATTCCGAAATTTTCTATCTCGGCAAAGTGGGTGCTTCTGGCATTTGCCATGCCGCTTTTGGTACTTGGTATTGCGATGATCGCAGGCGGTCATTGGGAGATACAGTACAAAAATTTTGAGAAGATACCGGAACTGCTGACTGGAGGCATCTTTTTCTTCGGTATCGGCGGAGGTATCTCGGAAGAACTTATTTTCCGAGGACTGATCATGGGAAGTCTGGAACAGAAATTTTCTAAGAGAACGGCTGTTTTACTCCCTTCCATTTTCTTTGGAGCACTTCATCTGGTCGGAACTTCCATGGATCTTCTCAGTATTATCCAGCTTTTGGCAGCAGGAAGTATTGTCGGAATTTTATTTTCTGTTATTGTCTGTAAAACCGGATCTGTATGGAACAGCGCATGTGTACACGGAGTCTGGAATACAGTGATCATCGGCGGAATCTTATCGATTGGGAATCCTCCAGACGGGAGTGCTGTCTTCCAGTGGGTACTGGACTCTGATCGTATGTGGATTACCGGCGGGGATTTCGGAATCGAAGCATCTGCCTTGGCTATCTTGGCATATCTGCTTTTTACGTTGATCGCACTGAAGCAAAAATAAAAAGCGGGAAACTTCAGAAAGCTGCTTATTTTTTATTGGAATCTTTTCACTGAAAATGCTATAATATGTGCATATGATGGGAGACACCTTTATGATGACAAAAGAACAGTTTTTGTTTATTTTTTATGGAAAACATATTATTATTTTTGGAATCCTTCTCTGGCTTTGTATCCATTATTGCCGGAAAGGATTTTTTCGGTTTTCTTTTGAAAAGATGATCGACTGGAAAGGGAAACGGATACTGGAAAAGAAAAAACATTTTCTGGAAGTGTCAGTGAATATCCTGATTCTTTTGATGATGTTATTTCTTTTCTTTCGTGCGCTATTTCCAGCAGCGGCAGATCTTCCTTATGCGCTCAAAGACCAGTTTATTTCTTTTGAGGGGGTTGTAGAAGCGGGAAGCAATGTCCATTCAGAAAACAAATGGGAAAGTTACAATATTTCGGTTCAAACTCCAAAAGGGACTACGGTAAAACTCATCCTTCATGGAAAAAACGGGATTGCGACCGGGGATGTTATCTTGGCAGAGTATCTTCCACATTCCAAAGAAGGTATTTTACTTTCCCGTAAGAAAGCAGATACTTCTGCTCAAAAGACAAAAATTTGGCCTGAGAAAATAAATTCGTTACCACAGCCGGTTCGGATCAGCATCGCTGTGATCTGGATACTTTTATTTGGAGCATTGCTTTTTTTCGACAGAAAACAGAGACATGCAGAAGAACATTCGGCAAAAGGTAATGTCATCTTAGTACGGATGCCCCCAATACTTTTTTGGGTGCTTTCTGCCTTTCTCTGGTTTTCCGGAATATTTGGTACATTTGGCATGCTTGGGTTTCTCACACAGGCATTTCAGACAGGTGCCGACACCGTTTATGCAGGATTGATCGGTGTGTGCACTGCTCCTTGCTTTTTTACGCCTTTATTGCCGGAAAAAGAAGATACTGATCAAAGGGGCAGACATACGGATAGAAACATTGTTTCAAAAAGCAGACTTTCACAGAGATGATGTAGTATATCGTTTCACGGGACTGAACAATGACAAAGTTGTTTTTTATCAAAACGGGAAAAAGCTGACTTTTGTAGATCCTTCCTATACGGGATATCAAAAATTACTTTGCTGGCTTGAAAAAAGAGAGGTGTTCTAAATGAAAAAGAAACAATCAGAAAATGTATCAGAGAACAGTCGGGAAGATTTTGATTTTTACAGATGTAACCCGTTCCAGGGGATCTGGCGCAGCCTTGGAGCTTTGGCTGTTGTTATGGGAATCATCTTTTTCATCGCATTTATAGGATGTCTCTTCTGGAGAAGAGATGATCTTGTCGGAAGTGCCAAATTGCTGTTTTCTTTCTATAGTCTGATGATGATCGGACTTACAATCTTTATTGGTGGAGGGGCCTATGTACACCTGCGAAAAGTAGAACGTGCTGTTGGAAAACGATATAAAGACCGAACAGATTTTGCATTGCCGGAGCATCAGAGGGAATGGTTTACAGAATATTCGGTCAGTGCGGGATTTCAGGTATTTCACCGCAATTATTTCAGGGAGATCACTTATATCGGATGCGAAAGAGAACCAGGTGACAGAGGATCCGGTTCCCAGACATATTATAAAATATTTTTCATTGACTGTAATGGGGAAAAAGGTTCCTTCCGCTTAAATCACGATAAAAAAGAGTTGTACCGTTTTGCTAAATGGTACGGAAGGGAGGGATATCGGTGGAAGGACATTATGGAAGAGGAATTTTGACCGCCGTTTTTGGACTTCTGTTGTTTTTTGCAGGAAAGCTGTGGGATGGGCAGAGAAATGTTCAGGAATTCTTTTTGGAATGCCTTGTCTGCTCGGTGTTCTGAATATTTTAGTATGGAAAGTAGAAGTACGGGGGGACGATATTTTCTAACGATCCACTTTTGGAACTCTGAAAAGAAGAAAACTTCACATAATCTAAAACAAGAAAGGAGTGTCTGTGGCAGATAGTCTGCCGCAGAAAGAAAAAATGACAACACAATATCAAGATCTTATTTCCTCTATCCCGGTAACGATCACCGAAAAGGAACAACAGATAGTAAACGGCTACTTAAGAAATGTCAAACTGTTAAAGCTGGTTACGATCAGTACACTTGTGCTTTTTCTGTTCACTGTGCAATTTCAAATTCCCGGGCGTATATTTCTGTTGTTACTTGGGATGGCTGCAGTGTTTCTTTACTTTCGCTATCGAAGGAATTCTTCCAAACTGTTCCGCGATGTTCTTTTTGAGCAATGCGACCCGGCAAAAGCACTTTCTCTTTTTACCGCACTATACGCGCATACCAATACGAAAAAAGCGTCTGTATGGACAATCAATTTTTATAATATTTCCCGGATATTGAGTCATGCCGGAAGATTGGAAGAATTGCCTTATATTCAGTTGCTTTTAAAGACATACTGTGATACTCCGGAAGGGGAAGCGTATCGCTATGCGATCGGTGCAGATCTGGCACTGCATGCTCACGACCGTGAAGCATTGGAACAATCTTGTCAGGAATTGACAAGATTAGGAAAATCACCTCAGCTGGTCAATTCCTGCGGATGGACATTGAAACAGCGTATCGCATATCCAAAACTGCTGCAGCTATATGAAGAGGGAAATTATACAGAACTGTATGATCTCATTACAAAATCAGTTTCTCCAAATTCTTCGCTTTGTTCAGAGGTCATAAAACAGTACGCTCTGTATCGGATTGCAGAAAGAACAGGTGAGACAGATAAAGCAGAGGAACACCGCGCATTTGTACTGGAGAACGGCGGAAAAACACGGTACCGGGCAGAATTAATGGAAGAGGAAAAGAATGGGAGCGACTGCGAATTGCTCTCCTAGAAAGCGAGGAACAACATGGAGCAAAATCTGAAGGATTTTTTAAGATTTGGGGCATCTGATCGTATTTCAAAAAAAGAACTCTGGAAATTGCATGCGGCAATTTTCTTTATAGAAGCGCTTCTGGTTTTTGCCATGCATCTCATGGAAACACCACTTTGGACACAGATTTTTCTGTTTGTTATCTGGATCCTCTCTGTGTTGCTGACCTGTTCCCGGCAGGAAATTCATGGAAAACGTATTTTCTTTACTCACGGAGTCATGGCGCTTCAGATGGAAATACTGTTTTTCTCGTTTGCGACTTTTTTTCTTTGGATAATTTTCGGCGATAGAAGAACGTGGAACGTTCTGATTGCCGGAATGATTTGTTTTTTTCTTTTGATACATATGGGATATTTCTGTCTGACTTTTTATCTGATACGAAAAGGTGCCTATGGAGCGACAAAAAAAGTTTCCGGGGGAATTTGCTTCCTTTCCTTTGCCTCTTTTGGTATTATTGCAGGAAAACTTTTTACAGTTATGATGGGGCAGGAAATGCTACTCTGTTTTACAGCCTTTTTAATGTATTTTCTTGCAGCACTTTCTGCACTTGGATCGATGAATCTTTTCAAATATGTGCTGTATTGCAAATATGATAAGATCGAAAAAGAGAAACAGAGAAAAGAGAAAGAACAAAAAGAACAACGAAAATTAGAAAAAGCAAAAAGACAAAAAAAGCATGGGAAAAGACAGCTTGACAAAAAAGGAGAGCAGTTGGAAGAAAGGGGATCTTTATGAAAACGCAATATGAAATGATCATTCCAATTCCCAAGGAAACATTCTGTCTCCTTTCAGGGGTAAAAATTTTGACATTGCTCTTCTTTACAGTAATGACTGGCGCTATCTTTTTTATCGCAGGAAGCAGCTTTGCTATGATGCTTCTGTTGCTTCCGGTAGGGGGATTGTTTTTGTATCTGTATCAGCATTTAGAAACCGTATATGAAAGTAGCATGAAAAAGTAAGAACGTAATTATTTCAAAAAAGAAAAAGGAGAATCTAAAATTATGAAATTTTTTCAACAGTTGTTTCAGAAAAAGAAGGGAAAAGAATCGTCCGCTTCAAAGACTCCACAGCCGGTAGTCTGCAAAATGTCACAGCTGGTCGATATTCTTTATACACAAGATGCCGAAAATGTGCTTCTTGATATGATTATATTTGAAAAAGATGGGATTCGCCACCGGGAGGGGGCTTCTTTATACCTCCATCCGGATACGAAAGCACCTTCTTATGTATTTGACCGGAATATTTATCCCACACTTTCAGATATGATTTCAGATACTTGTCTTTCTGAATTGGAGGCAGAGATTATGATTCTTGGATTTGGAGAAGATACAAAATGTCCGACAGAAGATAAGGAAGACTGTTATCCGGTTGTTTATGATCTGCGGATGTCAGAGGACTATCGGGCATTGTATGAAGAAGTGGGAGTCTGCCAGTGTACTGTATCATTATGCTGAAAGTGAATGAGACAGTACACTAGTAATATAAAGAAAATCAGGGGAAAAGAAACGTATGAAAAAAGAAAAAATAACCATTGATGATATTGCGAAGGAACTCGGATGCTCAAAATCAACTGTCTCCAGAGCTCTCTCGGGAAAAGGACGGATCGGTGATGAGATGAGAAAAAAGGTGCTTTCCTGTTGTGAAAAAAATGGCTACAAACCAAATGTCATTGCCGCCAGTCTGGCGAAATCCAAAACTTATAACCTTGGTGTTGTCATTCCGGCAGATGAAAATATAAACACGATTCCGTTCTTTCAAAATTGTCTGATGGGCGTCTGTGAAATTTCGAATCATCTCGGATATGATGTCGTCGTGATCACAATCGATGCACAGGACATTTCTCAGCTAGAAGGGCTGGTCGAGAAAAAGAAAGTCGATGCGGTGATACTGACAAGGGCACTGGTCGATGATCATGCAGTTGCTTATCTCAGAAAACAGACACTTCCGTTTATCCTGGTCGGCGGATCGGCGCATGCAGATATATTGAAGCTGGACAGCCCCCATGTAGAAGCCTGCCGGGAACTGACTTCTACTTTGATCGAAAAGGGAATCCGGAAACTTGCGCTGATCGGCGGTAATATGCAGCATGTGGTCAGTCAGAAACGGTACCAGGGATTTGAAGAAGGATTTCAGAAAAACGGCATGTCTGTCCAAAAAAACCTTGTCTATCTAAATTGTAACACAAATACTGCGGTAGAGCAGGCAGTCGAGAGTGCGCTGCGGGAGGGGGCAGAATGTCTCCTCTGTATGGATGACCGCATCTGCATGCAGGTACTTCCAAAACTTGCAAGAGAACGAATCGTTATTCCAAGAAACTTAAAAGTTGCTTCTATGTATGACAGTTTTTTTCTGCAGAATTATCATCCGGCAGTGACATCAATCCACTTTGCGGAAAAAGAGCTCGGAAGAGAAGCCTGCCGCAGGATTGTAGACAAATTGGAGGGAAGGGATCAGACGGAAGAGGTATCGATTGGATACCATATTGTCCTGAGAGAGTCTACCAGTATCCGGACATATTAATTTTGAATCATTAATAAAAATGAAACATTTGAAATGTTATCTTCAATGTTTCATTTTTTATTGCGCAATTTTGCGCTGAAATTCTTGTAAAAACGTGAAAATATCCAAAACATTTTTGGAAATATCGTAAACTCCGTTTGTTGATTTTCTCAATTATATTCAATATAATATAAACAAGACAACCGATTGCGCAATTAGATCACTGTGAGGAGGAATAGAAGTGAGAAAAAGAAGAGACGAAATTCTTGCCTTGATATTGACTGCCGGACTTGTACTGTCCGGATGCGGCGGAGGCCGTACAAAAGATCAGGAGGAAAAACAAGGAAAAGACGGACTGACCACCGAAGAAATTACTTTGAAAGTATGGGAATCAAGCGGATCTACGCAGGAATTCATCGAAAAAGCCGGAGAAGCGTTTACAAAACTGCACCCAAATATCAAAATTGAATTTGAAAACGTGGAGGTTGGAGATGCCAATACGCAGATTGTGTTGGACGGACCGGCAGGGATCGGACCGGATCTGTTTGCTACACCAAGTAATACGATCGGAGGGCTGCTTGCCGGAGAGCACATACTGGCTTTGGATGATGAGAATGACGTCCGCGGAGTGGTTGCATCTTCCTGTGAAAAGTCAGTGACTTCCGGCGGAAAGATTTATGGCTATCCGGTATCGGATGAGACGTATGCGCTGCTGTACAATAAGGATCTTTTGGAAACACCTCCTGCCACATGGAAAGAAGTAGAAGCATTCTGTGACTCCTTTAATGGCAACGGAAAATACGGCATTATCTGGAATGTGGCAGATGCGTACTATTCTCCGATCTTTACCGGAATGAATGGAAATCAACTGTTTGGCAAAGACGGAACGGATGCGGAAAATACTTATATGAATACGGAAGATGCTGTGGCGGGGATGAAATACTTCCAGTCCTTCCGCAAGTATCTGGATATGCCCGCTAACGATCTTTCGGACAATGCAGTTGCACTGGCCGCTTTCACACAGGGCGATGCGGCAATGTATATTACCGGACCATGGAATATCGCTTCCTGTGAAGCGGCAGGTATGAATTTTGGAGTGGCACCACTTCCGGAACTTCCAGGGGATGATGGACCGGCTGCTTCTTTCTCAGGGGCGCGCACGATGCAGGTGTCTGCCTATTCTGAACATCCAAAGGAAGCACAGGCATTTGGACGATTTCTTCTTACTGAGGAAATTCAGAAGCTGCGGTTTGAAATTACAGGTGCGATTCCATCGGTAATGATCGATACCGGAAGCGAGTACATCGAAGGTTTCCAAAAGCAGCTGGAATATGCATATCCTACTCCTTCTATCAAAGAAATGGATAATTTCTGGAACCCGATGAAGAATGCATGCTCAAATATATGGAACGGAGCAGATGTCAAAACAGAACTGGACAATTGCAATCAGGCAATCTTAAGCCAGTAGTGGAGGAAGATCAGATGAGAATAGAAAGAGACGGGAGTTCCGGGAAAAAGGTACTTGTCACAGCAGCACTTTTTATGGGACTCAGCCACATTTTATACTTTAAACAATACATAAAAGGAATCCTGTATGCACTTTTGGAAATTTTTGCATTGCTGTTGATCCCGATGTTCGTAAAAGGATTCCAAAATATTATCACGCTCGGATCACCACAGCCGGAACTTTCGGTGAGGTTCCGGGAAAATTCCATCTTTCTTCTGATTGATGGGATTATGATGATCGCAGTACTCTTAATTTTCTTTGTACTGTATATCAAATCAATCAAAGATGCCGGAAATGAGTACAAGTACTTTTGTATTTATGGACTTAGAAACAGAGAAACGAGAAATTCTGTCCGCACATTGGCGGCAAAAAGTTTTCCGTTGATCGGAATGGCACCGGCATTTGTACTTGTACTTTTCTTCGTGGTTGTGCCGTTGATCTTCTCGGCGGCAGTTGCATTTACCAATTATTCTGCGCCGGATCACATTCCGCCGGCGAAAACGGTAGACTGGGTCGGAATGCAGAACTTTGCAGCACTTTTTGGAGGCGAATCTACATGGGCAGGCGCATTTGTCCGGGTGGCAGTCTGGACGCTCATTTGGGGATTTCTTGCCACACTTACCTGTTTTGCCGGAGGGATGATCGCAGCCGCGGTGCTCCATGAGACAAAAATCCGGATCAAGCCGGTATTTCGCTCTCTGTTCATTTTGCCATACGCAGTACCGTCCGTAGTCAGTATGCTTGTCTGGAAAAATCTTTTAAATGGTTCTTTTGGAATTGTGAACCGGACGTTGATGGAGATTGGACTGATCGGACAGCCAATCCCGTGGCTGTCTGATGTGTGGATCTGCCGCTGGGTATGTGTGCTTGTAAATCTCTGGGCAGGTTTTTCCTATTTCATGCTTCTGATCATGGGAAATATGACGTCAATTTCCGCCGATGTGTATGAGGCTGCGAGAATTGACGGGGCAAATAAGTTTTATATTTTCCGGAAAATCACCGTTCCTTTGGTACTCTATCAGACGATGCCTTTGATTATTATGTCTTTTGCCCATAACATCAATAATTTCGGCGCGATTTATTTCCTCACAGGAGGAGCACCTGCTGTGGCGGACAGTACAATGACGTCGGCAGGCGGAACAGATATTCTTGTGACATGGATCTACCAGTTGACGATGACACTGATGAAATACAATTATGCCTCTGTCCTTGGAATTGTTATTTTCATAGTCATGGCGCCGTTTGCAGTCATCAGTTTCCGTAATACGAAATCATATAAGGAAGGAGAGGTATAGATGCAGAAAGTACAAAAAGGAGTTACAAGCGCACTTTTATGGATATTTTTGATCGGGACAAGTCTGTTTGTACTCTATCCTCTGATCTATGTAGTAAGTGCGGCATTTTCTCCGGAACAGAATATCGCATCACTGAGTATCATTCCCTTTGGAGATGGAGTGACCCTTGTAAACTTTAAAGATTTATTTCAAAATACAGATTTTCCGCTTTGGTTTCGCAATTCCTTGATCATTGCAGTCGGAACAACAGTTGGTACCGTGTTTATCTGTGCGCTGAGTGCCTATGTGTTTTCCAGGTTCCATTTTACTTTCAAAAGAGGAATGCTGATGTCACTTCTGATTTTGCAGATTTTTCCTTCTTTTGTAGGAATGGTGGCGATTTATGTGATTCTCATGCGTGTACATGGTCTGAATACACTGTGGGGGCTGATTTTGATCTATATGGCAGGAAATATCCCGTACAATACATGGATGGTAAAAAGCTATATGGATATGCTTCCAAAAAGTCTTGACGAGGCAGCACGGATTGACGGGGCAGGACATTTTACAATCTTTTGGAAAGTCATCCTTCCGACTGCGCGTCCGATTATGGTGTTTCTTACTATCACAAGCTTTACTGCGCCGTGGATGGATTTTATCTTCCCTAAAATGGTGCTTCGTTCTTCGAAGATGCAGACCGTCGCACTTGGACTGTTCAGCTTTGTCACAGATAAGAAAAATTTATTTGCCTCTTTCGCAGCAGGATCACTTCTTGTGGCGGTGCCATTTATTTTGTTTTTCATTGTCACACAGAAAATGTTGATCACTTCTATGAGCGGAGCGGCAGTCAAAGAATAAAAAGGAGTAAAGGAAAATTATGAAGCATAAAAACGAACAGGCCGGACTTTTTTCCATGAATCGCGGCTGGAAATTTATAGAGAAAGACTTTTCCGTACGCCCTCTCACAAAAAATCATGATGATGTTTATGGATTCTCAAAGGGAGGTGCAGCAAGAGGGCCGGCAGAGGCAGGGTTTGATGACAGTGACTGGGAGGAAGTAACACTTCCGCATGACTGGGTAACGAAAAAGGAATTTACAGAGCATGGTTCTCCGAATCAAGGGTATAAAGAACGGGGAATCGGATGGTACCGGATAAAATTCGCCCTTTCCGAAGAAGACCGTAACAAACAGATCCTCCTTGAATTTGAAGGCATGTCAGCAGACGCGGAAATCTATGTAAACGGGATGCTTTTAAAGAGAAACTTTTCTGGATATAACAGCTTCAGCGTAGATATGACAGATATGGCAAATTTCGGCGTGATTCCGAACACGCTGGCAATCCGGATTGATGCATCCGGATGGGAAGGATGGTGGTATGAGGGCGCCGGAATTTACAGAAATGTCTGGCTCATTAAGAAATCAGCAACACATATCGCCAGTCAGGGAATCTGGATCCATCCGGTATGTGAGAGTGAAGCAGAACCGGATGGCATGTGGTCCGTCCAGATCGAAGCAACACTGGAAAACAGTTTTGAGAAAGAAGAGCAGGTGGAGATGGAACACGTTCTGTTGGATCCATCCGGAAATGTGGCAGGTGTTGTGACACAATCCACTTCTGTGCCCGGATTTGGCAAAAAGCAGATCAACAGCAGCATTGGAATAACAGCGCCTAAACTATGGTCAATGGAGGATCCTGCACTGTACACTGTGAAATCTTCGGTTAGATCCAACGGAATCAAGATCGATTATCAGATCAATCCTGCCGGATTTCGAACGATCCGTCTTGATGCGGATACCGGCTTCTGGCTGAATGGGACCTCTGTCAAGCTAAAAGGCTTCTGCAATCATCAAGATCACGCAGGAGTCGGTGTTGCTGTCCCATACCGTGTCAAGGAATACCGGATTTTGAAATTGAAGGAACTGGGAGCCAATGCATATCGCTGCGCTCATAATCCGGATCCTGAAATATTGGAAATCTGTGACCGCCTCGGGCTGGCGGTCATGGAGGAAAACCGCACATTCAGTTCAGCGGCAGATAATCTTGAGGAGATAAAAGGAATCATCCGAAATGCGAGAAATCATCCTTCTGTCATACTCTATTCTGTGTTAAATGAGGAACCGCTTCAGGGAACCGGAAAAGGGCGAAGAATCGCCGGAAGACTCCAGGCTGCCATCAAAGAACTTGACACATCCAGGCCGGTGCTTGGAGCTTTTAACGGAGGCTATCTGGAGGAGGAGGGGGCTGCCACCATTTTGGATTCAGTCGGAATCAACTACAATCCTGTCCGCTACGATGAATTTCATAAGAAATTTCCGGGGACACCTCTGATCGGGTCTGAGACGGCCAGTGCGTTTATGGTTCGCGGAGAACATCAAACAGATTATGAAAAGCATATCATTGACGACTATGACAGCGAGAGTGCCCTCTGGGGAAATACGGTTCAGGAGGCATGGAAGTATGTAAAGGAACGTCCATTTGTCGCCGGAACCTTTGTATGGACAGGGTTTGACTACCGTGGAGAGCCGACGCCGTTTATCTGGCCAAGTGTGGGCACTTACTTCGGAACCTATGACAGCTGCGGGTTTGAGAAAAATGCCTGTTTCCGCTATCAGGCATATTGGAAACGAGAGCCGATGGTGCATCTCGCATCTTCCTGGGAGAAAAAAATTCCGGAAGGAACTCCGATCAAAATACAGATTTATTCTAATTGTCCGGAAATAGAATTGTTTGTAAATAATGTTTCCTGTGGAAGACAGAAAATAGATCCGTATGCACAGGCAGAATGTGAGATCCCTTACGAAGCAGGAACGCTGAAGGCTGTCGCATACAGAGATGGCCAGGCTGTGGCGGAGGATTTTCAGCAGACAGCACTTTTAGCAGAAAAGATACAGATTGTACCTGCGTTTTCTTCTGTAAAGAATGATGGATTTGATGCAGCAATTTTTAATATTTCTCTGACAGACAAGAATGGAACGGTCATTCCGGATGCAGAAAATCTAATCTTGTTTGAAATAGAAAATGGTGAAATCTTAGGTGTCGGAAATGGAAATCCGGTTTCACACGAGCCGGATGTGGCACCTTACCGCAAATTGTTCCATGGCAAGGCACAGATCATTGTCCGGGCAGGAGAGGAAGAGAGCTTGATTCTCCGGGCAGCAACGACAGAAGGAATCGCCGAAGAAGTGAGACTTCCGGTGACTTCCGGTGAGGAGATCCCATTTATCCTTCCGGTTAATGAGCAGGTTGTTGATGGCTGGAAACTTTATTATCAGCTTTTTGACGAGATGCCGGATCCATCTATGCAGACAGATATCAATGATATGAACAGTTTCGAGCCGGTTGCTTTTACCGGGCAGCCACAGCCGGAACTTTCGGGAAGGCTTGGAAAATATGCAATGTACCGTGCATACTGGGATGCAGGAAATCCTTGTGCCGGAAGAAAACTTTATTTTCCGGAGATCTTCGGTCATGTATATATCTACCTTGACGGAGAAGAAGTGGCAAGAAGAAAGGAAGGGTTTGGCGGAAGCATGATCGTATCCCTTTCTAATCATCTGGAAGGGAAGCATGAGATTACCGTGATCGTCCAAAACGGAAACCGTGAATATCCGGAGGCAGGGATCTGTTCGCCGGTATGTATGATCAAAGAATAGAAAGAACAATGAGGGGTACTCTTGAGCGAGAGTATCTCTTATTTTTTTACAGAGGAAGTTACTCAAAATCTTATGCAATGAAAAACATCTTGTGTATGATCCTGCGCAGTCTGCTTCTTTGAAAAAAAGTTGACACGCTTCTTTGACAAAGATAAAATGAAAAAAGAATCAAAGAGAAAGGCAGAGTATCTATGAATACAATATTGATCGTGGAAGACGATATAAATATCAATGCACTTTTAAAAGAAGCGCTGGAAAAGGAAGGATACCTATGCACACAGGCATTTTCTGGAGCAGAGACAGTATGCGGTAATCCTCCTGGATCTGATGCTTCCGGGCATTCCGGGAGAAGAGGTGTTAAAAGAAATCCGCAGCAGGGGAAATACTCCGACAATCGTATTGACAGCAAGAGATACGATTGACTCGAAGGTAGAGTTTCTGCATAATGGGGCAGATGACTATATCACAAAACCATTTGACATCAAGGAGGTACTGGCGCGCGTGGAGGTACAGATCCGGAGAACCGGGAATCTTTTGGAACAGAGAAAGCTTATTTACCGTAATCTGAAGATTGACAAAGATACCTATCGTGTTTCCATAGACGGGAAAATACTTCCGAAAATCACAAGGCAGGAGTTTGCGATTCTGGAATTGTTTCTTCAGCATCCCAAGAAGGTATTCAGCAAAGAAGAGATCTTCGAATATGCATGGGGAGAACCTTATGTAGGAGAGACAAAGATTTTAGATGTTCACATCAGCAATATCCGAAAAAAAATCAAGCAGGTGACAGAGGATGAATATATCGATACCATCTGGGGAATCGGATTCCGCCTTCATCCGTAATCTTTACTCTTTTTTTAAGAATGATTTGCGATTGATTAATCCTTTTTTTCTATAATCAATTCAGAAAAAGGAAAGGAGCAAATAGATTATGAGTGAATATTTATTAAAAACATATGGCTGACAAAACAATATGGTCATATGAAAGCTGTAGATCATGTGAATCTTCATATGAAAAGAGGATCCATCTATGGATTTATCGGGAGGAATGGCGCCGGCAAGACCACTTTCTTAAAAATGATCAGCGGGCTTTCGTCCCCAACTTCCGGTGAAATCGAACTGTTCGGGTACCGCGGGCCGGAATTGAAAAACATCCGTTCCCGGATTGGATGCCTGATCGAGAAGCCGGGACTTTATAAAAATATGACTGCGCGGGAGAATCTGGAAATCAAAGCGAAGCTGCTCGGCATCACTGATTCCTGCTATATTGATAAGCTTTTGCAGACGGTCGGTTTACCGGATACCGGAAAAAAGAAAGTCAGACAGTTTTCTCTGGGGATGAAGCAGAGACTTGGAATCGCACTTGCGCTTGTGGGAGAGCCGGATCTCCTTATCCTGGATGAGCCGATCAATGGACTGGATCCGCAGGGAATTGCAGAAGTTCGCGAGACGATTTTAAAACTAAATGAGGAGCAGCAGATCACGATCCTGATTTCCAGCCATATATTGGAAGAATTGTCAAAGATTGCGACACATTATGGAATCATTCACCACGGAACACTTCTTCAGGAGATGACAAAGGAAGAACTTCTTCATAAGTGCGGGGAACGGATGGAGCTGATTCTTGATGAACCAAGACTGGCACTTCCGGTTCTTGATCAGATGGGAGTGAAAAATTATCAGGTAATCGATGACAGGCAGATCCATATTTACGAGCACCTGGAGGAGAGTGGTGTAATCAATATGGAACTGGCAAAACAGGGAATTGTTGTCAGAAGTATCAGCATTCAAAGCGAGGAACTGGAGAGCTATTTTCTGAATCTGACAGGAGGTGAAAAACATGCTTAATGTAATCCGCATGGAGTTTTACCGAATGTTAAAATCCAAGAGTTTTTATATTGCCGGAATCTGTCTGATCCTTACAATGCTGTTTTCCACAAACATGTCCGCAGAAGAGTGGAAGAAGTCTACTCCAGAAGAGCGGCAGGAACTGCATGAATTGTTTTTGAGAGAAGCAAAGACAGAATCCGTTGCGATTGCTGTTACCATTCCGACTGAGGCAAATGCCCGGGTGACGGTTTACGATCTCTTTTTTGCAAATATAAAATCAAAGTTGATTGCCCTTGTTTTTGCCTGCTTTACTGTGATCTATGCAACAGCGGATATTACAAGCGGGTATGTAAAAAATATTGCAGGGCAGATAAGGAACCGAAAATCTCTCATCTATGCAAAAACGCTCAGCCTGTTGGTGTACTGTGTTGGAAGCATGGGATTTCTCATACCGATTCAGGCAGTCTGCAGTCAATTATTTTTCGGTTATGTGGAATGGGGGCCGTGGAAAGATTTCCTGTATTACCTTGGGATCCAGACATTGCTTCATTATGCCTTCATACTTACTATGATGATGCTTGCGGTTATTTTAAAAAATAATATCCTGGCAACAGCGCTTTCTATTGGTTTATGTATCAACTTTCAGTTGATCTTCTATGGCTTCCTTGATAAATTTGTCAACCGGATGGGAATATCCGGCTGGCATGCGAGAGAGTATACGATCACCGGAAATATTTCACTGATCGGAATGCAGGTCTCTGCAGAAACGGCAAGGCATGCTACTGTAGTTGCGGTAGTCTTTCTCATACTGGCTGTGTGGATCACAGGCATTGTATTTGACCGGAGAGATATTTAAGACAACTAGGACAAACAACTTTTCAATAATAATCACACAGAGGATTTGACAATATGATGATATTGATTGGATTTTTACTGGCAGTCATATGTGTCCTTTTATGTGTTCTATGGAAATACAAGCGGCAGATCAATGACATCTGTCGTCAGCTTCGTTTTCTAAAAGAACATGACAGTAATATGATGATTACAACAGATTTTTCTAAAGGAAGTTTTGCAGAACTCTCTACAGTTCTGAATGACTTTTTGGCGGATCAGAAAGAAGAGCGGAAATCTTATCGAAAAAAGGAACAGGCAATTTCAGATACGTATACGAATCTTTCCCATGATATCCGCACTCCGCTCACATCGCTCGATGGCTATTTTCAGTTGCTTGAGACAAGTGAAAATGAGGACGATCGAAGACGGTATGTAGCTGTTATTCAGGAAAGGATCGACAATCTGAAAGAAATGCTGGAAGAGCTGTTTACTTACACAAAATTGCAGAATGAGTCATACTCCCTTCCGTTAGAACCAATCCAGTGGAATCGGATCGTAAAAGAGGTTATGTTTTCTTATTATGATACATGGATGCAGCAGGAAATTTCTCCACAATTTCAGCTGACAGAAGAACCTCTGTGTATTTTCGGCAATCCGCAGGCACTTCAGAGAATTATACAAAATGTATTAAAGAATGCGCTGGACCATGGAGAAAAAGAAGTTTTTGTTCAACTAGAGAAGAAAGGATCGGAGGCACATCTTACGATCCAAAATAAAGTTTCCCAAGAGGTGTCGATCGATACAGAACGTATCTTTGAACGCTTCTACAAAGCAGATGAAGCACGAAGTAAAAATTCCACCGGACTTGGGTTAGCCATTGCAAAAGAGTTTGTCTTAAAAATGAACGGAAAGATTGCAGCGAGGAAAAATGGAACCTTATTTGAGATTATAATCAGCTTTCCTCTATACAATAGAAAAGATATGGGAGTATGAGCAGAAGATTGATGCTAAGATAAACAGACTGGTGGATCTTCGGTTGGAAATTATGAGGTATGATGTTAAAATGTAAAAAAATATTTTACAGCACTATTGATAAATTCTCTTCTTCTGCATATAATTAGAGTAAGAAAGAGAAAAGGAGGTCATCACAATGAAGTTTGATGAATTATTTGAACAGAGAAGTCTGGTGGCTTCAAAGTTAAAAGATTGTATTAGAGATATGGGTTATACAAAAGTATCCTTTGCGGCAAAGGCTGACATTTCACGGCCAACACTTGATAAGTTGCTGAATGGCAGTATAGATAATAAGAGTTCATTTGATCGCCATTTGCAGAAAATACTGAAATTGCTCAATATGACGGTAGAAGATTTGATGTTGTATCATTCAACTCCGACAAAGCTCGCTGCAGCGACAGTGTATTCACAAAATGCACCGATGGATCATGAAATGAGCGATACAGCAAAGAAGCAGTATAATTTGCTCCTTGATGTTATCGATTTATGTGCAATTTATTATTAAGAGGTAACTGTTCAGTACCTTCACAGTTACTAGTCAAAATGCATTCTAAATCACCTTCGGTGATGGCATTTTGGCTTGTATGTCTCGGGATTTTGGCATATTCATGCCAAAACACCTCGCGGAACAGTGGCTGCTGAATAGTTTACATTAAGGGTACATATAGTCTGCTAGGCTGTAGTTTTGTGCCAATCGAAATGAAATGGAGACGTGGATTAGATGAGTGAATTAATTACTGCCCAAAACCTGGAACTTGTTATAAAAAAGAATCATGAGATTAAGGAAGAAGTTTTAGCACAGGCAATTAGACTTCAGACAAATCCATCAATAATGAAAGTTGCATCAGCTCCACAGCTTGCACTACTAATTTTGCAGGGATTTGATTTGATTCAGATGCCTATAGAAGATAAATTCTGGAGTGGGGCAATATTTGTTAAGGACAAAAAAATTATTCCTGTTATAAATACTGCTCTTCCAAGAGCAAACCAATATTTTACGGCATGGCATGAGATCTATCATTTGATATTTGATAAAGTATCGTTTGATCATTTTATTGAAACCGACAATACATTAGAAGAGAGAAAAGCAGAGTATTTTGCTGCCTGTATGCTGTTAAATGGTGTTGACAGATATTTTACGGAACTTCCGGAAATGGAGTTTGTTTCGAAAATTTTTCATTGTATGTCGACATTTCAGGCGCCATATAAAGCTGTGTTAGTATCATTATATGAGTATGCTATTCAAAGTGAAAATGAAAAGCTTTGTGGCAGAATCAAAGAAGTATTTGATCTTCAGTTTAATGATTTACCAAACAGATTTAGAATGCTTGGATTGGATGATAGCTTAGTAAGCCCTTCCTATGTTGTCAATACATCTTCTTTACAGGAGAAAATAAAGAGGACAAGGGAAGAAAATCCGGAACTTCATTATCACGAGGATAATGAGGAGTATTTAAAGAACATTATGGCTGAAATTGCTATGATAACAAGGAGGGGCGAATGATAGATATAGAAAAAATCAAAAAAATAGATGGCAAAAGACATATCGCTCTTTTGGATACTTCATCAATCTCTTTTATGCAGGGTTTGAAAATGAAAGGCTTACAGCCAGAGGCCGTACTGAAAGATTATGATTTGATTTTGATTCCTGAATGGGTGTTAACTGAAATAAATGATGCCCAAGGAAGATCCAATTATGTACAAGCTTTGATAGAACAGGGATATCCGATATACTGCATTAAAGAGGAAGCATACTCGGATTTGACAAATAGTGAAGAGGGGAACCTTTATCAGATCGTCCTTGCATCAACACGTCAGTTGGCAATGATCAGAAGTTATTTGCGTCGACATGTTGAAAAAGCAGATCCGCTTGATATGGAAGAATATAAGGATTGGATTAAAAGATTATATGATGAATGGCCAATCTCTGAAGAGATGCTGTCTACTGGTAGAATGAAAAAGAAAAATGCCGGTGAAGTATCAATTACGATTTTGTCTGAGATTGTATCATGGTATTACCCTGAAACAAAGACGCTGACTATATATTCTCAAGACGGTGATACATATGATTTCCAGAGAAAAGCGGAGACTGGTTTAAGGAAGGTATTTGTGGCAAAAATGCCGGTGCCAGTTTCTTATAAGAGCAATGATGCTATATTATGCCAACTTGTAAGAGAGGGAAAAATTAGCATAGATAATCTTAATGATTATAGAAAAGATGTACGGAAGATTACGTATAGTAAAGAGCAGAATGATCATGCAATCATATTAGTTACAGAATTAGTAGATAATGAATTGTTTGCAAAACTTGTTTCTGATAAAACAGTTCATATTATTTTTTAGACAATAATCCGTGGAAGAGAAAATTGAATACAAAATGTTCAGATAAATAATTGTGAAAGAACAAAAAAATTGACAGGAACGGGGGAGAGTAGAACGACAGAGGTTTTATTCTTCCCCGTTAGATTGTGTGACAAAAGTACTTTACGTTCCTTTAGGACTATTTCATAAATCGGAATACACCGATTACTTTTCCGAGAATTTCTACACTTTCTACAATGATCGGATCCATAAAATCATTCTCCGGCTGAAGACGATAAACACCTTCTTCTTTAAAAAATCTCTTTACCGTTGCCCCATCCTCGATGAGCGCAACGATCATATCTCCATTCTCAGCATTTGGCTGCTGTTTGACAAGTACATAATCTCCATTTAAAATTCCCGCATTGATCATGCTTTCGCCCTTGACAGAAAGAAGGAATGTTTTTTCATTTGGCATAAATTCCATCGGGATTGGAAAATAATTTTCAATATTCTCTTCCGCAAGAATTGGTGCTCCGGCAGCAACACGACCAATAACAGGCACATTCACGACCTCTCTTCGTGTAAGATTAAACGTATCATCCATGATCTCGATTGCACGCGGTTTTGTTGGGTCTCGGCGAATATAACCATTTTTCTCCAATGTCTCCAGATGAGAGTGAACAGAAGAGGTAGATTTCAAATGGACTGCTTCGCAGATCTCACGGACCGCCGGTGGATATCCTTTTGATAATAATTCCGATTTAATATACTCTAAAATTTCTTCTTGTTTTTTACTGATCTTTCCTAGTGGCATAAAAAAGCCTCCCTTTTGTATTCTGCAATTATTTTATCATATGAAAAAGGAAAAAGCAAACAAATGTTTAGAAAGTATGTTCACCTTATTGACAAACGTTTGTTCGTGTTATATAATCTGCGTAAAGAACATTTGTTCGCAACATTTGTTCGAAAAAGCGAATAGACAGCGTTATGATTTCAGAAAGAGAAAGAGGAAGTGGGAGAGATGAGTAAGCACAGAGCATATGCAGTGAAGATCAGGAAACAACGAGCGATGAGAAGGAGATGTATTGTTTCTGTTTTTTCAATTTTAGCAGCATTTTATATCAGCGCAGTTGGCAGCATTTTGTTTACCAATGCACATGGAAATGCATCTGAAGAACCTGTTGTTGGGAAGTATTATAAAAGTATTCAGATTCAGAAAGGTGACACTTTACAGAGTCTTGCAGACACTTATGCAAAAGATTCTGATAAAAAGACAATTGCCAGATACATTAAGGAAGTAAAGAAATTAAATGGGATGTGGCTGAATGATTTATGTGCGGGAGATTATCTATTAATCATTTATTATGATTCTGTACCGGAAGTAATGTGAGAGAGATTCTTTTCAAAACAATAAAAATCCATTGAAAGGCAGAAAACTGCCTTTCTAAAAGAGAAGTTAATCTATACGACAAATACCGATTTTTCCAAAAGATATAGACTAAAAAGTCTACTTATGCTATAATTACCTACAAAATCAGGTTAATTCGTAACTATTTTAAGGAGGTACTTTTCTATGGCAAAAGATATAAAAACTTATCACGAACAGACTTTTATTGAAGATACTTTACGGCTGAGGGAAATTCTGACAACACTTCCTGCCTTTGCAAAAGATTATTTTCGCGCAATGGAGCCAACAACTTCTGCAAAAACAAGAATTTCTTATGCTTATGACATCCGAACATTTTTCTACTTTTTGGTGGAATGCAATCCTCTGTATCGCGATCGCTCCACAACACAATTCACCCTTGAAGATCTCGATCAGTTAAGTTCAGTAGATATTGAAGAATATTTAGAATATCTGAAAGTATACGAATCTTCTGAAAACAAACAGATCACAAACAGCGAACAAGGGCTTGCGAGAAAAATGTCTGCACTCAGAAGCTTCTACGGATATTTCTTTAAACGACAGGCAATTGAGAAAAATCCGACATTGCTCGTAGACATGCCAAAACTCCACGAAAAAGCGATCATACGTTTGGATACTGATGAAGTCGCAATTCTGCTTGATTATATAGAAACATGCGGAAGTCATCTGACAGGACAAAAGAAAGTTTATTATGAAAAAACAAAATATCGGGATCTAGCGATCATTACTCTCCTGCTCGGAACAGGAATCCGTGTTTCAGAATGTGTTGGGCTGGATATCAATGATGTTGATTTCAAAAATAATGGGGTCAAAGTTACAAGAAAAGGTGGAAACGAAATGGTTGTCTATTTTGGAAGGGAAGTCGAAAAAGCTCTTAGAGATTACCTGGAACTGACAAGAAAAAATATTACTCCCCTGCCAGATCATGAAAATGCCCTCTTCCTCTCTACCCAGCGAAAGCGAATGGGGGTACAGGCAGTGGAAAATATGGTCAAAAAATATGCAAAGCAAGTGACACCAAATAAAAAGATTACACCTCATAAACTTCGAAGCACTTACGGTACCTCTTTATATAAAGAAACCGGTGATATTTATCTCGTAGCTGATGTTCTAGGGCATAAAGATGTCAATACAACAAAGAAACATTATGCAGCAATCGATGAAAGCAGGCGCAGGCAAGCAGCTTCTGCAGTAAAATTGCGGGAAGAATAGTACTCTACAGTTATAGAGAGCCCTACTCTCCTTTTGCTGAACCACTTAGGAAAGCAATGGGCATCGCCACAGTTACTGTATCAATAACGGTGCAATGCCCTGTGTTCCTCTTCTGCTTTATAATTTTTCTGAATCAAGTATGATTGTAAATGGTCCATCATTGATTAGCTGAACTTTCATGTCAGCGCCAAATTTTCCTCGTTCTACTATCGGGACTTGTTTCTGGCATTCTGAAATAATATATTCATACAATTGCTCTGCTTTGTCCGGTGCTCCGGCTTCAATAAAACTTGGACGGTTTCCTTTCCGGCAGTTGGCATAGAGTGTAAACTGAGAAATCAGCAAAAGAGATCCTTTTACATCTGCAAGAGAAAGATTTGTCTTACCGTTCTCATCCTCAAAAATCCGAAGACCAACCATTTTTTTGATCATTTTATCTGCAATCTCTTTTGTATCTTCATTGCCGACACCAATCAACACCATATATCCTTTTCCAATTTTTCCAATTGTTTCTCCATCAACAGAAACAGATGATTCTAATACACGCTGTACTATAAATTTCATATATTTTTCCCTCCAATTTTTATGACTATTTCCTTTTATATTAGCTTCTTTTTTTAAAATAATCAAGTTTTCTCTTGTCAGGAAAAAGGAAATCAGATAAGATATTGAATGAATCGATAGAGAATAACGAGAAAGGAATATATATATGAAATTACAGCAGCTGCTAAGTTATACGAGAAAAGCCGTGGATGAGTATCAAATGATTGAAGAGGGAGACCATATTGCAGTTGGTATCTCCGGAGGGAAAGACAGTCTGACACTCCTCTATGCACTTCATGGATTGAAACGATTTTATCCTAAAAAATTTGAATTGAGTGCAATTACTGTAGATCTCGGATATGAGGAATTTCATCTGGAGCCAATCGAAAAACTTTGTGCCCAGCTTGAGGTACCTTATAAGATTGTCCGGACGGATATTGCTCACATCCTTTTTGAGGAACGAAAAGAATCAAACCCATGTTCTCTCTGTGCAAAGATGCGAAAAGGTGCCTTAAACGATGCTGTCAAAGATATGGGATGCAATAAAGTTGCATACGCACATCATAAAGATGACATTATTGAAACTATGCTACTCTCCCTTATTTTTGAAGGACGTTTTCATTCATTCTCTCCAAAGACTTATCTTGACCGGATGGATCTGACTGTGATTCGACCAATGATGTTTGTCGACGAGATGGATGTGATTGGATTTAAGAATAAATATGATCTTCCTGTAGTCAAAAGTAAGTGTCCGGTAGATGGACATACAAAGAGGCAATATGCCAAAGAACTTGTAAGGCAGTTAAATCAAGAACATCCAGGAGCAAAAGAGCGTATGTTTACTGCAATTTTAAATGGAAAGATCAATGGATGGCCGGAAAGAATATTACAAAAACGTTAATTTTCATCCGAATAAACGCATATAAAATAGAAAGAGGCAGAATCTTGTGTTGTACAAGTCCTGCCTCTTTTTCAATCAACTAAGATCAGATGGCTCTGCTATAACTGAGGAGCCTTCGTCAATGCTTCTTTTGTTGCAATATAAGATTTGATTACTTCAACAGCGCCGTCTACTCCAAGATCGGAACTGGAAATACATAAATCATAGCTGTCTACATCAGACCATTTTTTATTAGAATAGTAATTATAATAGTTTGCACGTTTCTTATCTGTTTTTAAGATCATGTCTTTCGCCTTTGCATCTGTCAGATCATAAAGCCTTGCGACACGCCTGATCCGGGCATTCAAATCTGCATGAATAAACACATTCACACAATTATCATACTCTTCCAATGCATAGTCTGCACAGCGTCCGACCAACACACAAGGTCCTTCATCTGCAATTTTTTTAATTGCATCAAACTGAGCAAGAAAAACTTTATGATTCAGCGGCATATCCGAATATCCACCGGCAGGATAGCCCATAGAGTAAGTATCCATCACCAAGGAGTAGAGGAAGCTATTTGTAGGCTTTTCGTCTTGTGATTCAAAGAGTTCTTTGCAGATACCGCTCTCTTTTGCTGCAACTGCGAGCATCTCTTTGTCATACAGTTTAATTCCGTAATATTCTGCAAGCTTTGTCCCGATTTCATGTCCACCGCTTCCAAACTGTCTTCCGATTGTAATAATTGTGTTTGTTTTTGTCATAACTGTCACGCTCCTTTATGTAAATCCATCTGAGAATCAGATTTGATATATAAAATATTATACATCAAATCTGATGAAATGTACACAACTTTACAAAATTTCCAGAAGGTGTTTGAAATAATCTGGCAATTCTGCATTAAATTCCATATACTGACTGGTACGTGGGTGGATAATGCCGAGAATTTTTGCATGAAGTGTCTGCCCTTGAAGCTTCATTGGAGATTTTGCCGGACCATAGACAGCATCTCCAAGAAGAGGATGACGAATACTTGCCATGTGTACCCGAATCTGGTGTGTTCTTCCCGTCTCCAACTGACATTCTACATACGTAAATTTTTCAAAACGCTTTAATACCCGATAGTGTGTGACAGCATGTTTTCCATTCTTATAGTTTACACTCATTTTCTTTCGCTCAACAGGATGTCTGCCGATGGGAGCATCAATAGTACCATTGTCCTCCTTTAACACTCCGTGAACAATTGCATGATATTTCCGTGTAATCGTATGGTCTTTTAACTGCTCAGCTAGCGACTGATGTGCAAAATCATTTTTGCAGACGATCAGAGAACCAGTTGTATCCATGTCAATACGATGCACAATTCCCGGGCGCATTACGCCATTGATGCCAGAGAGTTGATCTTTGCAATGAAACATCAGTGCATTGACTAAAGTTCCACTATAATGTCCTGCAGAAGGATGAACGACCATTCCTTTTGGTTTATTCACAACAAGGATATCTTCATCTTCATAGAGAATATCAAGTGGAATCTGTTCTGGAAGAATATCAGGTTCTTTCAATTCTGGAATCGTCACTGAAATATGATCTTCCAAAGAAAGCTTATAGTTTGCTTTTACCGGTTGCCCATTTACAAGAACTTCTTTTTCTTTGATCAGCTTTTGGAGATAAGAGCGAGAAAGATCTGGAAGTTTTTCGGATAAAAATTTATCAATTCGCATCAGATCATTTCTCTCTGCGGTATATCGTCTTTCTTCCATAATTTACTCCTGTTCTTCTGGATCCTGCACTGACTTTTTCCCACGGAAGGTAAAATATTGATAATCTTCCTCTTTAAAATAGAAAAACGCCAGATAGCAGAACAGACACATTGCCAAAACTACATAAATATCTGCGACATTGAAAACTGGAAAATCAATCAATTCAAAATAGAAAAAATCTGTCACATAATTGTTGCAGAGTCTATCGATCATATTTCCGATTCCACCAGCCGCCACAAGAACCGTGCAGATGCGAAACGCAGCAAAACGCTTTGTATACGGTAATCGGATATAAAAGTAAAGTGCTGCGGAAAGTAACAGCAAGGTGGTAATAATAAAGAATGTTTTCTGTCCTTGAAAAATTCCGAATGCCGCTCCTCTGTTTTCCAGATAATGCAGACAAAATACATTTTTGATCAGAATAATATCCTCTTTTCCTTTCAGGTATGTGGTCGCAAGAAACTTTGTCCACTGGTCAAGTACAATTCCAAAAACCAGTGCAACTAAACCACCTAAATACCATAGAAATCGTTTCTTTTTCATATTCTATCGTTTCTCCTTTAAATCAATTTGTGAATTTCCACGAGAAGTCTCCCCTTTTTTGTCTGGGAAATTACTTTTCGATAGATGAACTTACCATAGCCGCGAACAGAGATCACATCATCTTCTTTCACATTATATCCATTAGATGAAATAAGTTTACCATTGACAAACACCTTTCCAGCCTCGATCAATGGACTGAGGCGGCTTCTGGAAGATGAAAATGCAAGAGAAAGAAGGGTATCCAGTCTTACAGAAGCTACTGTACCTGTAATTTTTTCATACTTTTGTGTATAGTGAAACTCAGAAAAAGATTCTTCACAAACAATCACCTGAGTCCGACGTATCTGTGTCATTTCTTTACACACATAGGATAAAAGTTTGTCTGAAACAAATACAAACGCACCTTGCTCTTCTACGATAATATCTCCGATTTTTGAACGCTCAATTCCAAGACTCAGAAGTGCTCCCAAATAATCTCTGTGAGATAGCTGCTCGGAGAACTTTTGACTGCGCGGCAGGATATGGATAATTCCCATCGGATATGCGAGATCTTCTATCTCTGAACGTAAACAAAGAGCATCAGGAAGAAATGCTGCAATCTGACGCTCTGAAGAAGCATAGCCGCCAAAAGTTCTGTACGGAGTGTACAGAGTATCTTTCGGCAGCGTATGTAAAATATTCAGTTCATTAAGATTTAGAAAATCTGTGTAAGTAATAAAATTGCGATGATATGCAATCTTTGATAACTCAATCAGTCTTTTTCTTAATAATTCTTCTTCTTTTTGCATAGTACTCCTAGAATCTTGTGTTGATGGACGGCATGTCAAAAGAAGTATTCAGCAAATCCTGTAAATCTCCGGAAATATCTACATTGGTAGGTGTTACGAGGAAGATGTAAGTAGATATCTTCTGAAGATTTCCATTGATCGCAAATGCTGCACCGGAAATAAAGTCGATAATTCTCTGTGCAACCTCCAGATCAAGTCCCTCTAAATTCAGGATAACAGTACGTCCGCTTAAAAGAGATTCTGTAATTGCGCGTGCATCATCAACAGATGTCGGACGAATCACACATACTTCCATTCCTGGCGCTCTTCTCTGTCCACTCGGACGCATTGGAGTTACTTTATTTGTAGATTTTGAAGTGCTTTTTGACTTTTCCTGCATATCAAAATCATCATACTCTTCTTTTTCTTTTTTAAATGGATTTTTGCTTGTCTTTTCCGGATATTCATCTACTTCATCATCGAAGAAATCATCCTCATAATCATCTTCGTCACTCAGTTTCATAATGTCCAAAAACTTGTCAAATACTCCCATAGTTACACTCCTATCATTCGTTTGTTATATTATAGTTTCTTTCACCAAAAATACCAGTGCCGACACGAACCATGGTGGCACCTTCTTCTATCGCGACTTCATAGTCATTTGTCATACCCATTGAAAGAATACGCATACTAACATTATCAATGTTTTTTGCCGCAATGTCAACAGATAATTTTCTTAAATTGGCAAAATGTATACGATTTTCTTCTGGATTTTCGACAAATGGAGCAATCGTCATCAAGCCTTTAATCTTTATATGACGAAAACGGGCGATTTGTTCGACCAATGGAAGCACTTCTTCTGGCGAAATGCCAAACTTGCTCTCTTCACCGGCGACATTAACTTCAATCAAGACATCCACCAAACAGTTCTTTTTTGCCGCTTCTGCCTCGATTGCTTCTGCAAGTCTAAGAGAATCAACGGAATGAATCAGTGTTGTTTTTCCAATCAAATACTTAACTTTATTTCTTTGAAGATGGCCGATCATATGCCATGAAATATCTTTTGGAAGTTTTTCATATTTGTCAGTGAGTTCCTGTACTTTGTTCTCGCCGAACTGCCGGATACCAAGGTCATAAATTTCCTGCAGCATCGAAACCGGCTTCGTTTTGCTCACTGCAATCAATGTAACATCTTCCGGATGTCTGCCACTTCTTTTGCAGGCATCTTTCACCTTGTCCTGTATAGATTTCAAATTTTTTTCCAGCATATTCTTCACTCCTCGTCTTTGCTGTTTTATCATTTGATTTATTACGAATGTGCTCCGGGGCTTACCGGAACACAACTTCGTCCTCTTTTATTCCTTTGCCATCCAGTGCAATGCGATCATAATTTGTCAGCCCATACGACGTATTTTCTTCTACAATATAATATTCTTCACTTTCTGCAAGAATATTAATCTGCCGAAAGACAGCATATCCACGGTTAATATTGTAAACCCCTTCTAAAGTTCCTTTTTCGTTCAATGCCATTGTATCATTACTGTCCTCACACAGCAGTGTATCTCCCTTTTTCAATTCTTCAGAGGCAATATAGCTTTTTCCATCTTTTTGTGCATAGACAGTTGCTTTTACAAATTCTGTAGATCCATTGCGTTTTTTCCTGATGACACCTGCTTCTTTGCTGTTGCCGCCGACGGTTACATATTCCTCCGGCACCAAAAAGAACTCCTTTTCTACTTTAGCCGTTTTAGGAATCTTTAATCCGGTTTCATCTTCCAGAATCAATTCAAGATCCAGATAACGCTCTTCTGCATAACGCACCATCGAATTGTTAAAAGAAAGAATACCATAATAATGGTCATCCTTACTTACGACACTGACATTGGCCCACAGATATTCATCATCCTTTAGAAAACGAACTTTGACAGAGTTCATCTCAGAGAGTTCTGCTGAGAACTCTTTATCTATTTCGATGGCCACAGACCATTTCTCACTTGTCACAAGCTTATAGGCAGGAGAACCCGCAGTAATCTTTTGATTGTTCAGCAGTTCTGTCTTCTGATAATCTGTTTTATTGAGTAAATCTGATGTAAGCGTATCTTTTGTAATGCCTTCCAGCCCATCTACAGAGTATATGATAATACCGTCTCTTGGTGATGCGCATAATCTTAATCCGGCAGAATTTCCGGAAGCGATAATGGAATCCAATTCGTTGATGCGAGTTTGATTTTGGATTCCAAGCATCACACTGTCGATATTTGTGCGGAGATTGTAAGTGTTATGAAACTGTTCGTCCTGAAATGTTTCATTAAATTTCTGTGTCTTTAATACAATCTGGTTCAGATCTCCTTCAGAGAGTTCCACAGCTGCGGCATCTCCAGATGCCTCTGTGTGTTCCATCTTTTCATTGCTCAATGTATATACATTGGAAGCTGCGGATACCTTACTCCCTTCAGAAGTATAATAATTGATGTAGCCGTCTCCTTCAGACTCCACGATCATTTCTTCACGAATCGCAAGCCCCGTATATTCATAATCATTCAAAATGCTTCCTTCTCTTACTTCATAGGAAGTAATATGAGGGGAAGTTAGGTACAGAATAATTGTAACAATCAGATAAAAGAAAATGATTCCAAAAATGATGATTCCGACATTGAAAGGAATTTTCTTTTTTGTTTTGTATGCGTTTAAATCGATAAACTTGTCTTGTTGTGCCAAAAATATGACCTCCTACTATAATTTCTGAAGTGCAGCACCATTTAGGTAGCTGCATCGTATGCCCTGTCTGCTGTTTCGTCTCTGCATTTCCTGCTCAAATTCTTCCTGAAGCTTCCACCAGCTAGTTCCCCAGTTGGAAAATACAGCATCTTCTTCCGGAACCCTGCTGAACAGTCTTTCTACTACAATGTCAGGTGAAAGATATTCTAAGAAATCAGCAAGTCTCTGTAAGTATTCTTCTTTTGAGCACACCGCTATTGTACCATTTTCATACGCATTGCACAACAAAGTATTTTTTGCAATATAAAGAGAATGAATCTTTACAATCGGTATGCGAAGGGCAGATAAAATTTTTGCAGTTTCAATAGCATCTCTTCGCGTATCTCCCGGAAGATTTAAAATCACATGGGTGCAGATTGTAAAATCATACATCTGAATACAGCGGACGGCATCTAAATATTCCGCAAGACCATGACCTCTCTGAATGTCATCCAGTGTATGATAATTGACCGTCTGCAATCCTAATTCCAACGTAATTTCCACAGAATAAGTTTCCTTGATCTGTTTCAATACTTCCATATAATCTTTACGGATACAGTCCGGCCTTGTAGAAATAGAAATTTCTACAATATCCCTTTGGCTGGCAGCTTCTTTCATATAATTTTGAAAATCAGAAAGCGGCATAAAGGTATTTGTATAATTTTGAAAATAGGCAATAAATTTCTCTGCCTTATACTTTTTAGAAATAAATGTTTTATTTTCGTTCAACTGCTGTGTGACAGTTTTTTGATTGGAAAGGCTTTCAAATCCGGTGCCGACTTCCGCACAGAAGGTGCATCCACCGCCATTGATCCTGTTTGGACAAGTGATTGGAAGATTGATGGGAAGTTTATAAACCTTTGTTCCATATTTTTTCTTTAAGTATTCAGAATATTTATTATAGTAACTTTGTGTTTCCATAGTTTTTCCTTTAACGTATAAATTCTCATTTCATGGCAATTCTATTATTATCTTAAAAAAGGAGGAATTCACATGAAATGGTTTGATAATACAGCATTGACACTTGTAATCATAGGTGCTGTTAACTGGTTGCTTGTTGGTATTTTTAAATTCGACCTCGTTGCTTTTCTGTTAGGAGATTTGTCGTGGCTGTCACGTATCATCTACACAGTCATCGGTCTTTGTGGCCTTTACTTGATCAGTCTCTTTGGACGAATCAACGAGATCTCAAAGTCTTAACAGCACATGGAATATTTGTACATGTAACTGTGTATATTTAAATTTTAAAAAGTGTGCTGCCGCATCAGACATGCAGCGGCACACTAAGAAGCCGGAATCGCTGAAATCAGCGAAGTCATATCATTATAAAGAACCGTTTTGTCAGGTGCTCCCATTACGATAGAAATATAAGGATTTCCTGAAAGGTCCTTTTCTAAAAGAATCAGGCAGGATCCTGCCAAATCTTCTGTTCCTGTCTTTCCACCTACAATCACTGCATTCTGTGGAGGAATTGCGAGACCTTGCGCATAAAAATGGGACGGTGTCCATGTCAGCTGTCTTGTTCCAGAAGTAGGATTCTGTACTGTTGCAGCATAGGATGACTGTGAAATCATCGTTAAAAATGTCTCATTTTTCATACATTCATTAAAAATCAAATACAGATCATATGCTGTAGTATAATGATCTGCTTCATGCAATCCATGTGGATTTGTAAAGTGTGTGTTTGTTGCGCCGAGTTTTCTCGCCTCTTCATTCATTAACTCTACAAAAGCTTCCACACTGCCAGAAATATGCTCTGCAATTGCAATGGCATTATCATTTCCGGAATGAAGTAATAATCCATAGAGGAGTGCTTCCATCGTAATCTGGTCATTTTCTTGCAGTCCACAGACAGAGGCATCCACATCAAAGGTCACTGCACGTCGGCTCACAGTCACAATATCTGACAGATTTCCATATTTCAAAGCAACATAAGCAGTCAGTACCTTTGTTGTGCTTGCCGGATAAAGTTTGTTATGAAGATTCTGTGCATAGAGCACCTGTTCCTGATTTACACCAAACAGTCCGGCAGCATGTAATTGCTGGTCTGTCGTATAACCTGGAAGTTCGATATTTTCCACCGCCACACAGAGATTTTCTGCATACAAATCTGCACGATATAAATCCCGATTGTATTCTGATTTCTCATAGGTGGCAATGATGGATTCTTTTTTTGCGCATCCTGCTATGAGAAACATACCAATCAAAAGAAAACTTCCAAAGAAAAATCTCTTTCTTCTATCTGTACATCTCACGCCACTCTAAATCTCCTCTGTCGATCGCTAAGATTAATACTTCTGCAGTTGCTACATTGGTCGCCATTGGAATGTTATGCATATCACAGAGGCGCACAACATCATTGACATTTGGCTCATTGGATTTTGGAGCAAGAGGATCCCTTAGGAAAATCACTGCATCTATTTGATTCTGATCGATCTGTGCTCCCATCTGCTGAGAACCTCCAAGTGGACCTGCCAGATATTTATGAATAGAAAGGTTGGTCACTTCCTCGATCAGGCGTCCTGTTGTTCCTGTTGCATATAATTCATGTTTACTTAAAATTCCTCTGTATGCAATACAGAAATTCTGCATTAACATCTTCTTAGCATCATGTGCTATTAATCCTATTCTCATCGTGTGCTCACTCTCCTATTGGTATTTTTTCGGTTGTAATCCTACATTTAATACAACCCCTATTCCGCTGAACAGGCTGACTATGGAAGAAAGTCCATAGCTTACAAAAGGCAATGAAATACCTGTGTTCGGAAAAATTCCGGTCGCCACACTGATGTTGATAAAACTCTGTATTCCTATCAGTGCGGCTACCCCCCCGCAGATGATCTGTCCTGCAAGATCCTGCGCTCTTAATCCGATTATAATACATTGGACAATAATTAACAATAATAAAATAATTACAATACAGCATCCAATAAATCCAAGTTCTTCCCCAATAATTGCGAAGATAAAATCTGTCTGAGGCTCTGAAATGAAATTTCCGTTTTTCACAGATGTTGTTGTATTGTTGTCATACCCCTTCCCTTTCAGTTGCCCAGACCCGATTGCCATAATAGAATTCATCTGTTGATATGCTGTGGAAGAAGCATATTTCTGCGGTTCCAGCCATGCAAGGATTCTCTGCCGTTGATAGTCTTTTAAGAACGGTACATTGGAATGTACAACAAGACTTAAAAAGATCAGACAGACTGGAATCACAACCGCCAACACAGTGCCGATAAACTTATAGCTAAGGCCTCCCAGATACAAGAGGACACAAAACAGTGCTGCAAGGCAAATGGTGGTAGACAAGTTAGGCTGCTTGTAAATCAAATACAAAGAGGGAAGGATCAAAGCAATCGCTTCCATGATCATGACTGGATGATTTAATTTTTTTCTATGTTTCGTTAAAAATTGAGCAAAGAATAAAATCATCAGAATCTTTGTTGGATCAGAAGGCTGAAACCGGATAAATCCAAAATCAAGCCACCTGACTGCGTTGTTTGCCTCTGCTCCAAAAAAATGAACAAGCAGAAGTAGAATCAGATTGACAGCATACAAAATCCAGTAAAACCGCAAGATCCATTTGTAGTCGATGACAGAAAACAAAAGCATTACAAGCAGACCAAGAATCACTCCGAAGATCTGTTTGCCTTGCATAGATTTCTGTGCACTTCCAACGGCCATGATTCCGATAATCGAAAGTGCTGTGACAAAAGTCACCAGTATGAAGTTAAAATTTTTCAAATGATATCGTTTTAAAAATTTCACTTTTTCTCTCCTGCTAATTGAATATGTATATCAGATTGTGTAATTTGAACAGTAAAGTTTTCGGGTGTAATTTCGATATATTTTGAGACGGTCAGAAATAATTCCTCTGCGATCCGTTCCATATATTCCGGAGTACTGTTTACGCGGTCAGACGACAAGATCAACCGCAGTCGTTCTTTTGCAATCGTTACCGAAGTACGTTTCTTTTTCCATCCAAATTTCTGCATCTGATTCCCTCCCTGTTACTTTTTGAATACTTTTGTCAGTCTTGAAAACAATCCATCCTGCTTTTCAAAATTCAAGAAAGGGACTTCTTCTCCAGTCAGCCTTTTACAAATATTTTTATATGCCGCGCCTGCTTTGGAACTTAGACTAATGACAGGCTCTCCCTGATTTGTACCGATTACAACTTGTTCATCATCAGGAATGACACCGATCAGGCGTATTCCAAGGATTTCTGTCACATCTTCCACGGACATCATCTCTCCTCTTTTTACCATATCCATTCTAAGTCGATTGATGATCAGCTCGGATTGGGCAATTCCTCCTTGCTCCAAAAGACCAATGATTCGATCTGCATCACGGATTGCAGAGACTTCTGGTGTTGTGACGACAACTGCACGGTCCGCTCCCGCGATTGCATTTTGAAATCCTTGTTCAATTCCTGCCGGACAGTCGAGGATAACATAATCAAACAATTCTTTTAGTTCTGCTGTCAGCTTTTTCATCTGTTCCGGAGTTACCGCTGACTTATCTTTTGTCTGTGCCGATGGAAGCAAGTATAATTCCGGATAGCGCTTGTCCTTGATCAGCGCCTGTTTTAGCCTGCAGCTTCCCGTAATGACATCGACCAGATTGTAAACAATCCGATTTTCAAGACCTAGCACAACATCGAGATTGCGAAGTCCTAAGTCAGTATCGATCACAATCACTTTTTTCCCCATCTGTGCAAGTCCGACTCCGATATTAGCCGTTGTTGTTGTCTTTCCGACACCGCCTTTGCCAGATGTGATTACAATTACTTCACCCATACAAAATTCCTCCATTTCATTTCTTTTTTGTCTTTTGTATTTTAATCTCCGGCACCGGCAACACCAAGCATGCTGGCGCTTCCTGTGACGATATCTTCCGTATCTCCAAGATGATATTTATATTTTACAATATCTCTTCCAATTTCTGCTGTGTAACTGGAATTATAGCCATTGGCAATTCTTACGCTCACGGCAATTTCCGGATTTTCGCTTGGGGCATAGCCGACAAACAGTGCATGATCCGGATGGGTCTCACTCTGCTGAGCCGTACCGGTCTTGCCTGCCATCTGAAAACCTTCCAGGCGGAGAGAATCAAATGTTCCAGTTGTTGATACCATATCTTCCATTCCCTGTTGCACTGCATTCCAGGTGCTATCTGAAACTTCGGTAATTTCATTTCTCAGTTCCGGTTGATAGTCTTTTACAACATTTCCTTTTTTATCCACAGTCTTGTCGAGAAGGGAAAGCTGAAAGACTTTTCCACGGTTTGCAACAGCTGTCACATAGCGTGCGAGCTGGCTTGTCGTATAGTTGTTTGTTCCCTGACCAATAGCAGAAAGTACGGAGTCTGTATCGGAAATCTGAGGTTTCGATTCTGAAATTTCTAATCCGGACTTTTCATTTAACCCAAACATCTCTGCATATTTTGTCAGTTTCTCAATACCGAGATCACTGGAATACGTTTTCGCAGGCTTTCCATCCTCTCCCTTTTTATCCCCTGATTCTGTCACTCCCAACTCATATCCCATTTCATAATAGAAAATATTACAAGAGTGCTGAAGAGCGCCTGTGACGTCAAGCCAACCATGAGCTCCCGGCGAAATCCAGCACTTTGGATTTGGAAATACTTTCTCAAATATTCCTTCACATACAACTCCATCAGATGGTGTAATGATTCCTTCTGTCAAAGCTGCAACGGATGTCAACATTTTATACGTAGATCCCGGTGCAGTCCGCTCCTGAGTAGCAGTATTATAAAAAGGACTGGAGAGATCATTTGCAAGCTTATTATAGTAAGCAGAATCCATTGTATTGGCCAGCCTATTATTATCATAGCCCGGATAGGATACACATGCAAGCACCTCCCCGGTATTTACATCGGTCACAACTGCAGAACCGGAACAAGGTTCCAGTGCAAGTTGGGCTGGTGTAATTTCAAGAGAACTGATTTTCCCGACAAGAAAACTATATGGGTCAATCTGACCGCTTTCCAGTCCCTGATATTGCCCTTCGTCAAAGGCAATTACATTCTGTTCGTATAAAATTCTGCAAATATCTTTGCCCTTCAGTTCATTCGCTTTGATCATATAGCGATAAACAAGCTTTTCGAATGTGCTGTCCGACGGAAGCGTTTGCTCGAGGTAAGTTAAAATCTGCCCGTAAATTTCATTGAGATCCGAATATTTCTCCTGCTCAGTTTCTGCCTGCAGAATCTCTGAAAGATTTATCCAGTTTTTTGATATCGCATAGTTCAGATATTCGTAAAGGCTGATGGTTTCATCTTTTGTCCATGCGATATAGGTTTTATCGCTTGTATCTATCGCATCGGAAGATAGGATTCCTGCCTGGTCCATCAGAAGATCGTCTGCAATATAATTCATATATGCCTGCATTTCTTTGGAAAGTGATTTGTAAGAAGCAGCCGCTGGATCCCGGAGTTGGGACATAACTTCCGCAATGCAGGAAGCTTTCTTTTCCGCGACAAGAGCTTCCACCTTTTTTTCTGTCTCTTTTGCATCTGTCGATGAAAAATGTTTTGTGTCGATCACTTCATTTGCAAATAGCGCATGATAAACATCATCAATCGGTATGATGATCTTGCTGGAGTCTCCTGCGGAAGCCGTATCATAATTCATGATATTTTGAATGCGTGACACGAGAATTCCGGCAAGTTTTTCTTCAATGATCTGATAGGTTGCCTCCTGAAGATTTTTATCAATTGTCAGATAGAGATCGTTCCCGGCAACGGCATCAGTTTTTTTCTCTGTCTCAATTACATTTCCGACACTGTCCACATAGACAATTTCTTTTCCTTTTGTTCCTTGCAGTTCTTCATCCATAGTCTGTTCTAATCCGGATTTTCCAACAATATCAGTCAATGTATATTCTTTGGAGCTTTCCTTTTTCTCATTGTATTCTTCTTGGGAAATCTTACCGGTATATCCGATCAATGAAGCAAAATATTTACTGTCCGTATAACGTCTGAGAGAATCCTCTGCAATATTGACTCCTTGCAGTCTGTCAGAGTTTTCCATAATTTCAGCTACCGTCTCATCGCTGACATTCGATGCGATGGTTGTCGGAATGTATTTCTGGAAACTGTTGAGACTGATGGCATAACGGATGTTGACCATTTTTAAAATACGAGACTTTTCCATGGAAGATTGATCGATTCCATATCCATAACGCTCATCTTCACATAGATAATTTATAATGTCATCGGCACTGGCATTTTCCTCTTTGTCTGTCAGTTCATCAATTGTCTGATAACCATAAATATCCGCAAGGAACCTAAGCTTGGACGTCTCATTTTGTGCCGCAAATTCATAATTTCCTGAAGCATTTAAAATGATTCCAAAATCACTGATAACGGTATCACCGTTTGACTCTACAATGTCAATCACTTCTTCGACCGTTTCATTTATAATTTTATTTTTTTCTTTGAGTGTCATGGAAGAGTAATCGCCGTTGTCCTCAATCGTAACAGAATATGCCAATTCATTGTAGGCGAGCAATTCTCCATTCCGGTCATAAATGTTTCCTCTTGTCCCGGGAACTTCTCTTGTTTTCCGAATCTGAAGTTTATAATTATCCAGATAATACTGTCCTTTTACAATCTGCAGATAAAAAACTCTTTGGATCAAAATTGCAAACAGAACACAAAAGGCAATCACTGTTACGAACAGACGAGATTTTATAATTTCCATGATCCATTCTTTGATACGATTAAACAAATTTTCCAGCACTCCTTTTTTCTTCTGCTTCCAATCTTCGATTCAAGGTCAGAATGATCGGATACAATATTAATGTTACAAGTATAGTATAGATCAACTCAGGCAAAATGACATTTCCGAGATAATAAGGGAAATCAAATCGGCTTCGAAGTAAAAACAGGAGAAGATAAATTAACATTCCATAGACAAATTCACTTCCGGAAATCAGGATCAGTGGAAGTTTAATATCTTCTGCATAAAATAATCGTCGAAAAAATCCGTTGAGATATCCGATGACCATATAGAGCAGTGCATAAAATCCAATCAGATTTCCCGAAAAAACATCCATGAACAATCCACAGAAAAATCCAACAAACATTCCCGACTTTTTCCCTCGCATAAATCCAAACGAAGCTGTAAGAATGATCATTAAGTTCGGTGCGATGGAAGCAAGTGCAAGTGTCTGGAAGATGGTTGTCTGAAGCAGGAAACAAAAGAAGATCAGACATCCGGTTACTATTTTTCGTTTCATCAGCTCTTCACTCCTTACTTTGCTTCTTTTATCTCTTTCGTTACATCTTCTTTTAAAGTAGTAATGACAAGCACTTCATGAAGATGCTTGAAATCTACAACCGGAGTGAGATAACCGGATCGTGTCAGATTATTAGAATCTACCTTAATATCACTGACAACACCAATTGTAATTCCCTGGAGATATTTGTCACTGATATGAGAAGTCACAATTTCCTCTCCGACCTCAATCTCATTCTTATTATTTTCTAATTGTTCAAACTTGATCTTGCCATCATTCATCAACTTCAAATCACCTTTGACAATACAAGTATCCAGTGTCGAAAGTGTCATGGCACTGATATTGCTGGAATCATCAATAATGGAACGGACACGAGACCATCCTGGGGCTACTTCTGTGATAATACCAACCAGTCCAGATCCTGCAATTACATTCATATCCACTGCGAGTCCATCATCACTTCCTTTGTCGATGGTAAAGGTACTAAACCAGTTACCCGGATCCTTCCCGATCACATGAGCTCCCACTTTTTCATAATCTGCATAATTAGAATCTAATTTATACAGTTCCTGAAGACGTTCTAACTCATATTTTTCTTGTTGGAGCATCTTATTTTCCAACGTCAGTTCATCGACCTTTTCCTGAAGTGCTTCTTTTTCCTTTCTTGTCAGCTGCAATGTCTCAAAATTATCTGTAATATCTGTTAAAAACATTCCTATTTGATTGATTCCTTTCTGCATCGGAACAACCGTATAATTGGCAAAAATCCGCAAAGGTCCGTTGATTTTATCAGAAATCAAAGAAATTCCCATCAAAAGCAGACATACCGCTGAAAGGATTAAAAGCCAATATTTACTTGCCAGACCATTTTGTTTTTTCTTTCTCATCGTATCCACCTGTCATTTTCCACTGACATCTCATAAGTCAGTTTGTGAAGATTTTTATTGTGTATGATTTTTTCAAGTCCTCTCACTGCACAAATTGCAGGCTGATTTGCCACAGTCACTTTCCATCCTCCGGCATGCGATAAATATCTGTCAAGACCTGAAAGCGATGCCATACCACCGGTCAGAAAGATCCCTTTTTGCTCAATTGCCTGCCGCACTTCCGGAGGAGTTCTTTTTAAAAGCGCCGTCATTTCCTTCACACAGTCTGACAGAGGCTCCCGAAGTGCCGTTTTCACTAACGTTCCGGGAATCTCCTTGTACTTTGGAAGGCCGGTTCCTAGTTTCTTGCACGGAACTTGATAAATAGATTCCTGTCTGTTTGGAAACAATCCTGCTTCTTTTCGAAGAAATTCTGCGGTTCGCCCGGAGATTAATATTTGGTACCGATTTTTAACCAGCTGGATGATCTCACGGTCTAAATGCATTCCACCAATCTTAAGCAGGCGGTTCAATACGATTCCTCCATAGGAAAGCACAGACAATTCCATCGTAGATGCCCCAAAATTAACTAAAAAAATCCCTGGTTCTCGCTCCACGGCAATTCCGGCACCAACTGCATCTGCAATGCCGCGTGCCACGATTCGCACCGATTTTGCTCTCGCAGTTGAATGAAGGACAAGGTCGCAGAATGCCCGCTTTTCCAGTTCCGTTACATCTGTCGGAACAGCAATCACATACTCGGACCCATAAGCAAATTGGTGCCCTCGTTTTAGAAGATTTTGTAATAAATATTGCATATCGGTGATTCCGGAAATCACGCCTTCCTTCATCGGAAATACAACGCGGATGTGATCGGGTGTTTTCCCATACATCTCATATGCCTCATCTCCGACTGCAAAAATTTCCTTTTCATCCGCAAATGCAATCGCATTTTTTTCACGCCAGATTGTTTTTTGTTTTTTATCATATACTTTGATCTCATAACTGCCAAGATCAAGACCATATATATTTCTAGACAACCGACATCGATTCCTCTCTAAATAAGTTCTTGTTCGGCAAAGCTGATATAACAATTGTTCCCAATAATAATATGGTCTAACAGTTCAATTCCAATCAGACTTCCTGCCTCTTTAATTCTTTTTGTAATCAGAAGATCTTCTCGGCTTGGTGTGGGATCCCCGCTTGGGTGATTGTGAAGCAATATGATAGAAACAGCATTTTTCTGCAATGCTTCAATGAACAATTCCCGCGGAGTCAATAAAGATGCGTTGACCGTCCCTTTTGAGATTGTCGTTTCACCGAGAAGCTTTGCCTTTGTATTTAACATCAAAAGCTTCATATGCTCCTGCGTACGATGACGCATATCCTCCATATAATACTCAGCAATGGAGGACGGAGTTCGAAAATCAAGTCCCTGGTACGCATCTGCTTTTGACAGACGCTTTGCAAGCTCCGACAGGCACAAAATCTGAATCGCTTTGATCTTTCCAATTCCTTTGATCTGCATCAGTTGTTCCATCGTCCAGTGGTGAATATTTAAAATTCCATCCTGCCAATAAACCGGATACAAAATCTTTCTGGCCAGTTCCAGCACGCTGTGTCCTTTTGTCCCTGTGCGCAGAAGAATCGCAAGCAATTCAACATCGGTCAGATTGCCTGCGCCATACTGTTCACATTTCTCGTAAGGACGTTCCTCTGATATAATTTCTCTTATGGTACAATTTTGATTCATGTGTTCTTTAGACTCTTGTGCTACAAGTAAAGATGCTATAATAAGCGGTATATAATAATAGATATCACAACTCCAAGAATACTTGCAATTGTAATTTTGATATTCAGGCCGAAAGTAATGACTAATAAGCCGAGATTCAGCACAATCGGATTGTCAAACCCAAATGTCTGGCCATATGACAGCCAGCTCAGTGCCGGCACTCCCTCTGCCAGCATACCTATAAACCCGCCAAGCACAATTCCTGCCAAAAGCAGTAAAAAAAGTGCCCACGTGTTTTTCCCTGCGTGTCCTTTCATCTTTACTCCACCTCTTCTTCTCACAAACTCTGTTTATTTTATCATACTTTAAAAAAAGTGTATATAGAAAAGACATTAATTTTTTGTGAAGATTGTTTGTCTTTCTATCTGAGTTGACCTGCCACAGATTCTGCCATACGAATCCCATCCATTGCGGCGGAAGTGATTCCACCAGCATATCCGGCCCCTTCTCCACACGGATATAACCCTTTTATACTTCCTTCCAGAGTAGAAGGATCCCTGGAAATTCTGACCGGAGAAGATGTTCTGCTTTCTACACCGGATAAGAGTGCATCTGGGTCAGCAAATCCTTGTAGTTTCTGATCAAAACAACGGATGCCTTCTTCGATAGATGCTGCCACAATCTCCGGCAGGATTTCCCTGACATTGGCAGGCGCATAGCTTCCTTTCATGGAAGGGTGAACCGTTCCAAAGCTGTCTGTTGCCCGGTTTTTACAAAAATCTTCATAGCGCTGCACAGGAATTTTGCCCTGTGCCAGATGAAATGCCTTTTCTTCCAAATTCCTTTGAAACTCCATTCCAGCTAGTGGATGGTCACTGCCATAATCTTTTGGTGTCACGGTCACGATAATGGCACTGTTTGCATTTTCTCCTGCTCTGCTATGGTAGCTCATTCCGTTTACTGCAAGTCGCCCTTCTTCCGATGAAGCATTGACCACATAACCACCTGGACACATACAGAAGGAATAAACACCTCTTCCATTTGAAAGTTGTGCTGTCACCTTGTAAGATGCCGCTGGAAGTGTTTTGGGCAGTTCCATCTGATATTGTGCATAGTTGATCAATTTCTGTGGATGTTCGACGCGCACACCGACAGCAAATGATTTTGCTTCCATGCAAATCTGTTTTTCCCAAAGCATCTCAAAGGTATCTCTCGCACTGTGACCAATCGCCAATATCACCGATTTTGCAGGAAGAAATTGCTCCTTATTTATTACAACGCCACAGATTTTTCCATCAGTTATACAAAGCTCAGTCACTTTGCTTTCAAACCGAACCTCTCCGCCGTTGCTTTGGATCGTCTTTCGCATATTCTTTACAACATTCATCAGAAGATCTGTCCCAATATGTGGTTTATTTACATATAAGATTTCCTCGGGTGCGCCTTCTTTTACAAAGATTTCTAACACTTTTCTATTTCTTCCGGAAGGATCTTTGACAAGTGTATTTAGCTTACCATCAGAAAAAGTTCCGGCGCCTCCCTCTCCAAACTGCACATTGGATTCTGGATTCAGTTTGCCCGTTTCCCAAAAGGAATCCACATCTTTCTTCCGCTCTTCTATTGCTTTGCCGCGCTCCAGAAGTATAGGGGCAAATCCATGTTCTGCCAACATGTATGCACAGAACAGTCCTGCAGGGCCACTTCCGATGATCACCGGTCGATCTGCCGGTATGCTTTCCGCATGAAACGGGAATTGATATACTTTCTTTTCCACGATGGTGATATTTTTGCTGTGAACTTTTTTTAACACCTTTTGCTCCTGCAAAACGGAAGCATGAATCGTATAGACATAAAATATCTGTGGTTTTTTGCGCGCGTCAATTGATTGCTTTTCAATCGAATATTCCATCAGCTCCTCAGGGCGGATCCGAAGTGTTCTCTCAATCTTTTCTCTCAATTCCTGCTGTGTATGTGTGCAGGGCAATTTCAATTGGCTAATCTGAATCATATTCTTTTTCCCTTTCTCCTATACTGCTTTGCGCAGCACATTTTCCTGCAACAAACCCACTGGACCATGCCCACTGAAGGTTATATCCTCCGCAAATCCCATCTACATCGAGAAGCTCTCCTGCAAAATACAACCCCGATACATAATGTGATTCCATTGTTTTTGGATCAATTTCCTCCGTCCTGACACCGCCCGCACAAATTTGTGCCTGATCAAAATCATTTGTTCCCTTGATCGTAATGCGAAGTGATTTTAACAGTCGACATAAAATCATAATTTCCCGCTCGGATAGTTCCTGGCAGCTTTTCTTTTTATCAATTTTGCTAAGCCTTAAAATGGTTTGAGAAAATTTCTGGTGGTACATGCCCGTGAAAAACTCTGTCATTTTGCGTTCCGGATGCCTCCGGATCCGAAGTCTGAGGATATCGTCCATCTCTTTTTCTGTCACATTCGGTGCCAGATCCAAGACTGCAATGACCTCTTTTTTCCTGTAAAGGCCTTCCGATGCGTAACGACTTACTTGAAATACCGGAATACCGGAAATTCCATATTTGGTAAGTTGAAGCTCACCGGTATCTTCTGCACATTTCGTTCCATCTACGAAAAGTGTTACTTTCCCTTGGATGCGGACACCCGCTAACGCAGCAAAAAAATTTTCCTTTGCATGCAATGCCACAAGTGCGGGGAGGACCGGAGCAATCGTATGCCCCAGATCCTTCGCGTATTGATATCCACTTCCATCAGATCCGGTTACCGGAGATGCTTTTGACCCCGTGGCAAGAATTAGTTTTTGGCAATGGTATCTCTTTGTGGCGGTGCGGATTTCAAACTGTTCTTTCTTCTTCACAATCCCACAAATCTGCACACCATATTCTACCGGTATCTGCAGTCGCTCTACCTCCATCTGAAGCACTTCCAAAACAGAGGCTGCCTGATCAGATCCCGGATAAAGGTATCCGCCCCGGTCTCTGGTACAGATTCCGAGTTCTTCAAAAAAAGCAATGGTCTTTTCTGCCGGAAACTGTTCGATCACCTGCCACGGGAAATTTTTCTGGCTGCTTCTATAACAAGAAGGTTCCTGCAGACGGTTTGAAAAATTACACCGTCCATTCCCAGTGGCAAGAATTTTCTTTCCTAATTTCTCATTGTGTTCTAAAATGCAGACACTGGCTCCTGATTTTGCTGCCGAGATTGCAGCCATCAGCCCGGAGGCTCCTCCTCCGACTACAATTACATTCTTCATAGTATCCTCTCTCCAGATCTGCCTAAATTCTTTATGAAATCAGATGTTTCTCCAGATTGTGAGACAGATTTTCTTTTCCTTATATACTTCTTATAGTGTAACAAGACCTTTGTCTACCATTTTCTGAAGCGACATTAAAATTCCAAATTTTGCATGTTCCCATGTAAGCCCCCCTTGGAAATAAACTGCATATGGTGGCTTGATTGGACCGTCAGCACTCAATTCAATAGAAGATCCCTGCACAAAAGCGCCGGCAGCCATGATCACATCACTGTCATATCCAGGCATTGCCCATGGCTCAGGTGTGACATAACTGTCTACAGGGGCAGCTGCCTGAATTCCCTGACAAAATGCGATCACACCTTCCGGTGTCCCAAGAGTCACGGCTTGTATAATATCATGTCTGCTCTCACTTCCGTTTGGAACAACTGAAAATCCAAGTTTTTCATAAATATTGGCAGCAAACACAGCTCCCTTTAAAGCACCTTTTACAACTGTTGGTGCAAGGAAAAATCCTTGATAAAAGTCTTTCATCACCCCAAGGGAAGCTCCTACTTCTTTCCCAAGTCCCGGAGAAGTTAAGCGGTACGCGCACTGATCAATATATTCCTGCTTTCCGACAACATATCCACCGATCGGAGCAAGCCCGCCTCCTGGATTTTTAATCAGAGAGCCTACCATCAGATCCGCGCCGACATCACTTGGTTCCATCCGCTCCACAAACTCTCCATAACAGTTATCTACCATACAGATTACATCTGGTTTGATCCCCTTGACAAATGCGATCAGCTCTCCGATCTGTTTTACTGAAAAACTCGGGCGGGTCTGATACCCTTTGGAGCGCTGAATGGTAATCAGTTTTGTCTTCTCATTGATTGCAGCTTTGATTGCCGGATAATCAAAGGTTCCATCTGAGAGGAGATCTACCTGGCGGTATGTAACTCCGTATTCCGCGAGAGAACCTTTGGATGGACGGATTCCAATGACTTCTTCCAGCGTATCATATGGTTTCCCGACAGGGGAAAGCAATTCGTCTCCTGGTCTCAGATTTGCACTTAAAGTCAACGCAAGCGCATGCGTTCCACAAGTAATCTGCGGACGGACAAGCGCAGCTTCTGTATGGAATGTATGTGCATAGACTTCCTCCAGCGTATCCCTTCCCTGATCATTGTATCCATATCCACTTACATAGTTAAAGCACCCTTCACTGACTCTGCATTCCTGCATCGCCTGTACCACTTTCAACTGATTATATTCTGCTGTCTGATCAATTTCTTCAAACCGCTCCTGTAATGTTTTTTCAATTTCACTGCCAAATGCATAGACTTCTCTGGAAATCCCCAGGGTCTCATAAATAGCAGCCACTGTCTGTTTTTCTTCTAACATGGAAGATTCATCCTTTCTTTGATACTTTCTAGCAAACTTTGTAATAATTTTTCGTCATCATAATTCAACTCATCTTTCTGAACCCAGATTACATCACGCTCTCTCTTAAACCAAGTCAGCTGTCTTTTTGCGAAGTGTCTTGTATCCCGCTTAATAATATAGACAGCCTCCTCAAGAGAACAGTCCCCCTCCAGATACGAAAAGATTTCTTTATATCCAAGCCCCTGCATCGAGACCATCTGTTTTGTACAGCCTCTCTCTTTTAACGTCTGTACTTCCTGAACAAGACCGTTTCGGATCATCTGATCCACCCGTTGATCAATCCGTTCATATAGACATTCTCGTCGGTCATTTAAAACAAAGTAACAGAACTGATAAGGAGACTCTTTTTGTCTTTCCCGCTCATTGTGTTCGGAAATCTTCTGTCCTGTCTGGTGATAAAATTCCAGTGCACGGATCACGCGCTTTATATTATTCGCATGGATTTCTTCTGCTGCTTTCGGGTCGACCATGGCAAGTTGTCCATGGAGATATGCGGCTCCTTTTTCCTTTGCAAGTGCCTCCAGCTTCTCTCGATATACACTGTCTCCTTCATTTTCAGTGAAATCAATGTCATATAAAAGTGCCTGGATGTAAAATCCGGTTCCACCGACAATAATTGGTATTTTGCCTCTGGAATAAATATCTGTCATTGCCGCCTTTGCCATCTGTTGAAACCGTACCACATGAAATTCCTCTTCCGGTTCCAGAACGTCAATCAGATAATGTGGAACATCTGCCATCTCTTCTTTTGTAATTTTTGCAGAACCGATATCCATATGTCGGTAAACCTGCATAGAATCAGCGGAGATAATTTCTCCGCCGATTGCTTTTGCCAGTCCGATCGATGCCTTCGTTTTTCCGACAGCAGTCGGACCGGTCAATATGATCAATGGTTTTTTTTCTGTATCTATCATAGCCACCTCATAATCTACTCCTGTTGATTACAACATAAGCATGTAAATTGTTGCCACAGAAATTACGATTTGAATAATTCCAAACCGGAAAACAGTCTGTGTGTTCGACCAGTCCCACACTTTTCGCACATGATCATGCAGGGGAGTCCGAACATTTGTTAAGATCTTGATCTTCAAGAAACGAAGCAATGCTACTTTGACAATCCCGATTCCTCCATCTGCGATCAGCACAAATGCAGCGAAAATATATAAAAATGGACTTTCTGTCTTTAACGCTGCGATTGCAATAAAAATTCCCATCGCTCGGGATCCTGCATCCCCCATCATCAGATGGCTCGGAGCGGCATTGTACCACAGATACCCAAGCAAACAGATTACAAACAGCAAGATCAAATAAGAGAAGTTGTCTGTTGTCCCTTTCATCCCTTTTACAATATAAAGTGTGATTAACGTGATGATCGTCAACGTAGCAGAAAGGCCGTCTACTCCATCAGAGCAGTTTGTCACGTTGATAGACACCCAGATCAAAACGATCGAGAGCAGACAAAATACAACCGGAGGAATTGTCACAGAGATTCCTGGAATTGCAAATTCAATCGTGCTGGAATTGTAGTGCATAAAGGTAAGCGAAAGCACTACAGCAACCAAAAGATCGAGTAACCCTTTTTTATACTCATTCCACGGCTTTTCTGAGGCGTCATCCAGATATCCAGTCAGCATCTCCGCAATGACAAGCACAATGTAAATGACGATCTCGACAGAAAGTTCCGAGAACAGTAGTGCCGCTGCCGCAAATACAAGAATAAAAATAATCCCGGCTCCTCTTGGTTTTCCTGCAGAAAGCTTTCCATCATGGGCAAAATCTCTGCCGGCATCTTTTGGAAGTAAATAGTTAAATTTGGTAATGCAGACACAAGTCATCAAAAATGCTGCCATAAGACCGATCCCTGCAAATAAAGAATAAAAATTTTCACTGATTATAAAGTTTATCATTTGTCCTTCCCCTGTTTCCTATACTATAATATTTTTACAAAATAAGATGCTATACGATTCTTTTAAATTTTTTCTCCAGCTCGCGTTTGGTCATCGCAATGATCGTTGGTCTTCCATGTGGACAATGATATGGGTTGTCCAGTTCTAAAAGTTCTCCGATCAGCGCATCCACTTCTCTGCCAGAAAGCCTGGAGTTCCCTTTTACCGCAGCCTTGCATGACATCGAAGCAATTTTCTCCAGAACAATATCCGGTGCAAGATTTGTAGAAATACTGTCTGACAGACTGTCTAACATTTCGATCAGCAGATCTTTTTTTGCAATACTGAACAGATTGTCTGGAACTGCACGGACTGCATAGGAATCTCCTCCAAAAGGCTCGATCTCAAATCCAATCTTTGTAAAATTTTCCATATGCTCTGATAAAAGCTGTTCCTCCTGCATCGACAGATTCAGAACGATTGGCGGACTGATCCGCTGCGAAGTGAACTGCTTTTCCTTCATCCGTTTCAAAGTCCGTTCATACAGCACACGTTCATGAGCGGCATGTTGATCGATAATATACATCTGATCTCGGTATTCTACAATCCAATATGTTTCAAACACTTGTCCTACTAAAGTATATTCCTGTTTTGCTTCTTTTGACAATAGCTTTTGATCAAAAAAATTTAGTTGTGTATCCTCTTCTGCCTCTTTCGGTGTTTGCAACCGTGCGATTTCTTGTGGCGTTTCTTGTAGGTTTTCCCTTTTATCTTCTTTTCTATATATTTTTTCCTGCACTTTTTCAGACTGTCCGAACTGCTTTTTTTGTTCTGCCCGGTATGCCGCAGCCTCTTTGATCCTATCAGTGGATAATTGATTTCTATAAAGCCCTCCTCGGTCTTTCACTTCTGCCTGAGAGCTCTGATTGTGATAGGCAGTGACACGTTCCCGCATCTTTTTCATAAAATAATCTAGATTTTTCTCTTCAGAAGGAGCTTCTGCATACCGCGCTTCCTGCGGAAGTTTCTCCACAAAAACTTTTTCATTTTTTTTATCTGGCAAAACGTCTGGAACAGATGGCGAGACCACTTTTTCTAAGAACGTACTCTTTTGGGAAAACGGTTCCGCTACCGATAATTCCACCCGTGGAATCAATTCTTTTTCGCTCAAAGCATCCTTCAGTGTATTGTAAATAAAATTATACACTTCCTGTTGGTTGCTAAAACGGACTTCCATCTTTGTTGGATGGACATTTACATCCAGATCTGTCCCGTCTATCGTGAAGTGTAACACAGTAAACGGATACTTATGCTGCATCGTAAACCCCTTATAGGCATCTTCGATTGCTTTTGCAATTATGCTGCTCTTTACATATCTTCCGTTGATATAGTAATTTTCATAATTTCTGTTTCCTCTGGAAATCAGAGGTTTTCCAATATATCCCCGGATTGCAACTCCGTTTGCCTTTGCATTGATTTCGAGCAGGTTTCCGGTAATATCCCTTCCATAAATGTGGTAAATAACATCCTTCAGTCTGCCGTTTCCGGATGTGTGAAGTTTTGGCTGCCCGTTTGTGAGAAATTGAAACGAGATTTCCGGATGAGACAGCGCCAATCGCGTGATCAATTCACTGACATGGCTTGCTTCTGTCATCGGAGTTTTCAAAAACTTCCGCCGTGCCGGCGTGTTGAAAAAAATCTGACGGACAAAAAAAGTCGTTCCATCTGGCATTCCGATTTCTTCCAATGATTTTTCTGATCCGCCTTCAATTCGGTACTGTATGCCCGCATCTGCCTCCTTCACCTTTGTACGAAGCTCCACTTGCGCGATCGCCGCAATGCTCGAAAGCGCTTCTCCGCGAAAACCAAGGGAAGCAATTCCAGTCAAGTCCTCCACAGAGCGTATTTTACTTGTCGAATGCCTTAAAAAAGCAAGCGGAACTTCTTCCTTTGGAATTCCACATCCATTGTCTGCAATGCGGATCAGAGAGATTCCGCCGTCTTTGATCTCCACGGTAATGGCAGTGGCTTTCGCATCAATTGCATTTTCCACCAGTTCTTTTACAATCGATGCCGGGCGTTCGATCACCTCTCCCGCCGCAATCTTATCGATCGTAACTTGATCTAAGACTTGAATATTTGGCATATCTGCTCCTTTCTCCGACTATTTCCACCGGTTCTTCAATTTATTCTGCAACCGGTAAATGGTATTTAAAGCATCCATCGGCGTCAGATTCGACACATCAATTTCTTTTAGTTCTTCTAATACATCGTCATCCTTGACCGTATCAAACAATGAGATCTGTGCCAGATCTACTTCATCATATTTTTTCTGGCGTGCTTTCGTCTCGCTTCCTTGCGCAGAAATCTCACGCACCTTTGTCGTAATATCTGCCTCACTTAATTCTCCGACAATTTCTTTTGCACGTGCAATGACGGATTCCGGTACCCCCGCAAGTTTTGCAACCTGGATCCCATAACTCTTATCCGCACCACCTTTTACAATCTTTCTCAAGAAGACAATATCATCTCCCTGCTCTTTGACTGCAATACAATAATTGTTCACGCTGTCAAGCTTTCCTTCCAGTTCCGTCAGTTCATGGTAATGTGTCGCAAACAAGGTTTTAGCTCCAAGCAGTTTTTTATTACTGATATGTTCTACAACTGCCCATGCGATGCTCAATCCGTCAAACGTACTCGTTCCCCGTCCGATTTCATCTAAGATCAACAGGCTGCTGCTTGTGGCATTTCGCAGAATATTTGCAACTTCGGTCATTTCAACCATAAAAGTACTCTGTCCGGACGCAAGGTCATCTGATGCGCCAACTCTTGTAAAAATACGGTCACAGATTCCGATATTGGCACTGTCTGCCGGAACAAATGACCCGATCTGTGCCATCAAAACAATCAGCGCAGACTGGCGCATATATGTAGATTTTCCTGCCATATTCGGACCAGTGATGATGGAAACACGATTTTTCTTATCATCCAACAGTGTATCATTTGCGATAAACATATTGTCCGGTGTCATTTTCTCCACAACCGGGTGTCTGCCGCCCTTGATGTCAATCAGTCCTTTCTCGTTGATCTTCGGTCGGACATAATTGTTCCGCTCTGCCACAAGAGCAAGAGACGTAAATACATCAATTTTTGCGACGGCCTTCGCTGTTTTCTGGACACGAAGCACTTCAGATGCAATTCGGTCGCGCACTTTACAATACAGAGTATATTCAAGCGCATACAGCTTGTCTTCTGCACCGAGGATTGTATCTTCCAACTCTTTTAATCTTGGAGTAATGAAACGCTCCGCATTGGCAAGTGTCTGCTTTCTCGTATAATAATCTGGTACCAGTTCTTTGTAAGCGTTTGTGACTTCCAAATAGTATCCAAATACTTTGTTATATTTCACTTTCAAATTCCGAATGCCAGTCTTCTCTCGCTCTTCCTCTTCCAGCTGTGCAAGCCAGTTCTTTCCTTCTGTTTTTGCCTGTCGTAGCATATCCACATCCGCATCATATCCATCTTTGATAATACCGCCTTCTTTCATCGCAAGCGGGGGTTCTTCCATGATGGATTCATTCAAAAGCTGATAAAGATCTTCCAACGTATCCAATTCTTCACAAATCTGCTGTAAAAGTTCTCCGTGCATTTCTGTTAAAATGTATTTGATATGCGGCAACATTTCCAGAGAATTGCGGAAAGAAATCAAATCTCTTGGATTCGCAGACTGATATGTCACACGGCTGATCAGACGTTCCAGATCATAGACCGGAGATAAATATTCACGGATCTCCTCACGAGAAATTGCTTTGTCTTTTAATTCTTCTACCGCCTCCAGCCTCTGTTCAATCTCATGCCGGTCAATCAGCGGCTGTTCAATATAACTTCTAAGCATTCTGGCGCCCATAGCCGTTTTCGTCTTATCCAACACCCATAAAAGAGAGCCTCTTTTTTGCTTTTCACGCAACGTCTCACACAACTCCAGGTTTCTTCGGGAAGAGCTGTCCAATAACATATATCTCCCTGTCGCATATCCTGTAATATGTGTGATATGAGAAAGCGATGTCTTCTGAGTCTCATAGAGATATTTCAAAAGAGCTCCTGCTGCGATCACACCACAGTTATAATCTCCAAGTCCCATGCCTTCCAGCGAAGCTGCATGAAAATGTTCTTTTAAAATACGTGCACACATTTCATCATCAAAGAAATGCGTATCGATCGAATAAATCATCATTCCAAGACGATGTCTCAAATCGTCCAGATCAAGTCCGCTCATATAGAAAGATTCATTGCAAATAATCTCAGAAGGTGAAAATTTATGAATCTCATCCAAAAGCTTCCGTCCACTGTCAAGTTCTGTCACAAAATAATCCCCGGTAGACACATCTGCCACCGCCAGTCCATAGCGATCGGCGATATATACAATACACATGATATAATTATTCTTTGTCTCATCGAGTGCCTGCGCATTCATATTAGTGCCTGCAGTTACAACACGCACAACTTCTCGCTTAACAATGCCCTTCGCCTGTTGCGGATCTTCTACTTGTTCACAGATTGCAACCTTATATCCCTTTTCCACAAGCCGGTTCAGATAACTATCTACAGAGTGATACGGAACACCGCACATCGGCGCACGCTCCTCTAATCCACAATTTTTTCCGGTCAGTGTAATTTCCAGTTCCTTGGACGCCGTAATGGCATCGTCAAAAAACATTTCATAAAAGTCACCAAGTCTGTAAAATAAAATACAGTCAGAATATTGTTTCTTCGTCTCCATATACTGCTGCATCATTGGTGTTAAAGTAATAGTATTGTTCATTTTTCCCTCTATTTCAAGCTTTTTCGCGTGTTAGTCTACACTTACTACACCCTTTTTACACCCTTTTTTTTAAAAAAACATACTTCTTATTTTTTTTAAAACAACTCATTGTATAAATATGCGCTGATTTTGCGTATTTATTAGCTGATAACGGGTGAATTTGCATATTTATCAACTCGGGAACGATTACAGTAAATCTTCATATTTTTTGAATTCCCTATGCATAAATTCACATTCTGGGTGAGTATAATGATTTGTCATTTTGGAATTGGTATGTCCCACAATATCTGTTAAAATCCGCGTATCAATTTTCTGTTGATAACAATTTGTAATGAATGTATGTCGAAACATATGTGGACAAATTCTGATTGGTTCATACGCTCGATTTTTTTCTTTTGCGAGCGCTTTGCCTTTGGTGTTGATTTTTTTTACAATCCTTTTGCATTCTTGTTCGACATAGTTTGGCAGAAAATAATTTCCGTCTTTCGTGGTTAATACTAAATCAGGGTATGTTTTTCTAAACTCGTTTTCTGATCCCCATTTTATGTTACCATTTTTGTCATTTTCCTGAATTTCCTTTAACTTCAAAAAAGCTTCTATAACGCCATCTGTTAATGGAACAATTCGGTTACTTGCATTTCTTTTCGGCGTTGTGATTTGCACACTAGCTATTGATTTTTCAAGCTTTTCTCCATGTATATCAAAATAACATCTTGTTTTATTTATCGTTTTGTAAACATGAAGTTCTTTTTTGTCGAAATCAACATCCTTCCACTGTAATGCACATAATTCACCAGCACGCAAACCGGTATGCAACAAAATATAAAAATAATAACGTGAACGGCAATTTTTTGCTGCTTCAAAAAAGAGATCTAACATATCTTTCGTAATGTATTTCATTTCATCCTCCTGTTCTATCGGAACAAAACTCCTATCTGTATAATTGCTTATAACGATACATTTACATGGATTGTTCACGATAATCATGTTCTTTTCTGCGTATTCTAAGCATGCACTTAATGCATTCAAGGAACTTTTTACAGTGGAGGGTTTATATTTTTTAGAAATCTCATTAATTGCCATTTGAATATGACTTTGAGTCAATTCGATCAATTTAATATTTTGGATACTGCCTTTAATACGATTATAATTATTATAATAATTCTGAATTGTTGTGTTTTTTAATTTCACAGCGCAGACAGTTTCCATCCAATGATCAAACCAGTCATTTACTGTTAATAACGATTGAGTTGTTAAGAAATTATTTAACTTTTTCTGTTCAAAACGCTTCTTTTTTACTCTTAATGAATTAAGGTTTGAATCATAAATGTAAATTGGCTTTGGTGTCATTTTCAAATAGATTTTGGCCTGATAAATCCCATCCTTTCTTTGACAAATCCCACGTCCAATATTTTTTCCTTTTAAGTTTTTACCCATATAAACATCCTCCTTATTTCTGATTCCCTCACTAAATAGAAACAAGGATACAAACTTATATTCAGTAATATATTATCAAATCTTTTCTTTTTATTCAAGGATAAATCATAATCTGTATCCCTGCTATTTCACTTGATCGTCAATCCATTTTTCTAACTTTTTTCTATGAATTAATATTCGTCTACCTATACGAACTTGCATGTTTTGTTCATATGTAAAAAGACGTGCCTTTTCATATGAAATACCAAGTAGTTCGCTTACTTCTCTAAGTGAGAGTAAAACCTTTTCATCTCTTAGTTCTTTTAACATAACTATTACCCTTTCTTTTTATGAAATGTTCATAATTAATATGAAAGAGTTTTGGATTTATAACAAAAAAGAGACTCCACTAAGGAATCTCTTTCAAAAACTAAGTATGATATATTTTTTATTTTCCACAAAAAGAATCTAGTTTGATTTTGAGAAAAGTGTCTTAGTGATATATGACCCCAATATAACGAACACTCCCACTTGCGTGGGAAAAGACGGCCTTTGCAGATAGCGAAGGAATACTCCCACGCATGTGGGAAAAGGGATACTTCAACACTGTGGCCATCCTGCTTCACAGGAACGCTCCCACGTATGTGGGAAAAGGAAAATAAAAAAAATATATCATCATGATATTAGAGGAACACTCCCACGCATGTGGGAAAAGGCTTTTTCGCGACGTGATACTACACGACTAAACAGGAACACTCCCACGCATGTGGGAAAAGGTTTATGAAGTGGTTGAGAATGGAACACTTACAGGGAACACTCCCACGCATGTGGGAAAAGGACTGCGTATTTACGCTGTTTGCAAGGGGTTCCGTTCCAATTTGTATTAAAATTTTTTACACATTTGTTCCTACTATTAATATGGCTGATTTTCGAATTTGCAGACAAAAAGAGCACGAAATACCTTTGGTTTAAGCCAAAAAATGGAACCAGGTTCCAATTTTGCAAAAAAAAGAGACCTCTTCTGAGATCTCTTCCTTTTTTCTCTTATCTAGTAACATGTAAAATTTCCGCAAATTGATTAGCAAGGTAGTCATAATCCTCACCATAAATCAATGCCAATCCATCTGGATCTTCCCCCGCTGCAATGGTAAGGTCGCGATCTTTGGATGGAATCGAAATTCCTTTTTCTTCCAAGAAATCTTCTATGCAGTCGATCAGCTGTCCAAAAAACTCAGCCTTTGACTCTTCAATTTCTTTTTGAGACCAGGAATTGATGATGGAAATCATGTCTAACCATGGATGATGTAAATCAACAAGACTTAAATCAACTTCCTTTTTTTTCAAGAATTTCTGCGTTTCATCACACAAGTTCTGACACAAAAGCTCTTGGGATAAGAAGTTAAAACATGTACACAATGACATGTAGCATGTAATAATTGGATCACCTACGCCTGTATCAGGGTTAACTTCTATGATATATTCAAGTCCATATTGTTTGATTTGCTGCGTCAAAAGCTTTAGTTCATCTTCTGTAAACGGAAAATCTTCGTCATTATCATAGAACCACATTCCATAAGTGGACTGTTCCTGTTCTTTAACAATAGTGCGTAATGGCTCTGGAAGTGTTTCTACCAACGGCAAATGCAAGAAATGATCCATGTTATTAAATAAAATTCTCATGAAATCAAATTCGTCATCTGTTTCATCTAAGACAACACCAATCATTTTTGTTTTACCATCCTCTTTGATTCTGATCTGACGATACATATAAGTTTCATCATCAAAGTAATTGTCCTCGCTGATTGAAATTTCATAGCCATACATACTTGTTACCATACTTAAATCCTCCTATTTTGAATTATTGTAGCCATCACAATACCAATGTGCATCATCGAGTTCTGTATACAGAATATCCTTAATGTTTCCTGATGGAATCACTCTGTAACCTGAATGTCTTCCATTCCATAATCCCAAATCACCAATGACAAGAATTGGGTGGGAAAGCTGAATGTTTAAGTTCATTCGTTCATCCTCCAGATAGTAGCCATTGATTGTGGTAATGTGATCATACATTGCATAATCATCATCGTACTCTCCAGGATACTCTTTTCGCTCTTCCTCCACGAAATCTTTCCAGTCATCCATATTAATTCTGCTGTCCCAAATGTTGAATTTTTTTACCATGTTATTTTCCTCCTATTTTGAAATTATTATCAATTAAAATATGGCGAAAACTGAAAAAACAAAAAAAGAACACCGCTAATGCGATGCTCTCTTCTTTGGCATTAATTAATAAGAAATATTAAGATTAAACTCCTTATTTCCAGTCATTTCCTTCACCTTTTCCAAAAGGAAATCTTCAAATGAGAAGAAATTGATAGTAGACTTTGTGATAATTGTTCCTCCCGATACAAAATAGCGAAATTTCTCATATCCAATTTCATGGACAACGCAAGCCTCTCCGTCACACAGTAAATCTTGTAGTTCCTGGAACGCCACATCCTCATCGATTTCTTCATTTCCATCTGGATCATAGAACTCGAAAGAGTCGTAAGATAAAAAGCCAACACGATCTTTTTTTGTGATTTTTTCTGCATCTGCTAGGTAAGTAGTTAACCATTTATCAAATGCTTTCTCGTCATTTACCTTAAAATAATTTGTTCTGAATCTTCCTACATAGTTTGCCATGTTTATTCCTCCTATTATAAAAATTAATATTTACAGAAAGAATATGAATCATATAAAAAATGGAAATTATCACGAAAAGGAACCAGGTTCCTTTTGGCACAAAAAGAAGAGACACCAATACGGCATCTCTCTTTTCTGAATCAGCAAATTACTTCATGACAAAAAGAACCTCTATTTCCAGAGAAAATCATGCCAGTTTTTATAAATTGCTCCTCTGTGTAAACGAATGCGCAATTCAACAAGCTTGATACTTTATTTGGATGCTTCTTCTGAAATTTCTTTTCAGCCTCCTCTAAAGAATTGGCATAAACTATGGTCCATCCACCATGAAATGGGTGTGTCTCGCTATCACCATAGGTGAAAAAGAACGTCTCTGTGCTGTCTTCTTCCAGAGCCTTTTTGATTTGTTTCATGCAAATCACACTTTTTGTCGTATAATCTTCACACCATGGCTCTTCATAAAGATACAATGTAAGCTCATCGTAGTGTTTTTCTACAAGAGCTAAATCGATAATATTTCCAGCTTTTGTTTCAAAACACACAGCCACACCTTTGTGTTCTGGATCAGGAAGTTCTTCTGCAACGATATCTCCGAATTCTGTATGAACTCGAAGTTGCTTGTTTGATTCATCGTCTGCACCCGTTGTTTTCGTTTTAATGAAGATGGTTTCATTGTTGTCTTCAAATGTAAAATTATACAACAACAATACCTTTCCACTAGGCAAGACAGCGTGCAATACAATTCCAAAATGATGCAAAGATTGTGTTTGCTGCTCAGGCAAAAATGTGATTTCGTCTGTAACAACTAATCGTTCCCATTTTATCGAATTGGCGACTGGGAGAATTTCCTTATAAATATATATTGTGTCTTCCGTTGATGTCTGAAAATTCATGAGCTGTTTGGTAAATCGCTCATTTGCGCCAGCAAAGCTCAATAGGATGCCCGCATCTTCGATTTGCTTAAAAACAAATTCTTGAATCGCTTTTACTGTAGCCCAGTCTGGTTCAGATTCATCTTCTACCGTAATCCCGAGATGTTCACAGTATGCACAAAATAAATTCCAAACGTCATATTCCAGCTCATCTAGCCAGCCAATATTGGTATCTGACAACTCCAAAATTGCTGGACCTTTTAAGATTGTACCATCTGCCAATTCTACTGTTTTCATTTCATTTGTCTTCATTCTATTTTCCTCCTGTTATGAATATTTACAGAAGGAATATGATAGAAAAAACAGAAAAAAAAAAAGGAGCATATAGCTCCTTTTCTTAATTGTCAGATGAATTTCGTTCCAAAATACTAAGCAAACGAAGAAAAATTTGAATAATATCCGAGTATAAATCCACCGCTGAATCCACTGCATTATCGATAGTGGATGGATAAGCCTGAGACTTTGCAAAATCATAGCCTATGTATAGTGCAAAAATTGCAATTCCAATATAATCGAACATGACCATGTATTTTCCAAATAACATCATTACAAACTCGACAAGAACGAGAATTAGCAAAGAAACAAATAGTGTCCGCCCCATTCGTACAAACAAGTTTGGCAGTAGGACTCCCAAAATGATAAATGCAGCAGATATAATTGCAGCTCCCATGAATGCATTAATAATGGTTTCATCAGAAAACGATGGAACAGTTTGGGGTAAAAGGAGCCCAATAGGTGCTGCGATTAGATTGTATCCGACAAAACTGATCCATGGATTTTTGGACTTTGCACTGAGAAAGACACCAAATATGCAGGAAATGGTATAACCAATTAATAATGCAAAAGGATTGAAATAATGATTTTGGAAAAGAATCACTAGCAGAATGTTAACTGCGAATCCATAAAGCAATGTACCTCCGAGTACAAGGTTATATAGTTTTCTGGAAATAATCTTCCCGTGATCATGAAATCGTTGTTGTTTTCTTTTTTCGAACATGATGTATACCTCCATTTTTGAATTATATCATAATTTTCATCAGTTTGTGATTTTGCAACTGAAAAAACTTTACGTGCGAAATAACTCTTTTTTTGCATAATTGTACATGGTATCTATTTGTCACAATATTTTTCAACTCTTCTGTTCTTATTTGTCACAATATTTTTTTGCAACCTGCCCGTCCTCATTTGTCACAAAACCTACTACTTGTTTTTAAGGTAGTCATCCATCACAACTCATATCCTTCTTTTTCAAGGTTAAAAAAAGAGACACACCTATGTGCATCTCTTCTTCTCTTCCTAGAACTTGATGGTGTTTAACAAAAAGCGACTAACTCTTGTAATTACACCTGACTGGACAATGGAAAGGTTTTTGATTCTGACCGGAATTAATTCTGGATCATCACATTCTCCAGTGAAAATAAAAAAATCTTCAATCTTTTCCAATGCATCTGCACAAAAATCATCCATGTTATCAGAGTATGATTCGTCGAAATCGAACACATGATAATGCATGACTCTTGGATTATCTTTATCGATTCCACCATCACTGGCAAAGAAATCGAAATTGTAGCGTTTTCCATTGGATATGAAGATATATCCGCCTGGAGAAACGTAGTGTTCCTTCGTTACCTCTCTGTCAAAAACTACATCAAAATACATTTCTGTAATTGTTCCTTGTTTCATTTTTTATTCCTCCTGTTTTTCAATTATTCAGAAGTAATATGAAAGATATGAAAAAATAAAAACACCGAAGCACGATGTTTTTATTTGAAAATTATTCTTTGTGAAGATTAATAACATCAATGTCTGGACGAGATACTATAAATTGCTGATTGACCGCTATTACTTCTTTTACCGTTTCTAACCGAAAGCGATCAGTTGAAAACTGAATCAGTAAGTAATTAGCAAGTGCAGAAACTTCTATCACAAACCAAATCCAAGTGCAATAATCATCGTCCAAAAGAAGAAAATCCTTGTTAATATGCAAACATGCGACTTCTTTGTATAAAAGACCATCATTCGACATATTAATTTCTTTTTTCAAGCTTTTTGCATCCATAAGCGCAAATGTTCTTGCTGCGGCTTCAGAATGGAATACTTCATGCATTTCCAGAAATCCTTCCTCTGCATAATATCGAACCACCACATAATTTTTCATCATACATACCTCCTATTTTGAAATTTGTTCAATGAAAATATGAAAGAAGTTGAAATATTTCATATTTTCATTGAACAAATCATTTAGATAATAGGAGGAAAAACAATGACATTAAAAGACTTAGATATGGGAATTCGAGAGCAGGTAGATGTGCTTTTGCTAAATGTGGAAGAACGTGAGACGAAAACTGGAAAATCATACACTGTTCTTGCTGTTACGGATGGTGAAATGAAAATTGAGGTTAAAAAGTGGGATTCTGTTCTTGTGGATTACGAGCACTTAAAGAATTCTGTTGTTAGACTTAATGTGAAATCATCCATGTATGGCACGGATTTAACATATGATACAGATTCTGTGCTTCATTCTGCAAAACCAATCACAGAGTTTATTCCAAAAGCACCGATTGATTGCAAAGAGACCTTTGATAAAATTATGGATCGTGTGAGCAAGATAGATAATGATTATGTTAGAATTTTGACCGAAGAGGTTTTGGCAAATCATAAAGATCAATTACTTTACTGGTCAGGAGCCAAGGGAAATCATCATGCATTGTATGGTGGTCTTTTGTATCATATGTATCGTATGATGGAAAATGCAGATGTGCAGTGTGACTTGTACCCTACCCTTGACCGCAATATTATGATTGCAGGAACACTTTTACATGACATTGGGAAATTAAAGGAATTGGATACGAACGAGCTTGGTGTTGCGGATTACACAAGAGACGGATCTTTGCTTGGCCATGCATACATTGGCATGAATATGATTCAGGAATATGGAACAAAGTTGAACGTTCCAACAGACATTGTTGTTCAGCTACAGCATATGATTGCAGCGCACCATGGAAATTTGGAGTGGGGAGCGATTTCTGTCCCGAAAACAATGGAGGCTCAGATGTTACATTTTCTTGATATGATTGATAGTCGAATGTACATGTTTGAGGACACAATGAAAACAATGGAACCAAATAAGCCATCGAATAAAATTTACGGTCTTGGCGGAGTATCTATTTACAAGTTTTAATGAAAGAAAAGACATGCCTTTTGGTGTGTCTTTTTTATTGAAAAGGAACCTGGTTCCTTTTAATCTGGAATTATTCTGTGAGCGAACAATCATTCTTTCATATTCCTCTCAAAAGGAGGATTTTAATATGGATCAATATCAAAAAGAATCTGCTATTGCAGCAGGCGAGCAAGCGATAAAGTCGCTGCGGGAGGTACAGAAATGCTTAAACAGCTCTTCTACTTTCGGTATGTATGATTTTTGTACTGGAGGCAATGGTTTTTCGACATCGATGAAATATGGAAGGCTTATGGATGCAAAAATGGCAGCAGAAAAAGCAAATAGAGATCTAGAAGAGTTTTCTCGAAAGATTGGAGATGTGTCCATTGAGTGTAAGGCGAATTTTGATGTTAGTCGCTTTTTAACTGTTGCTGATTTTACCTTAGAAAGTAGTTTGACGAGCAGCATGGTCCAATACAGGATCAACACTGCAAAAACTGAAGTTAGAAAAACAGTAAAAGAAGTTCAGAAAGCAATGGAAAGAATTAAGAAATTTCAGTTGTAAAAAACGAGAGGGGACATGGATGTGCTATAATACACTCATAAAAAAGAATTATTAGATGAGGTGTTATAGATGAAAAAATTATGAGAAAGATTGGTTATGCATTGACATGGCCGTTTGCCAAATTGTTCCGTTTGGCAGTGTACTTAGATAATCTCGAAATCGGAACTATCTTTGCTGGAGTTGTGTTTGTTCTGTACATGTTATGTATGGGAGTTGTAATCATTCAGGGAGATTTCAGCTGGGGATTTGCATTGCTTTTCTTTATTTTAATGTCAATTACTGCCGGAATTGGTAACTGGGCTTTAGATAGACTCATGGATATGCTGATTATTATTTTACAGCCAGTTGATCATTTTAATCGGAAATGTTCAATGGGATTTGTTCCCGGCGAAAGAAGAAAAGAACGGAGCATGAAACCAAAATATAGTAGAGATGGAAATAAATTGGATGAATTTATTAGAAAAGCATCAAAAACAAAGTGCTATCAGATGGAAGTGATTAAGTCAACTACTCGATAATTGAATCAAAAGAGAAAAGAAGAGATCTCAATATGAGATCTCTTCTTGTTATTGTTGCACATGGAGAATCAAAATAAACTATCGATTAACCGATGCAATCACGTTATATGTAGATGACACCTTGTTTTGCGTTATTATCTATAACAATCCACTTTATACAAACATCTGTTGCAGTAATCCTTTTTTCATCTCTTTTAACTTCTCAACCTTACGCTGGTGAAGGGTGATGAGGGTATCGATGTTGCGGAAATAACCCGCAATCACTTTTTGTTCTTCGTATTTTGGAACATCAACTATAAAGTTTTGCATCTCTGATGCAAGAATGTGTTTTATAGTATTACCAGTAGTAATATTCTCTATTTTCTTCTTGGCTTTATCAGTCTGATATTCAAAATTTAAAAAGTAAGGTTCAATTTCTTCTTTTGGATTTCTAAACATGATTAAGGCATGAGCCGCTGTATTGTCCAATTCTTCAGGGATTACAGCTGCATGTCCTACATGACCAGACTGAACCATAACCATATCTCCTGTATGTAACCATTTGTCTTTTTGCTTTTCATAAAATTCGTCATTTATAAAAATCTCAGAATTGTGATTTATCTGACCATCTTTTATATTGTTAGATTCCAGATAAAAATGTCCTTGTTCTACATAGTATGGAGTAGCTGTTCCTACGTATGCATTTCCAATCGAACCATATATATCTTCCAACTTACGCTGTTCCCAATCGTCCGTAAATCCAGGAAATCTTACTTCTGGAATCTTTTCACCATTCTTAGGGAACATTTTCTGCAACATTCCCTTTTTAAGTTCCTTAATTGCATCACACTTACGCTGGTGAAGGGTGATAAGGTTGTCTAAATTTTGAAGATACATCCCTATTCGCTCTTGTTCTTCAATTGAAGTTATTGGAATGGCAATATCTTTAAGCGAACTAATTGGAAGTTGCTTTAACGCAGAACCAGTTTGTTTTGAAAGAAGCTCTTTCTGTCCCGTTGTCGAAAGCAAAAATTGAATTAGATATTTCCCAATCAAAACTGTTTTATCTGTTCTTAAAATTGCTAGTTGTGAATTTATATTCCAACCTGAATTTCCCTTATTTACATAACCTAATGCACCTAAAGAACCTCTAACAGCTATCACAATATCATCTTCAGACAAATGGCCTGAAGTAAGTTTCATATGTTTTTCATACGTAATATAATTTGCACCCGATAAATCCAATCTACCATTCTTCAGATTTCCACCTGTTAAAAAAGGAATTCCTGTACTACTATCGGTCATATCTGATGCTTTGGGATAAGCCTCTCCATAATTTCCGTCGGTAAAAAATGTATTAGTATCTCCCAACTTACGCTGTTCCCAATCGTCCGTAAATCCAGGAAATCTTAATTTCGGTGTTTTTCTTTGTTCTTTCACGATAACACCTCCATTACATGATATTTGGGAACGCTAATCCCAATTGCTCAAAATATTTCTTTAATTCATTGGAAGTTTCTTCGATTTCATTGCTAATATCGTTGATTTCCTTTGTTACCTGTTCTAAATCTACTGGGATCTCCTCTTCTGAAGTATCTACATAACGAGGAATATTTAAGTTAAAATCATTCTCTTCGATTTCTTTCATCGTTGCTACATGAGCATATTTTTCAACATCTACACGATCTTGATAGGTTTTCAGGATTTTTTGAATGTTCTCATCTGTTAAAACATTCTGTTTCTTTCCTGCCTGAAACTCTTTCGATGCATCAATGAACAAAATATTATCGCTGTTTCCGTTACGGTTCTTTTTGCACACGATAATACAAACTGGAATGCTTGTTCCAAAGAACAAGTTCGCAGGAAGTCCTATGATCGCATCAATTACATTCAATTTTTCAATCAAATGTTTACGAATTACTGCTTCTCCTGCTCCACGGAAAAGTACACCATGTGGGAGGAGTACAGCAATTCTTCCATCATCATCCATGTGATATACCATGTGCTGTACAAATGCAAAATCTGCCTTTGATTTTGGAGCAAACTTTCCATAAGTATTAAATCTCGGATCATCAGCCATCAATTCAGGGTGGGCGATATTTGCTGAATATGGTGGATTAGCAACTTGTACTCTAAATTCTTTTCCTTCAAAGCTATCATCTGCCAGTGTATCTCCATTATGGATATGGAAATTCTGATATTTAATTCCACGAAGGATCATGTTCATACGACATAAGTTGTATGTCTGTGCAGTCAGTTCCTGTCCCCAGTATCTTCTGACATTTGCATGTTTAGAAAGACGAAGAAGCAAAGAGCCAGATCCGCATGTTGGATCGGCAGCATCAGAAATATCTGTAAGGCCATCACAAGCAAGCAATGCTAAAAGCTCACTTGGTCCGGCTGGAGTGTAGAACTCTCCTGCCTTCTTTCCTGCGTTTGCTGCAAACTGACCAATCAAATATTCATAGGCATTTCCAAGGACATCAATTTTTGTATCATCCACATTAATTGTAATATCTGCCAAGGTAGCAATGATTCTTGACATTACTACGGAACGGTCTTTTACAGTTCTTCCAAGTTTTGTGGAATCGAGCTGCATATCATCAAACAGACCTTCAAAATCTTCTTCTGATTCGGTTCCCATAGTAGATTCCATTATACTGTTGATTGCTGACTGCAAGAACTCTACATCAAAATTGTTATTTTCAACCATTTTAACCATTTCGGAAAAAAGGTATTGAGGTTCAATGATATAGCCTAAGTCACGAAGCGTTTCCTCGATCACTGCATCCTTATATTCTTCACTGTTCCATGCTTCTATGAAAGTAATCCCATCATCTTTTAAAAGGTTTACCATGTAATCTTCTTCTCTTTTTGAAAGGTAGTAATAGAAAATCATGCCAAGAATGTAATTTTTAAATTCATAGGCTTCCATGGTTCCACGTAACGTGTTCGCCATTTCCCAAAGTTTACTTTCCAACTCTTGTTGGTGCTGCATAATATCATTTGCCATTTTTTATGTTCTCCTTACTGGTATTTTTCTGTGAATTCTTTGATAAACTCTACGATTCTCTTTACCAGAGATTTTTTCTTTAATAATCCCATAGGCTGAGTAATATTATCTCGAATTGTTCCTTCGTCAAGCATGTACGAGAATTCATATTCTGAAATATAAGTTGTCAGTTGTTCTTCCTCTATATCTGGGTTAGCTGTGATAAATTGATCAATGTCGTTTTGTCTTTGTTCAGCTTCAAACTGTTCGTACATTTCATCAATATCACCTTTGCTCAATCCCTTCTCTAAGATTGTTAAAAATGCTTCGATTAAATCTATTTTCTTGAAAAGTTGTTGGTTGTTGGAGCGCTTTAATTGTTCACGAATGAAATCAATCTGCTTCTGACGTTTGTTAATGTCATCAATCTCAATGTTTCGAATTAAGTTCATAATATAGGCTACATTAATATGATCTGATTCAATAAGCTCAATGCAAAAGTCTACATCATCCAATATAGAAATTTTTTCTTTCTCTTTTGTCACCCGGTTATACAGAAGATAATATTTACTCTTATAATCTTCGTATTCCTGCTCCGTTAAATCAAGCTGCCCTCGTTCATAAGGAAACTCCACAAAAGTCTGTAATGAATTCATGATTTTAGCTAGCGCACGGAATGTTTCTACAAATTGTTTCTGATCATCTTCACTTTGCATTGAATCCAGAGAAGATGGATCTGGTGCGATTTCGCGTAATCGAACAACAAATTCATTGAATTTCGAAACGAACTCTTCAAATGATGGGGTCAGTATCCCTTGTGTATCCTGTGTTTGAGAGAATAAGCACAAAGCATCATCTGTTTCTTCTTTTAGGTTTCGATAACAAACCACAATACCAAATGGTTTGGTTTCCTTTTCTACACGGTTTGTACGGCTAAATGCCTGTAATAAATCATGGTATTCCAACTTTTTATCTACATACAAAACATCTAATGGTTTTGCGTCAAATCCAGTCAGAAACTGATTTACGACAATCAAAATATCAAGCGGTTTTGTTTTCTTACCTTTAACACGATCTGAGATGTCTTTTCTATATGCTTCGTATGTATCGGTAGAAAAGTTTGTATCATACAATTTGTTATAGTCAGAGATAATACGTTCCAAAGAATCTCTGGAATGCTCTGCCTTTCCTTCGCCATCTTCATTGGCAGCATAGGAATAACACCCTGCAATATTTAGATCATGGTCAATGCTTTTGAAGATATCGTAATACTTCACCAAAGCAGGAATACTCCACACGGTAAAAAGTGCTGTGTACTGTCGATTTCTCGTTTTTGATTTGTGATTTGCAATAATATGATTAGCAATCATCGTCATACGTTCATCAGAACCCATCACTTCATCAACATTAATGCCTTCTACAAGCTGTTTATCATCAAAATCATAGTTCCCTTCTACTGTTTTGATATATTCAACATGGAAACCAAGTACATTGTTATCAAAAATCGCATCTTTGATCAAATATGTATGCAGGCATTCTCCAAAAAGAGATGCCGTTGTTTTTACTACGTGTCCTTCTTTTTTTCCGTTCACTTCAAATCGTGGTGTTCCTGTAAATCCAAAGAATTGAGCTTTTTTGAAGTGACGTACAATATCCAAATGCATGTCTCCAAACTGGCTTCTGTGACATTCATCAATGATAAATACAACTTTTTCTTCCTTGTATTCCTCCATAACATTTGCATATCTTGGATTTTTGACTGCATTCGACATCTTCTGAATAGTTGTTACAATCAGATGTACGTCTTTTTTTCGCATCTGATCCACTAATACAGAAGTATTATCTGTCACGTCTACAGAACCTTGCTCAAATTTGTTAAACTCTTCCATCGTCTGAGAATCCAGGTCTTTTCGATCGACCAAAAAGATTACCTTTTTAATTCTCTCCTCTTTTGCGAGAATCTGAGCTGTCTTAAAAGAGGTCAATGTTTTTCCGGATCCTGTAGTGTGCCAGATGTATGCATTTTTATCTGAAAAACGTGCTCTATCAATCAACTTGCTTGCTGCATATACCTGATATGGTCGCATGATCATGATAGATTTTTCAACATCATTTAAGACTGTATAGCGAACCATCATTCGTGTCAGATGGTCTCTAGACAAAAACGCAATGGAAAATTCTTTAAGATTTGTAATTCTCACATTATTTTCGTCTGTCCAAAAGAATGTATGGCTGTATAAAATGTCTTTGTCACTATTTGCAAAATACTTTGTATCCACTCCATTCGATACAACAAAACATTGAATATAGCGGTACAATCCGATATAACTGTGCTTTTTGTATCGCATGATTTGATTTACTGCTTGGCGAAGATCCATTCCACGACGTTTCAGTTCAATCTGTACAATCGGAAGTCCATTACAAAGAATGGTCACATCATATCGATTAACATACTTTCCGACAACAGTTGTCTGGTTGGATACTTGCCAGAGGTTCTTTGTATGGTCTTCGTCTACGAAAGATACATACACCTTGCTTCCATCATCACGCTCTAGCACATATTTGTCTCTTAATACCTTTGCAGATTCAAAAACTGTACGCCTGGTCCTATGTCAAGAAAAAGTACAAATTAAATGTAACCAATTTTCTCTGTTCTGAGCGAAGTTTAACTTGCTATTTTTATTGCATTCTCCTCGATGTTTTCAAGATATTGTTCCTCATATTCATTT